>Ga0209262_10000005_pt1 | contig 584253 bp, 556 predicted proteins | sample Lowcelwee11metaG_FD_187171 | JGI IMG/M metagenome (GOLD analysis project Ga0209262, IMG submission 187171) | Freshwater pond sediment microbial communities from the University of Edinburgh, under environmental carbon perturbations - Low... | ecosystem: Environmental > Aquatic > Freshwater >...
GTCGGCTGTCCCACGCCCACCGGCACGCTCTGCCCTTCCTTGCCGCAGGTACCTACGCCCGAATCGAGCGCCATGTCGTTGCCGATCATACTCACCCGTGTGAGCGCTTCCGGGCCGTTGCCGATCAGCGTCGCGCCCTTGACAGGATAGGTGATCTTGCCGTCCTCGATCATGTAAGCCTCGGTGGTGGAGAACACGAACTTTCCGCTAGTGATGTCCACCTGGCCGCCGCCGAAGTTGGCTGCATACAGGCCGTGCTTGACCGAGGCGATGATCTCTTCCGGCGTCTTGTCGCCGTTGAGCATCATGGTGTTGGTCATGCGCGGAATCGGCAGATGGGCGAACGATTCGCGCCGCGCGTTGCCGGTGACCGGCACTTTCATCAGGCGCGCATTCATGCTGTCCTGCAGATAACCGCGCAGGATGCCGTCTTCGATCAGCACGGTGCGCTGGGTGGGGTTGCCCTCGTCGTCCATGTTGAGCGAGCCGCGCCGGTCCTTGATGGTGCCGTCATCCACCACGGTGACGCCCTTGGCGGCGACGCGCTGGCCGACGCGACCGGAGAAGGCCGAGCTGCCCTTGCGATTGAAGTCGCCTTCGAGTCCATGCCCCACCGCTTCATGCAGCAGGATGCCGGGCCAGCCGGAACCGAGCACCACGGTCATGTTGCCGGCGGGGGCGGGACGCGCTTCGAGCGCTACCGTGGCTTGATGAACGGCCTCTTTGGCATAGCGCTGCAAGATCTCTTCGTTGAAATAGTCGTAGCCGAAACGCCCGCCGCCGCCCGCGGAACCCTGCTCGCGGCGACCATTGCTTTCGACGATCACTTGCAGTGACAAGCGCACCAGCGGGCGGATGTCGGCATTCAGCAAACCGTCACTGCGCGCCACCAGCACCACGTCGTATTCCCCGGCCAGATTCGCCATCACCTGCGTCACGCGCGGGTCGAGTGCGCGCGCCATGCGCTCCAGTCTTTCCAGCAAGGCGACCTTGTCGTCGGCTTTCAGCGTGGCGATGGGATCGTGCGGCAAATAGAGCGTATGCGCCTTGCCCGCATGCAGATGCGGTGCGGCATGTTTGCCGCCCTGGCGCGCGATCGCGCGGGTGGCAAGCGCGGCGTCTTCCAGCGCGGGCAGAGTGATGTCGTCGGAATAGGCGAAGGCGGTCTTCTCGCCGGAGACGGCGCGCACACCTACGCCCTGGTCGATGCTGAAGCTGCCGGATTTGACGATGCCTTCCTCCAGCGACCAGCTTTCGGCGCGGCTGTACTGGAAATACAGGTCGGCGTAATCGACGCGGTGAGCGAGCATCTTGCCGAACACCTGCTCCAGATGGCGTGCATCAAGACCGTGCGCGGTGAGCAGCGCACCTTGCGCGAGTTGCAGGGCTGAACTCATCTGTCGCAGGACAGTGTGCGGTGCGACAGGGCCGGCAGGCTCTTGCGCAGGCTGGCCTGATACGAGGGATTCACTTCGGCGACGACCACGCCGGAACCGCGCGGCAGTTCATCCACGATGCGACCCCAGGGATCGACGATCATGGTGTGACCGTGCGTCTCGCGGCCGCTCACATGGTAACCGCCCTGCGCCGCAGCGATGACGTAGGACAGGTTCTCGATGGCGCGCGCGCGGATCAGCGGCTCCCAGTGCACCTTGCCGGTTGTCGCGGTGAAGGCGGACGGCAGCACGATGATGTTGACGTCCTTCATGGCGCGGAATATCTCGGGGAAACGCAGGTCGTAACACACGGCCAGGCCGATGCGGCCGAACGGACTGTCCACCACGACGACCTTGTCGCCCGCCTCGATGGTCTGCGCTTCGTTGTAGCTTTCGTTGCCCAGGGTCAGGTTGAACAGGTGGATCTTGTCGTAACGCGCGACTTGCGCGCCGGTCTCGTCGAACACCAGCAGGCTGTTGCGCACCTTGTCCGGCTTGCTCGCCACCAGCGGCAGCGAACCCATCAGCCAGATCTTGTGCTTGCGCGAGGTCTCGCTGAGGAAGCGCTGGATCGGCCCCTCGCCCGGCTTCTCGCATACCTTCACTTTGTCCTGCTCGGTCATGCCCATGATGGCGAAGAACTCGGGCAGCACCACCAGCTTGGCACCCTGTTCCGCCGCATTGGCCACCAAGCGGCGCGCCTCGCTCAGGTTGCCTTCGACATTGGGGCCGGACGCCATCTGTATGGCGGCGACCTTGAAGGCGTTCTGCTGGGCAGCGATACGGGTCTGGGTGTTTTCGATATTGGACATGATTCCTGGCTTTCCATCGTTCGGTTATAGGGCTTTACGCAAGCTGATTCGCTTCATGGTGTCTGGATCGCATCAGTTGAGGTTGGTTTGGTCTGGCTGACCTTTTCCACCTTGGGATCGGCCCAGCTCCCGCTGACATTGTATTCAATCGACACCAGCTTATCGAGCGGATCACGCAAAATCTTGTTGGTCAGCAACACCCCCACCCCGACCACCGGTCCGGCGGCAAAAGACAGCAGCGAGACGTTGTCGCCTATGGAAGGCAATATCCGCACCTTGAGGTCCTGCGTCTCGCGGTTCATGTCGACCTGGCCGGACATGGTGACCTTGGCCGCCGCCCCGGTGAGCTTCATGTCGCTGGTCAGCAACAGACCGTTCACGATCTGGGCGTTGCCGGTGATACTCTCGAACTGGAAGCCCTGGGCGAACACATCGGTGAAATCGAGCGAGACTCGCTGCAGGCTCAGCACCCCGAGCAACTTGGCCGCGCCCGCATCGACCTTGAGGAAGCGCCCCTTGCCGACCTTGAGGTTCAGCATGCCGTTCAGCTTGTTCATATTGAACGTTTCCGGCGCCCCGGACCAGTACAAGTTGCTCTCCAGCGTGCCGCTACCGTCCTTGAGGCTGCCCGGATAGCCGGAGCGCGACAGGATGTTGCCCGCGTTGCTGATATCCGCGCGCAGGTTGATCTGGGTCTGTTCGGGGACGGCCTGCCATTTGCCCGTCATGTTCAGCACACCGTCCGGGTTGGTCAGCCGCAGCTCGTCCAGCGATACGTTGCCGTCCGACTCTCTCATCGCCAGTTCGAGCCTGCCGAGCTGGCGTCCTTTGTAGGTCAGTTTTTCGACTTTCACATCCACTTCGGGAAAAGCGCTGTTGTCGGGTGGCGCGCGCTTGTCGTCACGGGGCTTCACCGGCCGCAGTGACTCAGCGGGGCCCTCGCCCAGCATCAGGTTGCGGAAACGTCCCAGCAGTTTGCCGTTACCCTGGGGTTGCCAGATCACGTCGCCGTTCATTTCCCGCGCGGCCAGCCGCAGGCTCAGCAATTCGTTGCGGCCGCTGCCTTTGATATCGAGTTCCTGCACGGTGCTGCCGTATCCGCTCAATTTATCCACTGCAACATCGATGCCCGCGATATTGGGCAGCATGCTTTTCCCGCCGGTGGACAAACCCAGTCCGCTCCAGCCTTCGAGGGACACCCGCGGCAACTTGCCGACCACCCAGACACCATCTCTCCCTCCGCTAGACGCGGTCCCGCCGAGCGCGATCCTCCCGCGCCGGATGATCCAGTCACCGTCCGCATCCCGCAGACTTGCCAACCTGGCATCGATCAGTGAACCGTAACGCAGGCCGAGGACCTCCTGCTTCAGGTTGATGCTCTTTTGTTCGAAATGCAGCGGGATGCGCTCGCCGGCAGACTTCGCCAAAGGGGCGGGCAAATCGGAGACAAGTCCCTGCAGTTCGCTGTCCACCGTCACATCGACCAGCTTGTCCTTCACGCGGATATCCGCACTCCAGTCGGTGCTGCCGTGCAGGCGGCGCCAAAGCGGATGCGGCGACAATTTGTTCAGATTGCCCAAGTCGAGCCTCCCGCGCGCCTTGGTCAGCAGTGCGCCCTGCTCGCTTGTCACCGTCAGGTGGGCAGGGCCGCCGAGTATCTGCGCGCCGATATCTCCGGCATTCACCGACGACTCGGTGAACATCAGGATGCCGTTCACGTTGCGCAGCAACGGCACGTTCAGGCCGAGGTCGACCTCGTTGTTCGCAAAATGGTAATCGCCGCGCACCTTGACCGCCGCATCGCCGATCAAGGGGATATCGAGCTGCAGGTTGAGTTTGCCGTCGCCGCGCGCCCTGATCCCTTCGGTGAATCCGTCCAGATAGCCGTTGACCGGGCTGTTGCCGATGTAGTCGAGACAGCGCTGGGTCGAGTCCACCGCCTCGCCGCGCACCTGCAGGACCAGATTGCTCTCCAGCAGATCGGGGATGCCCACCTTGACGTTCTGTAGTCGCGCGCCGTTGGTCGTCGCCGTCAGCGCGTTGACCTCCAGTTGCTTGCCTTCTATCAGCAGGCGGGTGTCCGCTTCTTCGAGTTTGGGCCAACCCGGGACGAACTCCATCACCACGCCCTTGGCGTGCGCTTCCAGCCGGAAGATGCCACGCTCGTTGCCGACGAAGGGAAAATCGCGCAGGTCACCGCGCAGACGCACGCGGAATTTATCCGCCTGCCCGCCCTGCAGCGCGGCCTGCAGCCATTCGCGCGTCTCCAGGTTGACTGCGGGGACGGGAGTGTAAAGACCGGCCATCTTCACCGCGACCCGCTTCATGTCTACAGTGGCATCCACCGATCCCGGTCCATCCGACTCGGTCTGGTAACTGCCGTAGATCGTCCCGGCAAGGTCGGCGTTGGCGAGCGCCACATTGCCTAGCTTGAATTCCAGTCCGCGCGAATTGCGCTGCCAGCCGAGTCTTGCAGTGAGCGTGTCGAACTCGACCGGGGCGGAGAACAGTTGCGGCGCATCGAGCATGAATCCGCGGCTGTCGAGCGTGATCGACCCGCCGTTGTCGCCGCCGTCCACCTCGCCGCTCAGCCCGGAGAAACCGGGTCGGTCGCCGACCCGGTGCAGCGCCAGACCGTCGAACCGGCCTTTCACATCGAACCGCAGCGAATCGTCGGCACGGTTGCGCCATTGCACATCCAAGCCGCCGACCTTGCCCTGCGGCGCCGCTTCGACGATCTTCTGTTTCAGCTCCGCATTTAGCGGCAGGTAGGAGGCCAGCATAACCAGGTCGCCCAGGTCCAGCGCGTTCGCGCGCACCTCGCCGGAACCGTGTTCGCCGTCCGCCTCGTCCGCCAGACGCAGATAGAAATCGGTGGGCTTCAACCTGAAACCGTCGCGCATCTGCAAGGCCAGACCTTCGCTGACGACTTCAAAACCGCGCTCGGTCAAGTGCCAGCCGATGCGCCCGCGCAACTCGCTCAGATCGAGCGGCGGCAACGCCTCCGCCAGACGCGCCCGGACGCCCGCCAGGGCGACATCCGCATCCATGCTGCGCAACTGCCCCTCGTCGAACCCCAGCCACATGCGCAAGGCACCCCGCCCGCGCCTGAATATCTTCGGCAACGACAGCCACGGCCTCCAGGCCGACACGTCCGCATAGTCCAGCTGGGTAAAGAGCTGTCCGCGCCAGTCGCCGGTATCGGCGAAGCTGTCGCCATAGAAACTGCCGCGCACGTCGAGACGGGAAGCCAGCCTCTCCGGTGGCGATGCGAGCAGGGCGAAGCGGTGACGTCCGTGCCGGTTCTCGATGTTCAGATCGACCCGTTCCAACTCGAGCAGCGGCGCCCCGCGCAATTCGTCCAGCCAGCTGACGCGCCCGTTGCGGATGACCATACTGGACTGGTGCAACAGCCAGTCGGCGCTGCCCTGCTCTTGCGAAGACTGATTTGCCAGTGCGATACCGGCCACATACCAGCGTCCCTGGGTGTCGCGCCGTACCGACAGGTCTGGACTGTCGATCAGCAGACTATGGAAACGCAGCTCCAGCATCGGCAGGCTCGTCCAGGCCACCGTATTTTCGATGCGCGGCAGACTCAGCGCGACCTGGCCCTGACTGTCCAGTATCTTCACATCTGAGAACAACAGACGCGGACGGAAGCCGTCCCAGTCGGCGGCTATCCTGCCGATGGTCAGCGGCTGGCCGACGGCCATGACCGCGGCGGCGGTGATCTCGCCATGGTAACGCTCGATATCGGGGAGGATGCGATAACGCAGCGTCAGCACCACCAAGGCGCCAACGAAGGCCAGCAGCAGCAGCACTTCCAGCGTCAGACGGCTCATGCGCCCCAAGCCGCGCCACGCCAATACGAGCGAATTCTTCAGCATCTTGCCGGCAGCATGGAAAATGACATCAAGTAGTGGGGCGAGCTGGACATGGAGAACCTATAATGCGGCGTGTGACTCAGTGTCCGCATTTTAACCCGAAGCGATCATCATGAATACCGCAAACCCACGCTCATCCGGCGATTTCGACGAACTGCTGCGCCATGCCAGACAATGCAGCAACTATCTTGACCGCCTGCTGGAGGCGGAGCCGGATTTGTTGGTCTGGTTGCGAACACATCTTCACGCATCTTGCGACCGCAAGGTCTTGCAGGACTGGTCGGATGCCATCCCCGCGGCCGATGAGGAACAGTTGTCACGGGCGCTGCGCAGCCTGCGCAAGCGCGTGATGGCACATGTGCTGATGCGCGATCTGAACGGTTTGTCCGGCCTGGACGAAGTGATGCACAGCATGACCTCCCTCGCCGAGATCTCCGTACGGCGCGCACAAAATATGGTCATGGACACTTTGGTCGGACAGTTCGGTCACCCCGTCGGCGCAGAGAGCGGGGCACGCCAGGAACTGCTGGTGATCGGCATGGGCAAACTGGGCGGAGGCGAACTCAATGTCTCTTCCGACATCGACCTGATCTTCGTCTACCCAGAGGATGGAGACACCGACGGCCCGCGGACATTATCCAACCACGAGTTCTTCAGCCGTCTCGGACGCAAGGTCATCGCCCTCATCAACGACCTCACCGCCGACGGCTATGTGTTCCGCGTCGACATGCGCCTGCGTCCCTATGGCGACAGCGGCCCGCTGGTGACGAGCTTCGCCGCGCTGGAGGAGTATCTGGTGGCGCAGGGGCGCGAATGGGAACGCTATGCCTGGATCAAGGCGCGCGTGATCTCGCCCGAGCACAGCCCATATAGCGCCGAACTGGAGAAACTCGCACAACCCTTTGTGTTCCGCAAATATCTGGATTTCGGTGCCTTCGAGTCCATGCGCAAACTGCATGCGCAGATACGCGCCGAGGTCGCCCGCCGCGACCGCCACAACAACATCAAACTCGGTCCCGGCGGGATCCGCGAGATCGAGTTCATTGCGCAGGTGTTCCAGCTGATACGCGGCGGCCGCGAGGCCGCGCTGCGCATCCGCCCCACGCAGCAGGTACTGCGCCAACTGGCGCTCAACGGTGAACTGAAAGAAGACACCGTGGCGCGTCTGGACGAGAGTTACATCTTCCTGCGCAACCTCGAACACCGCCTGCAATATCTGGAGGACCAGCAGACCCAGGAGCTGCCGGAAAAAACCGAGCAGCAGGCTGTCGTCGCCATGGCGATGGGTTATGCCGACTACGATGCGCTGCTCGCCGCGCTCGCACCGCTGCGCGATTTCGTCAGCCAGCAGTTCGATGCCGTCTTCGGCGTGAAGCAGGAGAACGGCAACGGTACCTGGTGGCGGGAAGACGCCAGCGCGGACGAACTCGTCGCCGCCCTCGCCGCGCTGGGTTTCCGGGAGGCGGCGAACCTGTCCGATATGCTGCTGCAATTCCGCGACGGCAGCCGCTACCGCCAATTGCCGGAACTCAGCCGCCAGCGCATCGATACCTTGCTGCCGCGCATCGCCGAACTCTGTGCCGAGACTGCCGGTCCCGACGATGCGCTGCGCCGCACGCTCGTCCTGCTCGAAGCCATCGCCCGCCGCGCCTCCTATCTCGCCTTCCTCGCCGAATATCCGCAGGCGCTGCCGCGGCTGGTGCGGTTGCTGGCCGCCAGCGCCTGGGCTGGCGACTTCCTGACCCAACATCCCATCCTGCTCGACGAGTTGCTCGACACGCGCGAACTGTATGTGGCCCCGGACTGGACCGCGCTGGACGCGCAACTCGCCAGTCAACTCGAGGCCCATGTCAGCGACATCGAGCGCGAGATGGACACGCTGCGCCAGTTCCAGCAGGCACAGACCTTCCATCTGCTGGCGATGGATCTGCAGGGACTGTTGCCACTGGAAAAGCTCAGCGACCATCTGAGCGACCTCGCCGACCTCATTCTGCGCCATACCCTGCGCCTGTGCTGGCGTGACGCGCGCAAGAAGCACCGCGAACAGCCACAGTTCGCCGTCGTCGCCTACGGTAAGCTGGGCGGCAAGGAGCTCGGCTATGCCTCCGACCTCGACATCGTGTTCCTCTACGATGACGACCATCCCGAAGCGGGCGAGATCTACGCACGGCTGGCACAGCGCATCAACACCATGCTCTCCAGCCATACCTCTTCCGGACGCCTGTACGAAGTCGACCTGCGCCTGCGCCCCAACGGCGAGAGCGGATTGCTGGTAAGTTCGATAGAGGCTTTCGACGAATACCAGCGCCAACATGCCTGGGTGTGGGAACACCAGGCGCTGACGCGCGCGCGTTACTGCGCCGGCGATGCATCGGTGGGCGCGCAGTTCGAGCGCATCCGCAGCGAGGTGTTGCGCCTACCGCGCGAGGCAGGCAAACTCAGGCAGGATGTGCTGGAGATGCGCCAGAAGATGCGCGACGGCCATCCGAACAAGACCGCACTGTTCGATATCAAGCACGACAGCGGCGGCATGGTGGACATCGAATTCATGGTGCAATTCCTGGTGCTTGCGCATGCGGAAAAGCATACGGAACTCACCGCCAACAGCGGCAACCTCGCCCTGCTGGCCAGCGCGGCAAAGTTGGGATTGATCGATGCGAAAACCAGCGGGCAGGTGCGCGAGACTTATCGGGAATTGCGCCGCATCCAGCACCAGATGCGGCTGAACAACCAGAATGCCTGCCGCATCGAACAGGGCAGAGTGGACACTACTGCAGTGCAGGCACTCTGGAAAGAATTGCTGGAACGATCTTAGCCGGAGACGGGCGCGCCAGATGTCGGCAGATGGTAGATATTGCCGCTAGCATGCCCTATACGCCCCACCAGCCGGTAGGAAACCATCTCCCCCTTGCCCTTGACGTTGAGCACATTGGGCGGCTCGAACAGGAAGTCCTGGCGCAGACGGTTGTAGGTCAGCTTGTCGGTCAGGATGTTGCCCTGCTTGGCATCATCGGTGAGGCGACTGGCGATATTCACCGTATCGCCCCACAGGTCGTAGATAAAACGTTTGGTACCGATGACACCCGCCACCACCGGGCCGGTGGCGATACCGATGTGGATGCCCAGATCGCGTTTCACCAGCGCCGGATGTTTGGAGACGAAATCGAGCATCTCCATGGCCATGTTCGCCATGTCTTCCACATAGTCCGGGCGTTCGCGCGTCAGGCCGCCCACCACCATATAGGCATCGCCTATGGTCTTGATCTTCTCGAGCCCGTACTTCTCGGAAAGCTCGTCGAAACCGGAGAACACGGTATTCAGCAGACCGACCATCTGCTCCGGCGACATCTGCTCGGTCAACTGGGTGAAGTTCACCAGGTCCGCGAACATCACGGTGACGTCGGCATAGCCGTCGGCGATCAGCCCCTGGTTGTTCTTCAGGCGCTCGGCGATGTTGGACGGCAGCACGTTGAACAGCACGCGCTCCGATTTCTTCTGTTCTTCCGCCAGCAGGGCGTGTTGCTGGTCTAGCTGGGTCTTGATCTTCTCGGTCTCAATGACGAAGTAGCGCACGAGGAAATACAGGATGGAGGACATCGCCGCGAAATTCAGCGCGAAGAACAGACCGATGGTGTTCATCGGGATACCGGTCGCCGTTCCCGCGCCGAGATAATAATCGAAGAATCCGGAAACGGCAGTCAGCACGATGTAGGCGAAGAACCAGGGGATGGATTCCTTCCAGCTCGACACCACCAGCGCACCGATCGGCGCCAGCAGCGCCCACAGCGCCACGCCGCTGGAGGTGACCGAACTGCCGATACTCCATTGCATGATGAAGGGAGCGAACAGGAACAGGGTGAGCTGGATGAAACGGAAGACTTCGAAGTTGCGCGAGCGCATGTAGTAGATCAGCGAACCGACCGAGATCGCCTGGTAGGCGAGCGGCACGTTGCTGGAGAAGTTCAAGCCCATCATCCAGTAGATGGCCAACCAGAACATCACCGCGAACGTCATGAAGGCGCTGGCGAAGATCAGCAGGCTCTTGCGCAGCTTGACCTCTTGGCTGTCCATTACTTCGGCGCCGATCTCCGGCAGCCGCTTCCCCTCCCCCATACCGCCCCCCCAGTCGTGCAACTCTTCACAAATCAATCTGATGCGAATCATTACATGAACCGGACACAAAGAAAATATGCCTGATGGCCTATATTTCCGGCCGGCAGACCCGGCTTCCGACCGTGCATCGGCATACCGGCGCTTCATAAAGTGCCGGGGAAAGGCTAGAATCACGGCCTTCGTCACATCAATCATCAAGGAAAATCAACATGTCCATGTCCGACCGCGACGGCTTCATCTGGTACGACGGCAAACTCGTACCCTGGCGCGAAGCCACCACCCACGTGCTCACCCATACCTTGCATTACGGCATGGGCGTATTCGAGGGAGTGCGGGCATACAAGACCACACAAGGAACAGCGATATTCCGCCTCCAGGAACATACCGACCGTCTGTTCAACTCGGCCTACATCTTCAAGATGAAGATGCCGTTCGACAAGGCGACCCTGATGGAAGCGCAGAAGGAAGTCGTGCGCACCAACAAGCTGGAATCCTGCTACATCCGCCCCATCGTGTTCTACGGCTCGGAAGCGATGGGCATCGCCGCCACCGCCATCAGTGTGCATGTCGCCGTTGCGGCCTGGCCGTGGGGCGCCTATCTGGGCGAAGAAGGTATGGCCAAGGGCATCCGCGTGAAGACATCGAGCTTCACCCGCCATCACGTGAACATCAACATGTGCCGTTCCAAATCGGTGGGCACCTACACCAACTCCATCCTGGCGCATCAGGAAGTGGCGCATGACGGCTACGACGAGGCGCTGCTGCTGGACGTGGACGGCTACGTTGCCGAAGGGGCGGGCGAGAACATCTTCATCGTGAAGAAGGGCAAGCTTTACACGCCGGACCTGACTTCGTGCCTGGAGGGCATCACGCGTGACTCCATCGTCACGCTGGCCAAGGACATGGGACTGGAACTGATCGAGAAGCGCATCACGCGCGACGAAGTGTATTGCGCCGAGGAAGCGTTCTTCACCGGCACCGCCGCCGAAGTGACGCCTATCCGCGAACTGGACAACCGCACCATCGGCATCGGCAGCCGCGGCCCCGTCACGACCAAGCTGCAGGCAGCCTTCTTCGACATCGTCGGCGGCAAGAATCCGAAATACGCCGACTGGCTGGCGCACGTATAACAACGATAGACCGGGGAGAGAGCATGTCCAACGAGAACGCGCATTACGTCGAAGTCACGGCAGAAGCATTGCCCCTGTTCTGCCCGACTCCGGCGGTCAGCCTGTGGAGCGCGCACCCGCGCGTCGCCATCCCGGTGGACAAACTGGGCGAGGCGCGCTGCCCGTATTGCGGCACGCTATACAAGTTCAAGGGCGAACTGCCCCGCGGCCACCATTAACCGCGTCCGACACTGATGCAAAAGATCCTCATCATCGCTCCCAGCTGGGTCGGCGACTGTATGCTGATGCAGCCCATGCTGCGCCGCCTGCATCAGCGCCATCCGGGCGTGCGCGTCGACGTGCTGGCCCCGCCCTGGACCGAGAAACTGTTGCGCCAGATGCCCGAGGTCGGCGACGTCATCATCAACCCTTTCCCGCATGGCATGTTCGGCCTGTTCGCGCGCCGTCGTCTGGGACTGCAACTGCGCGCATCCGCCTACGACCAGGCCATCGTGCTGCCCAACTCATGGAAGTCGGCACTGGTCCCCGCCTATGCGCGCATCCCGTTACGTACCGGCTTCAGCGGCGAGATGCGCTACGGTCTGCTCAACGACGCGCGCAAGCTGGACAAAAAACGCTGGCCGCTGATGGTGGAGCGTTTCGCCTATCTCGCCGAGGACGCGAACGCAGACATCGTGCGCCCGCTCCCTGCTCCTGTGTTGCCGATAGGCGATTCGCAACGAACTGCCATCCTGGCCAAGTTCGGTCTGACGCTGGACAAGCCCGTTGCCGTATTCTGCCCCGGCGCCGAGTACGGCCCCGCGAAACGCTGGCCCCCGCATTATTTCGCCGAACTGGCACAGTATCTGCGCGCACAGGGCTATGCGATCTGGCTGATCGGTTCCCCAAAAGAAAAGGAAGTCGCCGACAAGATCATCGCGCTGGGTAATGAACCCTGCCGCAATCTGTGCGGGGTGACCGATCTGCGCGAAGCCATCAACCTGCTGGCCTGTGCCGACCTGGTGGTCAGCAACGACTCCGGCCTGATGCATATCGCCGCCGCGCTGGACCGGCCCATGCTGGCGATCTTCGGTTCCAGCAGCCCGCAATTCACCCCGCCGTTGTCCGACAAGGCACAAGTGATCAAGCTGGATATCGCTTGCAGCCCCTGTTTCAAGCGCGAGTGTCCGCTGGGGCATTTCAACTGCATGATCAAACTGACGCCGAAGGATGTCGCGCGCCACATCACTCTGCAAACTAGAAAGTAAGCATGGCCAGCGTCCCCAAAGAGATATTCAAGGCCTATGACATCCGCGGTATCGTCGGCAAGTCGCTGACGGACGAGATCGTCGAAGCCATCGGCCACGCCCTCGGTTCCGAAGCCCTCACGCGCAAGCAGACCGGCATCGCCATCGGTCGCGACGGTCGTCTGTCCGGCCCCGATTTCGCCAAGGCACTGGCGCGCGGCATTCAGAAGAGCGGTATCAACGTGATCGACGTGGGCATGGTTGCCACACCGATGACCTATTTCGCCGCCTTCCAGCTCAAAACCGACTGCGCGGTGATGATCACCGGCAGCCACAACCCGCCGGATTACAACGGCCTGAAGATGGTGCTGGCAGGCGAAACCTTGTCCGGCGAGACCATCCAGAAGCTGCGCCAACGCATTGAGAGCAATGATCTCGCCCACGGCAACGGTAGTTACTCGCAATACGACATCGCGCCGGAATACCTGGCGCGCATCATCGGCGACATCAGGCTGGCGCGGCCGCTGAAGATCACGGTGGATTGTGGCAACGGCGTGGCGGGCGATTTCGCTGCAAAACTCTATCGCGGCATCGGCTGTGAAGTAACCGAGATGTTCTGCGAGGTGGACGGCCATTTCCCCAACCACCATCCCGATCCTTCCGATCCGCACAATCTGCAAGACCTGATCGCGGCGCTGAAGAGCAACGACAGTGAACTGGGACTGGCCTTCGACGGGGACGGTGACCGCCTCGGCGTGGTCACCAAGGACGGCAAGATCATCTTCCCGGACCGCCAGTTGATGCTGTTCGCGGCCGATGTGCTGTCGCGCAATCCCGGCGCCGAGGTCATCTTCGACGTGAAATCCACGCGCAACCTGTTCGCCTGGATACGCGGACACGGCGGCAAACCGACGCTATGGAAGACCGGCCATTCGCTAGTGAAAGCCAAGATGAAGGAGACCGGCGCTTTGCTGGCCGGTGAGATGAGCGGCCACGTGTTCTTCAAGGAGCGCTGGTACGGTTTCGACGACGGCCTCTATGCCGGCGCACGCCTGCTGGAGATCCTGAGCAAGGTGGCCGATTCCAACGCCACGTTGAATGCGCTGCCGGATGCGGTGTGCACACCGGAATTGCACATCCACACAGCCGAAGGCGTGAACCACAGCCTGATCGCGCGCCTGCAAAAGGAAGCCCGTTTCAGCGCTGCCAAAGACATCATCACCATCGACGGCCTGCGCGTCGAATACACCGACGGCTTCGGCCTGATGCGCCCGTCCAACACCACACCGGTGATCGTGCTGCGTTTTGAGGCGGATGATGCCGCTGCATTGAAGCGAATCCAGGATGATTTCAGGAAAGTCTTGCTGGGTGCCGCGCCAGATCTGACGCTGCCGTTCTGATCGCCCGGGAATACCCAAGCCCTTACTGAAGGATTGCCGCGGGCAGTACTCGCCTACAGCGGTATGGACTGCGAGTGCGTCTTCTTCAAACCCTTGCCGCTCAACCAGCCGAGCTCACTCAGTTCGCGCAAGAGCTGGTTGAACTCTTCCAGATTGCTCGGTTTCTTGACGAAGCTGTTGGCACCGATCTGGTAACTCAATACCACGTCGGAAGGTTCATGCACTGCGGAGAATACGACGATGGGCACATCCTGCAGGCGCACATCCATGCGCAGGGTGCGCAGCACGGCAAGACCGGCCAATTTGGGCAGCTTCAGATCAAGGAGTATCAGGCGCGGCATCTCGTAACCGCGTTGCGCGGTGTCGCTCAGCCACTCCAGTGCCGCTTCGGTGTCGCGCACCACAGTGAGATGCAAGCCACCCGGACAACTGGCAACGGCCTGCTGCACCAATAGCACCTCGGCTTCGCCGTCTTCCACCAGTAGTATGGTTTCGTTCTCTTGTCTGAGCATCACCAGCTTCGCCTTCTGAATTATCAGGAATCAACCACTCGGACAACCATGCAAGCATGGTGATCCCCGATCCGTGTGCAACCCTACACCTGCAACGACCGCCTTGGCAACCGGACCAGACTCCGAATGCACTAGAACTTCAGGTGCTTCCCTGTCAGAGCTTGGCTCTCACCCATGCTGTGACTGAAGCCAGCGCCGCCGCCAGATGCTCCGGTTGCGTACCGCCAGCCTGCGCCATGTCCGGACGTCCGCCGCCTTTTCCACCCACCTGCTGGGCAACGAAATTCACCAGTTCGCCCGCTTTCACCTTGGCGGTCGCATCGGCCGTCACGCCCGCGACCAGACTGACTTTGCCGTCGCCCACGGCGGCCAGCAGGATCACGGCGGATTTGAGTTTGTCTTTCAGTTTGTCCAGGGTCTCGCGCAAGGTCGCCGCATCCGCGCCTTCCAGCCTGGCTGCCAGCACCTTCACGCCGTTGATGTCCTGAGCCTGCGAAACCAGTTCGTCGCCCTGGGCGGAAGCCAGCTTCGATTTCAGCGCGGCCAGTTCTTTCTCCAGCGACTTCACGTTATCGAGGATCTGCGTGATACGGGCAGCAGCTTCCTGCGGCTGTGTCTTCACGGCATCGGCCACTTGTTGCAACTGCAATTCCTGCTGCTGCACCAGCGCAAGCGCGCCCTCGCCGGTTACCGCCTCGACGCGGCGCACACTTGCCGCCACGCCGCTCTCGGCCACGATCTTGAACAGGCCGATGTCGCCGGTACGCTTCACATGGGTACCACCGCACAGTTCCTTAGAGCTGCCGATGGACAGCACGCGCACTTCGTCGCCGTACTTCTCGCCGAACAACATCATCGCGCCGGTCTTCTGCGCATCCTCGATCGCCATCACGCTGGCGTCGGTCGCACTGTTGGCGAGGATCTCGGCGTTGACGATGGCCTCCACGCGGCGGATCTCCGCATCAGTCAGCGGCTGGTTCTGCACGAAGTCGAAACGTGTCTTGTCGGGGTCGACCTGCGAACCCTTCTGCTGTACGTGTGCGCCCAACACTTCGCGCAAAGCCTTGTGCATCAGGTGCGTCACCGAATGGTTGCGCTCAGTGCGGGCTCGCGCCAACATGTCCACGCGCGCATTGACGCCGTTGCCCACGGAGAGCTTGCCGGTCTTCACCACACCGTGATGGCCAAATACGGTCGCCTGTATCTTCTGCGTATCTTCCACCGCGAAGATGCCGTGCACACTGCGCAGCTCGCCGCTGTCGCCGACCTGGCCGCCGGATTCGGCATAGAACGGGGTATCGTCCAGCACCACCACGCCAAGGTCGCCTTCGACCAGTTCGTTCACTTCCACGCCGTCCTTGTACAGCGCCAGCACGTTGCCTTTGTGCTCCAGCGTGTCGTAGCCATGGAAAGTGGTGGCGGGACCGCTGTATTCCAGATTCGCGGCCATCTTGAACTTGCCCGCCGCGCGCGCCTGTTCCTTCTGGCGCGCCATCGCGGCGTTGAAAGCGGCGTCGTCCACCTTCACATCGCGCTCGCGGCAGATGTCGGCGGTCAGGTCGAGCGGGAAGCCGTAGGTGTCATGCAGCTTGAACGCGGTCTCGCCGTTGAATGTCTTGTTGCCGGCCTTGTCCATTTCGGCCAGGTCGGCCTCGAGGATCGCCATGCCATGCTCGATGGTGGCGAAGAAGCGCTCCTCTTCAAGTTTGAGGATGCCTTTCACTCGCGCCTGTTCGGCGACCAGCTCGGGATAAGCCCCGCCCATCTGTTCCACCAGATCGGGCACCATCTTGTAGAAGAACGCCTCGCGCGCACCGAGCTTGTAACCGTGGCGGATGGCACGGCGGATGATGCGGCGCAGCACATAGCCGCGCCCCTCGTTGCCGGGAATGACGCCATCGGCGATCAGGAAGGAGCAGGCGCGAATATGGTCGGCCAGCACGCGCAAGGACGGCTGATCGAGGTTGCTCTGCTGGGTCTCGCGCGCGGCGGCTTTGATCAGCGCCTGGAACAGGTCGATCTCGTAATTGGCATGCACATGCTGCAGCACTGCCGAGATGCGCTCAAGGCCCATGCCGGTATCTACCGAAGGCTTGGGCAGCGGATGCATCACGCCCGCTTCGTCGCGGTTGAACTGCATGAACACGTTGTTCCAGATCTCGATGTAGCGGTCGCCGTCTTCTTCCGGTGTGCCGGGAAGACCGCCGGGGATATGCGCGCCATGGTCGTAGAATATCTCGGTGCAGGGGCCGCAGGGGCCGGTGTCGCCCATCATCCAGAAGTTGTCGGAAGCATAGCGCGCACCTTTGTTGTCGCCGATGCGGATCACGCGATCGGGAGCTAAGCCCATCTCTTTCGTCCAGATGTCGTATGCCTCGTCGTCCTCGGCATACACGGTGACGTACAGCTTGTCCTTGGGAAGCTTGAACACCTCGGTCAGCAGTTCCCAGGCGTACTTGATGGCGTCGCGCTTGAAATAGTCGCCGAAGCTGAAGTTGCCCAGCATCTCGAAGAAAGTGTGATGACGCGCGGTGTAACCGACGTTCTCCAGATCGTTGTGCTTGCCGCCGGCACGCACGCATTTCTGCGAAGAGGCGGCGCGGGTATAGGGACGCTTGTCGAAACCGAGGAACACATCCTTGAACTGGTTCATGCCGGCATTAGTGAACAACAGCGTCGGGTCTTCATGCGGCACCAGCGAACTGGAGGCGACTACCGTATGGCCCTTGGAGGCGAAATAATCGAGGAATTTCTGGCGGATTTCACTGCTTTTCATGATGCACCCTGAGCTCTAAAGTCACGTTCCAGACAGGCTGGACAAGGCGCGCATCATACCATGACAGGACAGGCCGCTCACGCGGCGGGCAGGCTCAGTCTTCCTCAGCAATGCCCTGTTTCCGCAGCACTGCAAAGATCGAATCCATGGAAAACCCTCGCGACTGCAGGAATCGGACCTGTTTGGCTTTTTCCTTGGCATCCACGGGGGCGACACCGAACTTCCTCAGCCAGACTTCTTTGACCGCGTCCTGTTCGGTCTCTTTCAATTGCGGCATGGCATCGGCGATCAGATTCTCGGCAATGCCTTTCTGGCGGAGTTCATGGGCGATGCGCTGGCTGCCGAAGCGGCCGCGCTTGGTATCAACAAACAGCGTGGCGGCGCGCGCATCTGAAAGCCAGTTGCGCTTCTCCAGCTCGTCCAGCACGGCTTCGAGGTCCTCGCCCTCCAGCACGTACGGCAGCAGCTTGCTATGCAGCTCGGCGCGGCTATGCTCGCGCCGCGCCAAATACCGCATGGCGCGGACGCGCAAGCTTAATTCAGGCTTCTTCCGCGACTTCACTGGTGCCCATGGCGACGATGCCGAGCGCCGCACGCACTTTGTTCTCGATCTCGGCGGCGATGGCCGGGTTGTTCTTGAGGTACTCGCGCGCGTTGTCCTTGCCCTGGCCGATCTTCTCGCCGTTGTAGGCATACCAGGCACCGGACTTTTCGACCAGTTTGTGCAGCACGCCCAGCTCGATGACCTCGCCCTCGCGCGAGATGCCTTCTCCGTAAAGGATGTCGAAGTTGGCTTCCTTGAACGGGGGAGCGACCTTGTTCTTGACCACTTTGACGCGGGTCTCGTTGCCGATGACTTCATCGCCCTTCTTGATCGCGCCGGTGCGGCGGATATCCATGCGCACGGAGGCGTAGAACTTCAGCGCGTTGCCGCCGGTGGTGGTCTCGGGGTTGCCGAACATCACGCCGATCTTCATGCGGATCTGGTTGATGAAGATGACCATGGTGTTGGAGCGGTTGATATTCGCGGTCAGCTTGCGCAGCGCTTGCGACATCAGGCGCGCATGCAGGCCCATTTGTGCATCGCCCATCTCGCCCTCGATCTCGGCCTTCGGCGTCAGCGCGGCGACGGAGTCCACCACCACCACGTCCACCGAACCGGAGCGCACCAGCATGTCGACGATCTCGAGCGCCTGTTCGCCGTTGTCCGGTTGCGAAATGAGCAGGTCTTCGACCTTCACGCCCAGCTTGCGCGCATAGCCGGGATCGAGCGCGTGTTCCGCGTCGATGAAGGCTGCGGTACCGCCCACCTTCTGCATCTCGGCGATGACTTGCAATGTAAGGGTTGTCTTGCCGGAGGATTCCGGACCGTAGATCTCGATGACGCGGCCGCGCGGCAGACCGCCGACGCCGAGTGCGATGTCCAGACCCAGCGAACCGGTCGAAACGACCTGGATGTCCTTGCCGACTTCGCTCTCGCCCAAGCGCATGATGGAGCCCTTGCCGAACTGTTTTTCGATCTGGCTCAGTGCCGCCGCGAGTGCCTTGCTCTTGTTGTCATCCATTTTGTTCCCCTTTCAAAAATTCGATGGGGCGGATTGTGGCACAACAATTCAGACTTGTACAGAACGTTCGTTCTCTTTATGGGTCAGGCTGTTTTTATGATGCCATTCAACAGGTTGATCACACCCTGGAGGGAGATTTGCACGGCTTTCGCACGGATGGCATCGCGGTCACCGGAGAGTTGATGGCAGGCTGTTTGCACATTGTCGCCGGTCGCCCAGGCGAACCAGACCGTGCCGACCGGTTTCTCCGGGGTACCGCCGGCAGGCCCGGCGATACCGCTCACCGCCAACGCCACTTGCGCCCGACTGTACTGCAACGCGCCGTCAGCCATCTCGCGCACGGTCGCCTCGCTCACCGCACCGTACTGTTCCAATGTCTCCGGCGAAACACCCAGCACCTCTTCTTTCGAGGTGTTGGAGTAGGTCACAAAACCGCGATCAAACCATGCAGAGCTGCCCGATATACGGGTGACCATCTGCGCGACGCCTCCACCAGTGCAGGATTCTGCCGTCACCAGCGTCATGCCGTGCTGCGTGAGTGCTTCGCCCACCTGGCGCGCCAGCAATCCCGATTCCGGGGCGCTGACGATAGCAGTCCGCGCTGTTTTTTTCCTGGCTCGCCTCATCTTCATAACCCCCGTACCAGATCGTTCTGGATATCGATGACCGCCTCCAGCCCCACCGCGATGCGAATAAGGCCCTCGGTGATCCCCGCTGCCGCCCGCGCTTCCGGCGTGATGCGCGCGTGCGTGGTACTTGCCGGATGGGTGATGGTGGTCTTGGTATCGCCCAGGTTGGCGGTGATGGACAACATCTTCGTGTTGTCGATCACCTTCCAGGCCGCCGCCTTGCCGCCCTTCACCTCGAACGCCACGATGCCACCGCCGGTCTTCTGCTGCTTCATCGCCAGCGCATGTTGCGGATGTGATTTCAGGCCGGGATAGAACACGCGTTCCACATTGGGCTGTTTCTCCAGCCATTGCGCGAGTTGCAAGGCATTGGCGCTGTGCGCATCCATGCGCAACTTGAGTGTCTCCAACCCCTTGAGGAACACCCAGGCATTGAACGCGCTCATGGTCGGACCAGTGGTGCGCAGGAAACCATATACCGGCTCCATCAGCTTCTTGCTGCCCAGCACCGCGCCGCCCAACACGCGGCCCTGACCATCGATGTACTTGGTGGCGGAATGGATCACGATGTCCGCGCCCAGCTCCAGCGGACGTTGCAGAATGGGCGTGCAGAAACAGTTATCCACCGCCAGCAAGGCGCCGCAACTTTTCGCCACGGTCGCGATGGCCGCGATGTCGGAGATCTCGGTGAGCGGATTGGAGGGGGTCTCCAGGAAGAACAGTTTCGTGTTCGGACGCACCGCTGCCTTCCACTCGGCGACATCGGTGGCGGACACATAAGTCGTCTCCACGCCGAACTTCTTGAAGTAGTTGTTGAAGGTGTTGATGGTGGCGCCAAACAGGCTGCGCGACGCGACGATGTGGTCGCCCGCCTTCAGCAGTCCCATGCAGGTCGCCAGAATGGCGGCCATGCCGGAAGCCACGGCCACGCATTGCTCCGCGCCTTCCAGCGCGGCCAGGCGCTCTTCGAACATGGTCACGGTGGGGTTGGTGAAGCGCGCGTAGATGTTGCCCGGCTCTTCGCCGATGAAACGCTTCGCCGCCTGCTCCGCATTGTCGAAGGTGAAACTCGACGTCAGGAACAGCGCTTCGCTGTGCTCGTGGAACTGGCTTTGTACACCGCCGGCGCGCACCGCCAGCGTCTCTGGTTGATATTCGTGATCACTCATCATTCTTCTCCGGCACGGATGGGACCGTGCAATAAAAAACCCGGAAAGCTTAGCGCTAAACCGGGTCTCCCTCGCTTTAGCTGTATTTATTAAGCGCCCGCAAGCTGTTCCTCAAATCGGCGCAGACGGAAAGTAACACCCGCCTTGCGGCAGTGTCAACTTACATGGATGAGGCACTCATCACCAGATCGAGCTCCAGCTGATCCTCTTCCAGCGTCTTGTTAGCCTTGCCGCCCGCGCGTGACGCTTCGACGCGGTCCAGATATTCCGCCGTGATGTCGCCGGTGATGTATTCGCCATCGAAACAGGAGCAGTCGAACTTGGCGATCTTGGGGTTGCATGTCTGCACTGCCGCCTTCAGGTCGTCGAGGTCCTGATAGATGATGCGGTCGGCGCTGATCTCGCGACAGATCTCTTCATCGGTGCGTCCGGTGGCGATGAGCTCCTTGCGGCTGGGCATGTCGATGCCGTAGACGTTGGGGAATTTGACAGGAGGCGCGGCGGAAGCGAAATACACCTTGCGCGCGCCGGCATCGCGCGCCATCTGCACGATCTCGCGGCTGGTGGTGCCGCGCACGATGGAATCGTCCACCAGCAGCACGTTCTTGCCCTTGAATTCGACGCTGATGGCGTTGAGTTTCTGGCGCACCGATTTCTTGCGCATGGCCTGTCCCGGCATGATGAAGGTGCGGCCGATGTAGCGATTCTTCACGAAACCTTCGCGGAACGGGATGCCGAGATGATTGGCCATCTGCAAGGCGCTCGGACGACTTGAATCGGGGATGGGGATCACCACGTCGATGTCGTGATCCGGCCACACACGTTTGAGTTTCTCGGCCAGATATTCGCCCATCTTCAGGCGCGTCTCGTAGACCGAGATGCCGTCGATCACCGAATCGGGACGCGCGAAATAGACGTACTCGAAGATGCAGGGGTTCAGCTCGTGCTGCTCGGCACATTGCTGGTTGTGGAAGTTGCCATCGAGGTCGATGAACACCGCTTCCCCCGGCGCGATATCGCGCAGGTACTTGAAACCCAGCGTATCCAGCGCCACGCTCTCGGACGCCACCAGATATTCCACACCCTTGTCGGTCTGGTTGCTGCCCACCACCAGCGGACGGATACCGTGGGTGTCGCGGAACGCCAGCAGGCCGTAACCGGAGATCATCGCCACCACGGCGTATGCCCCTTTGCAGCGGCGATGCACGGCGCTCACTGCGGCGAAGATGGCCTTGGTATCAAGACGGAAGTTGGTGGCGTTGGCCTGCAGTTCGTGCGCCAGCACGTTGAGCAACACTTCCGAATCGGAATTGGTGTTCACGTGGCGCATGTCTTCGAGGAACAGCTCTTTTTGCAGCTGCGAGGTGTTGGTCAGATTGCCGTTGTGCCCCAACACCAGACCGAACGGCGAGTTGACATAGAACGGCTGCGCTTCGTTGTGGTCGACGGCGGAACCGGCGGTCGGATAGCGCACATGGGCGATGCCGGCGTTGCCGGTGAGCGCGCGCATGTTGCGCGTGCGGAACACATCGTGCGCCAGGCCGTTGCCTTTGTGCAGATGGAAGGTGTTGTGCTCCAGTGTGGCGATACCCGCCGCATCCTGCCCGCGATGCTGCAACACCTGCAGACCGTCATACAGCAACTGGTTGACGGGACTTTGCGCTACGACGCCGAGAATGCCACACATGATTTGATCCGATTAATAAGTCCAGTTTTACTTCTTCGCCACTTCCTGCGGCAGATAATCTTTCGCGTACAGCGCCGCTTCCTGCAGCGGCTTGCTCGTCAGCGCATCGCGCCAGAACGGCAGTTGCGGCAGATCGGTCAGCCCTCCCAGCCACACCAGCGCGATCACCACCAAGCCGCCGCGCAGCATGCCGAATATCGCGCCGAACTTGCCGTCCATGCCCGACAGTCCGGCGAACTTCGCCAGCCGCGCCAGGAACCAGGCGAACAAGGCGCCAACAATCAGCGTCGCGATGAACAAGGCCGCAAACGCGGCTGCTTCGCGAAGGTTGGTCGCGCCCACCGCCTCGGGCACATAGGGCAACGCCTGCATCGAAAAGGTGCGCGCCACAATGTACGCGGCCAGCCAGCCGATCAGCGAGAACAGTTCGTACATGAAGCCGCGCCACCAACCCACCAACGCCGAAAGTATGACGACCGCAATGACCGCGTAATCGAACGACGTCACCGGCTGACCTTTATTCGAGGCTGACCACGTTGGCCTGCGTTCCCTGCGCTACCAGCTTGCCCTGCACCTTCTCTGCCGCTTCGCGCGTCGGATAACTGCCTATGCGCACGCGCGTGACGTTGCCTGCTTTTTCCGTGTATGCATGATATCCCTGCTTGCTCAGCTTGGCTTGCAGGCTCTTGGCGGTATCTATATTCGCGAATGCGCCGACCTGCACGCCCCAGCCCGTCTTCGGCACGGCGGCTTGCGGCTTGGCGGCAGGCTTGCTTTCCACCTTGGGCTTCACTTCTGTTTTGGGTTTCGCCACGGCTGGAGCAGTGACGGCCGGCTTGGCCACCACAGGAGCGGGCACCGCTGCGGGCGCACTGACCGCGACCGGTGCGCTTGCGACTACCGGAGCGGGTTCGACCTCGGATGCCATCTTGTCGATCTGGGGCAGATCGATCTTGGGCTGGAATTCCGGCACTTTATCCTTGTCCGGGATGCGCAATTCGATGTTATTGCCCGCGGTCGGCGACTGTTCGCTATCGAACACGATGGGCAGGAAGATCACCACCACCACGACCAGCGTCACTGCACCGATCAGACGACGGCGCGACTGGCGCTTGATATTTAACTCTTCTTCTGTAGAAAGCTGTTTTGCCATCGTATTTTCCCGGGAAGTTCAGCCGCCGCGCAGGCCGCGCACACGCATCACTTCCGCCACTGTGTAAAAGGAACCGAACGCCGCGATTCTATCATTTTCGCCCGCGCGATTGCTGGCCTCATGCAGCGCACTTTCGATGGAATCGCAGACCCGGACCGCACCGCGGACACGGTTATCCCGCAGCACCTGCGCCAGCTCGGCGGCCGTCGCCCCGCGCGGCGCGTCTATGCCCGCCACCAGCCACTCGTCGATGCACGCATCCAGCGCCTGCACCACCCCGGCCATATCCTTGTCCTTCAGCATGGCGAACACGGAAAAGGTCTTCGCGGGCGGCAAATTGGTCAGGTTCTGCGCCAGCGACCTAGCCGCATGCGGGTTGTGCGCCACATCGAGGATGAGCTGCGGCTTGCCCGGAATGAACTGGAAGCGCCCAGCCAGCTCCACCTCAACCAGCCCGCGGCGTATCACCCCCATGCTCACGGGCAAGCTATCCCTGAGCGTATCCAGCGCCGCCAGCGCGGCGCTGGCGTTGTTCAACTGGAACGCCCCGCGCAGGGCCGGGTACGGCAAGGCGCTGCGCGAGCCTGCCTTGCTGCGGTAGTCCCATTGCCCATCATGTTTAAGGAAACCGAATTCGCTGCCTATGCACCACAACTCGGCACCGATCTGCTGCGCGTGCTGGCGCAACGCCTGCGGCACATCGCCGTCGGCGCAGATGGCAACCTTGCCCTTGCGGAAGATGCCGGCCTTTTCGAAGGCGATCTTTTCGCGCGTATCACCCAGATAATCGACATGGTCGATATCCACACTGGTCACCACCGCGACATCGGCGTCGAACACATTCACCGCATCCAATCGGCCACCCAGCCCGACTTCGAGGATGGCGACATCTACCTTGTGAGAGATGAAACACTGCATCGCGGCCAGCGTGCCGAACTCAAAATAGGTCAGCGCGATATCGCCGCGCACCCGCTCGATCTGTTCGAACGAGGCGCACAACTCCGCATCGTTCGCCTGCTGTTTGGCGATACGCACGCGCTCGTTGTACTCCAGCAGATGCGGCGAGGTGTAGCAGCCGACCTTGTAACCGGCGGCATGCAGGATGGCTTCCAGCATCGCGCACACCGAACCCTTGCCGTTGGTGCCGCCGACGACGATAACGGGGAAATCGGGTTGCAGATCGAGACGTTGTTTGACTTGCACCACGCGCTCAAGGCCGAGGGCGATGGTTTTGGGGTGAAGGGATTCTAGGTAGCTTAGCCAGTCGGCCAGGGAAGTAGGCATTTCATCACCGACTAGAGAGTGATCAGCGAGGCTTCCCCGCCGATCACTGAACTGAAGATTACGCCGCCTCCAGCTTCGCAACCGCATCCTGCTTGGTCAGCAGAGTGATCAGCGTAGCCAGTTGGTCGCGCATCTGACGACGGTCGACGATCATGTCGATGGCACCGTGTTCGAGCAGGAATTCGGCACGCTGGAAGCCATCGGGCAAGGTCTCGCGCACGGTCTGCTGGATCACACGCGCACCGGCGAAGCCGATCAGCGCGCCGGGTTCGGCGATGACCACGTCACCGAGGAAGGCGAAGCTGGCGGAGACGCCGCCCATGGTCGGGTCGGTGAGTACGGAAATGAAGGGCAAACGGGCTTCGCTCAACTGGGTGAGCGCGGCGCTGGTCTTGGCCATCTGCATCAGCGACAGTAGGCCTTCCTGCATGCGTGCACCGCCGCTGGCGGAGTAGCAGACGAAGGGGCATTGCTGTTCCAGCGCGACCTGCACGCCGCGCACGAAACGTTCGCCGACCACCGAGCCCATCGAGCCGCCCATGAAGTCGAACTCGAACGCGGCCACCACGACGGGCAGGGCATGGATGCTGCCCTGCAGCACGATAAGCGCATCGTCTTCATCGGTCTTCTTCTTCGCCTCGATCAGACGGTCGCTGTATTTCTTCTGGTCCTTGAATTTCAGGGTATCGACCGACAGCACCTCCGAGCCGATCTCGAAACGGCCTTCACTATCCAGCAGCCAGTCGAGACGGGTACGCGCGCCGATGCGGTGATGGTGGCTGCACTTGGGGCAGACGCTGAAGTTCTTCTCCAGGTCGGCGTGATACAGCACTGCCTGGCAGGACGGGCATTTGTGCCACAGACCATCCGGCACGCTCTTCTTGGCGTCGGCCTCTCCCCTGCGCTTGATCTTGGGCGGTAACAGTTTTTGGAACCAGCTCATATCGTTCTCCTCTTTATTGATCTATCGCCTGACGTAATTCTTTCACCAATTTACCCACATTGGCGACTACATTTTTTTCGCTCGAATCCTCGATTTCCTGGACGATGCGGCTACCCACCACCACGCCGTCGCACAATTTCGCTACCGCCCTGGCCGTGGCCGCATCTCGGATGCCGAAGCCGACGCCGATGGGCAGCTTGATGTGCTTGCGCAGTTGCGGCAGCTTTTGCTCGATGGCCGACAGGTCTAGATTGCCCGCACCGGTCACGCCCTTGAGCGAAACGTAATATACATAGCCGCGCGCCAGCTTGGCGACCTGCTCGATACGCGCCTCGTTGGTGGTCGGTGCCAACAGGAAGATGGGCGCGATGTTGTGGCGTTGCAGATGTTCGAACGCCTCGTGGCTTTCCTCCGGCGGGAAATCCACGGTGAGCACGCCGTCCACGCCGACTTCCGCGCAACGCTGCGCGAAAATCTCCCAGCCCATCGCCTCAATCGGGTTGCCGTAGCCCATCAGCACCACCGGGGTAGCTGCATCCTGCTTGCGAAACTCTGCCACCATGCCCAGCACACCGCGCAGCGACATGCCGTTCTTGAGCGCGCGCTCGGAAGCACGCTGGATGGTGGGGCCGTCCGCCATCGGGTCGGAGAACGGTACGCCCAGTTCGAGCACGTCCGCACCCGCCGCCACCAGACCGTGCATCAGCGGCACAGTGAGTTGCTGCGATGGATCGCCTGCGGTGATGAAGGGGATGAGGGCCTTGCGCTGCTGCAGTTTCAGTTTGGCGAAGGTCGTATCGATGCGGCTCATAGCGTGATGCCCTTCAATTTCGCCACGGTATTCATGTCCTTGTCGCCACGACCGGACAGGTTCACCAGTAATACTTTGTCTTTTGCCATGGTCGGCGCGATCTTCATCGCATGCGCCAGCGCGTGGCTGGATTCCAGCGCGGGGATGATGCCTTCGAAGCGGCACAGCGAGTCGAATGCAGCCAGCGCTTCGTCGTCGTTGATGGCGACATATTGCGCACGGCCGAGATCCTTCAACAGGCAATGCTCGGGGCCGACGCCGGGATAGTCCAGTCCGGCGGAGATGGAATGCGTCTCGATGATCTGACCATTCTCGTCCTGCATCAGATAGACCTTGTTGCCATGCAGCACGCCGACCTTGGCATTGCCGGTGAGCGGCGCGGCATGTTGGCCGCTGGCGATGCCGTGACCGCCCGCTTCCACGCCGATGATCTGCACGCTTTTCTCTTCGATGTAGGGATGGAACAGGCCGATCGCATTGGAGCCGCCGCCCACACAGGCGATCACCGCATCCGGCTGACGCCCGATCATCTCGGGCATCTGCACTTTGGCTTCGTTACCGATCACGCACTGGAAATCGCGCACCATCATCGGGTACGGGTGCGGGCCGGCTGCGGTACCGAAGATGTAGAAGGTGCTCTCGACGTTGGTGACCCAGTCGCGAATCGCTTCGTTGCAGGCATCCTTGAGCGTCTTCGAACCGCTCTCCACCGGCACCACGGTCGCGCCCAGCAGCTTCATGCGGAACACGTTGGGCGCCTGGCGCTGGATATCTTCCGCGCCCATGTACACGATGCATTCCATGCCGAAGCGCGCCGCCACGGTGGCCGTCGCCACACCGTGCATGCCCGCGCCGGTCTCGGCGATGACGCGCTTCTTGCCCATGCGCTTGGCGAGCAAGGCCTGGCCGATGGCGTTGTTGATCTTGTGCGCGCCGGTGTGATTCAGGTCTTCGCGTTTGAGATATATCTGCGCACCACCCAGGCTCTCCGACAGGCGCTTGGCGTGATAGATCGGGCTGGGACGGCCGACGTAGTGCTTCAGTTCGTAGGCGAACTCGGCCTTGAATTCGGGATCGTCGCGGAAACGCAGGTACTGCTGGCGCAACTCTTCCACGGCGGGGATTAGCGTCTCGGCCATGTAGATGCCGCCGAACTGCTCGAAGTGGCCGCTGCTGTCTGGATAGTTATAACTCAATGCTCTTGACCTCTTTGATGAACGCGGCGACCTTCGCCGCATCCTTGATACCTTTGCTCGCCTCCACGCCGCTGGACACATCCACCGCGTAGGGCCTGACTTGTCTGATCGCCTGCGCCACATTGCCCGCATACAAGCCGCCGGACAGGATCACAGGCAAAGGCAGCTTCGGCGGGATCAGCGCCCAGTCGAACGATTCCCCCGTGCCGCCCTGCTTACCTTCTACATAAGCATCCAGCAACAAGCCTTGTGCGTCGGCATAGCGAGCCGCGCATTCTACCAAATCCACCCCCGCCTTGACCCGTATCGCCTTCAGGTAAGGCCTGCCGAACTGGCGACAGAACTCGGGCGTTTCCTCGCCGTGGAACTGCAGCACGTCCAGCGGGACTTTTGCCAGCACTTCGCGCACGTAGGCGACAGTTGGATTCACGAACAGGCCGACCACAGTAACGAACGGCGGCACAGCGCCTGCCAACTTCGTGGCTTGTTCCGTACCGACATGGCGCGGGCTTTTCTCATAAAACACCAGCCCGAGCGCGTCCGCGCCGCTGTCGGCGACAGCCAGCACATCCTGCTCGCGGGTGATACCGCAGATCTTGATACGGGTCATGGCGATTCTTGCTTCAGGCACGAGGCGACATTGTACCTTGCGGCAGGCCCCACTTCCTGTCGTAGGTGATATGGCGCAGATACAGGCCGTCCGGCGCAAAGGTCGGGGCGGCGAACTTGCGGTCCGCGCCTGTCAGCACCTCCTCCACCCATTCCGGCGGATGCTTGCCCTTGCCCACATACAGCAGGCATCCCAGGATATTGCGCACCATGTGGTGCAAAAAGGCGTTGGCAGTCAGATCGAAGATGATGGTCTCGCCCTGCTGCCGGATGTCGAGCTGCACGAGGTTCTTCACCGGAGTCTTGGCCTGGCACTGCGAGGAGCGGAACGCGCTGAAATCATGCTCGCCAAGCAGGTATCGCGCAGCCTCGCGCATGGCAGCCACATCCAGCAGCAAATGGAACCAGCCACCTTTGCCATGATGTACGGCACTGCGCGAGGGACGGTTGATCAGCACATACTGGTAGCTGCGCGCCTGCGCCGAGAAACGCGCATGGAATTCGTCGGGAACCGGATGAGCCCACAGCACGGCGATATCCTTTGGCAACAGCGCGTTCGTGCCGCGCACCCAGGCACTGAGCGGCCGCTCGGTGTCGGTGTCGAAATGGATGACCTGCTCTAGCGCATGCACGCCGGTATCGGTGCGGCCGGCGGCAAGTATGGCGATGCTCTCGCCCGCGATCTCGCTCAACGCCTTTTGCAGCGCATCCTGCACGTTCGGCACATCGGGCTGGCTCTGCCAGCCGTTGTAGCCGCTGCCGTCGTATTCGATACCCAACGCGATCCTCATCGCCACACTCCGATCAACACCGCAGCACACGCCGCCAATAGCGCAACATCCAGCATGCTGTACCGCAGCCGTTGCAGTTCGATCTGCGTCGCCTCCGTCTTACCCGCTTTCATGGCCTGCGCTATCGCACCACGCCAATCCTTGGCCGTATCGTGCATCGTCGTCTCGGCATATTCCAGCGTCAGCGCCAAGCGCACTGCAAAACGTTCGCGCGACAATCCGAACAGACGTAAAGGATAGGCCAACGCATACAAACCTCCGATGAGCCGCTCCTGCGCCAGGGTGGCGAGCAGAACTGCCAGACCGGCCAGAGCACAGAGCAGGCGCCCCAACTGCAGCATCCCGTCCAGCAACCCCTCCCAGGTCGGCGACAAACTGCCCAACTCATTGAACAACGCTTTGCCCGGCGTTGCCCAGGCATAGATCAATAACAGGGAGAAAGCGATCCAGCGTGTGCGCCGCAGCAGATGCAGGAAATGCGCCGAGTCCAGCCATAGCGCAACCGTGCTGATCAACATACAGGCAGCCAGCAGCACAGATGGCTGCCAGCGTTGCGCCAGCAGCACCAGCAATATCCACAGCAATATCTGCACGGTGGGATGTAGCGGTCTCATCTCGTGATCACCAAATAAAAACGGCAGCCTGATGTGGCTGCCGTTCGTTCCGCATTCGCGGCTTACAACTGTTGCAGCAGCTTCTGAGCGGTCTCGCGTTGTTGCTCGTCGCCGTCACGCAACACTTCATCCAGGATCTCCTTCGCGCCGGCCGAGTCGCCCATCTCCTGATAGGCCTTGGCCAGATCGAGCTTGGTGGCGACTTCGTGCCAGCTCTCATCTTTGGAACCGGTAGCGCCCGCAGCGGCAGGCGCACCGACACCGTCCAGATCAAGGCTGATTGCACCCAGTCCAATATCTGGTGTTGACGGCTTTGCCGCCGGTGCATCCGATTTGATCTCCATCGGGAAATCCAGTGTGAATGCCATGCCGTCGTCAGCCGGCGCGGCAGGCACAGGTGTGGCACCCATTGCGGGAATGCCGGGATGGGTGGCCGTCACATCGAACACCAGATCGTCCATGTTCATCACGGCCGTTGCTTCCGTGTTGAAATTGGAGCCTGGCGTGCCCGGGTTCGTTCCGGTGATATCAAAATCCATCGGCGTCGATGACTGGACTGCCGCACGCAGATCGTCCGAGGTCAGGGTGGTGGTCTTTTCCTGAGAAGCATTCTCCAGCACGACGGTACTCTGGCTGCTGAAACCGGCATTCGGGTTCGCCGGGGTGGTAGCGCCGAAACCAAGGTCGAAGTCCACCGAAGGCGCTGCCGCCGCCTGCGCGGAGCGACTGCCAGTCGTCTCGGGAATAGCACCGCTACCGCCGTAGAAAGGATTGCTCGGCTCCAGTTCGCGTCCCATCGAAGCAGCCTGTCCCCAAGCGCTTTCGTCGCCAGACTCCTTGATCTCGCGCGCGTAGCTCAGGAAAGAATTGGTGTCCTTCCTCGTTGAATAGATTGTCAGCAACTTCAGCTTGACCGGAATGTTGTTGGGGTTCTTCTTCAGCGCTTCTTTCAGCACTTCTTCAGCCTGCGCATCGCGCCCGAAAGTCAGGAACAGGTCTGCTTCGCCGATCGGATCCACTTCTTCCGCATCCGCACTTGCCACCACCGGAGCCGCAGCAGCCGGAGCTGAAGACGTGAAGTCACCGGTGTCGGGAGAAGGCGCTACCGGCGCAGCGATACGTCCGGTAGAAGAACCCACTTCCTCCTGTTTCTTGGCTTTTTCCTCCTTCTTGGCTCCGCCGCCCTGCTTGTTGCGTCGGGCGACCATGAAGCCTGCACCACCCAGCAGGAGCAATACTGCAGCGCCGGCTGCCAGATACATCGGGTCTCCCAACAGCTGATCGATCAAGGAAGGCTGTTCGACGACTTTGGGCTCGACAGCTTTGGGCTTCGATTTGGGCTTCGCTGCAGCCACTGCGCTGGCCGCTTGCGGCGCAGAACCCGCCAGCGTGACCGCGCCTGCCGGAACAGAGGCCGCTGCGGTCTCTTTCTTCAACTCGGCCAGGCGTTGCATGTCCTTGACGTTCTTCTCGAGGATCGCTGTGCGCTCTTGCGCTTCTTTCAAAGCCTTGTTCTTGGCGATCGATTCTTCTTCTTTCGCAATTGCCTTTTCCTGGGCGGTCGTCTTGCCGCCACCCACGGCTTTGTCGGTCGGGGCTTCGCCTTTGGACAGTTTCAACACTTCCTTGGCGGGTTCCTTGTCGGCGGATGCCTTGTCGGTCACAGCGGTACTGATCTTGCCGGCTGCTTCCTGCTTGTCGGCATGCTCTGCCGCAGCGGTCCGTGCTGCAGCGAGCTTCTGGCGATACACGTTCCAATCGGCGGCTTGGGCGCGAATCTCCTCTTCCGCATCGGCTTGCGGCAACATCCCGATCGCATCGCTTTGCGGAATGGTCAGTATCTTGCCTGCACGGATCCGGTTCATATTGTGCGCGTCGAACTTGCCAGCGTTCTCACGGTACAAGGCGACCAGCATGCGCTCCAAGCTGACATCGGCCGGCTTGATGCGCGCCGCGATCTTGCCCAGCGTGTCGCCGCGTTTCACCACGATAGGTTCGGCAGGCGCACTCAGCGCGGTTTCGGCGATCGCCTCTTCCTTGCTCAAGGCATCCTGAGTTGCCGGCGCAACTTCGGCCGGCGCGCTCTCTTCTGTCGTAGCCTGCTCGGTCGGAGTTTGTTCCACGACAGCCTGCTCGGCAGGAGCGGCTTGTTCGGTCGGGGCGGCTGCTTCATCGACCGGTGCTTCGGCAACCGCTTGCGCGGCAGGAACTTCAGCCAAAGGCTCGGCGGCGACCGGCTCAGATGCCGCGATCACTACCGGTGCGGCTTCAACAGTCGGCTCGGCAGCGGGTACGACGACCGGCGCAGCCAACACAGGCTCGATGGGCTTGACCGGCTCGGGTTTGGGCTGCTCGATCTTGTAATCGGCGGGGTCCAGGAGGAAAGTGTATTCACGCAACAGCTTGCCGGAAGACCAGTTCAATTCAACCAGCAAAGTAACGAAGGGCTCGTTTACCGACTGGATGGTAGACAGCTTCACATAGGGATCGCCATTCGAGCGTTCTTCGATCTGGAATTTTACCTTGGGCAAATTGTAGGGGTAGTCGAGACCGGCGTTCTTGAATGTCTCGGCAGAAGCCAGTTTGGCGGAAAGAGTCGATTTGTCGATCTTGTCGACAGAGACCAGCTCGATCTCTGCTCTCAGCGGTTGCCCGAGTGAAGAGGTGACGTTGATGCCTCCCAAACCTGCTGCGCAGGCGAAACCTGCCCAAGCCAGGCAGGCCATGTAAACAGACGCTTTTAGAATTGATTTCAGCACGCCGCCACCCTTTTATTGTCCCGTACGTTATTCAGATTAACATCATAGGGTTAGTGATGCAAGCTCATCTTTCCCTTAAGTTCCTGCGTTAACCGCCAGTTAAAAACCGGATTTACCCAGCCCGATCACTTGCCCAAAAGGATGCGCAACATGCGGCGCAACGGTTCGGCAGCGCCCCACAACAACTGGTCTCCGCACACAAAAGCACTCACATACTCGGGACCTAGTTCCATCTTGCGCACACGACCTACAGCGATATCCAGCTTGCCGGTCACCGCGACCGGAGTCAGTTCGCGCACTGTGATACTGCGCTCGTTCGGCACGAACTTGACCCAGGGATTGCCGCCCTTGATGAGACTCTCGATCTCCGTCAGGGGCACATCCTTTTTCAATTTGAGGGTCAGCGCCAGGCTGTGACAGCGCATCGCGCCGATACGCACACACAGACCATCCACGGGAATAACAGAAGTCGTGCCCAGGATCTTGTTGACCTCGGCCTTGCCCTTCCACTCTTCCTTGGACTGGCCGTTGTCGAGCTGCTTGTCGATCCAGGGGATCAGGCTGCCGGCCAGCGGTGCGCCGAAATTCTCAGTCGGCATGTCGGCAGAACGCAGCTTCTCGGCCAGACGGCGGTCGATCTCCAGGATCGCCGACTTCGGATCGGCCAGCAGGTCGGCCACGCAGGCGTGCGCCACGCCCATCTGGCTCAGCAGTTCGCGCATGTTCTGCGCGCCCGCACCGGAGGCCGCCTGGTAGGTCATGGACGATACCCATTCCACCAGCCCAGCATGGAACAGTCCGCCCAAGCCCATCAGCAGGATGCTGTTGGTGCAGTTGCCACCGATGAAGTTCTTGCCGCCGTTGGCCAGCGACTTCTTGATCAGATCAAGGTTGACCGGATCGAGGATGATGACTGCGTCCTTTTCCATGCGCAGCGTGGACGCCGCGTCGATCCAGTAGCCGTTCCAGCCGGCAGCGCGCAGCTTGGGGAACATCTCGGTGGTGTAGTCGCCGCCCTGACAGGAGATGATGGCGTCCATCGCCTTCAGCTCGTTGGTGTCCATCGCGTCCTTCAGCGGCACGCCCTTGCCCTCGGCGGGGGCTGCACCGCCGACGTTGGAGGTGGTGAAGAACACCGCGTCGATGAGCTCGAAATCCTTTTCCTCGCGCATGCGTTGCATGAGCACCGAACCCACCATACCGCGCCAACCGATCAGACCTACTTTCATGACTCTTCCTTAGCTTCAAAATTACAGCGCCGCGACCACCGCGTCACCCATTGCGGCACAGCCCACCTTCTGCTTGCCGTCTTCATAGATATCGCCGGTGCGCAGCCCCTGCTGCAACACCTTGCGCACCGCCGCCTCGATGCGCTGCGCGATGTCGGCGCGACCGAATGTGTATTGCATCATCATCGCCACCGACAGGATTGTCGCCAGCGGATTGGCGATGTCCTTGCCCGCGATGTCCGGCGCGGAACCGTGGCAAGGTTCGTACAGACCCTTGTTGTTCGCATCCAGCGAAGCCGACGGCAGCATGCCGATGGAGCCGGTCAGCATCGAGGCCTCATCCGACAGGATGTCGCCGAAGATGTTCCCGGTCAGGATCACGTCGAACTGCTTGGGTGCGCGCACCAGTTGCATCGCGGCATTGTCGACATACATGTGCGACAGCGCGACAGCGGGATATTCCTTCGCCACTTCAGTGACGATCTCGCGCCAGAACATGCTGGTATCGAGCACGTTGGCCTTATCCACCGAGCACAGCTTCTTGTTGCGCTTCATCGCGATCTTGAAACCGACATGCGCCACACGACGGATCTCGGATTCACTGTAGTGCATGGTATCGAAGCCCTGACGCTCGCCATTCTCCAGCGTGCGGATACCGCGCGGTTGGCCGAAGTAGATGTCGCCGGTCAGTTCGCGCAGAATCATGATGTCCAGACCGGACACGATGTCGGAGCGCAGCGTCGACGCATTCACCAGCTCGGGATATACCATCGCCGGACGCAGGTTGGCGAACAAGCCCAGCCCCTTGCGGATGCGCAGCAGGCCCTGTTCGGGACGCATCGGTCGCGGCAGGTTGTCATATTGATAGCCACCCACAGCACCGAGCAGCACCGCATCGGATTCCTTGGACAGTTTCAGTGTCGCATCCGGCAGCGGGTCTTTCGCTGCGTCATAGCCCGCGCCGCCGATGTGCGCATGCTCCATCTCGATCTTCAGGCCGTCGCTGCGCAAGGCCTCCAACACCTTCACCGCCTGTGCGACGATCTCCGGTCCGATGCCGTCACCCGGCAATACTGCGATCTTCATTTACGATTCCAATCCAAATAACAGAATGATTATGCAAACAGCCAGGGCTGCGCCGCCTTGTGTTTCGACTCGAACACCTTGATCTCTTCCACATGTTGCAAGGTCAGACCGATATCGTCCAGCCCGTTCAGCAGACAATGTTTGCGAAAAGCATCCACCTCGAACGGAAACGCCGCACCATCGGGCGCAGTGACGACCTGCTTTTCCAGATCGACCTTCAGCTTGTAGCCGGCATTGGCTTCCACCGCCTTGAACAATGCATCGACCTTGTCTGCCGCCAACTTGATCGGCAATAACCCGTTCTTGAAACAGTTGTTGAAGAAGATGTCGGCGTAGCTCGGCGCGATGATGACGCGGAAGCCGTAGTCTTCCAGCGCCCACGGCGCGTGCTCGCGCGAGGAGCCACAACCGAAGTTCTCGCGTGCCAGCAATATCTGCGCGCCCTGGTAGCGCGGCTGGTTCAGCACGAATTCCTTGTTCAGCGGGCGCTTGCTGTTGTCCATGCCCGGCTCGCCATGGTCGAGATAACGCCACTCGTCGAACGCGTTGGGGCCGAAGCCGGAACGCTTGATCGACTTCAGGAACTGCTTGGGGATGATCGCATCGGTATCCACGTTGGCTCTGTCCAACGGCACGACCAAACCATCCAGTAATGAGAACTTACGCATCAGTCACTCGCCTTCTCTAATTTCTCGCCGCCTTTTTCCATCTTCTTGCCGACCCACTTGCCCGCCTTTTTCAGCCCCTTGACTGTCGCCTCGGCGCCTTTCTTGAGACCATGCCCGGTGGCCTCCGCGCCTTTCTCAACGGTTTCGCCCGCCTTCTTCGCAAAACTCTTCTCTTCAGCCAGCGCACATTGCGCCATCGCCAGCAACGCGATCAACATGAAAGATCGTTTCATCGTTCACTCCTTGCTGATATCGACAAAATGTCCCGCGATTGCTGCGGCAGCAGCCATCTCCGGACTTACCAGATGCGTGCGCCCGCCCTGACCCTGGCGCCCCTCGAAGTTGCGGTTGGACGTGGCCGCGCAACGCTCGCCCGGCTCCAATCGGTCATCATTCATCGCCAGACACATCGAACAGCCCGGATCGCGCCATTCGAAGCCAGCAGCGATGAGTATCTTGTCCAGCCCTTCCTGCTCGGCCTGCTGCTTTACCAGTCCGGAACCCGGCACCACCATCGCCAGCATCACATTGGCCGCGACCTTCTTGCCCTTGGCGACAGCTGCGGCTGCGCGCATGTCCTCGATGCGGCCGTTGGTGCAGGAACCGATGAAGACCTTATCGATCTTAATCTCGGTGATCGGCGTGTTCGCCTGCAAACCCATATAGGCCAGCGCACGCTCCCAATCGCCGCGTTTCACCGCGTCGGTTGCCGATGCCGGATCGGGCACGCGCCCGTCCACCGCCACCACCATCTCGGGCGAAGTACCCCAGGTCACTTGCGGTTTGATCTGCGCGGCATTCAGCTCCACCGTCGCGTCGAACTTCGCCCCGGCATCGCTGTGCAGCGTCTTCCAGTAGGCAACGGCCTTGTCCCAATCGCCCCCCTTGGGTGCGAACGGACGGCCCTTCACATAAGCGATAGTCGTATCATCTGCCGCCACCATGCCCGCGCGCGCGCCGGCTTCGATAGCCATGTTGCACAAGGTCATGCGGCCTTCCATGCTCAAGTCACGGATCGCGCTGCCCGCGAACTCGATGGCATAGCCGGTGCCGCCCGCGGTACCGATCTTGCCGATCACCGCCAGCGCGATGTCCTTGGCGGTCACGCCCTTGCCGAGCGCACCTTCCACCTTCACCTGCATCGCTTTGGACTTTTTCGCCACCAGGCATTGCGTCGCCATCACATGCTCGACCTCGGAAGTGCCGATGCCGTGCGCCAATGCGGCGAATGCGCCGTGCGTACTGGTATGCGAGTCGCCGCACACCACCGTCATGCCCGGCAAGGTCGCGCCCTGTTCGGGGCCGATCACGTGCACGATGCCCTGACGGATGTCGTTCATCTTGAATTCGACCACACCGTACTCGGCGCAGTTGGCATCCAGCGTCTCAACCTGCAGACGCGAGATCGGATCGGCGATACCCGCTGCGCGGTTGGTCGTCGGCACATTATGGTCCGGCACGGCCAGCATCGACGCGGTGCGCCAGGGCTTGCGCTGCGCCAGCTTCAGACCTTCGAAGGCTTGCGGGCTGGTGACTTCATGCACCAATTGACGGTCTATATAGATCAGCGCGGTGCCGTCGGCATCTTGCCGCACCACGTGAGAATCCCAGAGTTTGTCGTATAAGGTTTTTGCGCTCATTGCTGTTCCCGATTGAGCGGGCGATTATGCCACAGCGGCGCGGTTCTCCGCCATGTTGCGCAGCTTCCACCACATCAGAATCATGCCGATCAATGCTGCCCCGGCGCTGAAGGAATACAAGGCCGACGACCCCCAGTGCTGCCAGATCGGGCCGCTCGCCAGCCCGCCCAGCATACCGCCCGCACCGTAGGTCACGCTGCCGAACATTGCTTGCCCCCTGGATTGGTGCCTCCCCTGGAAGAACTGGTGCACCAGCCCGACCGAAGCCGCGTGATAGGAGCCAAAGGTGAGCGCGTGCAGCACCTGCGCGAACAGCAGCAGCACGACCACATCCACCGCCCAGCCGATGAGCAGGAAGCGCAGAACGGCAGCAGCAAAGCTGGCCAGCAGGATGCGCGTGAAGCCGAAACGCTTCACCAGTGCCGGCATCAGGAAGAACACACCGATCTCGCAAATCACCCCCAGCGCCCACAGCATGCCCACCACGCTCTTGGTGTACCCGTGTTCGACCAAGTAGATGGAATAAAAGGTGTAATAGGGACCATGCGCCACCGCCATCAGGAAGCAGGCGCCGAACAGCGCCAGCACGCGCGGCTGCAGCACGATCTGTCTGATCGGCTGATGGTCGGTGTGGTGGGCGATCACCTCGGTCTTGGGGATCTGGCGCGCGAAGATCAGGATGCCTGCCTCGCACACTAGCCCCGCCCACAGCAGCCAGGCGATGGCGATGTGGTCGAAGGCATAGCCCAGCCCCACCACCGAGACGATGAACCCGATGGAACCCCAGGAGCGCAGGCGGCCGTAATGGGCGGTGTTCTTGCCCAGCCAGCTCAACGTGGTCGCCTCCACCAGCGGCATGGAGGCACTCCAGAAGAAGCTCATCAGCGTCAGCACCAGGAACAAGCCCCAGAAACTGGTGGTGGCAAACACGCCCAGATAGAACAGGGCGCTCAGGCTGGCCGCCGCGACCACCACCTCCCTGCTGCGCCCCGTATGATCGGCCAGCCACCCCCAGATGCCGGGCGCGACCATGCGCATCACCGGCTGGATGGACATCAGGATGCCGATCTCGATGGCGCCGAAACCGATGGATTGCAGGTACAGGCTCCAGTAGGGCGAGAACATCCCCACGAAGGCATAGTAGAAAAAGTAGAAACCGGCGATGCGCCAGTGATAGTTCTTTGTGGTGGACATAACAGACGGGCTACAGAATGGCCCGCATTATCTCACGCGGAAAAATATTTTCGGCTGGGCACTTGAAATCGACGATCCCACCCCAATTAGCCACAAGTCGAAAACAGGAGAGCAGCAATGGAACAGAACGATACCCCGCAGACCGAACAATCCGCCGCCGCACCGGAGGCCATGCCCAGCATGGAGGAGATGCTGAAAGCGGCCGAACTCAAGGCGCAGGAACACTACGATGCCTGGATGTATGCCAAGGCCGAGGGCGAGAACATCCGCCGCCGCGCCGCGGAAGACGTTAGCAAGGCACAGAAGTTCGCGGTGGAGCGCTTCTCCAACGAGATGCTTGCCGTGAAAGACAGCCTGGAAGCAGGTATGGCAGTGCAGACCGAGAACATCGATAGTTTCAAGAGCGGCATGGAACTGACGCTGAAGCAGCTCTCCAGCGTGTTCGAGAAATTCAACATCGTCGAGATCAACCCCATGGGCGAGAAGCTGGACCCGCACAAGCACCAGGCCATCGGCATGATGGACAGCGACCAGCCGGCCAATACCGTGGTCACCGTGATGCAGAAGGGCTACAGCCTGAACGACCGCATCCTGCGCCCGGCTCTGGTCATGGTGGCGAAAGGCAAGGAATAAGACTTGAAATATCCAATGCCGCCCACATGTTAGGCAGCGAGGCAGTAAAAGTACTCATACTTACGAATTCAACTGAAAGGAAAGCATCATGGGAAAAATCATCGGCATCGACCTGGGCACGACGAACTCTTGCGTGGCCATCATGGAGAACGGCAAGACCAAGGTGATCGAGAACGCGGAAGGTACGCGCACGACACCTTCCATCATCGCCTACATGGAAGACGGTGAAGTGCTGGTGGGCGCCCCCGCCAAGCGTCAGGCCGTGACTAACCCGAAGAACACCCTGTACGGCGTGAAGCGCCTGATCGGTCGTCGCTTTGAAGAGCCGATGGTACAAAAAGACATCGCCATGGTTCCCTACTCCATCGTCAAGGCCAAGAACGGCGACGCATGGGTGAAGGTGCGCGACAAAGAGATCTCCGCACCGGAGATCTCCGCCGAAGTGTTGATGAAGATGAAGAAGACCGCCGAAGACTATCTGGGCGAGCCGGTCACCGAGGCTGTTATCACCGTTCCGGCTTACTTCAACGACTCGCAGCGCCAAGCCACCAAGGATGCGGGCCGCATCGCCGGTCTGGATGTGAAACGCATCATCAACGAGCCGACCGCAGCCGCGCTGGCGTTCGGCATGGACAAACAGGAAGGCGACCGCAAGATCGCGGTGTATGACCTGGGTGGCGGCACCTTCGACATCTCCATCATCGACATCGCCGAGATCGACGGCGAGCACCAGTTCGAAGTGCTGTCCACCAACGGCGACACGTTCCTCGGCGGCGAAGACTTCGACATGCGCGTGATCGAGTTCTTGGTGGAAGAGTTCAAGAAGGAAAGCGGCGTGGACCTGAAGAAGGACATGCTGGCCCTGCAACGCCTGAAGGACGCGGCAGAAAAAGCCAAGATCGAACTGTCTTCCGCACAGCAGACCGAAGTGAACCTGCCGTACATCACCGCAGACGCGACCGGCCCGAAACACCTGGCCGTGAAGATCACCCGCGCCAAGCTGGAAAGCATCGTGGAAGATCTGGTCGCACGTACCATCGAGCCGTGCAAGATCGCCATGAAGGATGCGGGCGTATCCAACGCCGACATCGCCGACGTGATCCTGGTCGGTGGCCAGACCCGTATGCCGATGGTGCAGGAAAAAGTGAAGGCGTTCTTCGGCAAGGAAGCGCGCAAAGACGTGAACCCGGACGAAGCTGTAGCCGTTGGCGCGGCCATCCAGGGCGGCGTGCTGCAGGGCGAAGTGAAGGACGTGCTGCTGCTGGACGTGACTCCGTTGTCTCTGGGTATCGAGACCATGGGTGGCGTGATGACCAAGCTCATCAAGAAGAACACCACGATTCCTACAAAAGCATCGCAAGTGTTCTCCACGGCCGACGACAATCAGTCCGCCGTGACCATCCACGTGCTGCAGGGCGAGCGCGAAATGTCTTCCGGCAACAAGAGCCTGGGCCAGTTCAACCTGTCCGACATCCCGCCCGCACCGCGCGGCATGCCGCAGATCGAAGTGACCTTCAACATCGACGCCAACGGCATTCTGCATGTGGGCGCGAAAGACAAGGCCACCGGCAAGGAAGCCAACATCACCATCAAGGCCAGCTCCGGTCTCTCCGAAGAAGAGATCCAGCGCATGGTGGCGGATGCCGAAGCGCATGCCGACGAGGACAAGAAGACCGTGGAACTGGTGACTTCGCGCAACCAGCTGGACGCGCTGATCCACTCGACCAACAAGTCGATGAAGGAGTACGGCGAACAATTGTCCGCCGACGAGAAAGCGGCCATCGAAGCTGCCGTGAAGGAAGCCGAAGAAGTGGTGAAGAGCGACGACAAGGCCGCCATCGACGCCAAGGCCGAAGCATTGGCCACTGCCGCGCAGAAGCTGGGCGAGAAGATGTACGCCGCCGAGCAGGCCAAGGCGCAAGGCGCACAAGGCGGTGCACAGCCGGAAGCCAAGGCCGACGAAGGCGACGTGGTGGATGCCGAGTTCACCGAAGTCAAAGACAAGAAGTAAGCGGCACCATTCTTGATGTAGCAACCGGTGGGGCGCATGCGCCCCATCGTCACATGGAAAAATCATGAGCAAGCGCGACTACTACGAAGTCCTCGGCATCAACCGCGATGCCTCGGAGGAAGAGATCAAAAAGGCTTATCGCAAACTGGCGATGAAGCACCACCCCGACCGCAACCCGGACAATCCCAAAGCGGAAGAACAGTTCAAGGAAGCCAAGGAAGCCTACGAGACTTTGTCCGACGGACAGAAGCGCGCGGCCTACGACCAGTACGGCCACGCAGCCTTTGAAGCGGGCGGCATGGGCGGCGGCAATCCTTTCGGCGCCGGCGGTGCGGGCGCGCAGGGATTCGATTTTGGTGACATCTTCGGCGACATCTTTGGCGGCGGACGCGGCGGGCGCAGCCAGGCGCATCGCGGTGCCGACTTGCGCTACAACATGGAGATCACGCTGGAAGAAGCGGCACGCGGCACCGAGAAACAGATCCGCATCCCGGTCATGGAAGAGTGCGAGACCTGCAGCGGTTCCGGCGCCAAACCCGGCACCAGCGCCACCACCTGCCAGACCTGCGCCGGCCACGGCCAGGTGCGCATGCAACAGGGCTTCTTCTCGGTACAACAGACCTGCCCGCGCTGCCACGGCAGCGGCAAACAGATCAGCTCGCCGTGTAAGGATTGTCACGGCACCGGCCGCGTGAAGCAGCACAAGACGCTGGAGATCAAGATCCCGGCCGGCATCGACAGCGGCATGCGCCTGCGCCACAGCGGCCACGGCGAGGCAGGTTCGCACGGCGCGCCGCACGGCGACCTGTATGTGGAGATCCACATCAAGCCGCACAGCGTGTTCCAGCGCGACGGTGACGACCTGCATTGCGAGATGCCGATCAGCTTCTCTACTGCGGCTTTGGGCGGGGAGATCGAGATCCCCACGCTGGATGGTGCGGCACGCATCAAGATCCCGGCCGAAACACAGAGCGGCAAGCAGTTCCGCCTGCGCGGCAAAGGCATCAAGGGCATGCGTACACATGTCCATGGCGACCTGCATTGCCATGTCATCGTCGAGACGCCTTCCAACCTGACCGACCGCCAGAAGGAACTGCTGCGCGAGTTCGAGGCCATCAGCCAGGAAGATACGGGCCGCCACAATCCGCGCGCCAAATCGTGGATGGGCAAGGTGAAGGATTTCTTCGGCCAGTGATCCCGAAGTAATCCTGTGCAGGGGCGCGGCGTTTTGTTTTATGATTCGCCGCGTCACCTTCCACTCGCACAAGGAGCTTTGCAATGACCAGCACGCTTATCCTTCTCGGCATCTGCCTCGTTGTCCTGATCTATGCCGTCAGCCTGTATAACACCCTTGTCAGCTACAAGCATGCCGTCAGCAAGGCCTGGGCCAATATCGATGTGCTGCTCAAGCAGCGACACGACGAACTGCCCAAGCTGGTAGAAGTCTGTAAACAATACAAACAGTTCGAGCAGGAGACACTGCAACGCGTGATCGAAGCGCGCTCCATGGTGCAGACCGCGCGCCAGGGGCAGGACATCGAGGCACTAGGCAAGGCCGAAGGCATGTTGCGCATGGGTCTGGGCAATATCTTCGCCGTGGCCGAGGCCTATCCCGACCTGAAGACCAACCAGAACTTCATGCAACTGCAGACCCGTATCACCGGGCTGGAGAACGGCATCGCCGACCGCCGCGAGTTGTATAACGAATCGGTCAACATCTACAACGTCGGCATCGAACAGTTCCCCGCCGTGCTCATCGCCAGTATGTTCGCCTACCAGCCCAAACCACTGCTCGAGTTCTCCACCGCAGAGAAGGCCGATGTCGACATGAAATCGCTATTCAGCTAAGTCATGCTCGTTTCGCTGAAACGCGAATACGCGCAGCTCGTCACCTCCGGCTCGCAGCTCTTCCTGCTGTTCGTCGGCATCAAGCTGGAATCCCATACCGGCTGGCTGTGGTGCCTGGGCCTCATGGCTTTCGTCAGCCTGCTGGCCTGGTATTCGGCCCTGCACCGCCTGCGCATGGTGAGCGGCACCCCCACTTCGCGCATCGGCTCGGCCGCGCAGGGCTATGTCGAACTGATCGGCCAGGGCGAACCGCACGGCAATCCGGTCATGTCGCGCTATTCGATGCTGCCCTGCCTGTGGTGCCGACACCTGCTGGAGAAACGCAGCAGTGACAACAAAGGCTGGCACACCGTCGAACACGGCGAGACCAACAACCCCTTCGTCATCGACGACGGCACCGGCAAATGCGTGGTCGACCCCGAACATGCCGAGATACTCACCCGGCATAAAGATCGCTGGACCACCGGCGGCCTGCGTTATACAGAATGGAAACTGCTCGACATCGACGACATCTACACGCTGGGCGAATTCAAGACCGTGGGCGGCAGCACGCTGACGACCACGCATGAGGATCTGGTGAAGGACGTGCTGTCGGAATGGAAGATGGACAACGAGAACCTGATGCAGCGATTCGACCTCGACAACAACGGGGTGCTGGACATGCGGGAGTGGGGGCTGGCGCGCTCGGCCGCCAAGCGCGAGGCGGAGAATAGACTGAACGAGTTGCGCGCCCAGCCCGACACCAACTTCATGCTCAAGCCGCACGATGGTCGCCTCTATCTCATCAGCAACCTTGATCACGAAAAACTCGCCTGGCGTTACAAGCTATGGTCTTGGCTGCACATCGTGATCCTGTTCGGCTCGCTGGGCGCACTGGGCTGGCTGCTGCAGAACCCGGCTATCTGACTCACATCATCGCGTAGCGTTTCTTCGCTTCCACCACCTTGACCACATAGCCGCGCGTCTCTTCATACGGCAGTCTGGTGCGCAGGGTGTCATACACCTCGTCCGGCTTCATCGCGTTGATCCTGTCCAGCGCCTCCTCCTGGCGCGCCTTTCCACTCAGCTTGCTGAAAGCACGGAACACATTGGAGGGACCTGTGTTGTAGGCCGCGATGGCGCAATACTCGCGCGCGACCGCGTTGCGGATCTCGCGCAGCGGACTGTCGTTGAGCAACACGCTCAGGTAGGTCGAACCCAGTTCGATGTTGTTGTCGGCGTCGAACAGGTACTCCTTGCTCGGCATCGCGTCCTGCCCCTTGGCTTTGCGGTAGGCCTCGCGTCCGCCGCTGGACGGCACCAGCTGCATCATGCCGTAGGCCGGTGCGCTGGACACAGCAAAGGGATTGAATGCACTTTCGGTCTTGATGACCGCATAAATCAGACTGCGGCTGACCTGGGCGCCTTCGGCATGCTTGCGCACCGTATCGGCATACATCACCGCGCGCTTGTCCACATGCGCGTTCACCATGCTCATCTGCACATACAGCACCTGCTTGCTGATGCCGTTGGCATCGATGGTGCGGCTTTGCAACTTGCTGGCGACAAGATAATCGGCATAACGCACCACTTCATCGCGCGTCTTGATCACCACCCCGTTCTCGTCCACCACCAGTTCCTGCAAGTACGGTGTGCCATCGAGTTCGATCTCTTTGGCCGAGAACAGGTCGACCGCGCCCGGATCGTCCGGTGTCAGCAGGGCCACGACAGCCGCATTGCGCAGCTTCTCCTGTACGCCCTCCTCGTCCAGATGCTCGATGAGTATGCTGCCCGCGTCGTAATCCACCACCACACGGTTCTTGTAGTCCTCGGTGTACTTCACATAGCGGGTACGGGTAGGCAGGGTGGCGGATTCGCGCTTTCCCCATTTGGCGCCGCTCTCCTTCTGCACGTTGCCCATCAGGCGGTCGTACTCGGATTTGGCTTTTTTGAAATCGACGACGATCAGCTCGGGATTGTATTTGTAGGAATTCACCCGGCGCTCGGCCATGTTCTTCAGCGCCTTCTCCGGGTCTTTCGCCGTCGCCACCGTGATCAACTGTTGCGTGGAACAGGCCGGCAGACACAGGGCAGCGACCGCGATGGATATCAATCCGCTCTTGAACTTCACCTCTACCCCCTTACCGGTTTTCCAGCGCCTCCCAGCGCGTCATCAGATGCAGCAACTCTTCCTCGATCTCGCTCGCCCGCTGCTGCAACTGCTTGGCGTGCGCGGGATTGTCGCGGAACAGCGCACCCGCCCCCAAGGCGGCGGTGATCTCTTCCTGCTCGCGCTCCAGCTTTTCGATGCGCAGCGGCATCTCGTCCAATTCTTTCTGTTCCTTGAAACTGAGCTTGCTCGTGGCTTTGGGTTTGGACGCTTCGACCTTTGCTGCCGCCTTGACCGGCGCCACCGCCGGTTTCTGCGCGGATTCGAATTTCTTCACCCGCACCCAGTCCTCGTAACCGCCGACATATTCCATCAGCTTGCCGTCGCCCTCAAAGGCGATCACCTGCGTCACCACGTTGTCGAGGAAAGCGCGGTCATGGCTGACCAGGAACAGCGTGCCGTCGTATTGTGCCAGCATCTCCTCGAGCAACTCCAGCGTCTCGATGTCGAGGTCGTTGGTCGGCTCGTCCAGCACCAGCACGTTGGAAGGCCGCGTGAACAGGCGCGCCAGCAACAGGCGGTTACGCTCGCCGCCGGAGAGTGACTTCACCGGCGAACGCGCGCGTTCCGGCGCGAACAGAAAATCGCCGAGATAGCTGATGACGTGTTTCTTCGCGCCGCCGATCTCGATGAAATCCGAGCCCTGGCTGATGGTGTCGGCCAGCGTGGCGTTGTCGTCGAGCTGCGCGCGCAACTGGTCGAAATAGGCAACGCTGATCTTGGTGCCCAACTTCACCGTGCCGGAGTCCGGCGCCTGTTCACCCAGGATGATCTTGAGCAGCGTGCTCTTGCCCGCGCCGTTGGGGCCGAGCAGACCGATCTTGTCGCCGCGCTGGATGCGGCAGGAAAAATCGTCGACGATCTTGCGCGCGCCGTAAGACTTGCTGACATGCTCCAGTTCCGCCACCAGCTTGCCGGAGCGGTCGCCCGCATCCAGATTCATCTCAACCTTGCCGACCTTCTCGCGCCGCGCCGCACGCTCCAGACGCAACGACTCCAGGCGCAGCACACGTCCTTCGTTGCGCGTGCGCCGCGCTTTCACGCCCTGGCGTATCCACACCTCTTCCTGCGCCAGCACCTTGTCGAACTTGGCGTTGACCACCGCCTCGTCCGCCAGCATGCGCTCCTTGATCTTCTGGTAGGCCGCGAAGTTGCCGGGGAAACTCGCCAGCTTGCCGCGGTCCAGTTCGACGATGCGGTTGGCGACGTTGTCGAGGAAACGCCGGTCATGCGTGACCAGCAGTACGCTGCCGCGGAAACTGGTCAGCAAACCTTCCAGCCACTCGATGGAGGAGAAATCCAGATGGTTGGTCGGCTCGTCGAGAATCAGCACTTCCGGCTCCGCCACCAGCGCCTGCGCCAGCGCCACGCGCTTGCGCACACCGCCGGAGAGCGAACCCACCAGCGCTTCCGGGTCCAGCTCCAGCCGCTGGATCGCGGTCTCGATGCGTGCCGTCACCGCCCAGCCGTTCTGTGCTTCCAGTGCGGTCTGCAGCGGCTGCATGGCTTCCAGCAGCTTGTCGTAATCGGCATCCGGCTCGCCCAGTTGGTGCGAGAGATGATGATAGTCGGTGATGATCTGGTGCAGTTCGCCCAGCCCGCGCGCGACCTCGTCGAACACGGTGGCCGCAGGATCCAGCACCGGCTCTTGGCTCACATAGCAGATGCGTGTGGAAGGTTGCCGCCACAGCGTGCCGTCGTCCAGATGGGCCTGCCCGGCAAGCACCTTGAGCAGGGTGGATTTGCCGCCGCCGTTGCGGCCGATGAGGCCGACGCGTTCGCCCTCGTCGAGTTGAAAGTCCACATGGTCCAGCAGGGCGACGTGACCGAAGGCGATACTCGCCTTGTCCAGTGTTATATAAGGCACTTAATTGCTCTTTTCTTCTTGCGGCAGCGAGGATTGATAGACCAGCGAGAAACCGATGGCGAAGAAGCCCATCGAGAGGTAGCCGAACGAGGTGGTGAACTTGTTCAGCACCAGATGGGTGTTGTAGTCGTCGATGCCGGTGGCGAAGAAATGGAACACGAACAGCGACGCCGCCATGGCATTACCGGCCAGCAACAGGCGATGGCCGAGCCTGAACCCATTGCCCTCCGCTTTTCCCTGCGGCGGCAAGCCGCGCATGAAGAACCAGACCAGAAACACGATCAGCAGCAACAGCAGGGCACCGACTGCGCGCCCCGGGATGTCGCCCTCGGTGGTCGCCACGCCCAGCAGTTCCAGCACCACGCGCCCAGCCGCCGCGACCCAGCCCATCGCCAACGTTTGCAGCATCAGGAACCATGCTGCAAACACATTCAGATTCGGATAACGCATCACTTGCCTTTCTCGGTCAGTTTCTTCAAATCTTCAATGATCTCGGTCGAGTGCTTCGAGGTCTCGACCTTCGTATAAACCTTGGCGACCTTGCCGTGCGGGTCGATCAGGAAAGTGTATCGCTTAGCAAACTTCATCAACATCAGATTGGTCAACGCGCCATAGCGCGCGGCCACCTCGGCGGTCCTGTCCGCCAGCAGCGGGAACGGCAGGTGATACTTTTTCGCGAACTCGGCATGGCTCTCGCTATCGTCCACGCTGATACCCACCACCTGCGCCCCCAATGCCGCCAGCTTGTGCAAATCGTCGCGGAAGGCGCAGGCCTCCTGCGTGCAGCCGGGCGTATCGTCCTTGGGATAGAAATACAGCACCAGCCACTTGCCCGCATAGTCCTGCAACCGGTGCGGCTTGCCGTCCTGGTCCGGCAGATCGAAATCGGGGGCTGGCGCACCCACTTTGGGCGGCTCCCCAGCGCGCGCCGTCTGCACGATAAGCAACATCAAAGAGGCGAACAAGCCGAACAGGATAAGCCATTTCATCGGAATCTCCTCATGCCGGATAAGCGAGGTTGGGATTTTACGTTAGAATGCGTGTGCTAACGCACACATCTGTCCTCGTAGTTAAATGGATATAACCGGCCCCTCCTAAGGGTCAATTACAGGTTCGATTCCTGTCGAGGACACCAGAAGCAAAACGGATCGGGAGTTTCGTCATGCACGAACCTGGCACCAGCCGTACCTTCCGCACCGACATCCTCAAGGTCGTGCTGATCTATGCACTCTTCGGCTCTCTCTGGATCCTTTTCTCGGACCAGTTTGTCGAGTCGTTGCTGGTCAGCCCCGAGACACACATGACCCTGCAGATCGTCAAAGGCTGGCTATATGTGACGATCACTTCGCTGCTGCTCTATTTCCTGCTGCGCAGGATCGAGCGCCGCCAGGATGTCCATGAGGCCCCCACTCAGTCTGGCGGGATCGTCAACTGGAAACGCTGGCAACTCTACCTGTTCGCCATCGTGATTTCTCTGTTCGCCCTGCTGCTGCGCGAAAGCTTCGGTGTCCAGTTCAGCATGCGCCCGATGCTGATCATGCTCATGTTCCCCATCATCCTGAGCGCTGCCATCGGCGGATTCGGGCCCGGCCTGCTCTCCACCGGCATCGCCACGCTGTACGCGGCTTATTACTTCACCCCGGCAGCGGGCGCGGCCCGTTTCCACCTGCCGCTGGACCTGCTGCCGACCGGCTTCATGATCGTTAACGGATTGCTGGTGAGTTACCTCAGCATGATGCTGCACGAGGCGCGTTACCGTTCAGAACAGGCGCGACGCCAGGCCGAGGCCAGCCTGACGGAGAAGACACGCGCCATGCAACTGCTCGAGGGTATCGCCGAGGGGGCCACGGATGCCATCTTTGTCAAAGACCGCCAGGGTCGCTACCTGCTGTTCAACCAGGCAGCAGCACGCAACGTTGCCAAGACGGCGGCAGAGGTGATCGGCAAGGACGACACCTCGATCTTCAAACCGCAGGATGCCGCCCTGCTCATGGCCGATGACCAACGCGTCATGGAATCGAATCGTGTCATGACCTGGGAACACAAGCTCACCACCTCGATGGGGGGCCGGATATTTTCCACGACCCAGGGGCCATTGCATGACGAAAATGGCGCTGTCACCGGCGTCTTCGGTATCGCCCGCGACATCACCTCGATCAAGACGGCAGAAGACGCGCTACGGCGCGAACGCGACCGCAACCAGCGCTATCTCGATACCCTGCAGGGCATCATGCTCGCGCTCGATTCGGAAGGCCGCATCACCATGCTCAACCGCTACGGCTGCGAACTGCTGGGCTACCGGGAAAGCGAACTGCTGGGAGAGAACTGGTTCAGGATATGTCTGCCGCAACCCGAAGGGATGGAGACCGTCTATCCACTGTTCCGCAAACTCATGTCAGGGAAGCTGGAAAACAACGAGCACCACGTGAACACGGTCATATGCCGCGACGGCACGCAACGCACGATTTCCTGGCGCAACAGCTTCCTGATGAATCAGGCGGGCAATATCGTCGGCACGCTCAGTTCGGGCGAAGACATCACCGAAAAGAAGAAAACCGAAACCGCTTTGCTCGAAAGCGAACAGCGCCTGCTGCTGGCACAGGAAGCCGCGCATGCCGGTATCTGGGAACTGGACCTTGTCTCCGGCAAGTCCTACTGGAGCCCGGAGGCCGAGCGCCTGTACGGCGTAGAACCGGGCACCCTGCGCAACGACGACGACTGGCGTGCCAACGTGCATCCCGACGACCTGCATCTGATCGATGACGAGTGGGAGAAACACATCCGGAAGGGCGAGCCCTTCGAAGTGGAGTTCCGCTACCGGCTGAAGTCGGGCGAGCTGCGCTGGCTGATGTCCAAAGGTAGCGCACAATACGACGGGGCTGGCAAACCGGTCCGGCTCTCCGGCGTCAATCTGGACATCAGCACCCGCAAGATGCACGAACAGAAGTTGCGCCAGCTCTCGCTGGCAGTGGAACAAAGTCCGGAAAGCATCGTCATCACCAACCTCGCTGGCGACATCGAATATGTGAACGAGGCATTCGTGCGCAACACCGGCTACAGCCGCGAGGAAGTCGTTGGACGGAATCCGCGCGTGCTGCATTCGGGCAAGACGCCAAAGGGAACCTACGACGAGCTCTGGAAGACGCTGGGCGATGGACACATCTGGCAAGGCGAGTTTCATAACAAACGCAAGGATGGCAGCGAATATTCCGAGCATGCCGTGATCAGCCCGATCCGCCAGCCCGACGGACGTATCACCCATTATGTCGCGGTGAAGGAAGATATCACCGAGAAGAAACATGCCGAAGCCGAGATCAACCGCCTGGCGTTCTACGACAGTCTCACCGGGCTGCCGAACCGCACCCTGCTGCTGGAGCGCATGACACAGACGCTGGCCACCACCCGCCGCGCGCACCATTACAGCGCCGTCATCTCATACAACATCGACCGCTTCAAGACGTTCAACGATGCCGGCGGCCAGGAACTGGGCGATGCACTGCTCAAGGCCGTCGCCGACAGACTCTCCCATACCATGCGCGAAGGTGATGTCGTCGCGCGTATCGCCGGGGACGAGTTCGGCATCCTGCTGACCGATCTCGCTCCGCAGCAGCAATCCGCGGCACATTACGCGCTGCATGTGGCGGACAAGATACATGCAGCGCTGCACAAACCTGTCCGGATCGGCGATGAACATATCTCGCTCAGTGCCTGCCTTGGCATCGCACTTTTCCCGGAGGGCGATGCGGACATGCCGCTGGACATCCTGCGCCGTGCCAACACCGCCCTCCATCATGCCAAGACCAGAGGCACCGGGCAGACCGCATTCTTCGAGGGGACATTGGACGAGGCCGCGAAGCATCGTTACGACATCGAACGCGAGATGCATCTGGCCATCGCTGCGGGCGAGCTGCGCGTCTTTCTGCAACCGCAGGTCGACGCAGAGGGCAAAGTCGTCGGCGCGGAAGCTCTGGTGCGCTGGCAACACCCGCAACGCGGTCTGGTCCAACCCGGCGTGTTCATCCCGATCGCGGAAGAGTCGAACCTAATCATCGAGATCGGCATGTGGGTGTTCACCGAAGTGTGCCGTCTGCTTGTGCGCGAGGAGATGGCCGCCTGCACCTTGCGCATCTCGATCAACATCAGCCCGCGCCATTTCCGCCAGCCGGACTTCGTCGACCAGATCAAGCGCGCCATCGCCCACACCGGCGTGGACCCGGCGCGCCTGATGCTGGAGGTGACCGAGGGCATGCTGATCGACAATATCAACGACGTGATCGCCAAGATGGTCGAGTTGAGCGCGATGGGCATTCACTTCTCGCTGGACGATTTCGGCACGGGGTATTCCTCGCTGTCCTACCTCAAGCGCCTGCCGATCCACGAGATCAAGATCGACAAGACCTTCGTGCAGGACATGACCACCGATGCCAACGATGCATCGCTGGTCGAGACCATCCTGCTCGTGGCCAGGCAGATGAACCTCAAGGTGGTGGCCGAGGGCGTGGAGACCGAAGAGCAGGCAGCCTTCCTCAACCAGCGCGGCAAGGTCATCCATCAGGGATATCTTTATGGCCGGCCGGAGCCGGCCGACAAGGTCATCGCGAGGCTCATCAATAGCAAGCTTTGAGCGGGATGCCGCTATCCACCCCGCTGCCGTCCCGATTCCCGCCACGCCATATCCGCAACCTCGGCAAGGTCAATCGCGACTCACCCCCATGCTGGTGATATCCCATGCTGCCGAATTGATATAGATTGACCACGCTGTTCCTCCATTCGGGATCGGCGTGATTTCGATAGCATGCCACGCAGCATCAGCCCCGATCCGAGCCGGATCGTTTATTACATTCCGAAACCGGGGCGACATAAATAGAATCTTTGAGGAGGATTTCCAGTGCGCAACAACCAACCAGTCACAGGACGAGAGCACCCCTTCCCGCCAGGCAAGACGGTCATCTCCTATACCAATCTGAAAGGGCAGATCACCCGCGCCAACGAGGCCTTCATCGATCTGTCCGGCTTCACCAAAGAAGAGTTGATCGGTCAGCCGCACAACATGGTGCGCCATCCCGACATGCCCGCGGAGGCCTTTCGCGACCTGTGGCATACCCTGCAGGAGGGGCGCCCGTGGAGCGGGCTGGTGAAGAACCGGCGCAAGAACGGCGACCATTACTGGGTACGTGCCTATGCCTCTCCGTTGGCGGACGGCAGCGGTTATGTCTCGGTGCGCGTTGCCGCAGCCCGCGAGGAATCCGCTGCCGCAGAGAAGCTCTATGCGCAGATGCGCGGCAATGAGAACCTCAGACTGGACGAGGGCCAGCTTGTCGGCAACGGCATGGTCTCGGGCCTGGTCCGAAAGATCGGCAGCGTACGTATCATTCCGCGCCTGTGGTTCCTGGCGCTCAGCGGGCTGTTCTGCTTTGTGATTGCGATCGCGATCGGCTGGCAAAGCCTGTCATCTTCGGCACGGTCGTTAAAGACGGTGTACGAGGACCGCGCGCTGCCCATGTACGAGTTGTCCAAGATCGATGCCGAGACACGCAAGAATTTTTCCGAAGTGCTGCTCTCGTTCCAGCACGACCCTTCCGGCCAGCTCGCCGCGATCCACGACCATCCGCTCGACCGCCACCTGAATGCGGTGAAGGAGCGCAGGGAGAACGTGGATCAAATGTGGCGCGAATACATGTCTAGCGAAATGAGCGACAACGAGAAAACGCTCGCCACGGATGCGGATGCCAAACGTGCCGCCTGGCGCAGCAAGCAGGATGTGGCGATCAATGCGCTGATGGCGAACAACTACAGCCCTTCGGTGCTGGCCGCGTATCTCAAGGCGGGAAGAGAGGAACGCCAGGCCTTGCACGATGCGATAGACAAGCTGATCGTGCACCAGACCAGCGTCGCCAAGAGCGAGTATGAACAGTCGAAGCAGGCAGCCACCACTGGGATGATGGTATTCACGATCCTGTTCGCGGCCGGAACAATTCTTTTACTGGCCCAATCCCTGCTCCTTATCCGCAGGATCAAGAACGGTCTGCAGTCGTCGCAGGATGCCGCCGATGCCATCGCCGCGGGCGATCTCACCCGCCCCCTGCCCGCGCCCACCCGGGACGAACTCGGCGACCTGACCGCCTCGCTATCGGTGATGCGCAACAACCTGCACGAACTGATCGCCAGTGTCCGCGACGGCATCACAGACTTGAACAGGACTTCCGGCAACGTATCGGACTCCGCCCACAGCAGTTCGAAAGTGACCGAGATGCAATCGGAAGCAGCCTCGGGCATGGCCGCGGCGATGGAGGAACTCTCCGTCTCCATCGATCAGGTCAGCGAGCACGCCAGCGAGGCTTATCGCGTCAGCCAGACCTCCAGCGAGCAGGCCGGTGAAGGCGGCCGGATCATCCACAGCGCGGCGACCGAGATGGAGAACATCGCCACGGCGGTGAACCACGTCGCCGAGACCATACGCAGCCTGGATGAATATTCCGCGCAGATCTCCGGGATCGTGAACACGATCAGGGACATCGCCGACCAGACCAATCTGCTGGCGCTCAATGCCGCCATCGAGGCGGCTCGTGCCGGTGAGCAGGGCCGCGGATTCGCCGTGGTCGCGGACGAAGTGCGCAAACTCGCCGAACGGACAGCGACATCGACCAAGGAGATCACCGGCATGATCGCCAAGATCCAGAACGGCACCAAGCTGGCGGTCGACGAGATGGAGGTGGGAGTGAAACGGGTCAGCGACGGTGTCGGTCTGGCACGCAAGGCCGGCGATTCGGTCAGCAGCATCCGCGATGCGGCACAGCACGCCGCGCATGCGGTGGACGACATCAACTCGGCGATCCAGGAACAGTCCCTCGCCGCACGCGACATCGCGCAACGCATCGAAAAGATCGCTCAGGGAACCGAGGAGAACAATCTGGCTTCGGCCCAGACTGCCGCATCCGCCCACCAGATGGCTGACCTCAGCAAACAGCTGGACGAACTGGCGGCGCGCTTCCGTATCGCCTGAACTAAAGTGCGTTCCCGTCACAACCGGCAATGACGGGAACCTGCGCAACCTGGCGTTGATCTCCTCGATCAGGAATACCCCGTACAGTGCGGGGTTATCCGCGCAACTGCCAACTCTCAATCATCAAATCGCCCGCGATCCGGTCGATGAACCACCGGCAACCCATGGCGGCACCCAATCCCACATTTTTGTCATGGCTATGCTAGGCTATCGCGCGATTGTCAAACAATCGCTCGTCCAATCACTGTGAAAGGCGCACCATGAAAATCAGTACCTCCTTGAAAACACTGATGGTTGTTGCAACGCTTGCCGTCCTGACCGGCTGCGCATCAACCGTCCCGATGGCCCCAAAAGAGCAGGATGCGGCAAGCAAGACCTTCGCCGCCCCCGCCGCCGACCAGGCCGGCATCTATATCTATCGCAATAACTTTGTCGGGAAAGCGCTGAAAAAGAGACTCATGATCGATAGCGTCGGCATCGGCGAAACTGCCAATGGCGTTTACTTCCACAAAACTGTCACGCCGGGCGAGCACACTTTGTCTACCGAGTCCGAATTCGGGGACAACACCCTTAAATTCACTGCCGAAGGCGGGAAGAACTATTACTTCCAGCAATACATCAAGATGGGTGTGTTTGTAGGCGGTTCCGGCATTCAGGCAGTCACCGAAGAAGTCGGGAAACAGAACGTACTGCAATGTAACGAAGCGAAGTGATGTCCTGACTTCAGACAACGGGCAGCGCAATCGCACCGCCCGTTTTTATTTGCGTCAATATTCGACCGGTACGCGTGCAGTCAGCGCGCACATCAGTTCATAACTGATCGTCCCGGCGGCAGCAGCAACCTCTTCCACCGGCATACCGTTGCCCCACAGGGTGACCGGACTGCCAACTTCCGCGCCCGACACCTCGCTCAGATCCACACTCAGCATGTCCATGGACACGCGGCCCAGCGTGCACGTGCGCTGGCCGCTCACCAGTATCGGCGTGCCGGTCGGTGCGTGGCGCGGATAGCCATCGGCATAGCCGCAGGCCACGGTACCGATACGCATGGTCTTGTCGGCGCGGAAAAGCCCGGCATAGCCGACGCGGTCGCCCGCTTTCAGTTCGCGCACCGAGATGATCTCGCTGCTCAGCGTCATCACCGGCTGCAGGCCGAGTTGCTGCGCGCCTGTGTCGGAGAACGGCGATGCGCCGTAGAGCATGATGCCGGGACGCACCCATTCGGCATGGGTGGCCGGGTAGCGCAACAGCGCGGCTGAATTGGCCAGTGAACGCGGCGCGCGATAGGCAGCCGTCAGTCCTTTGAAAAGTTCGAGTTGCTCGGCCACACCTTCCGGCTCGTCGGCATGGGCGAAATGGGTCATCAGCGTGACCTCGCGTATCGCCGGATGCGACTTGAGTTTTTCCATCACCGCGGGGACCTGCTCGGGCACGAAGCCGAGTCGGTTCATGCCGGTGTTGATCTTGAGCCAGACCGAGAGCGTGCCGCGACGCGGATAGGCATCGAGCATGGCGAGTTGCCGAGTGCTGTGGATGACGGTGCCGAGATCGTACTCGGCCAGCAGCGGCAGCTCGTCCGCGCTGAAAAATCCTTCCAGCAGCAGGATGGCCTGCCGGAAACCGGCTTCGCGCAGGGCGATGGCATCGCGCACATCGAGCAGAGCAAAGCCCTCCGCCTCATCCAGCGCCTCGGCCGCGCGCAGCAGGCCGTGCCCGTAGGCGTTCGCCTTGATCACCGCCATGATGCGGCTCGAAGCAAGTCGGCGCACCACGCGCAGGTTGCTCTTCAAAGCCGAAAGGTCGATGCGGGCTTGTATCGGACGGGACATGGATAAGTCGGAAAAGCGCGGTTTAAGTGCCGCGAATGATAGCAGGCCTCATATTTTCGTGTTATAAAACACCGTCTCTCAAACGAAAAGTCAAAGTGAATCGCGGCTTCTACACCATTCTCGCGGCGCAATTTTTCTCCGCGCTCGCTGACAACGCACTGCTGTTCGCCGCCATCGCCCTGCTCAAGCAGGTGCATGCACCCAGTTGGCAAACGCCCGTTCTGCAACAGGCATTCATTCTGTCGTTCATCCTGCTCGCGCCTTTCGTCGGCGCCTTCGCCGACTCGTTGCCGAAAGGCCGCGTGATGCTCATCAGCAATGCCATCAAGATGGCCGGTTGCGTTGCCATGCTGGTCGGCATCAACCCGCTCGTGGCCTACGGCCTGGCCGGTTTCGGCGCGGCGGCCTATTCGCCGGCCAAGTACGGCATCCTCACCGAATACCTGCCGGCGGAAAGACTGGTGTGGGCGAACAGCTGGATGGAAGGTCTGACTGTCGCCGCCATCATCTTCGGCGCCGTGGTCGGCGGCATGCTCATCACGCCGAGCTTCGCGCACACCATCATGTCGTATCTGCATGTGCCCTCGTTCGTCACGCCGGCCGAGATGGCGATCTTCATCATCTTCTTCGTCTACCTGCTGGCGGCGCTGATCAACCTCTACATCCCGCTCGTCCCCATCGAACACAAGCCGCTCAGCCCCAGCCCGCTGTTCCTGCTCAAGGACTTCTGGCACTGCTTCATCCTGTTGTGGAAAGACCCGCTGGGCCAGGTCTCGCTTGCCGTCACCACGCTGTTCTGGGGTGCGGGCGCGACCCTGCGCCTGCTGGTGCTGGCTTGGGCGGGCGTCGCCCTTCATTACAGCATCGGCGAGGCGGCCAAGCTCATCGCCTGGTTCGCCGTCGGCATCGCCATCGGCTCAGTGCTCGCCGCGCGCCTGATCAAACTGGAACATGCGGTGAACGTGCTGCCGGTCGGTATCGGCATGGGCTTGATGGTGCTGGTGATGATTCCCATCTCCCATCCGCTGCTCGCCATCCTGCTGCTCATCTGCATCGGCGTGATGGCCGGCTTCTTCGTGGTGCCGATGAACGCGCTGCTGCAACACCGCGGCCATCTGCTGATCGGTTCCGGGCGTTCCATCGCGGTGCAGAACTTCAACGAGAACATCAGTATCTTCCTCATGCTGGGCCTCTATGCACTGATGGAGAAACTGGGTCTCAACCTCAACGTCATCATCCTCTTCTTCGGCTTGCTGATGGCCGGACTCATGGGCCTGCTTTACAAGAAGCACGGCCACGACCAAGATACGGGCAAGCTCTAGCTCCCCTTTAGGAGAACAACATGGAATTCTGGATACTCGTGCTGCTGATCCTGCTCAGCGGCTTCTTCGCCATGTCCGAGATGAGCATCGGCGCCAGCCGCATCGCCATCCTCACGCAGATGGCGGAAGCCGGCAACGAAGGCGCGCGCATCGCCGCCGCTCTGCGCAGCCAGCCCTCGCGCCTGCTTGCCGCCACACAGACCGGACTCACCGCACTCGCCACCCTGCTCGGCGTGTTCGGCGAAGCCATGTGGGTGCCGCGCATCGAATCCTTCATCGAAACCGAGATCGTCTGGCTCGCCTTCGCCAAATATCCGTTGGCCCTGCTGCTGGTGGTCGGCAGCATCACCTTCGCCACCATCGTCATCGGCGAGATCATCCCCAAGCGCATCGCACTGGCCAGACCGGAAGCCATCGCCTCCCTCCTCGCCCCCGCCATGGCGATGTTCGCCAGAATCAACCGGCCCTTCATCTGGGCGCTGTCGGTCGCCAGCGAGAGACTGCTTGCGCTGTTCCCGTTCAAAGAGAGCGCCGCGCATGTTGCCTCGGACGAGATCCGCGCCATGATCACCGCCGGGCGCCGCGACGGCGGCCTCGACGGCACTTCGGGCGAACTGCTCGGCAATGTGTTCCGTCTCGACGACCGCAAGGTGGCGAGTGTCATGACCCCCGCCAACGCCATCATCTTCCTCGACCTGCAAGCCCCCAGCGAGATCAATCTGGAGAAGATCAAGACGCAGAGCGTCTCGCGCTTCCTCGTCTGCAAGGGGGGGCTGAGTCAGGTAATGGGCTATATCGAGAGCCGCGAACTGCTGCAACACCTGTTGGCGGGCAACCAGCTCGACCTCGGCAAACTGCCCACCCACGCCATCCAGTTCATCCCCAACACGCAATCGCTCATCGGCGTGCTCGAATTCTTCCGCACCCAGAAGACCCACCTCGCCATCGTCGTCAACGAGTTCGGCCAGACCGAAGGCCTCGTCACCATGAGCGACCTGCTCTCCTCGGTGGTCGGCGACGTGCCCAGTTCGGTGGACGAACTGCCGCTCGCCGTGCAGCGCGAGGATGGCACCTGGCTGCTCGACGGCCTGTTGCCGCTGGACGAGATGAAGGAAAAACTCGGCATCACCGCGCTACCGGAAGAAGATCTCGGCAACTATCACACCGTCGGCGGTTTCGTCATCACCGCCATCGGCCGCATCCCGAAGAAGGCGGAGACCTTCGACTGGCACGGCTGGCGTTTCGAAGTGGTCGACATGGACAAGAACCGCGTCGACGAAGTGTTCGCCCGCCCCATCGGGACCACCATTCCCAACGATTGAGGAGACCGACATGGAACACCGCACCGCCCTCGTCCTTTCCGCCTTTCTGCTTCTCAACGCCTGCGGACAGAAGGAAGACACCCCGCCGCCGAAGCTGTTCGAGGACCAGCGCAACGCGCTCGACAAAGCAAAGGACGTGAATGCCCTGCAGCAGGAAGAAGCTGATAGACAGCGCAAAGCCCTGGAAAAACAGACGCAGTGACGTCCTCGCAATGACAAGCACTTGAACTTTTCGATTGACCCTTCGCTGCACTGGCGGTACTGTTCGCACCACTTGGCAAACATACTGAAAAGTATCGACGCAAAGTCTCCGGCCTAAGGGAAACTATGGCAGCGGGACTGCGACATGGGGTTTTCTCCCCATGCCCGTTCTACTCCCCCTTGTGCCATTGGAACTGTATGTCAGCGTACGTGCGCCCATCTGCGGGTGAACGGCATGGCGACCCGGTGTGAACCTGCAGGAGCAATATGAACAAGAAACAGAAGTCGCATCAGCATGGTGGAAGATCACAGGTACCGACCTGCGACAATTGCGTCCACACATTCAAGCACAACCGCGACGAGGACACGGTCGTGTGCGTCCCGCACCTGAAGACCATGCCCGCCAGCCATTCGCGAGTGTGCGATTTGCACTCCTTCAAGATCCTGCGCGTCTGACCCGGCCCACCAGGACGACGGGCTTCAACGCGCCGTGACCGAACCCTTCACTATTCCAGGCTGCTGCGGCGCAAGCGACCACGCAGGCCGATCCGTACTGCCAAAATCGACGATCACCAGATAGCGACCGGACCACGCGGTAGGCGTGCGGTCGGCCCGGATCATCCACAGCTTCTTGCCGTTCGCCGACGCCTGCTCGTAATCCGAATCAAGTAGCCCGTAGCGGGGATGTGGATGCAAGTGCAGTTCCGTCATCGCCCGGTACGGACACTGCCGGTGCTGCAAGCGTCAGTGCGATGATCAGCAAGATTCTCTTCACGCGCACATTGTACTGGCATAAACTTGAACCGACTCGTTACAGACTCGCTCGCAAAGGTCCCCCGCATGAAGATAGGCATCCCCAAAGAGATCAAGACCAACGAGAACCGCGTCTCGCTGGTGCCGGCGGGTGCCGAAGCGCTGGCCGCAGCTGGCCATACGGTGCTGGTGGAAACGGGTGCCGGCGCAGGGAGCGGCTTCAGCGACGAACAGTATCTCGCTGCCGGCGCGCAGATCGAAAAGGATGCCGATGCGGTCTGGGCGGCAGCCGACCTGATCGTCAAAGTGAAGGAACCGATCGCACCGGAGTGGGAACGCATCCGCCTCGGCCAGGCGATCTTCACCTACTTCCATTTCGCCGCCAATGAACAGCTGACCCGCGCGCACATGGCCTCCGGCGCGGTCTGCATCGCCTACGAGACGGTCGAACTGCCCTCGCGCGAACTGCCGCTGCTGACGCCGATGTCCGAAGTGGCCGGCCGCATGGCGGTGCAGGAAGGCGCCAAGTATCTGGAGAAACTGCAGGGCGGCCGCGGCATCCTGCTCGGCGGCGTGCCCGGTGTGCCGCCCGCCAAAGTGGTCATCCTCGGCGCCGGTGTGGTCGGCGTGAATGCGGCCAAGGTCGCGGCCGGCATGGGCGCCAGCGTCGTCATCCTCGATGTCTCGCTGGAGCGCCTGCGCTACCTCAGCGACGTCATGCCGGCCAACGTGCAGCTGGTGTACTCCGACCGCCACAATATCCAGGCGCAGATCGCCACTGCCGATCTGGTCGTCGGCGCGGTGCTGATCCACGGTGCCCTCGCGCCCAAACTGGTCCGCCGCGAAGACCTCAAGACCATGCGCCCCGGTGCGGTGATCGTCGATGTCTCGGTCGACCAGGGCGGTTGCGTCGAGACCACACGCCCGACCACGCACGAGGACCCGACCTTCGTCGTCGACGGCGTGGTGCACTACGGCGTCGCCAACATGCCCGGCGGCGTGCCGATCACCTCGACGCTGGCGCTCACCAATGCCACCCTGCCCTATGTGCTCAAGCTGGCCAACAAGGGCTACCGGCAGGCGCTCAAGGAAACGCCGGCACTGCTCAACGGACTCAACATCATCGACGGCAGGATCACCCACCGCAAGGTCGCCGAAGCCTTCGGCATGGACTACCACCCGGCAGAATCCTTTCTCGACTGAAATCAGCAAGACGAACCCATGCCGACATCGACCCTCACTCCCGCCGAACTCCGCCTCTCCTTCGATCCCGCCACGCTCGGCTTCGCCGACACCTCCGAGTTGCTCGACCACCCGTTGCCATGGATAGGCCAGGAGCGCGCCGAAGAGGCCGCCCGCTTCGGCCTCGGGATGGACCAGCCGGATTACAACCTGTTCGTGCTGGGCGAAGTCGGCAGCGGGCGCTCGTCGCTGCTCAAGCGCGCGATGCATGCCGCCGCCGCAAACAAAGCGGTGCCGCCCGACCTGTGCTACCTGCACAACTTCGACGCGCCGGAACATCCGCGCGCATTGCGCCTGCCCGCCGGACAGGGGCGCCTGCTGCGCCAGCTCATGGTTCAGATGCTGAGATCGATACAGAAGAAGATCCCGCAGTGCCTGAAAGGGCAGGACTTCAAGGTCGAGAGCGAGCGTATCGAGAACACCTGCAAGACCGAGGAAGCCAAAGCCTATGCCGCGCTCGACGTGCTGGCCGAGATGCGCAAGTTCACGCTGCACCGCGAGAGCGGACACTTGGTCTTCACCTATCGGGACGATAAAGGCCACACGCTCACCGAAGACGAGATGCTGACTCTGCCGAAGGAACAGCGCGCCGCGATCGACCAGGCCGAGCTGGAACTGCGCGCCGAGATCAGCCGCTATTTCGAGAAGACCGGGGCGCTGGAACGCGCGAGGGACGAGGCCCTGGCAGCGCTGCGCCGCCAGGTGGTCAAACCGCTGCTGGAGCACGAGCTGCAGGAGATACGCACCGGCCTGAAGAAGCAGATCAAGGATTCGGTCAAGCTGGGGACCTATCTGGAGCAGGTCATCATCGACATACTCGGCAACCTGGAACTGTTCGAAGTGCTCGACGCCGAGGACGACATCCGCCAGGAAGCGCTGGGCAAAGTGCTGTCGCGCTACCGCGTCAACCTCATCGTCGACAACGGCGGCCTCACCGGCGCGCCGGTGATCGTCGAGGACAACCCGCTGTTCCGCTCGCTGTTCGGCAGCATCGAATACCAGTCGGAGAACGAGGCGCTGGTGACAGACTTCTCGCGCATCCGCGCCGGCAGCCTGCACAAGGCGCACGGCGGTTATCTCATGCTGCACCTGCGCGACCTGCTGGTCGACGGCCTGGTGTGGGAAAAACTGCGGCGCCTGCTGCGCAGCGGCAGGCTGCAGGTCGAGGAACCGGGCACCGCCTTCACCGCCATCGCAATGGTCTCGCTCGAACCCGAAGCGGTGGATGTCGAGGTCAAGATCGTACTGATCGGTTCGCGCGAACAGTATTACGAACTGCAGGAAGACGACCCGGAATTCGCGCGTCACTTCTCGGTCAAGGTCGACTTCGCCGGCAGCTTCTCCGCCAGCGCCGACACGCGCCGCGCGACTGCCATCTTCGTCGCGCACACCTGCCGCCAGCTGGGGCTGCCGCATCTGAGCGCCGCCGCCGTGGCGCGTCTGCTGGAAGACGGACACCGCGAAGTCGACGACCAGTCGCGCCAGAGCGCGATCTTCGCGCGCACCGGAGCGCTGGTGATGGAAAGCGCGGCACTGTGCCGCGCGCGCGGCGGCCGGTTGGTCGAAGCGGCCGATGTCGAAGCGGCATTGACTGCCCGCATCAGGCGTCACGATTATCCCGAGCAGCGCCTGCAGGAGGCTTTCGCCAAGGGCGAACTGCTTATCTCGGTGCAGGGTGCGCAGGTCGGCCGCCTCAACGGCCTCACCCAGATGGACCTGGGCGACTACCGTTTCGGTTTCCCGGTGCGCGTTTCCGCGCGCACCCACGCCGGCGAGCACGGCCTGATCAACATCGAACGCGAAGTGGAGATGTCGGGCCCCATCCACGACAAGGGGGTGTTCATCCTGCACAACTATCTGGCGGCGCTGTTCGCCCACAACGCACCGCTCGCGTTCAACGCTTCCGTCGTGTTCGAGCAGGAATACAACGGCATCGAGGGCGATTCGGCTTCCTGCGCCGAACTGTATGTACTGCTGTCCTCACTGTCGGGTCTGCCGCTCAAACAGGGCATCGCGGTGACCGGTGCAGTCAACCAGCACGGCGATGTATTGCCGGTAGGCGGCCTCAACGAAAAGATCGAGGGCTACTTCCGCGTCTGCTCACAGGCGGGACTGGACGGCAGCCACGGCGTGCTCATCCCGCAGCGCAACCGCCACCACCTGATGCTGGAGCGCAAGGTGATCGAGGCTGTCGATCAGGGGCTCTTCCATATCTACACGGCAGAACATGTGAGCGACGGCATCGAACTGCTCACCGGAGTGCCCGCCGGCGCAGCCGACGAATCGGGCAAATATCCGCCGGGCAGCGTGCTCGGCCACGCCCAGAAGACCTTGCTGTCCTACCGCCGCGCCTGCCAGATGACGGCACACCCGAAGACCGGACTGAAGAATCTGCGCTGAGCCACAAACGAGCGACAGGTTGGCCGCAACCGCTAAGGGACATTTCCAGACCAGGCACGACTCACCTTCGTTGCCGAAGCCAGTGCCTGCGCCAACCGTTTCCAGCCCCTGTCGTTCGCATCGCTGTCAGGTGCCTCGGCGGTGGTGAAACTTGCCGCGAGAACCTGCTCCTCTCGCGTCAGCGGCTCCTGCACTGCCTGGAGTTTTTCCAGCACCGCCACATCGGCCTCCGAGGCATCGTTACGCCGCTGCCGGATGCGCGTGCGCAACGCTGCATCATTTGCGTACAGCGAGGCGATGGCGAAGGGCACGGACATCTCCCGTGCGAGCCGGCGGAACGACTCCCGCTCATCGTGTTTGAGGAAGGCGGCATCCACGATAACGGTGTAGCCCGCCGCCAGCGACTCGCGCGCCAGTTCGCGCAGTTGCGCGTAAGTTGCCAGGGTCGCTTCGCGGCTGTAGATGTCGCCGACCTTCGCCCAGCTGCTCTCCAACATGCCCAATCCGAAAAGGCGCTTGCGCTCGACATCGGAGCGGATGCGGATCGCACCCAGCTGCTGCAATGCGAGCTGCGAGAAAGTGGTCTTGCCCGAACCGGGCAGGCCGTGGGTGATGATCAGAGCTGGAGCGTATTGCGCCAGGCAGCGCCGCGCCAGCGCCAGATAGCTGCGGCTCGCGGCCAGCTCCTTATCCATCTCACGCCTAGATATGCCGGTTTGGGCGGCACGGATCGCGCAGACCTTCGCGCGCACCGCGGCGCGATAGGCGAGATAGAAACGCAGCACCGACAGTCCGCCGTGATCACCGCTCGCTTCCACATACGCGTTCAGCAGACGCCAAGCGAACTCGGCATGGTCGCGATGCAGCAGGTCCATCACCGCGAAGGCGACCTCGTCCATCACGTCGATCCAGCGCAGGGACGGATTGAATTCGATGCAGTCGAACGGGGCGGGCTCGTCGCCCGCCATGACGATATTGCCCAGATGCAGGTCACCGTGACACTCGCGCACGAAGCCCTGTTCGCGGCGCCGCTCGAACATCCTTTTGCATTCGGCGAACCCGGCTGCGGTGGCGACTTCCAGTTCCGCGATGTCAGCCCTGTCCGCCTTGCCCGGCAGCAATGTGCGCAACTGTTCGTAGTTCTGCATCGCCGCGGCATGGATCGCGGCGGGTGTACCGAACGCGGAGTCGGCCACCGCCACCGGCAGGTCGGCATGGAAGTCGGCGATCACGGCCGCCAGCTTGTCGATATGTTGCGCGGAGATCCTGCCGCGCATCAGCATGCGGTCCATCAGGTCGTCGGAAGCGAAGCGGCGCATCGTCACCGCATATTCGATGGCCGGCTGCGCGCCGAACACGGGTTCATCCGGACTGCCGCCGATGGCGACCGTATCGAGATAGATATCGGATGCGGTACGCCGGTTGAGCCGCAACTCTTCATTGCAGCAGAAGCGCCGCCTGTCCAACGTGGAGTAATCGAGGAAACCGAGGTTGAGCGCCTTCTTGATCTTGTAGGCATGATCGCCGGCCAACAGCACCCAGGAGATATGCGTCTCGATCACTTCGACGTTCTGCACGGCATGCGGATAGCGCCGCGAATCGCGCAGCGCGGCGATGAGTCTTTGCTGGTTTTCGTATTGAAGCGACATGCTCATGACAAAACCCGCGGGTCAGGTGATCACGAAGCGGTGATCAGCTCCGCTTCCTCGAACAGCGACCTGATCACGACCTTGCGAATTTCCGGCCGGTCGGGAATGGCGTACAGCACCGGCATCAGCATCTCCTCGAAGATGCCGCGCACGCTGCGCGCGCCGACCTTGTACTCGAAAGCCATCTCGGATATCTGGCGGAAAGCGGCTTCCTCGATGACCAGTTCCACGCCCTCGTCCTTCAACATCTCGCGGAACTGGTTGTAGATGGAATTGCGCGGCTCGGTCATGATCTTCACCAGGAACTCCTTGGACAGGTTCTCCAGATTGGCGATGATGGGCAGGCGCCCGGCAAACTCGGGGATCAGGCCGAACTTGAACAGGTCGGTTGGCTTCACGCGCGAATTCAGCCGATCGAGTATCTTCTGGTTGTCGTCCTGCGAAGTGGCGATGAAACCGTAAGCCTGGCTGTTGGCGGTGATGCTCTCCAGCCCGACGAAGGCACCCGCGCAGATGAACAGGATGTTGGTGGTATCGATGGTCTGCGTGCCGCCGATGCGCACCGAGGTGCCTTCCATGATCTTCAGCATGGCATGCTGCACACGCTCCCCGGAGACGCCCTGCTGCTCGGTGCCCGTCTTCAGCTTGTCCACCTCGTCGATGAACACGATCCCGCATTGCGCCTTGGCGATATCGCCGCCCGCCTTCTCCAGCAAGCGCAGCAACAGGGCCTCGATCTCCTCGTTCACGTATTTGGATTGCGCCAGCGAAGTGGCGTTGGCGGTGACGAAAGGCACGCTCAGGAAACGCGACAGCGTCTCGCACATCAGCGTCTTGCCGGTGCCGGTCGGCCCGATCAGCAGGATGTTGGTCTTGGCGACCTCCACCGCATCCGGCCGCCGCTTGCCGAGCTTGCGGTAATGCGAATACACCGCCACGGACAATACCTTCTTCGCATCCTCCTGTCCGACGACATACTGGTTGAGATAATGGGTGATGGCACTGGGCGTCAGCTTCTTTGCCGGTGCAGCCTGTTTGCTGGGACTTTCCATATCGTTCATCCTTGCCTGACCGTTATCGAACCACCCTTGCAGTCTACCTTGATAGTGTACCGACCGGCAAAGCCGCCGATAGTCAAAACCCTACGCCTGCGGTACATTCCGGCACATGGTTACACGCTCTCATTCTCCGCGCATCTTTCTGCTGTTCATCGCCGCGCTCGCTTTGCTCGCCGCCTGCAGCGAGGTCAAGGAAGATGCCATCCCGGCCGGCAGCCGGGTGCTGGCACTGGGCGACAGCCTGACCGAGGGGCTCGGGGTGAAGCGCGAGGAGGCCTGGCCCGCTCTGCTGGCGGGCAAGACCGGATGGGAGGTGAGCAACGGCGGCGTCAGCGGCGATACGAGCGAGGCCGCGTTAAAGCGCCTGCCGGCTCTGCTGGAGCAGCACGAACCGGCACTGGTACTGGTCGCGCTGGGCGGCAACGACATGCTGCGCCGCATCCCGCAACAAGACACTATCGCCAATCTGGAAAAGATACTCGCCCTGATCAGGGCGCAGGGCGCCAAACCGGTATTGCTGGCGACGCCGCAGCCCAGCCTTGCCGGAGCCGTGTTCCAGAACCTGTCCCCCCCCGGCTTCTACCGCGAGCTGGCCGTAGCGCAGCAGGTGCCGCTGATCGAGGATGCGATCCCTGATGTGCTCTCCGACCCGCAACTGAAGGCAGACCAGGTCCACCCGAATGCCGCCGGCCATGCATTGCTGGCGGAAACGATATTCGGGGAGCTGGCAGCCATCGGCTACGCCCGTTAGCGGCCTGCCGATGGAAAAAATGTTCCGACTCCGGTACATTGCAGCAACAGGCATGGGATCCGACGGGAGGATACGATGAGTGACGTGCTTAGCCTGACGCGCGCCGCAAGGTTGATCGGCGTGACGCGCGCGGAACTGCAAAAGAAGATACAGCGCGGCGAGATGGTCTCGCACGACGGTACGGTCACGGTCGGCAATCTGCTGGCCTGCTATCCCGACGCACAACTGGAAGACGACGCCGAGACCCGGCGCATCGCCCAGATCAAGGAACGCGCGTTCGGCAAGCGCGTACTGGAACGTTCCTTGCCCGAGCCGGAAGTCCTCGCCGCGCGCATCATCGAACTCAGCAAGACCCTGGCGCACAGCGAAGCGCAGCTGAAGCGATTCAACACCCTGCTCGGCAAGCTGTGGGACAAACTCAACGAGACCGAAGCGAAACTCGATGCCGGATCGCGCGCGACGGTAGAAGAACTCAGGCAATGGATAACACTGGAGGTCGAAATGGCGACTGAACCCGGCTTCATCAATCCGCTGGCGGTCAAGGACGCCGTACTCAGCGTCATGACCGCGCAGGTGACCGTGCTGCCCAGCAAACACGACTTCCTCGTCGAAGGCCACGACACCCTGCTCGAAGCCGCCATGCGCGCCGGCATCCCGCTCGACTACGGCTGCAGCGGCGGCAACTGCGGCAAATGCAAGGCCAAAGTCGTCACAGGCCAGGTCAAGAAGACCCGCCTGCACGACTTCATCATCTCCGAAGTGGAGAAGAGCCAGGGCTACATCCTGCTGTGCAGCAACACCGCCGTCAGCGACGTGGTGATCGAGGCGCCCGTGGCGAACAGTGTGCAGGACATCCCCTTCCAGCAGATCAATGCCCACGTCAAAACCACCGGGCACATCAACGACGGCATGCTCCTGCTGCACCTGCAGACCCCGCGCACCCAGCGTCTGCGCTTCCTCGCCGGGCAGAGCGTCACGCTGCGCGTCGGCCAGTCCTTCAGCGCGGAACTGCCCATCGCCAGCTGTCCCTGCGACGACCGCAACCTGCTGTTCCATGTCCACCGGCAGAACGGCAACCTGTTCTCCGACTACGTCTTCGATCACCTCAAGCACAATGACACGGTGGAGATCGAGGGACCGCAGGGCGAATTCATCCTGCACGAGAAATCGCCGCGACCGCTCTACTTCTTCGCCTTCGACACCGGCTTCGCCCCGATCAAGAGCGTGATCGAGCACGCCATGTCACTCAACGTCGAAACCATCCACCTGCACTGGATCGGTTCCAGCCCGCAAAGCATCTACTTGCCCAATATCGCCCATGCCTGGAACGACGCGTTGGACGACTTCCACTACAAAGAGCATGTCGCCGGCTTCGACCTGCGCACGGTGAGCGGCAAACGCGAAGCAACGCTGCTCAAGCTGCTCGGCGACATCCTTGCCGCCGACGGCAACATGCTCCAGGGCGACATCTATATCGCCGGACCGGAAGATGCGGTGAGCGTCGCCGAAGGATTCTTCCTCGGCAAGGGCTTGCCAAAGACGCGGGTGGCGGTGGCCGGCGTGAAGTGATTCACGCACCGCCCCTGCCGCGAGATGCGTTAAACTGCCGCGCCCCGATCGCCCCCAAGCCATGAAAAAACACGCCCCCTCCAAACCCGACATCGCGCTGATGGAACCCTTTGTCGGCCTCACGCTTGATCACATCCGCGTGCCCGCGAGCAAAGCGGAGTTCGCCGCCGCCGCCGACGCGATCAGGGCGGCAGGCATCGTCGGCTTCGACACCGAATCTAAACCGACCTTCAGCGTCGGCGAGGTGAGCGACGGACCGCATCTGGTGCAGTTCGCGCTGCACGACAAGGCTTATCTGTTCCAGGTTCACCGCAAGGAAGGGCATCACGATCTCGTCGAACTGCTGCGCTCGGACGAGTTGATCAAGGTGGGTTTCGGCTTGCGTTCGGACCGCAAACATATCCGCGCGAAATTCGGCGTCGAATTCGGCGGCGTGGTCGATCTCAACACCGTGTTCAGCAGGGACGGCTATCAGAAGGAGATGGGCGTGCGCAACGCGGTGGCGCTGCTGTTCAAACAGCGCTTCGCCAAGTCGAAGAAGATCACCACCACCGACTGGTCACAACATCAATTGAGCGAACCGCAGATCCTGTATGCGGCGAACGATGCGTATGCGGCGCTCAAGGTGCTGGAAGCACTCAAACTGCCGCGCGCCGAGTTACCGATCATGGGCGCCAACGACCCCGAACAAAATACGGACAAGGCCGATCCGTTGGAGTAGCATGATTTTCGCAGTTCTTTCCTTAACCACGTATAAGGAGTCAGATCATGCCCAAGTCACACAACACCCATAGAGACGCAAAGAAGAAGCCGATGATGACGCCGAAGGAAAAGCGGATGGCGAAGCATGCGAAGAAGCACAGCCACGATGAGCAGCCATTCATCACTCCGGTGACGACGCATTAGACGGTTGTGCAGTAGCAGATGAACAAAGCCCGGCATGCCGGGCTTTGTTTTTTTGAACTTACCCTTCGACTTGCCTTTAGTCCTGAGCGGAGTCGAAGGGTCAGGGCGAACGGCATACATTAAATTGGCCGGATCAATCCTCCAGCGCACGCACCTTCACCGCCTTGCCCTTCACCTTGCCCGCAGACAATCTCTTCACCGCTTCGCGTGCGATGTCCCGCGTGACGGCGACGTAGGTGGACATATCGGTGACGGTGATCTTGCCGACCTGTTCGCGTGTGAAGCCGGCTTCGCCAGTCAAAGCGCCGAGCACATCGCCGGGGCGAATCTTTTCCTTGCGGCCGCCGAGGATCTGTAGCGTGACCATGGGCGGGACCAGCGGTCCTTTCTTTTCGTTTATCAGCGAATCCATGGTGTGCCATTCCGGCTCGATACCCATCGCCTTGGCGATGTTGGATACGCGGCTCATGTCGGCGGGCGTGCATAGACTGAATGCCCAGCCGTCCTGGTCGGCGCGTCCGGTGCGGCCGATGCGGTGGATGTGGATCTCCGGGTCGGGGGTGACGTCGACGTTGATGACCGCCTCGAGCTGCGAGATGTCCAGTCCGCGCGCGGCCACATCGGTCGCCACCAGCACCGAACAACTGCGGTTGGCGAACTGGATGAGCACCTGGTCGCGCTCGCGTTGTTCCATGTCGCCGTTGAGTGTCAGCGCGTGTATGCCTTTGGCATGCAGGATATCCACCAGATCGCGGCATTGCTGCTTGGTGTTGCAGAAGGCCAGCGTGCTGACCGGGCGGTAGTGCTTGAGCAGGACGGAGACGGCCTGCAAACGGTCCTCGTGTTTGATCTCGTAGAAGCGCTGGCGGATCTTGCTGCCTTCGTGCTGTTCCAGCAGTTTCACTTCCTGCGGCTGCCGCATGAATTTCTGCGCCAACCGCGCGATGCCTTCGGGATAGGTCGCCGAGAACAGCATGGTTTGGCGCTGTGGCGGGATCTGCTTCACCACATACGCGATGTCGTCGTAGAAGCCCATGTCCAGCATGCGGTCGGCCTCGTCCAGCACCAGCGTGTTGATCGAATCCAGTTTCAGATTGCCGCGCTCGATGTGGTCCATGATGCGGCCCGGTGTGCCGACGACGATGTGCGCACCGTGTTCCAGGCTGTCGGCCTGCGGGCGCATGGTGCTGCCGCCGACCAGCGCGAGGATCTTGATGTTCTCGGCGAAGCGCGCCAGACGGCGCAGCTCCGTCGTCACCTGGTCGGCCAGCTCGCGCGTGGGGCACAGCACCATGGCCTGCACACCGAAGTGACGCGGGTTGAGTTTGGTCAGCAGCGGCAAGGCGAACGCCGCGGTCTTGCCGCTGCCGGTCTTGGCCTGCGCGATGAGGTCGTGCCCGGCCAGCGTGATCGGCAGGCTGGCCGCCTGGATGGGCGTCATGGTGCGGTATTCGAGCTGCTGCAGGTTCGCCAGCATGGCCGGCGACAGCGGGAGTTCGTTGAAAGAGCGTCCGGCAACGTCGGTTGCGGGCGCGGAAGAAGGTGTGCTGGATTTGGTCATGCGTGATTATCCTCGCTTGCGGCGAGTACGCCTAATGTTTCGCGGGCTTGATGGACTGCAAAGCCTCGGCGGCGATCTCGCGCACTTCCTCATTCGCATCGTCCAGACAAGTTTCCACATAAGAACGTGCCGCCGCACTGCCGGTGAGCCCGAGCAGATGGCAGGCATCGGCCCGCACGCGGTGGTCGGGATGGAAAGTGAGTTCGCCCAGCTTCGGCAACAGCGCCTGCAGTTCGGGGGTATGGGAATAAGCTTCCAGCAGCGCACTCACGCCCAGACGTATCGAGATGTTGGCTTCGGGATTGGCGACGATGGCGAGCAGCGACTTGAGCCGCTGCGTGTCCGCCGCGATAAAGGCCACGGCCTGCTTGTAGCCCCCCTCCGTCAGCAGATGCTCGACGTAATGCGCGATGCCCTCCTCCCCGCTCGCCCACTCGGCCCATTGCTTCAGTTCGCTGGCGCTTTGCGCGCCGGTGAGCGTAAAGGCACCCAGACGCAACCAGGGCGCGCTACGCACCTCATACTCCGCCGCCTGCTCGGGATGCGCAGCGATGTTGACGACCGTCAGTTTGCCGATCTGCGACTGCTTCAGCATCTCGCTGAGCGACTGCAGCACGGCAGGACAATGCCGGCAGACGGGTGTGATGAAGAGCAGTGCGTCGGGTGGGGTTGGAGACATTGATATCCCTCTCTAATAAATCCGTTCGGCCTGAGCCTTCGACGGCCTTTAGTTCTGAGCGCCGTTCGTTCCTTCGACTTGCCTTTAGTCCTGAGCCTGCCGAAGGGTCAGGACGAACGGGGAGAAATCACTCACCTTGTACGGTGACCATGATACGCCGACTCCCGCCGTGGTTGCGATGCTCGCACAGGTAAATCCCCTGCCAGGTTCCCAACTTTGGCCGCCCGTCGCAGACCGGGATGTTCAGGCTCACGCCCAGCAGGCTGGACTTGATATGCGCGGGCAGGTCGTCGGAACCCTCGTCCTGGTGCTGGTAATGCGGCTCGTCCTCGCGCACGGTGCGGTTGAAGAAGCTCTCGAAATCCTGCCGCACGGTAGGGTCGGCGTTCTCGTTGAGGGTGAGCGAGGCCGAGGTGTGCATGATGAACACGTTCATCATGCCGACCTTGAAGTTGCGCAGCTCGGGCAGTTCGCGCAGTAACTCGTCAGTGACAAGGTGGAAACCGCGCGGGCGGGGTTTGAGGGTGATCTCTTTCTGCAGCCACATGGCATTTACCTTTGCTTGTTATCCACGCGGTACTTTAGCAAGGAAAAAGCCCGGCATAGCCGGGCTTCTCCATTTCCATACTCTCCAGCCAGCTATTAGTGGTGCGACCTCGACAGCAGCTTGATCATCTTGATGTTGATACTCACGAAGCGCCAGAGCTGCCACAGCACGCAAGTGCGCATGAAGCGGGTGAAGCCTGTCGGTGCCGGCGGATAGTAAGCCTGTTGGTACGGCTCTTTGTTGGTGATATTTCCCATGTTCAGTTCCTCGTAATTTGGTAGTCGATCAGTCCGGCAGCAGAGACCAGCCCGGACGCAGTTTCGCCTGATAGATGAAGGTGTGGTGCAGCAGGTACTTCATCCAGTGACCGGCCAGGCCGATCTCGCCGAAGGTCAGGTCGATGTCGCGACCGAACTCGGGATACTTCTCGTAGTCGGGCACCACCGGGAACACGGTCATCGTCGCCGCCGTGCCCTTGAGGATGTGCGAGCCAGTGGAAGCCACGCAGGCTGCGCCCATCTCGGCCATCGAGGCAGTGTGGGTGGGTTTTTCGGCGCCATTCAGCATGTCGCGGATGCTCATCGCCACAGCCTTGGCCATCGCGGCGGAAGGCATGCCGGTGCGCGGTGCGGTCGGGTTGATTGGCGTGCCGTTGGCGCTCTGCATCGGCTTGCTGATCAGGTGCGGCACGGCGAACGCGATGCCGACGGCGAAGATGTTGCGGTGCGTCGGCGTCTGGTAGGTGCGCGGCCAATCCTTGGCGCTCCACTCCATGAAGGGACGCGCGGTGTAGTCGGCATCCACCTTCATGAAACCGTTGGGCAGGAACATCTGCGCGGTGATGTCTTCTTCTGTCTTGCTGAAACCCTTGAGGCCCACACCCGCGAACGGCGGGATCAGCATGGAGAAGTCAAAGTCCAGTTCGTGGAAAGTGCCGTCCAATGTTTCGTAATGGATCTTGCCGGCTTCCACCTTCTTCACGTGCGCGCGCGTGATCCACTCGATGCCGCGCTCGACCATCAGCGATTCGGCGAAGGTCTTGCCGTTGGTGATGTAGCCGCCGCGCTTGATGTGCACGCCGCCCATGCCGAAATCGCCCAGCTCGTATTCGTTGCTGATCCAGACGATGCGCGCCATGTGGCGCACACCCGCTTCGCGCAGCACATGGTCCACGTTGTAGATGTATTCGAACGCCGCGCCCTGGCAGGTGCACATGCCGTGGCCGGTGCCGATGACGACGGTCTGGCGCTCGCCCTTGCGCATCTTTTCGATGCTTTGCTGCAGCTTCTCGTTGGCTTCCTTGGCGTGGCCGTAGGTGCAGACGGAAACGGTATGGCCGTGGTCGGGGCCCAAACCTTCGGTCGCGCCGAAGTTCAGCTTCGGCCCGGTGGCGTTGATCAGGTAATCGTAGGAGATGTTCTCGACCACACCGGCTTTGTCCGCACGGGTGTATTCGACCGTCACGAAAGGCTGCGCGCTATCGGCGCTGCCATCGGGGTGGATGGACAAGGCCTTGGCCTGGCGGAAATCCATATTGGTCTTGCTGTACAGCTCGGCGAGATCGAAAGTCACATCCTTCTCGGTCATCTGGCCGACACCGACCCAGATGTTGGAAGGGATCCAGTTCCACTTCGAATTGGGCGCCACCACGATGATCTCGTGCTCCTTGCCCACCCACTTGTTCAGATAGCGAGCTGCGGTATGTCCTGATATACCCGCGCCCAGAATGACGATACGTGACATCTTCTCTCCTTCGGTGAATCCGGTTCAATTAAACAGGTGCCGGGGCGCATCGCCCCAGAAAAGCGCGCGCATCATAATATAAGCATGTTCTAATATGCAACCCTTTGATTTTCCCCGCGCCGTTCCCAAGCCGCCCACGCCGCTTTGTTTTCCGTGGAGAGCCCCCGCCCCCCAACCCCGTTCGTCCTGACCCTTCGGTAGGTTCAGGACTAAAGGCAAGTCGAAGGATTGAACGGTGCGCCACCCCCAAGCAAACCTACCGTTACAATGCCGCATGGACCTGCTCTACCACCAACCCCTCTACCGCCCGCCCTCCGAAGGCGACAACCTGATCATCCAGGCCACGCTGGGCTGCAGCTTCAACCAGTGCAGTTTCTGCGCCATGTATCGCAGCAAGCAGTATGTCGAACGCCCGCTGGCCGACGTGATCGCCGACATCCGCACTGCCGCCGCCGGCTGGCCGGATGCGCAGCGCGTGTTCCTGGCCGACGGCGATGCGCTGGCCCTCCCGACCGAACACCTGCTCGCCATCCTGCGCGAGCTGGCCGCGAAATTGCCGCGCCTCACGCGAGTCTCCTGCTATGCCACACCCGGCAACATCCAGCGCAAGAGCGCCGAAGAACTCGTGCAGCTGCGCGAACACAAACTCAGCCTGCTCTACTTCGGCATCGAATCCGGCTCCGAGCTCATCCTGAAGAAGATCACCAAGGGCGCCACGCAACGACGCATGGCCGAAGTGCTGACCAAGGCACACGACAGCGGCATGAAAGTCTCCGCCACCGTCATCCTCGGCCTCGGCGGCATCACACACAGCGACGAACACATCGACGGCACCATCGCCCTGCTCAACAGCGCCCCCGTCACCTACCTCTCCACGCTGCAACTGTATCTGGACGAAAGCATCACCGAAGAATTCCACCGCAAATACGGTGAACCATTCCAGATGCCGGACGACCTGGCGATCTTGAAGGAACAGGAAAGACTCATCAGCGGCCTCAACCCGCCGCAGTCGGTAATCTTCCGCAGCAACCATGCCTCCAATGCACTGGCACTGGCCGGGAATCTACCCAAGGACAAAGAGAAGCTGCTGATGCAACTGCGCGAAGCGATGGAAGGACATCGGCCGCTGCGGCCGGTTTACATGCGCGGGCTTTGAGGCAAAACAGAGCCCTTGGTTACCGGTTACCCGCCTCAACCGGCCCGCATCCATTACACTCTCGCCCTCAAGTCCATCTCGAACGCACGCTAACTCTGCAAAGGTTCACCATGTACCCCGTTCACGACGACGATGCCGCCCTGCTGTTGTCCCTCACCGTTGCGGCCAAGCGTCGCCCGGCCGCGCTGGACGAGATCATCACCGCGCTGGCCATGGCCCAGGACGGCGAGATTCCGGCCAAGTCCAAACTGGTGGAGGCGTTTGCGCGCATGGGCGTTTGTGGCCTGATCGCCGAGGCAGAGGGTGGCTATACCCTCACAGCCTCGGCGCAGGCGATGATGACGGGGCAGCGCGCCAAGGACGACAGCGCCACCCGGCTGGTCCGCCTCAAGCAACAGCTCACCATCTTTGATCCCAAGGGCGAGCACCCAAGCATTCAGGTCACCCAGGAGCAGTTGCTGGCGGCGATTCAGAGCTACAGGGCGGCTCAACACAGCCACCATGGCCAGAACATACAGACCGACAGACCCAAGTCGAAGAACAGCTGGATTCCGACCAAGGATCTGGTGCAGGGCAAACAGCACCTGTCCTCCAAACGCCGCAAACCTTAGCGGCACCCTTCGACAGGCTCAGGGCGAACGGCGAACGGAAAAGACTAAAGGGGCTCGAATAGAATTCCCTGCCACACTGCTCCCCTTGAATGAAACCACTCCATGACCGAACCCCAAGCCCCCACCGCCCCTGAGACCGAACGCGGCGTGCTGGTCGCGCTGATCTTCGCCTTGGTGGCGGAGCGTCTGCGCGTGCATTACGAGCACGGGCAATGGCTCACCCAGGCGCAGTGCAGCACGCTCGCTGCAGACTGGCTGGCACGCAGCAAGCGCAAGCTATTGCTGGCGCAGCGTCAGCACCTTGCCGGCTTAAGCGACCAGCTGGCGCGGCAGCTTGCCGAATCCACCACGCGCGAGGCAGGGATGTATGTCAGCCATGAGCTGCAAGAGGAGTTGGATCCCCGCTACCAGTCTGAGCTAGGGCAGTCTGTGATGGCCGAATGTGCTCGCATGCTGGATGAGAATCCGCAACCCTTCGACGGGCTCAGGGCGTACGGATATGTTTGAGTGATATAAGATCAGCATCGAAATATCCCCCAAGAAAAAGCCCGGCATCGCCGGGCTTTCATTTTTTAAAACCAAAGGTACAGGAGTCGAATTGTTCTTGAAGTACACTATTGGGGCAGATCACACTTGCGCACCAACGCCCACGTCATCGCATGAAAGACTCCAATGCCAACCGCCAGCACTGATCCCCACCCCAACCGGTTCCTGAAATATGCGGCCCCCTTGCTGGTAATCGTGTTGCTCGCTTACGCAGCCTTTCTTGTTTCGCAATCCTGGCGCGCGGCGAAGTCGGAGCAGGCACGCCAGATGGCGACCATTGCCGCGCTCACCGGCAATGCGGTCGATCTCTATTTCACCCAGTTGAAGATCGGCATGATGAATCTGGGGGCGGATATTTCTGCGTCGAGCAGCAAACCCGATCTCGACCGTGCATCTGCCTTGCTCAACCGTTTTCAGGGGCAGCACACCGAGTTGCGCAATGTGATGCTGATCCGTGCCGATGGGCAGATTTTGCTCACCGGTGCGAACACCAGCCGCAGGGGGCTGCCCACACTTGCCGGTGACCCCGCATTCAAGAAGATACTGGAAGAGCTGCAACCCAGCCCGCACTTTGCCATCGGCCAACCGGTGATGGGAACAATTGACAAGCGCTGGGTGATCGCGGCGCGCTACGCCTTTACCGACCGCTCGGGCAAGCTGGCCTACATCATCAGCGCCAATCTGCCGATGGATATGCTGCAACGCTACTGGGTGGATTCAATCACGCCCGGGATCACGGCGCTGGGTCTGTTGCGGGACGACGGATATCTGGTGAGCATGTATCCCGAACCGGATGCGGCCACGCAAGACATACTGTATGGCCAGCCGACCGAGGGTGCGAAGACGGCACCTCCGCGTGTGAACAAGCAGCCCATGCAAGAGCAGATCGAAATAAGCAACGATATCACCGGGACAACGAGTCTGATGGTGCTACACCGCCTGCAGAACTTTCCGCTCACGCTGTTCGTCGAGATGCCGGTGACGGAGATCAAGACGGCATGGTGGCGCGATATGCATGCGCCCTACTTCTTGATGGCGCTGGTGCTGGCCTGCACATTCGCTTTTTACAGTCTGAAGTCGCAGCGCCGCGCCTGGTCCGTGGAGAAACGCCGCAAGGAGCTGCAGCGCAGTTACGAACACGCCCTGCGCGAGCGCAGCCCGAACGAGGTGTTCATGTTCGATACCGACACCCTGCAGATCACCTCGGCCAACGAGCATGCGCTGGAAGACCTGGGCTATACGCTAGCGCAGTTGCAGCAGATGACCCTGCTTTCCCTGCATCCTGAATCGGGCATCGAGTCGTTTGCGGAAAAGATAGAACCTTTGCGCCGCGGCACGCAGGAATCGGTCACTTACCAGACGGTGCAGGCACGCGCGGATGGCAGCAGCTATCCGGTGGAGGTGACCCTGCAATTGATCAAGGCGGATGACGGGGTGGAAAGATTTTTGGCGCTGGTGCAGGACATCAGTGCGCTGAAGCAGGCGGAGGAGAATTTAATGAAGTTCAATGCGCCGGTGGAGCGAAGGGGCAAGGTGCCTTTATGAAATCCGTGTATGAAGCCTCTTCCGGGCTGGATGCCTACATGATCCTGAACCTGCTTGAGCAGCGCGGCATCGCGGGACGGGTCGAGGGCGAGTATCTGCAGGGCGGTATCGGCGAGCTTGCGGCGATGGGGTTTGTGCGCGTGCTGGTTGCCGATGAGGATCATGCTGCAGCCAAGCAGATCATCGGCGAGTGGGAAGCGATACAACCGCCCGTTGCAGACCCCGAACCGGAATCCGGAAAATCGATAGCGATGCGCAACTTTATTTCCGGGATCTTCGTGGGGGCGCTGGTCATGTACTGGATCTTGAAGGTACTCGCAGCTTGAGGCGACCGCCGCTTGCCTGAAAATATTTTTCGCCCGCCCGCGATAATTCCAGTAAAGTTATTTCCTGCATCCACACCGGTAGATATCCATGAACACAGAAGAGTTAAGCAAGGAACAACAGATCCTGCGCCTGATGCGCAAGACGCTGGGCAATGTGGTCAAGGACGCCACCCCACTCGGGGACCGCCCCAACCCGCTGACCGCGTCCACCATCCAGGACATTAAAGATTGTTTCACCCTGATCTCGGAGCGGGAACGGGAACTGGCCGACATGCTCGGCTTCGACCATTCGAAACCCTATTACACGGATGGCGAACAACCGAACTCGAATGTGCTTAACTTCGTGAAGCCGCACAAGGAGTAGTTCGAGACAGGCTGCCAAAGAAAAGCCCGGCGCTGCCGGGCTTTATTTTTTCGTGGCGCAACACGTGCCAGCATCGGCCTTACTCAATACGCTGTCTGCGGCACGTAGAATTTGACCGTCTTGCGCGAGCGCGGATGCCGTTTGTGGATGACCACGCCCTTGAGTATCTCCAGCCCGGGGATGGCGGTGTCGGGATACGCCGGGTTGAGCGCATGCAGCCGCCAGCCGCCCTGCCCGTCGCTCTGGATTTGGCGGAAGATGAAGTCTTCCTTCGCCACTTCGGCGATCACGAACGAGCCATCAGTTGCCGGTCTGCCCATCTCGATGACCAGTATCTCGCCCTCGGTGAACTCGGGCTGCATGCTGTCACCCAGCACCATCAGCGCGACCAGTTCGTTGCCGGAGCAGTTGCTGTCTTCCGTGGCGTCCTGCTGCGGTGTGGCAGAGACGACGGGGATATTGATCGGCTTGCGCGTAGACATGAAAAGATTTCCCAGGTTGAAGGGAGCGGATGATAGCGCCAAATCGCAGCGCGTGGACAGGCTCGCGGCATGGCCAGTGTTGCATCATGGGTTAAAATCCGGCGATGCGCATCTCCCACCTCCGCCAACGCCTGCAAGACCTCGGTGCCAAACCCTGCCACGAAGACCGCCTGCTGCGCGGCTGGAGCCAGGTGTGTTCGTACGACCGCAAACACAGCCCCGCCGCGACTTTCTTTCCCGCTGCAATGCGCGGGGAGTTGCCAGCCATCGAGACGGAACTGGTCGGGCTGGCGCGTCTGCACGTCGAGTATCAGGAAGACGCCGAGGTGGCGCGCTTGCTGGTGGAACTGCACGACGGCCAGATGGTGGAGAGCGTGCTGCTGCCGCGCGGCGGCCTGTGTGTTTCGACGCAGGTGGGTTGTGCGGTGGGCTGTGTGTTCTGCATGAGCGGTCGCAACGGTCTGCTGCGCCAGCTCGGCAGCGCGGAGATCGTGGCGCAGGTGGTGCTCGCGCGCAGACGCCGCGCGGTGAGCAAAGTGGTATTCATGGGCATGGGCGAGCCGGCGCACAATCTCGACAATGTGCTGGAGGCGATCGATGTGCTGGGGACGCAGGGGAATATCGGTCACAAGGAGCTGGTGTTTTCTACGGTGGGGGATGTGCGGGTGTTCGAGCGCTTGCCACTGGAAACAGTGAAGCCCGCGCTCGCACTCTCACTGCACACCACCGATGCGACGTTGCGCGCCAAGTTGCTGCCACATGCGCCGCAGATCCCGATCGAAGAGCTGGTGGAACGTTGTGAGGAATATGCGCGCGCCACGCATTATCCGACCCAATACCAGTGGACGCTGATCGAGGGTGTGAACGACAGCGATGCCGAGATGGCGCGCATCGCGCAGCTGCTTGCCGGCAAGTACGCGGTGATGAATTTCATTCCATTCAACGAGGTAGACGGTCTGGCCTATCGCCGACCCGCAGTCGAACGCATCGCGGACATCACCCGCACCCTGAACCGGCAAGGCGTCTATTCCCGCATCCGCGATTCGGCCGGGCAGGAGGTGGAGGGGGCATGCGGGCAGTTACGGGCCAGGTCGACAAAGGCTGGTTAGCCATTTTTCTCTTGCCCGTCGCCGTTTGTCGGCCCGGCTCAAAGCAGACAAAAAGCCCTTGCAAGTGCGGGGAAAATGGGTTGATAATGCCCGCGAGTTTGTGAATAGCAGTACATAAAAGGCAAACCTATTGAAAAGTAGGGGCGCAAAGTTTCCGGTCTAAGGAGTCCATATGGCTCTACGACAGCGGGACTGCCGGTAACCACGAATCCGTCAATGGTTCCCGTTAGCCCTCAGCATCGTCCACCCGATCCTTTGTCTCCCCCTTTCCGGTAGCGTTAGCGGAATGCGGAGGAATCATGCAATTCAATATCAAAAGTCGCGAAGTCTGGCTTCTGCTGATCGTTTCCCTGATGGCGCTCGGCGCCAATCTCCCTGCCGGCTTGCTCGGCAATGTGGTCGATCGAAATCTGTTGCTGATCGCGCTGACAGTGACTGTCTTCATTTCCCTGTTCCGCTATCTCAAGCTGATGCTCTTCCTCACGGTTTCAGTCTTGGCCATCGGTGCGAATCTGCCGGACCAACTGGCTGACCAGCTCGGCATCAGCCGGACAGCGATGATCGTGGCTTCCGGCGTGCTGGTGGTTATGTCGTTGATGTACAAACTGTATTACCAGCGAAAGCAGGAAAGCGAGACCGCGGAAGAATACGAGTTCGAGTCGACCATGGAAGTGCCCGTGGCTGGTAGTCACTTGCGCGACACAATCGATTCCAGGTTCTCGGTCCTCTCCGCCATTCAGGTCGGCGACTTTGCCGCCCTGCACCAGTTGCTCGTCTCGGATGTGGAGGTCAATTTCAGCCAGGAAGGCCATATCCCGCTCTTCCTCGCCATCGAAAAGGGCAATGTAGACCTGGTCCTGCTGTTACTGATCCACGGCGCGAAACTCCGGATAAAGAACCACCACGGGCTGACGCCGACCGAGTATGCCCTGAAACTCCGTTTCGCGCGCATCGCGAAGATCCTGCACTACGCGGAGACCCAGAACATGTCGATCCAGAACCGGGCGGTCTACTCGTCGCAGCAGACGCGGAAGATGGCGGTCCTGTTCGCCGACATCAGCGGCAGCACCGCGCTGTACGAGCAGCTTGGTAACGAGACCGCACTGAACATGGTCACAAGCACTCTGAATCTTCTGAAACAGGAAGTCGCCCGGCACAAGGGCACCCTGATCAAGACCATCGGGGACGAGATCATGTGCACTTTCCCAAATGCCTTGCGCGCTGCCCAAGCCGCACGTGCCATGCATCTCGTGGTCGATGCAAAGAAACCCGGCGGTGAACATCCGATCTCCGTCCGCATCGGCCTGCATTTCGGCGATGTCATCCTCAAGGCCAACGATGTGTTCGGCGACACCGTGAACGTTGCCGCCCGCATCGCGTCGATCACCAGGGCACGGCAGACCATGACCACACAAGAGCTCATCGATGCCCTGCCAGCGGATTTCGTCTACAAGGCGGTCCCGATCGCACGCGCATCCTTCCGCGGCAAGCAGGAGTCAATGACTGTCTACGAGCTGCTTTGGGAGACGGGAGATTCGACACCGAGCCGTATCGGCGATGCGACATTGCGCAGACTGAAAGCGAGCAACGAGGAATTGTCTGGAACACAGCACGTGGACCTCGCCCAAGTTCGGCTTTAGTTTAAGCCCAACTTTCACTCACCAGTCGTCTTGTGTTACGGGCGCACCAACTCACAAATCTAAACTAGTTGTCGATACTCTAACGCCCCCCTTTAGGAGGGCGTTTTTATTGAAACTCGACTAGCGCATTGCCACCTTACGTTAGCTGCATGCCAATCAACAACGCAGAATCATCGCCTCTCTTTTCCACTACGTAATTTCTCAGGTTCTTCGCCAAATAGTTTTTCGCCTCAGTAACCGAGGGATTTGATAAGGATTTATAAAAATATCTATGTAAGACTGATACAAAGAGAGGAGATTCCATATCTGGTTAGTTGCGTCCGCCTAGCGGACGCACACATTTGGCTGAACGTGAATCCACCCACCATAGACGCTACTTAAGCCGGAATACGGAACTAGCTAATCACACAACAGCAACACAATACATTGCTATTGAGTCATCGCCAATACTCAAATTTGGGTATGGCATCTTGTAGTAAACCGCTCAATACTGATGTGCAAAAAAGTAATCACACAAAAGAACAAGAACGATAAGACATGATCAGGCGCGATTTCAAAGCAAGTTTTAATGGCTTTCATCTTCACTCTACTTTTGGTGTGCGGCATGACCGTGCCGGGGTAGTACGACTGCAACCGAAAGAATTGGCTGTTCTAGTTACGCTGGTTCGTCATGCCAGTCAACTGGTAAACAAAGAACAAATAATTCAAGAGGTATGGGGCGATTCGGCCCCCTCAGATTCAAGCATTACTAGATGCATTTCAATCATCAAGTCCAGCTTGAATAAAGCGGCACCTGGTTCCGCCTCTCTGATAATCAGCATCTATGGTCAGGGTTACTGTTTTGTCGGGACGGTATCTTCCAGCCAGTACTACATCAACGAAAACAGTTTCAATACATTGATCAATTGCACGCCAGATTTCATTGCATTCAAAGATGGGCATGGTAGATGGATTTCGACCAACCAGGTCGGCATCAAACTTTACAATCTGGAGGGCAAGGTTTGGCTGGGCAAGACCGATTTGGAGTTGGCTGAAATGCTCCCCCCAGCCTATCGAAGCTCTTTGGCGGCCTGTGTAGATACCGACAACCTCGCTTGGCAAAGAAAATCTCCTACAAAATCGTTTGAAATCGCTCACGAGTCGGATGGGAAAAAACGCCATTTTGAAGTGGTCAAGACTCCCACATTCAATGAAGACGGCACTCGCAATGTACTAGTCGTCTTCGGGCATGACATTACAGACATTGTGACCGCCACAGAAAAAATCCGGCTTGCAGATCATGTTTTGGCAAACAGTCGCGAGGCTGTGGTCGTTACCGATGCCAACAACAAAATCGTATCTGTCAATCGAGCTTTTACATCCATATCCGGCTATTCAGAAAAAGAGGTCATAGGTAAGGACCCCAAGATTCTATCTTCAGGACGCCAAAGCGCTGATTTCTATCAACTGATGTGGCAGCAGATAAACGCTGAAGGCGTATGGCGCGGGGAAATATGGGATCGAAGGAAGAACGGTGATATATACCCAAAATGGCTCGACATCAGCAGTGTCCATGACCTGAGCGGAACGCTAACAAACTATATAGCGATTTTTTCCGATATCTCCGTTCAAAAATCCATTGAGGAACAGCTTGAGTTTCTAGCCTTTCATGATCCGTTGACACAGCTACCGAATCGTCTGCTACTACGGGACCGCTTTGACCAGGCCGTCGCCACAGCTGATCGCGAACAGGCTCTGGTTGCTGTGCTCTTCGTGGATCTGGATAAGTTCAAACAAGTAAACGACTCCCTGGGCCATGAAGTCGGAGACCACTTGCTTAAGCTGGTCGGCAAGCGGCTGGCAGATGTTGTGCGTGAGACCGACACAGTCGCCCGATTTGGCGGTGATGAGTTTGTATTGCTACTTACGCGCCTGGAATCGGTAAGCACGGTCACCAATATAGTAGAAAAGATCCTTGCTGCAATGTCACAACCTTTCTTTATTGGTGAAGAAGAACTGCATTCCAGCCCAAGCATAGGCATTTCCATGTATCCGAGTGATGGAACAGATTTCGATACAATTTTGAAAATGGCCGACACCTCAATGTATCAGGCCAAGGGAGGCGGGAAGAATACCTACCGTTTTTTCACAGAGCAGATGAATATCGACGCTATCGAAAGATACCATCTTCATACTGCAATACGAAAAGCGTTTAAAAATTCCGAGTTCATCCTGCACTATCAGCCGCAGTACGATTTGAAGACACACAAGTTGACCGGCACCGAAGCATTGATGCGCTGGGATAGCTACGACCATGGAGTCATCCCGCCCTCCAAGTTTATTCCAGCTGCAGAAGATGGGGGATTGATAATTCAAATAGGCAACTGGGTTTTACTTGAAGCCTGCTCTCAAGCCAAAAAGTGGCAGATGGCGGGTTGCACCCCGCTCAAAGTCGCCGTGAACTTGTCAGCCTTGCAATTCAGACATGGCAATCTGGTCGCCACAGTGAAGAATATTCTGAAGCAAACAAGCCTCGATGCCAGATTCTTGGAGTTGGAACTGACCGAGTCCATCCTCATTCAGGACGTTGAGGGAGTTCTGGAAATACTAATCGAACTTAAACGATTAGGCGTGTCTTTATCCATCGATGATTTCGGCACGGGTTATTCCAGTCTGACTTATTTGAAAAGATTACCCGTAGACAAGCTAAAGATTGACCAATCTTTTGTGCGCAATATGCTGGTGGATTTCAATGATGCCGCCATTGTCCATTCTGTAATACAACTAGCCCATAGTTTTAAAATCGCAGTCATTGCCGAAGGCGTGGAAACCAAAGAACAGGTCGATCACTTGCTTAGAGAGGGGTGTGACGAAGTGCAAGGATATTATTTCGGATCGCCGATGATCGCATCTGAATTTCACAAGCTCCTGCAATCATCCGCACATAGCATTGAACAATGCAAATGAAATCCAAGATGAAAATCCGCCCTTACAAATGACAACATTGAATTTTGCTGATTTGCGAGCGTGATACTGCCCTTTGCATTGATCACTAAAAGAAGCGACCTGAAGGGCATACATTTACTTCATAACAGAAAAGGATGTGCGATGGGACTATTTGATTGGTTTAAGGCAGTTTCCGAAGGAAAGGCTAACGACGTTTCGCCATTACCTTCAACACAAACCGAATCGGCCGAAATCGGCGGACTTGATTTTCAAGCAGCCATGGTTGCCCATCAGCAGTGGAAAGCACGCTTGCAGAACTGCATTAATGGAATCGGCGATGAATCACTTGACCCACGAGTTGTCTGCCGAGATGACAAGTGCGTTCTGGGAAAGTGGATAAACGGCCAAGGGGCAATGCTGCACGGTGACAAACCAGTATTCTCGCAACTCAAGATTGAACATGCCCAATTTCATGCGATTGCCAGTGAAGTCTTATTGGGAACATACAGTGGGCGCACTGCCCACGCATTGGAGCAACTTAATGGTGTATTCACACAATCGTCTTTGCGAACGCAGAGACTGATTGCCAAACTTTTTGTAGAAGTACAGGAAAGTGATCGTTTAAATAGTTGAAGGTGATTTCAACACTCATCCGATATCTTTGGGATCGACCACGCGGATCACTTGGCCCTCGAACACATCGTCATTGCTCGCCTTTGCCCCGGGCATGACGCCTTGCTGCGCGGCTTCGCACAGCCGTTTGCGCAGCTCGCGCGTCTTCCACCACAGCCAAGCCCATCCCAGCGTACCGACGATGGCAATGACCACGAGCAACACGGCCGAGAACATCAGGGCCAAGGCAAGCACGGCCACGGTGACGACCAAGCCGACCAGTTTGCGCAGCGGGCTGGTGGGGTGAGTTGAAGTGCCCGATACATATTTGATCTGCATTTGATTTTTCCGTGTTGGCTTGCTTTGCTCAGCCTTTGTCGAACTTCATCACCCCACCCTTGCAGTCCACCTTGATGGTGTCCTTGGCGGCGAAATGTCCTTCGAGGATGTGCTTGGCCAGCGGGTTCTCCAATTGTGCCTGGATAGCGCGCTTCAGCGGTCTTGCTCCATACACCGGATCGAAGCCCGCATTGGCGATCTCGCTCAGTGCGGCCTCGCTGATGCTCAGCTTCATCTCCATCGCAGCCAGGCGTTTTTCCAGATACTGCAGCTGGATGCGCGCGATGGATTTGATGTTCTTCTCGTCCAGCGCATGGAACACCACGACCTCGTCGATGCGATTGATGAACTCGGGTCGGAAATAGCTCTTCACCTCGCCCATCACCGCCAGTTTCACCACCTGGTAATCGTCGCCGGACATATTCTGAATCATCTGCGAGCCCAGATTCGAAGTCATCACGATCACAGTGTTCTTGAAGTCCACGGTGCGACCCTGGCCGTCGGTCATGCGGCCGTCGTCCAGCGCCTGCAGCAGCACGTTGAACACGTCCGGGTGCGCCTTCTCGACTTCGTCCAGCAGGATGACGGAGTACGGTTTGCGGCGCACGGCCTCTGTCAAACCGCCGCCCTCTTCGTAACCGACATAGCCGGGCGGCGCACCGATCAGACGCGCGACGGAATGCTTCTCCATGTATTCGCTCATGTCGATGCGGATGAGGTGATCCTCGGAATCGAACATGAAACCGGCCAGCGCCTTGCACAGCTCGGTCTTGCCCACGCCGGTGGGGCCGAGGAACAGGAAGGAACCGTAGGGACGGTTCGGATCAGACAGGCCGGAGCGCGAGCGGCGGATGGCATCGGACACCAGACGCACAGCCTCGTCCTGCCCCACCACGCGCTCGTGCAGCTTGTCTTCCATCTTGAGCAGTTTGTCGCGTTCACCCGTCATCATCTTGCTGACAGGAATACCCGTGGCACGGCTCACCACTTCGGCGATCTCTTCGGCCCCGACCTGGGTGCGCAGCAATCTGTTCTTACTTGCGCCGCCTTCGGCCTCGCGTTGGGCGGCCTCCTTCAACTGTGCTTCCAGTTGCGGTAACTTGCCGTACTGGATCTCTGCCACTTTTTCCAGTTTGCCTTCGCGCTGCAGCTTAACGATCTCGGCACGCGCGTTCTCGATCTCTTCCTTCACATTGGCCGCGCCCTGCGCGGCACCCTTCTCCGCCTTCCATATCTCTTCCAGGTCGGCGTACTCGCGCTCCAGAATCTTGATCTCGCTTTCGATCAGGGCATGGCGCTTCTTCGAACCTTCATCCTTCTCTTTCTTCACGGCTTCGCGCTCGATCTTGAGCTGGATCATGCGGCGTTCGAGCTTGTCCATCACCTCGGGCTTGGAGTCGATCTCCATCTTCATGCGCGAAGCGGCCTCGTCGATGAGGTCGATGGCCTTGTCCGGCAGAAAACGGTCTGTGATGTAACGGTGCGACAACTCGGCCGCGGCAACGATGGCGGGATCGGTGATCACCACGCCGTGGTGCACTTCATATTTCTCTTTCAAACCGCGCAGGATGGCGATAGTGGATTCCACGGAGGGCTCGTCCACCAGCACCTTCTGGAAACGACGTTCCAGTGCGGCATCTTTCTCGATGTACTTGCGGTATTCATCCAGCGTGGTCGCGCCCACACAGTGCAACTCGCCGCGCGCCAGTGCGGGTTTGAGCATGTTGCCCGCATCCATCGCACCTTCGGCCTTGCCTGCACCGACCATGGTGTGCAGTTCGTCGATGAAGACAATGATCTTGCCTTCTTCCTGGGCGATCTCTTTGAGCACGTTCTTCAGGCGCTCTTCGAACTCGCCGCGATATTTCGCCCCGGCCAGCAATGCGGCCATGTCCAGACTCAGGACTTTTTTGTTCCTGAGCGAATCCGGCACTTCTCCGTTGATGATGCGCTGCGCCAGGCCTTCGACGATCGCGGTCTTGCCCACACCGGGCTCGCCGATCAGCACCGGATTATTCTTGGTGCGGCGTTGCAGCACCTGGATGGCGCGGCGGATCTCGTCGTCGCGACCGATGACGGGGTCGAGCTTGCCCTGGCGTGCGCGTTCGGTCAGGTCTACGCAGTATTTTTTCAGCGACTCGCGCTGGCCTTCGGCTTCCTGGCTGCCGACCGATTCGCCGCCGCGCACGGCATTGATGGCGGTTTCCAGCGGCGCACGCGCCACACCGTGCTGCTTGAGCAGACGACCGCATTCACCCTTGTCGCCGGTGAGCGCGAGCAGGAAAATCTCCGAAGCGATGAACTGGTCGCCGCGCTTCTGCGCTTCTTTATCAGTCAGGTTGAACAGATTGCCGAGATCGCGGCCGACCTGCACTTCGCCGCTGTGGCCTTCCACTTTGGGCAGGCGGTTCACGGCATCGTTGAGTGCGGTTTTGAGCGCGTTGGTATTGCCGCCGGCACGGGCCAGCAGCGAACCTGCCCCGCTGTCGGCATCGTTGAGCAGGGCCAGCAGCAGGTGCTGCGGCTCGATGAACTGGTTGTCGGCGCCGACGGCCAGACTCTGGGCATCGGACAGGGCTTGTTGCAGTTTGGTGGTGAATTTGTCGAAACGCATAGTGCACTCCTTGAAGGAATATCGGTCTGACGGGTAAATGGGGCGACTCGGGGCGATTTCAACCCCCCTGCACTTCCCTTATACTACGCCGTCAATTCAGGGAATGTTCGATGCCACACACCAATCTAGCCCAGCACATCCACGCCAATGTCCGCGCCGCGCTCGAGGAGGATATCGGCAACGGCGACCTGACCGCACAACTGATCGCCGAGCATACCCAGGCCCGCGCGACGGTGATCACGCGCGAGGCCGCCGTGATCTGCGGCACGCTGTGGTTCGAGGATTGTTTCCTCACGCTCGACCCGGACTGCAAAGTCAGCTGGAAAGTACAGGAAGGCCAGCTGGTGGAAGCGAACCAGACGCTGTGCGAGATCCACGGCGACGCGCGCGCAATGCTTTCAGCAGAACGACCGGCGCTGAATTTTTTGCAGACGCTATCGGCGGTCGCCACGCAGACGCGGCATTATGTGGAGGCGACAAAAGGCCTGCCAACGAAGATCATGGACACACGCAAGACGCTGCCCGGCCTGCGCATGGCACAGAAGTATGCGGTGAAGGTGGGCGGCGGGCATAACCAGCGCGTCGGGCTTTTCGACGGCGTGCTGATCAAGGAGAACCACATCGCGGCGGCAGGCGGCATCGGCGAGGTGATGGAATTGGCTTTTCAGACCACCCCGCCGCATGTCCCGATCCAGATCGAGGTGGAAACGCTGGCCGAGCTGGACGAGGCAATGCTGGCAGGCGCCAGACTCATCCTGCTGGACAATTTCTCGCTGGCGGATATGCATGTCGCAGTGACCCATGCGGCCAAGCGTGCCGAACTGGAGGCTTCGGGCGGTATCACGCTGGAGAATGTGCGCCGCGTGGCCGAAACCGGGGTGGATCGCATCTCCATCGGGGCGCTCACGAAGGACATCAAAGCCGTCGATCTGTCGATGCGCGTCGAGCTGCCCTGAGTCTTTTCGAACCGAGCGCAGACGCACTTGAAATTTCGCCGCACCCTCCATATATTAGAATATAGTAATTTTCTGGAGAGATCATGAGCGACCCGAAACATATCGTCTGCCCGCATTGCGATGCGGTGAACCGAGTTCCCGCCGACAAACTCGCTGCGCAACCCACCTGCGGCAAGTGCAAGCAGCCACTGTTCACGGCGCATCCGGTGGAACTGAACGAGGGCAATTTCATGCGCCACATCGGCAATAGCGACATCCCGGTGTTGGTGGATTTCTGGGCGCCTTGGTGCGGTCCGTGCAAGATGATGGCACCCGCCTTCGAGCAGGCCACACACACGCTTGAGCCGAACATGCGCGTGGTCAAGCTCAACACCGAAGAAGCACAGCAACTCGCCGCGCAATTCAATATCCGCAGCATCCCGACCCTGGCAATGTTCAAGGGCGGACGCGAAACGGCACGCCAGGCCGGCGCGATGGACGCTGCCAACATCGTGGCGTGGGCAAGATCGAAAGCATGATCGGTCTGCCGTTCGCTTGATATTATTCAAGGCACTCCTGATAATAAGGTCTCTGATCTCCGGAAACCCCCATGAGCGACTCGATACATATCGTCTGCCCCCATTGTGATGGCGTGAACAATGTTTCGACGGATGCATCTGCCGGGCAAGCCGTCTGCGACAAGTGCAAACAGCCACTCTTTACCGCTCACTCGGTCGAGTTGAACGAGGGAAACTTCATGCTGCATATCACGCGCAACGATATCCCGGTGCTGGTGGATTTCTGGTCGCCGACTTGCGGTCCGTGCAGAATGATGGCGCCCGCTTACGAAAAAGTCGCCCAGCGTATGGAGCCCGGATTGCGCGTTGCCAAACTGAATACGGAAGATGCGCTGCAGATCGTCGCGCAATACGACATTCAGCTTATCCCGACCCTTTTATTGTTCAGGAATGGACGGGAAGTGGCACGCAGATCCGGCGCGATAGATGCCGTCTATCTTGAAGCATGGGTGAAAGCAAAATCATGGGTGGAATGACGATGAGATACCTGTTCGCAGTCCTCGCAACTCTGGCCCTGACGGCATGCGCCGATCCGGAACGCAATCTGTACGAAGGCATCAAGAGCAACAACGAAGCCAAGCGCCCGCCCAACGAGCGCGCGATGACCCCCGCGCCGACTTACGACGACTACAAGAAAGAACGCGAAAAGTAGTTTCGGTCAGGCAGGCTTGCGTGCCACCAGATCGATCAGCGCCGACATGCCGCTGTGGCCGGCGCCCTCGCGGATAAGGCTGTCGTGTTCATGCAGTTGCAGGATGTCCAGGTCGGCGAAGGCCTTGGCCAGCATCGCCTCCGTGTAGAGGTTCTCGACCTGTGAAGGGCCGCCGGTCTTGTACTCCAGTTGGCGCGGCGTGTAGCCCTGCAACAGCAACAACCCGCCCGGTTTGAGGCAACGTTTGATGGCGGCGAACATCAGCTCGCGCTCGGGCGAGGTGACGAACTGGATGAAGATGGCGACGACCACATCGTAGTTGTCCGCGCCCCAATCCCATTGCAGCAGATCGGCCTGTTCGAACAGCATGGCGACACCGCGCTGCTCCGCGAGCCGCTTCGCCTTGGCCTGCGCGACATGCGAGCCGTCCACCGACAATACCTCCAGTCCCTGCTCCGCCAGCCACACACCGTTGCGTCCCTCGCCGTCGGCCACCGCCAGACATCTCATGCCCGGCTTGAGCAGTGCTTTTTGCGAGAAGAGAAAGGCGTTCGGTTCGGTGCCATAGAAGAAATCCTCACCTGCATAGCGTTCGTTCCAGATGCTCATGTTGTCCTCAACAGTAACCACCACGCGCTCAGCGTGATGAAGGAAAGTATCAATCCCACCGCCACCATCAGATTCGCCAGCGGCGGATCGAGATCATGTTCGGAGGCCACGATGGAGGCCGTGATCATCGACGGCATGGCCGCCTCGAAGATGGTGACCTGAATGGCCAGCCCCTGCGCGCCGAGCAGTTGCACATACAGGAGGTAGATCGCCAGCGGGGCAAGGAAAAGCTTGAATGTCAGGCCGAGTGCGAGGTTGCGCCTGTGTTCGGCGATGTGCCCGAGGCGCAACTGCATACCGACCGACAGCAGCGCCAGCGGCGCGAGCGTGTCGCCCAGCCGCTTCAGCAAGGTGGTGAACCACGGCGCATATTCGACCGGGATCAGCAGCAACGCGATGGCGAGCGAGATGAAGGGCGGGAACAGCGCGATGCGTTTGACGATCTCCGCTGCCGTCGGTCTGCCGGAGGAGTAGATACCGGCGACGGTGATGCCCAGCACGGAGAGCGCAAAGAAGGAACCGAGCTGGTCGGCGACGATGGCGGTGGCCAACCCTGCGGTGCCGAAATAAGCCTCGACCATGGGCAGGCCGAAGAACGAGGTGTTGCCCAGTCCGCCCACCAGCATCAGTGCACCGACCGTGGCACGCGGCAGTTGCAGCCATCTGCCCAGCAGCCAGAAGAACGCCGCCGAGAGCCCGAACACGATCCACGCCATCGCCGCGACCAGCACGACATCGCCGGAGATATGCAGCTCGTGGATGTAGAGCAGCGTCAGCGCGGGCAGCGAGACATGGATGATGAAGCTGTTGAGCGTGGCAGGCGCGTTGTCCGGCATGCGCCGGAAACGGCGCAGCGCCATACCGGCGATGAAGCAGAGGATGAGCAGGATGAGATTATTCATGACTGTGCCATTGTGACACAGCATCACCCCGCTGAAGAAGCCGGAGGCGAGATCACCTCCGGCTCAGCATGGGTTTACGGAACGATCACACACTCCTTGGGATCGGAGCTATTGAACTCGACATTGCTGTCGCTGCCGATGAATTCGGGCATGTAAGTCAGTCGTAGCAGATCTTTCCCGTTGGCCAAGCCATTCTCGCCACCGCCTATGGTCAGGGTCTTGTCACCCTGGGTGAGCACGATCTGTCCGTCATGTACGCTCACATACACTCCCGCACCGCCCGCGTCAGCCCCGAACTCCTTGTCGAAGTCCACCTTGATACTGTCGGGACGCGGCGCACCGTTCTCGATAATGCTCTTGGGGATCAGCATGATGGGCACGGGCTTGCCGGTACTCCTCGCGATCATGGCGGCCTGCTGCAAGGCGACCTCGAACGATCCTCCCGGCGTGATCAGCACCACTTCGCCCGACCACACATAAACACCGGCACCGTCCAGTGGATTCTCCTGTGTCGCACCGGCATCACCGCCAGTCGCACATGCGCCGTTACACCAGGCGTCGAAGCCGGTGCCGCGAATCCCGATGGTGGCACCCGCCACGCCGAACTTGTAGTTATCGTGATTGGTGCGGCCGATCAGGCCGGTGACCACACGTACGCCGCCCTTGAGCAATCGCAACACCGCACTCTCTTGCGAGGCGGCAGCTTTGTCATATTTGAACTTCTCGACATAAAAGGAACTGCTCTCCTGCAGGGTGATGCGACTCTCATCACGGAAAGCCACCACCGCCTGCGACTTGGCCTCGGTATTCAGCACATCGCCTTCATATACCGACGAGCCGAGCAAGAGTTTGCGCACGCTTCCGGAAATACCTTTTGCGGCCATCCCCCCCTGCAGCAACATGACCCGCCCCACCACCTGGCCCGCTGGAGCCTGCGCCACAGCCGGCGATTTGGCCGCATCACCCTGACAATCCTTTTCGCCGCACAGGCGCGTGGTGAAATCGGTTCCGCGTATGCCGATGGTCGCGGTCGCTGCACGCAACTTGTAGGCATCCTGATTTCCTCGCTTGCCGATCAGGCCGGTGATGGTACGGAAACCGCCCTTGAGCAGACGAAACACAGCGTTGTCCGCCTTGGGTTCTTCCTTTTTGAACTTGTAGACCTCGATCTTCAGGTTGGAATCCGGCCGCATGGTCATCAGCGTGCCATCGTTCATCTTCACCTGGGCATAACCATTGTCCGAGGTGGCCAGCACATCGCCTTCCAGGACTTCCGCTTTGGGCGCCATCACCTTGACCGTACCATCGGCCCGCTGCGCGATCATGCTGCCGCTCATATAGCCGATCTGACCGGCGACCTCGGCGGCCATCGGCGATGCACTCAACGTCAACAGCAACAGACCAAGTATCTTTTTCATATCGTCACCTGCTCAATCAAAACGTCGCGGAAATCGCGGCATGGATGCGCCAATCGCCTTTCTTTTGCAACGGATCGGTTCCCGCCTTGCGGATACGGCCGGCGTCCATACGGAACGAGACCTGCTCCCGATTCGCGCGCAACCCTAAACCGTAGCTGCTGATGGAAGCTCTCACCCCGCTCTTGGAATGCACGCTGCCGCCGTCATAGAACAGCAGCGCGCGCCCGAAAATCCCCCAAACGGTCGCGCCCGGCGTATAGCCTTCCACTGTCCAGCGCGCACCGCTCTCACCCGCTTCGCTGCCTTCGGAGAAACCCCGTACCGCATTCATGCCGCCCAGACGCATCTGCTCGCCGAGGATCAGTACGTTGCGAGTCCATTGTCCGCTCAGTGCCGCCCGTGCCTGCCAGTCGTCACCCACCGCCTGCATATAGCCCGCACCGTAGCGCACGATGCGATATTTCGCGTCGGGATTGAGCGAACCGAACGGATCATAATTGTCGAACTGCTCCTGCTTGCCCTTGCCGGACAATGGCACGTTGGCCGACAACGTGATGTCGAAGTTCGTCTCCGCGCGCTCATGCTTGCCGACGGCAGCCACGCCAAGGCTCAAGGGGGTCACCACGATCTCGTTGTACAACACCGCGGTGGTCGGCTCGGTCTGCTCGATACGCTTGAAATCGCGCCAGTCGAAACCGTAGGTGATACGCGGATCGAAACCGGCGATCTTTTCCAGCGCCTGGTTGTAGTGGGCATTGAGCAAGATACCGCCGCCCTGGAAATTCGACAGTCCGCCAACCAGCGAATTGACATTGGAATAACCGCCGAAGAATTCCACACTGTCGCCCGACTCGTAGAGCGGGACCTTGTAGCTGCCGCCGAACACGCGAACGCGATCCATATGCTGCGGCGACACCTGCAGTTGCAATGTGCCCTGATGGTCCGCATCCATCAGATTGGCGTGGCGATAGAACAGACCAAGACGCGTGCGCCCCGTCTCACCCGAACCGGTATTGTCGAAACTCACGCCCCAAGACGACGGATCCTGGTCGGTGACCTTCACCTCGGCATCCATCTCGTCTTCTTTCTGGCCGGCTTTCATCACCACATTCAGCTGGCGCGCAGGATTCTCGTTGGCCAGTCTGAGCTCGCGGGCGATCTGTCTGGAACGCGGCACGCCGCCCTGACGCAGGGACGGGAGCGCATTGAGAATGCTCTCTTGGCTAAAATGCTGTTGCCCCTTCACCACGACCTGGCCGAAGCGGCTTTCCACCGCACGAAAACGGATTCTGCCGTTTTCCAACACCTGCTCGGGAAGCAACACCCGCACCGCCGAATAACCCCGCTTGGCGTACTCCTCCTCCACCGCTTCCAGCGCGCGCTGCACATCGGAAAAATCCTTGCTCTTGCCGATAAAGGGCGCGACCACCGCATCGATCTCACTCGCGGTCAACAGGGAGGCGCCTTCCACAGTGATACTGCTGATCTCGAAGCGCAGTTCGGCAGATTCCGCCGACGCGGGCAACGCACTCTCGGCCAACACCGCTGCCGAAAACAGCAACAACAATGATGATGACAACAGGAACCGCAGCACACTCTGTGCATCACACACATTTGTCACCGGCTTTATATTCATCATTTGCACACCATCTTCGGCAGGTCAGCAGGTAGAGAATCTCCCTGCGAGGTGTTGGCAGCGGCCAACATTGTGTTTCGTTTCTTTCCCCCGGGTCCGAAGGCACCCCCACCTTGTATCGAATCGACCAGTCTGGAAAGGACAGGCTCAGTGATCGGCAGCACATCCACAATGCTGAAGGTGCCCGACACAAAGGTGATGGTGTAGTTATTCGTCGTCAGACCCAAGCTACCCTGATTTATCGCATAGCTGCCCATCGCTTCGCCGGGATCGCGAATCAGCGTTCCGCTCAGTGTCGATCCCGCCGTGTCACCGGTCTGCAAACCTCCCAGCGTATAGGTCAGGGCCGGATCGAATGCACCGATGTACTTGCTCGCATCGTCCGCCGTCACTGTCAACGTCGCAGGGGTGATGGTTCCCGTCGCGCTGCTGCCGATCACGACGATATAGTTGTTCCCGCCATTACCGTCGCTGATGATGTATCCGCTATTGTTCGCAGTGAGGGTACTGCCGTTCGCGCCCAGCACGTTCCTGCTACCGAAACTCTGGGTAACGCCGCTGATGGTGTCGCCACCAACCAATCCCACTATATTGACTGCGCCGCCCGAGAAGGTCGTGCCGTCGTACACCCTGATGTCAGTCACCGCGTTCAGTGTGAGCGTGGCCTGATTGACGGTCAGCGTCCCGTTCGTATAGCCGACGATGTCATACCCCAACTGGTCTGAATACATCCCCGATGCACCAAGGGTGTAGCTACCCGCATTCACCGCCCCCTGCGAGGTGCCGCCATAAACCGGCATGCCCAGCAAAGAACCTCCGTTTGCCGCAATCACCGAAGCCGTCACACCGTTTCCGCCGCTGTAACCATTGCCGTTGTAAGTGATAATCGCGTTGTTGGCTGATACCGTGGCCTGGGTGAGGAAGCTAGTCAGCATCGGCCCGGTTTGGCCCTCGTATATTCGCCAGATCATGCCTGCACCGCCGGTATTGGCGATGTTCCAGCCGGCAAATGTGGACATGGTCATCAACTGGGCAGTGGTCCGACCAATTGCCCCGGTATTGATGCCACCGAGGGTAGTAAAGTCGTAACCGATACCAAAGGTCAGATTGGCATTTGTCAGCGCGGAATTCCAGAAGGTGTTGGTGACACTGCCGGGGGTGTAGTTGTTACCCACAACCCCGCCGACATTGGCGGTGCCAGACACCGACCCAACATTCGCATAGCTGAAACCGATGGTGCCCGAAAAATCGTTATTTCCCACCAGACCGCCGACATTGTTGACACCGCTCACCGTGCCGCCGCTGGCGTAGGTGTTGACGATGGCACCATTGTTGAGACCCGCCAATCCGCCGATGTTGTTCGCATTGGTGCCGGTGCCGGTGACATTGGTGCCAATGACAAAACTGTTGGACAGATTCCCTGAATTGTTCCCGGCGAGACCGCCGACAGAGATGCCGCCACTCACTGTGCCACCGCTGACATAACTATTGCTGATGATGCCGCCGGTGAATCCAGAGATGGTGAGATTCTGGTTGTGGCCGACAAGACCGCCAACCTCGCTTGTCCCTGTCACGACAGTGCCGACGACCGATCCGTTCGTGATCGTATTACCGCTCCAGCCGACCAGACCGCCGATATAGCCACCTACTATCCCCGATACACTTCCCGTCACCGCACCACCGGTCACGAAACTGCTCACGACCTGATTGTCGATCAGGTAGCCGGTGTTGCTGAAACTTGCCTGCTGCACCGATCCAACCAGACCTCCGACATAACTGTTCCCAGTCACCGAGGTGGCGGTGACGGTGTTCCCCTGTATGGCGCCTTCGCCGCTGTCATGCCCGACCAGCCCACCGATGTAATTGAAACCATCGACCGTCGTTCCCATGTCGACGCTGCTGTTGCTGATAGCACTGACACGCGTATTCATGGTGTTGCCATTCAAGCCCACCAGGCCGCCGACATTGAGGTTGCCGCTCACGACACCGGCGCTCACATAACTGGAATCGATGCTGCCCGCCGCATTCAGGCCAACCAGCCCTCCGATGTTGTTGCCGGTACCGGCCACGATCGTGCCACCATCGACATAACTGTTGGTGATGAATCCTGAAAAGACCGTAGCTGAACTCGTAGTACCGGCGTTAACTCCGACCAGACCGCCGATATTATCAACGCCGGATACCATACCGCCCGAGACATAGCTACCATCGATAGTGCCTTGCAGGTTATGCCCGACCAAGCCGCCGACACCAACATCCGAGCCATTCGTACTGCCAATTCCAGCAACCACACCATTGACCGAATGGCTATTAAGGATGACACCCTCGTTCAAACCAGCCAGCGCGCCGACATCTGAGTTGCCGACAACAAAGGCATTCAACAGGGCGACATTGCTCACCGTGGCACCTGGCGCAATGTTGCCGAACAAGCCCAGATTCGAGCTATAGAACTGGTTCAGGTTGAGGCCGGAGATGATGAAACCGGCACCATTGAAATCCGCCGCCAGATAAGGGATGTACACCCCGGCAGACAGCGTGATATTGCCTGTCTGGGTAAAGGTATAAGCTGCATTGTCGGCAAAGCCAAGCATATCCCTCATACCCTGTGCGGTCCCGATGGTATAGCTGTTGAGACCGGACGTACCCAGCGAACCGCCGTTCGCGATGGTGTAGTTGGCGATGTTCAACGACAACCCGCCGTTCAACCAATCAGTGAACTGACCGACGCCATTGGCATTGGCCGTGTTGTTGTTAAAGAGCCCTCCCAGCGTGACTACGTTGTTCGCGCCATTGATCGTGACAGCGTTGATGTTGTAGTGGGAGTTGGAGACAACGCCAGTGCCAATGACCGAGCCAACCAGGCCGCCAACCGAGGATGTACCGAGCACGCTCCCGCCATCGACATAACTGTTGCTGATCGTGCCGATGGTAGCGCCGCCTACCAGTCCGCCGATATTGGCGGTTCCTGATACGTTGCTGCTGGCATGATCGTTGTCGAATACGGAGTTATAGGAGGACCCCACCAAGGCACCGACAAACGATGTACCGCTGACCGAACCACCGATGACCTGACTGTTGCTGACACTGCCGCTGCTGCTATAGCCAACCAGTCCGCCTACATAATTCAGACCGGTCACATTCGCATTCACCAGACTGACGTTGCTGACCCCGCCTCCGGTACTTAAGGCGCCAAACAAACCGACATAGTTGGCCGTCGGACGATTGATGTAGAGACCGGTGATGGTATTCCCCAAACCGTCGAACTTCCCGGTAAAACCGTACGGGAATATCATGGGATCGCCGATTGACACAAAACCGGCGTTGCTCCACATCCCGCCTGCCAGCATGGATGGTGTCATGACGATATTGTTAGCCATCGTGTAGTTGGCCGTCTGGTCCATCATCATCAGCTGTAACTGATGCGAATTGGTGATGGTGGTGCTGTACTCGGTCCTCAGGAAAGGACGGGTGTTGCCGTCTATCATCCACCAAGTGTTGGTGAAGTCCATGCCGGCTGCAGTCAATGACGCCTGGTTCATGCTGAAAGTGGCGAAATCGACTGCCCCCGTAACCGTGCCGCTGCCGGAGCCGTAAATCGCCTGCCCGGTCGTCACCGAATCCCAGAAGCTGGTCGTTACCGTACCGCCAAAGTCGTTCAAGCCGACGATGCCACCCACATTGGTTGTTCCGGTCACCACACCACTGCTTGAGTAACTGTTGCTGATCGTTCCGAGAATATTATTGAAAGTCGGCGAAGGAGTATTTGCTTGGCCATTCTCGCCGACCAATCCACCAACGTTGGTCGTGCCTGCCACCGAGGTTCCGACCACATAAGTGTTATTGATCGCAGCCGCCGCAACCGATGTAGCGGCATTGAGTCCAACCAAACCGCCCACATTGGTCGACCCCGCCACACTGCCACCGCTGACATAGCTGTTGAAGATGCTGCCGTTAAAATGTACGTTTGTCGAAAGTGATGTTGAGAAAAAGAACCCTCCCCAGTTTCGACCAACCATCCCGCCGACATCGGTGACACCGGCAACGAGGCTATCGTAGACATAGCTATCGCTGATGGCACCTGTATTCTCCCCAGCAAGACCACCGACAAAGTTCTGTCCGGTTATCGAACTCCCGATCAGACCGACATTGCCCACCTGCGCATCTCTTCCGAGCAGGCCGAACAATCCCACATAATCTGTCGTCGGCCGGTTAATGGTAAGAGCACTGATGGCGTAGCCATTTCCGTTGAAGTTGCCAGTGAAGTTGGTTACCGCATTCCCCAGAGGAATGAAGCCAGCCCCTGCATTCCAGGTACTGGTGAGTGCCGCATCGATACTGTGACCCAAGGCATAGTTGCCAGCCAGATTGGTATTGATAGCCTGCAGATTGTTGACGTTATTCACCAGCATCCATGCAGTCAGATTCGCATTAACAAATCCAGTATATGGATTACCACCCACGTCAGATCTTGTCGCGGCATCCGTATAACTGACCGGGTTGTAATAAAACAGCGCAGTTCCCAAGAAGTTCGCCATCCCGTTCGACCACTGCAGAGAAACCGAGCCGCCTGCGCCGAACAGGATCGTACCGGTTCCAGTACTATCTGAATCAGCACGCACCGATAAAACCCCCGAAGGCAGATTAAGGCCGCCAGATGTGATGGCTGCATTGATCTCGACATTGCGGTGCGCACTCAAGAGCAGCGTCGTCCCGCTGGTCCAGCCAACCGCGTCGTTGATGAAGATATCGCCATTACCCGCGCCGCTCGCCAGGGTCTGGATGGTGATGTTACCCATCCCGAGATTAGTGGACAGCGTGGTGTTGGACATCCAGCTGCTTCCATTCGCGGGATCGATCGCGGACACATAAAAATCCGTGGGATCGATCAGCCAGTTGCCGTTCACGCCGTTCGCTGCCAGCGTACTGATGCGCGCGCCTTCCTTGATCTGCACATGCGCTGCCGAAGTGTCGATGTAGCCCCCGTCTCCGCTCACCGGAGCAGAGGCATCCAGCGTACCGCTGACCTGCACCGTGCCATCCTGCATGTCTGAGAGCACATGGATCTCGCCGCCGCCCGCGCCGCTGGCACTCACCGTGCCGCTCACTTCGGTGCGTTGGCTGGACTTGAACACGATCCGGCCGCCCTCCATGGTGGCGCTGTCCGCGCTCGCCGTGCCGCTGTTCTTCACCACGGCACCAAAAAGTCCGAGCGAACCCGATTCAACGATGAGTTGCCCGAGGTTGGTGACGTTGCCCGGCTGCGAGGATATCTTCACCCGCAGGTTGGGATCGTTGCTGTTGACCAGTTCGACACTGTGTCCGGCCGCCAGCAATATCTCGCCGTTGGGCGCGGTGATGATGCCGTTGTTGGTCACGTTCGGCGCAATCAGGTAGATCTGGCCGCCCTGCTGGGCGTTGATGTCGCCCCTGTTGCTGATGTTCTTCGCGCCGCTCACATCGGTGAAGCGCTGACGCCCGGCAAGAAAATCGGCATTGCTCAGATTGAGCGTAGTGGCGACCAGACCGGCGACATCGACGGTGGAACCGGCGCCAAACATGATGCCGTTGGCATTGACCAGATAGACCTGCCCGTTGGATTGCAGGGTGCCGAGGATGACGGACGGGTTGTTGGTGACGACACGGTTGAGGACGGTGGATGAAGCGTTCTGCTGCACGAACTGGGTGATCTCGTTCGCATCGATAGAGAAGCCCTGCCAGTTGATGATAGTGCCGGGGGTGTTGATGACGGTGAGCGTGTTGCCGGAGTTGCTGAAGCTGGCCCCCCCGCTGACCACCTGCCCGCCAGTGGGATTCGCTTGCGCATTGATCGCAAAACAGCAGGCCAAGGCAAACACTATCGGTTTGAGTCGCCCCTTGATCGCGCTGTCGCCCTCAGGTGAGGTTCTGCCAGCTATGCGTAGCGCACGAATGAGGCTTGATGCGGTGCGCTTGCCTTTGGACTTGGTGATTTCGGAAACCGCGATCCAGGCACCAAGAGCCTCGGACCATATCGTGCGATAGATGTGGTTCAGTGAATTCATTTTTTGCTCCCTTTGCCTGCACCAGTCATGTCCGCGGGCGGCATGCTTGATTGTTTTTTCCCAGTAGGAAAAAATCCTACACGCATAAAGGCTTTAATGCCATAGTCCAAATGGCCTAGATATAGAAATTCCGGCCATAACCCCGTTGAGGCTAACGGGTATTTGTCCATTGCTTGCAATGCAATTTCGCCACCTCAACCCCCTTCGCTTTCGAAAGCCATGGCATGGAATCGACAACCATGGCAGGATTAACAAGGATTTAATCGATTTCCCGTTTAACTTTGATGAACGACCCCGGCAAGCCCGACGATTCCAGAGGGGTATCACCCCAGCCGCCGCAGATGCTCACAATCGAGCAGGCGATGGTATTGGCAGGGCAATTGCAGGGTAACGGTCGTTTGCAGGAATCCGAACACCTGCTGCAGCAGATATTGCGACAACAGCCGCAGCATCCTTTCGCCCTGCATCTGCTGGGCGTGATCGCGCACCAATGCGGCCAACAGGCCCTCGCTGCCGAGCTGATCCAGCGCGCCATCACCGTGAAGGCCGATGTCGCGCTGTTCCATGCCAACCTGAGCGAGATCAGCCGTCAATTGAAGCAACTGGATCTGGCCATCGCGCACGGCGAACGCGCAATCGCGCTGGAACCGCGCCTGACGATGGCGCACAGCAACCTGGGTATCGCCTGGTTCGACCGCAAGGAATACGACAAGGCCGAGTCCTGCCAGCAGCGCGCGCTGGCGCTGGACCAGAACTTCGCGCCTTCGCTCAACAACCTGGGCAGCATCTGGCGCGAGCGCAAGGACAACAAGGCCGCGCTGGAGTGGTATTACAAGGCCGCTGCCGCCAACCCGAGTTATCTGGAGCCGCTCAACAACCTTGGGGCGCTGCTACTGGAAGAGGATCGCATCCCGGAAGCACTCGAAGCGCTGGAAAAAGCACTCAAGCTCAATCCGAATTACGCCGAATCGATCTGCAACATGGGCGGCATCCATCTGGCGCAGGAAGAGCACGAGGCCGCACTGGCCAAATTCAGGCGCGCGCTGGAACTGCGCCCGGCCTACCTGGAAGCGCAGATGGGCCTGGCCAAGACACTGCAGGCATCCGAATCTCTTGAAGAAGCCGAGAAGGCCGCACAGCGCGCGCTGCAGCTCGATGCCAACAATCCGAAGGCGCATGCGCTGATGGGTAGCATCCATACCGAAGCCTCCCGCCCCGAGCAGGCAGAAGCGGAATATCTGCGCGCACTGCAGATCGATCCCGGCTGCGACGACGCGTTGCTCGGCCTCGGACACCTGTGTGTGGAAAACGGCGATGTCGAGCGCGCCGAAGAACTGTTCCGGCAGGCTTTGGCGCTGAAACCGGACAACACGGCGGCACGCATCCAGCTCATACAGGCGAAGAAGGTGGCATCGGATGACGAGCACTTCGCTGCATTGCTGGAATTGCAGAAGGTTGCAGAAAACCATTCCGACAACCGCAAGATGTCGCTGCATTTCGCGCTCGGCAAGTGCTACGACGACACCAAAGACTATGAACGCGCGTTCCCGCACTACCTCGCCGGCTGCAAACTGAAACGAGCGCGATTCAACTACAATCCGGAAGCAACAGCACGCCAGTTCAGCGAACTGGCCGAGGTGTTCAGTAAAGAGAACATCGACCGTCTGCGCGGGGGCGGCGACCCTTCCGTCCTGCCGATCTTCGTGCTCGGCATGCCGCGCTCCGGCACCACGTTGACCGAGCAGATCATCGCCAGCCATCCCGATGTCTACGGCGCGGGCGAACTGCCCGATCTGCTGCGTATCGCGCACCGCAAGACCGATCCGAAGACGACGACCTTCCCCGACAATCTGCGCTACCTGGACCAAGCCACCCTCACAGCCTGGGGCAAGGAATACATCGCCGGTCTGCAGGCGCGCGCACCGGATTCGAAACGCATCACCGACAAGATGCCGGCGAATTTTTTTGCCGTGCCGCTGATCCACCTGATGCTGCCGAACGCGAAGATCATCCACGTCAACCGCAATCCGGTGGACACCTGCGTGTCGTGCTTCACGCGGCTGTTTCACCGCAAACAGGAACATACCTATGACCTCGCCGAACTCGGTCGCTATTACGCCGACTATGCGCGCCTGATGGATCAGTGGCGCAAGGTGTTGCCGGCGGGAGCGTTCCTCGACATCCAGTACGAGGATATCGTCGCCGACCAGGAAGGACAGGCGCGGCGCCTGCTCGACTATTGCGGTCTGGGATGGGATGCCGCCTGCCTCGATTTCCACAAGACCAAGCGCCAGGTTCGCACCGCCAGCGTCACGCAGGTACGCCAGCCGATCTACGCCACCTCGGTTGAGCGCTGGCGCAAGTATGAGAAGTTCCTTGGTCCGTTGCTCGACGAACTTGGCGACCTGGTGCCGAACCGATGATGAAAAATCCACTGACGACACAGCTGGGCGATCTGGTCCTCGGTATCGATCATGTCGCGATCGCCGTCGAAGATATCGTTGCCGCCATCGCGCACTATTCCTCGGCACTAGGTTTCACTTTGCTGGATCGCAGCGAGGTGAACGGCGACCACACCGGCATGGTGTATGCGGTACTGAAGTCTGGCAGTGCGACCGTAGTGCTAGTGCAAGGCACCTCCCCCGAGTCGCAGGTCTCGAAGTTCATCAGCGCTTTCGGCACGGGTATGCATCACATCGCCTTCGCCGTCAGCGATCTGGATGCGGCACTGGCCAAAGTACACCTGGCCGGCGGCAAAGCCGACACACCGGTCATCAGCGACGACGGCATACGCCAGGCCTTCCTGCAGCGCGATGCGGCGAGCGGTGTGCGTATCGAGCTGATCGAGCGTTCGGATGCGCCGTTCTCGGAAAAGAACGTGGAAGGATTGTTCCGCGCGCTGGAAGCGAAAGACCTGTACTGAACGACATGACGGACACCGCACCAGACAACTATTGGCAAGGCTTCGCGCAGCGCTGGAACCGGCTGGGCTCGCCGCTGCGCCCCTGCTCGGAGGACGTGGCGAACTTCCGCAAGGCGATCGGTGACGATCCCGGTCGTTGCCTGTTGCTGGGCGTCACCCCCGAGCTGGCCGAACTCGCCCCCGACCTCACCGCCATCGACAACAGTGCCGCCATGATCGCCGCGCTCTGGCACGGCCGGCAGCGCGCGATCCTGGGTGACTGGCTGGAGATGCCTTTTGCGCCCGCCTCGTTCGACACGATCATCGGCGACGGTTGTCTGGTGTTGCTCGCGCAACCCATGCAGCACCAGCGCTTCTTCGAGCGGCTCACCAAAATCGTTGCGCCCGGCGGCAGGATATTGCTGCGCGTGTTCGTCGGTCCGGAACAGCCGGAGACGCGCGAAGAAGTCTGCCGCGATGCTCTGGCCGGCAAGATGAAAAGTGTGCATGCGTTCAAATGGCGCTTGTCGATGGCGATCGCCTCCGGATCGCCAGATCGCACGCTGAGCGTCGCAGAGACCGCGGCGACCTTCGACCGCCTCATACCGGACCGAATGGAACTGTCCGCCGCGACCGGCTGGCGCACCGACGAGATAGAGACCATCGATTTCTACCGCGGCTCGGAGGCGCGTTATTGCTACCCGACACTGTCGCGGGTACGCAACTCCATTCCCGCCTCGCTCAAGGAAACATCCGTGATCTATGGCAGTTACGAACTTGCCGAGTGCTGCCCTGTCCTCGTGCTCGAACCGCGCACATGCCCCGGCTGAGCGACATCAGGGACAGCATGGCCGCACAGGGTCGCACTGCCAGTACCGATCCGGTCGCTGCCAACCTGCTCTCCCTGCTGACTCAGTTCGAAGACAGCCAGTGGTGGTCAGCGCAGGAACTGCAGCAAAGGCAGATGGTGCAATTCTCGCTGCTCGCGGCGCATGCATACCGGCATTCGCCGTTCTTCCGCAGCCGTTTCGACCAGGCCGGCCTCGCCCCCTCACGAGAATGGGCTGTCGACGCCTTCTCCGCGATCCCGCTGCTGACCCGCGCCGAACTGATGCAGCAGGCCGACGACATCTACTGTCGCGCGGTGCCGCCCCAGCACGGCGCTGTGCACAAGATCCAGACCTCGGGCTCGACCGGACAAACGGTCACGGTGGCGAAGACCGAATTCAACCAGCTGCTGTGGCTGGCGCTCGCGATGCGCGAACACCTGTGGCACGAGCGCGACTTCTCCGCCACGTTGGCGGTGATCAAGGCGATGACGTCGACTCTGGACGACCCGACCGAAGCCGCGCGCATCGGCTGGGGCCATCCCGCGACATTGCTGCTGCAGACCGGCCCATCCTATGCACAGCCACTGGCGATGGATGTCGCGCAACAGACGGTCTGGCTGGCGCGCATAGACCCGAAATATCTGCTGACCTATCCTTCCAACCTGAGTGCATTGCTGGATCGCTACGAGCGTGGCGATGCCGTGCCGCCCTCATTGCGCCAGGTACGAACCGTCGGTGAGACATTGCATCCGGGGTTGCGCGAACGCTGCCGGGAACTGGGCGGGATAGAGATCGTGGACATGTACAGCTCGCAGGAGGTCGGCCTCATCGCGCTGCAATGTCCGGTCAGTGGCCTGTACCATATCCAGAGCGAGAGCTTGATCGTGGAAGTGCTGAACGACGATGGCAAGCAGTGTCTACCGGGTGAGATCGGTCGGATAGTCATCACCGACCTGCACAATTTCGCCACACCCGTCATCCGCTACGAGATACGCGACTATGCCGTGGTCGGCCCCGCCTGTCAGTGCGGGCGTGGACTGCCGACGCTATCCCGCATCATGGGACGGCGGCGCAACATGGTGGTACTCCCGGATGGACGGCGGCACTGGCCGCTGATCGGCGCCCACCACTACCGCGAGATAGCCGACATCCGGCAATACCAGGCAATACAGCATTCATTGGAAGATATCGAGATCAGGCTGGTGGTCGACACACCACTCTCAAAGATGCAGGAACAAAGACTGGCCGAACTCGCCCAACAGGCACTGGGCCATCCTTTCCCACTACGGTTCAGCTATTCAAAGGATGAACTGCCCAAGACCAGGGGAGGAAAGTTCGAGGAGTTCATCTCGCTGGTGAAATGAGCCGATGTGCGCGCCATACGGCACGCGCATCCGGTCACTGCGGAACGTTGGAGGTGATGAAAGCCTTGAGCTTCACCAGATCCGCATCCATCACTTCGCAACGCTGCGGCAGATCCTCTATCCCTTCCAGCGCCTCGGGACGTTCCGGTAGGCGACCCAATGCTTCCTGGATGGTCTCGGCGAACTTGGCGGGTAAGGCGGTCTCCAGGCAGATCAACGGCAGACTGGGGCGGCGTTGTTCCAGACCGACCTTGAGGCCGTCGGCGGTGTGCGTGTCTATCATCACGCCGTATTCCTGCCACACCTCGCGGATCGTCTTGAGACGGTCCTGATGCGTGCTCTTGCCGGAGGCGAAATCAAACTTCGAAAGCTGATGCCAGTAGTCGGTGCCCTTGATGTCGAACGAACCGCCCGCATCGACCTTGCTCCAGAACTCGCGCACCTTGGCGCCATCGCGACCGACCAGGTCGAACACGAAGCGCTCGAAGTTGGAGGCCTTGCTGATGTCCATCGATGGGCTGCTGGTCTCGTAGGTGTGGTCGGTACCGCGCGGACGGTACACGCCGGTGCGGAAGAACTCGTCCAGCACGTCGTTCTCGTTGGTCGCCAGGATGAGCTGGCCGATGGGCAAACCCATCATGCGCGCGATGTGTCCGGCGCAGATGTTGCCGAAGTTGCCGGACGGTACCGAGAACGCGACGCGCTCGTCGTTGCTCTTGGTCGCGGCGAAGTAGCCCTTGAAGTAATACACGATCTGCGCCGAAACGCGCCCCCAGTTGATGGAGTTGACCGTTCCGATCTTGTACTTGGCCTTGAAGGCATGGTCGTTGGAGACCGCCTTCACCATATCCTGCGCATCATCGAAGAAACCGTTGATGGCGATGTTGTGGATGTTGGGGTCCTGCAGCGAATACATCTGCGCGCGCTGGAAGGCGCTCATCTTGCCGTTCGGCGAGAGCATGAACACGCGGATGCCCTTCTTGCCGCGCATCGCGTATTCGGCGGCCGAACCGGTGTCGCCCGAGGTCGCGCCGAGGATGTTCAGTTCTTCCTTCTGCTTCGCCAACGCATACTCGAACAGGTTGCCCAGCAACTGCATCGCCATATCCTTGAATGCTAGTGTCGGGCCGTTGGAGAGCTCCTGCAGATACACGCCTTCGCTCAGCTTGCGCAAGGGCGTGATCTGCGCGGCATCCGAATCGGCGCGACCGTTGCTGTAGACCTGGGCCGTGTAGGTCTTGTTGATAATTGCCTTGAGGTCGGCCGCCGGGATGTCGGTGGCGAACTTGGACAGCACGGCATAAGCGAGATCGGCGTACGACAGCGTGCGCCAGGCATCCAGCTCGGCGCGCGTCACTTGTGGATATTGCTCCGGCAGGTAAAGACCACCATCGGGGGCGAGGCCGCCCAGCAGGATCTCGGTGAAGGTCTTGGCGGGCGCGTTGCCGCGGGTGGAGATGTATTTCATTATTTATTTTCCAAGTTCTTCCAGACGCAGCTTGGTCACCTTGCCCGCCACCACACCCAGCGCCTCGATCTTCTTGATCGCCGCGTTGATGCGCTTCTCGCGCGTCTGGTGCGTCAGCATGATGAGGTCGGCCTGTTCTTCACCTTCTTCCGGCTCTTTCTGGATCACGGCATCGATGGAGATCTGCTCGTCCGCGAGGATGCGCGTGATGTCGGCCAGCACGCCCGGCTTGTCCTGCACGCGCAGGCGCAGGTAGTAGCTGGTGATGACTTCGTCCATCGGCAGAATCTTGATGTCTGCCATCGCGTTCGGCTGGAACGCCAGATGCGGCACGCGGTTTTGCGGATCGGAAGTCGCCATGCGCGTCACATCCACCAAGTCGGCGATCACTGCGCTGGCGGTGGGTTCTGCACCCGCACCCTTGCCGTAGTAAAGCGTGGAGCCGACGGCATCGCCCTGCACCAGCACGGCGTTCATCGCGCCTTCGACGTTGGCGATCAGGCGCTTGCTCGGGATCAGCGTGGGATGCACGCGCAACTCGACGCCTTCGTCGGTGCGTTTGGTGATGCCCAGCAGCTTGATGCGATAACCGAGCTGTTCGGCATACTTGATGTCGGCCGCATCCAGCTTGGAGATGCCTTCCACATGTGCCTTGTCGAACTGCATCGGGATGCCAAACGCCAGAGACGAAAGGATGGTGATCTTGTGCGCCGCATCCACGCCCTCGATGTCGAAGGTCGGGTCGGCTTCGGCATAGCCCAGACGCTGCGCTTCTTTCAGCACGGTGTCGAAGCTCAGGCCCTTGTCGCGCATCTCGGACAGGATGAAGTTGGTGGTGCCGTTGATGATGCCCGCGATCCATTCGATACGATTGGCGGAGAGGCCTTCGCGCAGCGCCTTGATGATGGGGATACCGCCCGCCACCGCCGCCTCGAACGCGACCATCACACCCTTGTCCTGCGCGGCCTTGAATATCTCGTTGCCGTGCACTGCCAACAGCGCCTTGTTGGCAGTGACTACATGCTTGCCGTTGGCGATGGCTTTGAGCACCAGCTCTTTGGCCACGCCATAACCGCCGATGAGTTCAATGACGATGTCCACTTCCGGATCGGCAACCACCGCGAATGCGTCATCCGTTACGCGGCAGGTGCCGCCGGTGACTTTCTTCGCCAGTTCCACGTTCTTGTCCGCCACCACGGTGATGCGGATAGGACGGCCGGCACGGCGGGTGATCTCTTCCGCGTTGCGTTGCAAGACGGTGAAGGTGCCGCCGCCGACCGTGCCGATGCCGAGAAGACCTACATTGATTGGTTTGATGCTCATGTTCGTTTACCTGAGTTAGTTGGTGCCGTGTTGCTTGCGATAATGTTCGAGGAAGCGCGCGATGCGATGGATTGCCTCGGTGAGGTCGTCCGAATTGGGCAGGAACACGATGCGGAAGTGATCGGTTTGCTTCCAGTTGAAACCGCTGCCCTGCACGATCAGCACCTTTTCAGCTTCCAGCAGTTCGAGGATGAACTTCTGGTCGTTCTCAATCGGATACATCTTGGGATCAAGCTTGGGGAACAGGTACAGCGCGGCCTTGGGTTTGACGCAAGTCACGCCGGGGATCGCGGTGAGCAGGTTATAAGCCAGCTCGCGCTGGCGGTGCAGGCGTCCACCGGGCGCGACCAGATCGTTGATACTCTGGTAACCGCCGAGCGCGGTCTGGATGGCGTATTGTCCCGGCACGTTGGAACACAAGCGCATCGAGGCCAGGATATTCAGACCGTCGATGTAGTCCTGCGCGTTCTTCTTCGCACCGGAGATGACCATCCAGCCGGAACGGTAACCGCAGGCGCGGTAGTTCTTGGACAGGCCGTTCAGCGTGACGAACAGCACATCGTCGGCCATGGAAGCCATGGAGGTATGCGTCGCGCCGTCGTACAGCACCTTGTCGTAGATTTCGTCGGCGAAGACGATGAGGTTGTGTTCGCGCGCGAGCTGGATGATCTCCTTCAGGATCTCGTCGGAATACACCGCGCCCGTGGGATTGTTGGGGTTGATGACGACGATCGCCCGGGTGTTCGGCGTGATCTTGCTGCGCATGTCCTTGAGGTCGGGATTCCACTCGTTGGCCTCGTCGCAGATGTAATGGCGCGGCGTGCCGCCCGCCAAAGTGACCGCCGCTGTCCACAGCGGATAGTCGGGTGCCGGCACCAGCACTTCGTCGCCCGGATTGAGCAGGCCTTGCATGCCCATCACGATGAGTTCGGAGGCACCGTTGCCAATGAAGATGTCGTCGATGGTGACGCCCTGTATCTTCTTCAGCTGGGTGTAGTGCATGATCGCCTTGCGCGCGGCGAACAGGCCCTTGGAATCGGAATAGCCGGACGAATTCGGCAGGTTCAGGATCACGTCCTGCTGCACCTCTTCCGGCGCGTCGAAACCGAACGGTGCGAGGTTGCCGATGTTCAGCTTGATGATGCGCTGCCCCTCTTCCTCCATCTGCTTCGCTCGCGCCATGACCGGGCCGCGGATGTCGTAGCAGACATTCGCCAGCTTGGTGGATTTCAGCACGGGCCTGGAGGTTTCTTTTTCGTGTTTCACTTGGGCGCTTCCTCATCTGCCTGACCGACGCCGATGGTAGAATCCACCGCATACAGACAAGGCGTTACAAAGGCCGCGATTCTACCGCGCCGCCGCAGTCTGCCGCAAATGGAGAAGCCCTTTTGGCACTACATCTGAACACGGATACCAATATGTATCTCTTCACCGGACACGGCGAAGGTTATGTCGCGGTCAACGGCAAGCGCTTCCAGCAACCGCTGGTGGTCATGGCACAGGGCGTCCGTACCGACTGGCCCGCCAGCGATTTCGCCTCGCTCGAACCCGCGCATTTCAGCTACTTCCTTGATCTCAAGCCGGAAGTGGTACTGCTGGGCACCGGCGCGAAGCAGCAGTTCGCCCATCCCAGCCTGTACCGCGAGCTCATCCAGGCCGGCATCAGCATCGAATTCATGAATACCCCGGCCACCTGCCGTACCTACAACATCCTCGTCGCCGAAGACCGCAAGGTCGTTGCGGCGGTTTTGCTGTAAATCATAATCTCCGTTCGTCCCGAGTAGGCGCAGCCGTATCGAGGGACAAAGGGCCATATATGACTTTCTGGGTATACATCCTGCGTTGTAGCGATGACTCGTACTACACCGGCCATACCGACAACCTCGAAAATCGCATCGGCCAGCATCAGTCCGGACTTGGTAACGGCTATACTTCAACCCGTCTCCCAGTCGAGCTTGCATGGACACAGGAATGCACAACCCGTGAGGAAGCCCTGGCTGCCGAATTGCAAATCAAGGGTTGGAGCCGCAAGAAGAAGGAAGCCATGATGCGCGGCGACTGGGCGGATGTTTCGCACTTGTCCAAGAAGGACTTTGATAAATACAACAAACGGAAAAGTTGATTCTCAACCCGCCCGTTCACCCTTCGATACGGCGCTTCGCGCCTACTCAGGACGAACGGGCTAGATTTCGCGGAGCGCCATGAACCACCCACTACACGCCGTCATCGCCCAGACCGAACAAGTCATCCTCGGCAAACCCCGCCAGATCAGGCTCGCGCTCACCTGCCTGCTGGCGCGCGGCCATCTGCTTATCGAAGACCTGCCCGGCGTCGGCAAGACCACACTGGCGCATGTGCTGGCCAAAACCCTCGGTCTGCAGTTCCAGCGCATCCAGTTCACCAGCGACATGCTGCCTGCCGACATCCTCGGTGTCTCCATCTACCAGCGCGACAGCGGCGAGTTCAAATTCCATGCGGGTCCGATCTTCGCGCAGATGATCCTGGCCGACGAGGTGAACCGTGCCACGCCCAAGACGCAGAGTGCGCTGCTGGAGGCGATGGAGGAGCAGCAGGTCACCAGCGAAGGCGAGACACGCCCTCTGCCGACGCCGTTTTTCGTCATCGCCACGCAGAACCCGACCAATCAGATCGGCACCTTTCCCTTGCCGGAATCGCAGCTCGACCGCTTCCTGATGCGCATCCAACTGGGCTACCCCGACGCACAGGCGGAGCGCGGCCTTCTCGCCGGCATCGAGCGGCGCGACTTGATCGCCAACCTCAAGCCGCAGATGGAGACCGCCGAGCTGATGGCGCTGCAAAAGCAGGTCCGGCAGGTGCTGGTCTCGCCCGCCTTGCTCGACTACGCGCAAGCCATTCTGCGCCACACGCGCGAATCGGCACGCTATGTACACGGCCTCTCGCCCCGTGCGGGACTCTCGCTGCTCGCCGCCGCCCGCGCCTGGGCACTGCTCGACGGCCGCAACGCCGCCATCCCGGAAGACATCCAGGCCGTGCTGCCCGGCGTCGCCAGCCACCGCCTGCAAAGCGTGCAGGATGTGCACACTTCGGATGGTGACAAGCTGGCACGCGAGCTGATCGAGGCGGTCGCCATCCCCTAGCGAGCATGGCAATCATGCCTTCAATTTCCAAGCTCGCTCCCTCACCTCAATCCTCTCCCGCAAGCGGGCGAGGAGGCGAACTAAGCGCTGCGCGCAAGTATCTCTAATCCTGTGTTCCGCTCATTCAGACAAAAGTTCCGCAACTGGGCGTTCCGCCGCACCGTCGAGACCGGCACGGTGGTGCTCAACCAGCGCCGCATCTACATCCTGCCCACGCGGCAAGGTTTCGCTTTTGCGTTCGTGCTGGTACTGATGCTGCTGGGCGACATCAACTACAACCTGAGCCTGGGTTACGTGCTCACTTTTTTGCTCGCCACCACCGGCGGCATCAGCATGCTGCACGCTTTCCGCAACATGGCACAGATCGAGGTCCATGCCGGGCAGATAGAGCCGGTGTTCGCCGGGGAGACGGCGCGCTTCGTGTTCCACTTCAACAACCCCGGCAGTCTGGAGCGCCACCAGATCCACCTGCATGACGACGACGGACATCATGTCGCGTTCGACCTGCCTGCGCAGACTTCAACACCGGTGACGTTCGACATCCCGGCCAGGCAGCGCGGCTGGCTGGACAGCGGAAGGTTGACGCTGCACACCGAATTCCCGCTCGGGCTGTTCCATGCCTGGAGCTACATCCATTTCGACGTGCGTTGCCTGGTCTACCCCGCTCCCGCCGCGCCGCAGCCCTTGCCTGCCGCCGCAACGCAGGACGGCAACGGCAAACTGCCGGCGCGGGGCGACGAGGATTTCGCCGGTCTGCGCAACTATGTGGCGGGCGACGCGATGCCGCGCATCGCGTGGAAGGCGCTGGCGCGCGAACAGGGTCTGCAGGTGAAGCAGTTCGCAGCTTTCCAGGGACAGGAGTTGTGGCTGGACTGGTCGCAACTGCCCGACATCGCGCAAGAACGAAAACTGGAACTGCTCACGCGCTGGGTACTGGATGCGGATGTGCAGGGGTTGATGTATGGCTTGCGTTTGCCGGGTGGCGAGGTGATGCCGCAACACAATGCGGCGCACCGCGCGGAGTGTCTGCGGCGGCTGGCGTTGTTCGGCGGGGAGCAATGATGAAACTCACCGCCCCGCTCACCTTCGGCCTCATTGCCTGCATCCTGCTGGTGAGTGCGCCGCATGCGGAGCATCTGCCATTGTGGGTCAGCACGGTTTGTGTGGCACTGCTGGCCTGGCGCGCCTATCTCACCTGGGGCGGCTATCCCTTGCCTGCACGCTGGCTGCTGCTGGGTGTCACCGTTGCCTGCGTGTTCGCTATCGCGGTCACTTTTCGCACCCTGTTCGGCCGCGAAGTCGGCGTCGCGCTGCTGATCCTGCTCTCCACGCTGAAACTGCTGGAACTGAAAGCGGTGCGCGATGCCACGGTGCTGATCTACCTGTCGTGCTTCATCATCATCACCAACTTCTTCTATTCGCAGAGTATCCCCACCGCGCTGTTCATGCTGTTCACCCTGCTGGTGATCATGGCGACCTGGGTGCACATGCAGACCGGTTCGCTCGCGCTCAGGCCCAGGCTGCGCATCGCGATCGTCTTGCTGCTGCAGGCCATCCCGCTGTCGCTCATCATCTTCGTGCTGTTCCCGCGTGTGCAGGGACCGCTATGGGGCATGCCGCAGGATGCCTACGCCACCAGCGGGCTGTCCGACACCATGGCACCGGGCAGCGTGAGCAAGCTGTCGCTGTCCGACGCGGTCGCCTTCCGCGTGGCCTTCAACGACACCGTACCGCTGCGCGAACAGATGTACTGGCGCGGACCGGTGCTGTGGGATTACGACGGCATGACCTGGAAGCGCGGCAGCAACGCCACATTGCGCCCGCCCACGCTCTCCGACACTTCGCTGCCGGTGGATTACACCGTCACGCTCGAGCCGCACAACAAGCGTTGGCTGTTCGCCATGGACATGCCGGCAAAGATATCGATCTCCGCCGAGATGGCACCGGATTTCCAGTTGCTTAGCCGCAGACCGGTGACTGCGCGAATCCGCTACGACGCAAGCTCGCTGCTGTCCTATCGCGCCAATCCGGATGAGCCGCAGCAGCAGCTGCAGCGAGCGCTGGCTTTGCCGCAGGGATACAACCCGCAGACCCGCAGGCTCGCCGCAGAGTGGCGCGCGCAGAGCGCCACTCCGGAAGCGGTGATACGCACCGCACTGGCTTATTACAACCAGCAGGCGTTCGAGTACACACTGGAACCGCCGCCGCTCGGCCTCAACGGGGTGGACGAATTCCTGTTCGGGACGAAAAAAGGATTCTGCGAGCACTATGCGGGCAGCTTCGTGGTGCTGATGCGCGCTGCCGGCATTCCGGCGCGCGTGGTGACGGGCTATCAGGGCGGCGAATTCAACGAGCTCGGCGGCTATTACATCATCCGCCAGGCCGATGCCCATGCCTGGGCCGAGGTATGGTTGCGCGAGCGCGGCTGGGTGCGCGTCGACCCCACCGCTTCGATCTCGCCCGAGCGCATCCAGAACGGGTTGTCTTCCGCGCTGTCGGACAATGCCGCGTTGCCCTTCATGGCGCGCAACCCGCCGGAATGGTTGCGCGGTCTGCGCCTGAACTGGGACGCGCTGTCCAACCAGTGGAACCAGTGGGTACTCGGCTACAACACCGAGCGCCAGTTCGCCTTCCTCACCCGCATGGGCATGGAAGACATCACCTGGCAGAAGATGGCGATCAACATGCTGGCCGGTGTCGCGCTGCTGGTGGGGGTCTTCACCCTCGTCATGCTGCGCCGCCTCGCCGTGCGCCGGACCGATGCGGTGCAGGCCGCCTGGTTGAAAGTCTGCCGCAAACTGGAGAAGGCCGGACTGCCGCGCGCGCCGCATGAAGGGCCGATGGACTATGCCGCGCGCATCGCCGCCGCCCATCCCGACCTGACCGAAGACATCTACGATATCGCCGCGCGTTACGCCTCGCTGCGCTACGGCGGTGAAGCCGAGCAGGACGGCCTGCCCGCTTTCAAAGATGCGGTGCGCGCCTTCAAGCTATAATCCGCGCCTGTCCAACCGAGCACGCACGCCATGCAGATCACCCGAAGACTTGAATTCGATGCCGGTCACCGCATCCCCAACCACAACAGCCAGTGCAAACACCTGCACGGCCACCGCTACGCCATCGAGATCACTTTGTCGGGCGACATCATCACCGCTGCGGGTGTTTCGGAAGAAGGCATGGTGATGGATTTTTCGGACGTGAAGCACATCGCCAAGGAACGCGTGGTCGATGTCTGGGATCACGCCTTCCTGGTGTATCGCGGCGACAAGGCGGTGCTGGATTTCCTGAACACGCTGCCGGGCCACAAGACCGTGGTGATGGATGTCATACCGACAGCGGAGAATCTGGCGAAGGTCGCCTTCGACCTGCTGCACGATGCCTATCGCGACACCTTCGGCAATCATCTCAGACTGGAACGCGTGCGTCTGTTCGAGACACCTAACAACTGGGCCGATTACACGCGCTGACAGCTCCCTATTCGCGACGCCTCACTCTTCGGCGGAGTCCAGCAGTGCGCGCAAAACCCTATCCTCCGGAGACATCGAGCAGCTGGCTATGACGAGCGCGGCACACAGGTTCCTGCCTGCCGCTTCTTCATCGTGCTCATGCCGACGGATCTCGCGCACCAATGCAGGGTCGGCATCCTCTTCAGAGTATGGCCGCATCTTTTTCTCCTCGCTCATAAACCACATGGGCACGCCCGACTAGCAGCGGATCGACCGGGCCGATGCGTCCAAGGTCCTTGTTCGAATACAGCAATTTGTGCAGTACATAGCGCATCGCATTCAAGCGCGCCCGCTTCTTGCAGTCCGATTTGATCACGGTCCAGGGCGTGTCGGCAGTGTCGGTATGGAAAAACATCGCCTCCTTCGCTTTGGTGTAGCTGTCCCACTTGTCCAGTGACGCAAGGTCGATCGGCGACAGTTTCCAGTGCTTGAGCGGGTGGACTTTGCGCTCCTTGAAGCGACGCCGCTGCTCTTCTCGACTGACGGAGAACCAGAACTTGATCAGATGAATCCCGCTACGCGCAAGATTGCGTTCGAACTCGGGGGCCTGGCGCATGAATTCGTTGTATTCGTCCGGGTTGCAGAAACCCATGACCTGTTCGACTCCGGCGCGGTTGTACCAGGAGCGGTCGAACAGCACGATCTCACCGGCGGTCGGCAGTTCCTGCACATAGCGCTGGAAATACCATTGCCCGCGCTCCACATCGGAGGGTTTTTCCAGGGCGACGACACGCGCACCGCGCGGATTGAGATGCTCCATGAAGCGCTTGATCGTCCCGCCCTTGCCTGCTGCATCCCGCCCCTCGAACAGGATCACAACCTTCTGGCCGGTCTCCTTCACCCAGGCCTGCAACTTCAGAAGTTCCACCTGAAGCTGGAACTTCTGCTTCTCGTAACTCTTGCGCGAAAGCAGATTGCGATAGGGATAGCCGCCGCTGCGCCAGTCATCTGCCAGCTCTTCGTCCGGATTGTCCGCCCCCTTCTTGCTCAGCACCGGATGTCGCATCAGTTCGGCACGAAGTCGCGCCGCCTCATCAGGGGATGCTTCCTCCAGGATCACCGAAAGCGCCTTGCTCAGGGCATCCGTATCGCCCGGATCGATCATCGACAGGATGCCGTGCATCGCGGCAGACTGTGCGCCGTGGGCGGCGCTGACCGCCTGCTCCACCGTAAAAGTCTCTATCGCTTCCCGATTCAGCTTCGGCGGAACATCCCCTGCCGAGACCTCTCGTGTTGCCGATTTGCGGCGCGACGCCGAGCTGGATGTATTTTGTGTTGCCGCTTCCGAAGTTCTACTGGATTTTTCCATAAGTATTATCTCGCCCGATATGCCGTTCAAATGCTTTGCGTGTCCACGCATGCGATGCCGTCTCCGGACTTCCGCATATCCTGCCTGCATCGCGATACAGCCACGAATTTTCCGGTGTTCATGCTATCGGAACACCGACTTGAATCACATTGGTCTTTGGGCCAATAGACGGCGGCCCCTATTCCCGATAAAAGAACTACGGAATTTGGACAGGACAACATTTTCAATTGCAAAGGACTGTATGGACTCAAAGATTGAATTCAATCGAACCGACATACTGGCCCAACTGAACAACAGGGGGTCGCTATCGGAAAAGATCCTTGCCATCCATGACGCTGCCCGCAACTGTTGCGAATTCATTCACCGCATCTCGGTCGCGATCTACGACCCCAAGCTCGATCTGCTCAAGACACTGGTCCACAGCACCGACGACGGAAACCCGCTCGCGGGCTATCAGGCCAGGCTGGCCGACATCCCCTCGCTGCACAGGATATTCCTGAGCGGCAAGCCGCGGGTCGTGCACGACCTTGCCGCATTCGCAGACAGGGAACAAGCGCATACCCGACGGATCGTGGAACATGGATTCCGCTCCAGCTACACCATCCCCATGTATTCGAACGAGCAGCTCACCGGGTTCATCTTCTTCAACTCGCGCCTGCCCAATGTGTTGAACGAGGCCATCCTCACCCATCTGGACATGATGGCCAGACTCATCTCCCTGCTGATCGGCATGGAACTCAACCTGGTGACGACCATGCATGGCGCGCTCAAGACGGCGGCGAGTTTTTCCAGTTACAGGGATCCGGAGACCGGCGCACATCTGGACCGCATGTCGCACTTCTCCAGACTGATCGCAAGCGAGATCGCCAGGGACCGCGGCCTGAACGACGAGTTTGCCGAAGCCATCCTGTGGGCGGCGCCCATGCACGATATCGGCAAGATCGCCATCCCGGACCACATCCTCCTCAAGCCGGGAAAACTCACCCGCGACGAATTCGAATTGATGAAGACGCATACGACCAAGGGACGGGAGATCATCGACACCATGCTGCTCAATTTCAATCTGGGCAATGCCAGTCTCGCCCCGGTGATGACCAACATCGCCGAGTTTCACCATGAGAATTTCGACGGCAGCGGCTATCCTCGCGGACTGAAAGCCGAAGCGATCCCGATCGAGGCGCGCATCATCGCCACGGCAGACGTGTTCGATGCCCTGACATCCAGGCGCTGCTACAAACCCGCGTGGGACAATGCCTCTGCGTTTGCGGAGATCGCAGCGCTATCCGGATGGAAGCTGGACAGGAGATGCGTGGAGATACTGCTCGACAATGGACCGGCGATCGCGGAGATCCAGGCTCGGTTCCGGGACGAAGCCGAAATGGAACAAGACATGGGACAGTGCCGCCCCGGCTTCAAAGGGACGCACGGCGCTATGCTGAAAGTTTGAAAGACCGCTCGACCTCCACCCTGTTGCGCCCTTGTTTCTTTGCGTTATACAAGGCCCGGTCGGCACGCTCCAGCAAGGTAGCGTCATCCTCCTCCGGCGCATATTCGGACAACCCCAGGCTGATCGTGAGCCGGATGCCGTTCACCAGCTCCATGCGCTCGACGGAGGCACGCAACCTGTTGCAGAACTCCGCCGCCGCCGCGGTTGGCGTATTGCTCAGCATGATGGCGAACTCCTCGCCTCCCCAGCGCACTGCAGTATCCACCTTGCGGATCGACCTGCTTATCTCGGCACTGAGCCGCTTCAGCACAGCATCCCCGACCAGATGTCCATGCGTATCGTTGATCCGCTTGAAGAAATCGATATCCAGCATCACCAATGAGAACGGCGATGCGCCATATCGCCTGACGCGCTCGCGCTCCTCATCCATCCTGATCTGCAGCAACCTCCTGTTGCCCAGCCCCGTCAGCACGTCGGTGACGGACAGATGCTCCAGACTGCGTGCCTTTTCCTCAAGCATATCCACAAGCTCATGCAATTCCGAAGAGTGGTTCTTCAGGATGTTGATCCATGCGCCGTAGGCATAACTGATGAGTTCGCTCTGCGATATGACGCCGTCCAGTTGTCCGGCCTCGTCCACCACGATCGCGCGTTTGATGCGATATTGCTTGAGCTGAAGCATCGCCTCATTGATCGAGGCGAGACGCGGCGTGGTGATGACCGGGGTGGCCATGTACGCCGCCAGCGGCTTGCTCACATCAGCCCCGGAAGAAATGAGCCCGAACACATCTTTGGTGGTCACGATGCCGAGAGGCTTGCCCTCTTGGACCACGATGATGGCGTCCTCCGCCTTGCGGAAATGATGCATGACATCTTCGAGAACCCAGTCTGCAGTAAACATGACCGGCTCGGTCCTGATGATCATGTCCCCGATCTTCTTCCTCTCCAGCAATATGGCGGGATCGATCGAGGACAGGATATCGGTACGCGTCACGATTCCGATCAGGCCGTCATGGGCATCCACCACGCCCAGATGGGATGCGCCCGTGCTCTCCAAATGCTCCAGCACCACCAGCAATTTCTCCTTTTCCGGGATGCAATTCAGACGCCTGATTGGGAAGTCGGAGAGAAAGGAGTCGTACGCGCCGCCGCCATGCAAGTAATTGAGCATGTCTTCCACCGTGAAGATATGGCGTTCTCCGGCCATCTCGATGACGACACTGCTGACCTTGTTCTTGCCCATCAGGATGGCGGCATCTCGCACGCTGATGCCCGGATCACACCACAGGATCGCCTTCTGGGCGATAGAACCTATACTCGGGAAGACGGCATGCTTCATATCCCCTCCCTTTTCCTGTCCGCACGCATGGGCGCGGCTTCCTCGCTCTTGAGTGCAGCCAGCCTGTATCGTTCATATCTGCGAACGAAATCCGCGATTGTGCTTGCTCGCGTCTTCTCCATCACTTTGGCACGGTGCGCCTTGACTGTCTTCAGCGTGATGCCGAGCATTCCGGCGATCTCCAGATTGGAGCACCCCTTGCCGACCAATTCGGCCACTTCGTACTCCCGATTGGTCAACAGCGCGAAAGTCCCGATCACACTCCGATTCTCGGACTCCTCGTTCACCTTGCTCGCATAACGGACGAATGCATCCTCGATCTGGACCCGGATCGATTCCAGCGTGAAAGGCTTCCTGACGAATTCGCCCTGGAAGGAATTCATCAGCGGTCCCATGGCAGAACTCGCCGCGGGCGTGCCGACGCATATCTTGGGTATCGGACGGATATGCTCATTCGCATACCACCCAGCGTCCGGCGGCAACGACCTGACATCGATCACCAAGCATAGTGCGCCTGACACTACCGGGCTTCCCCCGGCTCGTGCACCGAGCCACTCGGAAACACTCCAGCAATCCGGGAAAGTCATCGCGTCGAAACCCATCCGTTTGGCGATGCGCGCGATCCCTTTGTAGGTCGCGACATCCCCATCGACAACAACCACCGTCCTTGACGGTTTGGTATTCACCACTTCCCTCCTCCACCTTCAGACTGCCATCACTTGGGCTCTTGGGCCTTCATGCTTTTGTTGTAGTTCACATACACATATACCGGGATACCAAGATCGCCGAGCTGTTTCGAGATCAGCGCCTGGATTTCCTGCCATTCAAGTCCACCCACACCGCATGCCAGCCTGGGCAAGGCGATACTGGCAACACTCTCCTTCTGGACGAAGTTCCGCAATGCATGTAGCGCATGGTTGACATTGCTGACCGTGGCACGTCCTGGTTTGCTGCCATGATCGTAGGCCGGAGCTTGCGTGAACAAATGGACCAGCAAGCGGTCTTCCCCCAAATTCCAGGCCATGAGGCTCCCGGGTTTGGGATGCATGGTCTGGCAATAATGCCGAAAGGCTTTGTACATCTCGGGAAGCGATTCCCGCAATTGCTGGGCCAGCCCCTGGTGGAAGTCATCATTGGGAGAGATGCCATGTGCAATGACATGTGCATCACTAAGCAGAATATCTCCGCTCACTTCATGGATCATCATTCACCTCTAGACATGGTAAGGATGTTGCTGCTTGCGCGTCAGGATCTTGCAGCCACCGGCGATTCCTTGCGTGGACTCCCGCAAGAGTTGAATCAGGGCCTTCGGCACAAAGACTGGGCCGATTGCTCGATTTGCTGATGCTAGCTAAATATCTTGCATCGGGATATTGGACCAAAGCCCAATACACCCCGTATGATTCCCTGAAAAAACAGGGAAATAAATTAGCCAGAAAGAATTTTCAGCCAGAAAGGTGCGACTGTTCTAAACGCCTAACGACTGGGCCGATTACGACTTGCCGTAAGTCCCCACCACCACACGGTCGCGTCCCGCCTCCTTGGCCTCATACAGTGCATGGTCGGCTGCTCGCAACAGCACCTCCAGCGCGACACCTTTCCCGGGCTGAACCGAAGCGACGCCACAACTGATCGTGACATGGCGGTTCGCCGTGGCATGAGGGATACCCAGATCGGCCACGTGCTGGCGCACGTTCTCCGCCACCCAGCGCGCACCGTCGGCATCGGTCTCGCCCAGCACCAGCACGAACTCCTCGCCGCCGTAACGCGCGGCAAGATCGGAGGCGCGCGGCGCGGCGCGCGCCACCTGTGCAGCCACCGCGCGCAGACAATCGTCCCCGGCCTGGTGTCCGAACTGGTCGTTGTATAACTTGAAGCTGTCGATATCCATCATCACCAGCGCCATCGGTTTCTTCATGCGTTCACAACGGCGCCATTCGCGCAGCGACAGTTCGTCGAACATGCGGCGGTTGGAGATGCCGGTGAGTCCGTCGGTGGTGGACAGGCGCTGCAATTCCTTGTTGGCGGCGTTCAACTGGTGCGAGACGTCGACCAGATCGCGCTGCATCTCGACCAGCCGGCGCATGGCGCGCACCTTGGCATGCAGCACCACCTCGCTCACTGGCTTCATCAGATAATCGTCGCCGCCGACCTCGATGCCGCGCGCGAGGTCGGCGTCCTTGGTCATGCTGGTGAGGAAGATGATGGCAGTCCAGTCGTCCTGCTGCTCGCTCGCGCGGATCTGTTTGGCGATGTCGAAACCGTCGATGTCCGGCAACTGCGCATCCAGCAGGATGATGTCCGGCTTTTCCTTGCGGTACTGGGCGATGGCGTCCTGCCCCGTCTCGGCGGTCAGCGGCTGGGTGATCCCCATGCGTTCGAGGAAGTTGCACAACACCTTGAGGGTGACCTTGCTGTCCTCCACCACCAGCACTTTGAGTGCCTCTGTCCTTTTTTTCATGTCCGGGCTTTTTGGGATTTTGAGTTATTATAAGTCTTAACGCCGCAGCGCAGTCACAACTATAGCAAGCAGCACAACAGCGCCCGAATGACGCCGTGCATCAGGAATGCAGGCACCCTCTGTCCTGCAAGAAGCGAAATTCACCGCACTACTGCGCGCCGCCGAGCAGGTTTCCGGCCATCGATTCCCAGTAACGTTGCAGGTCGGGATCGTGATAGCGCACGGTGTTGCGCCCCGCGCTCTTGGCCTGATACATCGCCAGGTCGGCATACTTCAGCAGATCCTCCATCGATTCGGCATTTCCCTGGAACAGGCTGATGCCGATGCTGGGCGAACTGTCGTGTTCGCACTCTTTCAATTGATAGGGCACTGCCAACGCCTCGCGTATCTTCTCCGCCACCAATCCGGCATTGAGCGCGGCGTCCTCGCGTTCGCTGCTGATGTTCTCCAGCAGCACGACGAACTCGTCGCCGCCCAGCCGCGCCACGGTATCGATCTCGCGCACGCAAGACTTGATGCGTTGTGCCACCTCGACCAGCAGCAGGTCGCCGTAATCGTGTCCCCGTGTGTCGTTCAGTTGTTTGAAGTTGTCCAGATCGATGAACAGGATCGCGCCATGGTCACTGTAACGGGCCGACGATGCCAGCGCCGCTTGGAAGCGTTCGAGGAACAGGCGGCGGTTGGGCAGTCTGGTCAGGGCATCGTAGAACGCCATGTTGCGGATCTCTTCCTCCTCCTGCTTGCGCTCGGTGATGTCGCTGAAGATGGCCACATACTGCACGGTCTCGCCGTGGTCATTCTTCACGGCGGTGATGGTCATCCATTTCGGATAGATCTCCCCGTTCTTGCGCCGGTCCCATATCTCCCCGGCCCATGCGCCTGTCTCGGCCAGTTGCCGCCACATCGCCGCATAGAACGACTTGTCGTGGCGACCGGAACGCATCATGCCGGGGTTGTTGCCGATCACCTCCTCGGCGGCATACCCGGTGATCTCGGTGAACGCGCGGTTGACGCGGATGATGTTCGAATTCGGATCGGTGATGATGATCGCGTCATGCGTCTCGAAAGTGGCAGCGGCGACACGCAACTCTTCCTCGGCTCGCTTGCGTGCCGAGATATCGCGCACGAACGCGACGAATTGCTGGGAATCCTGCATGAAGGTGGTGGACACTTCGACATCGATCGCATGACCGTCCTTGTGGCGATGGCGCGTCTCGAACACGTCGTATCCCACGGCGATGATCTTGGTGATATGGATCAGCACCTCTTCGCGCGATTGTTCCCGCGCTTCCAGCTGGCTGATGTGCATGCCTTTCAGTTCTTCGGCCGAATAGCCGGACAGCTCCGCGTATGCCTCGTTCGCCTCCAGCAGGTTGCCCTCTGCATCGGTCAGCCAGTAGCCGTCATGGGTCGTCTCGATCACCACCCTGTGCCTGCTCAACAGCACCTCGGCCTGCCGCTGCCCGGTGATGTCACGCCCCAGACCGATCACGAGCGGGGTCTCGCCGCGCACGACAAAGCGACCGGTGAAGTGATACGGTGTCGCCGTGCCGTCCCTTGACAACAACAGCGCCTCCACCGAGGCACTGCCCATTTCCAGCACCTGCTGGATGGCATTCTCGATCTTGACCTTGTTCTCGCCCTTGAAGAATTCCAGCGCCGAGCGGTTGGCCAGTTCTTCCGGAGCACACTGCAACACCTGCTCCAGGTTGCGGTTCCACATCAGGAAGCGCCCCTTTATGTCGAGCATGTAGAAGACGCCAGGCAACGATTCGATCAGCTCTTTGCGGAACGCGCTCTCGCGCTCGATCTGGTCGCCGCTCAGCAACTTGTCCAGCATGATGTTCAAGGCTTCCGCCAGTTCACCGACCTCGCCGCCGCCCTTTTTCGGCAGGCGGATACTGCGGTTCCCGGCGGCGATCTCCATCGCGGCGGCGGTGATGCGCTTGAGCGGGGCGAAGGTGTAACGCAGCATCAGCATGAACAGCAAGCTCACCGCCAGCATCACGAACACCGCCTGCACGATGTTCGGCAAGGGGATGCCGGTGACCTGGCGCGAGATCATCTGTTCGGGCACGTGATACGCCAGCAGCAGGAAACGCGAGGGGTCGCTGGCGTCGAAGAACACCCTCTCCGCCGCCAGATAGCCGGACTCTGCACCGCTCACCGCATGGAAGGATAGTTTGTTCAGTTTGGTCTGCGACTCGAACATCGGCGAGAGCGAGGGGAAATCGTCGGTGATCTTCCTGCTGCTGCCCAGTTCGAACTCGAACGCGCGCTGCGCTTCCGGATGATGCAGGTAGTGCCCGTACTGGTCGGCGATGAGCGCATGCACCCCCGGCGGCAAGCCGGTGGACGACAGATCGAACAGCGGGCCCAGGTCCTTGTTGATCACCACCATGCCGAACACGCGGCCGCTCGCATCGAACACCGTCGTCACCGCACGCAGGGTTGGGCGATGCGGCACCTCGATCGCGCCATGCTCCTTGTCGAGATCGAATTCGGACAGATGTACACGCCCGGCCGTCAGCATCAGCCCGGCACGAAAATAGTCGCGGTCGCCCTTGGCCTGCAGGGCGTCATGCGGCGTCACCTCGACCTGGCCGTCGCGCCGCTCCACCCGCACCAGTTCCTTGCCCTCGCCCGCCGCGCCGATATATCGCACCTGATAATACTCGGGGTGTGCACGCAAAAATGCGGCGAATATCTCCTGCAGGCGCGCCTCCCAGGTGGCATAGCTGTTCTTGTCGCGCGGATCGAGGCCGTAGTTGGCACTGGCGCGGATGAGGCCCGCGATCGGCGGCGTGTTGGCAAGGAACACCACGTCCTGCCGCAGTATCTCGATGGATTGTCCCATACGCACTTTTTCGACATGCAGCGCGGTCTCCAGATCGGCGCTGCGGTCGCTCAGGTAGATCTGGTGCAGCTGCTCGTTCTCTTTACCTATCCACAGCAGACCGCCCCCCAGCACCAGCAGCAATGCAGCCAGCGTGATGCGCGTGGAAAGGCCGATACCGAGTCTCACGCGTTCATCCTCTGCACGGCGAAACACAGGTCCTGCCAGGCTTTGGCTTTTTCGGCCGGACTGCGCAGCAGGTAGGCAGGGTGATAAGTGACGATCAGAGGCACTCCCTGATATTCATGCACCGTGCCGCGCAGGGAGCCCAGCGTGGCATCGCGTCCCAGCAGGGAAGTGGCGGCGGTCTTGCCCAGCGCGACGATGAGCTTGGGTTTGACCAGTGCTATCTGCTGCTGCAGATAGGGCAGACAGGTGGCGATCTCGTCGGCCTCCGGCGTGCGGTTGCCGGGTGGGCGGCATTTGACGATGTTGGCGATGTAGACGGTGGCACCGCGCTTGAGTCCGATCGCGGCCAGCATGTTGTCGAGCAGCTTGCCCGCCTGACCGACGAAAGGTTCCCCCTGCGCATCCTCATCCGCGCCGGGACCTTCGCCCACGAACAGCCAGTCGGCGTTCTCGTCGCCGACACCGAACACTGTCTGCGTGCAGCCCGCGCGCAGTTTGCAGGCGGTGCAGTCGCGCACTTGCTGTTTGAGTGCGGTCCAATCCAGACCGCTCGCAGCGGGTAATACTTGCGCGGCCGTCATAGCCTGCACCGGCGGCACCGCTTGCGGCACGGTCTCGCCGGCCTGTTCCACAATGGGTGCCGGCGCAGGCATGTCTCTCCGCACCCACAGCGGATAGAGGTTCAACTCGCGCAGTACATTCTCGTCCCGGATATTCAAAGTTCCCGCCCCATCAGGATCGCATCCTCGCGTCCATTCACTGCCGGATAATAATCACGGCGCAATCCGATATCCGAAAAACCCGCCTTGCGGTATAGCGCGATCGCCGCCGCATTGGAGGCGCGCACTTCCAGCACCATGCGCTGCATGTTCTGGCGCCGCGCCAGCGCCATCATCTCTTCCAGCAATTTGCGCCCCCAGCCATGCCGCTGTTGTCCTGCCGCGATGGCGATATCGAGCAGCTCCGCCTCGTCCACCGCCAGCATCAGCACGGCATAGCCCAGCATCCGGTCTTCGTTCTCGTACACCTTGCAAACATACTTGCTACGCAGGGCATCGCTGAAATTCCCCGCCGTCCACGGATGCGCATGCACCTCGCGTTCGATGCGCAACACGGCATCCAGATCCGCTTCGGCCATGTCGCGCAATATCATGTTAGACATCCGTTCGCACTGAGCCTGTCGAAGTGGAACGGACACCTTCCCGCTCACTGGTCTTCAGCGCAACCTTGTCGCGCAGATAGAGCGGCAGCGCCAGCGCGGCATCCACAGCATTACCCTTGGCGAATTCGCCTGCCGCGAGCCGCGCCACCGCAGCAGCTTGCGGCACGGCCTGCACATCGGTGCCGCATAATTGTTGCGTGTAACGTGTCTGCAACATTTCACCGCCGACCGCGAACCCGCTACCGACACCGAACCAGCCGTCCCCTGCCAGCGCGGGCGCGACGTCCGCCTTGCACAGGCAAGGCGCTATCGCTTCCGCCCACTCGCCGTTGCGTTTCTCGTAAGCTGCCAGATACAACTCGCCCATGCGCGCATCCAGCGCGGCGATGACCTTGTCGCGGCCGCTGGCCTCGGCCAGCGCCTGCAACGTGCACACGCCGACCACATTGACATCGGCGCCCAGCGCCAGACCTTGAGCCACACCGCAGGCGATGCGCACCCCGGTGAAGGAGCCCGGCCCTTTGCCGAAGGCGATGCCGTCGACCTGTTTGACCGTGGTCCCCGCTGCTTTCAGCAATCCATCCAGCATCGCCATCAGCACTTCGGAATGTTTCTGCCCGACCAGCTCGCAGCGCTCGCTCAGCGCACCGTCTTGCCACAGCGCGACCGAGCAGTATTCGGTGGAGGTCTCCAGCGCGAGTATCTTCATCAGACCAGCAGCAATGCCACCGCCTGCGCGGCGATGCCTTCGCCGCGTCCGGTGTAACCGAGATGTTCTGTGGTGGTCGCCTTCACGTTCACCGCATTCTGGGCGATGCCCAGATCGGCGGCGATGTTGGCGACCATCTGCGGGATGTGCGGCGCCATTTTGGGCGCCTGCGCGATGATGGTGGCATCCACGTTGCCGACACGGAATCCGGCTTCCCTGATCTTGCCGGCCACCACGCGTAGCAGCAGACGGCTGTCGATGTCCTTGTATTTGGCGTCGGTGTCGGAAAAATGCTTGCCGATGTCGCCCAGCGCCGCCGCACCCAGGATCGCGTCGCAGATGGCATGCAGCAAGACGTCGGCATCGGAATGGCCGAGCAACCCTTTCTCGTACGGAATGTCCACACCGCCGATGATGAGTTTGCGGTCGGCGACCAGTTGGTGAACGTCGAAGCCTTGTCCGATACGCATGTTATTTCCTTTGTTGAAGCAGCAGTTCCGCCAACTCGATGTCCTGCGGATAGGTCACCTTGAAATTGCTGCTGTCGCTGCCCACCAATTTGGGGTGCAGCCCCAGCGCCTCGATGGCCGAGGCTTCGTCAGTAACAGTGTTGCTGCGCGCCAGCGCTTCCGCCAGCAATCCGGCACGGAACATCTGCGGCGTCTGCGCTTGCCACAGCCCCTCGCGCGGTTCGGTGTGGGCGATGCGCTGCTGCGCGTCGGCGCGCTTCAGTGTATCCGCCACCGGCACGGCGAGGATGCCGCCCACCGGGTCATCGCGCAGTTCGGCGATCATGCGCGACAGCAGGTGCTGGGTCAGACAGGGGCGCGCGGCATCGTGCACCAGCACCCAGTCGTCCGCTTCCAGCTCCGATGCCAGCAGGCCGTTGGCCACGCTCTCGGCGCGGGTCGCCCCGCCGCAATACAACGGCGCCAGCTTGCCGTCACAATGTGACCAGTCGTAGCGCGCGAAATACTCATCGCCGGGCGCCAGCACGACGAACACGGTCTTGATGTTGGGGCAGGCACACAGGGTGGAAAGCGCGTGCCAGATCATCGGCCTCCCGGCCAGATCGAGATATTGCTTGGGCAATTCGTTGCCCATGCGGGCGCCGAAACCGGCGGCGGGTACCAAGGCGTGGAATTCAGACATACCCGAATTGTAAAACAGGAGGACGGGCTACGTGGCTTATAATGTGCGCCTTTGCACCGATCGCCTCCCATGCTTTTCCAGTCCTCCCATTCCCGCCCGCGTTACACCAACCTGCAAGGCTCGGCCGACGCGCTGGCGCTGGCGCAATACGCGCCACAGCACGCGCCGCTGGTGGTCATCGCCGCCAATGCGCTGGAAGCACAGCGGCTGGTGGAGGAGATCCCCTTCTTCGGCCCCGGTCTGCGCGTGCACCTGCTGCCGGACTGGGAGACCCTGCCCTACGACCATTTCTCGCCGCACCAGGATCTGATCTCCGAGCGCCTCGCCACGCTGCACCACATCCGCACCAATGCCTGCGATGTGGTCATCGTGCCGATCACCACAGCACTGTACCCACTGCCGCCGGTTTCGTATCTGGCGGCCTACACCTTCTTCCTGAAGAAGGGCGAACGCCTCGACCTGGATGCCTTCCGCCAGCAGATGACACTGGCCGGGTACAACCACGTGCAGCAGGTACTCACCCCCGGCGAATACTGCGTGCGCGGCGGCATCATCGACCTGTTCGCCATGGGCAGCGTGCTGCCCTATCGCCTCGACCTGTTCGACGACGAGATCGAGTCCATCGCCACCTTCGACGTGGACACCCAGCGCACCCTGTATCCGGTGCCGGAGATCCGCCTGCTGCCCGCGCGCGAATTCCCCATGGACGAGAAGGGACAAGCCACCTTCCGCCAGAACTTCCGCGACCGCTTCGAGGGCGACCCGTCCAAGTCGCGCATCTATAAAGACGTGAGCAAGGGCATCGCCCCCTCCGGCATCGAGTATTACCTGCCATTGTTCTTCGAACAGACCGCCACGCTGTTCGACTACCTGCCCAGGAACGCCACGCTGTGCCTGCACCATGATGTGGACGAGGCCATCGCCACCTTCGGCAAGGATGCTGCCTCGCGCTACAACCTGCTGCGCGGAGATCCGCAAAGGCCGTTGCTGGAAACGAAGGAATTGTTTCTGGATGGGGAGCAGTTCTTCCTCCGGGCAAAGGAGTTTGCGCGATTTGATATCGTTGCCAGCGAAGCTGGGGCGACACTCACGCCCTGCTCGACTGCCGCGATCCCTCCCATTGCGGTCGATAGGCGCGCCGAGATTCCAACCCACGCCTTCCAGAACTTTCTGGAGATATACACCGGCCGCGTGCTGCTGCTCGCCGACAGCCTCGGACGTCGCGAGATCATGTCCGGCTACCTGAAGGAATACGGCCTGTTGCCTGCGGTGTGCGAAGACTACGCATCGTTCCTCGCCGCCAAAGACAAGTTCATGCTCGGAGTCGGCCCCGTCCAGATCGGTTTCGCGCTGCCGGATGACAAGCTCGCCATCGTCACCGAAACCGAGCTGTATGCCGCCCAGCCCAGAAGCCGCGCCGCGCGCGCCGCAAAGAAGAGCAACGTCGAAGGCATGCTGCGCGACCTGTCCGAGCTCAAGCCCGGCGACCCGGTGGTGCACGAGCAGCACGGCATCGCACGCTATCAGGGACTGGTTAACCTCGACCTTGGCGAAGGCGAGAACGAATTCCTGCTGCTGGAATATGCGGGCAGCGACAAGCTGTATGTTCCGGTCTCGCAGTTACACGTCATCAGCCGTTACAGCGGTGGTGCACCGGAAGCAGCACCTTTGCACAAGCTGGGCAGCGGCGCTTGGGACAAGGCCAAGCGCCGCGCCATGCAGCAGGTGCGCGACACCGCCGCCGAGCTGCTCAACATCTACGCACAACGCGCCACGCGCAAAGGCCACGCCTTCAAGCTCACCTATCACGACTACGAAGCCTTCGCCGCCGGATTCGGCTTCGAGGAGACCGCCGACCAGGCCGCCGCCATCGAAGCCGTGCTACTCGACCTGCAATCCGGAAAACCGATGGACCGCCTCATCTGCGGCGACGTGGGTTTCGGCAAGACCGAAGTCGCGTTGCGCGCCGCCTTCGTGGCGGTGATGGATGGCAAGCAGGTCGCGGTGTTGGTACCCACCACGCTGCTGGCCGAACAGCACTTCCAGAATTTCTCCGACCGCTTCGCCGACTGGCCGATCAAGATCGCCGAACTGTCGCGCTTCCGCTCCGCCAAGGAAGTGACGCAGGCGCTGAAGGACTTGGCCGAAGGCAAACTCGACATCGTGATTGGCACGCACAAGCTGATCCAGAAGGATGTGAAGTTCCACAATCTGGGTCTGGTCATCCTCGACGAAGAACACCGTTTCGGCGTGCAACAGAAAGAACGCCTCAAGGCACTGCGCGCTGAAGTGGACGTGCTCACACTCACCGCCACACCGATCCCGCGCACGCTGGCGATGTCGCTGGAAGGGCTTCGCGACTTCTCGGTGATCGCCACCGCGCCGCAGCGCCGCCTGTCCATCAAGACCTTCGTCGCCGGTTTCAGCCAGGGCATCATCCGCGAAGCTGTGCTGCGCGAACTTAAGCGCGGCGGGCAGGTGTACTTCCTGCACAACGAGGTCGACACCATCAACAACATGCTGGAGAAACTGGAAACGCTGCTGCCGGAAGCGCGTATCCGCGTGGCACACGGCCAGATGGGCGAACGCGACCTGGAAGCGGTGATGCGCGACTTCACCCACCAGCGCTTCAACGTGCTGCTGTGCTCCACGATCATCGAAACCGGCATCGACGTGCCCACCGCCAACACCATCATCATGAACCGCGCCGACCGCTTCGGCCTCGCGCAATTGCACCAGCTGCGCGGCCGCGTCGGCCGTTCGCACCACCAGGCTTATGCCTACCTTCTGGTGGACAGCATGGACGGCCTCACTGCGCAAGCCAAGAAACGACTTGAAGCGATCCAAGCCATGGAGCAGTTGGGGTCAGGTTTCTTCCTGGCCATGCACGATCTGGAGATTCGCGGCGCAGGAGAAGTGCTGGGCGAATCGCAGAGTGGCGAGATGCAGGAGATCGGCTTCTCGCTCTACAACGACATGCTGAGCGCGGCCATCTCCTCGCTCAGGCAAGGCCACGAGCCGGACATGGCGCACCCGCTGGGCGTGACCACCGAGATCAACCTGCATACGCCTGCCTTGCTGCCGAACGACTATTGCGGCGACATCCACCAGCGCCTGGTCATCTACAAACGCCTCGCGCACTGCAACACGCAACAAGACCTGGACGACATGCAGCAGGAGTTGATCGATCGCTTCGGCCTGCTGCCCGAACCCGCGCAGACCCTGCTCGACAGCCATCGCCTGCGCATCATGGCCAAGCCGCTGGGCATCAGCAAAGTGGATGCATCAAGCGAAGCCATTGTCATCCAGTTCGTCCCCAACCCGCCCATCGATCCGATGAAGGTCATCACCATGATCCAGAGCAAGCGGCACATCAAGATGGCGGGGCAGGACAAGCTGCGGATCGAATTGAAGTATGGAGATCTGCAGCAGCGGGTGCTGGCGATCAGGAATTTCTTTAGTGAGCTTTCATAGCCGATCCGAATACTTTCGTTCCGTTCGCCCCCCTTCCTCACACATGCCTGTACCGCCCAATTCCGCCGGGAGTAGAATATCGGCAGACTTTTCGTGTTCGTCAATCGGAGAAATTTAATGCGCAAGACCGCAAAGGATCAGACAGCAATCACGCAAAACAACTCGGGCACAAAGCCGCGGCGCAAGCCGGTGGCGCGGGGTGTCGCGATGGGCGATATCCCTCCCGCATTGAACAGCAAATCAATCGAGACCTTCACCGTGAATCAGGCGATCAGCGCCGCCGAAGAATCCAAAGTGACGGCAGTGCAGGACATCATCGCCGCGATCAAGCCGGGAGACAATGAAGCGTTGAGCAGTGCATTGACTGCGATCTTCGACGGGGCATCCCCGGATGACGCCGTGGTATTGCGCAACGCGCTATTGCAACAGCCCTCATTCGTCAGCAACCGCGCCGGCCTTCCGGATGACGAACTTTCGGCGGATTGGCGCGAGGGCGGCTATCCCTACCTGAATCTGCTGTCGCGCAAGAGTTACGAAAAGCAGAAGTTCCAGTTGCAGGTCGAGTTGCTTAAATTGCAGGCATGGGTCAAGGAGACGGGGCAGAAAGTGGTGATCCTGTTTGAGGGGCGCGATGCCGCGGGCAAAGGAGGCACCATCAAGCGTTTCATGGAGCACCTGAACCCGCGCGGCGCCCGCGTGGTCGCGCTGGAAAAACCTTCCGAAGTAGAGCGCGGCCAGTGGTATTTCCAACGCTATGTACAGCACCTGCCGACTGCCGGTGAGATCGTCCTGTTCGATCGCTCCTGGTACAACCGTGCCGGTGTCGAGCGAGTGATGGGGTTCTGCAATACCGATGAGTACAACGAATTCATGCGCCAAGCCCCCGAGTTCGAACGCAATCTTGTACGCAGCGGCGTGTACGTCATCAAGTTCTGGTTCTCGGTGAGCCGCAAGGAACAACGCCGTCGCTTCAAGGAACGTAAGGTGCATCCGCTCAAGCACTGGAAGCTCTCACCCATCGATCTGGCTTCGCTGGACAAGTGGGATGACTACACCAAGGCCAAGGAGGCGATGTTCTTCTACACCGATACGGCAGACAGCCCCTGGACGGTGATCAAGTCAGACTGCAAGAAGCGAGCCCGACTGAATGCGATGCGCTATATCCTGCACAAGCTGCCGTATTCCAACAAAGAACTCGATCGCATCGGCATGGTCGACCCTCTGCTGGTTGGACGCGCCCATGTGGTATACGAACGCGGCGAGAAGGAATCGGCGATCCTCTGATCGGTTTCGCATCAGATGCTGAACAGTGGCTGCCATCAATTAAACGGGTCAGCATCGCATTTGTTTAAGGGCAGGTTTCATCCTGCCCTTAATTCTTTAGAGTGCCTTCTTTACTGATTCCGCCAATCGTGTAGTCGCCCTGCCGATAAGCTTGCTCAATTGCTTGCCGTCATCGAACAGCGCACCTTTTGAAACCCCCGTGTCGGAATCTGCCAGCAGTGCAGCGAGCGGTTCCGGCAGACCCGCACCCAACAGCGCCTGCTTGTAATCCGCTTCCGGCAAATTCACATAGCCGATGGCTTTGCCGCTCTGGCGCGAGATCTCCGCTGCGAGTTCAGTCAGGGTGAAGGCGGTGTCGCCCGCCAGTTCATGGACTTTCCCGGCCTGATTGTCTGCGGTCAGCACAGCAACATCCGCTTCGGCGTAGTCGGCACGCGAGGCCGAGGAGATGCGTCCGTCGCCTGCGCAACCGTACACCGCGCCCAGCTTCAGCGCAGTGGGGACGCCCATGGTGTAGTTCTCGGTGTACCAGCCGTGGCGCAGGAGAACGGCGGGCACGCCGGAGGCGCGGATATAGGCTTCGGTTTCCGTGTGTTCGCCCGCCAGCCCGAGCACGGAGGTGTCGGCATGCAGCACGCTGGTGTAGGCCAGCAGTTTCACGCCCGCGCGTTTGGCGGCGTCGATGACGGCTTTGTGTTGTCTGGCGCGCTGGCCGATCTCACTGGAGGAGATGAGCAGCACTTTGTCTGCGCCTTTCAGTGCGACGTCCCAGCTTGCGGGCTGGTTGTAATCGGCCTGGCGCACTTGCACGCCCAGCGCGGCGAGGTCTTTGGCTTTTTCCACATTGCGCACGGCGGCGACGATCTGCGCTGCAGGGACTTTCTTCAGCAGCGCGTCGATGACGAGGTGGCCCAGTTGGCCGGTGGCTCCGGTGACGACGATCATGATGTTTCCTTTCTTGGACTGGTTGAAAAATTATCAGGTGGACTAAGCATAATCGTTGTGCTAACTTTTCGTAAGTACATACAAAAAGGTAAGTGTCATGGCGAATACGGGTAATGGAAAAGTACTGACCAAGATCAGGCGCGGGGAGGTCTTCGCCGCCGAGTGTCCTTCGCGGGCGATCCTCAACCATGTGACCAGCCGCTGGGGTGTGCTGGTGCTGGTCGCGCTAAGGGAGGGGACGCACCGCTTCAGCGAACTGCGCCGCAAGATCGGCGGGGTGAGCGAGAAGATGCTGGCGCAGACGCTGGTGCAACTGGAGCAGGACGGCTTCGTCGACCGGGTGTCGCACCCGGTGGTGCCGCCACATGTTGAGTATTCATTGACGCCGCTGGGAGAGCAGATCGGCATCCAGGTGGAGTCGTTGACCGACTGGATCGAGGTCAACCTGCCGAAGATCATGCTGGCGCAGCAGAAACGGCAGGCCTGAAACGCGGCCCAAAAAGACCGGGGCATGCCCCGGTGTGTCCTCCGGGCGCGCAGCAGCGGCCCTGATGATCGACTTTCCCTAGAAGTTCAAGCCCACATCAAGCGTCGGCCCGCTGAACGTCATGCGGAAATCCGATGCCCCATATCCGCTCTTGCCGTTCACTTCCCATTTGGCATAGCCCGCACGCAGTGCGAGGTTGTCGCCCAGCCCCTGCTCCAGAAACAACTGGTAGCGCCCCATGTCCCTGAGACCGACCTCGTCACGCCCGGCGAAACCGGACACATGCGCATGCAGGCCGGTGCTTGGGCGCATGCGCCAGATGAGACCGACTCCGCCTTGTGCGCCGTAATTGTTGAAGCGGGCGGAAGCATTCTGCGTGGCCGAAGACACGGTCAGGCCCATGGAGGTGTGGCCGATACCGCCGGACAACTCCAGACCCAGCGCCCGCTCGCGGAAGAACTTGCGCCAGCGGAACGAGATGTCCGCATAGTTGATGTCGAAATCGTTCTTGAGCTGCTCCGGGGCCAGGAACGTAGTGTTGCTGTAGATGATGGGCGGGCGTCCGGTTACCAGTGTCTGTTCGCCGCTGCCTTTTGCCCGCACCAGCCCGAACTCGATGGCTTTGCCTGTCTGCGGATTGGAGGGCGTCTGTGTGCCTTCGTCGAGACTGACTGCGACCCTGAGCGATGGCAATGTGACTCGCTTGTCGTCGGCGAGGATCTGGGAGGTCGTGTTGCAGCCTGCCAAGGCCATCACTGTGAACAACCCGGCGAGCAGACGGGTGCGGCTAACGATACGTTGAGGGTATGCGGTGTTCATCTTGCCTCCTTGAATGATCGGACCGTTCGAAAACGATAGCGCAAGAGCATGATAGGTGAACCGCCAAGGGCTTACCACCCCGCCCGCAACTTCTTTCCGTCATCTGCCGCCGTTGAATTAAAATGCTGCGCTTTAGATATTGTTAGAACCACCGCTTTGGCGAGAACGAATCACCAGAACATGAACCTCATCCTCCAAGCCCTACACGACATCCCATCCGCCCAGGTCGAGCATCTCGCCAAGCTTTCCGGCTCTGCCCGCATCGAGCAGGTCGCCGCCCATCTGTATCGCTTGCGCGCAGTCAATCCGCATGCCGACATCGCTGCGTATTGTTTCGAGCACCGGATCGATTACGGTTTCGTAACGCAGGGCAAACAGCTTGCCGATTTCGGCCTGCTGGTGATGGACATGGATTCCACGCTCATCAATATCGAGTGCATCGACGAGATCGCCGACATGCAGGGCATCAAGCCGCAGGTGGCTGAGATCACCGAGTCGGCGATGCGCGGCGAGATCGATTTTGCCGAAAGCCTGCGCCGCCGCGTGGCGCTGCTGAAGGGGTTGGACGAAAGCGCCTTGCTGCGCGTATACGACGAAAGACTGAAGCTCAATCCCGGCGCCGAGACGATGCTGGTAGAACTGAAGAGACACGGCGTCAGCACGCTGCTGGTCTCGGGCGGTTTCGTGTTCTTCACCGAGCGCCTTAAGGCAAGACTGGGACTCGACTTCGCCCACGCCAACGAACTGGAGATCGTCGACGGCAAACTCACCGGCAATGTGTCGGGCAAGATCGTGGATGCACAGGGCAAGGCCGACTGGCTGAACCATGTGCGCGAGGAACTCGGACTGCAATCCGCGCAGGTCATCGCGATGGGCGACGGCGCCAACGACCTGAAGATGATGGCGCAGGCGGGTGTGAGCATCGCCTATCACGCCAAACCGGTGGTGCGCGCACAGGCCAGCTATGCGCTGAACTTCGTCGGACTGGATGGATTGGTGAATCTGCTGGGCAATTGAGCAGTCGGGGGCCGCGCGATTCCAATCAGGTTTTGATGTGCTAAAGTAGCCGCGTTCGTTGCGATTCAGACTGAAAGGATAGTCATGAAAGATGTCATGCTGAGGCTGGTCGATGTACCCATGGTGCGCATGTTCGTGCTGGCGGGCATCCTGTTCCTGATGATCGCCGTACTGGGCAAGATCGAAGGCAAGATCGAACCGGGCCGCATCGGCCGCATCGGCGCCGCCATCCTCGGTGCGGTACTGATCGTGATCGGCCTTGTGATGCAATACGGCGAAACGCCGGAGATGTACTCCAAACTGCCGCCCAACCTGATCGCCACTATCCAACCGAGCACGGTCGTACCCGCGAGTGCCGCCGCCCCGGTGATTCCCATCAAAGTCGTGTCCGGCACCTATGGCCGCAACTGCAATGCCAAGGCTGGCAATGCGACCGCACAATTGGCCAAGGCTTGTGACGGCCAAGGCAGTTGCGATTTCGTGATCGATCCTGCCATGCTGGAAGACCCCGCCCCGACTTGCAGCAAGGATTTTGCCGCCGAGTGGAGATGCGGCGACGGCAATGCGGTCTATTCCGCCGCGCTTTCCGCGCTCAGCGGCAAGAACGACAAACTGCGGTTGAACTGCGCCGGATAAGTCCTGCGGCTTTCAGAGATTTCCCCTAACGCTTCGCACCAGCCAAGTCAATTTTCGGGCGAGAATTTATCGCTTGAAAAAACTTTTCGACCCCCTACAATTAGTCGAATCCAAGCAGTCGACCACTAGATATAGTGGTTTTTGCTTTTGCGACTGAAGTATTCCATGCAATCAAGGGGGTAGTGTCGTGTTCGATTCCGAGAGCGTTTCCTCGTCCACCCAAAGCGATTCAGAATCCACTGTCACACAGAAGAATACCTCCGGTCGACACCCGATAACCAAGCAAAAAAGTCAGTCAAGATCCCCCTATAAAGTCGAAGGTCAAAACACCGGAGATCACTCCCCGGAAGAACAGGTAAATAGCATGGGCAAAAAAAGTGCAGTAACGACGCAAGAGATCAGCACCGAAGTGCTGCTGGAGAAATATGCGGAAGCGGACGAGAAGTCGGTACAGGACGTGCGCCGCCGCGTGGCGCGCGGACTGGCACAGGCCGAGAAGCCGGAAGACCGCGCCAAGTGGGAACAGGCTTTCTTCGACGCGCAGGAGAACGGCTTCGTACCCGCGGGCCGCATCAACTCCGCTGCCGGATTGAAGATACAGGCCACGCTCATCAACTGCTTCGTGCAACCGGTGGGCGACGCCATCTCCGGCATCAGCGACGGCAAGCCCGGCATCTACGACGCGCTGCAGCAGGCGGCCGAGACCATGCGCCGCGGAGGCGGTGTCGGTTACGACTTCTCTTCCATCCGCCCCGAAGGCGCGCATGTCAAAGGCACCAACTCGCGCGCCAGCGGCCCCATCTCCTATATGCGCGTGTTCGACCGTTCCTGCGAGACTGTGGAATCGGCCGGCGCCCGCCGCGGTGCACAGATGGGCGTGCTGCGCTGCGACCATCCCGACATCGAGAGATTCATCAGCGCCAAGGACCAGGGCGATCTGCGCAACTTCAACATCTCGGTCGGCGTGACCGATGCGCTGATGCAGGCGGTGGAAAAGGATGAAGAGTTCGAACTGGTGCATAGCGCCGCCCCTTCCGATGCGATCAAGGCCGCGGGCGCGACCCAACGCGCCGACGGCAAGTGGATCTATCGCAAGGTGCGCGCCACCGATCTGTGGAAACAGATCATCGCCAGCACCTACGACCATGCCGAGCCGGGCGTACTTTTCATCGACCTGATGAACCGGGACAACAACCTGTCGTACTGTGAACTCATTGAGGCGACCAATCCCTGCGCCGAACAGCCGCTGCCGCCCTACGGCTGCTGCTGCCTCGGTTCCATCGACCTGTCGCGCATGGTGAAGAACCCGTTCTCCAAACATGCCGGCTTCGACTACGAACCCTTCAAGCAACTGGTGCGCGTCTCGGTGCGTATGCTGGACAACGTGCTCGACGTGACCGCATGGCCGCTGCCGGAACAACAGCAGGAAGCGCAGAACAAGCGCCGCGTCGGTCTTGGTTTCACCGGTCTCGGCGATGCGCTGGTAATGCTTGGCCTGCGTTATGACACCGATGAGGCGCGCGCCTTCGCCGCCGACATCACCCGCATCATGCGCGACGAGGCCTATCTCGCCTCGGTCGATCTGGCGCAGGAACGCGGCGCCTTTCCGCTGCTGGACGCGGGAAAATATCTGTCCACACCGCGCTTCGCCTCGCGCCTGCCGGACGAAATCAAGGACAAGATACGCAAGCACGGTATCCGCAACAGCCACCTGCTTTCCATCGCGCCGACCGGCACCATTTCGCTGGCCTTTGCCGACAATGCTTCCAACGGCATCGAGCCCGCGTTCTCCTGGTTCTACACACGCAAGAAACGCATGATGGACGGGACGACCAAGGACTACCCGGTGGAAGACCACGCCTGGCGCTTGTACAAACATCAGGGCGGCGATGTGAACAAGTTGCCGCCCGCCTTCGTCACCGCATTGGATATCTCCGCCATCGACCACATGAAGATGGTCGCCGCCGTGGCGCCGTTCATCGACACCTCGATCAGCAAGACCGTGAACGTGCCCGCCGATTATCCGTACGAGGATTTCAAGGACCTCTACACCGAAGCCTGGAAGGCCGGGCTGAAAGGACTGGCCACCTACCGCCCGAACAGCGTGCTGGGCTCGGTGCTGTCGGTCACACCGGAGAAGAAGGCAGAAGAACAGCCGCAAGACTTCGTATTCGACCAGGATAGACGCATCGTGCTGGAGACTGCGCCCAAACCGGCACTCGCCTCGCTGCGCTGGCCGGGCCGCCCTTCTCTGCCAGCGGGTAGCGAAGGCTGGACCTCGCCGGTCGTTAAACACCCGCTCGGCAGTTTCGTGGCCTTCGTGTCGCACACCAGGAACGGTTGCAACCATCCGTTCGAAGTGTGGGTGAACGGTTCGGAGCAACCGCGCGGCCTCGGTGCATTGGCGAAGTCGCTGTCGATGGACATGCGCACGCGCGACCCGGTGTGGATACGCATGAAGCTGGAGATGCTGATGAAGTCGGCGGGCGACGATGCCTTCGACATGCCGATGCCGCCGGACGGCGAGATGAAGCGCATGCCGAGTCTGGTCGCCGCGTTCGCGCATCTGCTCAAATACCGCATCGAAGAACTGGGCGCGCTGGAAGTCTGCGACGGCGTGACCACGCCGATGATGGATGCGCTGTTCGCGAGGAAGGAGCCCAAGACCGGCACCGACGGAACCATGAGTTGGACAGTGGACATCTCCAACGCGGGCGCGGGCGACGACTTCGTGCTGGGACTGAAGGAGCTGATGCTGCCGGACGGCCAGCGCCGCCCCTATTCGATGTGGTTGTCCGGCGTGTATCCTCGTTCGCTCGACGGCTTGTGCAAGGTGCTGAGTCTCGACATGCGCGTGATCGACCCGGCCTGGATAGGCATGAAGCTACGCAAGCTGCTCAACTTCGGCGAACCCCTGGGCGACTTCATGGCGCGCGTACCGGGCGGCAACAAGATGGAGAGCTATCCGTCCACCGTCTCCTACGTCGCCAAGCTCATCATCCACCGCTATGCCATGCTCGGCATCCTCGACGAACACGGCTACCCGGTGCAGCAGATGGGCGTGCTGGAGATCCCCGAAGGCCAGATCAAACCCACCGCCATCAAACCCATTGTCGGCAAGGTGTGCAAGGAATGCGGCAATGCCACGCTGATCAAGAAGGACGGCTGCGAGTTCTGCACCAGTTGCGGCGCGATCGGGGCGTGCGGCTGACAGTGTGACTTGCTCAGGCCGCAGGCAAGACGATCTCGACCTGCAACCCGCCTGATGTCCTGTTCGTGGCGCGGATGTTGCCGCCGTGCGCGATCACAACCCGCTGTGTGATCGCCAGCCCAAGTCCATAGCCGGCAGTATTGGTATTCGTCCTGCTCCGGAAGAACGGCTGCAAAATCGCGTCGAGATCGGAAGGCGGTACGCCGCGCCCCTGATCTGCCACCTTGATATGCCAGCGGCCGCTTTCTTCGTCCCTGACTGCGATCTCGACGAGCGTGTTTTCAGGAGAATGAAGCACGGCATTGCGCACCACGTTCTCCAATGCCCGAAAGATCAGCTCGGCGTTGCCTTTGATATGTATCTGCTCCGGCATCACGACTTCTACTGCACAATGCCTGGATCCGGCTTCGAAGCGCGCATCAGCGACGATCTGTTCGAGTATCTCGTGCAGATCGACGTCCCCGTCCATCCCTTCTGTCATCCCGGAATCGAGACGCGCCAGTGTCAGTAGCTCACCCACCAGCGCATCGATTCGCCCGGTGTCGCGTTCCAGCCGGGTGATTAACTCTGCTGCGCGTTCTGGTTGCTGCTGCATGAGGTCGGTCGCAGCCTGCAACCTCGCCAGCGGCGAACGCAACTCATGCGAAATATCATGCAGCAAACGTCGTTGTGCTTCCATCAGACCTTGCAGGCGCGATGCCATGCGATCGAAGTCCTGCCCAAGATCGGCCAGCTCATCCCTGCCGCCGCCGATAGCGGCACCGATACGAGTATCGAATTTGCCCTTTGCCACTTCGTCGAAGGCTTTACGCAGTGAGCGGATAGGCCGTGCGAAGTACCATGCCAACAATGCGGCAAAGATGAGGCTGACCACGCTGCCTGCGACAACAGGCAGCAATGGCGGCAGGAATCCCCTCCCTTGCGGCGGTTCCAGTCCGGCCATGGGTGGAAGCGGCATGCCATCCCGCATGCCGAACGGAGGTGGCATCACCGCGGGCGCGCCCATCGGTGGCTGCATACGCATCTGAGGCAAAAAAGTCTGCGGCTGATCGGGCCGCAATGCCCAGACTGCGATACCGACCCCGAATACGGTGAAGACCTGCGCCAGCCAGAAGGTAAAGAAGAACTTCCAGAACAGTCTGCCCATGATTTATTCCCTGATCAGCAGGTAACCCTTGCGGATCACGGTTTGGATACATGAACGCCCATCCGGCTGGTTTCCCAGTTTCTGCCGAATGCTGCTCATATGCACATCGACTGAGCGGTCGAAACGCATCAACGGACGCCCCAGCCCCTGCTCTGACAACTCTTCCTTGCTGACGACCTGTCCGGCTTTGCGCGCCAGCACTTCAAGCAGGCTGAACTCGGTGCTGGTAAGGTCGATGGGTTGGCCGCCCCATTCCACCTTGCGCTTTTGCGGCCATATCTCGAGTGCGCCGGCTTTCAAAGACTGCGACGCATCTTCCTGCTTCGCCACACCGGCACGCTTCAGGATGCCGCGGATGCGTGCGGTCAATTCTCGAGGTGTGCAGGGTTTGGGCACATAGTCATCTGCCCCCAACTCCAGTCCAACTATACGGTCAGTATCGTCGCCACGCGCAGTGAGCATGATGATAGGCATCGTGCTGGCGCTGCGAATGCGACGCAACAACTCGATGCCGTTGATGCCGGGCATCATCACATCAAGCACGGCGATGTCGTATCCGCCATCCAGTGCCTCGCGTGCCCCCGCTTCGCCGTCATAGGCAACTGTGACATCAAAACCCTCCCGCTCCAGATAATCGCGGATCATCTCGATGAGTTCGATGTCATCATCGACGAGCAGAATCTTTTCAGTCACTTCCACATTCCCCAATGAATCAATCGCTACATGTTAACCAAGCCAGCTCCTTGATTGAAGCGCGTCGCCACATCTTTACCGGGATTTACCTCACTTAAAGCCGCAGTCAATTCGAATCTGACAGCTCAAATAATTGCGCGTTGAGGAACCAGGATGTCGGGAATCGCACCCTTAACATGGTTTTACCCTGATTTACACACTGACGACTGAATGATTGTCCTGTTCTGGACGATATTGGAGTCATGTGCAAAGCATCACGCACATCCCGAATATCAACGATTGGAAGGAGATATGACATGAGCACGATCAGCAGCATAAGCAGTGCAAGCAATTGGTCCACGATGCAGGGTATGCGCCGCCCATCCGATGGCGGAAAGAAGATGGCGGAAGAATTGTTCTCACAGCTCGATAGCTCAGGACAAGGTTATATCGACAAAACGACGCTACAGTCCGCCCTGCAGCAAACCTCCTCAGCCACTAATGTGGATGATCTTTTCTCGCAACTCGACAGCAACAGCGACGGCAAGATCACGGAGGACGAATTCATTACCACCTTTCAGGACCTAGCCAGTCAACTCGAAAGCCAGTTCCAGGCCAATGCCGCCAACCAGAAAGGCGGAATGAGCGGGATGCCGCCGCCCCCTCCGCCGCAAGACGATGCAGGATTCACCAAGGATGAATTGAATAGTCAGCTCGATGCGAGCGGTTCCTCCGACAGCAAAAGTGCCGCCCTGGTTTCCAACATCATCGAAAACTTCGAAGCGGCTGACACGAACGAAGACGGCAAAGTCAGCTTTCAGGAAGCAATGGCCTATGATCAAGCCAATAACAACTCGACTGCCCCGACCTCCACTTCAGGCAACAACATCGCAAGCGATGAGATCAGAACCATGCAGCAGTTGATGCAACTGATGCAGGCCTATGGTCTGAACGGAGATTCGGAAAATAATTCGACGCTTTCCGTACTCGCCTGAGATCGCTCGCCTCAACAAGCGAAATAAAAAACCGCCCGAGGGCGGTTTTTTATTTGCTTCCGCATCCTACTGTCACATGAAATCTTCCGCTCCTGCGGGCAGTTCATGCGTGATGCCTTTGTGGCAGTCGATGCAGGTTTTGCCGGAACCGGGTTTGGCCGCCTGTGCATGCCTGGTCTTCGCACTGGGATCCTGAATTTCGGCATCCATCCCATCGTAGCTGTGGCAGTTGCGGCATTCGCGCGAATCGGACGCCTTCATGCGCGCCCATTCGTGCTTGGCCAGCTCCAGCCGCTTGGCTTCGAACTTCTCCTTGGTGTCTATCGAGCCGGTGAGCTTGCCCCACAGTTCCCCGCTCGCCTGGATCTTGCGCTGCATCTTGTGCACCCAGTCTTTCGGCACATGACAGTCGGAACAGATCGCGCGCACGCCGGTGCGGTTGGAGTAATGCACAGACAGCTTGTATTCCTCGTAGACGGTATCGCGCATCTCGTGACAAGAGATGCAGAACTCCATCTTGTTGGTCGCTTCCATGCCGGTATTGAAACCGCCCCAGAAGATGATGCCGGCGATGAATCCGCCGCCCAGCAAGGCGATCATGGAGTAGCGTGCAGTCGGACTGCGCAATACCCGCCACCAGTCTTTCAAAGTCTGTTGGATATTCATGTGATGTTTTCCCCTTTGGTGCGGCCGCTATAAGGGCCGCCACTTTCAACAGTCACCAAGACAAAGTCCGGAAAGCGCTGCTTCCCGGACTTGTGCTTATTGCCGTCGCGATATCGCTTACTGGATGCTGCCGAAATAATGGACGAGCGCTTCGACTTCACCGTCGTCCAGATTTTCGAACTTCGGCTTCATCTTCTTCGGCATCGGGCGTTTGCCGTCCTTGAAGAACTTGGTCTGCTGTCGGACATAGGCCATCTTCTGTCCGGCCAGGATACCGGCATGGTCGCCGGGGAAGCTGCCGTCTTCGCTATGGCAGGTGTAGCACTTCAGCTTGTAGACCGACTTGCCCTTCTTCACCAACTCGGGGTCGGTGGTCTGCGCGGTGCGCACGAAAGACTGCTCGACGAAATACGCGGCGATCTTGTTGATGTCGTCCGCACTCACTTCGGCGGCGACCTTGCACATGTCGGTCTTGCTGCCCTTCTTGCTGCCGCTCAGATATTCGGCCTCGACGCAGGGCCTTTCCTTGTTCTGGTATTTCTTCATGGTGCTGGCCAGATATTCCTCGGAATAACTGGCGATGTTCGGCACATGGGCGTCGGCATTGTTGCCATCCTTGCCGTGACAGGCGATGCAGGACTCCGCGGCCTTTGGCGCATCTGCTGCAGATGCGACTGTCGCCATCGACATCCCGAGCAACGCGCTACAGGCAAACAGAATGTGTGAAGTGAATTTCTTTTTCATCTTGGGCTCCCTCTTATAGTTTTTGACAACAAAAAAACATTTGCGACCCACGTGCGGGCGAAACGGTCATCATGCAGATCACTCTCACCAACTCCCGTGTTCACAGTTCACAAGGTGATCCATCATCAAGGCGACCCGAGTGTAGCATGACGAACGTGCGCATCAAGTGATGGCTAGCGCACACAATTAACCACTTAATCAGAAGTGCTATCAGCGTCGGCGCGCCCTGCTATAGTTATCACAACGACACTATCCACAGCCGCCATGGCCAAACACACCACACCCGATCACGCACGACTCGACCGCGTCGTTGCCGAAGCACGCAAGCAGCGCGAACTGCGCGAGGCCGGCTATCGCGAGAAGGCGCTCAAGCTGTTTCCGTGGATATGCGGGAGATGCGGCAGGGAGTTTTCCGGCGTGCGCTTGCGCGAGCTGACCGTGCATCACAAGGATCACAATCACGACAACAATCCGCCGGACGGAAGCAACTGGGAACTGCTCTGCCTGTATTGCCACGACAACGAGCATTCGCGCGTGATGGACGAGGTAGTGCGGGACAGGAAGGAAGGCGCTCAGGCCGTGGCGACGCACAACCCCTTCGCCGACCTGAAGGCGATGCTCAACAAGAAGACCGATTGATAACCCGAAGTACCGCTTCAGCGCACGGACGCTGAACACGAAACGATGTCTGTCCCGAGCGCTCAGCCCTGGCGCTTCATGAATAACGCCGGGATCTGCGGTTTTGGCTTGCTCGTCACCGGCTCGTGTGTCTTCTTCGCCGGCTCTGCTGCCGGAGCGCTGATGCTCGGCACATAGGGCTTGTCGAACCAGGGATCGTGCGCCGGTTTTTTGGGCACGGGCGTGTGGTAGCCGCGACTGTGCTCGGCATGCTCGGCGCGTGGCTCGCGCTGCGGCCTGGCGGTATGCGCGGGCAGGTTCGCTTTTTCTTTCTTGATCTCGGTCTTGATCAGCTTCTCGATATCGGCCAGATATCTTTCCTCTTCCGGCGACACCAGCGAGATCGCCGTGCCGGACGCGCCGGCGCGGCCAGTGCGGCCGATGCGGTGCACATAATCTTCCGCCGCATGCGGGATCTCGTAATTGATCACCATCGGCAGATGGTCGATATCCAGACCGCGCGCGGCCACATCGGTGGCGATCAGCACGGCAACCTTGCCCTGCTTGAACGCATCGAGCGCCTGCATGCGCTCCAGTTGGGTCTTGTCGCCGTGGATGGCATCGGCCGACACACCCTCGCGTTGCAACTGCTTGGCCAGACGGCTGGCGGTGAGTTTGGTCTTGGTGAACACGATGACCTGCTTCGCATCGTCGCCGCGCAACAGTTGCGCCAGCAGTTGATGCTTGTCGGTCTGCTCTACCAGATAGACTTTCTGCGTGATGTTCTCGGCGGATGCGTTGCTGCGCGCGACCTCGATCAGGGTCGGGTAGTTCATGAAATCTTCCGACAGCTTCTTGATCTCGTTGGAGAAGGTGGCGGAGAACATCAGACTCTGGCGCTGGCGCGGCAGCAGCGCAAGGATGCGTTTCAACGCGGGCATGAAGCCCATGTCCAGCATGCGGTCGGCCTCGTCCAGCACCAGCACCTGCACCTGGTTCAGCAGCACCGTCTTCTGCTCGATGTGATCCAGCAGGCGGCCCGGCGTCGCCACCAGTATCTCCACACCGGTCTTCAGATGCGGCGTCTGCGTCTTGATGTCCACACCGCCGTACACCACCAGCGAACGCAGGTGCGTGTGCTTGGCGTAAGCCCTGACACTCTCTTCAACCTGCACTGCCAGTTCGCGTGTCGGCACCAGGATCAGCGCGCGCACCGGATGACGCGCGGGCGATGTGCTGGAACTGGCGTGCGGCAAGAGTTTCTGCAACAGGGGCAGCGCGAACGCGGCGGTCTTGCCGGTTCCGGTCTGCGCGCCCGCCATCAGATCATGGCCTTCGAGCACGACCGGTATGGCTTGTGCCTGGACGGGGGTGGGAGTGGTGTAACCGGATTCGGTGAGTGCCTTGAGGATTTCCGGAGCCAACTTCAAGTCGGCAAAACTAACGGTGTTCAATATCGTTCTCTTCGTTATAGTCGGGGTTTGAATGGCAGCATTATACGCCCCCGCACCGTTAGCGCTCCGCGCAAGCGAGAGGCTCTATAATCACCTTAACCAACAATATGTTACAGCATATGATCCAGCATTCCACCCAGCCCAACCCCCGCACCGCCGCCGTCATCGGCGGCGGGCCGGCGGGATTGATGGCTGCCGAGGTACTGGCGCAAGCCGGCGTGCGCGTGGATCTGTACGACGCGATGCCCAGCGTGGGGCGCAAGTTCCTGATGGCAGGCAAAGGCGGGATGAACATCACCCATGCCGAGCCTTTCGATATCTTCCTCACCCGCTACGCCGCGCGCAGCGCCGATATCGAACCGCTGCTGCGCGCTTTCCCGCCGGATGCCTTGCGCGCGTGGATACACGGGCTGGGCATCGCCACTTTCGTCGGCACCTCCAATCGCGTCTTCCCCGCCGACATGAAGGCCGCACCGCTGCTGCGCGCGTGGCTACACCGTCTGCGCGAACTGGGCGTCCGTTTCCATGCGCGGCATCGCTGGTGCGGTTGGGATGATCATGGCGCTTTGCGTTTTGAGATACCAAACACAACCCCTCACCCCACCCCTGATGAAACTACTAGCCATTCGACTAAGCCCGCAAGCGGGCAAGTCGCTGGTTATCTCCCGCCTGCGGGAGAGGGAGCAAACGTGAAAATCATAAAACCTGATGCCACCGTGCTGGCATTGGGCGGCGCGAGTTGGCCGCAACTCGGATCAGACGGATCTTGGGTGGACTTGCTGGCACAACGCGGCATAGACATCGCACCGCTGCGTCCGTCCAATTGCGGCTTCGATGTGCAGTGGAGCACTCACTTGCGCGAACGCTTCGTCGGCGAACCGCTCAAATCCGTCGCCGCCACTTTCGGCGGTGTGCGCAAACAGGGCGAATGCGTCATCACCCAACACGGCATCGAAGGCGGACTCATCTACGCGCTCTCCGCTGCTTTGCGCGACGAGATCGAACGCGGCGGTCAGGCGATATTGCATCTCGATCTGCTGCCGGACTTCAGCGCGCAGCGCGTTAAAGACGAAGTGTCGCATCCGCGCGGTGCGCGCTCGCTCTCCAGTCATCTGCAAAGTCGTTTGGGATTGAAAGGCGTGAAGCCCAACCTGTTGCGCGAAGTGTTGAGTGGGGAGCAGATGCGCGACAACGCGCTGCTGGCGCAGACCATCAAGGCGCTGCCGCTGCGGCTCGTCGCACCGCGCCCTCTGAACGAAGCGATCAGCACTGCGGGCGGCATCCCCTTCGAGGCGTTGGACGCGAACCTGATGCTGAAAAAATTGCCCGGCATGTTTCTCGCCGGCGAGATGCTGGACTGGGAAGCACCCACCGGCGGTTACCTGCTCTCCGCCTGTTTCGCCAGCGGTCGCGCGGCTGGAACAGCGGCCGCACTCTGGCTGCAACAACCCCGTCCGACCCAGGGTTAGTGCTGTCGCTACAGCTGGCCGGGTCACATTCATGCGCTACAATGCGCGGCACTTTTCCAAACCGAAAGGATAGAAACATGAAGCAATACAGCAAACGCACCGCCATCATGCACTGGGTAATCTTCCTGCTGGTCATCGCCGCCTTCTACTTCGGTCATCAACTGGATGAAAGCAAGGACGGCGCGCAAAAGCTCTCCCTGTATCCGCTGCACTTCCTGATCGGCGACCTGATCCTCCTGCTGGTCGTGATACGCATCTATTTCCGCAAGAAGGATGGCGAACCGGCACCAGCCAACGCCAACCCACTGCTGAACAAGCTCGCCACCGCCACGCACGGCCTGCTGAACATCGCGCTCGTCGCGGTGGTGGTGTCCGGCATGGCTACCGCAGCCACCTCCGGCGTGATCGATGCGCTGAAAGCGAACGACCCGGCACTGATCCCGGACTTCAGCACCGTCGGCGCCAAGGAATATCACGAACTGTTCATCGGCCTGTTGTTCCTGCTGGTCGTGTTCCATGTCGCCGCCGCGCTGTATCACCAGCTCGTCGTCAAGGACAACCTGCTGCGCCGCATCATGATCAAGCGTTTCGACTGAGCCGCACCCATTCGCGACGGGCGGCCTCGGCGCCGCCCTTTTTATTTTGGACACAAGCCTGCTCAAATCCATCCACCTCACCTGCGTGACGCTCAGCTACTCGCTGTTCTTCCTGCGCGGGGGGTGGATGCTGCGTGATTCGCCGATGCTGAGAAAAGGCTGGGTGAGATTTGCGCCGCACACGGTGGACACCCTCCTGCTCGGCAGCGCCATCGCGCTGGCCTGGCAACTCGGCATCTCGCCGCTGGAACACGCCTGGCTGGCCGCCAAGATCATCGCGTTGCTGGGTTACATCGTCATCGGCTCGGTGGCTTTGAAACGCGGCAAGACCAAGCTCATCCGGCTGCTTGCCTGGCTGATCGCCCAGGTGATATTCATCTACATGGTAAGTGTGGCCGTGACGCACGACCCGCAACCGTGGCACGCTTTATGAGGAAACAGGAATGAAGAAGGTACCCGCCCGCTACAGCAACATATTATTCGGCGCCATGCTCTCCATCATCATGGTCACGATCATCTCGGGAACGGTGGTGCTGATCAATCAGGGATACGATGCGGATTTCTTCGCGCGCTGGTTCAAGGGCTTCATCACCGCCTGGCCCATCGCCTTCCCCACCGTGCTGTTCGTCGCCCCCTTCGTACGCAAGGTGGTGGCGAAAGTCACCGTCTGATCAGCGCTGTTTCCAGCCGACCAGCACGGCGAAGACGCCGAGCAACACGTACCAGACCAGCGACCACTCAGGGATGCCCAGCGTGAGGAAGGTCCAGCCCTTCGCTGCGCACTCGCCGGAGCCGTGCAGCAGTTCCTGCCACACCTCGGCCATCGGCAAGTTCTGCAGCATGTATTCCAGGCCGGGGCCGCAGCCGGGCACCTGATCCTTGGGCAGATGTTGAATCCAGATGTGGCGTGCGGCGACCGCCACCCCGCCGATAGCGCAGAGCGCGATCAGGATTGAATAGATGCGGCTGCCGATACGGCCGGCATTGTGCAGAGCGGCCAGGAGGAACATCGCGCCGATAGCCATGAAGATGACACGCTGAACCATGCACAGCGGACAGGGATCCTGTCGCAGCACGTATTGCAGATAAAGCGCTGATCCGTACAACACCGCCACCGTGAGCGCGCCGAGCAGGAACAACCAGCGCCGGTACATCCCTTTCCAGACCTTCAACGGATCAGGCTTCATCGATCCACGCGGCCTGGATCGCTTCCAGCACCTTCTCGCCGCCGCGGTGATGGTCATCGTCGAAGTCCGGCAGATCGACCACGTAGTTGTGCAGGTCGACGAAGCGCACGGTCTTCGGGTCGATATCGGGATGCTTCTCGCTCAGCTCGATCGCGATGTCGCGCACATCGGTCCATTTCATTTGCCGTGTCCCTCCTTCGCCATGTTGATCGTGTACTTGGGTATCTCGATCACCAGCTCTTTGTCCGCCACGATGGCCTGACAACTCAGGCGCGAGCTGGATTCCAGCCCCCACGCCTTGTCCAGCATATCCTCTTCCAGTTCGGTCGCTTCCGCCAGGCTGTCGAGCCCCTCGCGCACGATGACGTGGCAGGTGGTGCAAGCGCAGGATTTCTCGCAGGCATGCTCGATCTCGATGCCGTTTTCCAGCAGGGCGTCGCAGATCGACGTGCCCGGTGCGGCGTCGAACAACGCACCCTTGGGGCACAACTCCTCATGCGGCAGTACGATGATCTGTGTCATTCCAGCTCCGATAGTCTGTGACCGGCCAATGCGCTCTTCACGCTCTTGTCCATGCGTTTTTGCGCGAATTCGGTGGTGGTCTGGTTCAGGGCCTCGACCGCACGCTTGATGGCCTGATGGTCACTGCCCGCGATCACCGCGCGCAAGCCATCCATGCTGCCGCGGATACGCGCTTGCGCTGCGGCATCCAGAAGCTCTTCACCGTCCTGTTGCAAGGCATTATCCACCGCTTCCAGCAACTGTGCGGCTTCGGTCTGCTGTTCGCGCAATGCGCGCGCCATCATGTCGTCGCGCGCATGCTGGTTGGAGTCGTGCAGCATGCGCGTGATCTCTTCGTCGCTCAGACCGTAGGAAGGCTTGACCACGATGCTTGCTTCCGTGCCGCTCGCCATCTCGCGCGCGGAGACGCTGAGCAGGCCGTCTGCGTCGATTTGGAAGGTGACGCGGATACGCGCAGAACCGGCCACCATCGCGGGAATGCCGCGCAGTTCGAACTTCGCCAGGGAACGGCAATCGCTCACCAGTTCGCGCTCGCCCTGCACCACGTGGATGCTCATCGCGGTCTGGCCGTCCTTGTAGGTGGTGAATTCCTGCGCGCGGGCGCTGGGGATTGTGCTGTTACGCGGCACGATCTTTTCGACCAGTCCGCCCATGGTCTCGAGACCGAGCGAGAGCGGAATGACGTCGAGCAGCAACCAGTCGTCGCCGCTACGGTTACCCGCCAGCACGTTGGCCTGGATCGCCGCGCCCAGTGCCACCACCTTGTCCGGATCGAGATTGTTCAACGGCGATTGGCCGAAGAAGTCGCCGACCGCCTGCTGGATATGCGGCATGCGCGTCGCGCCGCCCACCATCACCACACCCTTGACTTCGGATGCAGTCAGCTTGGCGTCGCGCAAAGCCTTGCGCAGCGCCTGCAAGGTACGCTGCACCAGATTCTGCGACATCTCGTGGAATTCGGCGCGGGTGAGCACGTTGTCGATGACTTCGCCACTGGACAATACGGCCGTGACACGCACCTCCAGATGATCGGTCAGTTGTTCCTTGGCAGCGCGCGCGTGGGTCAGCAAAGCGCGGATATCCGGCGCCGGCAAAGCGGAAAGACCGTTCTTCTCCAGCAGCCAGCAATAGATGCGGTGATCGAAATCGTCGCCGCCCAGCGCCGAGTCGCCGTTGGTGGCCAGCACTTCGAACACGCCGCGCGACAGGCGCAGGATGGAGATATCGAAAGTGCCGCCGCCGAGGTCGTATACCGCGTACACGCCTTCAGCCGCGTTATCCAGCCCGTAGGCGATCGCGGCTGCGGTGGGTTCGTTGAGCAGGCGCAACACGTTCAGTCCGGCCAGTTTCGCCGCATCCTTGGTCGCCTGACGCTGCGCATCGTCGAAGTAGGCGGGCACGGTGATGACCGCACCGACCAGTTCGCCGCCGAGCGCCAGCTCTGCGCGGATGCGCAACACCCGGAGTATCTCGGCGGAGACTTCGACCGGACTCTTCACGCCCGCCGCCGTGCGCAACTGCAGCATGCCGGGCGCCTGCGCGGAACCGGTAGCTTCGACAAAACGATAGGGCAGGTTGCTGACGTCGCCGACATCCTTGAGTCCGCGACCCATGAAGCGCTTCACCGAGACGATGGTGTTGTGCGGATAGGCGGTCTGCTCTTCCTGCGCGAGTTGGCCGACCAGCACTTCGCCGTCCGCTGCGTAATGCACCACGGAAGGCAGCAATGCGCAGCCCTGCTCATCGTTCAGCACCGTGCTGATGCCGCTGCGCACGGTGGCGACGAGGGAATTGGTGGTACCGAGGTCGATGCCGACGGCCAGACGGTGCTGGTGCGGCTCGGCGCTGAGGCCGGGTTCTGATATCTGGAGCAGTGCCATTTATGAATCGAGTTCGTCGAATGCGGAGCCGATCTCTTCCGCAAGTTTTTCAAGGAATTTGAGCTTGCGCACTATACCGGAAGCGGCGGTGAAATCGCGAGTGTCGTCGATATCGACCGCCAGTTGCTGTTGCAAAAACCGCACTTCGCCCTGCACGCGCCGCTCCAGCTCCTCCAGTGCGGCGAGATCCCTGCTCTGCAAGGCCTCTTCCAGCGCCTCGCGCCACTCCATCTGCTGCATCAGGAAGTCGGTTGGCATGGAGGTGTTGCTTTCCTCTTGCGTGTCCACGCCCTGCTGTGAAAGCAGGTAGCGCGCACGATTGAGCGGGTTGCGCAGAGTCTGGTAACCCTCGTTGACCCGTGTGGTCCACTGCATGGAGAGACGGCGCTCGGCTTCGGGAAGATGGGCGAACTTGTCCGGATGCACCTGTGCCTGCAGCGCCAGATAGCTGCGCTCCAAGGCGGCCGCGTCGATCTGGAATCGCGCAGGGAGATCGAAGAGTGAGAAGAAGTCCTGCTGGAAATCGGCGCCGCTGGGTAGCATCAATAGGTTCTCACAAATGCCAACGATTATCGGCCACGGACACCGGGAACGTCTTCGCGGCGCTTGTCAGCGCCCGTCCGTGGCAAAAGAATTTTCAGACCTTGAAGCTCTCACCGCAGCCGCAAGAATCCTTCACGTTCGGATTGTTGAACTTGAACCCCTCGTTCAGTCCCTCGCGCGCGTAGTCCAGCTCCATGCCGTCGATGTACGGCAGGCTGTGCTGGTCCACCAGGATGGTCACGCCGTTGCTGACGAACTGCAGATCCTCGCTATCCACCGCATCGGCGAATTCGAGCTTGTAGGCCATGCCGGAACAGCCGCTGGTACGCACACCCAGACGCAGGCCCACGCCCTTGCCGCGCTTGGTCAGGAAATTCTGCACGTGTTTTGCCGCATTTTCTGTCAAAGAGATCGCCACCATGCTCTCCTATTTGTTTCCGTTGCAGGCCGCAGTCTCGACCATCGCGCCGCTCTTTGCCTTGTAGTCCGCCACCGCCGCCTTGATGGCGTCTTCCGCCAGGATGGAGCAGTGTATCTTCACCGGCGGCAACGCCAGCTCTTCGGCGATATGCGTGTTCTTGATCGCCAGCGCCTGATCGACGGTCTTGCCCTTCACCCACTCGGTGACCAGGGAACTCGACGCGATGGCGGAGCCGCAACCGTAGGTCTTGAACTTCGCATCCTCGATGATGCCGTCCTTGCCGACCTTGATCTGCAACTTCATCACGTCGCCGCACGCGGGTGCGCCGACCATGCCGGTGCCGACGAGTGCATCGTCCTTGTCGAGAGAACCGACATTGCGCGGATTCTCGTAGTGATCCAGTACTTTTTCGCTGTAAGCCATAACATCCTCCTAAAATCTATCCAGAGAATCGATGATTTGCCCGGCTGGCTAGGCGGAGGTCAGCGCCGTTTACGATGTGGTAAACAAGCTGGCCGACAACACCGCCAGACGGGCAAAGGGCAATTCTCTAATGTGCAGCCCACTGCACGCTGTTGAGATCCACACCCTCTTTGAACATATCCCACAACGGGGAGAGATCACGGAGTTTGGCAATCTTTTCCTGCAACAGTTTCACGGTGTAATCCACATCTTCGACAGTGGTAAAACGCCCGATGGTAAAGCGGATGGAACTGTGCGCCAGTTCGTCGTTGCGTCCGAGCGCGCGCAATACATAAGACGGCTCCAGACTGGCCGAAGTGCAGGCCGATCCGCTGGAGACCGCGATGTCTTTGACCGCCATGATCAGCGATTCGCCTTCGACGAAGTTGAAGCTCACGTTGAGGTTATGCGGCACACGGCTTTCCATGTCGCCGTTGAGGTAGACCTCTTCCATGCCGGAGAGACCTTTCCACAAACGGTCGCGCAGCATGCGGATGCGTTCGTTCTCGCTCGCCATCTCTTCCTTGGCGATGCGGAAGGCTTCGCCCATGCCGACGATCTGGTGCGTCGCCAGTGTGCCGGAGCGAAAACCGCGCTCGTGACCGCCGCCGTGCATCTGTGCTTCCAGACGCACGCGCGGTTTGCGCCGCACGTACAGCGCGCCGATGCCTTTGGGGCCGTAGGTCTTATGTGCCGAGAACGACATCAGGTCGACCTTGAGCTTTTGCAGATCGATGACCATCTTGCCGGTCGCCTGCGCCGCATCGACATGGAACAGGATGCCCTTGGCGCGGCAGATCTCGCCGATGGCTTCGATGTCCTGAATGACGCCGATCTCGTTGTTCACCAGCATCACCGACACGATGGTGGTGTCGGGACGCAAGGCTGCTTTGAGTTTCTCCAGATCGAGCAGACCGTTCGGTTCCGGATCGAGATAGGTTGCCGCAAATCCCTGCCGCTCCAGCTCACGCACGGTGTCGAGCACCGCTTTGTGTTCGGTCTGCACGGTGATGATGTGCTTACCCTTGTCGGCGTAGAAATGCGCGGCACCCTTGATGGCGAGGTTGTTCGACTCGGTCGCGCCGGAGGTCCACACGATCTCTTTCGGATCGGCATTGACCAGAGCCGCCACCTGCGCGCGTGCATTCTCTACCGCCTCATCCGCCGTCCAGCCGAAAGAATGCGAACGCGAAGCCGGATTGCCGAATTTCTCGGTGAGGTAGGGGATCATCGCTTCGGCAACGCGCGGATCGACCGGTGTCGTCGCCGAATAGTCCAGATAGATTGGAAGATGCAGTGCCATTGATTACCTCGATGTTCAGGCGATAGCCTGTTGCGCAGACTTGCTCACTTTCACGATCGATTCGGGCGAATCGGAACGCAACTGCCCGTCAACCAGTTGTTGCAGGTTGATCTTGCCCAGATACTCGTGGATCGTCTCATTGAGGCCGTACCACAGGTCATGCGTCAGGCAGGGTTTGCCATCCTGACAAGTACCGCGTGTCTCGCAATTCGTGGCATCCAACGCCTCGTCCACTGCGACGATGATGTCGACCACCGAGATCTTGTTCGCCGGGCGCGCCAGGCAATAACCGCCGCCGGGACCGCGCACGCTGGCGACCACGTTGTTGCGGCGCAGCTTGCCGAACAACTGTTCCAGATACGACAAGGAAATCTTCTGACGCTCACTGATGCCCGCCAGTGTCACGGGGCCTTTGCCGCCGCGCATCGCCAGATCGACCATCGCTGTAACTGCAAAACGACCTTTGGTAGTAAGTCTCATAATCTCGTTCCCTTAAAAATATTTTCTAGTTGGTTCGGCAATAGCCGCACGCTTATCCCTGCAACTTCTGAGGATATAATAGAATACTTGATACTTTTAATCAACAATCTTGTTGAGATAGTTTGGATCGAACTTGTCGGCGGTAGCCTGCTCGTCTTCTACACGCACACCGAGCTTCTCGAGTTGTTGCAGGATATGTTCTATGCGCTGGTCCACGGTCACACTGTGCCCGATCAGGCCGTGCAAGGCTTTGGCGACCGGGTCGTTCTGGTCGTTGCTGATGCCGTAGGCGTTGAAACCGGTCGTTTTCTTGGCATCGTCGAGGATGCGCGCCGGGATGCCCGCCGCCGTCGCGCCGGCAGGAACGTCCTTCACCACCACCGCATTCGAGCCGATCTTGGCGTTTTCGCCTATATAGATGGGGCCGAGGATCTTGGCCCCCGCCCCGACCACCACGCCGTTGCCCAGAGTCGGATGGCGCTTGCCTTCCTTCCACGACGTACCGCCCAGCGTCACCCCGTGATACAGCGTCACATCGTCGCCGATCTCCGCGGTCTCGCCGATCACCACTCCCATGCCGTGGTCGATGAAGAAGCGGCGGCCGATGGTCGCGCCCGGATGGATCTCGATGCCAGTAAGCCAGCGAGCCACATGAGAAGTGAAGCGTGCCATCCATTTCAGCTCGTAGTGCCAGAGCGAATTGGACAGACGATGCAGGATGCGCGCATGCAGCCCGGGATAGCAGGTCAGCACCTCGAAAGTGGTGCGGGCTGCCGGGTCACGGGCGAATACGCTGGCGATGTCTTCTCTAATGTTTTTGAACATCGGGATGCTCTTCCAAATAACGTTTCTTCAGGCGTGCATTGTACTCGGTCGTCACCGTCAGGATACCGCGCAGGATATTGACCTCTTCGTCTTCAAGGCGAGTACGCGAGTACAGGCGGCGCAGACGCTGCATCAGCCGCGCCGGATTCTGCGTGGTGAAGAATCCGATCTCGAACAGGGTCTTTTCCAGGTGCGCGTACAGACCTTCCACGCGCTCGTGCGTGGCCGGAACGATCTCCACCGCCTGCGGCCGGTAGCTCTGTGCCGCCACGCTCAACTCGTAAGCGATCACCTGCACCGATGCCGCGATGTTGAGCGAGGAAAACTCCGGATTCGCTGGGATATTCACCCCCAGCTGGGCATGACCCATCTCCTCGTTGGTCAACCCCGACATCTCGGTGCCGAACAACAATGCAACCGGCTGCGCGGCGGCCTGCTGCAGGACCTGCGGCATCGCCTGGCGCGGCATCTGCACCTCGATGGAGATGTCGCGCAGGCGCGCCGTCATCGCCACAGTGAAGCCTGCGCCCTGCAAAGCCTCGTCTATGGAGGTGCAAACCACGGCGTTCTGCAGGATATCGTCCGCCCCGGCGGCCATCGCCGTCGCCTGTGGATCGGGGAAATGACGCGGATTGATGAGGTACAGCCGGCCCAATCCCATGGTTTTCATCGCCCGCGCGGCCGCGCCGATATTACCGGGATGGGTGGTGTGGCTGAGGACCACGCGGACATTACTTAAAGGATTAGGTTTATTCAAAACGGAATACCAACTAAAATGCGGGCCGGTTACTTCAATTCGAAACTTTGAGTAACCGTAGTGAGCGGCTTGAGTGCAAAGCAACCATCAAGCCGTGTAGCAGGTTAATCAAAGTTTCGCGCTCATTAAAAAGGTCGTACTGATATGCACCCCATGCTCAACATCGCGGTGAAGGCCGCTATTCGCGCCGGCAAGATGATTTACCGTGCCGCCGACAACCTCGATCACCTCACCGTGACCAAAAAATCCCACGCGGATTACGTCAGTGAAGTGGATCGCGCCGCCGAGCGCATCATCATCGAAGCCTTACAGCAAGCCTATCCCAGCCATGCGATTCTAGCAGAAGAGAGCGGCGCCCAAGGCGAGTCGGAATACCTGTGGATCATCGACCCGCTCGACGGCACCACCAACTTCCTGCACGGTGTGCCGCAATATGCCGTCTCCATCGCCCTGCAACACAACGGCGTGCTGACCCAGGCAGTCATCTACGACCCGACCAAGAACGACCTCTTCACCGCCACCCGCGGTCGCGGCGCTTTCCTCAACGACAAGCGCATCCGCGTGAGCAAGCGCAAGGAACTGGCCGACAGCCTCATCGGCACCGGCTTTCCCTACACCAATTTCGAACACAAGGACGCCTACATGGCGATCTTCACCGACGTCATGCAAAAGACCGCCGGCCTGCGTCGTCCCGGTGCCGCCTCGCTCGATCTGGCCTGGACGGCCGCCGGACGTTTCGACGGTTTCTTCGAGACTGCGCTCAAGCCCTGGGATCTCGCCGCCGGCGCACTGCTCATCACCGAGGCGGGCGGCATGGTCAGCGACCTGCACGGCTCGGACACCTACATCAAGAGCGGCCATATCTGCGCGGGCAACCCCTTCATCCACCCGCAACTGCTGGAAGTCATCGCCCCGCACCTGACTTCCGGCCTCAAGGGTCAATAAACAGCGCTTCCAACCGGCACTCATATGGATACCCTGCTCATCCTCACGATCACGACCATCGCCATCGTCCTGATCTTCGAGTACACCAACGGTTTCCATGACGCCGCGAACATCATCGCAACCGTCATCGCCTCGCGCGCGATGACGCCGGTGCAGGCAGTGCTGCTGGTCGCCTTCTTCGAGTTCCTCGGCCCCCTGCTGGGAGGTACCGCGGTGGCCAACACCATCGGCAAGTTCATCACGCTGGACGACCTCGACCGAACGCTCGCGCTCACCATCGTGCTGTGCGGCCTGGTCGGTGCCATCGCCTGGAACCTGGCCACCTGGTGGTTCGGTATCCCCTCATCATCCTCGCATGCGCTGGTCGGCGGATTGGCCGGTGTGGTGATGGTCGCCGCCGGTGGCGACCATGTGGCCTGGGGCTTCGGGGATCTGCTGCACGGCGAGCTCAACGGTGTCGCCAAAGTCATTGCCGCACTCATCCTCTCTCCGCTGATCGGTTTCTGGGTCGGCTTCGTGCTGCACCGGGTCATGCTGGGATTGCTGCGCGGTGCGCGCCCTTCCATCAACCGCGACCTGCGTCACCTGCAGTTCGTCACCTCGGCCGGGCTGGCTTTCTCGCACGGTGCCAACGATGCGCAGAAGAGCATGGGCATTCTGACGCTGGTGCTGGTGCTCGGCGGCTTCATCCCCACTTTCGAAGTGCCGTTCTGGGTGATGCTGACCTGCTCCGTCGCCATCGTGCTGGGCATCCTTTCCGGCGGCTGGCAGATCGTGCGCACGCTGGGCTTCTCCATCTACAAGATCCGCCCCTTGCACGCGCTCGATTCGCAGATGACCGCCGCCGCCGTGATCTTCAGTTCGTCGATGTTCGGCGCCCCCGTTTCCACCACCCACGTGGTCGCCTCCTCCATCATGGGCATAGGCGCTTCCGAGCGTCCCAAGGCCGTGCGCTGGGGCAAGGCGTTCGAGATCGTCACCACCTGGCTCATCACCATACCCGGCGCAGCGCTGATGTCGATTTGCTGCTATCTTCTCGTCAACTTCTTCGTCTAGAGGCCACCCCATGAATGCCGCACTCAAAGCATCCCAGACCATGCTGGCCCGCATCCTTGACCGCGTCTTCCCCAAGGTGCCGGATTTCTTCCACATGCTCACCGAGCAGAACCTCAAGGTCGCGCACACCGTCGATCTGCTGGTCGAATACATGGAGCAGGACGGCCCCGAAGTCGCCGACGCGCTCAAGCTCGACGTGCACGAGGCCGACCTCATCAAGGCGCGCAACCTGCACGAACTCAACGACGCCTTCTCCACCCCCATCGACCGCGAAGATATCTACCGCGCCATCATGACGCTGGACGAGATCGTGATGTATTGCAAGACCACCGTGCACGAGATGGACGTGCTCGGCGTGAAACCCGACCCCTTCATGCGCGACATCTCGCACTGCCTCAAGGAAGGCGTGGAAGCGCTGTCCAGCGGCTTCGCCAAGCTGGCCACGACCCCCGCCGCCGCCGCGCACGATGCCGATGCCGCGCGCAAGGCCGAGCGCCGCGCCGAGAAGCAATACCGTATCGCGCTCTCCACCCTGTTCGAGGGCAGCGACTACGTCAGCATGTTCAAGCGCCGCGAGATCTACCGCCACCTCACCAACGCCGCCCACCACATGGCGCAATGCGCCAACACCCTGCACGACATCGTGGTCAAGATCAGCTGAGTCTTGCTGCATGAACGCCCCGGAAAAATCCAGCCACACGCCGATGATGCAGCAGTACCTGCGGCTGAAGGCAGACCACGCCGACAAGCTGCTGTTCTACCGCATGGGCGACTTCTACGAACTGTTCCATGACGACGCCGTGCGCGTCGCCAAACTGCTCGACATCACCCTCACCCAGCGCGGCGCCTCCAACGGCCAGCCGATCAAGATGGCGGGCGTGCCCTACCACGCCGCAGAGCAATACCTCGCAAGGCTGGTGAAGATGGGCGAATCCGTCGCCATCTGCGAACAGATCGGCGACCCCGCCACCAGCAAAGGCCCGGTCGAACGCAAAGTCGTGCGCATCGTCACCCCCGGCACCGTCACTGACTCCGCATTGCTCGAAGAGAAGCGCGACAACCTGCTGCTCGCGCTGCACCAGAACCGCAACGAGATCGGCCTCGCCTGGCTCAACCTCGCCTCGGGACAATTCACCCTCTCCGAAGTCAGCGCCAGCCAGTTGCCCGCCGAACTGGAACGCCTGCAACCCTCCGAGATTTTGTACGCCGAAAGCACCACCGCGCCGCAGTTCAAGAACGCCGCCAGCAAATCCCTGCCCGACTGGCACTTCGACCGCGACACTGCGCACCGCGCGCTGTGCCAGCAGTTCGGCACCCGCGACCTCGCCGGCTTCGGCTGTGAAGATTTCACGCATGGCCTGAGTGCCGCCGGCGCCCTGCTCGGCTACGCCAAACTCACGCAAGGCCAAAGCATCACCCACATCCGCAGCGCGCAGGTCTATCACGCCGACGAATACGTGCGCATGGACGCCGCGACAAGACGCAACCTGGAGATCACCCAAACATTGCGCGGCGAACCCGCGCCGACCCTGCTCTCGCTGCTGGACACCTGCGCGACCAACATGGGCAGCCGATTGTTGGCGCATTGGTTGCATCATCCGTTGCGGGATCGAAATGTACTAAGTGCAAGACTGGATGCGGTCACCGCGCTACTCCCCTCGCCCGCAAGCGGGAGAGGGGCCGGGGGTGAGGGTTACCGCAATGTGCATGAACACCTAAAACCCAGCGTAGACGTAGAACGCATCACCGCCCGCATCGCCCTGCGCAGTGCAAGACCGCGCGACCTCTCCGGCCTGCGCGATACGCTGCTGACCTTGCCGCAGTTACACACCCTGCTGGCAAACGTGGATGCCCCGCGAATTCAGCATTTAGCCCGAGAGCTTAACCAGACCGTTCGTCCTGATCCTTCGACAAGCTCAGGACTAAAGGCAGTCGAAGGATCGGCGCGCAGCGCCGGCGGACCTGAAGACACACACCAGCCCAGTACGCCCGTTCATGCTTCGACAGGATCAGCACGAACGGGAAATGAATTGGTGGAGTTGTTACAAAAAACCATCAAAGCCGAACCCTCCTCCGTCCTGCGCGAAGGAGGCGTAATCGCCGACGGCTTCGATTTTGAGCTTGATGAACTAAGAGGCATCCAAACCAACTGCGGCGACTTCCTGATGGAGCTGGAGCTGCGCGAACGCGCCCGCACCGGCATCGATAAACTCAAGGTCGAATACAACCGCGTACACGGCTTCTACATCGAAGTCAGTTTCGCCAATGCATCCAAGGTGCCGGACGACTACCGCCGCCGCCAGACGTTGAAGAACGTCGAGCGCTACATCACGCCGGAACTCAAAGCTTTCGAAGACAAGGCGCTCTCCGCCAACGACCGCGCCCTGGCACGCGAGAAGTTCCTCTACGAACAACTGCTGGATCAGCTCGCACCCTTCATCCCGCAACTGCAGCGCATCGCCGCCGCCATCGCCGAACTGGACGTGCTCGCCACCTTCGCCGAGCGCGCCGCCACGCTCAATTTCTGCGCGCCGCAGTTCAGCGACGACACGCAGATCAGCATCGTCAAAGGTCGCCATCCGGTAGTGGAAGCGCAAGTGGACACCTTCACCCCCAACGACACCACGCTCAACGACGCGCGCCGCACGCTACTCATCACCGGCCCCAACATGGGCGGTAAATCCACCTACATGCGCCAGGTCGCCATCATCGCGCTGCTCGCGCATGTCGGCTGCTTCGTCCCCGCGCAGGAAGCGGTGCTGGGCGAGATCGACCAGATCTTCACCCGCATCGGCGCATCGGACGACCTCGCCAGCGGACGCTCCACCTTCATGGTCGAGATGACCGAGGCCGCCAACATCCTGCACAACGCCACCGACAAGAGCCTGGTGCTGGTGGACGAGATCGGGCGCGGCACCAGCACCTTCGACGGCCTCGCCCTCGCCTACGCCATCGCGCGCCACCTGCTGGAGATCAACCGCAGCTACACCCTGTTCGCCACGCACTATTTCGAACTCACACGGCTGGCCGAAGAATTCAAGCAGCTCGCCAACGTCCACCTCGCCGCCGTCGAACACCAGCACACCATCGTCTTCCTGCACAGCGTCAACGAAGGCGCCGCCAGCCAGAGCTATGGCCTGCAAGTCGCCGCACTCGCGGGCGTGCCGAACAGCGTCATTCGCTCCGCGAAGAAACAACTGGTGAAACTGGAACAGAACAGCGCCGCACAGAACCCGCAGGGAGATTTGTTTACTGCCGCACCAGAAGCGCCGGAGCCGGAAGAACATCCGCTGCTGTCGGCGCTGCGCGACTTGCAGCCGGACGAGATGAGTCCGAAGGAAGCGCTGGAGAGGATGTATCAGTTGAAGAAGCTGATATAGGTCATCTTGCTAAGAGTCGAACTGCAAACTAACGAAATTCCTAATTTGTTCGCACAGTTCAAGGACCTCATTGGCGAGCGATATTGGTTAAAGCGTGTTACTTCAATCAAAGAAGATATTCAAGGCAGACCATTTCTTGCGAATTTATTGCACAGAGAAAATGCAATTGCTTTAGCACTTACCAGATGTAGCGACCTCACCAAACAGCATGGTCGTATCCCCATACAGGAAACTGAAAATCGAAACCTGTATCCGGCAATGAGTTTTGCCGCACAGTCCCTTTCCATCATTGAGCATTCCTCAAAAAATGAGGCCACTAAATTCGTTCAGCGCATACGTGGTGCATTTAAGAATCCTAACGATATGCGCGCAATTCAGCTGGAGTTGATGGCTGCAACGCATTTCGTTCATCGCGGCAACACAATCAACTGGCCAGAAATGGATGGAATAGGCAGGTTCGATTTACTAATCAACAACATTGGCAATAGCGGCCTAGAAGTCGAGTGCAAATCAATCTCCGAAGACAAGGGACGTAAAATACACCGACGCGAGGCACTTGAATTCCACCATCTCGTCAAACCTGAGCTTCAAACACTGAGTCGAAAACTTCGGTCTGGCATCTCTGTGGTATTGACTCTTCCTGATCGCTTGCCTGCCATGTACAAACAAAAACAAGAATTGGCAAAACGGGTAATTAAAGCAGTCATTGCATCACAGCATTTAACTTTGGATGATGGCAGTGATATTCGCATTTCGGAATTTGACATGAAGAGTCTGGAATTCGCTGAAACTGAAAGTGGCGCAACAATTTCGAGAGCATCAATTGATAAGGTTACCGCAACGAACAATCGCGAAGTAATGATTCTGGGCAATAAGTCAGGCGCAATCATTTTCGCACTCCAGAGTCGACAAGACGATACGTTGATGGAGTCCGTTTTCGAAACAGTAAGCGAATCAGCAAAGAGTCAGGTAAGCAAACACCGGCCCGCCCTATTCCTTGTTGGTTTATACGGCATTGAGGCAGAACAATTGCTAAGCATAGCCGCACAAGATAACGATCCAACTCAGCCCCCTACAGCACTTCGACTAGCTGTAAGCAATTTCCTCGCAAAAGAAAATCGAGACCATATTATTGGAGTAGGCTTCTTAAGCAATAGCAACCTGAACCCAGAACTAAATGGTGTAGTTAAGAGTGGCGGAAGTGCATATATCTTTCCAAATAAGGAAAGTAGCTTCTGGCATCAGGATTTCAGTGGATTATTTTCAGGAAGGTAATCGTAACAAGCAAGGTAGCTAATGGAGTCGCGGAATAATCAGGGGCCACTATTTCCTGATTGAGAAACTTCTCTTATTCACCAACACCTGCTCAGCTATGCCCTGCCGCAGGTTCAAATAACACAAACCCCGCATACCGCCTCATCGCACGTCTTTTCTCCGGCGGCATCAGGATGCCCAGCACGGACGTGATGAGCCTGACGTGCCACGGGAATGGCGCAGGGCGACGCAGGCGTTGTGCTTCTTCCGCGAAATATTTGATCTCTTTCGGCTGCCACCCGGCTGCGGCGAAGAAGCCGAAGTAGTCTTTCGGCTCGAAGAGGAAGGGCGCGTTCTTCATCGCCCGGCTCATGCCGCTGCGTCTGCGGTATTCGTAAGACGCGGGGGAGAAGTAATCGACGATCCAGTATTTCATGGCTGCTCTGGCGCGCAGGTCTGCACCGAGTGCGGCCACTGCCTCTTCGGGAAGGTAGGGGGTGACGGCTTCTGTGAGCACCAGGACTTTGCCGGAGCGGTTCGCCACCTCATCCAGCAATTGCCGCCGCGCCTGTGCATCGGCGAGATCGAGTGCGATCCTTTCAAGCTGACAGCGCGGTTCTTCCTGGGCGAGTTGAGTGCGCTTCCATTCGATGATGGCAGGATGATCGACTTCGATCCAGCGCAGCGTTTCCGGCAGCGTCATGCGGTAGGGGCGCGTATCCAGCCCGGCACCCAGATTCAGGATGGTATCCACGCCTTCGGCGATGGCCTGCTGTATGAGTTCGTCGATGATGCAGGTGCGGATGATGACGGTCCACCCGCCCATCATGGCCTGCGGCGGCAGGCTGGCGATGATCGCCATGCCCCGTTCGCCCGCCAGCTTGTCTGCGAGCGGATCGCGGAACAGGGCATCCGGTCGCTCGCTTTCGATGGCGCGATAGGCTGCCGCCATGAAGGCGGTATCGGGGACGTTCTGGATGGCGGGGTTTGTCATGCGGGGTTCCTGACGTGTGAATTAAAGGTGCATGGCTTGAATTGCTTTTCGCTAAACTCCAACCTCAACCAATTGTATTCGGTTTGTTCTGCACATCACAAAGGTAAGCAATGGAAATTCTAGTCTGGGCATTCTTCGGCGGCATCGTCGGTGCCGTGCTCATGGATGTCACCGAGACTTACGCCGCAAAGTTCGGCATCACCAGCGGCGTCAATATCGCCCTGGTGGGGCGCTGGTTCCTGGGCTTGCTGCGCGGGCGCTTCACTTATTCCAACATTCTCGATTCCGCCCCGCTCTCCAATGAAGTGAGAGCCGGCTGGGGGTTTCATTTTCTTGTCGGCGGCGGCGGGGTGGCGTTGCTGTATCCGCTCTTTTTCCAAATCACCGGCTTGCCTTTCCCCGGCAATCATCTGCTGGGCGGTGCGCTGTTTGGCTTGGCCACTTCAGCGCTGCCCTGGTTCATTCTGCTGCCCTCGTTTGGCTGGGGGATGTTCGGGCGGCGCGGGCCGCGCGGCTCGAATGCCTTGCTGGCGAGTACGCTTTCTCATCTGCCTTACGGATTGGGCGTCGGTGCGATGATCGCGCTGGGCGGAAACAGCTAACAAGCTCTGCTTCGCATACCTGCATCCGTTCCAGTCAACAGGGACGAGCCGCGACACCGATGGACAGCCCTCGCCAATAAACCTCTTATTAATCATGGGTAATTGACGCTAAATCCGTGCTTTGCGGAAAAAGTATTACCGTTTTGGCCGATATTCCGGTTATGCTTTTTCCTTCGCCACTCAAGAGGCCCACAATCATGATCCTGCTATTCTCCGAACAATGGATGTCCGCCCTGAAGGATGCCTGGAACTCGGCACCCCAAGTCTTTGAGCCCTTGCAAAAGGCCGCGTTTTCTTCCCGCGTCGGTTACGGTTTCGTTGGGGAACCCCAGCCGCGGGGCGTACTCGTGATTGAAGACGGAATGGCGAGTTCGACGCTTACCGGAACCGACATCGGTGAGGTCGATTGGGATCTGCGCGCAACGGAAGACAACTGGAAGGGCTGGATCGAGAATGGATTCTCGCTTTACAACCTGGGTATCGCATTCGCCTCCCATCAGTTGCAGTTCCAAAAAGGCGATTACGCCCAGATGCTGAAGAACCCGCTGCTGAGCCGACCCTTCGTCAGGCACTTTGAACTGTTCGAGAACATCCAGACCTATCAGACCAACTCGGGACTGCTGTACCGTCTGGGGCTGAAAAAGAAAAAGGGCGTCATCGAAGCGGACAATTCCGGACAGCGCTCCGGGTTGGACCTGCTGGAAGCGATCCAGGCTCATATCAAATGGAAAACACGTTTCCAGAATGCGATCAGTGGCGAATCGAAGGAGAAGTTCAGTCCCGAGGAAGCCTATGTTGATACGGGATGCAGCCTTGGGAAATGGATCCATAGCCCTTTTTCGGAGATCTTCCACGACCAACCCCATTTTGAAGATCTCAAAAAGACCCACGTCGAGTTCCACAAGATCGCCGGGGACATCGTGATCAAGATTCAAAGCGGTTCGAAGGAAAGCCTGGATCAGTCGATGGACGAGTTCAATCGCATTTCCCGCAACTTGATCCGCGATCTGCATGAACTGGCCAAGTTCATGTAGGCCGTCCCATCTACCGAAAGCACAGCCCCTATTTTCATCTGACAGCCTGTGACCACGCTTATCGCCCTGCTGCGCGGCATCAATGTCGGCGGCAGCAACCCATTGCCGATGAAGGAGCTGGCCGCTTTGTTAACGGAAATGGGGCTGCGCGAGGTTCGGACTTATATCCAGAGCGGGAATGTGGTGTTCCGCTGCGATGTGAAAAACAAGGCGGCGCTGGCCGCAAAGATCAGCGCGGCGATCAAGACACAGCATGGCTTCGCGCCACATGTGCTGCTGCTCGACGCAGCGGAATTGCACGAAGCGATGGCTGGCAATCCCTACCCGGAGACCGAGCCAAAATCCTTGCACCTGTACTTTTTGGACGAGGCGCCGCAGCATCCAGACTTGAAATCGCTGGAAGCCATCAAGCCAGACGGTGAACACTTCACGCTGGCGGGCAAGGTGCTCTACCTGCACACGCCGGAAGGTTTCGGTTCTTCCAAACTCGCCGCGCGGGTGGAAAAGTTGCTGGGCGTGGCCGCCACCGCGCGCAACTGGAACACGGTGCGCAAGCTGGCGGAGATGGTCAGCTGAAACCGCCGCCTGGAAACGACCAAACGGACCGGCTCCATCTCCTTGCCGCAGATTCCGTTCACAGGTGCGAGTAAGTTAAAGGAGAGCAGCTTCGCATTCGAAAAACAAAGGGAGCTAGGCGGCGGTTTTCGCCTTACTCCAAAATCCGATACGGCTCCATCGCGACCCTTTCGACCCGTTCACCGAGCATGACCACTTCCCCGACCCGCCTGCTGTCGCCCGTTTCGCTGAACTCGAAGCGATAGCTGCGGCGCAGTACCCGGCGGCCGTTGCTGTCGCGTGCCAGCGCCAGTCTGGTGCCGGCGACGGTGTCGTCCAGAAATTGCACATCCATCTTCATGCAGGCTTGCTTGCCGGCATTGCGCGCGATCTCGAGGATGCGGATGCTGTGCAGCCAGAACCAGACCCCCAGACCCAATACGGCCAGTACCAATAAACTTGCGAAGTCCATGATGATTCCCGTTGCTGAAGTTGCTTAGCCCAAGGGAGCGAAGCGCGGCACGGTTTTGCCTTCGTGCTGCACCGGCTCGTGGAAGGCAGACTTGGGGCGCGTCCATATCTGCCCCTGCTCGGATCTGTAAACCATCATGATGATGTCTGGGTCGGCTTCCAGCTTCGCCTCGCAGACGATCTCGTAGATGCCACCCTTGTAGTGCCGGTATTTCATTGCTCGCCCCTCACAACTCTGTCATGTGCGGATTCTACCGCCTGCGGCTTGACCCGCACTCAATCAATCTCGGGCAGCCACCCCATAGCTGCTAGACTCCGGCGTATGGACATCCCGCAGATCTCCAGACAGCTTGAGGACACCGGCTACATCGTTCTGGCCAAACCGCTGGTCGATGAGCTATTGGCAAAACTTTTCACGCGTTGCCACGATGATGACTCCGGGCGGTTCCACTCGGCCCAGGTAGGCAGGGGTGCGGCGAAGCAGCAGCTCGGCTCGATACGCAGCGATGTGATCGACTGGCTGGATGCCGCCAACGGCACCGACCAGATCTATCTGGCCTGCATGGAAGAGTTGCGTCTGGGGCTGAATGAATCGCTTTTTCTGGGTTTGTTCGATTACGAGTGTCACTATGCCATCTACGGCGAGGGCGATGGCTACGCAAAACATTCCGATGTGCTGCAGGGCAAGAAGAACCGGATACTGACGACCGTGCTCTATCTGAATGAAGACTGGCACGCCTGCGACGGCGGCGAACTGGTTGTATTCGAATCGACCGGAAAATCGATCCTCACCACGGTCAACCCGACGTTCGGCACGATGATCATATTCCTGAGCGAGTCGTTTCCGCACGAAGTACTCATCTCGCACGCCACCCGCCGCAGCATCGCCGGATGGTTCCGGGTCAGTGGCAGTTGATTCTGAACGTCAAACTGAATATAACCGCTGCACTTTAATGTGATTCAACTGGTCGACGCAGCCCCGTCCGACATATTCTCTTCATTCAAGCACCGTAACATCCTCTCCCTGACCAACCCAAATCAGTCATTGCAGCTTCACCATCCTGGTCGTATCATCATATTAGAATCTTCTAATATAAAGGAGCTCGTCATGGACATCGATGAAAAAAGTGCGTTGGGCGAACAGGCTTATGCGAAGGCCCTGAAGTACGAGCTGGATTACGGCTGTTGTCCGCAGTGCGTGCTGGCGACGGTGCAGGAGACCATCGGCATCATCGACGACCAGACGGTGAAGGCGAGCCACGGGCTTTCCGGCGGCGGCGGACTGCTGGGCGAGGGTGTCTGCGGCGCGCTCACCGGCGGGCTGCTGGCGCTGAGCGCGAAATACGGCCGTGACCGCGACAAGCTGGACAGCGGGCGCCACATCAACAATTTCAAGAAGGCGAAGGAACTCACCGAGCGTTTCCGCCAGGAATTCGGCGGCGTGACCTGCCAGCAGTTGCAGCAACAGTTCACCGGACGCACCTATGACATGTGGAATGCCGAGGAGTACAAGGCATTCGATACGGCGCGCGGCAACCAGTGCGCGCATGCCACCGGCACGGTGACGAAGTGGGTGGTCGAGTCGATGGGATGACGCAGACGAACGAAACATTGCAGGAGAGCATCGCGCAGCAACGCAAAGAGTTGCTGCAAACCATGCAGGAACCGCTGCGTCAGCTGGCCGTGCGCTGTGCCACAGTCTGGGCTGACCGCGACCGGCTGGATGCGGTGCTGCGCGAGGGGCTGGCGTCGCTGACTTACGGCCGCTCGCTGTATGCGCTGGACACCCGCGGCATCCAGGTCAGCAGCAATGTCAGCGCCGACGGGCTGATGCCGGCCTCCTTCGGGCGCGACCGCTCGAAGCGACCTTACATGACAGAGGTGTTGCCGATCTCGGGCACACTGCTCTCGGAGGCCTACATCAGCCAGTTCGGGCGGCGCCCTTCGCTCTCCGCAATGCAGATCGTGCGCGGGGCATCCGGTTCGGCGCTGGGATTCATCGGCACCGATTTCGACCTGCGCGACCTGCCGTTGACGCGCAAGCTCTACGACGAACCGGTGACCTGGCGCCAGCTCAAGGGCGACCCCTCCATCCGCAGCACCGTCTATCACCAGCACCGCGTGGAGAGCGCACTGGACCAGCAGCTCGACACCGTGCTGGGGGTGATCGAGGAGCTGATGAACTACCACGGCGTGTACCACGTCATGCTGCATTTCTCCAGCAACCGCGCGGTGATCTGGGAGATGGGCGATCCCTACCGCTATCGCATGCTCGACATCGACGCGCTGGTCGATCCGAACATCTGCCTCGCCTATCCGCGCAAGCCCTACCCCGCCGATGCGCTGGTGCCGCGCGAACGCATCCGCACCGTGCTGGACCTGTTCCGCGAACTGCGCTTCATGGACGACACCTTCTACCTGCGTTCGGGCACGCTGAACGTGTTCAACGGCATCGTCGGCCTCACCTTCTCCTGCGACGGTTCGCACTACATCCCGCACGACGAGTTCCTGCGCGCGGGGTTCGATTTCTGGGTGAAGAGCTGAACGTTATCGCTCCAAAGCCCCACTTGCGATAGCTATATTCCCCCGTAACGCTTGCTCCGGCGGCGAAGTAACGGCGTAAGATGGTGCGATCAAGCTGGCGACCCACACCTTGTTTCCTTGATGCAGCACGTCATGATCTTTTCGTCATGGCGAGCCTGACAACTGAAAGGAGCAGCCATGAAGAACTCCAGATACCTCATCGTCGGCGGCGGCATGACTGCCGACTCGGCCGCGCGCGGCATCCGCAAGATCGACACCAGCGGCAGCATCACCATGATCTGCGAAGAACGCGACCCCCCGTATGACCGCCCGCCCCTGTCCAAGTCTTTGTGGAAGGACAAGCCGCTCGAAACCATCTGGCGCGACACCGCCACGCTCAACGTCGAGATGCTGCGCGGCCGCAAGGTGGTCACCCTCAATGCGGCAAAGAAAACGGTGACCGACGATGCCGGCAACGTCTACGGCTACGAGAAGCTGCTGCTTGCCACGGGCGGCTCCCCGCGCCTGTTGCCGGATGCCGATGCGCAGGTGATCTATTTCCGGACCGCCGATGACTACCGCAAGCTGCGCGCACTGAGCGAGCGCGGCAAGGATTTTGTGGTGATCGGCGGTGGCTTCATCGGTTCGGAGGTGGCGGCGGCGCTGGCCATGAACGGCAAGCACGTCACGATGGTGTTTCCGTCCAACGGCATCGGATCGCGCGTCTATCCGCCCGACCTCATGACGTTCCTGAACTCGTACTACGAGGAGAAAGGCGTCACCCTGCTCGCATCCGAGACGGTCAAATCGGTGCGCAGGCTGGACGGCAAGATGGTCGTGACCACGGGCAGCGGGCGCGAACTGACTGCCGACGGTGTCGTGGCCGGGCTGGGCATCCTGCCCAACACCGCGCTGGCCGAACAGGCCGGGCTCGACGTGAACAACGGCATCATCGTGGACGAGCTGCTGCGCACCAGCGACCCGGATATCTTCGCGGCGGGCGATGTGGCAAACTTCCACAGCGCCGCGCTTGATAAACGCATGCGCGTGGAGCACGAGGACAACGCCAATGTGATGGGCGAGATGGCGGGCCGCAATATGGCCGGACAGACAGACATCTACAGCCACCAGCCCTACTTCTATACCGACCTGTTCGAGCTGGGCTACGAAGCAGTGGGCGTGCTTGATAGCAGTCTCGATACTGTCGAAGACTGGCAGGAAACGTTCCACAAGGGCGTGATCTACTATCTGCGCGACGGTTATGTGCGCGGTGTGCTGCTGTGGAACACCTGGGGCCAGGTGGCTGCCGCGACGCAGCTGATCGCGGAGAAGATGCAGCACACCCGCGAGACGCTGAAGGGGCGGATAAGCGATTAAGGAATGAGCGGGGTCATGCTACGATTCCCGAAAAAAGAGGGGGCAGCATGGGTAACACCGACTGGATCGACCGCAACGAATATCCGTTCGCATCGCACTATTTCCAGACCGCGGCAGGCAAGCTGCATTATGTGGACGACGGCAGCGGCGAGGTGGTCGTCATGCTGCACGGCAACCCGGCCTGGTCGTTCCTGTATCGCAAGCTCATCAAGCGCCTGTCGCCGCACTACCGCTGCATCGCCCCTGACTATATCGGCTTCGGCCTTTCCGACAAGCCCGCCGACTGGAGCTACCTGCCGGAGGAACACGCGAAGAACCTCGAAGCGCTCATCGCCCATCTCGATCTGAAGGACATCACGCTGGTGGTGGGCGACTGGGGCGGCCCCATCGGCATGCAGTACGCGGTGGATCATCCGCAGAACGTGAAGCGTCTGGTGGTCACCAATACCTGGGCTTGGCCGGTGGATAAGGACTTCCACTATGTTTCGTTCAGCGCCCTGATGGGCGGTCCCATCGGTCGCTTTCTGATCCGTCACTTCAACTTCTTCGTCAATTCATTCATGCGGGTGGCATTCGGCGACAAGCGCAAACTCGGCGAACATGCGCACCGGCACTATCGCAACGCGCTACCCACGGCTGCATCGCGCAAGGGCTGTTATGTGTTCCCCAAACAGATCATCGCTTCCTCGCTCTGGCTGGAAAGACTGTGGCGCAAGATGGGCTTGCTGAAAGACAAGCCGACCTTGCTGGTGTGGGGCATGAAGGATGTCGCGTTCCGCGAGAAGGAATTGAAACGCTGGCAAACGACGCTACCCAACTCGATCACGCTACGGCTGAACACGGTGGGGCATTTCGTGCCGGAAGAAGCGCCTGCCGAATTGGGCGAGGCAGTGGAGAATTTCCTCAAGGAGCGACAACATGGCTGACCGTTACTTTTCGAAACAGTCTTTCACCTTCCTCTCTGCGCTGGCAGAGCACAACGAGCGCGCCTGGTTCGAGCAGCATCAGCAGGAATACGAGGACTTCGTGCGCACGCCCGCGCTGGACTTCATCGGCGACATGTCGGACGAGATGCCCGCGATCTCGCGCCATTTCCTGGCGCAGCCGAAGAAGGTGGGCGGCTCGCTGATGCGCATCTATCGCGACACGCGCTTCTCGCGCGACAAGACGCCGTACAAGACCAACATCGGCATCCAGTTCCGCCATGAAGTGGGCAAGGATATCCACGCGCCGGGTTACTACCTGCACATCGAACCGGGTGAGTGTTTCGTCGGCATCGGTTTGTGGCATCCGGATGCGGATGCGCTGTTCAAGATACGCGAGGCCATCGCGCAGAAGGGTGACGAGTGGCTGGCGGCGCGCGACGACAAGACCTTCCGTAAACACTTCACGCTGGAAGGCGATTCGCTCGCCAACGCGCCGCGCGGTTTCGCCAAGGACCATCCGCTGGTGGAAGACCTGAAGCGCAAGGATTTCATCTGTCTGGCGCCGTTGAGCGAGGCGATGGTCACTTCGGGGAAGTTACGCGAACAGGTGGTGGATCGTTTCCGCCAAGCAGCGCCCTACATGCGTTTCCTGTGCAAGGCGCTGGAGTTGCGTTTCTGATCAGTTGCCGCCGAACAGCTTGCCTGCTTCGGCGATGCCTGCGATCTTGCTGATGGTCGCGGTCAGTTCCTTCACCCTGGTGTCGAGCGCGGCGATTTCTTTGGTCTTGGCTTCAAGCTCGGCGGTGTGGTCCACCGCATCGCTCTTCTTGGCCTGCTCCTGTTTGAGTGTCTCCTTGAGTTGCTCGATGACGCGCATGAATTCGAGCGACTGCTTCTTTTCTTCCTCAAGCTGGGTGGTCTTCTTGACCAGCTCCTTTTCCGCCAGCGCCAGCGATTCCTTTGCGTTGGCTTCCAGATCGGCCGCCTTCTTGACGATGTCGGTGGTCTTGATCTGTTCCTGCTTGAGGCTCTCGCGCAACTGCACGATGGTCTTCAGCAGGTCCAGCGATTTGCTCTTCTCCTCCTCGAGCAGCGAATCCTTCTTCGCCAGCTCGAAAGCGAGGTCGCGGTCTTTCGCGGATCGGTCCTGCGTCTCCTCGACCTTTGTGCCGTCGTTGTAAACGGGGATCTTTACTGTCTTGTCCATGCTGTTCTTGTTCATCATGATGTCGGAGTGGGCCTCGATTATTTGCCTTGCGGATTGGCCGGCTCAGCGGCCGCGGCAGACTCTTTTGCCAAGGGTGAAGAAAGCGGCACCGCGATAGCCGGACTGCTGGCTGCGGTTTGCGGCTTGGGGAGCGCTGCCGGAGCGACGACCGGTCTGGGTGCAGGCTTGGCGGGCAGCGACGTTGCGAACTGGGTGGGAGCCAGCAAACCGCCGGCCTCCTGCGGGGCCGACTGCGGTTTGACGATCACGGGGCGCGGCGCCAGCACCGGCTTGGGGGGCGCGACTGCGACCGGCACTGCACTGGCGGGGGCGATTGACGGCTGGGCGACCGGCTGTGCATTCACAGGCGCGGGTGCCGTGAGCGTGGGTGCAGCTTCGGGCAGGAAGGCTGGAGCGACTTTTGCCGCATCGGTGCTCGGAATGACTGTAGGCACCTCTGTCTCGGTCGGTTGCGAGGCGAGCCAGCCCTGCCAGGCCACTGCCGCGACGATGCCTGCTGCGGTAAGAGCCAGCAACCAAATTGCGCGGTGCAGCTTGTCGTTCTTGCGGATGATGCGCACTTTGGCCTTGCCGAAGATGTTGTGGGTGATGACCGCATCTCCGATTTCTCTGGACAAGCTCACCCGCGACCGCGCCGGGATCAGCTGTCGGTCCTGAAGATCGGGTTGGCTGCTCTGTTCACTCATCTTTTCCGCCTCTGGTTCTACTGCTCAACGGGTGCATGATAACAAGGAATCGCCGGGGCACAACGGCGGAAAAGCAATTGTCGCCCGCAGGCGGCCGGCTCGGATCGCCACACCCGTGATTCGGCCTGCCAAGTCTCGGCAATTTAGGATATCTTTCGCCTATCTATCCCGGGAGCGGTTATGAGATTACGAGTGTTGATCCTAGGCTATGGCGAGATGGGACATGCCATGGAATACCTGCTGGGCACACGCCACGACGTGCGCATCTGGAACATGGGCGAGGTGGTGCGCGGCAGGCACCGCAAACTGGAGGGCGAGGTCACCGAGGCGCAGGTGGTGCTGTTCTGCCTGCCGGTGAATCCGCACCACGAGATCGCCACGCGCATTGCGCCGCATCTGCCCAAAGGCAGCGTGTGCCTTTCCATCGCCAAGGGACTGGACGAATCGGGACGCACGGCGGCGCAGGTGTTCGACAGTGTGTTCGCCGGCAGCCATCACTACGGCGTGATCTACGGCCCGATGATCTCGGAAGAGATCCGCGCGGGCCGCCATGCTTTTGCCGATGTTGTGTTGTCCAACATGGCGGATTTCGACGTGATGAACGACCTGTTCCGCGGCAGCACGCTGGTGTGCCAGCAGGCAAGCGACATGCACGGACGCAGCTGGTCGGTGATACTAAAGAACGTGTATGCCATCCTGTTCGGCGTGGCGGACGAGATGAAACTGGGCAAGAACATGCGCGGCCATTTGATGGTCGCCGCCATGGCGGAACTCTCCGGCATCGTGCAGTCGTTCGGCGGGCAGGCACACACACCGTACAGTTATGCCGGACTGGGCGACCTGCTGACCACGGCGACGAGCGCGGACTCGCACCATCACGAACTCGGCTGCAAACTGGTGCGCGGCGAACTGGACGATATCTCCGGCGAAGGCGTGCATACCCTGCGCATGGTGGAAAAGTTCAGGGTGTTCGACTGGCGCGCCTATCCGCTTTTCTCGCTATCGCACGACATTGTCAACGAGCCGGAGAAGCTACCCGAACGCGTGGAGGAATATCTGAACTATCTGCGCGGGATGCAGAGCTGCCCGATCTGAGGGCTGACCTATCGATTAAAGCATGAAGTCACCAGAAGCCCCTCTCCCGCACGCGGGAGAGGGGTTGGGGTGAGGGTTGGTAAATTGAAACTGGATTTGGAGGTGCGCACCGCCCCTCATCCCCACCCCTTCCCCCGCCTGCGGGGGAAGGGAGTATGCCAACCTACAGCAAACTCGCCGGGCCGGCGCTCTTATCCACCATCCATTCGCCGTCGCTCTTGCTGACGCTGTCGGTGTAGTGGGCGATCTTGAGCGCGATATGGGTCGATTTCCTGATGTAGTGATCGATATTGTTGTCGTCACCGACATCGCCCTTCTGCACATAGGCCGCGAATATCCTTGAAGCCATGCTGGCGATGACGCTTTCACTGGGTTGCAGACTGAGGTAGTTCTCTTCGGACATGTTTGCTCCTTGCTGATCGTTATCTGATTGGATCGGGCTACTCTATTCCAGCGACAGTTGCAGCTTGTCCAACTGGATCGGCGGCGCTTGCGGCTTCTCGGCCATGGCAGCTTCCTGTTGCTGCTTCTCCTGCTGCTGTTTGGCGAGCTGCGCCGCTTCGAACTGGCGTTTGTGCTCTTCCTGCGCCGCCAGCTCTGCCTGCCGTGCCGCTTCCAGTTCTTCCGGACTCTTGTGCACGTGCAGCGACAACTCCACGCTCGATGCCGTCGCCGGTTCACCGCGCTTGCTCTTGAGCTTGATGTTCAGACGCAACTCGTTGGCCGAGTCGGCGTTGCGGATGGCTTCCTCGTAGGAGATATGGCCGTCGTTGTAGAGCTCGAACAGCGACCAGTCGAAGGTGCGCATGCCGAGTTCGCGCGACTTTTCCATGATGCCTTTGATCTCGTGGAATTCGCCCTTGAATATCTTGTCGGCGATGATGGGCGTATTGAGCAGGATCTCGATGGCGGCCTTGCGCCCCTTGCCGTCCGGCGTGCGGATCAAGCGTTGCGAGATGAGCGCGCGCATATTGGCGGAGAGGTCCATCAACAACTGGTTGCGTCGCTCTTCGGGGAAGAAGTTGATGATGCGGTCTATGGTCTGGTTGGTGCTGTTGGCGTGCAGCGTGCCCAGGCACAGGTGACCGGTCTCGGCGAAGGCGATGGCGTGCTCCATGGTCTCGGCATCGCGGATCTCGCCGATGAGGATGACGTCCGGCGCCTGACGCAGCGTGTTCTTCAGCGCGTGGTGCCAACTGTGTGTATCGACGCCGACCTCGCGGTGGGTGATGAGCGACTGCTTGGACTGGTGCACATATTCCACCGGGTCTTCGACGGTGATGATGTGACCTTTGGAAGTACTGTTGCGGTGGTCGATCATCGCGGCCAGCGAGGTGGACTTGCCGGAGCCGGTACCGCCGACCACCAGCACCAGGCCGCGCTTGTTCATGATGACCTCTTTCAATATCTCGGGCAGGCCGAGCTTCTCGAAGTTGGGGATCTCGGCGGCGATGGTACGGATGACCATGCCGACGTTCTGCTGCTGCACGAACACATTGACGCGGAAACGCGACACGCCGGGTACCGAAATGGCGAAGTTGCACTCCATCTCTTTCTCGAATTCAGCGCGCTGGTCCTCGTTCATCAGGGCATGCGCCAGTTGGCGGGTAATGGCGCCGTTGAGCTTCTGGGAAGTCATCGGCTGCATCTCTCCGTGCGACTTCATGCTGGGTGGAAAATCGTTGGAGATGAACAGGTCGGAACCGCCCGCTTTGCTCATAGCGGTGAGCAATTTGATGATGTATTCGTATGCTTGCTGGTCGGTAAGGCCGGATGACATCGAAATCCCTCGCAATGGTTGTCTGACAAGAACGGGCCGCACATTCTAGCAGCAAGATCGGACAGTTGAACCGCTGCCACAACGCAAATCCGGGGGTGACACACCCGACCGCCATCCCTTTCCCGCAACACGACCAACAAGATGCTTGAAGCCGCACTGACTGGGCGCGTAGAATGGTCCGAGACAGGAAGGTAGATGAAACGCCCCTTATCCAGCGTGCCGGAGTGCGCGGCAGGAGGTGTCTTCCGGCGCCGGAGACTTCAGCGCAGACACGACATTTCACAGGATTCTTTGGTTTCCATTCAGCAAGTTCAGACAGGGAGAAACGCAATGACCGGCACCAGGCAATTCATCTACGATTTCGAGAATGGCGATGGCAAGAACAAGATGCTGCTTGGCGGCAAAGGCGCGAACCTCTGCGAGATGACGCAGATCGGCCTCAACGTCCCGCCCGGTTTCACCATCACCACCGAAGCCTGCAACGCCTATCTGGAAAAGAACCAGTTGCCCGCCGGGCTGATGGATTCGATCAAGACGCACATGAAAGCGCTGGAGAAGAAGACCGGCAAGAGTTTCGGCGGCAAGGACAATCCCCTGCTGGTTTCGGTGCGCTCCGGTTCGTCCATGTCCATGCCTGGCATGATGGACACCATCCTCAACCTCGGCCTCAACGAGACTTCGCTCAAGGGCCTGATCAAGCAGACCGGCAACGAGCGTTTCGCCTACGACACCTATCGCCGTTTCATCCAGCTGTTCGGCAAGATCGCGCTCGACATCAACGACGAGCATTTCGACGAGCGCATGACCGCGATCAAGCGCAAATACGGCGCGCCGCATGACCTGGACCTGAACGTCGACCACCTGAAAGAACTGGTGAAAGACTACCTCGCCATCGTCGAGAAACACCACGGCAAACCCTTCCCGCAGGACCCGTTCGAACAAATGGAGATCGCGGTGGGCGCGGTGTTCGGTTCGTGGATGGGCAAGCGTGCGGTGGATTACCGCCGCCAATTCAAGATCACCAAAGATCAAGCCAGCGGCACTGCGGTCAACATCTGCACCATGGTGTTCGGCAACATGGGCAACGACTCCGGCACCGGCGTCGGCTTCACGCGCAACCCCGGCACCGGCGAGAACCTGATCTACGGCGAATATCTGGTGAACGCGCAGGGCGAGGACGTGGTGGCGGGTATCCGCACGCCCAAGGCTATCGCCGAGATGGAAAAGGAGATGCCGGAGATCTACCGCCAGCTCATCACGCTCCACAACCGGCTCGAATCGCATTACCACGAGGTGCAGGACTTCGAGTTCACCATCGAGAAAGGCATCCTGTATTGCCTGCAGACGCGCAACGGCAAGATGAACGCGCGCGGCATGGTGCGCACCTCGGTGGAGATGTTCAATGAGGGATTGATCGACAAGGAGCGCGCTCTGTTGCGCATCGAACCGGCCATCCTTGAGCAATTGCTGGTGCCGCAACTGGCACCCAATTTCCACGGCAAATCGCTGGCGCAGGGCCTGCCCGCCTCGCCGGGTGCCGCCTCCGGCAAGATCGTGTTCGATGCCGACACCGCGGAAGCACGCGGCCGCGCCGGCGAGAAGATCATCCTGGTGCGCGAAGAGACCAAACCCGAAGACATCCACGGCTTCTTCCAGGCACAGGGCATCCTGACCAGCCGTGGCGGCAAGACCTCGCACGCGGCCGTGGTGGCGCGCGGCATGGGCAAGCCCTGCGTCTCGGGTTGCGACCAGATCGTCATCAACGACGTGCTGCGCAGCGCGCAGATCGGCGATACCGTATTGCAGGAAGGCGATGTCATCACCATCAACGGCAGCACCGGCCATGTGTATGCGGGCGATGTGCCGACGGTGGAGGCCGAGTTCTCCGAGGAACTGGTCACGCTGCTGTCGTGGGCTGATGAAGTATCGCGCCTCAAGGTGATGGCGAACGCAGACACCCCCGGCGATGCCGCGCGCGCGCGCGAGTTCGGCGCGATGGGCATCGGCCTGTGCCGCACCGAACGCATGTTCAACAGCACCGACCGCCTGCCCATCGTGCAGGAGATGATTCTGTCGGAGACACCGGAAGAACGCCAGGCCGCACTCGACCGTCTGCTGCCGATCCAGCGCGCCGACTTCAAGGGAATCTTCAAGGCGATGAAGGGCCTGCCCGTCACCGTGCGCCTGCTCGACCCGCCGATGCACGAGTTCCTGCCCACCGCAGCACAACTCGAACTGGAGATCGCCCACCTGCACCAGTTGCGCGACACCATCAAGGGACTGGAAGAACTGCCCGACACACTCAAGCTGCTCAACCCCAAGCTGTACCAGCAATATGCCGACGGCCTGACCAAGCTCATGGGCGGGCTGGGTGACTTCAAGGAATCGCATCTGGAAGAGGATGTGATCAGCAGAAAAGAGATCGTGCTGAAGAAAGTGCGCGCGCTTGCCGAGGTCAACCCGATGCTGGGCCACCGCGGCGTGCGTCTGGGCATCACCTATCCCGAGATCTACTCGATGCAGATACGCGCCGTGCTCGAAGCCGCCGCACTGTGCGCCAAGGAAGGGCTGGAGATCTACCCCGAGATCATGGTGCCGCAAGTGGCGACCGTGGAAGAGCTCAAGCGAATCCACAGCTACGTACAGCGCATCCATGAAGAAGTGGAAGCGACCCACGGCATCAACGTGAAGTTCAAGTTCGGCTCCATGCTGGAAGTGGTGCGTGCCTGCGTGCGCGCCGGACGCATGGCCGAGACCGCCGAGTTCTTCTCCTTCGGCACCAACGACCTCACCCAGGCCACCTTCTCGTTCAGCCGCGAGGACGCCGAGAACAAGTTCCTGCCCGCCTACACCGAGACCGGCATCCTCGAAGACAACCCGTTCGAAGTGCTCGACATCAAGGGCGTGGGACAGCTGATGAAGATGGCGGTAGGCAAAGGACGCACAACCAACCCGGACCTGAAAGTCGGCATCTGCGGCGAACACGGCGGCCACCCCGGCTCCATCCGCTTCTGCCACCACATCGGTCTCAACTACGTCTCCTGCTCCGGCCCGCGCGTGCCCATCGCACGACTGGCTGCGGCACAGGCGAAGTTGCTGGAGGATAAGTATCAGGAACCGAACTGATCAGGCAATTTACTGCTAACAAACGAAGAGGGGTGCGAAATCGCACCCCTCTTCGTTTGTGGCTGACCGCGTGGGCACGAAAAACGTGCCCACCCTACTCCGGCCTTACTCGGTAGCCTGAATCTCCACCAGCGTCTCGTCCGGCGACACGCTGTCACCCTTCTTCACATGCACGCTGATAACGACGCCGCTCAGCGGGGCCTGGATCTCGTTCTCCATCTTCATGGCTTCGATGACCAGCACGCCGTCGCCCGCTTCGACCTTGTCACCGATCTTGGCTTTGACGTCGACGATGGTGCCGGGCATGGCGGTGGTGACGCAGCCCTGATGGGATGGACGCGGACGGTTGCCGCCACCGACCTGTAGCGCCGCAGATTTCTTCTTGCCGCCCTGTTTGCCGCCGCTCACTTCGATCTCGTTCAGGGTCTCGATCATCACCTCTTCCGAGATGCCGTCGACGGAGACATAGAACGGACGCTGCTCTTCGCCGTGGTGGCCGCTGCCGGTGAGTTTGATGTGGAAGGTCTCGCCGTGCAGGGTGACCTTGAATTCGTTGGGCGCGTAGCGCTCGGTGGCGTGCGTGGCCGCTTCCTTGGGGTGCAACACTTCGGGCTTGAGTGTGTTGGCGTTGCGCTCCTGCAGGAAGGTCTTGCCCAGGTCGGGAAACATGGCGTAGGTGAGCACATCCTCTTCGCTCTGCGCGAAGGTCTCGCTCTCCACCTTGAGGCGGTTCATCTCGTCTTCCAGCATGTCTGCCGGACGGCAGGTCATCACTTCGGCATCGCCGACCGCCTGCGCCCTGATCTTCTCGTTGATCTTGCCGGGCGCTCTGCCGTACTGGCCAATCAGGTAGTTCTTTACCTCGTTGGTGACGGACTTGTAACGCTCGCCGGTCAGCACGTTGAGCACGGCCTGGGTGCCGACGATCTGCGAAGTCGGCGTGACCAGCGGCGGGTAACCCATGTCTTCGCGCACGCGCGGGATCTCGGCCAGCACTTCGTTCATGCGGCTGAGCGCGTCCAGTTCCTTGAGCTGGTTGGACAGGTTGGAGATCATGCCGCCGGGCACCTGGTTCACCAGCACGCGCGTGTCGACGCCGGTGAAGGCGCTCTCGAACTGCCAGTATTTCTTGCGCACCTCGGTGAAGTAGGCGGTGACTTCCTGCATCGCGGCCAAGTCGAGGCCGGTGTCGTATTCGGTGCCGCGCAACGCGGCGACCACGCTCTCGGTCGAGGAATGGCTGGCGCCTTCGCCGAACGATGAGTTGCAGGTATCAATCATGGTGGCGCCAGCTTCCACCGCCTTGAGGATACACATCGCGGACAGGCCGGAAGTGGAATGGCTGTGCAGATGGATGGGCACGCTGACGGCGGCGCGCAATGCCTTGACCAGCTCGAAAGTGGAATACGGCGTGAGCAGACCGGCCATGTCCTTGATGGCGATGGAATCGCAACCGAGCGCTTCCAGTTCGGCAGCCATGGTGGCGAAGGTGGCGATGTCGTGCACCGGGCTGGTGGTATAACTGATGCAGCCCTCGGCGTGCTTGCCGGATTTTTTCACGGCCTCGACGGAGACGCGCAGATTGCGCATGTCGTTCATCGCGTCGAAGATGCGGAACACGTCGACGCCGTTGGCGGCGGATTTCTTCACGAAGGCGCGTACCACGTCGTCCGAGTAGTGACGATAGCCGAGCAGGTTCTGGCCGCGCAGCAGCATCTGGATGCGCGTGTTCGGCAAAGCCTTGCGCAGACGTTTCAGACGCTCCCACGGGTCTTCTTTCAGGAAGCGTACACAGGAGTCGAAGGTCGCTCCACCCCAGGCTTCCAGCGACCAGAAGCCGATGCTGTCCAGCTTGGAACAGATAGGCAGCATGTCGTCGGTGCGCATGCGCGTTGCGATCATGGATTGGTGTCCGTCACGCAGGACCAGTTCGGAGATTAGTGTCTTAGCCATGGTGTTAACTTACGTAAAGATTGATGTTAGATGCCTTCGTGTGCCGCAATGGCGGCAGCGATCACCGCCGCCCGCAGTTCCGGCGGTACCTGGGTGATGTAATCGACCAACTCGGGGTGGGTTTCAACGAAACTGGTGTTGAAATCCGCACCCCGGAAATCCGGATGCTTCAATATCTCCTGGTAATACGGGATGGTCGTCTTCACGCCGTACACCACCATGTCGCTCAGCGCACGGCGGCCGCGCTCGACCACACCTTCCCAAGTGAGCGCCCAGACGGTGAGCTTGGCGCACATCGAATCGAAATACGGCGGGATGACATAGCCGCTGTACATCGCCGCGTCGATGCGCACACCGGGACCGCCGGGTGCGTAGTAACGCGTGATCTTGCCGAAGCTGGGCAGGAAACCGTTCTTGGGGTCTTCCGCGTTGATGCGGAACTCCATCGCGTAGCCGCGGAACTGCACGTCTTCCTGTTTGTATTGCAGCGGCAGGCCGTCGGCGATGCGGATCTGCTCCTGCACGATATCGATGCCGGTGATGGATTCGGTCACGGTGTGCTCGACCTGCACGCGCGTGTTCATCTCCATGAAATAGAAATCGCCGCTCTGGTCGAGCAAAAACTCGACCGTGCCCGCGTTCTCGTAACCGACCGCATGGCAGGCCTTCACCGCCAGCGAACCGATGTATTCGCGCTGCTCGGGCGTGATCTGCGGCGAGGGAGCGATCTCGATGAGTTTCTGGTTGCGGCGCTGGATGGAGCAATCGCGCTCGAACAGGTGGATGGCGTTGCCGTGGCTGTCGCCCAGCACCTGCACCTCGATGTGCTTGGGATTGACCACGCACTTTTCCAGGAACACTTCCGGCTTGCCGAAGGCCTTGCTGGCTTCGGAGATCACGCGGTCGTAGTTGGCGAGCAGGTCCTTCTCGTTGTCGCAGCGGCGGATGCCGCGCCCGCCGCCGCCGTTGGTGGCCTTGAGCATGACGGGGTAGCCGATTTGTTTGGCCAGCACACGCGCTTCTTCGACATCGGCGAGGTTGCCTTCGCTGCCGGGCACGCAAGGGATACCAGCATTGATCATGGCGGTGCGCGCCTGGATCTTGTCGCCCATCTGGCGGATCACGTCCGCGTTCGGGCCGATGAACTTGATGCCGCGGCGCTCACAGATCTCGGCCAGCTCGGGATTCTCGGAAAGGAAACCGTAGCCGGGATGCAGGGCATCGCAGCCCGACGTCACGGCGACGTTGACGATGTTATGCGCATTCAGATAACCGCTGACCGGTTCCGCACCGAGGTTGTACGCTTCATCCGCTTTCTTGACATGCAATGCCTGGCGGTCCGCATCCGTATAGATGGCGACCGACTTGATGCCCATCTCTGAGCACGCACGCACGATGCGAACTGCAATCTCTCCTCGGTTGGCGACGAGTATTTTTTTAATCACGGGGGATTTCCAATTGGTTCGGCACTCAACTGGCGAATTGTAACATTTGACCCTGCCTTGATAGCAGGTTCGGCGGTAATTTTTGCCGACTGTAAGCCTGTTGTAAGGGACTTGCCCTGATGGCTCAGGCAGTCACCCGCACATCCATACCCAATGCCCGGATGCGCGCTGCAAAGCGCTCCAGTTCAGCCTCCGGCAAGGCGCTCAGGCGCGGGGCCTCCTCCTGTAACGAGGGCCGTGCCAGACCATAGATCAGCACACCCCGGGGCCGGATACCGCCGCGCAGCAGGCCCTTGAGGAAGTCCACATAGTCGTCTTCGTCCCGGTTGCCTGGCGCGATGCCGTCGATCGCGAACCAGCAGGTCTGCAACCAGGTATTCGGACAGCAGGAGATCGCGCTGACGAGGTTCTGCTGCACCTTGTCCATCGTCATCTTCGTATCGTTGACCAGCGCCATGCCCGCCTCGCTGGCGCGGTCCAGCTTGAACCAGACCTCGCCGTTGAGCTGCGCCATGCGGCGCAGTCCCTGCTGCACGTTGTCGCGCTGCATCAGGCTGCCGTTGGTGATGAGAACCAGCTTAAGTTCGTCAGGTTTTAGCCTGCCGACGAGCTCGATGACCTCGTTGAATTCCTGCGTACTGGTCGGCTCGCCGTTGCCGGACAGCGCGATGTCGTTGATGCGGCGCGCCTCGGGCGGCACGCGCTGCATGAAATCACCGTGCAGCAACTCGTGCAGGAAACCGCCGAGTTCTTTTTCCAGCAAAGCCAGATCGACCGGCGGCGCGGTGCCGCGCGTGAGCTCCGGCACCTGGCAATAGATGCAGCGCCAGTTGCAGGCATTGTTGGTGTTGAGATTGACGCCGATGGAGACACCGCCCGCGCGGCGCGAGACGACGGGATAGACATAGCGCAGACCGGCGCTGTCGCGACTGTGGTCGGTGGTGTTCAGGGTGTTTGGGTCGGAAGGATTAGCCATAGATACCACCAAACAACATCGGTTACCCGTTCGGGCTGAGCCTGTCGAAGCCTGCCTTGCGGCCCATCCCCCCTTCGACAGGCTCAGGGCGAACGGTTCGAGAAGTGATCAGCAACGATCCCTTGTGCAATTCCGGATCAAGATTTTATCAGCGGCAGATACTTCGCCGGATCGACCGGCTTGCCGAACTTGCGGATCTCGAAGTGCAGTTTGACCTGGTCGGCGTCGCTGTTGCCCATCTCGGCGATCTTCTGGCCCTTGCTCACGCTCTGGCCTTCTTTCACCAGGATGCGGTCGTTGTGCGCGTAGGCGCTGAGGTAGGTCTTGTTGTGTTTGATGATGATGAGTTTGCCGTAGCCGCGCAGGCCGCTGCCGCTGTACACCACTTTGCCGGAGGAACTGGCCACCACGGGCTGGCCGCGCGTACCGACGATGTCCACACCCTTGCGGTTGTCGCTCTCGGAGAAGCCGGCGACCAGTTTGCCGCTGGTCGGCATGCCCCACTCGAGCGGAGATTCGTCATCCACTTTGGGGACCGATGAGACCGGCTGTTTCTTGGGTATCGCCGCGACAACCGCGGGCCTGGACACGGCCACCGCACTGGAAGGCGGGCCCTGCTGCAAACGTTCTGCCTGCACCAGTGCGCTTTCGGTATAAGCGAGTTTGCCGACCTTGGGGTAGCTCTTCACTTCAGCCGGCTGTTCCGCCACCTGCGAATCCATGATCGGTCTGGGCAGATTGGCCTGGTTAGAGGTTCCCGCCACCGGGATGCGCAATTGCAGCGACTGGCCGATCTTGATCGCGGCCGGGTTGTCGATATCGTTCCAGTCCGCCACGTCGCGGTAATCGACACCGTTGATGAAAGCGATACTGTAGAGGGTGTCGCCCTTCTGCACGATATGGATGCGCGTGACGGTCTCGTATTCGGAATCCATCACCGGTTTTTTGTTTTCCGGGATCTGCGCGGACGCAACCGGGGGACGTTTGTCCGCGCCGTATTCCATGACGGGGGCACGCCGACCGCTACTTGCGGGGACGGCACAGCCGGCCAGCACGACGGCGGCCAGGACCAATGTTCCCCACTGCGAAATCTTCATGTTCATGCTTTTCCCATCACCAGCGGTACGAATTTGACTGCCTCCAGACGGCTCTCGCGAAAACCGTTCTCATCGCGCTCGATCAGGTAGAGGTATTGTTCCTGCGTCCCCATCGGCAGAACCATTCTACCACCGACGGTAAGCTGCTCCCGCAGCACGGCGGACAGCGCGGGCGCGGCGCAGGCCATGATGATGCCATCGAAGGGCGCGGCATCGGGCAGGCCGGCCGAGCCGTCGATGTAACGCAGATTGACGTTGTTGATCTTGAGTTCGCGCAGCGTCTTGCGCGCGCGTTCGTACAGCGGCTGGATGCGTTCGAGCGAATAGACCTCTTTCGCCACGCGCGACAGCACCGCCGCCTGATAGCCGCAGCCGGTGCCGATCTCCAGCACGCGGTTGAGCTGCTTGCCGTTGCGCAGCACTTCGGTCATGCGCGCGACGATGTAGGGTTGCGAGATGGTCTGGCCGTGGCCGATGGGCAGCGACACGTCGTCGTAGGCGCGCGTCCCCAGCGCTTCGTCGATGAAGATGTGGCGCGGGATCTCGTTCATCGCCGCCAGCACGGTCTCGTCCTTGATGCCTTCGTTGCGCAGGCGCTCGATGAGCCTGCCGCGCGTGCGCGCGGAGGTCATGCCGATACCGGCGTGGCGGAGGTTGGTCAGCTCAACCATGCTTTTACCGCATCTAGCTGGCTGTACTGGGTGAGGTCGATCTGCAAGGGCGTGATGGAGACGCGGCCCTGCGACGTGGCGTGGAAATCGGTGCCCTCGCCCGCGTCCTGCGCCTTGCCCGCCGGGCCGACCCAGTACACCGGTTGGCCGTGCGGGTTGAGGCTCTTGATGACCGGCTCAGCCTTGTGGCGCTTGCCCAGACGGGTGACTTCCATACCGGTCAGTTGTTCGTAGGGCACATCGGGCACGTTCACGTTAAGCAGCCAGGGATGCATCTGCTTGTCCTGCATGAAACGCCGGACCAGTTCCACCGCCACCCGACCCGCCGTGTCGTACTGCACCGGATCGTGCTTGGCCATCGAGATGGCGATGGCGGGGATGCCGAGCAGAAAGCCTTCGGTCGCGGCGGCCACGGTGCCGGAGTAGATGGTGTCATCGCCCATGTTGGCGCCGGAGTTGATGCCGGACACCACGATGTCGGGCTGTGTGTCCAGCATGCCGGTGACGGCCATGTGCACGCAGTCGGTGGGGGTGCCGTCGACATAATAGAAGCCGCTCTGCGCTTTCTTCAGGTTGAGCGGCCTGTTGAGGGTGAGCGAGTTGCTGGCGCCGCTGCGATCGCGCTCGGGGGCGACGACCGTGACTTCGGCGATGGCGGAAAGGTGTTTGGCCAGACAGGCCAGGCCCGGCGCGAAATAGCCGTCGTCGTTACTGATAAGGATGCGCATCGGAATACAGCCAGGCAATACTGGAATTCGTTAGATAAGACCGAATGTTAGCCGCCTTTTCCGTTTGCTTCCAGCTTGATTTACATGATTACAGAAATCGTGACGAGCGGCTGGGGGGCAAGGCGCACGGAGCACAGGAGCCGGAATGTACGCAAAGTCTGTCGCCCTGCGACCCCGGATTCCGAGCACCGCGCAACGCAGCCCTTCAGTCGCGGAGTAGATTTATGAATCATGTTTAATTTGGGCTTACCCACTCGATGCCTACCTGCTCGTAGTCCTCCCCCTCCGCCATGAGGCGCACGAGCTTGATGTCGCGGCTGTTGTCGCCCATCAGCGCCTGATAGAAGTTGCCGGGTACGAAGGCACCGGTCTCCATCAGCAGGGTGGCGTTGTGCAGGCTGTTCTGTGCATCCGGCATCAGGATGGCGGGCAGATAGGTGTACTGGAACGAGCCGGAGCTGGTCTCCCAGTTGGAGGCTTTCTCTGCACCCTTGCCCAGCGCGCGCAACCAGATGGAGAGCGGTTTCTTGGCGAGGACGGCAACGACCAGATGCACGTTGTCCGCGGCATCGGTGTGGATGCGCCGGATCGCGCCGACCCACCACAGCGGATTGTTCTGCGTCTTGATGCCGCACAGGTCGCCGACCTTGACCCAGGCACCCGCGCTCTTCGCCAGTTTGATGCCGATCTCGTCGAGACTGATGTCGCTGACCGTCCACACTTCTGCGCTGAAATCGATCTCCTCGTCCGCGGCCAGACCCATCTTGTTTGATTTTTGCTGCTCGGCATCGGCGGCAACCAGTTCGATGCGCGTCACCATCTGGCTGATCAGGCGAAAGCCGTGGATCACCTCGACGGTGGTGTTGATGCCGCGATGGTCCTGATGGTGCAGCGGCGGTTGTGCCGCCCACCAGGTCAGCAGATGTTTGAGTACGGTGAGTTTGCCGCCCGGGGTGAACTCGCTGCCGAAGCGTCGCTCCTGCCAGACCGGATCGTCCTCGTTCTGTTTCTCGATCTTCTCCACCGCGACCAGCGCGCGCACTGCGCCGAAATAGCGCATGTCCGCCGTGGGCTCGCCATGCGCGCGTTGCGGCGCAACGGCTGCAGTGAGATCGAACTGGTAAGGACAGTCGGCATCCGCTGCGGGCTTGAGATCAAAGAAACTGCACAGGCGTCCGGCGATGCGGTAGCTCACCTCGATCTGGTCCGGCGCCAGTTCGTCCGGCGCGGCGACATACATCATCAGCGCGCGCAGCAGTTCGCGCTGGGGGCTGGCATGGATGACGTTGCCGGTATAGGCCAGCACCATGCTTTCGGCGATCTGCTCGGCCTCGATGAAGCGCTGGCAGGCCGCGATCTGTTGCCACACAGTCGGCTCGATATCGAGATAGCGCATCAGCTCCAGCTTCATCTGCTCGCCGATGGCGCGCGCCCAGCGCACACAGAGCAAAGGCATCTGCTGGCGCAGCTCGAATGAGTGCTTGTCGGTGGCGCGATATTCTTCCACGCAGGCGGCACAGGCCTCGGCCAGCGCCTTGGCGTAAGCGTGGATTCCCTGCCATTGATGCACGCCCTTGAAGTCCTGCAGATGCGGCGCAGCCAGATATTGGTGCAGGAATCCGGTGTAGAGAGCCAGCGTAGTCTCGTCCAGCAGCAGGATGATGGCGACGCGCAGCTCGGGATGGAATCCCTTTGCGGACTTGATCGAATCAAGCCAGAAGGTGATGTCGTCCAGCGCCTTGCGCGGGTCGTCTTCCGGCAGTTCGGCGATCAGCCGCTTCGCCTCATCGATATTGAACAGGGGATGATCCGGCTTTCCTTCAAACAGACTGAACATGTTGTATCCCAAGGCACCATCACACAGGTGCCGCATTATATTCAGGATATCGGCGCTATGCCGCATTACCCGGGTCTGCGCAAAGATAGGTGCCACAGCGAATGTTTGCCTGCCGGGGCCAACTGTGGGAGGATTGTTCCCGCTTGCCTCTTTTCAACCGTCTCTATCTGGAGAACAACATGTCTACAATGAACAAATTAGCCCTGCCAGCCGCACTGCTTTTTGCCGCGCTGACCCTGTCCGCCTGCGCCACCAAGCCAAAAGAAGAAGCTGCCGAGCCCGCCGCGGCGCCTGTCGCCGAACAGCCCGCTGCCGTTGCCGAACCGGCACCCGCACCCGCGCCTGAAGCGGTAGCCGAAGCGGCTCCCGCTCCGGCAGCCAGCACTCAGGAAGAAGCGCCCAAGCCGGTCGTAAAGAAGAAAAAGAGGAAGGTCGTGAAGGCCGCACCAAAGCCGGTTGAGCCCGCACCTGTAGCGGAACCCGCTCCGGCACCTGCCCCGACACCCGCGCCTGTAGCAGAGCCTGTCGCCGCCCCGGCACCGGCAATGGTCGAGGCGCCTATCGCTCCGGTGGAAGAACAGGGTTTCCTGGCGAAATACTGGGCCTGGTTGTTGGGCATCATCGTCGCTGCCATCGCGATCATCTTTATGATGCGCAAGAAGGATTGATGATCGGCTAGTTCGATCCGGGCAATAAACAACAATGGCGCCTCTGGCGCCATTGTTGTTTTGGGGGAAGGGATAAGCTCAGCCTGCCTGCCCATCCGCGCGCGGACGCCAGTACAAGGGCAAATAGCGCCATGCCCAGGCGATGAAACAGGCCAGCCACAACAGCGCAGCCGCAACATACAACCCGTAACCGGATTGCACGGGCAGCATATCCGCCAGCACACGCAGCAGCGCGACGATCTGAATCCCCGCGAACATCAGTTTGACGGGTCCATCCACTTTCATCGGCAGGCCGGAGTGTCCGAGCGTGACGCGCGTGCCCATGCCGATGACCAGCGTGATGAAACAGCCGATGGTCAGCGCATGCAGCGGCGCCAACCCCCAGATGAATGCGGCATCAGGATCGAAGGCCAGCAGCAGACTCTGGATGGCGAACAGCAGCATCGCGATACCCAACCAGGCGAAGCCTACATGCAACACCGCAAGCAGCGGAACGTTGAGACTGCGGCGAAAACCCCAGAGATGGCTCAGATAGAGCGCGGCGACAGCGAGCGGCAGATCGCTCAGCCACAACCAGCCCACTGCATCGGCGAATTTGAGCACGCCGTGCGCGACACTGGCCGCGAGCATGGTCCACCATGGCCAGTAGGGCTGCGGCCCCAGACGCTGCGGCAGCGCGCTGTTGGTGAAGAAAGGGATCATGCGGTGCGCGACGCTGGCGAACACCGGCATCAAAAAGAACCACAGTCCGGTCTGGATGGAGAGGTTCAGATACATCGCATCATCAGTGAACAGCCAGCCCGCAAAAGCGGCGAGACCGCACCACCCCATGCTCAATGCGATGAACAGCACGATCGGATGGCGCTTGTCGGGATGGCGGGTATCGAGCAACACGCGCAACAAGGCATACAGCGCCACGCCCCATCCCGCCAGCATGGCGATGACAGCGACGAGTACGATGCGCGCATCCGCAAACAGCCCGACGTAGAAACAGATCACCCCCAGCATGAGCAACAGGAAGGCGGGCACGAAACGCCGCGCCGGGATCTCCGTTCCATTCATCCAGCGCGGGAAGGTGGTCATCAGAAAACCGAACATGAAGAACGGAAACAGCCCGTAGATCATCAGAGCGCTATGCGCGGCAGCGGGTGCGATGCTCCAGCTCAGGGGCTGCGCGACCATGCCGGAGCGCGTCGCCAGTTCGACCAGCCACCACAGCATCGCGGCCAGTATCTGCACGGCCCCGCCGAACAACATGACACGGTGCGGTGCGGCGGTGAAACTCTTCCAACTGCTTGTTGCGATCATCAGGCTCTCCGGGGTGATTCGATTCAGAATGCAAACATGAGCTCGGCCACCAGATTACGGCCCGGCATCAGAAAGTAGGAATACGCCTTTCTGTCGAACAGATTGTTGAGGGCGAGATTGCCTTTGATGTTCGCGGAAAAGGCATAGCCCAGCTTCGCATCCGCCATGGTGTACGAGTCGTAGCTGCCCGGCACGCCTTCGACCACATCGGTGTTGCGCGCGGTCGCGTAGACATGGCTGATATAGCGCGCCCCCAGCCATCCCGACCACGCCCCCTGCTGCGCAGTCATGCCGATGCCGCCGATGTTCTTCGGCGAATCGGTCAGCCGCTTGCCAACGCTTAGGGGATCGGCCGTGTTCTCCAGCATCTCCGAATCGATATAGGCATAGTTCGCATCCAGCACCAGCCAGTCGGCCGCTCTGGTCGTCACCGCCAACTCGATGCCGCGCACCCTGGCTTTCCCCGCGTTGATGCGCTGCGACAGCACCAGCGGCGTGATCTGCTTCAGGTAGATCAGGCTACTCAATTCATTCTCGAAATACGTCGCAGTGAATTTTCCGCTCGCGTTGAAGCGCATCTCGCCGCCCAGTTCCCAGGTCGTCCCGCGCTCGGGTTGCAGATTGGGGTCGCCCTGGGTGGTCAGGCCGTTGATGGTCGAGGTGGTGTACATATCCTCGTTGCTCGGTGCGCGGAAAGATCTGCCGTATGAGAAGCGCAATGTCGATGCATTGCCGGCCTGATAGACCGCGGACAGTTTCGGGCTGAAAGCGGAAGTCGTGCGCGCCGGAAAAACAGTCGCGCCAGCCGGTGCCGTGTTCTTGTAGTTGTCGCCGCGCGTCTCCCAGCGATCCAGCCGTCCGCCCAGATAGACCTTGAGCGCATCGGCGAGCTGTATCTCATCCTGCACGAAGAGCGCGCTGGTCATCGAGTGACCGTTGTAGCCGCCGTTCACCGCGGTGCGCGTATCCGGATCGCGCCAGTTGCTCAGCGCATACGATGTCTGGTTGGCATAGTCGCGGTGCAGCGATATCCCCGTGACCAGGAATTGATCGGCGCCCAGCGGGAAACTCAGCTGCGCCGTGCCGTCGATGCCGCTGTTCGGCGTATCGGTCAGCGTCCCCGCGCCGTTAGCCCAGGTGGCAGTCGCCCCGGCTTGGGTGAAACTGTAGGCGCGGTCTATCTTCGCGAGATCGACCTTGAGCAGATACCCATCGCCCAGCGTACCGTCATAGCCGACGAAATACCGCGTCGCCGCTTCATGCAGCGGGGAATTGTTGACGAAGTTGGCTTCGCTCAAGGTGACGAACTGTCCATTGATATTCACCGGCCCGCCCGACACCGGCGCGCCGCCGGCATCCCGCAGATAGGTATTGAAATGCGTGTAGCCCTGGTCGATTTCTTGATGCGCGATGCCGGTGTAGAGCTTGTCGCGCTCGTTCAGGAAATAAAACAGCTTGGCCGTGGCATTGCTCGAATCCCACGGCGCTGCCCCCTTGTCCCCGACCAGATAAGCCGCCGTGCCGTCGCGGGTGGTGATCGGCTGCGCGCCGGTAACCGGTGTGCCGCCTGCTCCGGCAGTCGGTGTCCTGACGATGAAATCGTTGACATAGCTGTCGCGGTTCTGCTGGCCGTAGCCGACCACGACGCCGAATCCGTTGCTCAATCTTTCGCGCCAGTACACGCTGGCATCTTCGCCGCTCGCATCCTGCCAGCCTTTCTTCACTTTGACGGTGAGCTCATGTTTGACCGGTTGCTTGGTGATGACACTGACCACACCACCGATGGCATTGCTGCCGTACAACGAGGAGAACGCGCCGGGAACGACCTCGACCCGTTCGATCTCCTCGACGAAGGGGATGCGCCAGTTCACCTTGCCGGAACGTCCATCCTGCAAGGGTTGTCCGTCCATCAGAATGAGCGTCTTGTTCTGGTCGATGCCGCGCAGCGACATGCCGCTGGTACCCGATGTCCCCTGCGACGAACCGAGCGCACCGTCGCGCAGATAGAGTCCGGGCACCTGGTCGAGCGCATCGCCCAGCCGCGAGACGTTCTTCGCCTCGATCTCTTTCCTGCCGATCACCGACACCGCGGCTGGTGCCTCGGCGAGCATGGAATTCACGCGGGTCGCTGTGACCACCACTTCTTCCAACCCGATCATACCGATGTTTTCCACCGCATCTGCAGCATTGGCCGAATTGCAGATCAGGCTGAGTGCGAATGACAGCGTTCCCCTGCACAACCGAGTTTTCATCCGGACTCTCCGCTATTTTCGAAAATGGGCGGAACCCCCGCCCCGGCTGTTGCGATATATCTCATGCCGATAATGCAACCATGACCTATGGGACGCATGTTCGGATACCACACACTAAAACTCATTGATCGTGGTCAATGTATTTACAAGCCACCTGTTTTCCAATAGCACTGACCGGAACAGGCAGGGTGGTGCGGATCCGTTGAACCGGTCAACCCGGGCCGGTCATCATGCCGAAATCGACAAGGAGAACTCATGGATCAGCAGAACAAGGAAGATGCGACCTTCAAATACCTGCCCTCAAGCCAGCAGCTGGCGATCCACTTCACCGCCATGTTCTCGCTCTCCGGCCTGACGGGTCCGTTGATCGGTCCGTTGCTGATCCAGTGGGTCAACCCGCCGCAGGCGTGGGGGATCGCAACCGGGATGGGCGACTATTCGCCGATGAGCGTCGTGCTCTGGGGATTGGCTTTCACGATGGTCGGGGCTTTCTTCTATACCGGCTGGTTGATCGCACTGGCGCGCAGGGGTTGGGAAGAAGCGCAGCCGAAGTCCTGGTACAACTAAGTTTCAATGTGTCAGTTGTGCATACAGCAGGGGTAGTTCGCGCGGCAGTTCCGACGGCTTGCGGATCACCACGTAACCGTTGACGCCGAACAAGTGCGGCAGATAGCTGCTGCCCTTCTCGTCGATGGTGACGCAGAACGGCCGCAATCCCATCTGGCGCGCTTCGTGGATGGCGACGCGGGTGTCCTCGACACCGTAGCGTCCTTCGTACTGATCCAGATCGTTGGGTTTGCCGTCGGTGAGAATGAGCAGCAGCCTTTGCGTCGCCGCCTGTTTGGCGAGCAACTGGCTGGCATGGCGTATCGCCGCGCCCATGCGGGTATAGAAACCGGGCTTGATCGCGGCGATGCGACCGCGTACCTCGTCGTTATATTTGCGCTCGAATTCCTTGAGGATATGGAAGCGGATGTTCTCCCGCTTGAGCGAGGAGAAGCCGTACAGCGCAAAGCGGTCGCCGGTGGCGGAGAGCGCTTCCGAGAACAGGAACAGCGTGTCGCGGATGACATCGATGACACGTTCCTGGTCGCTGATGTAGGCATCGGTGGACAGCGACAGGTCTGCCAACAGCAGACACGCCAGATCGCGGTCGTGGTATTGATGCGCCTTGTACAACCCCTGTTCGCGCGCCTGCAGACCACCGATGCGATCCGCGCTGAATTGCACGCAGGCATCCAGATCGAGTTCGCTGCCGTCGAACTGCCCCTTGAACCACACCTTGGTCGGCGTCAGCGCCGCGAACTGGCTGCGCAGGCGGCGCGCGGTGGCGGACAGATGCGCGGGCAGCGGCAGCGGCTCTGCGTCACGCGCCAGCATCGGTTGCAAACGGCAGTGTGCCGGTTGCAGGAGCTGCTTCTTGTAATGCCATTCCGGCAGCAGTATCCCCTCGCCCAGCGGACTATCGTCCGATGCCGCAGAGGGCAGGTCGAGATCGAACTTCAGGCGCGAGGCGGTGGTCTTGCCGTCCTGGGCCACGCTCAGGCGATCCAGATCTTCCGCCGGCTTTTCATCGGGCGGTTCATCCTCCTCGGTGGGTCGATTGACCTTGATGTATTCGGCCCAACTGAGGATGCTCTCGGCGCGGAAGGACATCATGAAGCCATCCTTGCCATCGGGCATGTCGACACGCTCGGCCTGATAGCGGCGGTCCTTTTCATTCTTCCTGCTGTCGCCGCCCTCGTGGCTTTGCGGATCGTTGCTGCGACCGCCACCGGCCGGCTCGCTGGCGGGCGGATCGGGATGCAGCCACAGGTACACCGGCTGCGGCGGACGTCTGGCCGGGGGCAAACGCGCCACGCTGCCGGGATGCCGCAGCGCGGCACGGATGGCTTCTTCCTGCTCGCGTTCTCCGCGCGGCAATCGTTCGGGGGCCGGGCGCATGGCGAGCACGGCATCGGCGAGTCGCTGATAGCGGTGTGCCAGTCCGGGAAAGCGCTCCAGCACATCCAGCGTGGCGCGCTGGTTGCGCACTATCCACGGCTGTGCGGATCCACCGCCGATGGCAGCCAGGGCGATCAGCCAGAGATACAGATCGCGGTTCAGCTCGCGGCGCGGGAACAGGTCGATCATGGCAGGCAGGTTCAAGGTCTCGCCATCCAGCCAAGTCAGCTCGGTCTTTGTATTGCTGCCGGCGATGCGCTGCAGCAGGCTGCGCCTTGCACCATGCCGGGTGGCGGCCGCCGATTTCACGGCCAGTCCGCTGTCTCCGCCCCAGCAGCGGAACAGGATGCCGGCGGTCTTGCCGATCTGCTCCAGCGTGACCGCCTCGGCCGGGTAGCGCCTGTCGGCCGCACCGGTGATCAGTCTGTGCCACAGTGCACCGACTTGCTCTTCCATTTAAGGGCTCCTCATTTCTTTTTCCCCTGCTCATAGCAATGCAGCGGAATATCGTCATGATGACCAAAGTCGCGCGCCGATTTGTCGTGCGCGCATTCGTCCCTCACCCATTTCAGCAGCGCCCCATCGGGGTTCCCGCTCTGCACCTGGGAACAGGCGTTGGCGCACTGGCCGCACTGGGTACAGGTGAACATGAGGCGCTTGATCTGGCGCGGCTTGATGCGCATCGGGCAGACGTTGTCGCAGGCCGAGTTGCAATCGACGCACTCTTCCACCCGCCGCCGGTTGAAGCCGATCACCATGGCTTTGCGGTTGGCCATCCAGGCGATGCTCTGGAACAAGCCGACGGCACAGGCGTAGCGGCAGAACAGGTGGCGGGCGAACATGAATTCGACGAAGAAAGCGAGCGTGCCGACACCGATGAACACGCTCTGGTTGCGCGTCAGCGTGCCATGCCACAGGTTGCCGTAGATCTCCGCCGGGGAGATCAGATAGGTCAGCAGCGCGACGGCCCACACGAAGGCGAAGACGATCACCAGCGGCAGCAGCGCCAGCCAGTAGCGCGGATCGGCTGTGGTGATGGAGCCGTCCGCATTCTGTTCCGGCAAGGGGTGCTTGTCCCACAGGCTTTGCCGGCCGATGGTGCGGCGCATGAGCTGATTGACGGTTTCCACGACCGAGAAATGCGGACACAGCCAGCCGCAATACAGACGCCCGTATTTCCACGAGATCCACACGCCCAGGGCGATGGTGCCGAGGATGGGCAGGCCGCCGCGCAGCGCGATATTGAAAGCAGCCTCTAGCGCGCCGATCTTGCCGGCGACGAAATCGTCCAGCCCCAGCGTCCAGTGCATGCCGAGAAAAAAGAAATGCTTGAGATCGAGGTCGAGCCGGAACAGATCGAACACCGGCGCCAGCAGGAACAGCATGAAGAATCCGGCCTGGGTCAGCAGTCGCTTGCGCTGGAGCTTATCCATCGCACTTCCTTCCGATCAGCGGAAAAGTGTACGGCTGCCCGGCCATCGCTTTGGACAAGCCAAGTACGCCCAGCAGCACCAGGGTGGAATGGCAGGTGGTGAAATAGAGGATGACCACGATCCAGGTGTTGGCCGAGGTGTAACCGCCGAGCAGGAGAATGGCGAGGTTGGCGACCACCAGCAACATCCCCGCCCAGATGCTGGCAAGAACCGTTTACTGCAGATAACATACGGCCAGCTGCGGCGCAGTCGCGCGGTGCCTGAAGTACAGCCGTAACAGGATGGCGAAGCCCAAGCCGGGTGCAAGCAGCAGGTTGACGAGGTAAAGCACCTCCGCCGTTACCGCGAGGGTCTGTCCGGGCTGCCCGCTGTCATCTGCCGAAGCTGGCATAGACGATCTCCATCAGCGCCTCGGCGGTCTCCTCGTCGTCGGTGAGCGGCTCGACGAGTGCGGCGCGGCAGGCCTCCACCGGATCGAAGCCGCTGCCGATCAGGGTCGCGGTATAGACCAGCAGGCGCGTGCTGGCGGCTTCTTCCAGATCGTGCTCCTTGAGCGCGCGCAGGCTGTTGGCCAGGTTGACCAGTCGTTTCGACAGCATGGCATCCGCGCCGGTCTCGCCGATGACGATCTGCTGTTCCAGTTCCGGCTCAGGAAAATCGAAGCGCAGGCTGACGAAACGCTGGCGCGTGCTGGGTTTCATGCCCTTGAGGAAATTCTGGTAACCGGGGTTGTAGGACACGATCAGCATGAACTCGGGCGGTGCCGCGAGTATCTCTCCGGTGCGCTCGATCGGCAGGATGCGGCGGTCGTCGGACAAGGGATGCAGCACCACGGTGGTGTCCTTGCGCGCTTCCACCACTTCGTCGAGGTAGCAGATGCCGCCTTCGCGCACGGCCCGGGTGAGCGGACCGTCGTTCCAGTATGTCACGCCGTCGCCGATGAGATGCCGGCCGACCAGATCCGCCGCAGTCAGATCGTCATGGCAGGCGACGGTATACAGCGGCAAGCCGAGCCTTGCCGCCATATGCGCCACAAAGCGCGTCTTGCCGCAGCCGGTCGGTCCCTTGATCAGCAAAGGCAAGCGGTTGCGATAGGCGTGCTCGAACAGCTCGATCTCGTTGCCGTGCGGTTTGTAGAAAGGGAGCTCACTCATGTTCAGAACCGTTGTGTTGGATTTGGCCCAGTTTAAGCCAAGCAGCCGTTTTTTTACTTGATCGCGGTTAAGTAAGCGATCGTGATGAGTCCCGTCACCAGCAGCAGCCAGCCCAGCACGATGCCGCGCCACAACCAGCGCGTACGGCGCAAGCCCATGAAGTAGCCGGCCACCAGCTGTACCTTGACCACGGCGGTGCCGAGCACGGCCAGCATGACGGCGGTCCCGCCCAGGCCTGCTTCGCCGATGAGATAGGTAGTCACAGTCAGCAGCATCAGCAGCAACCAGACGAATGTGCAGGGGCGGATGAATCGGGATTTCTGCGTGGCGTCCATGAGCATCCCTAGTGGATCACGTAAACCAGCGGGAACAGGATGATCCACAGCAGATCGACCATGTGCCAATAGGAAGCGCCGGTCTCCACGCCGGTATGGTCTTGCGCGCTGTATCCGCCCCGTTTCGCTTTCAGCATCACTGCCGCAAGGATCACCATGCCGAGGATCACATGCATGAAATGAAAGATCGTCAGCGACAGGTAGAACATATAGAACGTATTGGTGCTGAGCGAGATGCCGGCGGAGAACTTGTCGTGGAACTCGACCAGCTTGATGGCCAGGAAGACGCCTCCAAGGCCGATGGCGGCGGCGATCCAGCGCGCGCATCCGCGCGCGAAGCCAAGTTTGATGGCCGCGACCGCGCGTACCATGAAATAGCTGCTGGTGATCAACACCAGGGTATTGACGGCGCCGGAAGTGATATCGAGGTGCTGTTGCGACTCGTCGAACAGCGCCACGTTGTGCGCCCGCGCAAACGCGTAGGCGACGAAAAAGACGCCGAACGCCAGCAGTTCGGCAAAGATGAAGAACCAGATCGCCAGATCGCCGGGCGGTGTGGCGCGGATTTCATCCGCTGTGATCGTATCGATTGTCAAAACAGGATATCCAAACGAAAAAAAGGGGGCGCGAACGCCCCCTCTCGAGGAGCAGCGCTACGCCGCTGCTTGAACTTCACCTTTTTTGAAGAAGCTCCAGATGTAGAGCACCAGGCCCAGCAGGAACACGAAACCAGCGGCCTCGCGCATCCAGTAGAACAACATGATCTGATCCTGCGCAGCCATGAAGCTCATCGGATTGTCTCCCATGCGTTGCAACCATATCTGCAGGATGCCGGCAGCGGTCAGGAACAGCGTGATGAACACGATGGACACCGTCATCAGCCAGAACGACCACATTTCCAAGACCTGTGCCGAAGGTGAATTGGCACTGCGTCCGCGCAGCAACGGCATGGCATAGGAGATCATGGTCAGGTTCACCATCACGTAAGCGCCGTAGAACGCCATGTGGCCGTGAGCCGCCGTGATCTGCGAACCGTGGGTATAGAAGTTCACCGGTGCCAGTGTGTGCAGGAAACCCCATACGCCCGCACCGAGGAAGGCCATCACGCCGGTCCCCAATGCCCACAGGGTGGCGGCTTTATTGGGGTGCTCGCGGCGGCGACGGTTCACCATGTTGAAGGCGAAGACGGTCATCATGAAGAACGGGATGGGTTCCAGCGCAGAGAACACGGAACCGAACCACTGCCAGTATTCCGGCGTGCCGATCCAGAAATAGTGGTGACCGGTGCCGATGATGCCGGTGATCAGCGTCATGGCGATGATGACGTAGAGCCATTTCTCGATGACTTCGCGGTCCACGCCGGTGATCTTGATCAGCACGAAGGCCAGCATCGCACCCAGGATCAGTTCCCACACACCTTCCACCCAAAGATGCACGGTCCACCACCAGAAGTACTTGTCCAGCACCAGGTTGGAAGGGTTGTAGAAGGAGAACAGGAAGAACACCGCGAGGCCCCACAGACCCAGCAGCAGCACCAGGCTGATCGAGGTCTTGCGTCCCTTCAACACGGTCATGCTGATGTTGAACAGGAACACGAGCGCCACGATCACGATGCCGATCTTGGTCGGTAGCGGTTGTTCGAGGAATTCCCTCCCCATGGTCGCCAACATGTTGTTGCCCGTCATTTCAGCCAGCGTGGCATAAGGTACCGCCAGATAGCCAACGACGGTGAGCGCACCCGCAGCGAGGAAGACCCAGAACGTGATCAGGGCCAGCTTGGGACTGAACAGCTCGGTCTCCGCCTCCTCCGGGATCAGGTAGTACGCAGCGCCCATGAAGCCGAACAACAGCCAGACGATGAGCAGGTTGGTGTGGACCATGCGGGCCACGTTGAAGGGAATCTCCGGGAACAGGAAGTCACCGACGACATACTGGAAGCCCATGATCAGCCCGAACAGTATCTGTCCGACGAACAGGGCAATGGCGGCAATGAAGTATGGCTTTGCCACCGCTTGGGATTTGAATTGCATCTTGAGTACCTCCTAAACCGTTTTGTGTCAGGGTTTTTGCTGGATCAGCCTTCGATGTTCGGCGGCCACTTGTTGGTGTCGATCTCCGATGTCCATTTCAGGAACTCGACGATGTCGTCCAGTTCCTGATCGGTCAGGTTGAATTGAGGCATCTGACGGCGGCCCGGTGCACCTGTGGGCTGCGACTTGATCCACGCCTTGATGAATTCACCGCCGCGACGCTTGTAGACGTTGCCGAGCTCCGGTGCAAAATAAGCGCCTTCACCCAAAATGGTGTGGCATCCGACGCAGTTGCGTGTTTCCCAGATGTGCTTGCCGCGAACGACGGAATCCGTGATGTTTTCGCGGTGATCCCGTTTGGGCAGGCCCCGCACTGTGTCGAAGGTCAAGGCGAGAAACAACAGGAAGAAGAACACCGCTCCCCCGTAGAATATGTTTCGCGCCATCGCCTTGGTAAACGTTTCGCTCATAACTTACCTCCTGAATGAATGGCTCTGTATCGGTTGTTGCCCCGAACCTGATCGCTTGCCTTCCCGTCTGTGGTTCGGTGTGAAAAACGGGCAATCATGTTCAAAATCACGGCACACTCACATTAACCTAGGGGTGCTTCGCCTATCCTTGACTTCAATCAAGAGAATCCACGCGTACTGATTTGTGTCCCGTGTGATATCGGCTGCGCTACTATCGCGGCGACGACTGACAGGTGCACATCTCATGGTTCTGGCATCACTGGTATTGGCGGCCATTCTCGGCATGGTGGGTGCATGGTTGCTGCCGCTCGGCACCGATACTCATCGTGCCGCCCATGTCCATCTGGCTTTTGCGCTGGGCGTGATGCCGCTGATCATGGGTGCGATGACGCATTTCGTTCCGGTGCTCACCCGCACGCGTGCGGCGCCGAAGATTGTAGAAGGCTATGCCGCCCTGGCCTGGGTCGGCGGTGCGCTGATCGTGGCCTTCTTCATCTTTTCGATGCCGGAGATCTTCCGCAGCGTTGCCGCACTGCTCGGGCTGGTTGCAAGTATCGGCCTGCTTGCGTGGCAGCTCATGCGCGGCAAGGAAGCGCTGGGCGGTGCGCATCCGGGTGTGCGCTGGTATCTCGCGGCACTGCTCTGTCTCGCCGCAAGCTTGCTGGCAGTGCTTGCCATGTCCGTCTGGCCGCAGCAGATGCTGGCGCTCAAACGTTTGCATCTGCATCTCAATCTTCTCGGCTTTGTCGGCCTGACTGCCGTCGGCACCCTGCAAGTCCTGCTTCCCACTGCGGCCGGTCACCCCGACCCGCAAGCCGCCCACCGGCTGCGGGCCGACCTGCCCGCCGCGCTGGGTGGCACAGTGTTGATCGCGGCGGGTGCCGCTTGGCTGCCGCTGTTGTCATGGCTTGGCTTGTTGCTGTGGCTGATCCCGTTGATTCGTTTGCTGCGGGTCTGGCTCGCACGCTACCGCAACCAGATCTTTTGCCGGCATGGTGCCGTACCGCTGCTGGCAGTGGCACTCGCGGGATTCGCCCTCGCGCTCGCGGCCGGAGGGGTGCATGGCGCAGGCCGGCTGGACTCCGTCGGCCTGGCCCATGCGTTCGTCTTCGCCTTTCTGTTCCCGCTGGTCAGCGGTGCGGCGGGACAATTGCTCCCGCTCTGGCTCAGGCCGGGGCGGCAAACAGAATGGCACGCGCGGACGCGCCGGCGCCTGACCTTCGCGAGCAGCACACGCGCGGCACTGTTCCTCGTCGCCGGGGCGTTGGCACTGGCGGGATTCAGCGCGGCAAGCTGGTTCGCCATCGCCGCCCTGCTTCCTTTCGCCTTGGCGGCATTCAGTCTGTTGCCGGATGCGCGGCGTCCTTGAACTGATCGCCCCTGACCTATCCGGCACTGGCGCCTGTTTTCCCGAGTTGTGCATTCACTCTGGAATAAGTGCGGCTCGCCGCGACGATGTTCAGCCACAGCCACAGATTGGAAGCACCGAAGAGCAGTGCAGACGGGTAGACAAATGCGACCGGAAAAACGATCGCGGCGAGGAGCGCCACCAGTGCGGTGAAGTGCAGCCACATCTGCCGCCGGGTGCGTGACTCCGGCATGATCTCCCTGACATTGGGCACAGTCGGCCCATTCGCCCCGCGCCTGCTTTGCAGGTGGAACCACACCAGGAACGGCACGATCTTGTAGAGCATGCCGTTGATGACCGACATGGCGAACCCGACGATCATCAGCACGCCCAGCAGCATGCTATAACTCCGCGTATCGCCGATCGCCGGCACGATCTGCGCGGCAAGCCAGAGCGTGATCGCCGCCAGCAGGCTCATCATGCTGCCGCGCCAGAAATTCATGAACACGTCGGGCAGCTTGCGGCGCCGCTTTGTCTGCAACCACAAGGTGGTCAGCGCAAACACGGCAAAACCTGCCGCCAACAGGATCTTCAGAACGCTCCATAGCGCCGGGGAATGCCTTGCCGGGGCAAGTGCAAGCAACAGGATGAAGAGTACCGGCGCCAACCAGCGTGTGAGCCTGGCCGGGTAGGCCGGCGTGAGCTGGAACATCGGTACGATCTGGTAAGCGACACCCGCCACCAACAGGCCGGCCCATCCCAGCAAGCCCCAGGTGAGGTGAAGATCGGCCAGCGTCTCGCGCGTGCGCAGCCACCAGCCGAACGCATGGTTGCTCAGCAGGGTCAGGCCCAGCAGCGTCGTGGCTGCCAGCATCAGTGCCGCTAGGCGCATCGCCCGCGCAGTCATGTTCTGCGGCAGGGACCGGCGCAGCGTGACGACGACCAGAATGGCGAACAGGAGCAGCGCGGTTCCCAGCACCGGCAGCGCAACCTTCAGAGCGAGCGGCACGGTGAATATCAGCCCGCCGCAGAGAAGGAAGATACCGGCGGTCGCCAGCAGGTAAATAAAGGCAGCCACCCGTTCAGGTCGGTGCACTGGCGTACCGGCGACCACCGGAAGCATCTGCATGATCGCCCCCAGCATGACCAGCCCCATGAAACCGAGCGTCAGCAGATGCGTGATGCCCAGCATGGCAGGGTCCCAGCGGCTACTGAAAAGAGCTGGCCCTTTCCACAGCAACAACATCGCAGCCGCCAGCGCAAACAAGGGGGCCGTGATAAAGAAGCGCAGCGGCACCCCGACAGGCGGAGCCTGATCGAGCGAGATACCCGGCTGCCCGTTCATGAAGACACCGGGCCGCCAATGGGTAGAACCTGTTCCTTGTACCAGATCAGTATCTCGTAGGAGCCGTCGTCGTCGGCGTGTGTCGTGTGGTCGTATCCCCAATCTTTCAGCAGCGGGAAAAGCATGTGGGGCATGCGGTGGATCAGCAGTCGCAGACGCTCGTCCGGCTCCAGGACGTTGAGTGCCGCAAGCGTGAGCTCCATCGGCTCGGGCGGCTCCAGCCAGCGGGCATCGACGATGCGCTCTTTCATCGGGTCAGGTCATGGCGCGCATGCGCCCGACCACCTCCTCCAGTTCGTTGGCCAGCGCCCGGTCTGCCATCCGGTACAGCATCTGTTCTTCTTTCACGTTGTGCTGCTGCATGATGATGAGCAGCGTATCGGCATCGCCGAGATAGGCGTTGCTGTCCTTCCGCACGATGGCGCCGGACATCTGGTTGAGCAGATCGGTCATCTGGCGGTGTTCGGAGCGCATCACTGCGGTCGGCCCCTGCGTCATGCCGGTACGCGCCTCGAAAGCGGGAAACATGACCTCCACTTCCATCGCGAAATGGTGCAGCAGTGCCTCCTGGAAACGGCCGAATCCATCTGCCGCGCCATCCCAGTCGCCACCGGCCACCATCGCCTCCGTCGCGGCGAACAGTTCGTCGCAGCGCTTGTGATCGGGCGCGAGAAAATCGCTGATCGTTGTCATCCGATAGAACTCCTGCAGAATGTGGTGCCAGAAAAGGCAGGCACCCATTTTCGGCATGGACTGCGTTCTTTGCATTGAGCAGAATCAAGGAAGCGATCGCCACACCCATTTCGCGATTTGCGGCACTTGACCCTATAATCGGCCATCCCGGATTTTAAGGAACGACCTTGAGCAATCCAGTAAAGATCCCCGCTTTCCTCGCCCACCTCCCCTTGTTTTGCGAGATGTCACCGGAAGAGATCGAGCGAATCGCCCAAGGCACGCGGGAACTTCACCTGGCCCGCGGCGATGTGTTGTTTCAGCGCGGCGATCCTTGCAACGGCTTCTATGTGATGATCCACGGCAAGGTCAAGCTGGCTTTGACTTCTCCTCACGGGATCGAAAAAGTGGTGGAATTGTTCGGTCCGGGCCAGAGTTTCGGCGAAGCGGTGATGTTCCTGGGCAAGCCTTACCCGGTCTATGCACAGGCACTGACGGATTCCCTGGCACTGCATATCAGCAAGAGCGTGGTCGTTGGCGGTATCGACAGCGATCCGGCTTTCTGCCGCAAGATGCTGGCCGGACTTTCCATACGCCTGCACAGCCTGATCCAGAATGTCGAATCCATCTCGCTGCGATCCTCGGCACAACGGGTTATTGATTATCTGCTGCATGACCTGGTGGAGGTCAAGGAAGGCTGTGATGTCCATATCAGCCTGTCGGCCAACAAGAACGTGATCGCTTCCAACCTCAACATCACACCGGAGACGTTCTCGCGCATCCTGCACAATCTGTCCGATGCCGGCCTGATCAAGGTCGAGGGCAAGGACGTGTGCATCAGGGATATTGCGAAACTGCGCACCTACGACGAGTGATCGGCATCACCCGCCGGTTCGTGACATGAAACGCGCGACCGAGCCGTGCGCCTGCGACAGATCGAATCTGTGTTCCTGCGGTTTGGCCGCCAGCGCTTGACCTATCAGGTCGCGCAACGCCTCTTCGTCGCCGGCGCGCACTGCCGGCAGCAGGTCCACCATGCCCTCGCTACCCAGACAGGTGAACAGTTCGCCGCGTGCCGATACGCGCACGCGGTTGCAACTGCTGCAGAAATTGTGTGTGTGCGGCGAGATGAAGCCGACCCGCGACTCGCAACCCGGGATGCGCCAATAGCGCGCCGGACCGCCGCTACTTTCCAGGCTCGGGATCAGCTGGTGACCTTGCATGAGTTGCGCTTGTGCGTCCGTACTTGAGTAGAACGAAGACGCGCGGGAGAACCCGGTTTCGCCCATGGGCATCTGTTCGATGAAGCTGATGTCCACCCGGTGCTCCAGTGCGAATCGCAACAGCGAGTGCAACTCGTCGTGATTCACGTCTTGCAGCATGACGGTGTTCAACTTGATGCGCGCACTGCCGAATGCCGCTATTGCGGCGTCTATCCCCGCCAGCACCGGTGCCAGTTCTCCGCCGCGCGTGATGCGCCGGTAGACTGCAGGATCGAGGCTGTCCAGGCTGATGTTGATCCGGCTCAGGCCGGCCTGCGCCAATGCGGCCGCATATTGGGCCAGTTGGGATCCGTTGCTGGTCATGGCAAGTTCACGCAGGCCGTCAAGCTCGCGGATGCGCGCCACCAGGCCGGGCAAACCCCGCCTGACCAGCGGCTCGCCGCCGGTCAGGCGTATCTTGTCCACCCCCAGTCCGACGAATGTCCGCGCGATGAGCATGCACTCTTCCAGCGACAGTATCTGGTCGCGCGGCAGAAAGTGCATCTTCTCGCTCATGCAATAGGTGCAGCGGAGATCGCAACGGTCGGTCACCGACAGGCGCAGATAATTTATCTTCCTGCCGAAGCCGTCATGCAATGGAGTGTTCATTCGGGCAACTCTCATCCTTCACTCGCGCCCTCAAGAGGGGGCGCAGACCGCCCCCTTCACGGGAATGCCTATTTCGCCGCAGTGATGTCCGCCTTGGCGTCTATCCCCAGACTGTAACCCAGGGAAACGTGGTGAAAACGGCCTGCCGAGTGATCGTTGTGGATGGCGAAACCCATGTTGTAGGATTTGCCCGAGACCATGGCGATGTCACCCTCGCCCCCGCCCGCCAGCTTGCGCGTGAAAGTCACTGTCCAGGTATCGCCGTCCTTCTTGCCTTCGGCACTCACCAGCGCTTTGCCGCCTTCCATCACACGCTTGTCGGCCACATAACCGTCGGCAGCCTTGCCACCCTTGCCGCTCTTCCACTGGATCAGGTCATAATAATTACCGCTGGCAAGCGAAGCGCCGGTGACATATTTGGTCTTCTTGTCGTCGGCACCGGGCATGGTGCGTGCATCGGTGTGGCAGGTGCCCCAGCATCCGGCCGCGAGGCCGATCTCGACTTCCTTGCCCTTGTCGTCCTTGTAAACGACCTTGTTGTCCTCGAACATCACCGCCAGTTTGACGGGATTGTCCTTGTCCATCACCGCCGCCTTGCCTGCGGGTTCTTTCCAGTTGAAGCGCAGATAGAGGTTGCTGCCGTCATTGGCAGCCTGCACGTTCACCATGATGATGGGCACCCGGCCTTTGACCGGCTTGGGTTCGAGTTTCTCGCCGGCCAGTATCCTGTCCGCGGCGATGTCGATGTTCATCGTCTTCTCGTTCTCGTGACAACCTGTGCAGCGCTCGCCTTTTTTCGTCCCCTTGGCACCGCCGTGCTCGGTGCCCTTCATCACCCATTCCAGCCCCGACGCGCCGGGATGGAACACCGCCACCTTGCGCACCGCCACCTTGCTCCAGTCCGGGGCCGCCAAAGCGGTCCCCGTCATGCCGGCCAGCGCCAGGCCCAATGCCGAAACAGTCATCAAAGCTTTGTTCATGTTCATCCTCCGATAGGATAGGTTGTCGAATCGATCATTCAATGAGATGCCGGCCGCTCAGCCGCCAGCCTCGTCCTCTGTCATGCCTTCCGGTTTGTTGTGCGCGATGCCCTTGTGGCAGTCGATGCAGGTCATATTGTCGCGCCGTGCATTGGCATGCTGTTTCGCTGCCCGGTTGATCTGCTTCTCTTCATCCATGCCGTCGAATGAGTGGCAGTTGCGGCACTCGCGCGAATCCGATGCCTTCATCCGTGCCCACTCGCTGCGCGCCAGCTGCAGACGTTTGGCTTCGAACTTCTCCCGGGTATCGATGCTGCCCGTGATCTTGCCCCACACTTCGCCGGAAGCCTGGATCTTGCGGATCATCTTGTGCGTCCAGTCCTTGGGCACGTGGCAGTCGGAACACACCGCGCGCACGCCGGTGCGGTTGGAATAGTGGATGGTCTTGGTGTATTCCTGATACACGTTGTCCTTCATCTCGTGACAGCTGATGCAGAACTCGAGCTGGTTCGTCGCCTCCATGCCGGTATTGAAACCGCCCCAGAACAGGATGCCGCTAATGAAGCCGACACCGGACAGCGTCAGCAGAGAGTATTTGACACTCGGGCTGCGCAGCTTTGCCCACCAGTTTGAAGCGACCATCATGCCTCCTTATCGTTTGGATCTGCCAGCGCACCGGAGGGTCGCCCCTCCGGTCGCATCTGCCTGATATCAGTAGATGTCGTGTTGGGTGTTATAGACATTGAACTTGCCGGTTGGTGTGATCAGCTTCGGATCCTTGATCACGGCCTTCATCTTCAGCGTCTTGTCATCCAGCACCACGATCGCGGACGGCTCTGTCTTACCGGCCCAGATCGAATACCACACCTCGGTACCGTCGGCATTGTATTCAGCCTGCACCACACGCTTGACCGCCTTGCCTTCCGGCAGGTCCGCCATCTTGGCGACATTGATGACGACCGGGGGCTTGTCCAGGTTCCTGATGTCATACACGGTCACGGACTCGGCGTTTTCCATCTCCGGATTCAGTGGCGAATCAGCGTACAGGTGGTGGGACTTCGGATGCGTCTTCACGAACAGCGAGCCGCTGCCGTGATTCTTCAACTCCTGCACCACTTTCCATGCCTGCTTGGGATGTTTGGCAGGATCGGTACCGATCAGGGTGATCACGTCCGCGCCGAGATGGGAGGTCGCCCACACCGGACCGAACTTGGGATGCACGAAGTTGGCGCCGCGACCGGGGTGCGGCTTGGCCTTGGTATCCACCAGCGCCGCCAGCTTGCCGGTCTTGGTGTCCACCACCGCGACCTTGTTGGAAGCGTTGGCTGCCACCAGGAAATAACGCTTGGTGGAATCCCAGCCGCCGTCATGCAGGAACTTGGCGGATTCGATCGTCGTTTCCTTGAGGTTCTTGATGTCGGAATAATCGACCAGCCGGATCATGCCGGTCTCCTTGATATTGACCACCCACTCCGGCTTGCCCTCGGTCGCCACGATGGAAGCCACGCGCGGTTCGGGGTGATATTCGCCGTCCACGGTCATGCCGCGGGTGGAAACGATCTTCAGCGGCTTGAGTGTGTCGCCCTCGGTGATTACATACTGGGGCGGCCAGTAGGAACCGGCAATGGCGTATTTGTCTTCGTAGCCCTTGAACTTGGAGGTCTCCACCGAGCGCGCTTCGATGCCGACCTTGAGCGTCGCCACCACAGTGGGTATCTCGTACCACAGGTCGATCAGGTCAAGCTTGCCATCGCGGCCGATGACATAGACATAACGGCCGGAAGCGGACAAACGCGAGATGTGTACTGCATACCCTGTCTTGACGATGCCCCAGATCTTTTTGGTGTCGCCGTCGATCAGCGCCACTTCACCGGCATCGCGCAAGGTCACCGAGAACACGTTCTTCAGGTTGATCTTGCTCATCGGTTTCTTCGGGCGATCTTCCGGCTTGACGACCAGCTTCCAGCTGTTCAGCATATCTTTCATGCCCCACTCCGGCGGCGTATCCGGCGTTTGCTGGATGTAGCTCGCCATCAGCGATATCTCTTCCTTGCTGAGGATGTCGTCAAAGTTCACCATGCCGCCCTCGGTGCCATAGCTGACGATCTTCTCCAGTCGGGCATGGCCGATCTTGAGCGTGTTGACCGGTTCCAGATTCTTGCCGGTGGCGCCCTTGCGCAGGATGCCGTGACAACCGGCGCAACGCTCGAAGTAGATCTTGGATGCGGTCGCCTTCTGCTCCGCCGTGAGCGTGACCGCCTCTGTTGCAGATGCGGGATCCTCAGCAGCAGACGCGACATTGAAAATGCCGGCCACCGACATGGCAAGCACCGAAGCAGCGAAATACGGCTTTTTCATTTGATACCCCCTCTCAAGATTTAACCTCATGAACACAACGGAGTTCTCCCCCGACGGCTGCATCATGTTCCTGCACAAACGGGCAAGCCTTGATGAACGTCAATTTTTTCACTCAACTATTACCCGGAGCGATCCGTCAACAGTGGCTTTTCTCTTGATTGATATACATCAAGGAAACCGGAGCGGATTCGCCACACTCTGGTGTCTGGAAAATATCAGACAGGATGGATCGATATCATGCACATATCCGGAATCGTCGTTCATGCCCGTCCCGGGCATGCAGTACAAGCCCAGGCGCAACTTGCCGCGATCGAGGGCGTGGAAGTCCACATCAGTGACGTCGAATGCAAACTGGTCGTCACCATCGAAAAAGAAGATGAGCAATCGACGGTGGACACGTTCGAGCGACTTAACGCACTCCCCGGCGTGCTCTCGGCCACCATGGTCTATCACCATTTCGAAAACGACACCGATCAATAGATAAGCAGAGGAGACCCATCATGGAATTGACTCGCCGTGAATTCATCAAGATCAGCGCAGTTTCCGCCGCCGCCACTGCGGCCTGCTGCGTCGTACCCGGCGCCCAGGCGGCGCTGGCAGCAGCAGGCGATAGCGGGATACGCTGGGACAAGGGTGTATGCCGTTTCTGCGGTACCGGTTGCGGCGTGCTGATCGGCACCAAAGGCGGCCGCGTGGTGGCCACGCAGGGCGACCCCGATGCGCCGGTGAACAAGGGGCTCAATTGCATCAAGGGCTATTTCCTGTCCAAGATCATGTACGGCAAGGACCGGCTCACCCACCCCATGCTGAGGATGAAAGACGGCAAGTTCGACAAGAACGGCGAGTTCACCACGATCAGTTGGGACCAGGCTTTCGACATCATGGCGGAGAAATGCAAAGCCACGCTCAAAGCCAAGGGCCCCAAGGGCATCGGCATGTTCGGTTCTGGCCAGTGGACGGTGTGGGAGGGTTATGCCGCAACCAAGCTGATGAAAGCCGGCTTCCGCTCCAATAACCTCGACCCCAATGCGCGCCACTGCATGGCCTCCGCGGTCGCGGGCTTCATGCGCACCTTCGGCATCGACGAGCCGATGGGCTGCTACGACGATGCCGAGCACGCCGACGGCTTCGTGCTGTGGGGTTCGAACATGGCCGAGATGCATCCCATTCTGTGGTCGCGCATCACCGACCGCCGCCTCACCGGCAAGGATGTCAGCATCCATGTGCTCTCGACCTTCGACCACCGCTCCACCGAGCTGGCCGACAACACGCTGATCTTCAAACCGCAGAGCGATCTGGCGATACTCAATTACATCTGCAACTACATCATCCAGAACAACGCGGTGAACGAGGCGTTCGTGCAGAAGAACGTCAACTTCAAGAAGGGTGTGACCGACATCGGCTACGGCTTGCGTCCCAATCATCCGCTCGAACAGGTGGCCAACAACAACGGCTATCCCGGTCCGGCCGGTCCCGACGGCAAGCCCACCACCAAGGGCAACCCCAACAATGCCAGCCCGATCACCTTCGACGAATTCAAGGCTTTCGTTGCCGAGTACACGGTGGAGAAGACTTCCGAGATATCCGGCGTGCCCGCGGAGAACCTGATCGCGCTGGCAAAGCTCTACGCCGACCCGAACAAGAAAGTGGTGTCGTACTGGACCATGGGCTTCAACCAGCACACGCGCGGCACCTGGGTCAACAACATGATCTACAACGTGCACCTGCTGGTGGGCAAGATCTCCGAACCCGGCAACGGTCCCTTCTCGCTCACCGGCCAGCCTTCGGCTTGCGGTACCGCGCGCGAAGTGGGCACCTTCGCCCACCGCCTGCCCGCCGACATGGTGGTGATGAACCCGAAACACCGCGAAGCCACGGAAAAGATCTGGAACCTGCCCGCCGGCACCATCCCGGACTGGATCGGCTCGCATGCGGTGAAGCAGAGCCGCGATCTCAAGGACGGCAACATCAATTTCTACTGGACCTCCACCACCAACAACATGCAGGCGGGGCCGAACATCAACGGCGAGATCTACCCCGGCTGGCGCAACCCGGCCAACTTCGTGGTGGTCTCCGATGTCTACCCCACTGTGTCCGCCGTCTCCTCCGACCTGATGCTGCCCTGCGCCATGTGGATGGAGAAGGAAGGCGCCTTCGGCAACGCCGAACGCCGCACCCAGTTCTGGCGCCAGCAGGTGAAAGCGCCGGGTGAATCGCGCTCCGACCTGTGGCAGTACATGGAATTCTCCAAGCGCTTCAAGGTCGAGGAAGTGTGGCCCGCCGAGCTGCTGGAGAAAGCGCCGCAATTCAAGGGCAAGACCCTGTACGACGTGCTCTACGCCAACGGCGAGGTCAACAAGTTCCCGCTGGACGAGGTGAAGAAAGTCAACGCGCACGGCATCAGGAACTACAGCAACGACGAGTCCACCGCCTTCGGCTACTACGTGCAGAAAGGCCTGTTCGAGGAATATGCCCAATTCGGTCGCGGCCATGCGCACGACCTGGCCAGTTTCGACACCTATCACAAGGCGCGCGGCCTGCGCTGGCCGGTGGTGAACAACAAGGAGACGCTGTGGCGCTTCCGCGAGGGCTTCGATCCTTATGTGAAGAAAGGCGAGGGAGTGAAGTTCTACGGCCATGCGGACGGCAAGGCGGTGATCTTCGCGCTGCCCTACCAGCCCGCTGCCGAACAGCCCGACAACGAGTACGACCTGTGGCTGTGCACCGGCCGCGTGCTGGAACACTGGCACACCGGCTCGATGACGCGGCGCGTGCCGGAGCTGTACAAGGCGGTGCCGGACGCCTGGGTCTTCATGAATCCGGATGACGCCAAGAAGCGCGACCTGAAGCGCGGTGACAAGGTGAAGGTCATCAGCCGCCGCGGCGAGATCACCACTCTGGTGGAGACGCGCGGTCGCAACAAGCCGCCGGCAGGATTGATCTTCGTGCCTTTCTTCGACGAGTCGCGTCTGGTCAACAAGCTGACACTGGACGCCACTTGCCCGATCTCGAAAGAGACCGACTTCAAGAAATGCGCGGCCAAGATCGTTAAGGTCTGAAAGGTGAAGGGTCGGGGGCGGGCGGAAAATATCCCCGTCCCCGGCTGACATCATGGAAGCCACCAGCAACAATCAGAGCCGTCGCCAGTTCCTCCTCGACGTGGCGAAAACCGCCTGCGGCATCGGCATGTTCGGGCTCGGACTGGGTCTGTACGCCAGGCAGGCACGCGCGCTGCCGCCCACAGCCATCCGCCCGCCGGGCGCGCTGGCAGAACCGGATTTCCAGGGGGCGTGCATCCGTTGCGGGATGTGCGTGCGCGACTGCCCCTACAACATCCTGGAACTGGCCAAGCCGGAAGACGATCTCGCCACCGGCACGCCCTATTTCGTGGCACGCGATATCCCGTGCGAGATGTGCGAAGACATCCCCTGCATCAAGGCTTGCCCCACCGGCGCACTGGATCACCAGCTCACCGACATCAACAAGGCGAAGATGGGCCTGGCGGCACTGGTCGACCAGGAGACCTGCCTCAACTTCCTCGGTTTGCGCTGCGATGTGTGTTACCGCGTGTGCCCGGTGATCGACAAGGCGATCACGCTGGAACGCACGCATAACGTGCGCACCACCCGGCACACCATGTTCCTGCCCACGGTGCACTCGGAACACTGCACCGGCTGCGGCAAGTGCGAGAAGGCCTGCGTGCTGGAAGTGGCGGCCATCAAGGTGTTCCCGATCAACCTGGCAAAAGGCGCACTGGGCGAGCACTACCGGCTCGGTTGGGAGGAGAAGCAGAAGGCCGGCGCCAGCTTGGTGGCGCCGGAGATCGAGCACCAGTACAACCTGCCGGAAGGCTACAAGTATGAACAGGGACCGGGCCTGAGCGGCGAGGCCGCTGCGCCGGCTGCGGCGCAGCCCGCTATTCCCAAGGCACTGCATGGAGACCAGTTGTGAGCGAGAACAAAAAAATCGGTGCCGACGCGCTCATGACCAAGGGCTGGCTGGGCGCGCACAAATGGCTGCTGCTGCGCCGCGCCTCCCAGCTCGGCATCCTCGCCCTGTTCCTGCTCGGTCCATGGGCGGGCATCTGGCTCATCAAGGGCAACCTGGCCTACAGCCTGACGCTCAACACCCTGCCGCTGACCGATCCCTATGTGCTGCTGCAGTCCCTGCTGACCGGACATGTGCCGGAGAAGCTCGCGCTGATCGGGGCCGCCTTGGTGACCGGACTGTATGTCGTGATCGGAGGTCGCAGCTATTGCGCTTGGGTCTGTCCGCTCAACATGCTGACCGATCTTGCCGCCTGGCTGCGTCGCCGTTTCGGCATCAAGGGCGGTGCGCACTTCTCGCGCAACACGCGCTACTGGCTGCTCGCCATGACGCTGCTGCTGTCCGCAGCCACCGGCACCATCGTCTGGGAGATGCTCAATCCGGTCGCTATGCTGCACCGCGGACTCATCTTCGGCCTGGGGATGGCCTGGAGCATCGTCCTCGCGGTTTTCCTGTTCGACCTGTTCGTCAGCCCGGACGGCTGGTGCGGCCACCTGTGCCCGGTGGGTGCCTTCTACAGCCTGATCGGCAAGACCAGTCTGCTGCGCGTCCATGCGACACAGCGCGCCGCGTGCAACGACTGCATGGACTGTTTCGCGGTGTGTCCCGAACCGCAAGTCATCAAGCCGACATTGAAGGGACAGGCGAAAGGCATCGGCCCGGTGATCACTTCGCACAACTGCACCAACTGCGGTCGCTGCATCGATGTATGTTCCAAGGATGTGTTCGGATTCGGTTCGCGTTTCAACAACAAGGCGGAAGTCAGCGCCCCGCAAGGGGGAGCAACCGCTCTCGGCAACAGATCATGATAAAGAGGAGATCAACCATGAAAAACACGCTGCAGTTCGCCCTTGTCGCACTCGCCACTTCCGCTCTGTCTTTCCTCGCCGCAACACCGGCGCTGTCAGCGGAGAGCGCAGTCCAGTCGCTGCGCGGCGCGGACACCCAGGCTGCCGATCAGGCCCCGGAGGAAAAAGCCCAGCTCGGCAGGCGTCCCGGCTCGCAGAAGGTCGTGCCGCGCACATTCGACAAGCAGCCGCCTGTCATCCCGCACGCCACCGAGAACTTCGACGAGATCACGCTGGAGGAGAACCAGTGCCTGAGCTGCCACGGGCCGGCGAAATACAAGGAAAAAAAAGCGCCCAAGATCGGCGTCAGCCACTTCCGCAACCAGCAGACCGGCAAACTCATGAAGCAGGTATCCAGCGCGCGCCACAACTGCGTTCAGTGCCATGTGCCGCAGGTCGATGCACAACCGCTGGTGGAAAACACATTTCAGACCTTGCCGGTAAAGAACAAGAAATAGTTGCGCGTCTTGTTAAAGTGCGAACCGATGTACCTGCCATTGGAATTAACCGTATCAGTTGTGCGGGCAGCAAGAACGAAGCGAAAAAACCTGATGACACATCGGCACCTCGGCGCGATGCGATCGATCTCTCGCGTCACCTGCGCCGCAACGCCCGGATAGCCACGGCCGCGATCACGACCCAGACCACGCTGCGCAGACTCATGGCAATCACCGTACGCTGCTCGTAGAGCCCGCCAGTGTAGATGTGGATGCCAAGCGATGCGAACGTGACCATCGTCGCAAGGGCGATAGAGCCTGCCAGCCAGACCGCCCAGCGTTTCTGCAACCACAAACCGGCACCGGCGGCGACATAGGCAAAACCGGCCAGGAAGTTGAACCATACGACGAACGGCACATAGTTTCCGGCAGCAGCACGGGCCGCATCTTCGCCGAACAGCACCGTGCCGCCTTCCTTGATGGTCAGCAGACCGAAAGCGACAGCGACCAGGGAGATCACCGCGGTGGGCAACTCGCGTTTTTGATCGGGCATTGTCATCATTTTCCTTTCACGGGTTAACAGATCAAATGGAGGGACTGCGTGATTTGATGCCATGCAGAAAGATCGGAAATATCTTCTGCGCTTCCTGCTGCAGCGCGCGCTTGCCGCCGAAGATGGTGGACTGCATGACCAGCCCCTGGATCATGCCGATGTAGAGTACGGCCGCGCTTTGGCTGTCGAGATCGGCAGACACCAGAGACTGTGACTTGGCTTCATCCAGCAATCCGGCGATCTTCGCCTCATAGCCGGAGATGATGCCCTCGATGAGCTGGCGCAATCTGCTGTTCTTCTTGTGCAGCAACTCGGAGAACAGCAGGCGCGGGATGGCCGGATGTTTGCTGATGAAAGCGATGTGCGCTTTGAACATGCGCTCGACCGCATCCATCGGATCGGTCGCCTCGGCGGCGGCCTTGCTCACCACTTTCATCAACTGGTCGCGTATCCACTCCACCACCGCGACCCAGATGTCGTCCTTGGTGGCGAAGTGGCGGAAGATCGCTCCCTGGGTGAGCTTCATCGCATCGGCCATGTCCTGCGTGGTGACGCTGTCGACGCCCTTCTCGGCCGCCAGCTCGATTGACACGCGAATAATCTCGCTCTGTCTTTCTTCCGTACTGAGTCTTTTTTTTGCGGTTTCCTGATTCATGCTGTTTCTCCTCCTGAGAACTAAACCTGCCGGCCTTCGCCTGCTTCTTCATAGGTCCGCCCGTCGCGTATGTGATAGATGCGCTTGAAGGTCGGGATGATCTTTTCGTCATGGGTGACGACGATGATGGCGGTCTGGTATTGCTCCGCCATCTGGTTGAGGATGCGCACCACATTCAGCGCCCGCTCGCTGTCCAGCGGCGCGGTCGGCTCGTCGGCCAGGATCACCGGCGGATGGTTGGCCAGTGCGCGCGCGATGGAGACGCGCTGCTGCTCGCCGCCCGACAGTTGCGCGACGTTTGCCTTGGACCGGTGCCCCACATCGAGCGCATCCAGCAATTCCTGCGCGCGGACGCGCGAGTCCGCGTTCGACACGCCCGCCAGCATCGGCAACAGGGCGACGTTGTCGGTGACATCGAGGAAGGGGATCAGATACGGCGCTTGGAACACGAAGCCGATGCGGTCGCGGCGCAGCGTGCGCAGATCGTCGATCAGCCACTTCTCGTCGAAGATGGTCTGACCGCCCAGCATCATGCGCCCGGCAGTGGGCTCGATCACGGCACCGAGACATTTCAACAGCGTGCTCTTGCCCGAACCGCTGGGGCCGACCAGCCCCACCACTTCGCCGGGCCAGATGGTCATGTCCACGCCCTTGAGCGCATCCACGGCGGTCTCGCCCTCGCCATAGCGTTTCTTCAGTCCCTCGATATGGATGGCTGGTTCGCGCATATGGCTATCCCCCAATCGCCGTGGCCGGATCGATGCGCAACGCAGCGCGGATAGCGAAGATGCTGGCGACAGAACACATCAGCATCACCAGCAAGAATCCCAGCACCGCATCACCCGGCAGCAGCAGCACATATTTGGGGAACAGCGGCGCCCACAGGGTGGCGGAGAACTTGCCGACCAGGAAGCCGATCAGCCCCAGACCCAATGCCTGCTGCAGGATCATCGCGCTGATGGTGCGGTTGGTCGCGCCGATCAGTTTGAGTACCGCGATCTCGCGCACCTTGTTCAGGGTCATGGTGTAGATGATGAACGCGACGATGGCCGCGCTGACGATGGCGAGTATCACCAGGAACATGAAGATCTGCTTCGACGAGGTGGCGATCAGGCGCGCCACCAGTATCTCGTCCATCTGGTTCTTGCTGTAGGCCTGCAGATGCTTCCAGCGTTCGACCTGTGCGGCCACGCTCTCTACCATTCCCGGCGCGGTGCGCACGAGGATGGCGTTCACGAAACGGCTGGATGTCTGGCTGGCCTGGATCGCTTCCAGCAGACCGGGCACGCCGGGACGGTTGAATGCGGGATTGGCCGCGGTGCGCGCCCTTTCGTTGAGCAGCGCGTCGTTGTCCTTGAGGAACTGCACTTCCTGCGCGTCCTTGAGCGGGATGAAGATCATCGGGTCGCCACCGGACGAGACCATGCGGCGCGTCAGACCGACGACGGTGTACTCATGGCGACGGATGCTGATCCTGTCGCCCAGCGCCAGACCGGTCTTGATATCTGCCAGTGCCTCGTAATGCGGCCGCGTGATCGGTCGACCGGCGACCATATAGGCAGGCTCGCCAGGCTTGCCTGCTTCATAGCCGACCAGCATCACGCGGATCTCCTTACGCTCGTGACTTACCTGCATGGTCAGGTAAGTCACGTTGCCCGCTTCCACTATGCCCGGCAGACTGAGCAGATCCTTCGCCACATCGTCATGCACGCTGGAAGGCTCGGCATACGGGCCCAGCGTATCCTGTTGCACCACCCACAGATCGGCACCGGCGTTCTCGATCAGGACGCGCGCATCATCGACCATGCCGCGATAGACGCCCGCCATCGTCAGCGTCACGCCGATCAGCAATCCCAGGCCGATGCCGGTAAAGACGAATTTACCCCAGCCGTGCAGGATGTCGCGGCTCGCCAGATTGATCACGTCAGCCTCGCACCAGTTCGGAGACGACTCTGACCTTGATGCCTGCACGCAGGGGCTGCTGGCTGTAGACGATGACCGACTCGTCGTTGCCCAGACCATCCAGTATCTGCGTCCTCCCCTCCATGGTCGTGACACCGACCTTGACCGGCTTGAACACGACCTGCCCGTCCTGCAACACCCACACGCCGGTCTGCCGGTCTATGCGTTTGACCGCGGCTGTCGGCACGCTGCGGGTGTCGTTCAACTGCGGCAACTTGAACGTGACTTCGGCATATTCGCCGATACTGGCATCGACCGCGGCGACCGCGACATTGACGATGCGCTCCTCGGTCACCGCATCGCTCACCATGTCCACCCGCGCCACTTTGCCGGCGAGCGGTGCATGCGGCCTGGAGCGCAGGACGACCTCGGCCTCCTGCCCGACGCGGACCTGCCCTGCCTGATGCTGGGCGACGCGCGTCTCTATCCACAAGCTCTTCGGGTCGACGACCTGCAACACGACCTGTCCTCCGACCACCGTGCTGCCCGGCTCCGCCAGTCTGGCCACCACCACCCCGTTGGCCGGACTGATCAGCCGCGTCTGCGCGCGGGCCTTGCCGATGCCGCGCATGTCCGCCTGTGCCCGTGCATGTTCCTCGCGGGCAGTGGCCAGATTGGCCGAAGCGGCCGCCAGTGCCGACACAGCGGCGTTCTTCTCGTGCAGCTTTGTGTCGTACATCTCCTGACTGACGAAACCGCGCCCGCGCAACTCCTCGTAGCGCACCAGCGTTGCCGTGATGGTCTTGAGTCGGCTTTCAGCTTCGTTTGTTTGCGCCTCTGCCGCGAGGATCGCATTGGCCGTCTTTTGCACCACGCGCTCGCTGCCGGTGAATTTCTCGTCCAGATCGACCGGGTCCATCTCGGCCAGCACTTGCCCGGCCACGACAGTGTCGCCCTGATCGACCAGTACGCGCTTCACCCGGCTGGTCATGGTCGGCGCCAGATTGAAGCCATGCCGCGCCCGCACCGTACCGATACCGAAGACACCATTTGCAAGCGTCCCGACCTGGATCTTCTCCACTGTCACCTTGACCGGTGCCAGAGGCCCCTGCGTCAGGATGACCCATGCGAAAGCGCCGAGCACAGCAGCGCCTATCACCAGCATTTTGATTTTGCGCCCGGTCATTTGCGGCTCCAAAGTAAGTAATTGATTGCTATCTTACAGAGGGCAAAATAAATAGCAAACGGTATTTGAAAGACGGTAGAGGGAATCGCAGCGGAATCAACAAAAACTGATGGCGCCCGCAGGCGCCATCAGTGCTTTCAGAAGTTTGCTACAGCGACCGCGCCAGCCTGAACCCGTGGCTGTAATAACGGAATGAAGTGCTGAAACGGATGCGCACAGAGGCGCGTCCGAAGGTGGGGTCGTAACCCCACGACCCGCCGCGCAACACGCGCATGGAGCCGTCCACCCGCGCGCTGCCATCGGTCGGAGCACCTTCGTAGTTCGGGTGGTAGGTGTCTTCCACCCACTCCCACACGTTGCCGCTCATGTCGTAGAGGCCGAAGGCGTTGGCTTGCTTGGTGGCGACAGGGTGCGGCGTGTTGAAGAAGAAGCTGCCGCTGTTGAAGTCGTTCCAGGACACCTTGTCGGCGGTTTCGCCGCCGCAGTATTCGAATTCGGTTCCCGCGCGGCAGGCATATTCCCACTCCGCTTCGGTCGGCAGACGGTATTGCTTGCCGGTCTTGGCATTGAGTTTCTTGATGTAGGCCTGTGCGTCATCCCAGCTGACCTGCTCCACCGGGCAGGTGTCGCCGCAAGTGGCGAAATTGCTCGGGTTGTTGCCCATCACGGCCAGCCATTGTGCCTGGGTGACTTCGGTCTTGCCGATGGCGAACGCCTTGACGCTGACTCGGTGCACGGGTTGCTCGTCGGGCTTGCCGTCCTTCGAGCCCATGTCGAAGCTGCCCGCAGGCAGTTCGACCATCTCGGGGCATTCCGGGCAGTCGCTGTACACCTTGCCCGCGACCGGCTCGGCCACCATCTCCCATTGATAGATCCTGTCCTGCGCAGCACGCGCATCGGCGCCTTCCGGCGCGAGCAGCAGATAGCGTTTCATCTCGACCATGCCGTCGCGATATTTCTTCTTCTCGCCCAGCAGCAGGCCGAGTTTGTAACGTCCTTCCGCCCACCAGGGGGCGAGTTCAAGCGCCTTGCCGTACAGCGCGATGGCTTTGTCAGTCTGCTTTTCCTGCACCATGAATTCGGCCTGCACCTTGAATTTGCGCGCCTCTTCGGAGAGTTCCGGCTTCGGCTTTGCGGCCTTGTATTGAGCGGCGATATCGAGGAATGGATCGGGCACATCGGCAGCGAATGCCGGAACGGTGATCAAAGAAAGTGCAGCGAGCAGACAGGTACGAATGTTTACCAAAATACTCTCCTTACGGTGCGTCGGATCGAATAAAAAACTGCGGCAATTGTACGCGCGGAAACCGGCAATGTCGCCAGTCACTTCGGCGGCTTGGCATGCGCCGGGCGGAAGGCTTTGCACTGCTCCGGATCGGATTCCAGATAAGCGCCTTCGATCAGGTCGATACAGTAGGGGATGGCCGGAAAAACCGCATTCAGACAATCGTCTATCGCGGAAGGCTTGCCGGGCAGATTGAGGATGAGACTCTTGCCGCGTATGCCAGCAGTCTGGCGCGACAGGATCGCGGTGGGTACGAACTTCAGCGAAGCGGTGCGCATCAGCTCACCGAAGCCCGGCATCATCTTCTCGCACACAGCTTCGGTCGCTTCCGGTGTGACATCGCGCAGCGCCGGGCCGGTGCCGCCGGTGGTCACCACCAGCGAACAACCTTCCACATCGCACAATTCGATGAGTGTCTTTTCGATCAGCGTCTGCTCGTCGGGGATCACGCGAGCCACCGCCTCCCATTCACTGGTCAGCACGCGCGCGCACCAGGCTTGCATCGCCGGACCGCCCTTGTCCTCGTATTCGCCGCGACTGGCGCGGTCGGAGACCGTCACAAAACCGATGCGTGCTTTCATCACCATTCTCCACCTGCGATATCCTGATATGCAGTGCCGTCCAGCAACTGCACCGTCACCGGTTCGCCCGCCGCCATGCCACGGCTTGCGGCAGGCACGACCATCAGACCTTCCGCGACGGACATGGAAGCCAATATGCCGCTGCCCTGTGCGCCTGTCGAGGTCGCCGCATAGCCGCCCGCCTCCCTGCTCAGCATCACGCGCACGAACTCGGTACGGCTGTGCTTGTGCTTCACATCATGCGTCAGTCTTGCGGTGAGGGTGCGGCGATGCACGCGCGTGCAGCCGAGCATGCGGCGCAATGCGGGCAGTACGAACTCTTCGAAACAGACCATGCTCGATACCGGATTGCCCGGCAGGCCGAACACCCAGGTCAGCGGCGCGATGCCGAACGCCATCGGGTGGCCCGGCTTCATCTCCACGCGCCAGAACTTCATCTGCACGCCCAGCGCTTCCAGCGTCGGACGCACATAGTCATGCACGCCGACCGAGGTGCCGCCGGATACCAGCAGCACGTCGTATTGCAGGCCGCGCTGCAGCATCTCCTTCAGGTGACTCGGTTCATCGCGCGCGATGCCGAGCAGGTCGGGCGTGATGCCCAGCGCCTGCACCTGCGCCATCAGCGCATAGCTGTTGGCATCGGGGATCTTGTTGGCGTCGAACGGGTCGTTCAGCCCTTCCAGCTCGTCGCCGGTGGAAAGGATGGCTACACGCGGCATGCGGTAGACCTCCGCACTGGCGCGCTTCACCATCGCCAGCATGCCGACCGCACCGGGCGTGATCTCGGTGCCTGCCGGCAATACCACCTCGCCATTTTTCATGCTCTCGCCACGGTCGCGGATGTCGTTGCGCGACTTCACGCCGACGTTGATCTGCACCTGCGTGTCCGACAGCGCCTGCGTATCCTCGACACGGATCACCGCATCCGCTCCCTGCGGCACCGGCGCACCGGTCATGATGCGCGCACACTGTCCGGCCAGCACGGTCTTCTGCGGCATGTCGCCCGCCTTGATGTCTTCGATGATCTCCAGCACTGCCGGTGCGTTCGCCACATCGGCACTGCGCAAGGCGAAACCGTCCATCGCCGAGACATCGTAAGGCGGCTGGTCGCGGTTGGCGCGGATATCTTCCGCCAGCACTCGCCCGAGCGAGTTTTCCAGCCTGACACTCTCGGTGCCAAGCGACTTGATCGATCCCAGCACGCATTGCTGCGCGGCTGTCACTGTCAGATGTTCCATCTACTTCCTCACTTCTTCGCCGCCTGAAAATCCTGCGGCGTATCCAGATCAAAAAAACTGCGCAGTTGCGGATCGCATTCGCGCAACTCCGCTTCACTCACATAACGCACGTCCAGCTTTTCCAGCACGCCGCGCAGACTCCTGTCACCGGCCGCCAGACTGGCGCGCATCGCCGCCAAAGTGCCGGTCGCATAGAAAGCAGCAAGCGGTTGCGGATAACCCCCGATCATCGGCACGACGGCCTGATGCCCGGCCCGGCAGGATGCGAGATGCAGAACGACCGCCTCGGTCACGAACGGCATGTCGCACGCCACCGCGAACAACCACGGCGTATCGGCCTGCGCCAAACCGGCGATCAAACCTGCCAGCGGACCGCTCGCTTCCACCCCGTCGCACACCTGCGGCGCATCCACCCCGGCGCGCAGTTGGCGCACGCTGACAACCACTTTGGGAAATACCTGCTGCATGGTAGCAGTGACGTGCTCCAGCAGCGTCTTGCCGTCCAGCACCAGCGCCGCCTTGTCCTGCCCCATGCGGCGCGAATCGCCGCCGGCGAGGATAAGCGCTGTGCAATCCTCGATCATTTCAAATCCACCGTTCGCCCTGAGCCCGTCGAAGGGTGAACGGATACCGACCCCGCCTGCATCAAAATGAAATCGACGATACCGCTCACATCATCGAGTTTGAAATGCGGTAACTGCGGGTAGACCTCATCCATATCGGTGACGATAGCAATGAGTCCGTCTTCGATAGAACAACGCGGCGGCCTGCCGCACTCACGGCGCAACACCTCGATCTTCACACCCGGCGCATGCGAGAAACCCTCCGCCAGCACCAGATCGGCTTCGCCCAGAAAACGCTGCGCCAGTTGCTCCGGTTCGCGCGCTTCAACCCGGGAATCGATCAACTGCACACCACCTTCCGTCACCAGCATGCTCATCGCCGCACCGGCCTGCGTATAACGCCAGCTATCCTTGCCCGGTGTATCGAGCTGAACATCGTGGTGCGCATGTTTGATGGTAGCGACGCGCAACCCGCGCCGCGTCAGTTCGCGCACCAGTTTCTCAATCAGGGTGGTCTTGCCGGAGCCGGAATGGCCGACGAAGGTGATCACGGATGGGGAGTGACCCATGCATCCCCCTGCGGTGTGATCTCTTTCTTCCAGATCGGTACGCGCTGCTTGAGCTCGTCGATCATCCAGCGACAGGCATCGAACGCGGCGGCGCGATGCTCGGCGCCGGCGGCGATGAACACGATGTTATCGCCAGCGTGCACGGTGGTGACACGGTGCACGATACGCGCGTCGAGCAGGCCGAACTTTTCGATGGCTTCGCTGCGCAGCTTTTTCATCTCGGCCAGCGCCATGCTGCCGTAGGCTTCGAAGCCGATCTGTGACACTTCGCGGCCTTCGGAGAAGTCGCGCGCGCAGCCGATGAAGGTGGCGATGCCGCCCATGCGTCTGGAGCTGGCCTTGAGCGCTTCCACTTCTTCGTTCTGGGAAAAGTCTTCTGACTGGATGCGGACCGGTTCAAGCATCTCAACCACCGCTGAATTTCGCCATGAAGGCGATCTCGTCGTTGTCCTGCAATGCCATCTGTTTGTCGTGGACCTGATTCTGGTTGACGGCGATGAGACTGACGATGCTGAAGGCACCCGGATGCTGGATGCCGAGGTGGGCGATGACGTTGTGCAGGGTCATGCCGGGAGAGAAATCCATCTGCATCTCGTGCGTCTGCACGCGGTCGGCCACCGGTCCGAAGAACAATACTTTGATCATCTCACCCCCGAGTTTGTGAAAAAATTCGTCGCGAGCGCCGACAGGTCGGGGGCGCACGGAGCACAGCCACCGGAATGTACTGCTAGTACATGAGGATGGCGAGCACCGCGCAACCCCGAGATGTCAAGCGCAGCAGAATTTTTCACAAACTCTCCCCGCGTTTCCACACACCGCTTTTCCCCCCGCGCTTCTCTTCCAGCTGCACGCACTCGATGCGCATGCCGCGGTCGATGGCCTTGCACATGTCGTAGATGGTGAGCAGTGCGACGTTGGCGGCAGTCAGCGCTTCCATCTCGACGCCGGTCTGGCCGACGCAGGAGGCCGTGGTGACGACCTTGATGCCGACGCAACCCTGCGCATCCGGCTCGTTGATCTCGCTGAACTCGACCTGCACACCGCTGAGCGCGATGGCATGGCACATCGGGATGATGTCCGGCGTGCGCTTGGCTGCCATCACCGCACCGACGTCGGCCACGGTCAGCACATCACCTTTCGCGATCTTGCCAGCGCGTATGCGCGCCAAGGTCTCCGGCTGCATGCGCAGCACGCCGCTGGCGATGGCGACGCGCTGGGTGCTGGACTTCTCCGACACATCCACCATGCGGGCACGGCCTGAATCGGAAAAATGCGTCAGGTCAGACATCGCTCAGGTGTTCTGCACCACGATTTTCGGAAATGCCGCACTGTGGTCCTGCGCCATGTCGGCGACCTTCACCGCGATGCGGCGGGCGATCTGCTTGTAGACCTTGGCGATGTTGCCGTCGGGATCGGCGACCACGGAAGGCTTGCCGGAGTCGGCCTGTTCGCGGATACGGATATCCAGCGGCAGGCCGCCGAGGAATTCGGTGTTGTACTCGGCGCACATCTTCTCGCCGCCGCCGGCACCGAAGATGTGTTCTTCATGGCCGCACTTGGAGCAGATGTGGGTGCTCATGTTCTCGACGATACCGACGATCTTGATGCCGACCTTCTCGAACATCTTGAGTCCCTTGCGCGCGTCCAGCAGCGCGATGTCCTGCGGCGTGGTGACGATGACCGCGCCGGTGACCGGCACTTTCTGCGCGAGGGTGAGCTGGATGTCGCCGGTACCGGGTGGCAGGTCCACCACGAGGTAATCAAGGTTGTCCCACTTGGTCTGGTGTAGCAGTTGCTCCAGCGCCTGGGTGACCATGGGGCCGCGCCAGATCATCGGCGTGTCGTTGGCGTCGATGAGGAAGCCGACCGACATGGCTTGCAGGCCGTGGTTGGTCATCGGCAGCATGGTCTTGCCGTCTTCGGAATCGGGTTGCCCACTGATGCCGAGCATGGTCGGTTGCGAGGGACCGTAGATGTCGGCATCCAGCATGCCGACGCGCGCGCCTTCGGCGGCCAGTGCCAGTGCTAGGTTGACCGCGGTGGTGCTCTTGCCCACGCCGCCCTTGCCGCTCGCTACCGCGATGATGTTCTTCACGCCGTCCACCAGCTTCACACCGCGCTGCACCGCATGCGGCACGACCTTGCTGGCGACTGTCGCTTCGATCTTGCCCGCGCCCGGCAGGGCGGACTTGAGGTGGGCTTCGATGGTCGCCTTGATCTCGGCCCACACGCTCTTGGCCGGGTAACCCAGTTGCACGTCCAGCGTCACGTCATTGCCGCTGACCTTGACGTTCTTGATCGATTTGCCGCTGACGAAATCCTTCTTCGTGTTCGGGTCGATCAGGTTCTTCAATGCGTTCTGCACATCTGCTTCGGTAAAGCTCATCATTCACTCCTGGTTGATTTTCATTCGGGAAGACATCCCGGATTCGCCTGCATCGGACATCCCGCATTGTAGCGGCTGGACCGGCTCCGCGAGCGACTACCTTCAGCCGTGCCTGCCTTTGTAACACTGCGCCGCTGCATGTACGACTTCGGACCAGGGCATCCCGGCCCAATCACCCCACTGGCGCAAGGCGTTTGCCGCCAGTACATCCACGTCGTCCACATCGGCGCTGCCGCTCAACACCTGCTGCAGTCCCTTGAGGCCACCGCATTGCACGCGCATCTCCTGAGCGTGCGGCAGCACTTCCTCGTCATGCATCTTGCCCAGCGCGAACGCAAAACTGTGCCGCAGGCTGTGGTGCAACTCATGGCAGCGAAAATGGCTCGCCGCATCGCGGCATGTCGCCGCTTCGCGCTCGGCGATCTGCTTCCGCTGCGCACACTCGCAGGCGACGCAGCGCGCCAGCAGGGCTTTCTCGAACACACAGGGCCGCGCTACCACTTCGGCGAACTTCTGCCGGTAGGCGGCTTCGTCCATAAGGCTTAATCGTCCCCCAGCTGCGGGGCCGGATCGCGCACCTCGTTGAGCAGGTCTTCCGCGTGCAGCTCGGACTCGGCATGGATCATCTTGATCAGCGCCTGCGAATCATCGGCAAGCTCGGCACGCAACTGCTTGGCCCGTACCGATGCCTCGCGATAGGAATCGTACTGCTCCAGCTTGGTCAGCTGCTTGATCGGAAATTCGGTCACACGATAGATAAAGTAAGCCATGGCCACCTCGCTGCGTAATTAAGCGCCGGGACGCTTCATGAAGGTGATGACGTTGGAGCCGGGCGCGTTCTTGCTTGTGCAACTGCCCTCCCCCAGTCCCGCAAGCTGTTCGGCTTCGTGCAACAGATTGACGACATCGACATAGTGTTTCTGTTTCACCATCATCAGCGCGGTGTAGCCGCCCTCGTTCTTCGCCAGCACGTCCGCCCCCGCCTGCAGCAGCACTTCGACCACGGCGGTCTCGCCGTAGCCCGCGGCCAGCATCAGCGGGCGCACACCATAACCGATCGGCGCCTCGATATTGGCACCCGCATCGATCAGCACCTTGACCACGTCGGCGAAGCCGCGCTTCAGCTCGGCGTTGTAGCAGGCCTTCATCAACGCCCCCCAGCCTGTGCTGTCGGTCGCATTGACATCGGCACCGCTACCGAGCAGCGCTTCCACCAGATCCCGGTCGCCCGCATAGGCGGCCAGCATCAGCAAAGTGGCGCCTGTCTCGTCGCGCGAGTCGACACCCGCACCGGCGGCCAGCAAGCGCTGCACCGTCGCGGCATCACCGTTTTTCACTGCTGCTATCAGCTCTGTAGACATGCGCCCTCCTTATGCAAAGACTATTTCTTGACCGTGTTTTGCAGCGCCTTGCGGATCGCTTCGGGCGATTTCATGATGTTCATGAAACTGTTGCTGCCCATCATGCTGAGATCGGGGAAGTTGATGGCGATGCGGAAGCGCGCATACAGCGCATACACCTTGTTGCCCGACACCAGCACTTCGTACGGCAGGTGGGCGGTGGACTTCACATCCCGGAAATCGATCTCGTTCATGATGAACTTGTCGTCCATGGCCTTTGTGTCGCCACTGCCTTTCATGCCGGCGCCGAACACCGTTTCCTGTTTGCCGGGGATATCGACGCGGTAGACCTTGGTCACGCCATTCTGGTTGTTCGCCAGTTTGGCATCCACTGCCTGCACGGCCTCTTCGTAGCTGCCGTATTCGGCCAGCTCGCTCGGCTCGTCAAAATATTCCATGCCGATGGTGTAGTGATATTTGCGCGCCTGTTTCGCGGTCATACCCTTGGCACCGAACTCCTCCACCCGGCCCAGCGCTTTTTCCAGCGCGGCCGATACACCGGCGAGGTCGCCTTCCATGCGATACACATGCGACATGTAGACCGGGTTGGTGTAGCTCACCTGGACTTCCTTGCCCGCTTCAGTGACGGACACACGCTGTACCGCACCGTAGCCGCCCGCTTCGGAAGCGGCGGCGTTCTTTTTCAGTTCGTCGTTGGTGACGACGATCACGTTGGCACCGCTGTACGGTGCATATTCGCCGACCACGGTGAAGCCGGCGGCAGTCAGCGCGGTCTTCACTTGGGCGGACTTCTCGACCACGGCACCTTCGCTCTTTGAAGCGAGCACGAATGGTTTGAGCTTCACATCGTCGGCCTGCGCTGCGCCGATAAACAGAAACAACGCGGACAACATCACTTTCTTGATCGTCATTCGTACCATCTTTGCTCTCCCTGGTTGGTTATTGGACTGCGGAACAACTTATAGTTTCTTATTACGATTCGTGCGGATGGAACCATGCCAATTTTTCCCTCAGCGTGACCACACCGCCGACGATGATGAGCGTGGGCGCCTGCGGTTTTTCGCGTTCGGCGATGGCGGGCAGGGTCTTCAGCGTACCGGTGATGACGCGCTGCGTGGGCTGCGTGCCGTGCTGCACGATGGCGATGGGCGTGGTATCCGGCATGCCGTGCTCGATGAGCTTGGCGCACAGGGTATCGAGACCGTGCAGCCCCATGTACACCACCACGGTCTGTTTCGGTCGCGCCAGTGCGGCCCAATCCAGATTCATGGTGCCGTCCTTGAGGTGACCGGTGACGAACATGCACGATTGCGCGTAATCGCGGTGCGTCAGCGGGATGCCGGCGTAGGAGGCCACGCCGGATGCCGCGGTGATGCCGGGCACCACCTGGAACGGGATATTCTCCGCCGCGAGTGTCTCGATCTCCTCGCCGCCGCGCCCGAAGATGAACGGGTCGCCGCCCTTGAGGCGCAGCACGCGTTTGCCTTCCTTGGCCAGACGCACCAGCAGCTCGTTGATCTCTTCCTGTTGCAGCGTATGGTCGTTGCGTTTCTTGCCGACGTAGATGCGATCGGCATCACGCCGCGTCATATCGACGATGGGTTTGGACACCAGTGCGTCGTATACCACCACATCGGCCTTCTGCATCAGGCGCAGGGCGCGGAATGTAAGCAGATCGGGATCGCCGGGACCGGCGCCGACCAGATACACTTCGCCGCGCTGGATGTTGTCTTCGTCCTTCAGCATCTCCTGCAGCATCACTTCAGCGCTGGCCTCGTCGCCTGTCAGCACCTTCTCGGCGACGACCCCATCCAGCACGTTCTCCCAGAAGATTCGGCGCTTGGGCGGGTTGGTGACGCGCGTCTTCACCAGCTCGCGGAAACGTTCGGCGAATGCGGCCAGACGGCTGTAGTTCTGCGGGATGATCGTTTCGAGCTTTCCGCGCAGCATGCGCGTCAGCACCGGCGAAGCGCCGCCGCTGGAGAAGGCGATCATCAGCGGCGAGCGGTCGAGGATGGCGGGCATGATGAAGCTGCACAGCTCTGGATCATCGACCACATTCACCGGGATGCTGCGGTTCTGCGCCAGCACCGAAACCTGTTTGTTCACCTCGCGGTCGTTAGTGGCGGCGATGACCAGCGTCGCGCCATCGAGATGTCTGGCATCGAAACGCGCGACGATGGGCTCGACGCCATCCTGCTGCGCCAGTTCCGCATCGATCTCGGGCGCGACCACGCGCACCTTCGCCCCCGCTTCCAGCAGCACGCCCGCCTTGCGTTTGGCGACTTCACCGCCACCGACCACCAGGCACAGACGGCCTTTGACATTATGGAATACCGGCAGAAAATCCACGTTAGCCCTTTATCGATTTGAGGATCAGAGGAACCAGCGCTTCCGGCAGCTTGATCTTGCCGGCCAGGGCGAAGTCGTGTGCGCGGTCAGACATCTTGTTCCAGGTCTTCTTGATGATTTCTATCCACTTGGATTCATCGTAGTCCGGCTTCTGTCCGGCAAAGTGCAGCATGTAGTGCTCGATGAACACCAGGTCGACCACGTCTTCCATCATCTGCGTCTCGGGGTTCACCTTGAGCGCCTTCTTGCCGACGATGGTCTTCACGCGTTCGATCATCTCGTCGTCGTAACCGACTTCCTTCATCAGCCGGCCGGCTGTCTCGGCATGGAACTTGTACAAGCCGGTACGCCATTGCAGGTAGCCGTTGCGATCCATGGGATAGTCGCTGCGCGGCGTCTTCCAGCGCTGGATGTGCTGGGCGCGGCAGGCCAGCTTCACTGCTTCGGACGCGTCCGGTGCATAGCGTTCCTGCATCTCGGTCATGCGCTGCGCGTAGAGCAGTTCCTTGGGATATTCCTTGCCGTTCGCCGTCTCCTTGTTCGGATCTTCGGCGTTGGCCTTGTCGAATGCCGCGATGGCGGCCAGATACAGATTGCTGGTCATGATGTCTTCCCGATAGTTGAAATTGGTTTGCATCGCTGCTCCCTGCACCGGCGCACGAAAGCGACGAACCGTGTTGCCCAGTAGCAGCTGCCGATGGTGCGCAGATGGGTGTAGGAAGCCAGCAGGTTATGCAGAATGAGTCCGTCGCGGTCGCCGTCGATGCCATAACCGCGCTCGACATGGTAAGCGAAGCGCAAGTCCTTCGGTAGGTTCTCCAGGCTGGAGTAATGGAATTCGTGCGCCTTGATCTGCTTGGCGGGCGTATCCGGACGCGGCCACGGGTGCGCCTCGTCCTCCTTCAGGTGCACATAGCCGCGACCGATGGGCTTGGCGTGCATCTTCACGTCGCCGGGGATGGCGCCGACCATCTCGTAGTTGCGGCCTTCGTATTCGATGCCGCGAGACAGGTACATCAGGCCGCCGCATTCGGCATAGGCCGGCAGGCCGCCTTCGATCGCCTGCCTGATCTGTGAGCGCAGACTGACATTGGCTTCCAGTTCGGTGGCGCAGGTCTCGGGGAAACCGCCGCCGATATAGAGCCCGTCGGCTTCCGGCAGTTGCGCATCGCGCAACGCATCGAACGGCACCAGTTCCGCGCCTGCCGCCTCCAGCGCTTCAAGGTCGTCGGCGTAGTAGAAACCGAAGGAACGGTCGCGCGCGATGGCGATCTTCACCTTGTCGCCGCAGGGCAAGGGGCTGATCTCTGCCTTGTGCGGGACGGATAGCGGTTCCTTTTGCGACAGCGACAGCAGCTTGTCCAGGTCCACCTGCTCGGCGATGGCCTCGCCAATCTGCTTGATCTTGGCACTGGCGACATGCGATTCGTTGCTGGGCATCAGGCCCAGATGGCGCTCCTCGATGGAGAGGCGCTCGTCGTACTGGATGGCGCCGATCACCGGCACGTCGGTGTAATGCTGGATGACTTCGCGCAGTTTGGATTCGTGGCGGCGTCCACCGAGGTTGTTGAGGATGACTCCGGCGATCTTGATATCGCGGTCGAAGGCCTGGTAGCCGAGGATCAAGGGGGCGATGCCGCGCGTCATGCCGCGCGCATCGATCACCAGTATCACCGGCAGGTCGAGCAGCTTGGCCAGTGCGGCGTTGCTGTTGCTGCCGTCCAGCGCGAGTCCGTCGTACAGACCCTTGTTGCCCTCGACCAGGTTCACTTCCTTGCTGTGGCGCGCGAAGGTGGAGACGACATCGTCGTTCTCCATCAGGTAGAGGTCGAGATTGAAGCAGGCGTTGCCGGCGGCCTGGCCGAGCCACATCGGATCGATGTAGTCGGGACCTTTCTTGAACGGCTGCACCACATGACCGCGTGCGGCGAGTGCCGCGCACAGGCCGATGCTGACCATGGTCTTGCCGGAAGATTTATGCGCTGCCGAGATTAAAAAACGGTTCATCTGTGACCTCGATCAGCCTGATGGATGTCGGCGGACGGGATCGCTGTTCCGACCCCGCCCTGCGCCGTTTCAATCCGAGATGTACGGCTTGTCCTGCGGCATGAAGTTCAGCACGCGCACGCTGACCGTGGTGATCAGGAACGCGATTGCCAGACCGCCGAAGCCGAGCAGGATCTCGTAGATCGAGGGCGTGTAACCAGCGATCTGGCCGTCGGCGAAGGTGCTGCTCACTTCATAACCGGGGAAGATGTTGAGCGGATAAGCCTGGCCGCCGATGATGAACACATACAACAAGGCGAACGCACCCAGCACCACCAGCATCGATGCGACCATCACGCACTTGGTCTTGCCCAAGCCGGGGAAGTAGATCATCAGCAGCGGCAGCACATTGCCGAACACGACGTAGCCCCACCAGAACAGATTGGGATAGATGCCGCCATCGCGCAGGATGAACAGCTCGAAACCCTTCTGTTGGGCGAAATACATGTTGGTGAAATGGTAGGTCGCGACCATGTACAGCGAACCGACGATGAACACTCCGAGCAGGTTCTTGGTGCGTTGCAGGATGGCCGGATCAAGTGTCTTCTCGTTCCAGGCGTAGATGACCTTCTGCACCACATGGAACACCGCCAGTCCCCAGGCGAACGACAGCACGATGAACATCGGCGGCAGCAGCGCCGAGCCGTAGGCCTGGCGCGCGGTGAGGAAAGCGAAGATCAGGCCGGTACCGGTGGTCAGCACGAAACGCCAGACGAACACGGCCAGACCGGCAGCCTTGTTGAACGGGTTCATGCGGCGCTCCATCATCGTCCACAGATAGACGACGACCAGCGAGAACATGCCGGAGTACAACACCACGTTCCAGGCAAACACCGAGGTGAGATTGTAGTTGGTGGCGGCGACGATGATGCGGTCGGGCCGACCCAGATCCAGCATCAGCACGGTGAGACCACCCGCCAGCATGGCGATGGACAGCAGACTGGCCAGCGGCGCACGCGCCTTGTATACGGCTTTGCCGAACACCGACCCGATCGAGGCGACGTTGAGCACGCCGGATGCAGCGACGATCAGGAAGATGGCGAACACGTGCGGCATACCCCAGACGATCTGGTTGTTCATGCCGGAGATGATGTGGCCGTGGTGTTCCATCATGAACACGGCGTAGGCACCGCCCAATACGGCCAGACCGCCGATGGCGAGCAGCACGTAATACAGCCGGTTCATGGAATACAGTTTGGAAAGGTCAACCATGATTTATAGCCCTTGGTAACGGACGCCGGGATTCAGTTGCAGGTCGGCACGTATCTGCACGGTAGCGGCACTGCGCACCTTCTTGTAAATCTCGCTGTTGGCGTCGTTGAGGTCGCCGAACAGAATGGCCTTGTTCTGACACGCTTCGGCACAGGCCGGAATCTGGCCCTTGTCGATGCGGTGCACGCACAGGGAGCAGGATTCCACCGTACCCTTGCCGCGCGGCACGTCGGGATTCTGGTCGGTAAGTGTCTCATGCACGAAGGAACGCGCCTTGTACGGGCAGGCCATCATGCAATAGCGGCAGCCGATGCACAGGTGGCGATCCACCAGCACGATACCGTCGGCGCGTTTGAACGATGCCTGCGTCGGGCACACGTCCACGCAGGGCGGATGCTCGCAGTGCTGGCACATCATCGGCAGCGACACCGTGTGTCCGTTGCTGATGTCCTTGATCTCGATCTTGCGTATCCATTGCGAGTCGGTCGTCCCGGTCTTGCCGGACAGGCCGTTCTCCTTGTTGCAGGCAGTCACGCAGTCGTTGCAGCCTTCCTTGCACTGGGCGGTATCGATCAGCATGCCCCAGCGTACCGAGGAACTGGCCGCCGCGGTATCTGCGCGCACGGTTTGGTACAGCATCATCCCCGGCGCGATGGCGATCGCCGCGGCGCCCGCCGAAGTCTTCAGAAACTGTCTGCGTTGGGTATCGATATCGCTCATTTCGTTTCCTTCTTGGCGAGCGCTTCCTTGCGCTTGCTGGCGTGACATTCGAAACAATCGATCTTGACTGCGGCATAGCGGTGGCAGCCGACGCAGAAGCTGTCCTCGCGCGCCGTCACGCTGTTGTCGCTGGCGCTGGCGTGGCACTCCACGCAGGCCTTGAATGCTTCGGCCTCGACACGCACACCCTTGCGCACCGTCTCATTGCGCTGGTGCTTGAGCATGTGCATGTGGTTCTTGCGCATCCACTGGGTATCCTTCACGCATTCCCCGCCCTTGCCGATATCCAGCTTGGGCGCGGTCGCCTCGGCAGCCAGGGCTGCCGGGATGCACAGGCACAACAGCAGAGATACGAGCAGTCTCATCACTCACCCAGGCCCATTTGAATGTAACCGGTCGGGCACACGTCGGCGCAGATGTGGCAGCCGATGCACTTGTCGTAGTCGGTGGCGACGTAACGGCCCAGCGTCGACTCGGTCTTCTTCACGCGGTACACGGCGGTCTGCGGGCAGTACACCACGCAATTGTCGCACTCGAAGCACATGCCGCAGCTCATGCAACGCTTGGCTTCGGCGACTGCTTCTTTTTCGCCCAGCACGCCAAGGCGGTCCTGGAAGTTGCCCAGCGCGCTCTCCTTGTCCAGCGTGACGACGTTGCGGATGTTGCGCGGCACATAGTTGAAGTGGCCGAGGAACAGCTTGTCGTGCGGAATGATGTAGCGGTCGGAACGGTTGTCGAAGTTGTGCACCGCGACATTGGAGTTGCAGGTGCCGCGCAGCGGCTCTTCCGCCATCTTGGGCTCCAGGCCCTTCTCGGCCAGCTTGCGTATCAGGTCGAACTGGTGCGCGTCGATCTTAGGACGCTTCTCCAGGTCTTTGCCCTGCAGGAAGTTGTGGATACCGTCGGCAGCGATGGAGCCGTGGCCGATGGCGGTGGTCAGCAGGTGCGGACGGATCACGTCGCCGCCGGCGAAGACGCCTGGCTGTCCGTTGACCACATAGTTGCGGTCGGTGGAGACCGCACCCTTGCCGTTGTTGAAGGCTTCCAGACCGGTGAAGTCGACCGCCTGGCCGATCGCGGAGACGATCAGGTCGGCTTCGATGTTGTACTCACTGCCTTCGATGTTCTTGATCTCGAGACGGCCGCCGACGAACTTGGCTTCGCACTTGGCGACGCGCAGCGCGGTGGCGCGACCGTTGGCATCCTTGACCACGGCGACCGGAGCCAGCCCGCCGAGGATATAGATGCCCTCGGCTTGCGCCTGTTCGATCTCGTGCTTGTTGGCCTGCATCTTGTCGATATCGAACACCGAGGTCAGCGCGACTTCTGCGCCTTCCTTGGCGGAGATCTCGGCGACGTCATGCGCCATGCGTCCGGCGATGGCCGCTTCGGCATCGGTCGGTTTGGCATTCTTGATGTGACCCAGACGGCGGGCGACAGTCGCCACGTCGATGGAGGTGTCGCCACCGCCGACCACGACCACGCGCTTGCCGACATGCTGCAGACGGCCTTCGTTGAACGCCTTCAGGAAGGCGGTCGCGGTCACCACGTTGGGGGCTGCGCTGTCCGGGATCGGCAGCGCACGGCCTGCCTGTGCGCCCATGCCGAGGAACACGGCGTTGAATTCCTTGTTGATCTGGTCCATGGTCACATCGCTGCCGACACGGGTCTTCAGACGGACCTTCACGCCGAGGTCGAGGATGCGCTGGATCTCTGCGTCGAGCACGTCGCGCGGAGTACGGAAACCGGGGATGCCGTAACGCATCATGCCGCCAAGATGTTCATGCTCGTCGAACACGGTGACCTCGTGACCCATCTTCACCAGCTGATAGGCACACGACAGACCGGCAGGTCCGCCGCCGAGGATCGCGACCTTCTTGCCGGAAGGTTTGACATCGGGCTTGACGTACTTGAGCTTGTTGGCGACAGCGTACTCGCCGAGGAAGTGCTCGACCGAGTTGATGCCGACATGGTCTTCCACTTCGTTGCGGTTGCAGCCGCTCTCGCACGGTGCCGGACAGACGCGGCCCATCACGGCCGGGAAGGGGTTGGCTTCGGTCAGGCGACGCCATGCGTATTCCTGCCACGGCATGATCGGCGTCTTGCCGTCGGCACCCATCGGCACCTTCTCGGTGCCGCGCACGATGCCGAGATAGCCGCGGATGTCTTCACCCGCCGGGCAGCTGCCCTGGCAGGGCGGCGTGGACTGGATATAGGTCGGGCATTTGTATGAATAGCCGGCCTGGAAGATCTTGTCGTTCAAACGACGGACTTTGCTGTCGCCATCCTTGTAACGGCGGAACGTGATCTTTTGCGGTGTTTCGCTGACTGCTGACATATTGCCTTCTCCTTGTTATTTCGGACCCAGCTGGATCGCGTTGCTGACCAGTTGATGTACTCCGCCCACCATCTTTCTGTCGAATCCATAGATGGGCAGGACCTTGGTAAATTGCGCCTTGCAGATGGCACAGATGGTCGCCATGAAATTGACCCCGTGTTCATCCACAGACTGCTTCAAAACTTCCATGCGCGGCAATGCACCCTTGACGCGCAGTTCCAGCAGGTCATCGGTCAGCACGCCGCCGCCGCCGCCGCAGCAGAAAGTCTGCTCGCGCGTGGTGTTGGGCGCCATCTCGACGAAGTTGTTGGCCACCGCCTTGATGATGTTGCGCGGGATCTCGAACTGACCGCCGGGCAGATCGCCCATGCGCGAGCCGCGCGCCACGTTGCACGAATCGTGGAACGTGATGATGTGCTTGTCATTCTTCGATTTATCGAAGGTCAGGCGCTCGTCCTGGATCATGTCCCAGGTGAACTCGCAGATATGCGCCGGTTGCTTGTAGCGGTGGTCCAGCTGTTTCTGCAGCATCTGCGCGAAGCGGTCGTTGGCGTCCGCGCCGTCGCCCACACCGGTCAGGGTGTTCCAGAAACTGTAGGCGACGCGCCAGGCATGGCCGCACTCACCCACCACGATACGTTTGACGCCAAGTTCCAGCGCAGCCTGACGGATACGCATGGCGATGGTGCGCAACTGGTCGTAGTTGCCGATGAACATGCCGAAGTTGCCCGCCTCGGACGACATCGACGACAGCGTCCAGCTGGTGCCGGTGGCATGGAACACTTTGGCGTAACCGATCAGGCTGTCGATATGCGGTTCGGCGAAGAAGTCGGCCGACGGCGTAATCAGCAGCACTTCCGCGCCCTTCACGTCGATGGGGAACTTCACTTCGACGCCGGTGGCATCCTTGACGTCCTCTTCCAGTCCTTCCAGCGTGTCGATCAGTGCCGGGCCGGGCAGGCCGAGGTTGTTGCCGATCTTGTGCACCTTGCCGATGATCTCGTTGGAATACTTCTGGCCGTAGCCGATGTGGTCGAGGATCTCTCGCGCCGCCATGGTGATCTCGGCGGTGTCGATGCCGTAGGGGCAGAACACAGAGCAGCGGCGGCATTCGGAACACTGGTGGTAATAGTTGAACCACTCGTCCAGCACTTCGCGCGTCAGATCGCGCGCGCCGACGAGTTTGGGAAACAGCTTGCCGGGGATCGTGAAGTAGCGACGATAGACGCTGCGCATCAGGTCCTGGCGCGCCACCGGCATGTTCTTCGGGTCCTGTGTGCCGATGAAGTAGTGGCACTTGTCGGAACAGGCGCCGCAGTGCACGCAGGCGTCCATGAACACGCGGAGCGAACGGTACTTGTTCAGCAGATCGCCCATCTTGGCGATGGCTTTGTCATGCCAGTCTTCCACCAGCTGCCCGGGGAAGCCGATGGCCTCGTTGATCTTCTCGTTGGCGACGAACGGGCCCTTCCCTTCCATCGCGCCGGGTATCAGCGCGGGGACGATCGGGATGGTGCGGTAGGCTGGCGCTACGATATCTGCCATTTCAGTTCTTCTCCGATTCCAGTTTGGCAGCCCACGCACTCAGATGGCGCTTCTCGCGCGGATTGTCTTTCTGATTGCGTGTTGGTGAGAAAAAGACTCCCGGTGCGTGCAGCAATTTGCTGAAGGGGAACACAACCAGGAGCGTTACAACCATGGACAGATGCGCGACCAGCAACAGATCGGACGGCAGCACCTGCACATTGAAATGCATCAGACCGAGGAAGTATCCTTTCACCGCGATCACATCGGTGTGCGCGACGAACTTCATCATCAGGCCGGAGACGGCGATGCCAATCAGCAGAACCAGCATCAGATGGTCCGAAGGCGTGGAGATATAACGGATGCGCTCGACCAACAGGCGGCGACCCCACAGACCGAGCAGCCCCAGCAGCATGGTGATGCCCGCATAGATGCCGAACGGCTGGATGAATTCGACCCAAGCCCACACCGGGTCGATGAAATAGCGCAGATGGCGCAATGTCACCAGTGCCAGGCTGGCATGGAACAGCATGCCGAATCCCCAGATCCACAAGTTCGACTTGAACAGACTTTCGAAGAATACGACCTCGCGCGTCATTCGCAACACCACGCCGCCCGTAGTGGTCGGCGCGGGTGTGGTCGGTATCTTCAGCGGAGCCGGGGTACGGGCGTAGGTACTGATGCGATAGAGCAAACCTACGACGAACAACAGCGTAGCGAGGTAGAACAGGATCGCAAAAACGATGCTCGCCATGAGTGAATCCCTATCGCTTGACCTGAATTAAATGCAACCGGTGGGCTTGGGCAGACCGGCGATCTTGCACGCCTGCTTGCCGGGGCCGTACGGGAACAGACCATACAGGTACTCGCTGGTGCCCTTTTCGGCGCCCAGCTTCTTGCCGATAGCCTTGGTCAGAACGCGCACAGCCGGAGCGATCTGGTATTCCTCGAAGTACTCGCGCAGGAAGTTGACGACTTCCCAGTGCTGTTCGGTCATGGTGATGCTCTCGGTTTGCGCCATGTAGTTGGCGACGTCGGTGTTCCAGTCGGCCAGATTGATGAGGTAACCTTCTTCGTCTGTCTCGTAGGTTTTGCCCGCGACTTCGATGTTTGCCATGCTATTTCTCCTTCAATGTGTTGCAGTTTTAAAGCCAGGATTGGCAGGTTTTATTGTTGCTTGTCAGATCGACGAATCCACTGTAATCCACCGCGGTGACGCCGTCCATAAGGCGGTCGCCGAGACCGCGCGCTTCCAGATCCGGCATCAGCACGTGCAACTTGAATTTGCCCATCGCTGCCTTCAGTTTGGCTTCGGCTGCATTACCCTTGGTCGCTGCGTAGACCGCATCTTCGATCAGCAGAACGTCCCCGCCCGTTGCCGTATTCAGGCAAGTATCCAGCGTGCTGCTGTTCAGGGGCGATTGGTTGATGATATGTAACATGTAATTCCCCTTAGAAACTCAAGACCACGTCCTGATCGTCCATCAGCTTGCCCATCTCGGCACGGCTGAGTACGGTGACGGGCACCAGGAAATCTTCTTCAGTCAGACCGCGCGCAGCCATGGCTTCCTTTTCGACATAGAGCTTCTCGATGTCGTAATCTTCCAGCGCACGGTAGGCAGGCGAGAAGTTCTTGGTCTCGATGCCCTTGGTCTGCTGACCCTTCTTCAACTGATATACACCGTCATCCAGAAAGGCCAGAGATACGTCCTGGTCGAAAGCGGCAGTGATCAGCACCACTTCCAGAGACTCCAGCGCGTAGATCGTGCCGTAAGGTGCCTTGCGGTTGACGAACATGAATTTTTTAGCGTCACTCATCTCGTCTCTCCTTAATCGCCGAAGGTGACCAGACGGTCACACTTGATACCGGCTTCCACCAACTGCCCCAGTCCCGAGATACGGAAACCCTGGGCCAGGTTCTCTTCCTTGATACCGCGACGCAGCGCAGCCGCGACGCACACCACCAGGTCGACCTTGTGCTCTTCCGCCAGCTTGGTCCAGCGGTTCACGATGTGGCGGTCATCCTGCGGCGGCTCGGTCAACCGGGTCGCGTTGTTGACGCCATCGTGATAGAAGAACACGCGCCATACTTCGTGCCCCTTCTCGATGGCGGCCTTGGCGAACAGATAGGCCGAGTCGCTGGCTTGATGCTGGTAAGGACCTTCGTTAACGACGATTCCGTATTTCATCACTCTACCTCGCTCAGAAACGGATGTGCGTCGATGCATTCAGGTTGTAACGCGAACCGCGCCAGTCGTCGATCAGGTACTTGGTGAACGGCAGACCAGTCTTCTCGAAGAAGCGCGGCCAGCCGATACGATCGATCCAGTCGGCGATGCGCTCCCAGGGGCGTGCATCCGCTTTGTAGACAGTGAGGATGTTCTTCACCACGGTGCCGACTTCGGGCCAGCGCGGCGGGTTGTTGGGCAGACCGGAAGCGACCATCTTCATGAAGGTGGGCTTGCCGCGCGCGTTGGAGTTCTTGCCGCCGACCCAGATGGCCAGCTTGGAGAATTCCGGATCGTTGATCTGCATGGGCGGGCACGGAGGGTAGCAAGCGCCGCAGCACATACATTTGGATTCGTCGATCTCCAGAGAAGGCTTGCCGTTGACCATCGCGGGACGGATCGCCGCGACCGGGCAACGTGCAACCACAGCCGGACGTTCGCACACGTTGGCGACCAGGTCATGGTTGATGACCGGCGGCTTGGTGTGCTGCACGATGATGGCGAGGTCGGCCTGGCCGCCGCAGTTGATCTCGCAGCAGGAGGTGGACAGGTGCACGCGGTTGGGCATCTCTTCGCGCTTGAATTCGTCGATCAGCTCGTCCATCAGCGCCTTCACCACGCCGGAAGCGTCGGTGCCGGGGATGTCGCAGTGCAGCCAGCCCTGGGTGTGCGCGATCATGGTGATCGAGTTGCCGGTACCGCCCACGGGGAAGCCATGCTTCTCCAGTTCGGCGATCAGCGGAGCGACCTTCTTCTCTTCCGACACCATGAACTCGATGTTGGAACGGATGGTGAAACGGACGCGGCCTTCGGCGAACTTGTCGGCGATATCGCACAGCGTGCGGATGGTGTAGACATCCATCTGACGCTGGGTACCGGCACGGACGGACCACACCTGGTCACCGCTGTGGGCGACATGGTGCAGCACGCCTGGACGGGGACGGTCGTGGTATTTCCAGTTGCCGTAGTTCTTGGCCAGAACCGGGTGCAGGAATTTCTTGTTGTCCGGTACGCCAGTCTCTTTGGGCTTGCGCATCTGTACGGGTGCATTCATCTTCTTATCTCCTTAAGCTTGCTTCTTAGCTTTGATCTTGGCGACTTCGTCGTCCCAGCCATCGGTACGGACGTAGGGGTTCATGCGCGGCGAACTGATCATCGCGGGATCGACTTCGATCTCCATCGCATCGAGGTAGTTGGCCAGACCGATACGCTCGACCATCTCGCCGGTGCGCTCGTGCTCCAGTGCGTTCTCGGCGAAGAAGTCGATGGCGCGCTGGGCAAAATCGACCAGCACAGCGACTTCTTCTTCCGTATCCAGCTTCATGAACGGGATCACCACGGTGCCCATCAGGCCGCCGATCTTCAGGTGGCTCTTGCCGCCGACCAGCACGCTCGCGCCCTTGTCCTTGCCGGGTGCCAGAGCGCCCGTCATCACGTTGATGCAGTGCATGCAGCGTACGCAATCCTGGTTGTCGATCTCGACCGCATGGGTATCGCTCACCTTCACGCTGGTGATGTGCTCGCCCTTCTTGATCTTGCCGATCTCCTTGACCTGGAAGGTCTTGGTCGGGCAGCGCGCGACCACGTCATTCACCAGCTCATCCATGCCGTGTTTGGCGAACCATGTCTTGGCCAGTGCTTCATCGGTACGGATGTTGTCGCGCCAGGTTCCGATCACGGCCATGTCGGCACGCTGGATCGCGTTCATGCAGTCGTTCGGGCAGCCCGAGAACTTGAACTTGAACTTGTACGGCAGGGAAGGACGATGCAGATCGTCAAGGAAAGTATTCAGCACGGCGCGGTGCGCCTGAGCTTCGTTGTAGCAGGACTGTTCGCAACGGGCGGCGCCGACGCAAGACATGGAAGTACGCACTGCGGGGCCTGCGCCGCCGAGGTCGAAACCCATCTCATTGAATTCGTCGAAGGCCTTTTGCACATTCTCGGTGTTGCAACCCTGGAACATGATGTCGCCGGATTGGCCGTGGAAAGCGATCAGGCCGGAACCGTGCTTCTCCCAGATATCGCAGAACTGGCGCAGAGTGCCTGTATCGTAGTGCATGCCGGGCGGGGGCATGACGCGCAGAGTGTGGAACTCGGCTGCATCCTTGAACTGAGGCGTGCCATCGGCGTTCTTCAGCTCGGTGAAGCGCGGAATCACGCCGCCGCCATAACCGAACACGCCAACTGTGCCGCCCTTCCAGTAGCCCTTGCGGGTCTTGTAGGAAGCCTCGAGCTGACCCAGCAGGTCAACTGCGATGTCCTTGTCTTTTGCCAGACGTTTCAGGCCGGTAACAAAACTCGGCCATTTGCCCTTTTCGAGCTCGTCCAGATTCGGTGTGTTATGCATCTTCTTCGCCATAATGTCTTCCTTTCAGTCGCGTTGCGCTAGGGTGCCCGGCGGGGGCTGGAATTCCGGTCTTTTTCTCGTACGGGTTCTGGCAACAGCAGCCGACCCGGTTTCTTAATGGTCCCGCATGTTACGGTGCTGCAACAAGGCTAACCATCACCCGTAGCGACTATCCAAAGTAACCCTAAAGGGGGGTGTTTTTCCCTTCCCCGGTAGTATTTCAAACAGCGCTACATTGGCGATAGACTTGCGCCATCTACACATTGCCCGTTATCGTCCCATCCCGGTCTGACGAATGGGAAGGTAAACATGGCACAAATCACCGAACTTAGCAAAATACAGATCCCTCTGGGCGGACAGCAGATCGAACTGCAACAGATAGACCACGCCGAGGACGGGATGAGCATGATGCGCGTTCGGATACGCGAAGGCAAACGTTTCACGATCTTCGACATCGATGCCGTCACTGCCGCCCAACTGGCAACCGCCATACAACAGTGGGCAAAGACACAGGGGCAAGCGTGAACACAGCCAACACGGAAATGATCGATCTGGTGTTCGACCTGCGCGGCGAGACGTTGCCGCATACCTACCCTTTCGCCCTTTGGGCGGAACTGGTGAAGCAGATGCCGAGCCTGGCAGAAGACGAGACGGTCGCGGTATTGCCACTGAAAGTGGCGTCCAACAAGGATGTCGTCCTGCTGCCGAAACGCACTAAACTGGTGTTGCGCGTGCCGCAAGGACTGTTGCAGGAGGCGGCCGCCCTGTCCGGCGCGCAACTGGACATCCCGCCCGGCGTGCTGACGCTGGGGGAGATGAAGACACGCGAGATACAGGCCCACCCCACGCTACACGCACAATTGGCCGCGGGGGCGGACGACGAGATGGAATTCATGGAAGCGGTGAACGCCCGTTTCTCCGCGCTGGGGATCAGCGCGAACACGATTTGCGGCATACGCCGCACGCTGAGCGATGGAAGGCAGTCGATCAACGGCTACAGCCTGGTGGTGCACGATCTCAAGCCGGAAGCTTCCGTCCTCCTGCAATGCGCGGGGATGGGAGAAGGAAGGCAGTTCGGTTGTGGCATCTTCATGCCTTACAAGGTTATCTCCGATCTGGAGTAATCTGTTTTTATTACACTTTTAATCAGAAGGGAGAATCGACGATGGGATACGTAGTTGCAGGAAACGAACTGGAAACCAATGACGAAGGCTATTTGCTGGAGCCGGACTACAGCGAAGAGGTGGTGAACGTGATCGCCGCCGCCGAAGGCATCGAATTGACCCCGAAGCACTGGGAAGTCATCAATTACATGCGCGAGGAGTACAAAGAGAACGGCCACACCCCGAACTTCCGCAACATGTTGAAGGGCGTCAACGAATTCTGGCCGGAAGCCGACAGCAAAGCATTGTACGATCTGTTCCCGATCGGCCCCGCGAAACAGGCCGCCAAGATCGCCGGCCTGCCGCAACCTCTGGGCAAGGGCGGCTACTGAGAATCAAGCAGCCAGCCCGCCGACCGGGCTGGCCATAAGGAGATAAGGTATGGACATGGTCAACGTAGTACTCGATATGAAGGGGCTTTCCTGCCCCCGCCCGCTCATCGGTGCCAAGCGCATGATGGACGAACTCTCCGCCGGACAAGTGCTGCTGCTGGTATCCGATTGCCCCGGCACCCCCGACGACCTGTTCGCCTGGGTGAAACAGACCGGCAACCAGATCCTGAAGACCGAAAAGATGCCCGAAGGCGGCACCGGCTATCACATCCAGAAAGGCCAGGGCAAATCACTCAAGGCCAACGTCACACTGGACATCCGCGGTGCCGTCTGCCCCGGCCCCATCGTTGAGGCCAAGAAGCTGCTCAACGGCATGCAGAACGGCGAAGTGTTACGCCTGGTCAGTGACTGCCCCGGTGTGCAATCCGACATCGGCGGCTGGGCTTCCGCCACCGGCATGACGCTGGTTGAAACCATCGAAGCGGGTGCCGGCGTGCACGAGTTCTACATCCGCAAGGGTTAGAGCGGTCTCTGATGCGCATCAAGAGCAGCTGGTTCAAGGAAGGCCGCGTACACACACCGCAGGAGATCTCGGATGCGCTGTCGTTCACGATCTCGCGCATCGCCGACAACGCACTGAAGAACACGCGCAAGGCGAGATTCGAGATCGAGGTCGGCCAGCAGTATTTCGAGTTCCTGGCCGAATTCACGCTGTTCCTCATCCTCGTTGCCGACCGCATCGCCTATCGCGAACTGTCGGCCGAGGACAGGGCCATCTTCACCGCCAACCTGGCCAACCGCGTCGGTGAGACCTTCGCCGAGAACCGCAGCCGCCTGCTCGTAGAGGACTACAAGGAATGCAAACAGCGTTTCATCGACCTGCTCAACCAGCGCGCCGGTGAATACGCCGATTTCCACTTTGACGAGAAAGGCCCGGAATACGGCTTCTATCGTTATCTCGCTTTCTGCATCGGCGAGGTCATGACCGATGCCGACAGCGGCTGGGTCATCGACCAGATGATCAGCTTTGAAGCGCCGGAAGCGGTGCAGATGGTAGAGAAGACCCTGCGCGGCCTGTATGAGGCCGAGCCGAAGAAACCGCGCCGCCGCGCGGCGGCAGGCGGCGACTGAATGGGCAGCCCGTTCGATCTTGACAACGACACCGGCTACCGGCGCTGGCGCGAGCAGAAGCTTGCGGAAGCCCCGGCATCGGTGAACGACCTGATCGTCGAGGTGGGCGATCCGCGCGCGCTGACCGCCGCCGAACATGCCGCATTGGCCGACGTGGTGCGCCGCTGCAACATGGCGATCTACGCCAGCCCCATGCACGAGGAAGACACCGACATCCTGCGCAAGCTGGGCGTGCAGTTCGGGCTGAACCAGCTCGACGCCAACTGGCTCGCGGGCGAGGACGGCATCTCATCGATACGGGTGTTCGATGACGGCACACGCAAGCATTACATCCCCTACACCGACAAACCCATCAAGTGGCATACCGACGGTTACTACAACACGCCGCAACGGCAGATACGCGCCATGGTGCTGCATTGCGTCCGCAGCGCCGCCAGTGGCGGCGACAACCGCCTGATGGACCACGAGATGGCCTACCTGCAGCTGCGCGACCTCGACCCGCAACACATCCGCGCGCTCATGCAGCCCGACGCGATGACCATCCCGGAGCGGGTGGACGAGGCCGACGGCGTGCGCGCTGCGCAGAGCGGCCCGGTGTTCTCGCTGGACGTGCAGGGATATCTGCACATGCGCTACACCGCGCGCACGCGCAGCATCGAATGGAAGAAAGATGCGGCGACCGCGGCCGCCGTGGCCGCGCTGGAGAAGCTGCTGGCATCCGAATCGCCGCTGGTGTTCCACGCGCGCCTCGAACCCGGCATGGGCTTGCTGTGCAACAACGTGCTGCACGACCGCGGTGCCTTCACCGACGATCCCGCCCATCCGCGTTTGCTCTACCGCGCGCGCTATCTCGACCGCATCAACCCCTGATTGCCGCTTTACAGCACACGGCGTGCTGACTTACATTCCGCCCCATGAAAAGCCCCTCCCTCTGGCTTCTGCTGTTGCTGCTCTCCGCCTGCGCCTCTTCGCCGGTGCGGCAATACGACGCCAGCGAAGACCAGATGAACGATCTGGTGATGTATGCCGTTGGTCTGGCGGACACTCCCTACCGTTACGGAGGCAACTCGGCCAACAGCGGTTTCGACTGCAGCGGCTTCGTCGGCCATGTCTACCGCCACAGCCTTGGCGTCAACCTGCCGCGCACCAGCCGCGACATCAGCCGTGTCGGCAAAGCGATCGGCAAGCACGAGCTGCAACCCGGCGACCTGGTGTTCTTCAACACACAGCGCGCCTCGTTCTCGCATGTCGGGATCTATATCGGCGAAGGGAAGTTCGTGCATTCGCCCAGGACGGGCCAGAGCGTGCGCACGGAAGATATGCAGATGAAATATTGGGTGGCACGCTTCGACGGTGCGCGCCGGATAAGGCGCTAGTTTCAATAACGCTCGTTGCGGATCGCTTCCCCCAGCTGGAACACCGACATCGCGTAGTAGTTGCTGTTGTTGTAGCGCATGATGACGTTGAAGTTGCTGAACACCAGCCAGTATTCCTTGCCCGATTCCACCGTGAAATCCAGCAGCCAGCCGGGCGGCAGATCGCCGAAGCCGTTCTTCAGCGGCCTCACCCCGGCATCGCGCCAGGCCGCATAGGGCCGCGCATCGGCGACCACGCCCAGGCGCTTCTCGTTGTCGATCCTGCTCAACAGCGCCACCGGCTCGCCTGCGCGCCAGCCGTATTGCTTGAGATAGTTGGCCACGCTGCCGATGGCATCTTCCGGCTCATTCAGCAGATCGATCTTGCCGTTGCCGTTGAAATCCACCGCATAGCGGCGATAACTGCTGGGCATGAATTGCGGGACGCCCAGCGCCCCTGCATAGGAAGCCTGGATAGCGAGCAGGTCGAATTCCTGTTCGCGCGCCAGCAGCAGATAGTTCTCCAACTCGTCGCGGAAAAAATCGGCGCGGCGCGGATAATCGAAAGCCAGAGTCGTCAATGCATCCAGCGCACGGTAGCGTCCGGTGTTGCGGCCGTACATCGTCTCCACGCCGATCACACCGAGGATGATGTCCTGCGGCACGCCGTATTGCTGCTCGGCACGCCGGAACACCTCGTCGTATTTCACCCAATACTCCACGCCCAGACTGATGCGCTGCGGATTGATGAAGTTGGGGCGGTATTCCACCCAGGGGCGCAGGATGGCGGGCTTGCTGATGGACTCAATGACGTCGGGACGGTGTTCGGCGTTGTTGAACACCTGTTGCAACTCGACGCGTTTGAACTTGTGTTTGTGCACCATCTCGTCGATGAATGCCGGAATGCCGGGAAGATCGGCTGCCTGAGCGGTGCCGAGAAGCAGCCATAAGATGAGGAACAGTCGTTTCGTCATGAGGTCTCGCAATAACCGGTTGGCGCATTTTACTCGACAGTGTGCCGCGTCACTGTTAAATTTGCCGCCGATTTCAACGACTATTGGCCCTTTGAACGATATGGAAAAAACCACCAAGCACCACCCGCTCATCATCCTCGGTTCCGGCCCCGCCGGTTACACCGCCGCCGTCTATGCCGCGCGCGCCAACCTCAAGCCCGTGCTCATCACCGGCATGGCACAGGGCGGCCAGCTGATGACCACCACCGAAGTGGACAACTGGCCCGCCGATCCGAACGGCGTGCAGGGTCCGGAACTGATGCAGCGCTTCCAGCAACACGCCGAGCGCTTCAACACCGAGATCATCTTCGACCACATCCACACCGCGAAGCTGCAGCAGAAACCGTTCACCCTCATCGGCGACGGCGGCACCTACACCTGCGACGCGCTCATCATCTGCACCGGTGCTTCCGCACAGTACCTCGGCCTGCCTTCCGAGCAAGCTTTCATGGGCAAGGGCGTCTCCGGCTGCGCCACCTGCGACGGTTTCTTCTACCGCAACCAGGATGTCGCCGTCATCGGCGGCGGCAACACCGCCGTGGAAGAAGCGCTGTATCTCGCCAACATCGCCAAGCACGTCACGCTGGTGCACCGCCGCGACACCTTCCGCGCCGAAAAGATCATGATCGACCACCTGATGGCGAAAGTGAAGGAAGGCAAGATCACGCTGCAACTGCACCAGGTGCTGGATGAAGTGCTGGGCGACGACAGCGGCGTCACCGGCATGCGCCTCAAACATGTGAAGGACGGAACGACGCAGGAGGTCAAGGTCATGGGCGTGTTCATCGCCATCGGCCACAAACCCAACACCGACATCTTCGCCGGACAGTTGAAGATGACCAACGGCTACATCGACACGCAAGGCGGACAGCAGGGCAATGCCACCGCCACCAGCATCGAAGGCGTGTTCGCCGCGGGCGACGTGCAGGACCAGATCTACCGTCAGGCCTGCACCAGCGCCGCGACCGGCTGCATGGCCGCGCTGGATGCGGACAAGTATCTCGCCGGATAAAGGCGGCGCGTGAAAGAAAAGCCGGAGCAGGACACAGACTTGTTCCGGCAAGCACTGGAAGGCGTGACTCCGCTCCCGCCTCCCGACCGCATCGCCCCCAAACCGAAACCGCGCAAATACGCCACCGCCGAGGCGCCCTCCCCCGGCATCCCCGACACGCTCTCCGACCACGGCGCGGGCGACACTGCCATCACCGAATTCCTGCGCAACGGCATCAGCCGCATGACACTGCGCGACCTGCGCCGTGGGCGCTGGAAGATCGAGGACGAACTCGACCTGCACGGCCTCACCAACGACGAAGCCAGAAAATTGTTGGCAGGATTCCTGCATCAAGCCGCACAACGCGGGCTGCGCTGCGTCAACGTGATCCACGGCAAAGGCTGGCGCAGCGAAGGACGTGACGGGATATTGAAGGTCAACACCCGCCACTGGCTCACGCAGCATCCCGGCGTACTCGCGTTCTGCGAAGCGCCGGTGAATGCGGGCGGTGGCGGTGCGGTAAGGGTGTTGCTGAAGGCGACGAGCTAGCGCGATCGAATAGCAAGGATCGGCATTTCAGTGACGCTCAAGCAAACGCCGTATCTCCGGCACGCAGGAGCCGCAACCCGTTCCCGCCTTCAGGCACTGCCCCACCGCCTCGACGCTGTTCAGGCCTTGCGTGTGGATGGCATTCAGGATGGTCTTCTCTCCCACGCCATGGCAGGCGCACACGAGGTGTCCGGTATCTGAGACCGTGCCCAGCGGAGGACGCGCGGACAGCAAGCCGGCCAGATCGGCGGGGGCCAACCGGGGCTGGTTGAACAGGCTGGCCAGCCATTCGCGGTCCGGCAGACGCTGATCGGCCGCGATGAAGAACACCGCTTGCAGGCGGCCGTCCTGCAGACAGGCTGTGCGATAACGTCCCATCGCGGCATCGCGATATTCGATCCACTCTGCGGCAACAGGCAAAGCCGCCTGCACCCAGGCACGCCAGTCCTCCGGCAATTGCTCGCCGGCGATCTCATGGCGCCAATGAGCGGCGCCCTGCGAGCAGGCGCAATAGCCGGCATCCTTGAAATCCAGCCGCGTGCGGCTCAACACGAAACCTTGCCATGCAGTCCGATAAGGCTCGACCCGCACCGGCGTGTGTTTGGACTCCGGCTGGCCGGAGATCGGATCGGTGATCGGCGCGACCAGCGCATCCACGCGTGCCGATTTGGCAAAGGCGTCGTTCCAGTGCATCGGCACGAACACCGAGCCGAGCCGCTGATCTTCGCTGACCTGTATGCGCGCCAGCATGTTGCCCTGGCGGCTGCGCAGACGCACCAAGCCGCCATCCTGCAATCGATGCGCCTGCGCATCGTCGGCGTGTATCTGCACAAAGGGTTCGAACACATGCGCATTCAGGCGCGGCACCTTGCCGGTGCGCGTCATGGTGTGCCACTGGTCGCGGATGCGGCCGGTGTTCAGCAGCAGCGGGAAATCGGCATCGGTCGCAACGGCAGGCAGGCGCGGCGCGACCGCGACCATGCGCGCCTTGCCGCTCGGCGTGAAGAACTTTCCGTCGGCGAACAAACGCTGCGTCCCTGCGGGCGACTGCGCATTGAATGGCCACTGCAGCGGCTGCAATGTGTCGTAGTGCGCATCGTCCAAGTCACTCAGCGCGCTGATGTCGAATGCTCGTTCCCCGCTGTTCTCAAACCCGGACAGCCGGGCATGCTCGTTGAATATCTGCGCCGGCTTCGAATACGCGAACGCTTTGGCGAAACCCATGCGCTGGGCAACTTGAGTGATGATCCACCAGTCCGGCCTCGCCTCTCCCGCCGCCGGCAGAAAGGCTCGCTGGCGCGAGATGCGCCGCTCGGAATTGGTCACCGCACCGTCCTTCTCGCCCCAGCCCGCGGCCGGCAACAATATGTCGGCACAGACTGTGGTGTCGGTCTGCTGCACGCAATCGGACACCACCACCAGTTCGCAATCCATCAGCGCGGCACGCACGCGGTCCGCATCCGGCATACTCACCGCGGGATTCGTCCCCATAATCCACACCGCCTTGATCCTGCCGTCGGCGATGGCCTGGAACATGTCCACCGCTTTCAGTCCCGGCGCACGCGCCATGTTCATTGCCTGCCAGAATCGCTCGACAAGTTCCACACTCGCCGCATCGGAGAAATCCAGATGCGCCGCGAGCTGGTTGGCCAGCCCGCCCACCTCGCGCCCGCCCATCGCGTTCGGCTGGCCGGTAACCGAGAACGGCCCCATGCCGGGACGGCCGATGCGCCCGGTGGCCAGATGCACGTTGATGATCGCATTGGCCTTGTCCACGCCGCTGGACGATTGGTTGACGCCCTGAGAGAAGATGGTCACGCAACGCTCGGTGCGCGCGAACAGGCGAAAGAATTCGCCGACATCGGTTTCAGCCACGCCGCAAGCCTGCGCCACCGCAGGGATCGAAGCGACGGCACGCGCCGCCTCGAAGGCAGCGGCGAATCCCTCGACATGTTGCTCGACATAGGCCAGGTCAAGTGCATCCTCGCGCCGCAGATGATGCAGCAGGCCGTTGAACAGGTAGGCATCGCTTCCCGGCGCGATGGCCAGATGCAGGTCGGCGATGTCGCAGGTCGCCGTGCGCCGCGGATCGACCACCACCACCCGCATGTGCGGGCGAGCCTTCTTCGCGGCGGCCAGCCGCTGGTACAGCACCGGATGCGCCCACGCATAATTGGAACCGACGATGACCACCAGGTCCGTGGCCTCGACATCCTCATAACAGACCGGCACCGCATCGGCGCCGAAGGCGCGCTTGTGCGCCGCCACCGCCGTGGACATACACAGGCGTGAATTGGTGTCGATATTGGCGCTGCCGATGAAGCCCTTCATCAGCTTGTTGGCGACGTAGTAATCCTCGGTCAGCAACTGCCCGGAAACATAGAACGCCACCGCATCCGGCCCGTGCTGCCGGATGACTTTGCCGAAACCTTCCGCCACGCGATCCAGCGCCGTCTCCCAGGAGGTTTGCGCGCCATCCACAACGGGATGCAGCAGACGCCCTTCGCTGCCCAGCGTCTCGGCCAGCGCGGCGCCCTTGGAACACAAGCGCCCGAAGTTGGCTGGATGCTGCGGATCGCCGGACACCCGCACTTCGCCGCTCTCCGCCACCGTGGCCAGCACACCGCAACCCACGCCGCAATACGGGCAGGTGGTGCGTATGGCCTGCGGCGCAGTCATGCTTTGCATACTCCCGCCTCGGCTTCGAGAAACAACTCGCCGTGGGCGACGCGGACTTCATGGCGATGCGCGCAGCCGGTGTCGGGAGCGATTGCCGCACCCGACTCCAGATCGATCACCCAGCTGTGCAGCGGGCAGGTGACGCGCTTGCCGTGCACGATGCCTTGCGACAGCGGCCCGCCCTTGTGCGGGCAGCGGTTGTTCAGTGCGAACACCTGATCGTCCACGCTGCGGAACAGCGCGATCTCGCCCGTTGCGGTCTTGACCACCCGCGAACCCTGACGCGGGATGTCTTCCAGCTTGCCGACTTGTATCCAGTTCATTCCAGTTCTCCTTATGCGATGGTGGCGAGTGCGGTGAACTCATGCGCTTCTTTTCCTTCGGCGCGTTCTCTCCAGGGGTCGTCCTGCGAATATTGCTGCGACTTGAGGAAGCGCGCGTACAACTCGGCACGGCCCTGCGCGTCATCGACGATGTGGCGCTTGACGTAAGGCAGGCCGACGCGTTCTATCCACGGCGCGGTACGGTCCAGATAATGCGCGTCCTCGCGGTACAGCTGCATGAAGGCTCCGCAATATTCCAGCACCTCGGCTTCGCTTGAGACCTTGCACAGGAAATCGGTGACACGCACCTTGACGCCGCCGTTGCCGCCGACATGGATCTCGTAACCCGAGTCCACGCAGACAATGCCGAAATCCTTGATGGTGGCTTCGGCGCAGTTGCGCGGGCAGCCGGAGACCGCGATCTTGAACTTGTGCGGCGTCCACGAACCCCAGGTCATCTGCTCCACCTTGATGCCGAGACCGGTGGAATCCTGCGTGCCGAAGCGGCACCACTCCGAACCGACGCAGGTCTTCACCGTGCGCAGCGATTTGCCGTAGGCATGGCCGGAGACGAAGCCCGCCTCGACCAGCTCGGCCCACATCTTGGGCAGATTCTCCTTGGTGATGCCGTACAGGCCAATACGCTGTCCACCGGTAATGTGTACGGTGGGCACCTCATGGCGCTCGGCGATCTCGGCGATGGCGCGCAACTGTGCAGGCGAAGTGACGCCGCCCCAGATGCGCGGGATCACCGAGTAGGTGCCGTTCTTCTGGATATTGGCATGCACGCGCTCGTTGATGAAACGCGAGCGGCTGTCGTCCACATATTCGCCCGGCCAGGCGGCCAGCAGATAGTAGTTGAGCGCGGGGCGACAGACATGGCAGCCGTCCGCCGTCTTCCACTCCAGCGCCTTCATCAGCTCCGGAATGCTCTTCAACCCACGCTCTTGTATCGTCTTGTACATGTCCTGATGCGCGTATTCGGTGCAGCCGCAGATCGGCTTCTTGCTCGGCTTGGCGGAATAGTCGCCACCCACGGTGTTCGCCAGGATCGCCTCCACCAGCCCGGTGCACGAGCCGCACGAGGCGGAAGCCTTGGTATGGGCGCGCACCTCGTCCAGCGTGAACAGTTTCTTGTCGATGATGGTGTTGACGATGGTGCCCTTGCACACGCCGTTGCAGCCGCAGATCTCGGTCGAGTCCGGCATGTCCATCACGCCCGCCTTGGCGCCGTGCCCGGAATCGCCGAGGTGCATCTGGCCGAACAGCAGGTGCTCGCGCATCTCCGACACATCGGTGCCGTCGCGCATCATCTGGAAATACCAGGGACCGTCCACGGTGTCGCCGTACATCACCGCACCGCGCAGCTTGTTGTCGCGCAGCACCAGTTTCTTGTACACGCCGCGCGCCGCATCCTGCAGCAGCAACTCGTCATCCCCCGCCACCGGATTGAAATCGCCGGCCGAGAACAGGTCGATGCCGGTGACCTTGAGCTTGGTCGAGACCGACGAGCCCTCGTAGCGCATCCTGCCGTATCGGGCGAGATGGTTCGCCGCCACCTTGGCCTGCTCGAACAGCGGCGCGACCAGGCCGTAAGTCTGGCCGCGATGCTGCACGCATTCGCCCACCGAGTAGATCTTCGGGTCGTAGGTCTGCATGGTGTCGCTGACCACGATGCCGCGCTCGCAATGGATGCCGGCCGACTTGGCCAGCGCGATGTTGGGACGTATGCCCGCCGACATCACGACCAGATCGGCAGCGATCTCTTCGCCGTCCTTGAAACGCAATCCGGTGACCGCAGTCTCGCCGAGGATGGCGTCGGTCTGGCGCGACAGATAGAACTTCAGCCCGCGCTTCTCCAGCGCCTCCTTCAGCAGCCCGCCGCCGACCTTGTCCAGCTGGCGCTCCATCGGCCATTCGCACAGATGCACCACGGACACCTCCATGCCGCGCAGCGACAGACCGTTCGCCGCTTCCAGTCCGAGCAGGCCGCCGCCGATCACCACCGCGCGCTTACCCGGCTGGGCAGCGGCCAGCATCTTTTCCACATCGGCAATGCTGCGATAGCCCAACACGCCGGGCAGGTCGATGCCGGGGACCGGCAGCATGATGGGATTGGAACCGGTGGCGATCAGCAGGCGGTCGTAAGGCGCAACGATGCCGTCCTCCGTCTCGACCGTGCAGCGCACGCGGTCGATCTTCGTCACCGTCTTGCCCGTGTGCAGGGCGATATGGTTCTCCTCATACCAGCTCCAGTCGTTCAGCACCGTGTCCTGGAACGGCATCTCGCCGGACAGCACCGGAGAAAGCAGGATGCGGTTGTAGTTGGGCTGCGGCTCGGCGCCGAACACGGTGATGTCGAACTCGTCCGCCGACATCTTGAGCAGCTCCTCGATGGTGCGTATGCCCGCCATGCCGTTGCCGATCACCACCAGTCTCATCTTTGTTTTCGTCATCTTGTACTCCTCTCATTAAAAAGCGCCGTCCGGCTGCGAGCCGAAACGACGCCTTTGTCGTTGCCACATTCCCGATCTCAAACCCGGAACCCGCCGTTGGGTCACTTCCGGTGTTTGTCGTTACTGTCTTTGCTGCCGCCGGCCTGCGCCGGCTCCGCTACAAAACTTCACTCACCGCATACGGCGATCTGGCGCAGAAGATGCCGATCTCGTCCCCTGCCGCGATGCCGTCCGAGAACCGGGCGAGCTGCCCGTTCACGGTGCAGACCACATTGTGTTCATCCAGCACATGCGTCCATCTAGTGCCGCGCCCCCGCAACCTGTCCAGCACCTGCGCGACCGAAGTGCTGCCGTCCTGCACCTCCATGCGCTCCGAAGTCATCATCAGCGCATCGCTGGCGTGGCCGAAATACATGATCTCGACTTCATGCCTGCTTGCATGCGCGGACCAGTACAGTGATCGCAGGAACTTTCTCATTGGGCTACGCCGCCTTCTTCGCCTGTTTCTGGTACAGGAACTCCAGCACCGCACCGCGCAGGCTGTGGTAATGCGCATCGTTCGCCAGCGCCAGGCGGTTGCGCGGCTTGGGCAGATCGACGGTCAATATCTCGCCGATGGTCGCCGCCGGGCCGTTGGTCATCATCACGATGCGATCGGACAGCAGCACCGCCTCGTCCACATCGTGGGTGACCATCACCACCGTGCTCTTGGTGGCCGCCACGATCTTCATCAGTTCGTCCTGCAGGTGCGCACGCGTCAATGCATCCAGCGCGCCGAACGGCTCGTCCATCAGCAGCACCTTGGGTTGCATGGACAGCGCGCGGGCGATGCCGACACGCTGCTTCATGCCGCCGGAGATCTCGTGCGGCAATTTTTGCGCCGCATGGGACAGATGCACCAGTTCGAGCGCATCGTTTGCGCGCTGCGCGAGTTGCGCCTTGCTCTCGCTGGCGCCGAACACACGCTCGACCGCAAGGTGGACGTTCTCGAAACAGGTCAGCCAGGGCAGCAGCGAGTGGTTCTGGAACACCACGCCGCGATCCGGGCCGGGGCCGGCGATCTCGCGATCCGCGCACAGCATGACGCCGTCGGTCGGCATCAGCAGTCCCGCGATCAGGTTGAGCAGCGTCGATTTGCCGCAACCCGAGTGCCCGATCAGGGTGATGAACTCGCCCGGATCGATCTTCAGGTCGATGTCCTTGAGCGCGACGAACGTGCCCTGCTTGGTCTCGAACGACATCTGCACATTCTCTATTTGCACATATTTCTTCATGGTGTTTCCGATCAGTAACTGAAGCGTTTGGCGATCTGGATCAGCAGCATTTCCAGCAGCAGGCCGATGATGCCGACCACGAAGATGGCGATGATGATGTGCTCGACATTGAGGTTGTTCCATTCGTCCCACACCCAGAAGCCGATGCCCACGCCGCCGGTCAACATCTCCGCCGCCACGATCACCAGCCAGGCCGTGCCGATGGCCAGACGGATGCCGGTGAGCATGTAAGGCAGCGTCGCCGGGAACAAAATCTTGGTGAACACCTTCCATTCCGACAGGTTGAGCACGCGCGCCACGTTCAGATAATCCTGCGGCAACTGGCGCACGCCCATCGCGGTGTTGATGATCATCGGCCAGATGCTGGAGATGAAGATCACCCAGATGGCCGCCGGGTTGGCCGCCTGGAACACCAGCAGACCGATGGGCAACCATGCCAGCGGTGACACCGGCCGCAGCATGCTGACGATGGGCGAGGTCATCTTGTCGAGGAAACCGAAGCGGCCGATCATGAAGCCGAGCGGGATGCCGATCAGCGCCGCCAGCCCGAAACCGATGCCGACGCGCCCGAGCGAATTCAGGATGTTCCAGCCGATGCCCTGGTCGTTCGGCGTCTTCTGGTAGAACGGGTCGCTGAACAGCACCACCGCCGAGTCCCAGGTCTTGAGCGGCCCCGGCAGGGTGCCGCCGCCCTGCGCCAGCATCGACCACAGGAACAGGAACAGGGCGATGCCGATGAGGGGCGGCACCCAATGCTCCGCCAGATGTCTTTTGAGCTTGATCATGCCCGCACCTTGAAGCTGGCCGCGTACTTCTTCGGATCCTTGCCGTCCCAGACGGTGCCGTCGATCAGCTTGGAAGTGCGCATCACATCCTTGGGCACAGCCACCTTGACCTGCGACGCCGCCTCTTTATACAGCCCGATCTGGTTGATCTTCTTGGCCACGGCCAGATAGTCCGGATCTTCCTTGAGCAGGCCCCAGCGCTTGTGCTGCGTGAGGAACCACATGCCGTCCGATAGGTAGGGGAAGTTCACCGCGCCGTCGTTGCAGAACTTCATGTAGTTGGGGTCGTTCCACTTCTTGCCCAGGCCGTCTTCGTATTTACCCGCCAGACGCTGGTCGATCACGTCGACCGGGCAGTTCACATACGACTTGTCGGCGATGATCTCGGCCACCTTGCGGCGGTTGGCCATCTCGTCGATGTACTTGGAAGCTTCCAGCACCGCCATGATCAGCGCACGTGCAGTGTTGGGGTATTTCTGTGCGAACTCGGCGGTGCAGCCCAGCACCTTCTCCGGATGGTCTTTCCAGATGTCCTGCGTCGTGGCGGCGGTGAAGCCGATCTTGTCGTAGATGGCGCGGTTGTTCCAGGGCTCGCCGACGCAGAAACCGTCCATGTTGCCGATGCGCATGTTGGCCACCATCTGCGGGGGCGGCACGGTGATGGTCTTCACATCGCTGAGCGGATTGATGTCATAGCTGGCCAGCCAGTAATACAGCCACATCGCGTGCGTGCCGGTGGGGAAGGTCTGCGCGAAGGTGTAGTCGCGCTTCTCGCTGTCCACCAGCTTCTTCAATGTGGCTCCGGTGGTCGCACCCTTGTCCTTGAGCTGGTTGGAAAGCGTGATGGCCTGGCCGTTGTTGTTCAGCGTCATCAGCACCGACATGTCCTTCTTCTGCCCGCCGATGCCGAGGTGCACGCCGTAGACCAGACCGTACAGCACATGCGCCGCATGCAGTTCGCCGTTCACCATCTTGTCGCGCACCGCCGCCCAGGAGGCTTCCTTGGACACATTGATCTTGATGCCGTATTTCTCGTCGAACTTCATCACCGAGGCGAGCACCACCGAGGCGCAATCGGTCAGCGGGATGAAACCCACATTCACTTCTTTCAATTCCGGCGCATCGGAACCGGCCGCCCAGGCCGCCGAACGCGTGCCCATCGGCACCATGGACATGATCCCTGCTGCACCCAAGATCGCACCTGTCTTCTTCATGAAATCCCTCCGGCTGTTAAGTTCGGGAGCGTTGGCGCTCGCAATGACTATTTCCTGTTTTGGCTTATCCATCTTCAAATCTCCTTTTAGAAAAATCTTGTGGCCCGAAAATAAAAAAGGCGTCCGACTGCGCTTAACGCAGTGGGACGCCTTTGTCCTTTGTTGCTGATTCTCCGAACCGCCGTTGATTCGTTGATGCTCTAAGCTATGCAACAGTCGTGCCAGTGATCACATCATGCAACTATCTCTATTGGATTCAGCCGGATGCTCATTTCCAAACAAACATCCACTCGATCCGGTCGCAGCGAATAACGAACCGCTTTGGTGCGTCGCGGTGCATCACGCACTCAATTCTTTCGCGAAGATGATCGCCTCGGCGATCTCCGCCATGCGTTTGCCCTTGCTCATAGCCATGTTGCGCATACGTTTATAGGCCTCCGGCTCGCTATAGCCGTGGTCGGCCATCAATATGCCCTTGGCCCGGTCCACCAGCTTGCGCTCGACCAGTTCACTCTTCGCTTCCTTCAATTCATCGCGCAAGCGCTTGTGTTCGAGAAAGCGCGCGGCCGCCACGTTAATGATGCCGCTCAGATCTTCGCTCTGCACTGCATGGGAAACATAGGCACTTACTCCCGCCCGCATCGCCTCCTGGATGCTTTGCTGGTCTTTCTGCGCACCCAGCACCACCACCGGCTTCTCCAGTGTTGTCGACATCAGGCTGATCTGCTCCAGCGTGTCGCGCCCCGGCGCATTGGCATCGACGATGATCACATCGGCCGACGCCGCCTGTATCGAACGCTCGTCCACCTGCTCCCAGGCCAATACCCCGACGACATCGAATTCAGCCAGTTCAAGACTGGCCTTCAACCATGCCGCTCTATCTCTTACATCATCGATGATCAGAATACGTTTCAACTGGGCTCCCCGCTTTTTCAATACTGACCAGCAATTAGCGAGCCAAGGTCAGATCGCCCTGCTGTATAGGCATCCACAGAGCGATCTTCTGATTTGCGCACAACAACAGTGCGCCGTGCGAGGGGTTGGTGCGGCGAAGGACACGATGAGGATAGGGCTATTGACCCATGCGGGATGGTCGCGGGTGTGCGATGTTGGCTGCTATTCGGCCAAAGTGGTCGTTCGGATGTACCTGACGTGCAGTCCGCTTCAAGACCCAAAGCAGTCAAAGATTAGACTGAAAATGTCTAGCGAATCGGGGGCGATTCAATCTGTGGACTTGTCTGCTAGGGATTGGGGGGAGTGATGCTTTTCAAAATATTTTCTACCAGTTTGTAGACGGTCGTACCTCCACAAGTTTGCGGCCAGTCTTCGCAGGGCGGATTGTCACGTTGTTTTGCTCGACGAATAGCGTCTTTAATGCTGTCGCAAGTAAATTTTGAGGGGTCGATTCCCTTATCATAGTTTGGAAGGCGATTCTTCAGGCGTTGCGAGCAAGTATGAGGATTGGCTACACCGTTACCATCTTCAAAATGAAGTAAGAGCCAAAACTCGAACTTTGGATTGCTTAATGCAAACCCGTAATTAGGTGCTTCATTTGACCATTGGAATAGCTCTAAGAGTTGCTCGTTGGTCCATTGATCTTTATCAACCACGAGCCATGCCTCATCAGATGTTTTCAGCCCCATGGTTTTAAGGCTATCTCTCATTCTCTTTAGTACTTGTGGAGGGGCACTGTTGTGTTTATTTCTAATGCAATTAACGTGGACGATAGATTGTTCGGAATTGAATATTGCAAAATATTGCGGTTCAGTAACGGTCCCCTCCGCAGCGATAACAAATATCTTTCGATAGCGGCGTTTCCCTAGAGGGCGCTGAAATTTTCTTCGTGCAGAAGGCATCAGAGGGGAGCTTTAGATTGATTGTCGGATAAGTTGCGAATTGTTTCACTAAAAAGCAATCGAGGTATCCCGCCTAGGCGGCCTTGCAGATAACTTTTTCTAATATCCTTGTCATAACGCACATCTTTGTACTCGCTAAAAGAGAGTATGTTGGATGCTCCAAAACAATTTCTTTCCGTCACCCACATCTCGTCTCGGCGGAGTGATTTCTGATCCATGAGGAGGACGTCATGGGTCGTAAACAACAGTTGTGCACGACTATCTTTAGAGCAGTTTGAAAGATAGCCATCCAGTAATTGCCTTGTAAGGAGGGTATGCAAACTCCTGTCAACTTCATCTATAACAAAAACTTTCTTTGAGTTAGTTGCGGCAACAGCAAGGAACGCGGGTAGAAGATCTATGACGCGTTGAGAGCCATCAGATTCTTGGCGAATGTCGAACTTTGTTTCTGTGCCATCCCCTCTCTTGTGAAAACTAACCAACTTCTTGGCAATATATTCGTCATCTTTTCTGGTGATGACGTATCTTTCATTGGCTTTTTCAGATATTAAACGGACAGTTGCGCCTTCCTTTAAGTCCTCTTGAAGCTTTACTCTTAAGTCCTCAGGCATGGGGATGTTTTCAATTGGAACAACTTCGCTGCCTATATGCATGATGCCTGTATCAAGTAGTGGCAGCATCTCATTCATCGTCGAATAAAGAGGATTTTCTTCGTCAAGGAATTGTTCAAACGGCTCAAACCTAGCGTCAGGAGCAATTAGTTCCAGAGTATCTTTGAACCAGTCATACACAGGGCGGAAATTTTCCACCTTCTGGGATATTGAATTGGTAAGGAAGAGTTGATTATCCCTTGTGCCTTTAAAGGCAAATTCAAGAAAGGGGTCGGACTTTAATGGTTCATCTAGCTCGATGCTCCCATTTCTACGTTCGTATAAAACTCTTTCGCTGGAACCATCAATCCGAATGAGTTTTTCTTCAATAACAGTCTTTCTCGTTACTGTGAAGCTGAACTCAAAGATGGTTTCATCGGTGAGTATTTCAATAGAGAAACTTGTGGGGCGATCACTCCCCGGGGAATCCAATTTAAAGGTTTCAACTGAAATTAAGCTTTCCGGCTGACTCCCTTTGACAACAAAATTCTTTACAAAATTTAATGCCTTGAAGAAATTTGTTTTGCCGGAAGCATTGCCACCATAAATTGCTGAGATAGGGAGAACGCCAATCTTATATTTTTTAATTTTAGGTATGCGTTCCTTATGTTGGCGCTCACGACTTGCCAGCATGGAGAAGGTTGATTTTTTCTGGAAGGACATCCAGTTTTCAATCGAAAAGCTTATGATCATCGTATTTCCAAGTTGCGAGATATTTTCTCTCTAATTGGTATGAATGGTTTCATTATGAGCTTTGTTTGTCAAATTATTCATGCCCTAAAGAGAAAATATCTCTTTAAGCGGAATGGGATGCTAGAGCACTAGCTTGAGATTTATGCAATGCAGTCGGCTCAGGCTGGTTGAATATACGGCTTTGATTGTTGCAAAAATCTACCAATATAATCTCGTATTTGACTAAGATATTTTTATCTAGTCGCCAACTTCCGGCATCTTGTACATCTTTGTTAGTTGCTCAAAAGTGAATTGCCCCCGCTCTACAAGACACTTCCCATCGTCAATGGATTTGACCGTAATTATCGACAAAACGGACATTAACTGACACTAATAACAAGGTCCGCTCAGGCCGAGAAGCGGCCCAAAAAGTTATTCCGCCAGCAGCCGAGCCTGTCGTTTCACCAGATTCCCTGCCTTGGTCTTGCGGGGCAAATCCTTCTCTGTCTTCATGAACGGCGGCAGCTCCTTGCAGCCTGACTGAACAAAATCATGCTCCAGCGCTGTGCGGGCCTTTTCTATCGGTACCGCAAGTGCGGTAGTCAGCCCGGTGAAAAGCAGGTCGAACAGCCGGTGCAGCGGGATCTGATGAGTCTGGTGCGTGGTGGTATAGATCCAGTCGGAGAAAGTCAGGAAGCGTGCAAACGGACTTTCACCCAGCAACAGTTCCAGTGCCTGCGGAAAACGCTGGGAGTTGCCGATCAGATCCCAGTAGCGGGCAAAGCGCGCCAACCTTTGCATGGTGGCAAAGTCGATGCGGTCGGTGGCGAGTATGGTGTAGGGAGGGTACGGGGTGTAGTGCATGGCGTACGCTTCGGTGTGGCGGATGATGGGCGTGCCGCGCAGGCGCTTGAGCACGCCGACCTGGATCTCCTGCTGCTTTAGCGCCACCAGGCGGTCGAAGCCATCAGCGATGCTCGCCACATCTTCACCGGGCAGGCCGATGATGAGGTCGACGTGGACGTGCGCATGACTTTCCTGGCGCAGCCAGCGCAGGTTCTCTTCTGTCTTGGCCGCGTCCTGTTTGCGCGAGATCAGTGCCTGCACTTCGGGGTTCAGAGTCTGGATGCCCACCTCGAATTGCAGCGTGCCGGCCGGGAATTTGACGATCAGCGCTTTCAGTTGTTCCGGCAGGTGGTCGGGGATGACTTCGAAGTGCACGAACAGTTTATCGTCCAGGCGTTCGAGGAAAAATTCCAGAATGCGCACGCCGGTCTTGGTGTTGAGGTTAAAGGTGCGGTCGACGAATTTGAACTGGCGCGCGCCGCGCCGATAGAGCTTGTCCATCTCGTCGAGGATGCGGTCGAGATCGAAAGCCAGGGCCGTCTTGTCCAGTGACGAGAGGCAGAATTCGCATTTGAACGGACAGCCACGCGACGCTTCCACATACAGCGTGCGGTGTGCGATGTCGTGGTCCGAGTAAAGCGCATAGGGCAGCTTGATCTCGGCAAGCTTCGGCTGGATGCCGGCAATGATTTTCTGCGCCTGCGGGCGCTGTTGCAGAAGTTCGCGGCACAGCTGGGCAAAGCTGATGTCACCCCAGCCGGTGATCACGTAGTCGGCCAGGCGCACAATCTCCTGCTCATTGCATTCGTAACTGACTTCTGGCCCGCCCAGCACCACGGTGATCTGCGGGGCGACGCATTTGAGCAAAGCGACCACGCGGGTGATCTCGGTCACGTTCCAGATGTATACGCCGAAACCGATGATGCGCGGCCGGGCCGCCAGCAAAGCCTCGACGATCTCCTCGGGCCGGTTCTGCAGGATGAACTCCTTGATCTCGGTGTCTTGTTCCAGTTCGCCCATGTTGGCGGCGAGATAGCGCAAGCCCAGCGACGCATGGAGGTAACGCGCGTTGAGGGTGGCGAGGACGATGGCGGACATGCGGATCAGATGTATCGAAAGGCCGCCATGTTACGCTAGTTCCGGGCGCTTACAGAATGGCGACTTCGGCACCAAACATGTCTTGCTGACTTTGGATTCAACACCGGATGAAAAAATAAAACGCCACAGCAGAGCCTGCTGTGGCGTTCGCATTTTCTGAAACTGGAAAACTAAAGCGCGGTCTCGTTGGTCTCGCCGGTGCGGATGCGGATGACTTGCTCGACCGAGGTGATGAAGATCTTGCCGTCGCCGATCTTGCCGGTGTTGGCGGCTTTGACGATGGCTTCGACGGCGGTGTCCAGCATGGCCGCGGCGATCACCACTTCCACCTTGATCTTGGGCAGGAAGTCGACCACGTATTCGGCGCCGCGATACAGCTCGGTGTGGCCCTTCTGGCGGCCGAAGCCTTTGACTTCGGTGACGGTGAGGCCGCTGACGCCGAGTTCGGAGAGGGCTTCGCGCACTTCGTCGAGTTTGAACGGTTTGATGATGGCTTCGATCTTCTTCATGGTGACTTCCCTTTTGGACGTTTGCGGCAAGTATAGCCGAATCGGAATCTGGAGGGCATCCCCGTGGAAACCTACGCCCTACCCTTCGACAAGCCCTACCCTTCGACAGGCTCAGGGCGAACGGGCTTAGCGTTTCCCCTATCCGTTCTTCGCCGTGCAGGTTCCGTTGCTGCATTCGCCATATAGCGTGAGCGCGTGGTCGCTCAGGGTGAAGCCGAGTTTCTCGGCGACCTCGCGCTGGCGGTCTTCGATGACCTTGTCGTAGAACTCTTCCACCCGGCCGCAGCGCACGCAGACGATGTGGTCGTGGTGCGGGCCGCGTTCCAACTCGAACACGGTCTGCCCGCCTTCGAACTGGTGCCGTGTGATGAGCCCCGCTGCCTCGAACTGGGCCAGGGCGCGATAGACGGTGGCCAGCCCGATCACTTCCCCGCTCTCGCTCAACTGCCGGTAGATGGTCTCGGCGGTCATGTGCTTGGCCTTGGCGTTTTCGAGCAGGCTCAATATCTTGAGGCGCGGCGTGGTGACCTTCAGGCCGACGTTGCGCAGTTCTTCGCTTTCCATCTGGTATTCCTTTTTGTCTGTATCCCGGGTGCGACTTTAACAAAAATACTTGCACATGAGAATTATTCTCATGTAGAGTGAGAACCATTCTCACTTGCGAATCATTCTCATTAGATTGCAATTGGTCAATAATTTAAAACATATCAGTCACTTGAATAGGAGATTTTCATATGCAACGCCGTCCCAACCACCTGCCCCTCACCGCACTGACTCTGGCCTTGATGGGCATCCTGAGCACTCCCGCCGCAGCCGAAACGAATACCGATGACCGCCTCAAAGCGCTGGAACAGCGTCTGAACACGCTGGAAAGCGAGAACCGCACACTGAAAGACCAGGTGAAGCAGACCGAACAGAAGGTGGAAGCCACCGGCAACCAGATGGACAGGATCGCCAGCCAGGGCGGCTCGACCAACACCGCCACCAGCATCGGCGGTTACGGCGAGCTTCACCTCAACAAGCTGAAGAACCGCAAAGCGGGCGGGACCAACAAGGACGAGCTGGACCTGCACCGCTTCGTGCTGTTCATGGGCCACCAGTTCGACGAGTCGACGCGCTTCTTCTCCGAGCTGGAAGTCGAGCATGGTGTGGCCAAGGACACCGCCACAGGCAGCTCGGGCGTGGTCGCGGTGGAGCAGATGTATCTGGATTTCAGCGTGAGCGATGCGATGTCGGTGAAAGCGGGTTTGATGGTCATGCCGGTCGGCATCATCAGCGAGACGCATGAGCCGCCCACCTTCTACGGCGTGGAACGCAACCCGGTGGAGACCAATATCATCCCCACCACCTGGCGCGAGGGCGGTGTCACCGTCACGGCGCGGTTGGCGGACAACATCACCCTCGACGGCATGATCAGCAGCGGACTGGCGACGACCGCGGCCAAGAACTTCGCGGTGCGCGATGGCCGCCTGAGCGGTGCCAGCGCCAAGGCCAAGGACCCCGCCTACACCGTGCGACTGAAATGGACCGGCCTTCCCGGCATTGAGCTGGCCACCACGCTGCAACGCCAGACCGACATCACCCAGAGCGTCGAAGCCACCGCAGGTGCGGCGACACTGTATGAAGCGCATGCCGTGCTGAACCACGGCAGGTTCGGATTGCGCGCGCTGTATGCCGGCTGGAGCCTGGACGGCAGCGGCCCCAAGGCGGTCGGCGCGGACAAGCAGAACGGCTGGTATGTGGAACCCTCGTGGAAATTCACCGAGCAATGGGGCGTGTTCGTGCGCCGCAGCACCTGGGACAACCGCGCGGGCGATGTTGCGGACAGCCGCTACAAGCAGACCGACCTCGGCGTGAATTTCTGGCCGCATGCCGATGTGGTGGTGAAGCTGGATTACCAGAACCAGCAGGTGCCGGGCGGGCAGGATGAGTTCGATGGATTCAATCTGGGGCTGGGTTACCAGTTCTGAACATGATTTATCTGCGCACATTGCTGTTGCTCATGCTGGCGTTGCCAGCCTGGGCCGCCGATCAGGAAGCGGAGATCGACCGCTTCCTCGGCGAGACGCTGGGCAAGCCGCCCGCTGCCGAGATGCTGTGGCTCGTCGGCGACCTGCAGCCTGCCGTGCGCGCCATCCTCGAACACGACTACCCCGCCGCACGCGTGCGCTACTGGCGCATCGGCACGCGTACCGTGTGGGTGCTGGACGAGATCGGCAAGGAGATGCCGATCACGGTCGGCGTCGCGATCAACAACGGTGCGGTGGAACGCGTGAAAGTACTGGTCTATCGCGAGAGCCGCGGCTGGGAGGTGAAGAGCCCGGCGTTCACCGCGCAGTTCTCCGGCGCGAAGCTGGCTGAAGGACAAAGACTGGACCGCCACATCGACGGCATCTCCGGCGCGACACTCTCGGTGCGCGCGCTGAGCCGCTTGACGCGACTCGCCTTGCTGTTTGACCGGCAAGTGAACAAGGGAACCAAACCATGAGTGCGTGGGGAATGCATCTCGGTCCGTCGGCACGCAGGCAGGTGCTGGCTGCCTGCGGACTCGTCGCACTGAGCGGTGTGCTGTGGATCGTGATCGGCTGGAATCTGGATGCCGAGGACTACACCAACCCGTTGCGCACATGGCGCCACCGCGTGCTGGTACTGCACGGCTTGGCGGCTTACGTGCTGCTGTGGATAGTGGGTCGTTTGTATGCGCTGCATCAACAAGGCAACTGGCGCGCACAGCGCAACCGCGCGAGCGGGCTGGCGTTGTCGTCGGTGTTGTTGTTACTCGCAGGCAGCGGACTGACGCTGTACTACCCGCCGCACGAGGACTGGCGCGATGCGCTCAGCATGTTGCATCAGGTGCTGGGTGTTGCGCTGGTGTTGCTGCTACCGCTGCATGTGTGGCTGGCGCGGAAAGACCGCCAGCGGCGGCGAACGCATCACTGACTCTGGAACATCTGCCACCAGCGCCTGCGGTTCTCCGGCGTGGGTGCGTGGTTCTCGACGAGAGGCGGCTGCGCGGTGCTGAGTATCCAGCGCGGCGGTGTGGCGGACTTGCTGCATGAAGAACCCAGCGAATTGGGGTCGTAGACTTTGATTAGTGTGGGCTGCTCGATCTCGTCGGAATAGACGATGCCGCACAGATGGTAGTTGTGATCATCTCGCAGCAGCTTGTCGAGTGCGTCGATGCGGACCGCCAGGTCGTCGCCGCTCAGCGGTTTGTCCGGCAATGTCTCGCCGACCTGGTAAAAGTACCACTGACCGGTCTTGACCCGCGCCCATAAGGCATCCAGGTCTTTCCATTGCAGCATGCCGTAGAACTTCCCTTTCAGGCGCGCTTGAAATACTTCTGCTTGTGTCTGTTCCATTTTTAGAATTCGTCCTGGTAACGTACGGTGATCGGGTAACGCCAATCTTTGCCGAAGCCGCGATCGGTGATGCGCACACCGACGGGCGCTTGGCGGCGTTTGTATTCGGCGATGCGGATAAGCTTGACCACGCGCAACACGTCGGCCTCTGTATAACCGCGGGCGACGATCTCGGCGATGTTCATGTTCTTCTCGACATAGCAGGCCATGATGGCATCCAGTACATCGTACGGCGGCAAGCTGTCCTGGTCGGTTTGATCCGGTTTCAGTTCGGCGCTGGGCGGGCGCGTGATGATGCGCTCGGGGATGACACGACCCAGCGTGTTGCGGTAATTGGACAGGCGGTACACCCAGGTCTTGCTCACGTCCTTGAGCACGGCGAAGCCGCCGGCCATGTCGCCGTACAGTGTGGCATAGCCGACGGTCATCTCTGACTTGTTGCCGGTGGTGAGCACCAGCGAACCGGTCTTGTTGGAGATCGCCATCAGCAGCGTGCCGCGGATGCGCGCCTGCAAGTTCTCTTCGGTGGTATCGGCGGGCAGACCTTTGAACAACGGTGCCAGCGTACCCTGCAGCGCGTCGAAGGTCGGCACGATATCCAGTTCTTCATACTTCACGCCGACCAGCTTCACCATCTCGCGCGAGTCGTCGATGCTCATCTGCGCTGTATAGGGCGATGGCATCATCACCGCGAGCACCTTGTCGGCCCCCAGCGCGTCCACAGCCACCGCCAGTGTCAGCGCGGAATCGATGCCGCCGGACAGACCCAGCAGCACGCCGGGAAAACGGTTCTTCTGAATGTAGTCGCGTACGCCGAGACACAGCGCGTGATAGATGCTGGCCTCATCCTTCACCACGCTCTCGCAAACGCCGGGCACCAGTTTGCCATCGCGGAATTCCACAAAGCCGAGCACTTCCTCGAACGCGCGGAATTGATGGGTGAGTTTGCCTTCGTCATCCATCACGAAAGAAGCGCCGTCGAACACCAGCTCGTCCTGCCCGCCGACCATGTTGGCGTACACCACGGCCAGCCCGGTATCGCCGACGCGGTCACGGATGGTGTCGTAGCGCGTGGCCTGCTTGTTGAAGTGATAGGGCGAGGCGTTCAGGACCAGCAGCACTTGCGCGCCGGCGTCCTTCGCGCGGATGGCGGCATGCTCGTGCCACACATCGGCGCAGATGTTGATGCCGAACTTGACGCCGTCCATCTCGATCAGGCACGGCTCGTTGCCGTGTTCGAAATAGCGTTCCTCGTCGAACACGCTGTGATTGGGCAACGCATGCTTGTGATAGGTGGCGACGATCCGGCCGTCGCGCAGGATGGAGGCCGCGTTGAAACGGTGTTTGCCGACCTCGTGCGGATGCCCGACGATCAGCGTGATGCCCTGCGCCTGCCGCGCCAGATCGGCGAGTGCCGTGGCACATGCCTTGTAGAAGCCGCTGCGCAGCAGCAAGTCTTCCGGCGGATAGCCGCACAGACTGAGTTCTGGCGTCAGCAATATGTCCGCGCCCTGCGCCTTGGCGCGCTGCGCGTAGTCGGCGATCTTTGCGGCATTCCCGGCGAGGTCGCCGACGGTGCAGTTGATCTGGGCGATAGCGATCTTCATTCTTTGCTTTCCAACATTTGCGGTTGTTCCAGTTCCACACGTTCGATCTTGGCGAACTGCTCGGTGATCTTGCGGCTGCTGATCTGCACGTCGTCCACGTCCTTGTTCGCCTGGCGGATATGCTCGGCCAGCTTCTTCATGCGCTCGTCGAAGCGACCGAAGTCCTTGCCCAGCTTGCCCAGCTCGTCCTTGATGATGTGCACCTGCTTGCGTGTCTCCACGTCCTTCATCACCGCGCGCGCGGTGTTGAGCACCGCCATCAGCGTGGTCGGCGACACGATCCACACGCGCCGCTGCATCGCGTAATCCACCACGTCGGAATGATGTGCGTGGATCTCGGCGAACACCGCCTCGGCCGGGATGAACATCACCGCACCATCGGAGGTGACGTTGGGGATGATGTATTTGCCGGCGATGTCGTCGACATGTTTCTTGACGTCGGCCTTGAACTGTCTTTCCGCGACCAGTCTTTCGGCGGGACTCGCCGCATCGAACATGCGGTGATAGTTCTCCAGCGGGAACTTGGAATCCACCGCCACCATGCCGGTGGGCTCGGGCAGCTTGAGCACGCAGTCGGCGCGACTGCCGTTGGGCAGGGTGTACTGCATCTCGTAGGCTTGCGGCGACAGGATGTTGCGCACCAGCCCTTCCAGCTGCACTTCGCCGAACGCGCCGCGCGAACGCTTGTCGCCCAGCAGTTCCTGCAAACTGACGACGTTGGTGGTGAGGCCGTCGATCTTCTTCTGCGCCTCGTCGATGGTCGCCAGCCGCGCCATCACGCTGATGAAGGTGTCATTGGTCTTCTTGAAACCCTCGTCCAGCCGCTCGTTGACCTTGCCGCCGATCTGTTCGAGGCGGCCGTCCACGGTCTTGCTCAGGGTCTCGATGCTGTTGCGCAGGTGTTGCGAGGCGTTGTTGAACGAGTCCTGGATCAGCTTCTGGTCGGCGCGCCCTTGTTCGGCCAGTTTCTCCAGCATCTGCGCCAGCATCTCTGTGCGTAACGCGCCGATGGCATCGCGCGTGGCGCGCAAGTCCTCCGCCACGGCGGAACGCAGCCGTTCCGATTCCGCCGCCTGCGCCGCGATCAAACGGTCGCCCTGCTTGTTCAGGCCGTCGTTGAGGTCGGTGAGCATGGCGCGGTGCTGCTGTTCCAGCACGCTCGCCGTGCGGGAGGGCTGGCTGCGCAGCATGAGCAGTAAGGCGATGACACCCAGCAGGGCAAGGGCGGACAGAAGGATGAAAATAGTCTCGGACATGGCGGAAGTATAAATGACAAAGGGCGCTTGCGCGCCCCTTGTCCGATGCGGATCCCGGCCCTACTTTGCCTTGAACGCCTCAGCCAGGAACGCCAGACCTTCAGCCCAAGACGCCTTGTCGGCCGCCGCATCATAGGCCAGCGGCAGTTTGAACTCCTGCCCGAACTTGTCCGCCTCCGGATTGGTGAACGCGTGTTTGGCACCCGGATAGGTCACGACCTTGTAGCTCACGCCGGCCTTGCCCATCTCTTGGCGGAAGGTGGTGACCTGCTCAGCCGGGATCATCGGATCGGCTTCGCCGCTGAAGCTGGCCACGCGCGCTTTGACTTTGCCGGCTTCGGCCGGTGTCGCGGTCTTCAGGCTGCCGTGGAAACTCACCACCGCCTTGAGCGGTTCGCCGATGCGCGCCATGTTGAGCACCACAGAACCACCGAAGCAGTAGCCGATAGCGGAGATGTTGTCCGCATCCACCGTGGCATCCTTGCTGATCAGCGTGTATGCGGCATCGAATCTGGATTTGGCCAGTGCGGCGTTCTTCGACACTTCGCTGGCGAACTTGCCGGCATCGTCCGGGTGGCGCGCCTGTTTTCCTTCGCCATACATATCCACCGCCAGCGCGGTATAGCCTTGTTCCGCCAGCATGCGGGCGCGCTTGCGCGCATATTCGTTGTGTCCCCACCATTCATGCACCACGAGGATGCCGGGACGTTTGCCTTTCACGGCATCGTCGTAAGCGATGTAACCTTTGAGTGTGGTGCCGTTGGCGTTGTAGCTGACTTCTTTTCCCTGCACGGCGGCCTGGGCACCGGCCGTGGCAAACATGAGTCCGATGAAAAATAGCAGTGTTTTCATGGTTATTCTCCTGTCGAGTATGGAAGGGCAGTATAGATACTCAAGCTGAAATGACAAGGGACGCCGAAGCGTCCCTTGTCGTTGCGTTGCAGCGGATATCACTCGGCCGCGCGCGATGCCTTCTTGCGGTCGAACTCTTTCAGGTGACGTTTGCGGATACGGATGGACTTCGGTGTCAGTTCCACCAGTTCGTCGTCGTCGATGAATTCAACGGCCGATTCCAAAGTCATCTTCAGTGCAGTCGTCAGACGCACCGCTTCGTCCGTGCCGGAAGCGCGCACGTTGGTGAGCTTCTTGCCCTTGATCGGGTTGACGACCAGGTCGTTGTCGCGCGAGTGGATGCCGATTATCATGCCTTCATACAACTTGTCGCCGGGTACCACGAACATGCGGCCGCGATCTTCCAGATTCCACAGTGCATAGGCCACGGCTTCGCCGTCTTCCGCCGAGATCAGCACGCCGTTGTGGCGACCGGGCAAGTCGGGTTTCACAGGACCGTAGTCGTCGAACACATGGCTGATGAGGCCGGTGCCGCGTGTCATGGTCATGAAGTCGGACTGGAAGCCGATCAAGCCGCGTGCGGGAATATGGTATTCCAGACGGGTACGGCCCTGGCCGTCGGATTCCATGTTGGTCAATTCGCCGCGGCGGCGACCGATCTCTTCCATGATCGCGCCCTGGTTCTCGTCTTCCAGGTCGATGCTCAGGTTCTCGTACGGCTCGCATTTCTCGCCGTTGATCTCTTTGTAAACCACGCGCGGTTTACCCACAGCCATCTCGAAACCCTCGCGACGCATGGTTTCCAACAGGATGGTCAGGTGCAATTCGCCACGGCCGGAGACGCGGAACACGTCAGCGTCCTGGGTGTCTTCGACCTTCAGCGCCACGTTGGTCAGCAATTCCTTGTTCAGGCGGTCGCGGATCTGGCGGCTGGAAACGAACTTGCCTTCGGTGCCGGCCAGCGGCGAGCTGTTCACCATGAAGTCCATGGTCAGCGTCGGCTCGTCCACCATCAGCATGGGCAGACCGACCGGTTGATCCCTGTCGCAGATCGTGACGCCGATACCGATCTCGTCCAGACCGGAGATGATGATGATGTCGCCTGCTTCGGCGCTGTCAACAGGAATACGCTCCAAACCCTGGAAACCCAGCACCTGGTTGATGCGGCCGGAGCTGACCTGGTCGCCATGGTTCATCACCACCACGTTCTGGCCGGGCTTGATACGGCCGTTCAAAACGCGGCCGATGCCGAGACGTCCGGTAAATGTAGAGTAGTCCAGCGCGGCCAGTTGCAATTGCAGCGGCGCATCGGGATCGCCCGGAGGAGTCGGAACATGCTTCAACACGGTGTCGAACAGTGGCTTCATGTCGGCAGCCGATCCGCCATTGGACGGCGCATCCTTCAGGTCCATGCAGGCCCAGCCGTTCAGACCGGAAGCATAGATCACAGGGAAATCGAGTTGTTCGTCGGTCGCGCCGAGCTTGTCGAACAGATCGAAAGTCTGGTCCAGCACCCAACCCGGACGCGAACCGGGGCGGTCGACCTTGTTGATCACGACGATGGGCTTCAGGCCCAGCGCCAGTGCTTTCTTGGTCACGAAACGCGTTTGCGGCATCGGGCCTTCGACGGCATCCACCAGCAGCAGCACGCCGTTAACCATGCCCAGCACGCGCTCCACCTCGCCGCCGAAGTCGGCGTGTCCCGGTGTGTCGACGATATTGATGTGGGTGCCTTCGTATTCGATGGCGGTGTTCTTGGCCAGAATGGTGATACCGCGCTCTTTTTCCAGATCGTTGTTGTCCATCACGCGGATCTCCAACTTCTGGTTGGCGCGGAAGGTGCCGGACTGGCGCAGTAGTTGGTCAACCAGAGTGGTCTTGCCGTGGTCAACGTGGGCGATGATGGCGATGTTGCGGAGTGCGCGGGACATGTTGTACTACCTGTGCTGGATTCAAAGGGGGCGCATTCTAACACAGAGCTTTCAGACAGTTATGACATCTATATGACGGTGAAATGCGCCCGATCCGGCCCGCCCGAACATGCGGGGCAGGAACGCCAGCAGGTCAGTAAGCGCTCAACCCCTGGCCGTAGAACGGCGGTCTGCGCCGGTTCAGCCACTCCAGCATGATGAGCTCGTCATCGGTGTGGTTGGCGACCTTCGCGTCCGCCATGGATGGCATGCCCTTGTCGTGATGGATATAGACAGGGTGATCATGGTGCCGGGTCTCGATACGCTCCACCCGGCCCGGTTCCGCCATCGGTTCGATCTCGGCAGTGCCGTAGCAGAGGCAGAAGTACACTTGTTTCGGCTCGGCCTCGATATAGCAGGCGGTGCCGCGGATACCGATGACGGCAGTCGGCACCACCAGACGCTTCTCGCCGGTCTCGAACACCGACAGTATCTTGCCGCTGACGACGCGGAAGAACTCCTTCGCCGCCTCCCTGCCGAAATGCACCACGCTGTTGCTGCGCTGTAGAAAAGCGTTCCGGTCGATGACATAGATGGCCTCGCTGCCCGCGCCGGTGGTGACTTTGTCGCCCGGTAGCACGGGTTGCCCCTCGCGGGCCGGCTTGCCGTTGATGCGGACATCGCCCTTGATCTTGTGCATGCCCTGCACGGAAGGATAATTCCCCGCAGCGAGCGCATCGCGGATCAGGCCGGGGATACCCATGCCGGACAACAATCCCAGTGCCGATAATTGTTTCAGCAGGCGGCGGCGTGATCTGTTCATGGTGGCTCTCTTTCAGTCAAGTTTCGGCGAAATGCACCTGATTGCGTCCGGCCGATTTGGCCTGATACATGGCGGCATCGGCCAGTTTGAGCAATTCTTCCTGGGTGACGCCGTGGTTGTTGAATACCACCACGCCGATGCTGGCGGTGCAGCGGTGTTCGACGACCTGCGGCTGCGGGTTGCCCTCCCGCACCACTTTCAGGTGATAGGGCTCGCCGATGATCTGGCGAATCTTTTCCGCGATCATCCGGGTCTGCTTCAGCGATTTTGCCTTGTCGGTGTCCAGCTCGCTCAGCATCACCACGAACTCGTCGCCGCCGAAACGCGCCACGGTATCCACCTCGCGCAAGCAGCCGGTGATGCGCCGCGCCACCTCAATCAGCAGCAGGTCGCCCACATCGTGACCGTGTTCGTCATTGAGCGGTTTGAAATTGTCCAGATCCATGAACATAAGCGCGGCATAGCGGTTGCTGCGCTTGCAGGCGGAGAGGACCAGATTGAAACGGTCCAGCAGCAATCGGCGGTTCGGCAACTGCGTCAGCGTGTCGTAGAAGGCCAGATTGCGGATCTGCTCCTCGGCCTTCTTGCGTTCGCTGATGTCGCGCGAGACGCCGAGCAGGATCAGCTCGTCATGCTCGTTGCGGGCGAAGTGGGTCGTGACCTCGGTCCACAAGGTGGAACCGTCGCGGCACACTTGCTCGACTTCGTTGGTGTAGACATGGCTGCCGTCGAGTCCGCTCAGGAACAGCTTGCTGCGCTCATCTATCCAGCCCTGGATATCGGCGTAGGACTTGGGGGTCAGGGTGTGCGCCATCGACTGCTCCATGATCTCGTCGACACTGTAGCCCAGCATCTTCTGCACCGAGGGGCTCATATATTCCCAGCGGTTGGTTCTCAGATTCACGATCCAGATCACATCCGAGATATTGTCGGCGAGAAAGCGATATTTGGCCTCGCTCTCGCTGATCACTTTCTTCTGCTGCTCGATCGCGTTCAGCATGCGGTCCAGATGTCGCGCCAGCACGCCGATCTCGTCCGCGCGACCGACATCGGCACGGCGCTTGCCCCAGCCGCGCTCCACGGCAGATGCGACCTGCATCAGATGGTCCAGCCCTCCGGTCAAACGGCGCGCCAGAAGCAGCGCCACCAGCGAAACCACCAGCACGGTGAACAGCACGAACTGGAACCACACCCGCGTCAGCGCCGACAGATTGGCATGGACGGTTACCCGCGTCATTTCCACGCGCGACCAGCCGAGCTGGCGACCCTCCGACATGACCGGATGGGCGACGACAATGATGTTCTCGTCGTTCAGCAACTCGAGCTGCTGCATGGAAGTCGACTCCAGCATGCGGCGGCTCACCTCGTCGGTGACGAAGAAGCCGACCTCGTCGGGATTGGTCGATGCCAGCACTTCACCGTGGCGGTCGAGGAAATAGGCGCGTTGCAGGTCGGGCGTCCGGACCACGCCCTGCACCACTTCCTGCAAGCCGACCAGATCGTTGGCCAGCGCCCAGGAAGTGCCGCTGATAGAAAGGGTGTGTGCCAGTTCGGAAGCGCGCTCGTTGGAGAAACGGTAGAGCGCCTCGCGCTGGTGTTTGAGCACCAGATAGCCGAAGCCCAGCATCAGTCCCAGCGAGGCCAGCGCGAAGCCGATGATCAGCTGTCTGCGTATCGAGCTGCGCCAGAATCTGCTGATGGTATCGATCAGCTTCATCGCTCAGTACTCGACATGGCGCACGGTCTCGGAAAAGACTTTCAGGTACTGCTCGACCGGCTTGTAGGACTGGCTGGTCGCATACTCGAAACGCGAGACGCCGATCCTCTTCAGCATCACCTTACCCTCAGGCGAAGCACTCAAACCGACCAGCACCTTGCTGACCTTCTCCGCCAGAATGGGCTGGACATCGTTGCGCACCACCCAGCCGTTGTTGGGCAGGGTGTCGGTACGCCATTTCACTTCGAGCTGCGCAGCCTGTCGGGGTTGCTCCTTCTGGAACGTGTTCCATGGCACCGTCCAGGTCCCACCCGCCGCCACATGGCCGCGCAGCACGTTCATGATGGTAGATTCCTGCGAGCCGACATACACGTTCACGATGTCGCGGTTCACATCGAGGCCGTGGGTATGCAGATAGTATTGCGGCATCATGGTCGCCGCCAGCGCGGTCGGCGCGGGATAGGCCACTTTCTTGCCCTTGAGGTCGCTCACCTGACGGATGCCGCTGTCCCTGCGCACCAGAATGACGCCGCGAAACAACCCGTCGTCACCCATCTTGGCGAAGACGTGATAGCCATGCTTGAAGGAACGCACGGTCTCGTAGGGATTGGGCATGGCAAAGTCGAAACGCCGGGCGAACAGCTTCTTTTCGTACTCTTCGTAGTTGCGTGACGCTTCCAGGCGAAAATGTGCCTGCGGGATGGCGGCGTTCAAGCGATCCACGAGAGGACCGTACACCTCGACAAGCCGTTGGGGATTGTGCAGCGGATGGATGCCGATGACATATTCCTCGGGATCGCCCACGCCGCGCGTGGAGAAGACGGGCTGATAGGCCTCTTCCTGCTTGCCGCAGCCGGCGACCAGCAGTACAACCAGCGCCCAGACGCGCCATCTCGTGCTTTTCTCCCGAAATATCAAGCTGCCGCCTTCACTGTATTGTATTTATGGGCGAAATATACCCGCAATCCGCTCCGCCGCCTACGTTTGCCGGCGCACGAACATATCGCTGGCTTTTATTTCTTTGCTGAGTATAATGCGCGCCTTGCCGCTCCTGGAGCGGTATTGAGTTCATCGTTTTCTGACCCTCTGGCATCTCTTTATTCTGGATGCGCCAAGCTTCACCGGTTAGCGACGATGTTTTGTTTGCGCCGGTAGAGGTATTTGTATCTCCCCTACTGAATTCCATTGTGTGGCCCTGAGGCCGCGCATGCGCTGTATCTAAAAAATTAAAGGAACCATTGTGTCTGATAAAACTATTACGACTGCTGCACCCGCGCCTACCGAAAACGTAGCCACCTTTGCCACGCTTGGTCTGGATCCGGCTATTCTGAAAGCCGTGCAGGACGCGGGTTACACCGTGCCTTCCCCCATCCAGGCACAAGCCATCCCCGAAGCACTGGCCGGCCACGACCTGATGGCCTCTGCCCAGACCGGCACCGGCAAGACTGCCGCCTTCATCCTGCCCGCTCTGCAAAAGCTGTCGGTTGAAGCTGCCGTGCGCGGCAAAGGTCCGCGCATCCTGGTGCTGACCCCGACCCGCGAACTGGCACAACAAGTGTCCGACGCCGCCAACAAGTACGGCAAGAACATGCGCGTCAAGGTGGTGAGCATCCTGGGCGGCATGCCTTACCCGCTGCAGAACAAACTGCTGTCCGGTTTCGTGGACATCCTGGTGGCGACACCTGGCCGTCTGATCGACCATATCGAACGCGGCCGCATCGACTTCTCGCGTCTGGAGATGCTGGTGCTGGACGAGGCCGACCGCATGCTGGACATGGGCTTCATCGACGATGTGGAACGCATCGCTGCCGCCACACCGGCAACCCGCCAGACTTTGCTGTTCTCGGCCACGCTGGAAGGCGCGATCGGCAACCTGGCCATGCGCCTGCTGAAGAGCCCGAAACGCATCAGCGTCGCATCGTCGCAAGCGCGCCACGAAAACATCGAACAGCGTCTGATGTATGTGGACGATATGGCGCACAAGAATCGCCTGCTCGACCACCTGCTGCGCGATGTAGATCTGAACCAGGCGCTCGTGTTCACCGCAACCAAGCGCGATGCCGACATGCTGGCGGATGAACTCTCCGCTGCCGGCCATGCCGCCGCCGCCCTGCACGGCGACATGAACCAGCGCGAGCGCAACCGCACCCTGCTCAACCTGCGCAAAGGCAATGTGCGCGTGCTGGTCGCCACCGACGTTGCCGCACGCGGCATCGACGTGGCAGGCATCACCCACGTCATCAACTTCGACCTGCCCAAGTTCGCCGAAGACTATGTGCACCGCATCGGCCGCACCGGCCGTGCCGGCGCAACGGGTATCGCCGTCTCGTTCGCTTCCAACCGCGATGCGATGAACCTCAAGAAGATCGAGCGCTTCACCGGCCAGCCGATCAAGGCGCATACCGTCGAAGGCATGGAGCCGAAGTTCAAGCCGCGTCCCGCATCGAGCGCACCGCGCAGCGGTGCCCCGCGCGGTAACGGCGGTGGCTATGCTGGACGCAACAGCAACGGTGGCGGTTACGGTCGCAACAACAACGGTGGCAACTTCAGCCGCCATGCCGCGCCGGATAGCCGTCACGAGCATTCCGACCAGCGTCGCGAAGGCCACAAGCACAGCCGCTTCACCAACGATGCGCCGCGCAGTGGCAACCCGAACGGCAACGTGAATGGCAACATGGGCGGCAACCGTGCTCCTGCCCATCACGCGCCTTCGCACCACGCTCCGGCTCACCGTGCCGCCACTTCGCACACTGCGGCACCGCATGCAGCGCCGCGTCGTCCGCAAGGCACCAGCTTCTCGCTGGGTCGCGGCCATAACAGCAACCCCAACGGCAACAAGCGCTAAACCGCCAGTTCCCGCGTAATCAGGAAGGCACGCCGATGGCGTGCCTTTTTACGTTATCCCCTTTGCATTCGAGGTTGTGCAGGTGGGCACTATCCACTATCCTCGCACCTGTTCGTCTTATCCTGATTAATCATGTCTATAAGCATTAAATCCCCGCAGGAGATCGAAAAGATGCGCATCGCCGGACGTCTGGCCGGTGAAGTGCTCGATTACATCGGTCCCTTCGTCAAAGTCGGCGTCACCACCGACGAACTCGACAAACTCTGCCACGATTACATGGTGGACGTGCAGGGCTGCATCCCCGCGCCGCTCAACTACGCGCCGCACGGCCACACGCCCTATCCGAAATCCATCTGCACCTCGATCAACCATCAGGTGTGCCACGGTGTACCAAGCGACAAGAAGCTGAAGAACGGCGACATCGTCAATCTCGACATCACCACGATCAAGGACGGTTGGCACGGCGACACCAGCCGCATGTTCTACGTCGGCGAACCGTCCATCCAGTCAAAACGCCTGTGCGAAGTGACCTATGAAGCGATGTGGCGTGGCATCCGCACCGTGAAAGCGGGCTCCTATCTGGGCGACATCGGCCAGGCTATCCAGGCCTTCGTCGAGGGCATGGGCTACAGCGTGGTGCGCGAGTTCTGCGGGCACGGCATCGGCGACAAGTTCCACGAGGAGCCGCAGGTGCTGCACTACGGCAAGGCCGGCACCGGCCCCAGACTCGAAGCGGGCATGATCTTCACCATCGAGCCGATGGTGAATGCCGGCCGCAAAGAGATCAAGCAACTGGGCGACGGCTGGACCGTGGTAACCAAAGACCACAGCCTGTCGGCACAATACGAGCACACCGTGCTGGTCACCGAGACCGGCTACGAAGTGCTGACGCTTTCCGCCGGTTCGCCCCCCGTCCCCGCCTGAATCCACTTCCATGAATACCATCGCGGCGATCCGAGACAGCCTGCGTGCCGGTCGGCTCGCCATGCAGCAGGAATATCTGCTGAACCCGAACCCCGCACGTTATCTGCGCGCGCACGCCAAGCTGGTGGACGATCATCTGGTCCGGATGTGGAAGATGCTGGCCATGCCTTCCGATCTGGCCTTGGTCGCCGTGGGCGGATACGGCCGCGCAGAGCTCTACCCGAGATCGGATGTCGACCTGCTCATCCTGCTGCCGCAGCAACCTGACGAGCCGCTGCAACAACGCCTGCAGGAACTGGTTGGCAAGCTGTGGGACATCGGCCTCGAAGTCGGCCACAGCGTTCGCACGGTAGGCGACTGCATGGCCGAATCGTCGGACGTGACGGTGCAGACCAATCTGCTGGAAGCGCGGCGCATCACCGGCGATCGCGCGCTGTTTTTGGAAATGCGCGAAGCGCTCGCCGAACATCTGAGCCGCCGTGCCTTCTATCTAGCCAAAGTGAAGGAACAGGATCAGCGCCATACCCGCTTCATCGACACCGACCACAACCTCGAACCCAACCTGAAAGAAAGCCCCGGCGGCCTGCGTGACCTGCAGTCGGTGTTGTGGATCTCGCGCGCCTGCGGTTTTGGCCACACCTGGCAGGCGCTAGCGCAGGCGGACCTCATCACCGCCACCGAGGCGCGCCAGGTCGCCCATCACGAGCATCTGTTGCAGGACCTGCGCATCCGTTTGCATTATCTTTCCAGCCGCCACGATGACCGGCTGGTGTTCGAGTACCAGACCGCGCTGGCTGAGCAGCTCGGCATCGCCGCCAGCGCGCAGCGCCGCGCCAGCGAACACCTGATGCAGCATTACTACCGCACCCGCCGCGCCGTGCTGCAACTCAATGCCGTGCTCTTGCAGACCATACGCGCACGCATCTTCCCGGTCGCCGAGACCTACCCGATCAACGAACGCTTCATCGCGCGCGACGATAAACTGGAGGCGCGCGATGAGGCACTGTACGAGAAAGAACCATCCGCGATACTTGAAAGCTTCCTGCTGCTGGAGCAGCACCCGCGCCTGACCGGCTTCTCGGCACCGACACTGCGTGCATTGTGGCGCGCGCGCAAACTCATCAACCCGGCCTTCCGCAAGGATGAGCGCAACCGCACGCTGTTCATGGATATCTTCCGCCAGCCGCAGGGGCTCACCCATGCGCTGCGGCGCATGAACCAGCAGGACGTTCTGGGGCGCTATATCCCCGCCTTCGGCCGCATCGTCGGCCAGATGCAGCACGACCTGTTCCACGTCTACACCGTGGACGAACATATCCTGATGGTGGTGCGCAACCTGCGCCGCTTCACGCTGGAACAATACGCGCACGAATTCCCGCTGTGCAGCAGGCTCATCAGGGACTTCGCGCGTCCGGAAGTGCTCTACATCGCCGGGCTGTTCCACGACATCGCCAAGGGACGCGGCGGCGACCACTCCAAACTCGGGCGCGGAGACGCCATGCGCTTCTGCAGGCAGCACGGCCTGATGCGCGAAGATGCCGAGCTGGTGGTGTGGCTGGTGGAGCAGCATCTCAGCATGTCCGCCACCGCGCAGAAACAGGACCTGTCCGACCAGGACGTCATCGCCGCCTTCGCCGCCAGGATCAAGAACGAGCGCCAGCTTGCCGCGCTCTATCTGCTCACCGTCGCCGACATCCGCGGCACCAGCGGCAAGGTGTGGAACGCGTGGAAGGGCAAGTTGCTGGAAGACCTCTACAACGCTTCCCGCCGCTACATGATCAGCGGCAAGATCGCCGACCAGATCGGCGAGGTGCGCCGCGTCGCCGCCGAGACGCTGAGCCTGTATGCCATCGATCCCGAGGTGTACGAGATGTTGTGGGCGCAGTTCGATGCCGACTATTTCCTGCGCCACGAACCGCACGAGATCGCCTGGCACACGCGCCTGCTGGCCCACCGCGTGAACACCGACACCCCAATCGTCAAAACGCGCCTGAGCCGCAGCGGCGAAGGTATCCAGGTGCTGGTCTACGCGCCGGATAAACCCTGGCTGTTCGCCCACATCTGCAACTTCTTCGCGCGCATGAGCTACAACATCATGGAAGCGAAGGTGCACACCACCCAGCACGGCTACGCGCTGGACAGCTTCCAGGTGATGGACGCGAACAACAGCGGCACTGTCTACCGCGACGTGATGAACTACATCGAATACGAACTGGCGCAGCTGCTGACCGGCGATGCCGCGCCCACCTCACCGCACACGGGCCGGGTCAGCCGCCAGCTCAAACACTTCCCCATCGCCCCCCAGGTCTCCATCGCACTGGACGAAAAAGGCCGTCATATCCTCTCGGTGGTAGCGGGCGACCGCCCGGGACTACTGGCACGCATCGCCTGGGTACTGGCAGAACACCAAATTGAATTGCACAGCGCCAAGATCAACACCCTGGGTGCGCGAGCCGAGGACACTTTCTGGATTGGCGGTGAAGTGCTGGAGAAGCCGCAGCAGGCAGAAGACCTGTGTGCGGCGTTGAGACAACAGTTGGCGTGAAATAAAAAAGGCCGACGAAGTTATCGTCGGCCTTTTCAGATCAACTCGCGAGCCATCGCTGGCCCGCTACGCGATCAATTCTTAGAACATGTTGCTGTACAACAGTTGCGCGCTGTAACCGCCGAAATCGACTGTCACGCCCTGGCCGTTGGTAGCAGACACCTTGGGCACATACACGTACGCGAAGTCGATGTTGGAAGCCTTGCTGACTGCATAGCCCATACCCAGAGTCAGGTGGTTCTTGGCGATGGCCGGGAACAGCGGGTTCATAAACTGGTCAGGCACCGGGTTGTTGGCGATATTCACACCGCCACGCACGGTCAGCACATCGCTGGTCTTGTAAGCCGCACCGAGCTGGAACACGTTCTGGTCTTTCCAGTTCTGGTTCAGTACCATATCGACAGATGTACCAGCCAGACCAGCTGCCATCGGATTCGCCTGAGAGCTATCAGCAACGAAAGTCATGCTGAAATTCTTCATGACATCTTTCCAGCCGATGTTCTTGTAGTCAGCAACCAGCAGCAGGGTATCGCTAGCTTGGTAGGCAGCTCCGAAGGCGATGGTCTGCGGCCACTGGAAATTGTGTACTGCAACGCTGCCGGTTACCGGCACAGTCATTGCCCCCATGGTGTTCACGTTCACGTTCATCGACATTGATGCGCCAGTCGCGGTCAGATCGCTGATCGATGTCTTGCTGTGATAGGTCGCGCCCAGAGTCAACTGGTTGCTAACCTTGAATGTTCCACCCAGCTTGAATGCCAAGCCGTTACCTTTTGCCTGACCAGTGAAGGCGCTGGTGTTCGAGAAATCCACACGCGCCCAGTTCACACCGCTCACTTGACCTGGGTTTGCGCCCATCATGCCCTGGAACGCTGTGATCATGGAGCCGCTTGCGGAGCCATAAAGCTGACCATTGGTGGAGAAACCGGCGATCATATCGGTGAACTGACTACCCGCAAGTGCCATCTTCAGATCCATGCCCGCCCAGACAAAGTCCAAGCTACCGGCAACAGTGATCTTGTCATCCATCTGATAGGCCAAAGGAATGATGAAGCGGCCAACGCCGACTTCGGAACGCACCTTGTCACCCGTACCACCAGCGACTCCACCCGATGCCATGAAAGAATTCGCCGCATATTCGGTACCCATACCACCTTGGGAGAACACGCCCGCACCGTAGACAAATTGACCGGACTTCTTCACATAGCCCATCGCCGGCATGTAGAAGGCGGTAGCTTCGGAATCTGCCGACGGCATACCCGTCATGCTCGTCTTGATAGCCGGAGCAAGCAGACCTACAGCCACGTCGACGCGGCTGCCTTCTTGCATCAGGCCGAGGGTGGCCGGGTTGTTCATGACAGCGGCGGTGCCGTTGTCATAGGCCATGGATGCGCCGCCCATACCTGCTGCGACGGGGCCGTAGCCTTCCATGTTCATACCGTTTGTTGCATGAGCGAACGGCGAAGCCGCCAAACCCAGTGTCATTATTGAAGCTGCGATCTTATTGATTCTCATTGCTTCTTTCTCCCTGATTGTAAAGAGACGCCCGGATGGCGTCTCCAATAAAACGATACCGCCTTAAACGAACAGGCAGATATCGGTGTCCCCTGCAAAATTCATGAATGTCGCGGCGCCGCCGTATTCGACGTTGTCGATGAATTCGCTCTTGTCGAATTCGAACAGGTCGACGGTCATCTGGCAGGCCACGAACTTGACGTCCGCTTCCAGGCACAGGTCGCGCAGCTCTTCCAGAGAGGCGACGCCGTGCTTCTTCAACTTCTGCTTCATCATCATGGTGGCCATGGATTCCATGCCGGGCAACATCTGCACCATCACGGGCATCGGAATGGGCATCGGCATCGCCGGGTTCGCCAGCGGGCTGATCATGACGCTGGACAGGTCCTTGCGCAGCAGTTGCAGACCGTAGAAGGTGAAGAAGATCTGTACGTCGTAACCGAGTGCCGCTGCGGTGGAACCCAGAATGAACGGCGGATACGCCATATCCAGTGTGCCCTTGGTGGCGATGATCGCCATTTTCTTGTTTGCCATGCTTGCTCCCTTGTTGTCTGGTTGGTTTATTTTTTCTGCATGTAGAATACGAACTCGCCGTTCTCTTCGACTGTGGACAACAATGCGTTGCCGGTCTGCTCAGCGAAGGCAGCCATGTCTTTCACGGAGCCGGTATCGGTGGAGATCACCTTGAGCACTTGACCTGTGGTCATGTCGGCCAGAGACTTCTTGGTCTTCACGATCGGCAACGGGCAGGACATTCCACGGGCATTCAGTTCTTTGTCGAAATTCATGTTTCTCTACTCCCTAATAAAGATATGCTGATTAAAAAAGTGCGGCTCAGTGCTATAACCGAGTGGCATTATAGGAATATACTTGGTCGGCACGTCCATAACCAATAAGTGGGAACCAGATACCCCATTGGTGTTATCTATATTCCGACCAGGCAAAATCTTCACGCTCCCATCACATTCGCACACTTTGGCTAGCACCTCACATATTGCGCCAATATTTTGTTTTTGTTAACTATTGAATGGAAATCACGCTCATGCAAAGACTGCTCATCCTGTTCACGCTTTTCCCCACCCTGGCACTGTGCAATCCGCTGAAAATTGAGCAAATTGCAACAGGTGTCTACGTCCACCACGGCGAACACAAGGATCTCAACGCGGGTTACGGCGGCGACATCTGCAATACCGGTTTCGTGATCGGCGAAAAAGGCATCGCCGTGATCGACACCGGCGGTTCGCCCAGGGTCGGTGCGCAATTGCGCGAAGCGATACGCAAAGTCTCCAAACTGCCCATCCTCTACGTCATCACGACGCATGTGCATCCCGACCATTCGCTGGGCAATGCCGCCTTCAAACAGGACAAGCCGGTGTTCGTCGGCCACGGCAAGCTGGCCGAAGCGATGGCGCTGCGCCGCGAAGCCTATCTGCGCAACCAAACCGAGTGGGTCGGCGCGGACGCGGCGGGTTCCGAGCTGATAGCGCCGACGCTGGCGGTCGCGAACACACAAGAGATCGATCTGGGCGGACGCATCCTGCGCCTGACCGCGCACCCGGTGGCGCACAGCCCTGCCGACCTCAGCGTGTTCGATACCGCGAGCAAGACGCTGTGGACCGGCGACCTGCTGTTCGTCGAACGCACGCCTTCCATCGACGGCAACATCCCCGGCTGGCTGGAAGTGATTGAACAGCTGCGCGGCACGCCTGCACAGCATTTCGTCGCGGGACACGGCTCTACCAGCAAGGCGCTGGGCACTGCGCTTGACGATGAGAAACGTTACCTTGAGATCCTGCTGACCGATGTGCGGAACGCCATCAAGCAGGGCCAGAGCATGGAGCAGACCATCCCGACCGCGGCCGGCTCGGAACGCGGCAAGTGGCTTCTGTTCGAAGCAGTCAACCGCCGCAACGTCGCGATACTGTATCCGCAACTGGAATGGGAATGAATATGTAGGGTGCGCTTGCGCACCCTACATCAGATCGCTTAAAGATCGCCGCGGCTGGCCGCCACCATCATGTCCTTCATCGCCGCCATCACCCGCTCGGCGCTGGCACGCGCATCGGCAGGCAGCTTCTTGACCTTGGCGAGGTCCATCATCATCGAGATGAGCCAGCGCTTGCCCTGCGCGTCTTCCAGCACCGCGATGCGGCACGGCATGTAGGCGATCATCGTCGTGTCGGCCTGCAGCATCTTGTTGGCGGTCAAACCGTCGCAGAAGTTGAATATCTCCATGCGTTTGGCCGGCTGGCCGGTGAGCGACTCGATCTCCTTGTAGATCGCATTCACGCCGACGAACTTGAGGTTGTGCTGGTTGGCGCGCAACTTGAGTGATTCCACCGCGTCGTCGAAACTGACACTGTCCTCCACCTGGATGCGCGCGATCTGCAGTTTTACATCCTGATAAGTGATGCCCTTGGGCTTGTCGGCGGCGACTGCCGTTTGCACGGTCAACGCGGCCAACAGAATAAAGATGAGGCGAATACAGTTCATGGCGCTTCCTTTCTATCGGTCTCAGATCATGCCGGGGTTGCCGGCGACGCCTTTCAGTTTAGGCACGTTGGGTGCGGTCACCTTGACGACCTTCTCGTTGCGCAGATGACGCGCAACCAGATCCCAGATCGGCTCACCGCCCCTGTCACGCGCGGCCTCCGTCACCGGCGCCCATCCGGCCACCTTGTAGGTCTTGGCTGCGTCCAGCAACGTGCCGTTCAGACGCATGTCCTGGATACGCTTGCCCATCGCGGCGTTCGGCTCGCAGGTATATTCCAGCCCGCCCACGCGCACCATGTCGCCGCCCTGCTGGTAATACGGGTCGGGATTGAACAGGTTGTCGCACACGTCTTCCAGTACCGTCTTGATTTGTTCGCCGCTCATCTCGGTGACTGTACTGTACGGGTAGGTGATGGCGGTCTGGTTGAGCACATCGTCCATGGTGATGTCCGATCCCGGCAGCAGCGAGGTGCCCCAGCGGAAGCCAGGCGAAAAGGCGATGGGCGCGTCTTTCTCTTTCATCAGCGCGTCGAGGATGAGCTGGTCGAAGCTACCGTTGAAGTTGCCGCGGCGATAGAGCAGGCCGTCGGTGGTCGCCAGTTTTTCGGAAAGTTTGTCGGCATACGGCGCACGGTGCTTCTGCATCAGTGCCGTCATGCTCGCATCCGCCGCCAGCAGGTTGGAAAACACCGGCAGCAGTTTGTAGCGGAAGCTGGCGACCTTTCCTGCTTTCACGTCGAAATCGAGCACACCGAGGAACTTGCCGTTGGAACCGGCGTTGGTCACTAGCGTAGTGCCGCCGCGGTTCTTCACCGGGATGGGTGCGGGGATGCCGTCGTGGGTATGGCCGCCGAGGATAGCGTCCAGCCCGCTCACACGCGAGGCGAGCTTGAGGTCGACGTCCATGCCGTTGTGCGACAGCAGCACGACCACCTGCGCGCCCTTCTTGCGCGCCTCGTCGATGACGAGTTGCAGGTTCTCTTCCTGGATGCCGTACGACCAGTCGGGTACGAAGTAGCGCGGGTTGGCGATGGTGCTGTAAGGGAAGGCCTGGCCGATGATCGCCACCGGCACCTTGTTGATCTCGCGGATGACATAGGGCTTGAACACCGGATCGCCGAAGTCGGCGGTCTTCACGTTCTGCGCGACCACGTCCATCTTGCCGGACAGCTGGCCTTCCTCCACTTCCTTGATGCGCTGGGCGCCGTACATGCATTCGAAGTGCATGGTCATCACATCCACGCCGAGTTCGAGACAGGCGTCGATCATGTCCTGACCTTTGCTCCATAGCGCCTGTCCGCTGCCCTGCCAGGTGTCGCCGCCGTCCAGCAGCAAGGCGCCGGGGCGCGAGGCGCGAATCTGTTTGACCAGCGTGGCGAGGTGGGCGAAGCCGCCGACCTTGCCGTAGGTGCGCGCGGCGTCCAGGTAATTGAGACTGGTGTAGGCATGCGCTTCGGGCGAGCCCGGCTTGACGCCGAAACGCTTGAGCAAGGCGTTGCCGACCAGATGCGGCGGCTGGCCGCTCATCGCGCCGACGCCGAGATTGATGTCCGGCTCGCGGAAATACATCGGGTTCAGTTGCGCGTGGCTGTCGGTGATGTGCAGCAGGCTGACGTTGCCGTGGCGCGGCAGATCATAGAGTCGCGCCGCGTTGCTCGCCGCCAGACTCTCGTTGTTGTGCAACAGCAAACCGCCGGCCGAAGCGATGGCCAGCAGCTGCAAGAATTCTCGGCGATTCATGTCCATGAAAGATCCCTTCGCACTAAACACGAACAATCGGCTCGGATGTATCGATGCGCGATCGTCATGGCTGATTCAGGTTGGTATATCGTGAGGGAGCGCACGCACGGCGACTCGCTATTCACAGGGCTGAAACCCTGCCCCTCCCTTGCGGAAGGGGCAGTTCGGCTTCATGTTACTTTGCAGCAGCGGATGCGTCCTTGGGATTGACGGGCGATTCCGGGTCCAGCAGCAGGGCGACCAGATCTTTGATCTGTGCTTCAGTCAGGATGCCCATATGCCCGAAACGCGGCATGTTGGCACAGGCGTTGTAGGCCTTGGCGTTGTAGATGTGGCCATACACGTTGCGCTGCACCTCTTCCTTGGTGCCGCGCTTCTTGCCGTAGTTGAGCAGGCTGGGGCCGATGGTGCCGTAGGCGATCTCCTTGGCCGACAGACGGTGGCAGTTGTAGCAGTTGCCCCCCGGGGTGTCTTCCGGCTTGTCGCTCCAGGTCATGCCGCGACCGCTCTGGGCCAATTTCTCGCCGGCTTTCCAGTCGCCCATGTATTTGCCGTCGGCAGGCCACTTGATGTCCTTGGCCTGATCCGCCTCAAGCTTGGCTTTCAGCTTGTCCGGCACATCGTCCAGGTACTTGCTGCAAGCTGCCTGCAACTCGTCCTGGTTCACGCGATCCGCCTTGGCGATACCCTTGTCGCGGAAATCACGCTTGATGATCTCTGTGGTCTTCGCATCCAGCTTCTTGTCGTCCTTGCTACCGGCTTGGGCAGAAAAAGTCACGCTCGCCAGACACACAGACACGGCTATTCCAAACAATTGTTTTGCGTTCATGATCATCGTCTCCTAGCGTTTCAGACCTGGGCCTGCATAATCTGCACCGTTCGCACTGACCGCCAGATACATGGTCAGGGCCACTGTCGCTTCCGAAGCGAACTTCGGTTCGGGGAAGCGTTGCTGGCGGAAGCAATCGTTCAAACGCCATTGGAACGAGCGCGTCAGACCTTGCGAGACGCGATAGGCGGGCCAGCTGGAGTAGGCCGACTGTGCATCTGCCTTGACGTGGAAGTTGGGCAGATCCTGCATGCGGATACGCACATCGCTGGTCGCGTGGCAGGTCGAGCAGGCGAAGTCATAGGGACCGGCGCGATAATTGAAGATGCGTTTGCCGATCTCGTAAGCTTCTTTCTCCTTGGGGTGCTTGGTCGAGACCGCCATCTTGATGCCCTTGGACTGACCCACGACATAGGTCGCCAACGACGAGATGTCGGACGGCTTTTTGTCGCTGGCGAAAGGCTTGGCGGTGATATCCGCTTCCGGGATACCCTGCAGCGTGGTCATGCAGGTCAGCAGGCGCGATTCCAGATCCTGCACCTTTTTTGTATCCTTGAAATAGCGCGGCAAGGCGGCATAAGCTCCCTTGACCACGCCGGCGCCTTTGCCCAGATCGCATTTTTCCAGCGATGCGTTCTTCGGTCCCGCAGGTTTCTTCCACAGCTCCTCGCCGCGCATCTCGTCAAACTCGGCCGGATTGCCGTCGCTGATCATCTCGCGATACGCTTCGATCTTGTCCGAATCGGACGCCGCATCGTCGGCCGCCTGCGCCGCTCCGCTTGCCGCCAGTGCCAATACCAAAATCATTCTTGTCAATCTGCTGGTATTCATCAATGCCTCCCTGAGTGATTTCCGACTGCACGATCTGTGCAGCCAGTTCAGTTTGCCTAGCTCTATGCCGCGATCGCGGCCTCATCGGTGCGCGTATCGCCCTTGTTGTCCATCCAGGTGACCGTGACCTTTTCGCCGACGGCACCGCCCTTGAAGCGGAACAGCAGGTAGGGGTTCTTGGAGATGGATTGTCCATACTGCGCTTCCAGCACGGTGCGGCCCTGATGTTGCGCCTTCACCTCGGTGATGAACCAGGCCGGCACCAGTGTGCCGTCTGCTTCCTTGCGCAGGCCGGTCTCCATCTCGTGTTGCATGAGTACTTTGACTTCAGTCACGCCGTCTTTGACCGAGGCGCGGATCTTCATTGGATTGCCCATGGTGTTTTTCCTTGATTGATTGGATTGAGCCGGATGACCGTTAACCGCCGCAACCGCCGGCCGTCACTTTGACTTCTCTGGCGGCGCGATAGAACTTGCCGTCTGCCTTGACCAGGGCAACCACATTGGCGGTCTGTCCCATCTTGACGCGCGTGGTGACCAAACCTTCGGTGCCCTGCGGCAAAGTGAAGTTGGCTGCCAGCACGTTGGGGTTCTTGTCCACAAAGATCGAGATCTGCTGGACGTTGGCGAGGGTGCAGGCGACTGTGACGGGAACGACCGAGCCGTTCTCGGCGATCTCCGGCACGGTGAGCTTGATCGCGTCGCTATTATCGGGTTTGTCCACACCCAGCGCGGCCAGCGCTTCTTCCATGCTCTTGGAAGAGAATGCCGTCTTGTTCCATTCCGCGAATGCCTTGCCGGGTTGCAGCAGACCGAGTGCGCCGAACAGCGCCATCAGTCCAATGCCGCCTCCGGTCTTGAGCGCATTGCGGCGCTCCATGTCGATTGCTTCCAGTCCTGTTCTATTCGTCATTCTTTTCCCCCACTGGTTAAATACCGTTGTAAAGAAATGCCACGCTTCTCCCATGTTCCGCTCAGGGAGCAGAACGCTGCTCGTACTGCCAACAGCGATGATGGCAAGATAAGGCGCCGAAGCCAAGAAAAACATTGGCACCATCGAGTAACGTACTACGCACTTGTGCGTAGTGACTGTGAGCGCGACACAGGCAGGTATAATCAAATCGCTTCATTACCCCTGAAGAAAAGAGGCCCTTTGTTCATACTCCGCATCGCCTTTGCCCGCTTTGTCATGATGGCCTCTCTGCTCATCCTCCCGACTTGCGCCACTGCATCCGAGACCACTGTGCGTATCGGCACACTGTCCTACCGGGAACTGGACGGGGTGCTGTTCAATTGGGCAGAGATCCAGTCCAGGCTGGCAACCGCCATCCCGGGCTACAGGTTCGAACTATCGCCAATGGACGGCACGCAATTGAACGAAGCGGTTCGCAAGGGAGAGCTGGGTTTCGTGCTCACCCACGGCAGCCAGTATGTTGCTCTCGCTTCGGAGTTCGGCATCCAGCGCATCGCCACCATCATGCTGCCCGAAGCGACTACACCTCAGAAGTCGCTGGGCTCGACAATCCTGACATTGGCCGGCCGCAAGGACGTGAGCAGACTTTCCGATCTGCGCGGCAAGCGTGTGGCGGTGGTGGCCACTGATGCCTTCGGCGGCTATCTCGCCGCCGCACGGGAGTTGCTGGCCGCAGGCGTCGATCTGGAAGCCGGAGACGCCAAGCTGGTCTATGTGGGCTTCCCCATGAGTCAGGCCATCGACGCCCTGCGCACGAACGAAGCCGATGTGGCCATCGTCCGCACCTGCCTGATGGAGCAGTTGTCCAAACAGGGCAAACTGCGGCTTGCCGATTTCAAGGTGGTGGCGCCGCGTCCCGATCCCGGATTCAAATGCGTGCCCTCGACGCAGCTTTATCCTGACTGGCCGCTGGCCGCCGTGCGGGACATGGATCAGGAACTTGCCAAAAAGGTCGCCGTGACCTTGTTCTCCATGCCCCCTTCCACCAAGGGCTTGTCCTGGAGCATCCCCGCCGACTATCAGCCAATCATGGAGTTGGACCGTGACCTGATGATCGGCCCGTACGCCGAGTTGAGGACCACCAGCTACCGCGGACTGATGAAGAACTATCGCCCATACCTGCTGACCGCGCTGCTGGTTCTTTTTGCTGTCGCCGTCTATTTCATCCGCGTTCAGATCCTGGTCAAACGCCGCACCATCGAATTGCGGGAATCAAGGGCAAAAGCCTATGAACTGCAGATCAAGACCGAACATATGGCGCGGCTTTCCATTCTGGGCGAGATGGCAAGCACGCTGGCACACGAGCTCAACCAGCCATTGGCGACCATCGCCGCCTATGCACAGGGACTGGAAAGGAACTGTGCTTCCGGACAGGTCAACGCAGACATGGTCAGCAAAGTGAACCATGAGATCGTCGCCCAGACCGAGCGCGCCGACAAGGTCATCCGCCAGGTGCGTACCTTCGCCAGAAAGCGCATGGCAGCCAGCGAACTTCGCCCGATCGCCGACACTGTCAATGAAGCGATAGACAACTTCTCAAAGATGCTGCCGTCCTTGCCACCCGTCACATTAGACAACCGCCTGCCGGCAGGTAAAATGCTCAAGGCCGATCATCAACAGATCCAACAAGTGCTGACCAACCTGATGAAGAATGCCGCCGATGCCATGATCACCCTGCCCGCGGAAAATCGCATGATCGATATCGTCCTGGGCCAGACCAATAACGACTTGACCATCGCTGTTGCCGATCGCGGCCCTCAGGTGCCTCCCGAAGCACTCGCCCATATTTTCGAGCCGTTCTTCACCACCAAGCCCGATGGTCTCGGCCTTGGACTTGCCATTTGCAAAAGTATCGCCGAGGCGCACAGTGGCAAGTTGAGCGTCTATCACCGCGAGCCGCAGCCCGGACTCGTTTTCCAACTCAACCTGCCGGAATACCGAAACAATGAATGAGTGCGCAGCCCCACTGGTCATCGTTGTCGATGACGATGCATCGCTTCGAAAAGCCCTCGTGTTCCTGCTTGAATCGGTCGGCTGGCGCGTCGCGGCCTATGACTCGGCGGAAGCCTTCCTGGCGGCACTGGACGGGCTTACCCAACCCGGCTGCCTGATTCTGGATGTGCGCATGCCGTTGATGAGCGGTCTTGAGCTGCAGCGAACCCTCAATGAGCGAAACATACAATTGCCGGTCATCTTCCTCACCGGCCATGCCGATGTCACCATTGCCGTGCAGGCCATGAAGTTCGGCGCCAGCGATTTCATCGAGAAACCGTTCAAGGACCAGAGGCTGCTCGACGCCGTCAGCCATGCCGTCAGGCACGACCTCATGCGGCACAAGGAAAAAGCGACAAGGTCGATGCTTTCAGAGCGCCTGAACAAGCTGACCCTGCGTGAGATGGAAGTTGCCCGGCTCGTTGTGGAAGGTTTGCCCTACAAGGCGATCGGCATGCGGCTATATATCTCGGAACGAACCGTGCAGGTTCACTGCCAGAATCTAAAATCTAAGTTGGGCATCAATTCCTCCGCGGAACTGACGCAGTTAATGCTACAGCTCAACGATAGCAAGTGAATGTGATCCTGCCATAGAAAGGCAGCAAGCTGAGCCTTGATGCAACACATCAAGGCTCAGCAACATGCAGCTCCAAACCGCTTCAGCAATCATTCCATCCTGGCAAGCTGGATTTTCATGGTGATAGCAGAACCCGCGATGATGGACAGCAGGGCCAGCAAAGATCCCAGCGAAAGCGTCGATATGCCGGTGATACCCTGCCCGATGGTGCAACCCGCGGCAACGACTGCGCCGAATCCCATCAATATCGCGCCGCCGATGTGGAAGAGCATGTCCTGCACCGAGGAGAATGCTTCCCAGCGAAACGATTTGCTGATCAATGCGTAGATGAGCGAGCCGAAAGCAATCCCCAACACGGTGGCGATACCGAAGGTGATGATCTTCGAGACATCCGTCGAGTAGGCAATATATTCCAGGCTGTACGCAGACGGTGCGACGAATGACATCGATTCTGGACGGTTGGAGCTGGTGCCGAAATAGGCCATTTCCAGCGTCTCGGGATTCTCCGCCAAGCCGAGATGGCCGGTGACATACCAGCTGCACACCACGATCGCCCCAATGACCAAAGCCGCCAGGTTGTTGTTTAGATCCTTGCGGAACCTCGCGTCCTTGTATACGAACAGGACGATGGACAGCGCCACTACAGCAGTCATCACGAGTTGCAGGGTTTGCACGCTGATGCCGTCGGCACCCGAAAACAGCGCGGGCAGCAACTGTCCATTCTCAAAATAGAGCGTGCCGAAAGGAGATTGCAGCACATTGATGCGGAATGTGCCGAGCACGCCCTTCATGGTGACGATCGCCGCAAAGCCCATGAAGAAGATGACCACCAGCGACCTCAGGTTTCCGCCGCCCAGTCGCACCAGATTCTTGTTGGCACACCCGCCGGCCAGCGTCATGCCGACACCGAAGCACAGGCCTCCCACGATATAACTCAGCCAGTAGAAATTCTTGCTGGCATACAGTGACTCCGAAAAATTGACGGCATTGGTATAGGCCAGCATGCTGACACCAATCATGGCTACCGCCATGGCAAGCAGCCACGCGCGCATGCGCCCCCAATGTTCCATATTGACGACATCCGAGATGGCGCCCATCGTGCAGAAATTGGTTTTGTTCGCGATGAAACCGAACACGACTCCGAGCGCGAATCCGCTCAGGACAATGAAAGTAATCAAATTTGATGCATCCATGAATTGGCTCTCCCTATACAACTAAAAAAACCCCGCCTGACAGACTGCCAGGCAGGGTTCGTTTGACACCTACGTTGCCAGGATCAGGTCGACATCTCGACGAGAATGTTTCTGATCCAGCTCTCCGCGTACATCGCTTCGGTCTCGGACAGATCGGCAGAGACGCCGACGGATCCGGGAACAGCCTCGATCGCCTGCGAGCTTGCGTTCACGCGATATACGCCCGTCACGCTGACCGCTTCCTTGGCCGACAGATAGCTGTAGCAGGTGTTGATCGCGGACATCTCGGTCATCTTGCGGCCGTTCATCATCGCCACGATGTTGGTGGCGCAGACTTTGGCTTCAGAGTTGGCGGAATAACCGGACTTGGGCATCGCGCCAGCGATGGAGGAATCGCCGATGACGTGGATGTTCGGATGGTTCCTCGACTCGAAGTCGAAGGAGCGCACCGGGCACCATTTGCCGTCGGGACCAACCAGACCAGCCACATGGGCGATATGACCGGCCTTCTGCGGCGGGATGATGTTGATGACATCGCCCTTCACCTCTTCGATACCCTCGATCAGCACCGTCATGTTCTTGTTGTCCACTTCGGTGACTTTCTTGGCGGGACGGTAGTCGATCAGGCCCTCGTAGTGCTTCTTCCAGCCCTTCAGGAACAGTCCCTTCTTCGACACGATGTCCGGATTCGCATCCAGCACGATGATCTTGGAACCGGGTTTGTTCTGCTTGAGGTACATGGCGATCATGCTGACACGCTCGTACGGTCCGGGCGGGCAGCGGTACGGTGCCAGCGGGATAGACAGGACGACAGTGCCGCCCGGCTTCATCGCTTCGAGCTGCTTGCGCAGCAACACGGTCTGCGGACCGGCCTTCCAGGCGTGCGGCATGATCTGGTCGTCATATCCCTTGATCTCGTTAGTGCGGAACTCGACGCCGGGAGAGACCACGCACTTTTCGTACGGGAAATCACCGGCGCTGGTCTTGACGACACGCGCCTTGGCATCGATGCCGGTCACTTCGGCCTGCACCACCTTGATGCCGTGGTTGGCGGCCAGTTGGTCGTACTTGATGGTCAGCGAAGACAGGTCCGGCAACAGACCGCCGATGTAGAGGTTGCTGAACGGGCAGGACACGTAATGGTCGTTGCGCTCGATCAGCGTCACCTCGATGGAGGGGTCCTGCATGCGAATGTATTTGGCCGCGATGGTGCCGCCGTAGCCGCCGCCGATCACCACCACTTTGCGTGCGCCCGCGCCGCTTCCGGTCGAGGCGCAACCGGCCAGACCGAGCGTGGCGACACCGGCGCCAGCGCCGAGGAGCTTGAGGAAATTTCTGCGTTCCATAGTCATGTTGTTTTTCTCCTTGTTATTTCTGGCTGGCATAGAAATGCGCCGCAGCTTCCCAATCGGCCGCAGTCAGCGATTTAACCTTCTCTGCTTTCTTCTCGGAGATCTTGCGCTTGCCGTCGCGGAACTCGCCCATCTGGATCTGCAGATACTTCAGCCATTGGCCGGCCACAACGGGAGTGTCTTCCTCGAACTCCTTGCCGTTCTCCAGGTGGCAGCGCTTGCAGGCGTTGTCGTAGACGACCTTGCCCTGGGCGACCAGCGCGGGATCGACTGCCGTAGTCTGTGCCGCGGGTTTCTGCTTGGCAAAGAAGTCGGCCATTGCGACGATTTGCTCGTCGCTGTAGCCCTTGACCAGACGTGTCATGACGGTGCCGCTGCGTTCGCCGCTCTTGAACTTCTTCATCGCATCGATGAAAAAGACCTTCGATTGTCCGGCGAGGCTGGGCATGCTGGGTCCGGCGCTGGCACCGTTAGTACCGTGACATCCGGCACAAGCGTAGGACAGTATTTCCGCGGTTGGCGGCACTGCGTATGCAGCAGCCGAAAAGACCAAGGCAACGAATGCCAAAGCCAATCCACTCCATTTTTTTCTCATCTTTTGCTCCTCGTTCTGTGTATGAAGCTCCCTGTAGCGGGTGCTGCCACCCGCTCCCTGTACTGCTTTCTTGTTGCCGTGCTGCCGTATTACCTTGTTGCTGTAATGCTTGATCCTTTAATTTTTCACCGCATTGAAATCTGCTGCAGCGTTGTCCAGACCGAGCGTGTAGCCCAGCGAGACCTGGTGGAAACGTCCGTCGGCATTGTCGTCATGGATAGCGAAGCCGATGTTGTAGAGCTTGCCCGCCGCGATGGTGTGGTCGCCCTTGCCGCCGGCGGCCAGGGTGCGCTCGAACACCACGGTCCAGTGCTTGCCGTTCTTCTTGCCTTCGGCCTTGATCAGGCTCTTGCCGCCGTCCATGTGGCGCGCATCCAGAATGTAGCCGTCGCGCGCCTTGTCCTTGCTGCGGAACTGGATCACGTCCATGAACTTGCCTTCCTTCAGCGCAGCCTCGATCTCGGCGTCCGACTTCAGCTTGTCCCAGCCGCCGCGGGTATTGCCGGTCACGCTAAGCCCGGTACGCGATTCCTTGATGTACTTCGTGGCACCCTCGCCCCAGCCCAGCTCCTTGGCCTTGGCGTGCCCCTTGGCGCCCGCATCGTTCGCATCCGACATGCCGCGCAAGTCCTGATGGCAGGTCGCCCAGCAACCGCCGCGATCGGCGTACTCGACCTTGCTGTCGTCGAACATCACGGTCAGCTTCATGTCGTTCTTCGGATCCATCTTCGCTCCGCCACCGCTCTTGGGGGTATCCCACTCGAAGCGCAGGTAGATCTTGTCGCCGTCATGCGCCGCCTGCACGGTGACCGGGATGGAACCGGCCTTGCCCTTGGGCACCGCGTTGTCCAGCGGCTTGCGCTCATTGCCGACCGGCTTGCCGGCCACGATCTTGTCGCCGATCTCCACCGCATCGGTGTCGTGGCATTTCACGCAGGCGCGCTTCTTTTCCAGGATCTGGTTGGCAGCGGAATGGTCCTTCTTGATCAGCACCCATTCCAGGCCGGACTGGCCGGGATAGAACAGCGGGATCTTCTTGGAGGGCACCTTGCTCCAGTCGGGGGCCGCCAGCACGGGACCTGCGATCAGGGCGCTCATCAGGGTAACAGCGATTTTCTTCATCTTCATCGACTCCAGGTACGTTGTAATGACTGCGGAGCTGCATGGCAGCCGCCCCGCCATTCAGCTTCAGATTGCGGCCGGCGCTTCCTCTTCTTTTTGTTCCAGCTGGGAATGGACAGGCTTGTGCGCGATGCCCTTGTGGCACTCGATGCACGTGATCTTGTCTTCCTGTGCTTCCTCGTGCTTGATCTGCGAACGCGCCTTCTGCTTGTCCGGATCCATGGTGGCAAAGTTGTGGCAGTTGCGGCACTCCTTGGAATCACGGCTCTCCATCCGCGCCCACACGCGCTTGGCCATCTCCAGGCGGTGCGCCTCGAATTTTTCCGGCGTATCCACGATGCCGGTGATCTTGCCGATCACATCGCGCGCTGCCATCAGCTTCTGGAACGACTTGAACATGTAGTCCGTGGGTGTCTTGCTGCTGGCGACGTGACAGTCGGAGCAGTTGACGGTGGTGCCGCTACGATTCTTGTAGTGGACCGTCTGTTTGAGTTCCTCATAGGGAATGGTCATCTCGTGGCAGGAAGTACAGAACTCGGAGCGGTTGGTCCACTCCATGGCCATATTCAGGCTGCCCCATATGATGATGCCCAAAATCACGCCAGCTCCGAGCAGGAATCCGAACGAGCATTTTGGCGGGCGTTTCAATTTCGCCCAGATGCTTTCCTTGTGTGCCGCCTGTTTTTCCTTCTGCGCTTCTTCGCCCATCTTCTCCCTTTCCTCTATCGAGTTATTTTTGATTTGAATGATGCAGCAGCCCTTCCATCTGCACAATGGGCGGACCTGGATATTGTAGTAATTTTGCTATCAGCTGATCGCCACCTCGTCCGCACGCTTTTCGCCACGGTTATCCGTCCACGAGAGGGTGAGCTTGTCCCCGGCCTTGCCGCCTTTGAAACGGAACACCAGGAATGGATTCTTGGATACGGAAGTGCCGAACTGGCCTTCCAGCACGGTCTTACCGTTATGTTGCACCCTGATATCGGTGATATACCAGGCAGGAACGAGATTGCCCGATTCATCCTTGCGGCGACCGGTCTCCATCTCGTGCTGCATCAGCGTCCGTACTTCGGTCACGCCATTGCTTGCAACGGCTTTCATTTTGGTCGGATTCGACATTAGCAACCTCCCGCAGTGACTTTGACTTCTTTGGCGACCTTGTAGAACTTCCCGTCGGCCTTGACCAGCGCGATGACGGTGGAAGTCTGTGCCATCTTGATGCGGGTAGAGATGAAGCCCTCCGTCCCTTCGGGTATCGTCCAGTTCTCAACCAACGCGGTCGGGTTCTTGTCGACCAGAATGGCGATCTGTTCGGTACGAGGAAGTTTCGACTCGACGATGACCGGCACGGTTGCGCCGTTCTCGGCAGTTTCGGGTACGTCGAGATTGATCAGATTGCTGTCGGCCGGTGCCAGTCCGCCCATCGCCTGCAACGCTTCTTTCAATGACTTTGCATCAAAAGCTTTGCGGTCCACTGCGGCCCAGGCCGACTTCGGCAACAGTCCCAACGTGGTGAACATGCCGAAAAGGCCCAAGCCGACACCCGTCTTGAGGGCTTGGCGACGACCGCCATCTATCGTGCTGCGATCGAGTTCGTGCATTAACATCTCCTAATATAGCCAATAGAATCAGCAATTAGCAGATTTGATAACACCCTTGCATCAGCGTCCATAGCCAGCACGGGGGGGACTTGAGATAGCCCTTAGGAGTTATGTGGATATTTGACTAATACAGTACAGTAATAGCCAGAGTCCGGAGATGGCGCGTGAAGGCGTATGAAGTCTGCAAATTGCCTGCCTCAGAGATATTGAGGCTAAGTCACGATGCGCAGAAAGTTCTTGCGCACCCCGGCGCGACGCTGATGATATTTCGTCGACAGCTCTTCCCATTCGATGACCAGCGTACCCCCGGTGACCTCATGCTGCTTCTCCCAATTGGTCAGCAGATCGAGACAGGCATGGTCGATGTAATCCAGATGCTCGAAGTGGACGTGCACTTCGGCGCCCGGACGTATCTCTTCGAGGGCGGCAGCCAGCTGGGGCAGACGGATCAGCGTGGCCGCGCCTTTCAGATGAAGCTGAACGCGGTTGCGGACGAGATCCTCGTCCCATTTGATCTCCAGGTGCGAGAACGCATGCAACAGCTTGAGTATCGACAGCCCCAAACCGATTAGCACGCCCTCCAGCAGATTACTGGCAACGATCATGACGATGGTGATGAGATAGATCGCCACTTCGCTCCTGCCGAACCTGAGCAGATCAGGGACCGCCTTGGGATAAGCCAGCTTCCAGCCGGTGAACACCAGCACCGCCGCCAGGCTGGCGACCGGTATGTAACTCAGGGTGAACGGCAGCACCGCCGCGAACAGCAGCAGCCAGACGCCGTGCAGGAAAGCGGAGGCGCGCGTCTTGCCGCCCGCCTCGACGTTGGCCGTGGAGCGCACAATCACGCCGGTCATCGGCAGCGCGCCCAGCACACCGCAGATCGAATTGCCCACGCCCTGCGCGACCAGTTCCTTGTCGTACTTGGTCCGCGGCCCCTGGTGCAACTGGTCCACCGCGCTCGCGCTCAACAGCGTCTCCGCGCTGGCGATGAAGGCGACCGAGACGGCGGCGATCAGTATCTCCTTGTTGAATGCAAGGCGCAGATTCTCCAGTGTCGGATACTGGATCACCGCCCAGAAATTGTTGATGTCTTCAGGGTTGGCGAGCAGGTCGGGGATGTATTTGATCTTCAGTTGCATCACAGCAGCGACGATCACCGCCGCCACCACCGCCACCAGCGGGCCCGGCAACACCTTCAACCGTTTCGGCGCGAACATGCTCCACAGCACGATGATCGCGATGGTGAGCAGGCCGATGAAGAACGCCTGCAATGAGATGCCGCCGGAAGAGAACGTATCCATCAGCGCCGGCACGATACCGGCGAAGTTATCCATGCCGGAACCGATCGGCTTGCTGTCGAGCATGACGTGAAACTGCGAAGCGAGGATCAGCACGCCGATACCGGCCAGCATGCCGTGGATGACGGCGGGCGACACCGCGCGGAACCACTGGCCCAATTTGAGCATGCCTGCCGCCAGTTGCAGCAGACCCGCGAGCAGCACGATCACGCCCAACATCGCGATGCCGTGATGCTGCACCAGTTGCCACACCAGCACGGTCAGACCCGCCGCCGGGCCGCTTACCTGCAGGGGTGATCCCGCGATCAGTGCCACCACCAGACCGCCGACGATGCCGGTGACCAGACCTGCCATCGGCGACACGCCGGAAGCGATCGCCACGCCCATGCACAGCGGCAATGCCACCAGAAAGACGACTACCGACGCCAGTGCATCCTTGCCTATCGTTGCCCGAAAACCCTGTAACACCTTGTTGCCCTGAATCTCTTGCATCATACAAAAAACCTTGAATGTGAATTCGTTCCTATAACCAGGTCTTGATCCCGTCGTCGCCGCCGATGTGCTGTTTCAACAGACGGCGTTTCGCATCAGGCTTGACCTTGACCACTTCCGCGTAGATCGACTCCAGCGCCTTGTCTTCATCGGGGAAGACGTTGCCCTCGCCGATGTACTGCAGCAAACCTGAATGGCGCATGATATCCAGCACCTGATTCTTCAATCCGCTGAACACCACACGGATACCGCTCGAACGCAGGCGTTCCACCACGTGATGGATGACTTCGTCGCCGGAAGCGTCGAGCTGGTTGATGCCGTCCGCCACGATCAGCAGATGTTTGGCCTGCGGGTTGTTGGCCACCGCCTCGAGCACGGTGTCCTCGAAGTACGGCACGTTGGCGAAATACAGTGAACCGTCGTAACGCATGGCGATGATGTTCTCGCTCACCGGCAGGTTGTGTACTTTCACATCGCGCAATGTGCCGTCCGGATGGCGGCCGAGGATGGCGACGCGCGGTTTCATGGTGCGATACAGATACAGGATGATCGCCAGTCCGGCGCCAACCATGATGCCGTTGTCCAGGTGCGGCGCGAAGGCCAGCGTGGCGACAAAGGTCACGACGGAGGCGACGCCGTCATGCTTGTGCGTGTGCCAGGCATGCACGATGGCTTTGAAATTGACCAAACCGATCACCGCCATCATGATCACTGCGGCCAACACCGCCTGCGGCAGGTGATACAGCAACGGCGTCAGGAACAGTAGCGCGACCAGCACGATCAGCCCGGCGAACACATTGGACAGGCCAGTGACAGCGCCCGCATTGAGATTCACCGCCGAGCGCGAGAACGAACCGCTGACCGGAAACGACTGACTCAGACTACCGACGATGTTGGAGAAGCCCTGGCCGAGCAGTTCCTGGTTTGGATCGATGCGTTGCTTGGTCTTGGCCGCCATGGCCTTGGCGATGGAAATCGCTTCCATGAAACCCACCAGCGAGATCACCAGCGCGCTGGAAAGCAGCGCCATCATGGTGTCCCAGCTCATCTTCGGCACACCGATGTCGGGCAGGCCGGATGGGATACTGCCCACCACTTCACCGCCGCCGACCAGCTTCAATTCGCCTTTGCTCACCTTCTTGATACGCCAGCGGTAACCGTCCGACTGCTCGCCCTGCGGAACCTGGCCAGTCAGATACAGTTTGGCCGGTTGTGTTTCGGTCGCCGGAACCTGCTCGAAGATGAACTTGCGCAAGGAACGCGCGGCTTTGCGATTCTCGCCTTCCAGATGCTGGATCTCCAGATGGAGCAATTCGAGTTCGTATTTCAGCGCCGCAATGTGCTGCCTGCTGCCGTCTTGCGCATTCTGCAGTTGCTTGAGTTCAGTCTTCTTGGCGCTCGATGCAGCGTTCAATTCCTCGATTTTGGTCTCGCCACGGGAGAAGTCGTTGGCAAGGTTCTTGACCTCGGCGTCCGTGATTTCTTCGATCATGCCCTTGCTGTTGTGCTCGAAGCCAATCGAAAAACTGGCCACGGTCGTGATGACCACCGCAATCAGCACGCCGGGCAGCTTGGGCGCAAATTTCTTCAGCAACCACATGATGGCGAAAGCCGAGACTCCCATGGCCAAGGTAGGCCAGTGGGTCTCGCCGATCTGCAACAGCACACCCCAGATATCGTTGATGAAATGCTCACTGCGCCCCATCGACACGCCGAAAAGTTTATTGAGCTGGGACAGACCGATGATGATGGCGGCGGCGTTGGTGAAACCGACAATGACCGGATGCGACAGGAAGTTCACCACCACGCCGAGCTTGAACACGCCCAGACCCAGCTGGATCAAACCGACCATCAGTGCCAGCAGGATGGCCAATGCGACGAACTGTTCGGACCCGGTGGCGGCGAGCGGCGCCAGCGCAGAAGCCGTCAACAGCGAAGCGACCGCGACCGGCCCGGTCGCAAGCTGCGCGGACGAGCCCCACATCGCCGCGATGATGCCCGGCAGGAAGGCGGCATACAGGCCGTAATAGGCGGGCAAGCCGGCCAATTGCGCATAAGCCATGGACTGCGGGATCAGCACCAGTGCGACGGTGATGCCCGCAAGGAGATCCGTTCTGATCGTCTCACCGCGTATCGGCCACCAGGAAAGAAAAGGCAAAAAACGTGTGAGACGATTGTTCATTTTATCCTCGGTTCTCCGTCAGGGAGATTGACGTGACATTCTGAAAAGATGCGCGCCGTGCAATTGCGGCAGATCTCCGAATCGAGCGTGGCGTAGATTGGCTTGATCCAGTTCGACATGGTCGGGAAAAAACCTCCTGCGCCGATGTCGTCCAGCTTGTCCGACTTGCGCAGGAACTTGTAGATGTCTTCCTTGCAACGGTAGAAATAGAGGCCGCCGCCCATCTTGCGGCGGCGACGCGCCTCCTGCGCCAGCATCTCGGCGCCGGCCACGTCGATGAAACTGATGCCGCGCGCGACAATCAGCACGGTTTTCTTTTGCGGCTCGATCTCGTCGATCTTCTGCAGGCTGCTCTGCACATGATCCACCGCACCGAAGAAGATCGCGCCGTTGAGCCGCACCATAGCAAGTTGCGGGCATTGCGGATGGTCTTCCGCCCCCACGAAATGGTAGGCACCCTCTTCTTTCGCAGGAACGACCGGCACGATGTTCGGACGCGAGACGCGGAACAGGTAGATAGCCAGCGACAGCAGGATGCCGAAGAAGATACCCTTCTCCAGATCGACCAGCGTACCCAGCAGAGTCACCCACAGCACCACCGTCTCGGAGCGGCTGGTCTTGCCGATGCTGGAGATATGATGGAAATCGATGAGGCCCCAGGCGACCAGGAACAGGATGCCCGCCATCGCCGCCGTCGGCAGGTAGGACGCCAGCGGTGCGACCAGCAGCAGCACCAGCACCAGGAAAATGGAGGCATACACCGTCGCCATCGGCGTCTTTGCACCAGCAGCATAGTTCACACCGCTACGATTGAACGAGCCGCAGGAGGCATAACTGGAGAAGAAACTGCCCACCAGGTTCGACAGGCCTTGGCCGATGAACTCCTGGTTGCCGTCGATGCGTTGCTCGGACTTCACCGCGATGGAACGCGAGATGGAGACCGCCTCGGTCAGCGCCAGCATGGTCACAATCAGCGCCGGGAACAGCACCTTATGGATGGTCGAATAGGAAAAGTCTGGCAACGACAGCGGCGGCAAGTGCGCGGGCAAGGCACCGACGGTCTTGATCATGGTGTTCTCGACACCGATCTCCAGATTAAGCAGGTAGGCAACCACGCTGCCGATCACCATCGCCACGATCATGTAGGGCAGTTTTGGAATGTAGCGCTTGGCCAGGATGCCCGAGGCCAGCGTGACCGCGCCGACCAATGTAACCCAGGGATTGATGTTGCCGAACTGCTCGATGAATCGCTCGATGACTATATGGAAATGCGCCCCGCGCTCGATGGCGATGCCGAAGAAGTTCTTCACCTGGCTGGCCGCGATCAGCAGCGCCGCGCCCGCGGTGAATCCGATGACCACCGTGTGCGAGATGAAATTGACCAGCACGCCCATGCGCGCCAGTCCGAGGATCAACTGGAACAGGCCGGTGAGGAAGGTGAGGGTGAGCACCATGCTGATGAACTGCGGCGAACCGGGATCGGCCAGGGGGCTCATGGCGGCGAAAACAGCGATGGAAATGGCGGTGGTCGGACCGGAAACCAGATGCCACGAGGAACCGAACAATGCGGCAATGATTGCCGGAATCATGGCCGCATACAAGCCGTACTCCGGCGGCATCCCGGCGATGGTGGCGAACGCCACACCCTGCGGCAATACGATCAGTGCTCCGGTGATACCCGCGACCAAGTCGTCACGGGTGGATTGCCTGTTCACCAGATGCTTCCACTGCAGAAACGGTAGTAGACGGCCCAGCCAGTAATTACGGGAGTGTGTGATTTTCAAGATGTCGCGATCAGCCTATGGTCTGGTAGTAAAGATTCTGTGGGTGGTTGGCCTGGGCGAAAAAGAACCAGCGCTCCGCCAGCAGGCCAACGTACTGTAGCACGAACGCCACTCCCAGCAAGGCAGGCGAGAACAGTCCCAGCGCCAGCAGGGCCAGCGGAAGAACGAACGCCATTATCAGGAACGCCGGTTTGATCGCGCGCATGAAGGCGATGCTCTTGCCATGGAAGTACTCCCGCGTATTGAACGTGCCGCCCATCGCCCCCATCGAGCGCTGCACGATAGTGGGATGCTTGACGCCGATGGCGGTCTGCATGGTCGATTTCGGTTTCAGGCGTGCGTTGCGCACCAGCGAGGCGGCGCGTCCGGCGAATGCCAGCACGGTGATGATGATCGCCCAGCCGGCGAAGAAGTCAGCCTGGTCGGGTGCGGCCGAGGCCGCGTAGAACGCCGCCAGGATGAAGCCGGAAGACCCGCCCATCAGGATGTAGTTGATCACGGTCAGCGGCGAGTACCACTCGCGCAGGAAACGCAGGCAGGCGTAGATCATCGCGGTACAAACGAACAGCGTGAACGCCAGCAAGGTTCCGACAACGCCGAGCACGAAAGACAGATCGATGGGCTGGCCGCTGGGCAGTGTCACCAGCACCGGGCGGAACCCGGCCAGGTGCGACACGCCATACAGGAACACGATTCCCATGAACGCCGGCAGCGCGATCAGCTCGCGCGACAGCCAGGAAGTGCGCCACTGGGTCATGCCGCGCCATGCACGGGTGACCATGTAGATGGGCTTGCCGAGGTGAAACACCGCTGCAAACAGGCCACCACCGAGTAACGCCATCGCGATGGCGCTGCCGTAGCCGTAGAAATCATCCGACTGCATCGGCAACAGGCCGAACAACGCATACGACTGGTGCGTGAACAGTGCGAGGAACAAGCCCTGCGCCGCCCCGATGAGCGTAGTCAGAAAAATGACGGAAAATGCTGGTTTCATAATGTACCGTTCCTAAACAGGTTGCTTCATTACCATGCCGAGGCATCGTCCATCGACGAGGCGCCCTTAGCCGGTTTGGGCAGGTGGCCGTCCACTTTGAGCGGATTGTCCGCGCGCTCCAGCTCATCCATGTGGATCTTCATCTTCATCTTGCGGCGTGGCAGATAATGGTTGGCGGGTTGCGTGCCCCACTCGGGCATCAGCGCATAGCCGCCCTCTTCGCGGATCGCCAGCGACACGGCCGATTCAGGATCGTGGATGTCGCCGAACAGACGCGCGCTGGTCGGACAGGCTTTGACGCAGGACGGTTTGCGGTCGGCTTCTGGCATGGACATGTCGTAGATGCGGTCCACGCACAGGGTGCACTTCTTCATCACCTTGGCTTTCTCGTCGATCTCGCGCGCGCCGTACGGACAGGCCCAGGTGCAATACTTGCAGCCGATGCACTTGTCGTAATCCACCAGCACGATGCCGTCCTGTTTGCGCTTGTACGATGCGCCGGTCGGGCACACCGGCACGCAGGGAGGATCTTCGCAATGCAGGCAGGATTTGGGGAAGTGCAGCGTCTCGCTGTTCGGGAACTGCCCGATCTCGAAGGTCTGCACGCGGTTGAAGAAGGTGCCGGTCGGATCCTGCCCGTAGGGATTCTCGTCGCACAGCGGACCGGCCGAGCCGGAGGTGTTCCACTCCTTGCAGCTGGTCACGCAGGCGTGACAACCGACGCAGACGTTAAGGTCGATGACAAGAGCGAGCTGGGTCATTGCGCACCGCCCTTCTTCTTGCCGCCGCCGAAATAGGCGAACCAGCTTGGACGTTCTTTCATACCGGGATATCTCTTCATGGGTTCGAATTGCGGCGAGGTCTGTTCGGGCTCGCCCTCTTCCGCCTTGTAGATGCGCACGCGCACGTCGTACCAGGCCGCCTGTCCGGTGATCGGATCGGAGTTGGAGAAACGCTTGCCGTCCGCTCCCGGCGGCAACTCTTCCGAGATCACGTGATTGAGCAGGAAGCCCTGCTGCGATTCGTTCGCGTCCGGCGACAGGTTCCACGCGCCGGCCGCCTTGCCGATGGCGTTCCAGGTCCACACCGTGCCGGGTTCGACCGACTCGCTGTAGCGCGCCATGCAGCGCACCTTGCCCCATTGCGATTCGCACCAGATCCAGTCGCCGTCGGCGATACCCGTATCCTTGGCTGTCTTCGCATTGACGTAGAGATAGTTGTGCGCGTGGATCTGGCGCAACCAGGCGTTCTGCGAATCCCACGAGTGGTACATCGCCATCGGACGCTGCGTCAGCGCGGACAGCGGGTACTTCAGCTTGTCGGTCGTCTGCGTCTCAAGCGGCTCGTAGTAGAACGGCAGTGGGTCGAAGAAAGTCTCGATGCGCTTCGCCAGATGCTTGGGCGGCTGGCGCGTGATGCTCTTGCCCTGTGCGGCGAGGCGGAACTTCTGCAACACCTCGGAATACAGATGGATCAGGATAGGTTCGGCATAGCGCGTGATGCCGTTACTCTGCGACCACTCCAGATAACCCTGGTTCCAGTTGCGCATGAACTGGTAGGAGCGCGGCAGTTTGTAGTGGTGCACGCAATCGTTCTTGGCATACATCTCCCACTGGTTCGGGTTCGGCTCGCCGCGCAGCGTCTTCTCGCCGCCTTTGCCGCGCCAGCCGGACAGGAAGCCGATGCCGGAACCCGGCGCGGTCTCCCAGTTGACGATGAAGTCGGGATAGTCGCGGTACTTGCGTTTGCCTTCCTTGTCGACAAAAGCGGGCAGCTTGAGGCGCGAGCCGAGCTCGATCAGCACTTCCTGGAACGGCTTGCACTCGCCGGTCGGCGGCACCACCGGGATGCGCACCGAATCCACCGGACCGTCGAACTCGGAGATCGGACGGTCGAGCATGGACATCACGTCATGACGCTCGAGGTAGGTCGTGTCCGGCAGGATCAGGTCGGCGAAGGCCGTGGTCTCGGATTGGAAGGCGTCACACACCACCAGGAACGGGATCTTGTATTCGCCGTTCTCGTCCTTGTCCACCAGCATCTTGCGCACTTCGCTGGTGTTCATGCTGGAGTTCCAGGCCATGTTGGCCATGAACAGCAGCAGCGTGTCGATCTTGTAGGGATCGCCGCGCCAGGCGTTGGTGATGGCGTTGTGCATCAGGCCGTGCACCGACAGCGGGTACTCCCACGAGAACGCCTTGTCGATACGCACCGGACTGCCGTCTTCGTTGACGAACAGATCGTCCGGATCGGACGGCCAGCCGAGCGCCATGCCGTCCAGCGGCGTGTTGGGCTGCACGGCCTTTGGATGGTTGGGCGTGCGCGCGCAAGGCGGGATCGGGCGCGGGAACGGCGGCTTGTGGCGGAAGCCGCCCGGGCGGTCGATGGTGCCCAGCAGCGTCATCAGGATCGACAGCGCGCGGATGGTCTGGAAGCCGTTGGAGTGCGCCGCCAGGCCGCGCATCGCATGGAACGAGACCGGGTTGCCGGTGACGGTGTCGTGCTCCTTGCCCCAGCTATCGGTCCATGCGATGGGCAGTTCGATCTTCTGGTCGCGCGCGGTGATGCCCATCTCGTGCGCGAGGCGCTTGATGGTTTCGGCGGGAATGCCGGTGATCTGCTCCGCCCATTCGGGCGTGTAATCCTTGACGCGGTCCTGCAGCATCTGGAACGCGGGCTTGACCGGCGTGCCGTCGGACAACTTGAATTCGCCGAGCAAGAACGGATCGGCGCCCTCGGTATGGGTGATCACCGCCTTGTTAGTGTTGCGATCCCACCACAGCTTGTTCTGCGGGTCGTAGCAACCTTCTTCCTTGGCCACTTCGGTGCGCACGAACATGCCGAACTCGTCATGCTTGTCGTCGAGGTTAATGAGTTGCCCGGAGTTGGTGTAGCGCACCAGGAATTCGCGATCGAACAGGCCGAGCGCGATGATCTCGTGAATCAGGGCCAGCATCAAAGCGCCGTCGGTGCCGGGACGGATGGGCACCCATTCGTCGGCGATGGCGGAGTAACCTGTGCGCACCGGATTGATGGAGATGAAGCGGCCGCCCTCGCGCTTGAACTTGGAGATGGCGATCTTCATCGGATTGGAGTGATGGTCTTCCGCCGTGCCGATCATGATGAACAGCTTGGAACGTTCCAGGTCGGGCCCGCCGAATTCCCAGAACGAGCCGCCGATGGTGTAGATCATGCCTGCGGCCATGTTGACCGAGCAGAAGCCACCGTGTGCCGCGTAGTTGGGTGTGCCGAACTGGCGCGCGAACAGACCGGTCAGCGCCTGCATCTGGTCGCGGCCGGTGAACAGCGCGAACTTCTTCGGGTCGGTCGCGCGGATCTTGCCAAGGCGTTCGCCGAGGATGGAGAAGGTCTCTTCCCAGCTGATCTCCTCGAACTCGCTTGTACCGCGCTCCGCGCCGGGCTTGCGGCGCAGCGGCTTGGTCAGCCGCGCAGGAGAGTACTGTTTCATGATGCCGGACGAGCCCTTGGCACAGATCACGCCGTTGTTCAGCGGATGGTCAGGGTTGCCGTCGATATAGCGGACTTCGCCGTTGCGCATGTGCACGCGGATGCCGCAGCGGCAGGCGCACATATAACAAGTGGTGTTCTTAACCTCGGTTTTCGCGTCCGCAACCGGCGGCGCGAGAGGATCATGCAATGGGATCGATGACATTGGCTGGTATATTTATGTAGTGATCGAGGTGCTACAGCCTTACGAAACTACTCGGCTTTTTTTAGGCCCGCAAGTATGCGTATCCCGTGCCAGCACTACCATAGCCGTGATGAGGGATTGAAGCATAACCCATAAGGGGGGTGTCTCTCTCAACCCATGAGGGCTATCGCCGAGTAACGGAGCTTACTCTACTGTGCGAAACCTGAGAATTCATAAGTAGTTGACTAGATTACTACAATACTAAAGGGAGGCATGTATGGCGTTGGTCAACCCGCATGGCGGGGGCAGTCTCAAACCGTTGTTGCTCGAAGGTTCCGCACTCAAGTCCGAACTCGAAAAAGCAAAGAAGCTTCCACAAGTCAAAGTCAGCTCGCGCGAAAAGGGCGACATCATCATGTTCGGCATCGGCGGTTTCACCCCGCTCGATGGCTTCATGACACATTCCGACTGGCAAGGCGTATGCGATGGCATGAAGATGGCAAACGGCCTGTTCTGGCCCATCCCCATCACATTGTCCGTCAGCCAGGCAGTGGCCGACTCGATCAAGACCGGCCAGGAGATCGCGCTCACCGACCCGGAGAACGGCGAAACACTGGCCACCATGTCGATCACCGAGAAATACACCATCGACAAGGCGCACGAGTGTGCCATGGTGTTCAAGACCACGGACCCGAAACACCCTGGCGTCAAGATGGTCATGGAGCAGGGCGAAGTGAACCTGGCCGGCTCCATCAAGGTCCTGTCGCAAGGCGGTTTCCCGGAGAAGTATCCCGAACTGTTCAAGACCCCCAAACAGACGCGCGAGATCTTCAGCCAGATGGGCTGGTCCAAGATCGCCTGCTTCCAGACCCGCAACCCGATGCACCGTTCGCACGAGTACCTGGCCAAGATCGCCATCGAAGTGTGCGACGGCGTGCTGATCCACTCGCTGCTGGGCAACCTCAAGCCGGGCGACATCCCCGCTGAAGTGCGCGCCAAGGCGATCGGCACCCTGACCGAAAAATATTTCGTGAAGAAGACCGTGGTCCAGGCCGGTTACCCGCTCGACATGCGTTATGCCGGTCCGCGCGAGGCACTGTTGCATGCGGTGTTCCGCCAGAACTATGGCTGCTCGCACCAGATCGTCGGTCGCGACCACGCCGGTGTCGGCAGCTACTACGGGCCGTTCGACGCGCATCACATCTTCGACCAGGTGCCCAAGGGCGCGCTGGAAACCGAAGCTCTGAAGATCGATATCTCGTTTTGGTGTTATAAATGCGGCGGCATGGCCTCGGCCAAAACCTGCCCGCACGACGATGCCGACCGCCTGCAAGTCTCCGGGACGCAGTTGCGCAACTCACTCTCAAAAGGTGAGAATGTGCCCGCAGAGTTCAGCCGCCCCGAGGTGCTGGAGATTTTGCGTGCCTATTACGCGAGTTTAGAAGGTGAAAAGTAATGACGGTAGGTTCGTCGAGTATTGGAAGTGACTTTTTCCACACTCGACAGCCAACCGGTTTAAGGATGGTCATTCGTCAGCAATTATTGAGGAGAAACTGATGTTCACAAGCAATCCCTTTGCCGATCTCTCGGCAACGATTCCAACCGCTTACATGCAGGGTTACATCATTCTGATGGTCCTGCTGGTCATGGGCGGAACGATACTTGACATGCTGCACAAGAAGAGCGCGCAGTACTTCTTCGAAAATGCGAAGAAAGCGCAGAAGAGCGCAAAACGCGAAGTGAGCGGCGGTGAAAAGGTTTCGATGGCTGCTGCCGTGCTGGTCAAGGAAGTGCTGACTTCCGGCGAATTCGACAATCCGCGCCGCAGGATCTCCCATCTGTTGACCATGTGGGGAACCATCCTCTTCATCGTGAGCACCGCGATCATGGTGTTCTCGCCGGAGTCCACCTCTACCCTGCTGCCGCAGCTGTGGCACATCGGCGCGCTGATGCTGGCCGTGGGCGGATACTGGTTCTGGTTCTTTATCCGCGCCGATGTCGCTGCGGAAGGCCTGTCCAGCTTCCGACTCGAGCGTGCTGACCTGTTCATCCTCTCACTGCTGGCCACCTCGACCTTCGCATTGATCTGGTCGTTCACCGGCGGTGGCGTGACCGTATTCTTCGCCTTATTCATCCTGTCCAGCACCGTGCTGTTCGGCGGCGTGTACTGGTCCAAGTTCGCCCATATGTTCTTCAAACCGGCTGCGGCCTTCCAGAAGCGCGTGATCATGGCCGACGGTGGACGCGAGAACCTGCCACCCGACTATGACCTGACCGATCCCGCAGTGCACGCCAAGTTCCCGGATGTGCCCCAGTATATGGGCAAGAACCCGCCCAACATGGGACTGTGCATCAAGGCTGAAAAAGCCAACCACTACTAATGCTGTCTTGACCAATTTTCGATAAGAAATAGAGGAGTATCTTATGCCAACGTTTGTATATATGACACGTTGTGATGGTTGCGGAGAATGCGTTGACATCTGCCCATCCGACATCATGCACATCGACAAGAAACTGCGTCGCGCCTACAACATCGAGCCCAGCATGTGCTGGGAATGCTATTCCTGCGTGAAGGCGTGCCCGCACCAGGCGATCGATGTGCGCGGCTATGCCGACTTTGCGCCGCTCGGACACAGCGTTCGCGTGATCCGCGACGAAGAGAAAGGCACCATTGCATGGCGCATCAAATTCCGCAACGGCAAGAAAGACATGGAACTGCTGGCGCCGATCACGACCAAGCCGTGGGGCTCGGCGACACCGGACCTCGCAAAGGTGCCCGCGCCCAGCAAGGAGATGCGCGACAGCCAACTGCTGTTCAATGAGCCTAAATACATTCGTATGGATGACGGTGGATTGCACACACTGCAATCCAATGGTCTGGAAATCAAGAAGGGAGTGCAGTACTGATGAGCTACTCGACAATCATTGAAGACAATATCGACATCCTGGTTGTGGGTGCGGGCCTGGGCGGTACGGGCGCGGCATTCGAGGCAAGATATTGGGGACAGGACAAAAAGATCGTCATCGCCGAAAAAGCGAACATCATGCGTTCCGGCGCTGTGGCGCAAGGTCTGTACGCGATCAACTGCTACATGGGCACCCGCTTCGGCGAAAACAATCCGGAAGATCACGTGCGCTATGCGCGTATCGACCTGATGGGTATGGTGCGTGAAGACCTGCTGTTCGACATGGCTCGCCACGTCGACTCCGCTGTGCATAACTTCGAAGAGTGGGGTCTGCCCATCATGCGCAACGAGAAGAAGGGTTCCTTCCTGCGTGAAGGACGCTGGCAGATCATGATCCACGGCGAATCGTACAAGCCTATCGTTGCCGAAGCCGCCAAGAAGTCCGCCGACAAGGTGTTCAACCGCATCTGCGTGACTCACCTGCTGATGGACGAGTCCAAGGAGAACCGCGTCGCCGGAGCTGTGGGCTTCAATGTCCGCACGGGTAACTACCACGTGTTCAAGTCCAAGACCGTTATCTGCGGCGCCGGTGGCGCTTCCAACATCTTCAAGCCGCGTTCCGTCGGCGAAGGTGCAGGCCGCGTCTGGTACGCACCGTGGTCTTCCGGTTCCGCCTACGGTCTGATGATCGAAGCCGGTGCCAAGATGACGCAGATGGAAAACCGTATCGTGCTGGCTCGCTTCAAGGACGGTTACGGCCCTGTCGGCGCTTACTTCCTGCACCTCAAGACCTATACCCAGAATGGCTACGGCGAAGAGTATGAGTCGAAGTGGTTCCCGGCACTGCAGCAAATGGTGGGCAAGGAATATCTGGATCCGGAAGTCTCGCACCGCACGCACCGTCCTATCCCGACCTGCCTGCGTAACCACGCGATCATCAACGAGGTGAATGCCGGTCGCGGCCCGATCCACATGGTCACCATGGAAGCCTTCCAGGATCCGCATCTGGAAGAGATCGGCTGGCACAACTTCCTGGGCATGACCGTTGGTCAGGCCGTGCTGTGGGCTGCCACCGACGTGGATCCCAAGTACGAAAACCCCGAGCTGACCACCTCCGAGCCTTATGTCATGGGTTCGCATGCTACCGGTTGCGGCGCATGGTGTTCAGGTCCGGAAGACCTGTCTCCGCCTGAGTACTTCTGGGGTTATAACCGCATGACGACTGTTGAAGGTCTGTTCGGTGCCGGTGATGCGGTCGGTGGAACACCGCACGCCTTCTCCTCGGGTTCTTTCACCGAAGGCCGTCTGGCTGCCAAGGCTGCCTGCAAGTACATCGATGATGGCAAGGCCGAAGGCATCCGCGTCTCCGACGACCAGATCGCCCGTCGCAGGGAGCAGATCTACAAGCCTCTGGAAACTTACCGTGTATTCAGCAATGAAGTGGTTGCCGGTACCGTCAACCCCAACTTCATCAACCCGAGACAAGGCCTGGATCGTCTGCAGAAGATGATGGATGAGTACTGCGGTGGTTTCGGTGTCAACTACATGACCAACGACAAGCTGCTGAACATCGGTCTGAAGAAGATGTCGATTCTGGGTGAAGACCTGGAAAAAGTTGCTGCTTCCGACATCCATGAACTGCTGCGTGCATGGGAACTGAAGCATCGCTTCCTGACTTCCGAGAGCGTGTTCCACCATACCTTGTTCCGCAAAGAGACACGTTGGCCGGGTTACTACTACCGTGGCGATGTGATGAAGCTGGATGACAAGGACTGGCACGTGCTGACAGTTTCCCGTCGCGATCCCAAGTCGGGTGAGTACACGATGGAAAAAGCACCGCTCTACCACCTGGTTGGTGATGTAGAGAAAGCGGCTCCAGTAGACCATCACTAAGCAAATGCAGGCCTGATTTTCCAGTTTTGGAAAGTCGGGCCTACGAAAATATATTTGCTGCGATAACTTGTTCTTTTATCGATAGAGGACCAGCATATTTTTTGTTGGTCCTCTTTTTATCTATTCAGCTGGTAGCGAGACATCGCTATAGATAGAATCTTGAAAAAATGCGTAGGTGAGATAACCATGAACATTCTTGAAAAAACAGATGAAGAGATCCTGGCGTTGGCCAACCCGATGTGGGCCGATCTTATCAAGTACTCCAATGAAGGGAATTACGGCGCTTTCACGCGTAATTTTTCGAGCTCTTTTATTGCGGGCGCCAATGAGGTTGAAATGGGCAAACAGTTTGCCAGAAGCGACCTTGCGAAAAACCTGTCGGATGATTATTCCTATCTCGGCATGATCCGCCGCGGGGAATATGTCACTGTTCTATACAAAGTGATCAACAAGAAAAATAACAGCGAATGGCTGGGAAGACTTGTTCTGGGTTATGAGAAAGACAAGGTCAGGATCTTCGGCGCTACGCTATTCTAAGAAAGAATTATCAATATCAGGGCGCTCTAGTCATGTCAGATACGATTGAAGACGAAAAATTCGTTGAACTGAGTTATAAGGTCATCGATAACAAAACCGGTGACGTATTGGTTACTGTCGACTATCCGTTGGGCTATGTTCACGGTGTGAATGATGTGATGTCCGAAGAAGTGACCAGGGAACTGTATGGCAAGAAAGTCGGCGATGTCATCGAAGTGCCGGTAGACACCACAAAGTTGTACGGCGAGAGAGATGAATCACTGGTATTTACCGATCGTATAGAAAATGTCCCGGAAGAATATCGGGAGATCGGCATGACCATCACCATGGAAAATGAAAATGGTGAGCCCAGAGACTTCATCGTCACCCGATTCGACGACAAGACATTGACCGTCGATGGAAATAATCCATTGTGTGGAAGAGAAGTCACCTTCATGCTGGAAGTCTTGTCCATCCGTGACGCTACCGATGAAGAGATCGACCTTGGCGGAGCGGTCGGCGCCGATCCCGACCTGAATGAGATCCTCGACCGGGCAAAATGAATTTTTCAAACAACTACATTATTTATCCGCCAAACAAGGCATTGGAACGTGCCATAGCGAATTCCCTCGGCTTGTTGAATGCGGAGGCGGCCGCAATGGCTGCTCCGGATACCCAAGCGGCTGTAGCGGATAATTTCCGCTACACACGGGGAAATTATGAGCAGCACCGCTTCAGCTCCAGGATTTTTGAGAGCTTGCGCGAGGCGCTTGAAGCAGCGCTGGCAGACACTGGCGATTCAGGTGATCTTGCCGCAAAGATCAGTCGCGCTCGGGAGCCACTGGTCTGGGCGGAAATGCAGAACAATCTCGGCAACATCCTTGCCGCACTGGGGCAGCAGCGAAGAGATGCAACATTGTTTGAGCGGGCCATCCAGTGTTTTGGCAAGGCATTGGAGGAGTTCACCCAGGAAAGCTCTCCTCAGGAATGGGCAGCCACACAATATAACCTGGGCACAGCCAATCAGGCGCTTGGTCGACTACTTGAAGCCACACCGCCATTAAAGATCGCGGTAGATGCTTACACCAATGCGCTGCTGGTCTGGACAAGAGAAAAATCGCCGGAAGACTGGATGTTCACCATGCATCAGCTGGGTGCCACCTTGCACACGTTCGGCAAGCTGCTTAAAGGCAACCGCCAGTTTCAAAAGTCCGTTGTCGCCTATAAGAATGCCCTTGCCGCACTCGACGCAGATAATTACGCATTGGCGCTGACTGCCACACATAACAATCGGGCTGCCGCTTTGCACCATCTCGGCGAGTCGGAAGAAAACCCAGCCCGCCTAAAAGAAGCGATCAATTCCTACGAACTGGCGTTGACGGTCAGCATGGAGCAGCAGTTGCCCATCCATTTGGCAGTCATTTGCCGGGTGAACAAGGCGACAGTACAAAATGTACTGGCTCAATTAACAAACGATGCGGTGCTTGCAGAAGAAGTCGCGGATGAATTCGAGGTGATCAAGGAATGCTTTCCACACGCGCTCCAGCCACTCTGTTTGAAGCATTGCGAGGAACAGCGGGAAAAGGCGCAGGCTCAGCTAATAACGCTGAGCAGTAAAGTGGACTGAAAGAGATCTGAGATCAGATCCTCTCGGAAAGTTTATTTTCCACCTCAATGAATGAGCCGGTATCCGCCAGAAAACGGATCGTTCTGGCACCGAACCCGACTTCCGGGCTTGATTCACCTTTATCGATAGATAAGGTCAGCGCCAAGCCCAACCTTGGAGACAGATTGTGGCTTTTACAGACTTCAACGATTTTTTCTTTGATCGGTTCCAGCTGCTTGATGAGCATATCCGTCAAGGCAAATACGTCCAGTTCACCGGAAAGGGTCTCTGTGGATAACTCCCATGAACTTATTACCGGTTTATCCAAACTGCTGTGTGCGCCGGCAGCATTGACGGAGGTGGGCTCTATCCCAAGCAGGCGTGTGATGTCGTCGGGGTTGAAGTGATACCCCAGCAATGCAAAGTAAGCCCGTCCTTTATTCGATGCCACGATAGTATCCTCGTTGGTTAAATACTGGGCAGAGTATAACGTACAGAAAGAGGTGTTCTGTTGACATCTGAAACAACACAAGAAAAGAAAAGAGACCCCAACAATCCATGCCTGTTTTGCTCGGATCCGCGTGGCGTATCGATACAGCATGAACTTGCTTTCAGTGCTCGGGACTCCTACCCGGCGAGTCCGGGACACACCGTGGTCATCCCGCGTCGGCATGTATCCAGCTTCTTCGACCTGACGCCGGATGAAGTGGCTGCCTGCATGGGCCTCATCCAGGAGGAAAAAAAACTCCTTGATAAGGAGTTCAAACCGGATGGCTACAACATCGGCGTCAACGTCGGACCCGCAGCCGGGCAAAGCATCTTCCATGTCCATATTCACATCATCCCCCGCTACAAAGGGGACGTTGAGAACCCGCAAGGGGGCGTGCGCCATGTGATTCCAAAGAAGGCACATTACACGCGCTAAATAGTATAATTTCGCCAACCAAAGGGGAGAGGTCGATAGGCCTGTTTACATACTTCCCGTTTTCAACCACCGCTTTTTTAACCGAAGGAGATAGCAGCATGAGTGATGATAAGAAGCCTTTCTGCCGCCCCAAGATTTCAGATGGCCACGCATTCCGCGTTACTACCCGTCAGAAAGAGATCGTACCGGGACAGTTTTTTGTAGGCTATGAAACCATTTGGGAACCGGCCCAGAAAGAAGTGCCCTACAGCACTCCCAAGAAGCCCTGAAGTAATCAGCAAAGAATATATCAGCCGCGCGAGCCTGAATGGTCGCGCGGTTTTTATTTTTTCGAGTCACTTGGTGCCGCTCGGTTTCACCACCAAGCGCATGCCTGAAGCCACCGACATATATGAAGACGACGAGCCCGCAGCTGGATCTTACTGCGTCACTGCTGCCGCGAGCTGCGGCTCCAGAAATCCACCCGCGCGGAAAGTCAGTACCAGCGTATCGCGATGACCATTCTCCCCCGCGGGCTGGATAGGGGTGGATTCGTGGATGACGCGCTGGTCATCGAGCAGCAGCAACGTCCACTTCTCGGTCAAGGTGAAGCGCTGACCGTGCCTGCCGTTGAATTCGAAGATGCGGCTCTCGCCTCCGCGGATGTTCTCGCGCCCGGCGAACAGGATGGCGACAAAATCGGTGCCATCGCGGTGTGCTCCTTCCGGTGTCGGGCGACCGATGCCGGTGCTGGTGTCGATACGGAACTGGTGCGCTTCCACATACCAGGCCTGTTTACCTTTGACGGCGGAACAGACTTGCGCAATGGACTGCAATAGCCTGGTGATCACCGGTTGCGCCACGAACCCGGGTTTGAGCGGTTCGAACATGCGCAGCATGCCGCCGTGCAGCGCGTTGTACTCCAGCGGCTGGAAATGCGCACGGTGCGGCACCTGCTTGATAGCTTCACCTTCAACGATGAAACTTGAATGCCTGCGGCGGCGATAACGCCCGCCGTCCTTGAGGAAGTTATCCGGCGGCAGTCCCTCCCAATCCGGCTTCAGCATTTCCAGCGCTGAAAGCGGCATATCGAGGAAGGTAGCCACCCCGGACGGGCTCAGCACCCCGAAACCCTGGCTCTTCACTGCATCGGCAAGGTGTGACGGATCGACATAGGTAGGGGAAAGAAGGGGGATAGTCATAGCGAATTTGTCATGTAATCAATGCACCAGATAATTTTTATGATGCGGGGCACGTACTATAAATCATCACCTGCCACTCGCGCTGGGCTTCTGCATTCAAATTGTGCCGGATGTTGCGAAGATATCGTTTCCGGAACGTTCACGGAGCAATAAAACAAAGAGATTGTGCTTTGCGCGGGCAAGCGGGGTATATTCCGTCAGGCACAGACAGAAACCATCCGGTAATTGGGAAAACCTTGAAAACGATACTGCAATACCTCAAAACGCACGGCGAACGCACCGACTCCGAGATCGCCGATGCTACCGGGCTCACGCTCGCCAAAACGCACGCGCAACTCGCTGACCTCGCAGCCAAGCGCGAGATCATGGTTTGTCTTTCCACCCGCTACGAAAAAGGAAAGCCGGTCGAAAGCATGAAATGCCGTCTGGCCGGATATATCCCGCCTGCCGCACCGGGACGGAAATCGAAGTCCCAACTCAAGATATCCTGATTCTCCCCTGCTTTCCACATGGCACGTCGCAAGCACTATCACGTCTATGTGATCGAACTGTCGAAAGACGTTCTCAACGAAGGCCGCTTCAAACGCTGCAACCCCGACTACCTGCCCGGAAAACCCTGTGTCTACGTCGGCATGACCGGACTCGACCCCGACGTGCGTTTTGACAAACACAAGGCAGGCATCCAGTCCAACAGCTACGTGAAAAAATACGGCTTGCAACTTCTGCCCGACCTGTATGAGGCGTTCAATCCGATGTGGTATGACGAGGCGCGCGACAAAGAGGTTGAAGTCGGTATCGACTTGCGCGAGGCAGGATTTGGAGTGTGGCAGGCTTGAATGGACGATTTCTCTGCCGCAGTTTTATTCAATTGATATCAACTTGTTAAGTACCTAATCTTATTAATTGTTGACAACAACAGTCGACAGTTTGAAGATGGCGACTCGGGTGAGCACATCTTCTGGCCGCCCTGTCAGCAGGAGGGAATAATCATGCTCGACATCAATAAAGCCATCAACAATCCACTTCATTACGAGAGCGACCCGGAAGGGAATCTGTCCGACTTGGCGCAATGGTCACCCAACCATGCCAACCAGCGGGCGGAAGCCGAAGGGCTGGTGCTTACCGACGAACATTGGGAAGTCATCTACTTCTTGCGTGAGCGTTTTCGCGAGCATGGCAACAACGACAATGCGCGGGAAATATTGCGCGAGATGGAAGACCGGTTTTGCGACGAGCGCGGGCGCGCCTATCTGTATGAACTCTTTCCGCACGGCCCGGTGAGCCAGGCCAGCCTGCTGGCTGGTTTGCCGCTACCGCCGCATGCGCACGATCTTTCGTTCGGCAGCATGATGTAGCAGGTCTGCTACATCATCAGCGGTCCGTGGTAATCGTCGTCACTAGGCGTGACGGCGGCGGTATCGGATAAGACGCTCTGCAACCGGCGTTCGTGGACTGCCTGCACTTGCAGCAGCGTCAGCATCTTGGATGATGATGGGGATTAGGTCTGCGCCCAAGGCAAGCCGTCGAAACGCCAGCCGTTGTGCGAATTGCGGTGATGGGTATCGTCGAGGTCGCCCTCGAAACCGTGCGCCACGTTGTAGACTTCCTTCATCCCCGCCTTCTCCAGCGCTTCTCCGGCATCGGCAGAGCGGCGGCCAGAACGACAGATGAGCACGACGGGACGGTTGACGCTGGCGGCCTTGCGCACTTTGGAGACGAAATGCGGGTCGATCTCCCAGTCGGGACCATCCACCCAGGGAATCAAAATGGAGCCGCGCGGGTGACCGACGAACATGTGTTCCATCTCGCTGCGCACATCGATGAAGACGGCCTCGGGATTGGCCTTCATGAATTCGAAGGCCTCTTTGGGTAGAAGGTGTTGCATGCTGGCTCCCCTGTTTTTTTAACTGACGCTGGGATTATAACGCCACCCCAAGGCAGATGCCCTCCATCGATGTGGAGACATGCCTTGGCGGGAGTGCGAAACGGATTACTTCTGGGTGTTGTCCTGCGACTTCTTCGGACGGTTTGCCGGGATGGAAGCGTCCATCAACCCTCCGGCAGTTTGCGGATTTCAAAAGTCATGGTTGCCAGATCCCCAAGTATCCAGGTCGGGATGGCTTTCACGCCCGGCGCATCTATGCCCGCGACCGACCCGGGATTCACCAGCCAGCACTCGCCACCTTTGACATGGGGGAGTTTGTCGACATGTGCCGTGTGGCTGTGGCCGTGGCAGACCAGATCGTAATCGCCGGTACAGGCGAAAGCGTGTCCATGGTTCGGCATATGGGTGACAAATATCTTGCGCCCGCCCAAGTCCAGCACGGCTTCCTGGCCGTGATAGGTGAATATGCCATTGGACTTCGCCATCGTTCGGTACAACGACGCGACATCGCCGATATTGTTGCCATGCACAGCGTGGATGGGTATGCCCAGCTTGAGGGATGCTCGCAGCGTGTTCACACCGATCAGATCGCCGCAATGGATCACAGCCTGCGCCCCGGCAGCCTGCGCCTCTACGATCGCTTCCACCAGGGGATCGGAGCGGTCATGACTGTCTGAAACGATGCAAATCTTCATACCATTTTCTTGTCGCGGGAACCCGGCGCATTAAGCAGAATTCACTTATATAGTGTCTATAACCACATCGGGTTGCACGACCTATAACCCTGTTGGGGGAGTAGGCAAAATTCGCTTGCCGTCCGATTGATATTTGAGGCAAAGCAGCATAACCTAGCGCGCGGCATTGGTATAGCAAGTGCATAATACGGCTATCGTACCAGACGGTATTTTCCGGATATTCTTTTTTCGAAGCTATGGGCAGAAAGATGAAACCAGCGGACGAACCGGACAACGCGGCGTTCTTCTGGACGCGCGACCCGGAGTTCGTGCTCCCCGGCAAGAACGGCGGGCTGGATACCTGCGTGGAGCAGGAATTCGCCGCTTCCCGCGCCAGTGACCTGCGCACGTTGCTGAATTCGTTCCTCGAGACAGCCATCGGCATCATCAAGGCCCGCGCCGGCGTGGTGCGTGTGCTGCTCCCGGACGAACAGACGCTGCAGGTCATCAGCGCCGTCGGTCTGACTGGCGAAGAGATGGAAGCAGAACGCATCGTCGACCTCGCCTGCGAGGATTGCGGCAAGGATGCCTTCAAGCACGGACTCTGCTCCACCGATGTCTACACCTGCGAGACACGCCAGGGGGACCGCCTGAACGGCCAATTCCAGTCGGTCATCTCCATCCCGATTGAGTGCCGTAATTCTCCCGAAGCCCTGCTTGGCGTCTTCACCCTGTTCTTCGATACCCCGCAATCCTCTTCGGGTAACGCCGCCACCATGGCGACCAGTTTCGCCGACCTGCTGGGCACCCTGATCGAGCATATCAAGACCACGCGCGAGGCAAAGCGCGAGGAATTGCTAAGAGAACGTCAAAGTATCGCCAACGAGATCCACGATTCGCTGGCGCAGACGCTGAACTACGCGCGCATGAACACCACGCTGCTGAGCGATGCGGTACGCAACAACAACGAACTGATGGCGACAAAATATGTGCGCGACATCGACGAAGCGCTGGAGATCGGCCAGAAGGCGGTGCGCACCCTGATCACCGATTTTCGCAGCGAGATGGACCCGGCCGGACTGCTGCATGCTTTGCAGACGTTGGCCGAACGTTTCGAAGAAAAGCACAACATCGTGCTCGATTGCTCCATCCGCGTCGCCGACCTCGACCTGCCGCTGGAGCACGAAATACAGACCTACCACATCGTGCGCGAGGCGCTCTCCAACATCGCCAAACATTCCAATGCCGGCCACGCGCGACTGATCGTCGACCATCTCTGCGGTTTCTACGTTTTCACCGTCGAGGACAACGGCGTCGGTACTTTTTCGCCCGTGGAAGGCCATTACGGCATCATCATCATGCGCGAGCGGGCACAGCGTATCGGCGGAGAAATCAAGGTAGAAAGCACCAAAGGACTGGGAACATGCGTACAATTATTCTTCCCTGAACCAGGGACGAACTGGAGAACTGCGCATGGCTGAGGAATTGAAGATCGCACTGGTGGACGACCAGAGTCTGTGTCGGCGCGGGCTGAGTGAACTGCTCGCCCGTTGCTATGGTTTCAACGTGCTCGGTGCTGTCGGCACCATCGAGGACTTGCGCAACCTGATCAAAGAACAGCCCGACCTGCTGGTGATGGATCTGCGCATGAAACCGATGGACGGCCTGGCGATGCTGGAACAGGTGCGCAAGGAAGGCTGCACAATCCCCGCCGTCGTGCTAACCATGAGCGATTCAGAAGTGGATCTGGGCAACGCGATCCGCGCCGGCGTGCGTGGCTATCTGCTCAAGGACATGGCGCCGGAAGAAGTGGTGGATGCCATCCGCCGTGTGGCCGCGGGCGAACTGGTGGTGGCACCGACCATGACCGTAAAGATGATCGATATGCTGCGCGGCGACCAGCCTGGGCAGGAACCGAAGAACTCACTCAAACTGCTGACCGAGCGCGAGCGCGAGATCCTGCAGCTGCTATCGCGCGGCGAGAGCAACAAGGCCATCGCCCAGACGCTGAAGATCAGCTACGACACGGTCAAGCAGCATGTGCGTCACATCCTGAACAAACTCAACCTGTCGTCGCGCGTGAAGGCGGCGGTGTTGTTCGCGAAAGAACAAGGCTCACCTGATGATGGCGAAATATCAGCCGGCAAACATGTGGAGTCCAAGCAGCAGGGCAGCAAGTAAGTCAGGGCATCACCGATCAATCGAAAAATCAGAGGAGAAAACATGGCACACATCGTCATCATGGGAGCTGGACTCGGCGGCATGCCGGCAGCATATGAAATGCGCGACAAACTGGGCAAAGAACACAAGGTCACTGTTGTCTCGAACAGCGAGAACTTCCAGTTCGTCCCGTCCAACCCCTGGGTAGGCGTGAAGTGGCGTGAGCGCAAACAGATCGAGTTCCCGGTGCGCACCTATCTTGAGCGCAAGGGCATCGAATTCATCTCCACCGGCGTCAAGCGTGTCCATCCCGACCAGAACAAGCTCGAACTGAACGATGGCAAGCACATCGACTACGATTATCTGGTGATCGCCACCGGTCCCAAGCTGGCTTTTGAGGAAGTCGAAGGTCTGGGCCCGCACGGCGGCCATACCTACTCTGTCTGCCACGTTGACCATGCGATGAAGTCGCACGACATCTGGGAAGACTTCTGCAAGAACCCCGGCCCCATCGTGGTCGGCGCGGTGCAGGGTGCTTCATGCTTCGGCCCGGCTTACGAATATGCCTTCATCATGGAAACCGATCTGCGCAAGCGCAAGATCCGCAACAAGGTTCCGATGACTTTCGTCACTTCCGAGCCCTACATCGGCCATCTTGGCTTGGGCGGCGTGGGCGACTCCAACGGCATCCTCGAATCCGGCATGCGCGACAAGCACATCAAGTGGATCTGCAATGCCAAGGTCACCAAGGTTGAAGCCGGTAAAATGTATGTCACCGAGCATGACGATATGGGCGTGGAGAAGAAGAAACACGAACTGCCGTTCAGTTACAGCATGATGCTGCCAGCCTTCAAGGGCGTGGACGCCGTGTTTGGCATCGAAGGCCTGACCAACCCGCGCGGTTTCATCACCGTAGACAAGCACCAGCGCAATGCGAAGTACAAGAACGTCTTTGCGGTCGGCGTCTGCGTCGCCATCCCGCCCGTGGAAGCCACTCCGGTTCCGTGCGGCACGCCCAAGACCGGCTACATGATCGAGTCCATGGTCACCGCCACCGTGCACAACATCCATGCCGACCTGGTTGGCGAGCCTGCCGATACCGAAGCGACTTGGAACGCGGTATGTCTGGCCGACTTCGGCGAGAGCGGCGTGGCCTTCGTGGCCATCCCGCAGATCCCGCCGCGCAACGTGAACTGGTTCTCCGAAGGCAAGTGGGTGCACCTGGCCAAGGTCGCGTTCGAGAAGTACTTCATCCGCAAGATGAAGAAAGGCACTTCCGAACCGTTCTATGAAGGCAGCATCATGAAGATGCTGGGTATCGAAAAGCTGAAATAAGCCTTTGTTGCGCAGTAAACAAGAAGCCCCGGCATGCCGGGGCTTTTTTTATCCGCCTGTCGCGGACATGATGCGGATGACCTTGTCAGGATGTTCGCGGAACTCGTGCCGCTCCGGCTTGATCTCTATCGCTGCCCGTATCGCCGCGTCCAGCTGCGCATCACTGATGCCGTTGCGCAGCAGCGGCCGCAGCTCGAAGTTGTGCTCCTGCCCCAGACACAGGTAGAGCGTACCATCGACTGACAGACGCACGCGGTTGCAGGTCTCGCAGAAATGCTGCGACATCGGCGTGATGAAACCGATGCTGAGTTTGCCGTCCGGCGAGACCAGATACCGCGCCGGCCCGGCGCCCGGCACGGCGCCGTCGATGAGTCCGAAACGCTGTTGCAGACGCAGGCGTATCGGCTGCAAATCGACGTAGCCGGCATTCCGCCCGCTCTCCCCCATCGGCATGGTCTCGATGAGGCGCAGGATGAAACCGTGGCGCAGGCAGAACGTCGCCATATCCTCCACTTCGTCCTCGTTCACCCCCGCCATAACGACCATGTTGATCTTGATCGGCTGGAAACCGGCCGCCCTGGCGACCAACAGACCGTCGAGGATGGATTGCAGCGCATCGCGCCGGGTGATGTTGTGGATGCGCTCTGCGCAGAGGGAATCGAGGCTGACATTGAGGCGCGTGATGCCGGCCGCCTTGAGTGCATGGGCATGCTGCGCCAGTTGCGTGGCGTTGGTACTCAGGGACAGGTCGCTGATCCCTGCGGTCCGTGCCAGACGCGCGGACAATCCGGACAGATCGCGGCGCAGCAGCGGCTCGCCGCCGGTGATACGTATCTTCGATGTCCCCAAACGGGCGAAGGCCGCAACCACACGTTCGATCTCGTCAAAGCTCAGCCAGTCTTTGGGTTCCTCGAAGTCGTGGAAACCCTGCGGCATGCAGTAGGTGCAGCGCAGGTCGCAGCGGTCGGTGACCGAGATGCGCAGATAATCGATGGAACGTCCGAAGCGATCTTGCATGATCTTCTTGCGTCCTCCTTTGGGCGCGCAAAACGAAACAGGCCGACGGAGTCGGCCTGTTCATATTTTCCTGGTCGGGGCGAGAGGATTTGAACCTCCGACCACTTGGACCCCATCCAAGTACGCTACCAGGCTGCGCTACGCCCCGAGGGCGCGGATTATAGCAGAGCGCCGGGCTTTCCTTGAAGCGGATTTATGCGATGTGCGAGATCACGCACGCAGGAACGAGACGATGTCGCGCAACTCGCGTTTGAACACCGCGGCATCGAACCCACCGGCAACAACCGGCAAGGCCTCTTCATGCCGGATGGCTTGCTGATCCAGGCGGCTGCGTGCGCCGCTGATGGTGAAACCTTCCTCGTACAGCAATTCGCGGATACGGCGGATGAGCAGGACTTCGTGGTGCTGGTAATAACGACGGTTGCCGCCGCGTTTCACCGGTTTGAGTTGGGTGAATTCCTGCTCCCAATAGCGCAGCACATGCGCCTTCACCCCGCACAGTTCGCTGACCTCACCGATGGTGAAGTAGCGCTTGGCCGGGATAGGCGGCAGATCGGAATTAGCTACGTGCTGTTCCATGATAGGTCTTTTCTACCATGCTCTTGAGTTTCTGGCTGGGATGGAACGTCACCACACGGCGTGCGGTGATCGGAATCTCCTCGCCGGTCTTGGGATTGCGCCCGGGACGTTGCGGTTTGTCGCGCAACTGGAAGTTGCCGAAGCCGGACAGCTTGACGCTCTCGCCCTGCTCCAGTTGCATGCGTATCTCCTCGAAGAACGCTTCCACCATGTCTTTCGCTTCGCGTTTGTTCAGGCCCACTTTTTCAAACAGCAGATCAGCCAGTTCCGCCTTGGTCAATGTCGTCATATTCTCCTCTTACATTCGCAACTGCGCGCCTTGGCCCTGCAATGCAGCAACCAGACACGACGTATTTTCTTCAATCTCGCTATCAGTCAAAGTTTTTTGAGTATCTTGCAATAACACACGGAATGCAAGGCTTTTTTTGCCTTGCTCCATGCCTTTGCCGCGGTACACATCAAACAAGGCCAACTCGACCACATTCGGCGCTTTTGCCGCCCACATCGCCTCCAGCAGCGATTGCACGGTAATATTTTCATCAACCAATACAGCAACATCGCGCCTGACCGGGGGAAACCTGGAGATATCAGCCTGTTTGGGAACGCCAATCTGGGTCAATGCCGCAAGTTCGACCTCGAACCACACCACGGCCTGCGGCAGATCGTATTGTTGCTGCCATTGCGGGTGCAATTCGCCCATCCAACCGATGGCACGCCCATCCAGCAGGATGCGCGCAGAACGTCCGGGATGCGAGGCCGGATAAGGCGCGGCTTGAAAACTCAGACTGCGCGGCGCGAACAAGGCTTCAACATCGCCCTTTACATCGAAGAAATCCACCGTGCGGGCGGGTGAGCCCCATTGTTCTGACGACGCTCCCCCGTAAGCCAGTCCGGCCAGACGCTCATTTTGGGTGTATGTGCCCGCTTCGGCAGCGAAACATCCGCCGATCTCGAACAAGCGCACACGCGGCTGCTTGCGCGCCAGATTGGTCCGCAGCGCTGCCAGCAATCCTCCCAGCAAGCTGCTGCGCATCACGCTCATCTGGCTGGCGATGGGGTTCTTCAACGCGACAGGCACCGTATTGGCACACAGGTCGCGCTCCCATTCGGCTTCCACGAAAGCGTAGTTGATGGTTTCCTGATAGTCGCGCAACACCATGGTCTGGCGCAGTTTTGCCAGCGGACGTTCGGCCTCGACCTGCGGCAGGATGCTCATGCGTGCCTGGATGGGAGCCGGCTGGATGTTCTCGTAGCCGTAAACACGCGCGACTTCCTCGACCAGGTCCTCTTCGATGGCGATATCGAAGCGGTAGCTGGGCGGCGTCACCGAGAACTCTTCACCCTGCTGTTGGAACTGCATGCCAAGGCGCGTCAGTATCTTTGCGATCTCTTCCGCTTTCAGCGCCACACCCAGCACGCGCAACACGCGCGAGGCACGCAGTCTGACCGGCGGACGCGCGGGCAGCTCACCCTGCGTTTCCGTCACCGCGCCGGCCTGCCCGCCGCAGATTTCGAGGATCAGTTGCGTGGCGCGGTCCAGCGCCACCTGTGTCGTGGCAAAATCCACGCCGCGCTCGAAGCGATATGAAGAATCGGAGCTGAAACCGAGACGGCGCGACTTGCCGACGATCACGCCGGGCACAAAGAACGCACTCTCCAGGAAGATATCGGTGGTCGCATCGTCGACCGCACTACCCGCGCCGCCCATCACGCCAGCCAGCGCGACCGGGCCCTTGCCGTCGGCGATCACCAGCATATCGTCCTGCAGGTCCACAACCTGTTCATTCAGCAGCTTCAAACTTTCGCCGGCACGCGCGAAACGCACCTCGATGTCACCGTTCAGTTTATTCAGGTCGAAGGCATGCAGCGGCTGCCCCAGCTCCAGTAGCACGTAGTTGGTCACATCCACCAGCGCACTGATGCTGCGCAGGCCGCAACGCTGCAGGCGCTGAACCATCCAGGCAGGAGTCGTCGCTTTGGCGTTCACACCCGAGATCACGCGCCCCGTGTAGCGCGGACAGGCTGCCGCGGCAGACAGCTTGACCTTGCGGCTTTCCTTGCCAGGTTGCTTGAAGGTGGCTTGCGGAAGCGCCTGCAACGCCGCACCGGTCAGCGCCGCCACTTCGCGCGCGATGCCGTTCAGCGACAGGCAGTCGCTGCGGTTAGGCGTGAGTTTGAGGGTGATCAGGTGATCGTCGAGATCGAGATGTTCGCGGATGCTCTGGCCAATCACCGCATCTTCCGCCAGCACCATCAGACCTTCGCTCGCTTCCGCCAGCCCGAGTTCCTTTTCCGAACACATCATGCCGAAGGAAGCGACGCCGCGCACCTTGGCCTGCTTGATCTCAATGCCGGGTAACTTGGCACCCACCAGCGCGCAGGGCGCTTTCATACCCACGCTCACATTGCCCGCGCCACACACGATGGTCAGCGGCTCGGCCTGGCCGACGTTCACCGTCAATACATTCAGACGATCGGCATCGGGATGTTTGTCTTTGCTCAGCACCTGCGCCACGACGACCTGCTCGAAGGCGGGCGCGACAGGAGTCATCTCCTCCACTTCCAGCCCGGCCATGGTCAACAGATGTGACAACTCCTCGCTGGTGAGCGAAGGGTTCACGAAGGTACGCAACCAGGATTCTGAAAATTGCATATCAGTTAAATTGTTTCAGGAATTGCAGGTCGTTCTCGAAGAACAGCCTGAGGTCGTTCACACCGTAGCGCAGCATGGCCAGACGCTCCACGCCCATGCCGAAGGCGAAACCGATGTATTTTTCGCTGTCGATGCCGACATGCTTGAGCACGTTCGGATGCACCATGCCGCAGCCGCCGATCTCCAGCCAGCCGCCCTTCCAGCTCATATCCATCTCGGCCGAGGGTTCGGTGAACGGGAAGAACGAGGGACGGAAGCGCACTTGCATGTCTTCGGTCTCGAAGTAGTTCTGCAGGAAATCGGCGATGACGCCCTTGAGGTCGGCGAAGCTGACCTTCTCGCCTACCCATAGGCCTTCGACCTGATGGAACATGGGCGAATGGGTGGCATCGGAATCCACGCGGTACACGCGTCCCGGCGCGATGATGCGGATGTCCGGCATGCTCGGCAGGTGCTTGTACTTCTCCATATGCGTCTGCATGTAGCGGATCTGGATCGGCGAGGTATGCGTGCGCAGCACATGCTGCTCGTCGATGTAGAAAGTGTCGTGCATGGCACGCGCCGGATGGTCGGCCGGGATGTTGAGCGCGGTGAAGTTGTAGAAATCGTTCTCGATCTCCGGGCCTTCCGCCACGTCGTAGCCGATGGAATGGAACAAGGTCTCGATGCGTTCCAGCGTACGGGTGACCGGATGCAATCCGCCCACTCCCGTGCCGCGTCCCGGCAAAGTCACATCCAACGACTCGGCTGCCAACTTGGCGTTCAAGGCACGATTTTGGATCGCTTCACGTTGCGCATTCAGCGCCGCTTCGATCTGCTGCTTGACCTGGTTGATGCGCGCACCGGCGGCCGGACGTTCCTCTGCTGAAAGTTTGCCCAAGCCCTTTAAGAGGCCGGTCAAGCTGCCTTCCTTGCCGAGATAACGCGCCTTGGCGTTCTCCAGCTCTGCCGCGTCTTCTATCGCGGCGAAGCTTTGCAGTGCGTCATCGAGAATTTTTTGTAGTTCTTGCATTTGTCTGGTTCTGAAACAAAAAAAGGAGGCATGACGCCTCCTTTTTTATGCAGCGCAATACTTACGCGCCGAGGCTGGCTTTGGCTTGTGCGACGATCTGCGAGAACGCAGCCTTGTCGAACACGGCCAAATCGGCCAGCACCTTGCGGTCGATCTCGATCATCGCCTTCTTCAGACCGTTCATGAACACGCTGTACGCCATGCCCTGCTCACGAGCAGCCGCATTGATACGCGCGATCCACAGGGTGCGGAACTGACGCTTGCGTTGACGACGGTCGCGGTAAGCATACTGACCAGCCTTCATCACCGCTTCTTTGGCGATGCGATAGACACTGTTGCGACGACCGCGGTAACCCTTGGCCTTGTCGAGAACTTTCTTATGGCGCGCGCGCGCCGTTACACCACGTTTAACTCTTGGCATTTTCTACTCCTTATGCGTAAGGCATCATGGCGCGAACGGACGCCGTGTTGGTTTCATGGACACCTGTAGAGCCACGCAGCTGACGCTTGTTCTTGGTGGTTTTCTTGGTAAGGATGTGGCGCTTGAACGCTTGACCGCGCTTGATGCTGCCACCGGCGCGGACGCTGAAGCGTTTTTTCGCACCGCTTTTGGTTTTCATCTTTGGCATAACGACTCCATTTATTTGATGACGCCGGGAGGTCCCTGACAGGAACACTTGAAAACCCGGAACCACTTGTACGGGACTCTTTTTACTGCCACCGCTGCGGCGAGTCCCTTGCTCCGCTGCGATGCAAAAACCTATTTCTTTCTCGGCCCGATCACCATCACCATCTGACGGCCTTCCATCTTCGGGAACTGCTCGACCATGCCATGTTCGTCCAGATCCGCCTTGATACGCTCGATCAGCTTCATGCCGATCTCCTGGTGCGCCATCTCGCGACCGCGGAAACGCAATGTGATCTTGGTCTTGTCGCCGTCGGCCAGGAATTTGATCAGGTTGCGCAACTTGATGTTGTAGTCGCCTTCATCCGTACCCGGACGGAACTTGATCTCTTTGATCTGAACCTGTTTCTGTTTAAGCTTGGCTTCGTGCTGTTTCTTGGCTTCCGCGTATTTGAATTTGCCGATATCCATGATCCGGCAAACGGGCGGTTCGGCCAAAGGCGCGATCTCCACCAGATCCAGTTCCGCTTCGTCCGCCATGCGCAGCGCTTCCGCAACTGCCACGACACCAAGCTGTTCTCCCTCCGCGCCGATGAGCCGCACCTGCGGTGCTGTTATCTGCTCATTGATACGCTGCGACTTATCCTGTGCTATTGCAATTTCTCCATTAAAAAATTAAACCGCGCCATCCGCGTGCAGTTCGGCATTCAAGCGCTGAATCAGCGCTTCCACCGACATCTGCCCAAGGTCTTCACCTGTTCGGGATCGCACGGCAACGAGACTTGCAGCCACTTCCTTGTCACCAATGATTAGCTGGTAAGGCAACTTCTGCAAGCTATGTTCGCGGATTTTATAGGTAATCTTCTCATTGCGCAAATCCGATTGCACCCTGAATCCGGATGCGCGCAGGGTTTCCGCCACTTTTCCGGCATATTCCTCCTGCGCCTGAGAGATATTCATCACCACCATCTGCACCGGCGCCAGCCATAAAGGCAGGGCGCCAGCATGGTTTTCCACCAGAATACCGATGAAACGCTCCAAAGAACCCAGGATCGCCCGGTGCAGCATCACCGGCACCTTGCGGCTGTTGTCCTCGTCAACAAACTCGGCGCCCAGACGTCCCGGCATGGAAAAGTCCACCTGGATGGTGCCGCATTGCCAGGAACGGCCAATCGCGTCCTTGATGTGGAATTCGATCTTTGGGCCGTAAAAAGCGCCTTCTCCTGGCAATTCCACCCATTCCATGCCAGAAGCGCGCAAGGCAGCGCGTAAAGCTTCCTCGGACTTGTCCCAAATTTCATCGGAACCGACCCGGCTTTCCGGGCGCAGCGCCAGTTTCACCACCACGTCGTTGAAGCCAAAATCCTTGTAGACCTTCAGCACCAGCGCGTTGAAGGCTGTCACTTCGGATTCTATCTGGCCTTCGGTACAGAAGATGTGACCATCGTCCTGCACGAAACCGCGCACCCGCATCAGACCATGCAGACCACCGGACGGCTCGTTGCGATGGCAGGAGCCGAATTCGCCGTAGCGCAGCGGCAACTCACGGTAGGAACGCAGGTCGGCATTGAACACCTGCACGTGGCCGGGACAATTCATCGGCTTGATCGCGTAGTCGTGCTTCTCCGACTCGGTGGTGAACATGTTGGCCTTGTAGTGTTCCCAGTGGCCGGATTTCTCCCACAGCACGCGATCAATGATCTGCGGGCAGCGGATCTCCTGGTAGCCGTTATCGCGGTAGACACTGCGCATGTACTGCTCGATCACCTGCCACATCGCCCAGCCCTTGGGATGCCAGAACACCATGCCCGGCGCCTCGTCCTGCATGTGGAACAGGTCGAGCAGCTTGCCCAGCTTGCGGTGGTCGCGCTTCTCCGCCTCTTCCAGACGCACCAGATAGGCGTCCAGGTCTTCTTTCTTCGCCCAGGCCGTGCCGTAGATACGCTGCAGCATCTCGTTCTTCGAGTCGCCGCGCCAGTAGGCCCCGGCCACCTTCATCAGCTTGAACGCCTTGAGCTTGCCGGTCGAAGGCACGTGCGGGCCGCGGCACAGGTCGGTGAATTCGCCCTCGCTGTACAACGACACATCCTGATCGGCCGGGATCGCCGCGATAAGTTCGGCCTTGTACTTCTCGCCCAGCGACGTGAAGTAAGCCACCGCTTCGTCGCGCGTCACAACCTTGCGCGTCACCGGCAGGTCCTTCTTGGCCAGTTCCGCCATGCGCTTCTCGATGGCGGTCAGGTCTTCCGGGGTAAAGGGGCGCGAATAGGCGAAGTCATAATAGAAACCGTTCTCGATCACCGGACCGATGGTCACCTGTGCCTCAGGGAACAGTTCCTTCACCGCATAGGCCAGCAGGTGCGCGGTGGAGTGACGAATCAGGTCGACACCGTCGGCATCCTTGTCGGTGATGATGGCCAGCTTGGCATCGGCGGAGATCAGGTGCGAGGTATCCACCAGCACGCCGTCGACCTTGCCCGCCAGCGCGGCACGCGCCAGACCGGCGCCAATGCTCTGCGCGACCTCGGCTACAGTCACGGGATTGGGATAACTGCGTTGCGAACCATCCGGTAGGGTAATGACAGGCATTTCGTCCACTCTGCTAAAAACAAATGCGGCGACCGCCGCACTTCATATTTCAAAGGCGCAACCCTGCACCAAACGGGCGCGAAGTATAGCGCAACTCACTCCGCCATGCCGAGGTAGGCGATCAGTGCGTCCAGGGTGAACACGAACAGCAGGCTTTGCAGCACGGCGCGAATGGCGACTTTGGGCACCTCGGTCACCGAGGGCTGGGCTTGCATGCCGTTGTAGCAGGAGATGGTGGAGATGGCGAGGCCGAACAGGCAGCCCTTGAAAGCGACCACGGCGAATTCGGCCAGCTTGACGGTCTGCAGGAAACGTCCGACCTGATCGAGATAGGAGACATTCTGGAACATGGCGCTGATCGCCAACCCGCCGCCGATGGCGACGACCTGGAAGTAGATGGTGAGCGCCAACACCGCCAGCGTCACGCCGAAGATGCGCGGCACCAGCAAGTAGTCTTGCGGAGGGATGCCCATGCGGCTCAGGCTGGTCATCTCGTTGCGCGTCTTCATCAGCGCCAGCTCGGAGGCGATGGCGGCGCTGCTGCGCGCGATGATGATGATGGCGGCGAACAGCGGGCCGACTTCGCGCACCACGGTCCAGATCAAGATCTTCACCGTCAGCTCGCTGTCGCCGCCGACCAGCGAGGTGATCTGGGTGATGACCAGCGCACCGCTGAGCAGACCGAACACGGCGACGATGCCCAGGGCTTCGACGCCGGTGAAGAATATCTGGCGATGGAACACTGCGTTGACAGGGGCGATGCGCAGCACGCGCATATGGGTGAAGGCGTACCACAGCAATCGTAGCGCGCCGGACACCGACTCGCGCATCTGCGTCATCTTCAGCACTGCCACCATTCTGTTCCAGAGTGCAGCCATCAGCTCTCAGCCAGCAGGGGCGGCTTCCAGCCGTAGACGTGGAGCATGCCGCCTTTCACGCTCTGTTCGCCGCAATCGTTCAGGCCGCCGGAGTGCTCGACCGCTTTTGCCACGGCGGCCGTACACACCACGGGATAGCTCAGGGTCTTGGTGAGATCTTCCAGCTTGGCGGTGAGACTGACCGCATCGCCGATAACTGTGTATTCGTGCCGCAAGGCGGAACCGATATGACCAATGACGACCTCGCCCACATGCAAAGCGATACCGATCTCAATCGGCGCGATGCCCTTCTCCTGCAGCCGCGCATTGACATGGCGCAGGCGCAGCAACATCTCCTGTGCCGCTTCCAGCGCGTTCTTCTCCGGGCATTCCAGCACCTGCGGTGCGCCGAAGAACGCCATGATGCCGTCGCCGATGAACTTGTCCACTGTGCCCCTGTGCTGGTGGATGGCAACGGTCATGTCCGAGAAATAATCATTGAGCAAAGCGACCACTTCCTGCGGCGGACGGTTCTCGCTGCGCGCACCGAAGTCGTGGATATCGGCGAACAGGATGCACAGACGGATACGCGCCCCGTCCAGCCCGGAATGGATGTTGCCCGCCATGATCTCCTGCAGCACTTCCTGGCTGACGTAGCTGCCGAAGGTGACGCGCAACCAGTTGCGCTGTTGCACAGCCTGCACGCCTGCATAAGCCAGCCGTGCCAGGAAAGCGAAGAGTCCGGCAAACAATATCCCACCGGCCGGCAGATACACGCCGCCCCCGAGCAACCAGGTGGAGGAAAGCAACAGCAACAGCGGGAAAACGAGCACTGCCGCTAGCTTGAGCCAGCCGATGCGGCCCAGCCAGAAAAGCGCAGCACACAATGTCAGCAACAGCACAATACGACTGTCGATTTCACGAATCAAACCGCCATCCAACATGGAACGCAGCATCTGCGCCTGCATCAACACACCGGGAACGCGGTTCCGGAACGGATCCCATGCCGCCAGTGGCACGGGCGAGTTGACCCGTTCTGCCAGCGACGAGACGACGCCCAGCATCACCGGCTTGCCGCCGAAGGTACGCACCAGCTGTTCAGTATTCGAATGCGCCTGCCATTCCAGCACTTTGTCGAAAGGGATGTATTCGAACTTCTCGCCCGCGGCAAAATCCACCATCCCCGGCCCCATGCGCACACCGCTCAGGTGGGCGGCCATCTTGTCGACGAACATCGTTCCCTGCGCGTTCACCGTGCACATGTTCGGGTCGAAACGGCGCACCAGACCGTCGTCGTCCGCACAGACCAGCACCGACCCCAGCGTGTCACCGCCGGAAGCGGTGACGAACGGCTCGTAGACGTTGCGGAAGACGCCACTGACCTCCACCGTCTGCGCCAACACCAGCGGCACCTGCGCCTGGGCTGTGCGCAGGCCGTTCAGCAGCCCCTGGTCGTACTGCGGGATCAGAAACTCGTAGGAACGCGCCGGCAACACGATATCCAGACCGAGCACAGCCGGCTTGGCGACCGCCATCGCCTGCAGGAACTTGCCCAGATGCGGATGCCACAGGGCGAAAGGTTCCTTGAATGCCTTATAGGAAGCGTCGTCGATGCCGACGATGACGACATCGTTCTGCACCGGATGCGCATCGTAACGGTGCAACAGGGCGAACTGGTCATCCAGCAGCTTGCGGTTCAGCCACTCGCCCGTATGGGAGACATGCAACGATACCGCCACCAGCAGGCAGACGAACAAGCCAAGCAGCATTCTGACTTTGGGGTCGTGCAGCCGTTTCAGCGTCTCCATCGCGCCCTCACTTCAGCGCTGTCGCGGCGATGCGTGCCGCACGGTCGCGGCATTGCACCGCAAGTTCTGCCTGCCCCAGCTTCTCGTGCGCCTGTGCCGACAGCAGCAGATCCTGGCGTATCTTCTCCGGCAGGCCAAGCGACTTGTCGATCACCAGCGCCTCTTCGGTCAGGTTCAATGCGGCAACAGCCTCGTTCTTCATCAGCCTGGCCGACGCCATCAGCCGCAGCGCGTTGGCGCGCTCCAGCGGCACATCGCTGTTCGCCGAAAGTGCACGCTCGCTCAACTGCAGGGCCTTGTCGGCGTCATTCGCGCGCAGGGCAATACCGGCACGCACGTTGTCGATCACGCCGGCGATGCGGCAATCCGATTCGCAGAAGGCTACCGCCTTGTCCGCCCAGAGCGTGGCGCCCGCCGTGTCGTTCTCCTGCAAGCGCAACAGGGCTTTCTGCACCGCCGCTTCGGCCAGATGAGCCGGCGCATAGCGCAATGCCTTGTCTTCCAGCAGATGGTCGAGCAGGCGTTGAGTCAGCGCGGTCTTGCCCAGCACCTGGTTCACGCGCGCAAGATTGAGTGTGTTGATGGCGATGCCGCTCTCGTTCTCGATGGCAACGTCGATCTGCAGGGCCTGTTCGTAGAGGGTCGCGGCAGCCTGATACTCGCCGCGCTGGAAAGCGCGCTGGCCGCGCTGGTTGAATTCGGTCGCCTGTTCCAGCCGCGCACTGCGAACCTCGTCCACAGTGCCACAGGCGGTCAGCAACACGAGGCTGCACAGGATCGAGACGGTTGAACGGGTGCCCAAAGCTATCCTCCCGTCACGGCTGCGGCGGCGCGACGTAACCGTCCACCGGCAGAGATTGTTCCTCGGGCGCGGTGAACAGGCTGTTGAGCAGCCAGGATCTCTTCACGCCGCCCAGCGTCTCCTGACCATCCTGCACCAGCGCATTGGCGTTGCGCACCAGCGAAGGGATCTCGCCGGCGGAATCATTGGTGATCTTCTTGATATCGGCGGTTGCCGCTTGCACGTTGTCCAGTGTGGTATCGGCCTTGTCCACCAGCTTGGGGATGGCCTTGTCCAGCGTCTCCATGCTGGAATTGATACGCTCCATCGCCTTGTTGCCGTTGGCGCCAAGCTGGGTGTACTCATTCACTGTCTGGCGGAAAGTGCCCGATGCCTGGTTCAAGTTCTTCAGCGTCTGCTGGATGTCACCAGAAGAAGTGATCTGGTGGATATCGCTCAGGATGGGCTGCAACTGAGCAGCCAGATTCTCGACCACCGTGCTGGCATCCTGCCCGCGCTCGAATTCCAGCACGCTGTTCTGCCTCACCTGTTTGACCTGCTGCGAGCCGGGAATGATCTCCACCACACTCTCGCCGACCAGTGCTTCCTTGACCAGTCTGGCTTTGGCGTCTTGCCCGATCAGGTGCACGTATTCGTCGTCCAGCGACACCTTCACGCGCACCGTGGCATTGGGCTCCATATTGATCTCTTGCACGCTGCCCACTTTGAAGCCGATGAACTTGACCGCCATGCCCTTGCTCAACCCCTGCGCATTGGGCGTGAAGAAATAGATCGCGGTGCTGCGGCTGAAATAATCCTGTTTGGCAGCAATCATCGCCAGCACCAGCAGCATGACGGCGATCGCGCCCAGCATGAAGCGCTTTGTGCGCGTCTCCATGCTCAGCAATCTCTGGTTGTAATTGGGCAACTTCATGTCGAATGTCTTTTTATAACTGGATCACGAGCTGCTTCGGATTGTCCTTGTCGCGGTATTCCTCGAAACTCACCAGTACCGATGTCCGGAACGGGAAGTATAAACGGAATACCTTGTCGAATATGACCGCCCGCGCCAGTTCCTTGCGCGACAGACCTTCCAGCATGGAATCGTAAATGATCAGTTCGGGGCCCATCAGCATGGCGCGCACGAAGCCGACCAGCCGTTTCTCGTACAGCGACAACTGGTCCGGCAGCTTGAGCAGCAACTCGGACACCGCCGCCTCGCCCTCCAGACCGCACTGCTCCAGCAGCTGCGCCACGTTGTCTTCGAGTCTCCCGGCGACCTCGATGCCATGATACTGCACCGGCAGGACGATGTTCTCCCACACGCGCAGGTTGCTGATCAGGCCGCCGTTATGCGGCACGATGACCACGCCCGTCTGCTCGCCCAGATTCTTGAGCAAGGCGGAACGCTGGGATTCTGAACGTACGACGAGGCAATAGGAATAGCCCGATTGCAGCAGGGCCTGGGTACCTTCTTCTCCATGCAGGCTCAATGTGAACATGGCATTTCTCGGAAGAACTGACGGGAGATTCGGGAAATTGGTAGGCGCGATTGGACTCGAACCAACGACCCCCACCATGTCAAGGTGGTGCTCTAACCAGCTGAGCTACGCGCCTGTAAAAGGACGCGCATTGTAACCGAACAGGTCGGGAGCGCCAAGGGATTAATGCAGATTAGTACTGAGCGGAGGCGTAGTTCTCGAATCTGGTGTATTCCCCGCGGAAGGTGAGTTCGACCTTGCCAATGGGGCCGTTACGCTGTTTGCCGATGATGATCTCGGCCTTGCCCTTGTCCGGGGTATCGGGGTTGTAGACTTCGTCGCGGTAGATGAACAGGATCAGGTCGGCATCCTGCTCGATAGCGCCGGATTCGCGCAAGTCGGACATCACCGGGCGTTTGTTGGGGCGCTGCTCCAGACTCCGATTGAGCTGCGAAAGGGCGATCACCGGCACATGCAGCTCCTTGGCCAGCGATTTCAGTGAACGCGATATCTCGGAGATCTCGGTCGCACGGTTCTCGCTCGCCTTGCCGGAGGGAGAAGACATCAACTGGATATAGTCGATCACGATCAGGCCGAGCCCGCCATGCTGGCGGCTCAAGCGCCGGGCGCGCGAACGCAGTTCCAGCGCGTTCAGACCGGCAGTCTCGTCGATGAAGATGGGCGCATCGTTCAGTTGCCCCAGCGCGTGGGTCATGCGCGACCAGTCGTCGTCTTCCAGACGTCCGGTGCGCAGGTTGTGCTGGTTCAGGCGGCCGACCGAACCGATCATACGCATCGCCAACTGCGTTCCGCCCATTTCCATACTGAAGATGGCGACCGGCTTGTTCGATTCCAGCGCGACGTTCTCGGCGATATTGATGGAGAACGCCGTCTTGCCCATACTCGGGCGTCCAGCGACGATGATGAGATCACCGGGTTGCAAGCCCGAGGTCATGCGGTCCAGATCGGTGAAGCCGGTGGCGATACCGGTGACATCGCTGGCGTTGTCGCGCCCGTACAGGGTCTCGATGCGCTCGACCACCTGTGTCAGCAGCGGCGGGATGGCGGTAAACCCGGCACGCCCACGTTCTCCCTGCTCGGATATCTCGAACACACGACTCTCTGCCTCGTCCAGCAACTGGCCGGCATCACGACCACCGGGGTTATAGGCGCTGGTGGCGATCTCGCTGCCCACTTCGACCAGTTTGCGCATGATGGCGCGTTCACGCACGATCTCGGCATAGCGGCGAATATTTGCGGCAGACGGCACGTTCTGCGCCAGCGTACCCAGATAGACCAACCCGCCCGCCTTCTCCAGTTCAGCGTTGCTCTCCAACGACTCAGCGACGGTAATGACGTCGACGGGTTTGGCATGTTCGTTCAGACGCCCGATGTGGCGCCAGATCAGGCGATGTTCGTGGCGATAAAAATCATGTTCACTCAACAGATCCGTGACTTTGTCCCAGGCGCTGGTATCCAGCAGGATGCCACCCAGCACCGACTGTTCCGCCTCGACGGAATGCGGCGGCAGCTTGATGGCTTCGAGCTGGGAATCGACGGCAGGGGCGGAAAAGTTTTGCATGATGTGACCGCAAAATTCGGGAAGGAGATTCTACACTTTTCAGAAAACAAAAAAGGGCTGTCGCCAGCCCTTTTTCTTAACTACATGACAACGCTGGATTACTGTTCGCCCAGCACCGAGATCGTCACGTTCACGACCACGTCCGGATGCAGCGCGATGCTGATCGGATGATCGCCGATCTGCTTCAGGTGACCGGTGTCCATGCGCACTTGGCCCTTTTCGACCTGATGCCCTTGTGCCACCAGTGCGGCTGCGATGTCCGCATTGGTCACGGAACCGAACAGCTTGCCGTCCACGCCGGCCTTTTGCACGATCTGCACGGTCAGGCCGTCCAGTTTGGCACCGCGTGCCTGTGCATCGACCAGCTTAGCTGCTTCAGCCGCTTCCAGCTCGGCACGACGTGCCGCGAAGTCCGCCACGTTGTGTTCCGTCGCACGCTTGGCTTTGCCTTGCGGGATGAGGAAGTTGCGCGCGAAACCGTTTTTCACTTTGACCACGTCGCCCAGCTGGCCGAGGTTGATCACTTTTTCCATCAGGATAACTTGCATGGTCTACTCCTTAGTGCAGATCGGTGTAAGGCAGCAACGCCAGGAAGCGTGCGCGCTTCACCGCTACGCTCAGTTGGCGCTGGAAGCGGGTCTTGGTACCGGTGATACGTGCCGGGATCAGCTTGCCGTTCTCGGTGACGAATTCCTTGAGGATGTTGATGTCCTTGTAATCCACTTCCGCGATCTTCTCGGCGGTGAAGCGGCAGAATTTGCGGCGCTTGAACAGCTGACGCGAAGCGTTGTTCTTCTTGTCATCTTTCTTTTTAAATACACGAGCCATGTTGTGCTCCTCTATCTCAATGTAACGTTATCAATGTGCAAAACCAGCTGCGCGATCTTGAGGCTGCGCTGCGCCAGGAAACCTTCGGCTCTCACCGTCTGGCTGGGTTGCAAACGGCTGACTTGCTGTGCCGCTTCGCCCAGTGCCAGTGCCGGTACCACACACTGAACCTGGCGTTGCATCCCTGCTTCCTGCTGCATCGAGGTGTGGCGCAATTTAAACGCCACTCTCGCCAAACCTGCCGGGGTGTATCTCAAGCCTTCCGACTCGATCACTTCCCCTTCGATCACACAACGGTTGCTGCTCAATCCTTGCTTACGCTGCCGCTGCCGGAGCTTCTGCTGCCGGAGCCGGTGCTGCTGCATCGCTGCCGAACGAACGCGACTTCTCTTCCTTCATCATGGCGGAAGGCACTACAACAGCAGCCTTGGTCTTGATGGTCAGGTGGCGCAGTACGGCATCGTTGAACTTGAATGCGTGCTCGAGTTCGTCCAGCGTGGGCTGGTCGACTTCGATATTCATCAGCACATAGTGTGCCTTGTGGATCTTCTGGATCGGGTATGCCAGCTGGCGGCGGCCCCAGTCTTCCAGACGGTGGATGTGACCGTTCTTGCTGGTCACCAACGTGCGATAACGCTCAACCATCGCGGGCACTTGCTCGCTCTGATCGGGATGCACGATAAATACGATTTCGTAGTGTCGCATTACATCTCCTTGTGGATTAAAGCCCCCCGACATTGATGGACGGTGGAGCAAGGGTAAAAACTCCCTTTTTCAGGGAGGGGCGCATTATAGGGATATTCGGCGGCGCGTCAAGCCTAAGCCATTAATCTGCCGCAAGAATGCGCAGCGGCGGACGCAACGTCAATTTGCGGGTCGCCAGCCATCCGGCCAGCATCACCACCGCCATGCCGCCGAGCACTCCGATGACCCAGACCGAAAGGTTGGCCTGGTAAGGTATCTCCAACACGAAACGCCCCAGCATCCAGCCCAGCAGCACCGCTCCTGCCGCCGCGAACAGCCCGCTCAGACCACCCAGCACGGCGAATTCGGACAAGTGCAGGCTGCGCAGGTAACGGCTGTCCGCCCCCAGCGTGCGCAGGATGGCAGCCTCGTGGCTGCGCTCGTCCTGTGTGGCCAGCAACGCGGCGTACAGCACGGCCAACCCGGTCAACAGGGTGAACAGGAACACCGCGCTCACGGTCTGTGCAATCTGGTCCATGATGCCGCGCACTTGTGCGATTACCGCGCCGGTGTCGATCAGCAGGATGTTGGGAAAGGCACGAGATAACTCATCCCCGGCGCGCACTTTGTCCGGGGGCAGATAGAAGCTGCTCAGATAGCTGGCGGGAAAATCCTGCAGCAGTTCCGGCGTGGCGATGACGAAGAAGTTCACCCGCATCGAATCCCACTGCACCTTGCGCAGACTGGTGACTTTGGCCGAAAAGCTGCTGCCCGCTACGTCGTAAGTCAGCATGTCGCCTAGATGGATGCCCAGTGTCTTGGCAATACCCTCCTCGACCGAAAGCTCACCCGTGCCGTTCTTCTCCCACCATTTCCCGGACACCAGCTCGTTCCATACCGGCATCTGCTCCATATAAGAGAGATTGAACTCGCGCTCCACCAGCGAACGCGCGCGCGGATCGGGATAGCTGTCACCGCTGATAGCGCGCTCATTGATGGCGACCAGCCTGCCGCGCACCATCGGTTGCAACTCGGGCGCAGGCAATGACTGGCGCAGAAAGAAGTCCCGCACCGGCTGGACCTGATCGGACTGGATGTTCACCACGAAACGGTTGGGCGTATCCGGCGGCAATTTGCCCTGCCAGGCTTCCAGCAGATCGGCGCGCACCAATGTCAACACCAGCAAGGCCATGCCGCCCAGACTCAGCGCCACCACCTGCACCGCCGCGCTGCGGCCGTGGCGGGCGAGATTATTAAAAGCATGCCGCCATTGCGACTGAAAGTAGTACGAGTTGCGCGCCAGACCGTGCAGCAGCAACCAAGCCAGCCAGCCGAACACCAGCAGGCCAGCCAGCAAACCGCCCAGTACCGCGAGCCCCAGTTTCAGCGAACCGGCATGCCACAGGAACAGCAGTGCCAGCACAGCGACAGCCAGTCCGTAGATCAACCAGCCGCTGATCTCGGGTGAACCCATCTCGCGGCGCAACACGCGCAATGGCGACACACTGCGCAATTGCAGCAAGGGCAGGAAGGCGAAGCCGAGCAACAAGGCAAAGCCGCTGGCGGCCGCTTTGAGCAAGGGCAACACACCCGGTTGCGGCAGGCTCGCCTCGCGCATGGCAGCGATGCTCTCGACCAGCAGCGCCTGTGTGGCATAACCCAGCAAGCCGCCAAGCAGCACCGCCAGCACGCCCAGCAGAATGAATTGATACAGGAACAGCCACAGCACCTGCCCCTGCTGCGCGCCGAGGCAACGCATCACCGCGCAGCCGTCCAGATGGCGCAACACGAAACGCCGCGCCGCGAGTGCCATCGCGGCACCCGCCAGGATCGCTGCTGTCAATGCGGCAAGCCCGAGGAAGTGTTCGGCACGCTCCAGCGCTGTGCGTATCTCGGGACGCGCATCGCGCACGTCCTCCATCTTTTCGTTGCCGGAAAGTTTGCCCTCCAGCTCGGCGCGCAGTGCCTTCACCTGGACGGTGTCACCCGCAATCATCAGACGATACGAGAGGCGGCTGCCTTGCTGCAGCAGACCGGTGGACGCCAGATCGGCATCGTTCATCAATACGCGTGGCGCAAAACTGGAGAAACCGATGGACTGGTCGATGTCCTTCACGACGATCGCGGCCACGGTGAATCGCCGCGCGCCTATCCCCACCTCTTCCCCCGCCTGCACATCGAGTCGGCGCAGCAGACGCTCGTCCGCCCACACCGTGCCGCGTGCGGGAATGGCCTGCGCCGCATGCACGCTGCCGTCATCGATCTCGATCTTGCCGCGCAAGGGATAGCCCGCCTCCACCGCCTGTATCTCGCTCAGCGACACCTGTTCGCCGTGCGCCACCATGCTGGGAAAGGTACGGCTCTGCACCACCTGCAAGCCGCGCGCCTCCGCGGCTTTGCGATAGGCGGGAGAAAAAGGTCTGGTGGAAGTGATGCGCAGATCGGCCCCGATCAGGCTCTGCGCCTGCTGCTGCAAGGCTTGGCGCACACGGTCGGCGAACAGGCCGACGGTGGCAAGGCTGCCCACCGCCAACACCAGCGCCAGCAACAGCACGCGCCATTCCCCGGCGCGCCAGTCGCGGCGCAGAAGATTGAGGGATAAGCGAAGGAGATTCATGGCGCCACTTTCATATCCGCCGAATGTGGCACGTCGTCATTCAGTCTTTGCCGAACAGATCGCGGCTGTACACCTTGTCCGCCACATCGCGGATGTCGTCGGTGATGCGGTTGGCGACGATGACATCGGACAACTGTTTGAACTGCGCCAGGTCGGTGATGACTTTGGAGTGGAAGAACTCGACCTCATGGAGCGCCGGTTCGTACACGATGACTTCGACACCCCTGGCCTTGATGCGCTTCATGATGCCCTGGATGCTGGATGAGCGGAAATTGTCCGAGCCGCTCTTCATCACCAGACGGTGGATGCCAACGACCTTGGGATTGCGTTTGAGGATGCTGTCGGCCACGAAATCCTTGCGCGTGGTGTTGGACTCGACGATGGCATGGATGAGGTTCTGTGGCACATCCTGGTAGTTCGCCAGCAATTGCTTGGTGTCCTTGGGCAGGCAATAGCCGCCGTAACCGAACGAGGGGTTGTTGTAGTGGTCGCCGATGCGCGGATCGAGGCTGACGCCCTGAATGATCTGCTTGGTATCCAGGCCATGCGTGGCCGCATAGGTGTCCAGCTCGTTGAAGTAGGCGACGCGCATGGCCAGATAGGTGTTGGCGAAGAGCTTGATCGCTTCGGCCTCGGTGGAATCGGTGAACAGCACCGCAATATCCTGCTTGATCGCGCCCTGTTTGAGCAGGTTGGCAAAGGTCTCGGCGCGTTTGGAGCGCTCACCGACCACGATGCGCGAAGGATACAGGTTGTCATGCAAGGCGCGGCCTTCGCGCAGGAACTCGGGCGAAAAGATGAGGTTGTCGCACTTCATCTGTTCCCTGAGCTTGGTGGTGTAACCGACCGGAATGGTCGACTTGATAATCATCACTGCCTGCGGATTGATACCCTGCACATCCCTGATCACCGCCTCGATGGATTTGGTGTTGAAGTAGTTGGTCTCGGGATCGTAATCGGTCGGGGTGGCGATGATGACGTATTCCGCACCGGTGTAGGCTTCGCGCTTGTCCAGCGTGGCCTTGAAGTTCAGCTTCTTGTGCGCCAGATAGTCCTCGATCTCCACGTCCTCGATGGGCGACTGCTTGCGGTTGAGCATCTCCACCTTTTCCGGGACGATGTCGATGGCCACGACTTCATTGTGCTGGGCCAGCAGCATGGCGTTGGAGAGACCGACATAGCCGGTTCCGGCGATTGCGATTTTCATGGTTTTCTTATCCAAAAAAACAGAATTGAATTAGGCGACAGGCCGATTTTCACGGCCCTGCATTAAATTTTTTCGATCCGGCCCATTATGCCGCAACCCTTCACCGCGCCGCAAACGCGCCAGGCCAGGCTGTGTGATTCGGGCAAATCAGTGACTGCCTGCTTGCACCTTACCGGCCGCCAGTCGCAACTGCTTGCCGCAACGGCGCGCCAGCGCCTCGTCGTGCGTGACCAGGATCAGGGTCGTACCCTGGGCGCGGTTGAGTTCCAGCATAAGCTCGATGACCTGTGCGCCGGTAGCCGCATCCAGATTGCCGGTAGGCTCATCGGCAAAGAGTATCCGGGGCCGGGTGACGAAGGCGCGCGCCAGCGCCACGCGCTGCTGCTCGCCGCCGGAGAGGTGCTTGGGCAGGTGATGGGCGCGGGCACTCAGACCGACTTGCTGCAACGAGTCGACAGCGCGCTGCCGCGCGTCTTTGGCGCCGGCGAGTTCCAACGGCAGCATCACGTTCTCCAGCGCGTTCAGTGCGGGCAACAACTGAAAGGACTGGAACACGAAGCCCGCCAGTTCACCGCGCAGTCTTGCGCGCCCATCCTCGTCCAGCGCGAAAAGATCGGTGTCATTCAGTCGTACACTGCCCCCGCTCGGTATATCCAGACCGGCCAGCAAGCCGAGCAGAGTGGACTTGCCCGAGCCGGATGCGCCGACGATCGCCAGGCTCTCTCCCGCTTCCACCTCAAAACTGACGTCATGCAGGATCACGAGCGGGCTGTCGCCGCTCATCACCTGTTTGGTCAGACCTGTTGCTTGTACGATCACTGCCATGAAGTTGTTTCCCCGATCGGTTTTCACTCGGCGACAGTTTATCAGTCGCAGCCGATATTTCAGGGGACGATTTGGCGGCGGGATCATTGCAGAAGGATGTGACACCCGACTGCCGCTGTAGAATGCCGCATCCCAGCACCCTCAGCCGCATCGCGATGCGTCATCCACATCTCGTCGTTTCCATCACCGGCCACGGCTTCGGCCACGTCGCACAGACTGCGCCGGTCCTGAACCTGTTGCACGAGCGCTTGCCACAGTTGCGACTCACCATACGCTCCTCTGTCCCGCTTGGTCACCTGCGTTCGCGCATCCATGCGCCGTTCGACCATCTGCCCAGCGAGGGCGACATCGGCATGGTGATGTCCTCGGCCCTAGACGTGCGCATCGAGGAGAGTCGCACGGCTTACCGCGAGTTCCATGCCGACTGGGAGACGCGGGTAGCGCGGGAAGCACGGTTGTTGCGCGAACTCGGCGCTGACGCCGTGTTCTCCAATGTTGGCTATCTGCCACTGGCCGGGGCACAGCGGGCGGGCATCGCCAACGCCGCACTGTGTTCGTTGAACTGGTTTGACATCTACCATCATTACACGCACGACGACGAAACTGCTGCGCAGATACATGGCTGTTACGCCGGCGCAGATGCCTTCCTGCGCGCCACACCCGGCATGGCGATGGAAACTTTACCCAATCTGACTCCAGTTGCTCCCATCGCGGCAGTGGGCGAGAACCGGCGCGATGAACTGGGCCGCCACCTGAAACTCGCGATGGATGAGAAACTTGTTCTGGTGAGCATGGGCGGCATCGCCAGCCGTCTGCCGATGGAATGCTGGCCACATATCGATGGCGTGCGCTGGCTGGTGCAGGAAACCTGGCAAGTGAAACATCCCGATTCCGTCGTGCTGGAGTCACTGCCGATGGGGTTCAGCGACCTGCTCGCCAGCAGCGATGCACTGCTCTGCAAACCCGGCTACGGCAGCTTCGTCGAAGCCGCTTGCAGCGGCACACCCGTGCTTTATGTCGACCGCCCGGACTGGCCGGAAGCGCCGGCACTGGCGGAATGGCTGCATCGACACGGCGTCTGTCGCGAGGTCTCGCGCGAACAATTGCAGAATGGCGATCTCCGGAAAACCCTGTTTGAACTGCCGAGTCCGCCCCTGCCCTCTCCGCCGCTTCCGGGCGGTACCGCCCAGACCACTAGCTGGCTGATGGATTGGCTCTCCTCATTCGGGTGATTGATTTCAGCAGCCTTGCACGGCAGGATGACGACCGTCATCAACTTCCCGATTGCCCACCATGATCGAATACATCTTTTTCGATGCCGGACTGCGCGACAAGTTCGTCAGCTATGCCAGACAGCATGACGTGCCCTGCAACGCCATCGAGGACAATCTGGGACTGGTGGTGGAAGTCTCCGAGGACATCCCCGAAGAAATGACGGACAAACTCGAGGAATATTACGAGGCGCTGGAAGACGAACAGACCAGCATGAGCAAGTCAGAAGGCGATCTAAAACGTCTGGCCGGATTTCGCTTCACTCTGCCGAACGGGGAATCACGCATGCTGCCGCTGCAGACCGACATGGCGAACCGCCTGCTGGTGCACTTCACCCTGGCCGAGATCCAGGCGCTGTTTGACAGCGTGGCGCGCTGCACGCTGGAGCCGAACGACGAACGCCTGTGCCACATACTTGCCGCACAGGAAAAGGATGATTGAACCGCAGCTTCACGCGAACAAAAAAGCCCGCGCAAGCGGGCTTTTTTGTTCATGACATGGAAGATCAGTGGTGGTGACCGCCGTCGCCGTGCACATGCCCGTGCGACAATTCTTCTGCCGAGGCCGCGCGCACACCGGTGACCACGCCGGAGAAGATGAGCGTCTTGCCTGCCAGCGGATGGTTGCCATCCACGGTAACTTCGTCGTCGGTGACTTCGGTGACGGTGTAGAGCATGAAGTCTTCGTCATCGTCGCCTTCCGCGCCGCCTTCGAACTGCATACCGACCGCCACATCCGCCGGAAACATGCCGCGCGGCTCGGCGCGCACGAGATCGTGCTCGTATTCGCCAAATGCGTCATCCGGGGCCATGGTGACAGAGAACTTGTCCCCCAGCGCTTTGCCGTGCAGCGCTTCTTCTACGATCGGAAAGATGCCGTCGTATCCGCCGTGCAGATAGCTGATGGGCTCGTTGTTCTTCTCCAGCAGTGCGCCGCCGGCATCGGTCAGTTCGTAGGTCAGCGAGACGACGGAGTTCTTTTCGATCTTCATTTCATTTCCTTTATCAATTTAATAATCTCCTGCGCGTGTCCGTGAGCATGGACGCCGTACAGGACATGGCGCAGCTTGCCTGTTTTGTCGATGATGAAGGTGGAACGCTGGATGGCGAGTTTCTTCTGCCCCTCCATACTTCGACCTTGCTCAGTACAGGCTTCCTTCTCGTACAACACACCGTACTTCTTGCAGATACGTCCGTCGGTATCGGACAGCAATTGCACCGATAATCCGTATTTGTCGCGGAAAGTGGCATGGCTGATACAGTCATCGCGGCTGATGCCGACCACGATGGTGTCGTATCTGGCGAATTCATCCTCGTGATCGCTGAATTCGTTTGCCTCCATCGTGCATCCGGGCGTGTCGTCCTTGGGGTAGAAATACAACACCACCTGCTTGCCGAGTTGTGCGCTCAGGCTGAACATATGCATGTCTGCATCGGCCAGCTCGAATGGCGGCGCATCTGTTCCGGCTTGCAACTGCACAACCTGTAATGGCATAGCGCCCTCCTGCCGGGTCATTCTAACCGAGTTTCATTTTGTCCCAAATGATTTTGCGGGGATTATAATCACCGCATGAAAAATAAATCCCCCCTGCTCGGCGGCTTGTCCGTCAATGAATTCCTGCGCGATTACTGGCAGAAGAAACCCCTGCTGATCCGCCAGGCCGTACCCGGCTTCAAAGGACTGCTCGATCCGCAACAACTGATTGATCTGGCCTGTCGCGACGATGTACAGGCGCGCCTGGTGACGAATCAGGGCGACAACTGGGCGCTGCACAATGAGCCTTTCGTGCCGAGCGATTTCAGGGGATTGTCGAAAAAGGGCAAGTGGTCCGTGCTGGTGCAGGGCGTCAATCACTTCCTGCCCTCGGGCGCCGAACTGGTCAAACTGTTCAACTTCATCCCGCATACCCGACTCGACGACCTGATGGTGAGCTATGCCCCCAAGGGCGGCGGTGTGGGTCCGCACTTCGACGCCTACGATGTGTTCTTGGTGCAGGGTCTGGGCCATCGTCGCTGGCAGATCTCCACACAAAAAGACCAGACCCTGATCGAGGGCGCTCCCTTGCGCCTACTGAAAGATTTCCGTGTGGAGCAGGAATGGGTGCTGGAGGCTGGCGACATGCTCTATCTGCCGCCGCACTGCGCCCACAACGGCATCGCCGAAGACGATTGCATGACGTATTCCATTGGCTTCCGCACGCCTTGGTATCAGGAACTGGCGGAGCAGTTCCTCGTCTACCTGCAGGACCGCATCGAGATCGAAGGCACTTACGCCGACCCAAAACTCAAGACCCAGAAGCATCCTTCCGAGATCAGCACGGACATGCTGCAGCAGGTGTCACAGGCGATCCGCAAGGTGCGCTGGGACGACGAGGACATCGCCAATTTCCTCGGCTGCTACCTGAGCGAACCCAAACCGCATATCTATTTCGACGCACCCGTCCGCCCCTTGTCCGAGACACGCTTTGCTCAGGCAGTGCAATCGCGCGGCGTGACGCTCGACCTCAAGACCCAGATGCTGTGCAAAGACAGCACGGTGTTCGTCAACGGCGATGCACACCCCGTCGGCCCGTCGGCCTATCGCGCACTGCGCGAACTGGCCGATGCTCGCGAATTGCCCGCCGCACTCAAGCTCCCGCGCGAGGCGAACGATCTGCTATACCAATGGTATCAAGATGGTTATCTCGTCCCGGCAACCGGAAAAAGGAAACGTGCATGAGTGACGACACCCTGCAACATACGCAATTCGACGGCGTGGCCGACTATGTCACCGCACTGGATACGGTATGTTCCTCGGCGCAACACACCCTCAATATCTTCGAGAAGAATTTCGAGGATATCGGCTTCGACTCTGCAGCACGCTTCGATATCTTGCGCGGATTCTTGCTCGCAAACAGCACTAACCGATTGAATCTGCTGGTACATGACCCGCAATACCTGACCCGCCGCTGCCCGCGCATGATAGAACTGCTACGCCAGTTCGGCCACAGCATGGCGATCCATCAGACCCCCAAGAACCTGCAACATATCTCGGACCCGTTCGCGGTCGCCGATCTTGCCCATTACGTGCGCCGCTACCACTTCGACGATACGCGCGGCCTGCTGGCCAGGAACGACCCCGAGGAGTCACGCCGGCTCAATTCGCGCTTCCACGAGATGTGGGCTTCTTCCCACCCTTGCGCCTCCGGTACCACACTGGGCCTGTAACCCACCAGAGGGGTCTGGCATTTTCCAAGGGAGTTGATAGAATGCCGCGTCTTTCGCGACAGGGAGGCTGTTGCGTATGGATAAAAAGTTGCTCAATCACTCCCGTAAATTCACTTAACCAAGGAAAACCAAATGAAATTCTCCGCTCTGATCGCTGCCCTGTTGGCCCTGTCTCTGTCTGCTTGTGGTGAGAAGGCTGCTGCTCCTGCCGCTCCCGCTGCTGACGCTGCTGCTTCCGCACCGGCTGCTGCTCCTGCTGTTGAAGCCGCTTCCGCACCGGCTGCTGCTAAGTAAGCCAACGAGGCTGAATAAAAAAGCCGACGCAAGTCGGCTTTTTTTATTTTTTAAGAATTTCCGCATCACACAATCTCGCGCCACTCCAAGCCTTGCTCCTGCGAAGCGACAGCGATCCAATCCTCCCCGCAACCCAACGCTCCGCTCAACGCCCGCACCGCCAACTCCTGCAGATTGTTCTTTTGGCTAAGGTGCGCTGCGACGATGTGTTGCAGACGCGAATTATCCAGACGCCCCAGCAACGCCGCTGCTTCTTCGTTGTTCAAATGGCCAAAACGACCGCCGACACGCTGCTTCAAATGGTAAGGATAAGCGCCCTCGGCCAGCATCGCTGCATCGTGGTTGCATTCCAACACCAGCGCATCGCATCCGTTCAGTGTCGCCTCGATGTGAGGCGTGATATGTCCCGCATCTGTCAGCACACCCAGCCTGCGCGCGCCGTCGCCGAAAACAAACTGCACCGGCTCCGCGGCATCATGCGGTACGGGATAAGGCTGCACCTGAATGTCGCCGATGGCGAATGCGATATGGGTGTTGATCTCGTTGAACTGCAACTCGGGGGGGATCGCACTTTGTGTGCGCAGGGTGCCGTGAGTGAGCCACACAGGAATGGAGAATTTGCGCGCCAGTTTAGTCACTCCGGAGATGTGGTCGCTGTGCTCGTGGGTGACGACGATACCGGACAGGTTCTCTGCTGCAATATTGAAGCGTGCCAGGCGCGCAACGGTCTCGCTCAGCGAAAAACCGCAATCCAGCAGGACTGTACTGTTTCCGGACTGCACGACGAGGGCGTTGCCCTCGCTACCGCTACCGAGCAGAGCGAACCGCATCACCGAGGGGTTAGCCGTCGGACGGTGGCATACCGTAAGGCTTTTTTTCTTCCAGGTTCTGGTACACCGCCCCGATCAGGCGCGCCGTCTCCGCATCGCTCTTGCCGGCCGCATTGACGACTGCGACCTCGCTGCCCGCTTTGCTCTCGCGTACGGTCACCTGATAATCAGCCGCTTTCTTGTCCTTCACCGGCACCTCGATGTAATAGATGCCCTTGCTTCTGTCCTTGTCGGTGACCTTGATGCTTGCCTGCTCCAGCGCAAGACCGATCCTGCGCCAGCTTCTGTCGAACGGCTCAGCCAACTGGATACGCGTCACCCCTTTGCTTTCCTGCAATCTTGCATTCGGCACAGCTGCGGCATCGGTTTCAACCGGTGCCACCGGCGCCGGATTCACGCAGGGTTGCTCGGTCTTCTTTTTGGTGTATTCCGAATAGTTGGCGACCCTCTCGCCGTCCGTACCGGGTATGGTGTAGCGCTGATCCGTCTCCGGCACCGTCAGGTCCGGCGGCACTTCCAGCGCCTGGGTCTGGACTGCCCCCGCCTTGTAATCCACTTGTTTGCGTTCAAAGCTGCATCCTGCCAATAGCGATACGGCGACCAATCCCAATGCGATGTTCCTGACTTGCATGACTGCTCCCATCAAATGACTCCTGCCTGACGCATCGCCGCTTCCACCACCGGCTGCGCAGCTGGGGACAGCGGCGTCAACGGCAAACGTATGTTGTTCCTGATCTTGCCCATCCGCGCCACAGCCCATTTCACCGGGATGGGGTTTGCTTCGACGAACAGATTGCGATGCAAGCCGAGCAGACGGTAGTTGATCTCGCGCGCTTTGGCGACCTCGCCCTGCAATGCGGCGGCACACATCTCGTGCATCAGCTTCGGCGCGACATTCGCCGTCACCGAGATCGTCCCCACGGCACCCAGCAGCATCAATGCCAGTGTGCTGGCATCGTCGCCGCTGTACACGGCGAAATCCTTGGGTGCACGCTGCAGCAGATCGCTGCCGCGATCGATGCCGCCAGTCGCATCCTTGATGCCGACGATGTTCCTGATTTGCGCCAGCCTCAGCACGGTGTCATTGCTCATGTCCGCACCGGTGCGTCCCGGCACGTTGTATAGGATATGCGGCATGTCCACCGCCTCGGCGATGGCCTTGAAGTGCAGATACAGGCCTTCCTGCGTGGGCTTGTTGTAATACGGCACCACGGTCAGGGAGGCATCGGCTCCCGCTTTCTTCGAGAACGAAGCCAGTTCGATGGCTTCGCTGGTCGAATTGGCACCGGTGCCGGCGATGATGGGGATGCGCTTGGCGGCGTGCTTCACCGCTTCGGAGATCAGCAATTCGTGCTCTTCCACATTCACAGTGGGGGATTCGCCGGTCGTACCCACCACCACGATGGCGTCGGTGCCTTCGGCGATATGGAAATCGATCAGCGCGCGGAAGGCGGCCAGGTCCAGGCTCCCATCCTCATTCATCGGCGTGACGATCGCTACGATACTTCCCTTGATCATGTTCGCTGCCACAAAAATAAAGGCCGCATTCTACCCCATTCACATGCGGTTACGCGACAAGAGCGCCGGCCCTGTGAAATAATGCAGGCAACTGGAATCAGACCGATCATGCCTTCTATCACCCTGGCCAACCTTCACCCCGGCGACACCGCCACCATCGTCGCCATCCATGCCGAGGAGGCATTGCATCAGCGTCTGCTGGCGCTTGGATTCCGCAGCGGCAAACAGATCGAACTGATCCGCAAGGCCAGCTTCTCCGGCCCGGTACAGGTTCGCGTCGGCACCACCGATGTGTTGTTGCGCCGTAACGAGGCCGCCAAGATCACGGTGTGCCTGATATGAAACGCATCGCGCTATTGGGCATGCCCAACACCGGCAAGTCCACCCTGTTCAACCGCATGACCGGCGGCGCCGCGCGCGTCGGCAACTGGCCCGGCATCACGGTCGAGCTGCTGAGCGGCCGCATCCTGCTTGGTTCCGACATGGTGGAGATCATCGACCTGCCCGGCATCTACGACCTGCACGGTTTTTCCGACGACGAGCAGGTGGTACGCCACTTCCTGCACGACAACGTGCCCGACCTGGCGCTGGTCATCCTCAACGCCACCCAGATCGAGCGCCAGATGAGTTTGCTGCTGCAGCTCAAGCAACTCAACATGAACATCGTGGTACTGCTCAACATGGCCGACGAGGCGAAGAAGTACGGCATCACCATCGACAGCAGGAAGATGACCGAACTGCTGGACATGCCGATCTTCCTGCTCAGCGGAAAATACGGCACCGGCTACCAGGAGGCACTGCAGGCCATCACCAAGGCCCTGCGCTATCCCACGCCTGGCATGGCGGAACAACTGCGCAACCAACTTGAACAGGACGAGCATATCGAGTCCGAGATGGCGCGCGTGCTGAAGCACTCCGTGCAGGTGCCCGCGCAGTTGCCGGAGAATCTCACCGACAAACTGGACCGCGTGATGCTGCACCCCTGGCTGGGACTGCCCATCTTCTTCGGCATCATGTATCTGCTGTTCCAGGCCATCTTCCTGCTCGGCCAACCGTTGCAGGGATGGGTGGGTGCGGCGCTCGGCTGGCTGCGCGAGACCGCACTCGACCCGGCGCTTGCCGGCGCACCCGTCTGGCTTTCCGGCCTGTTGCTGGATGGCGTTTACAACGGAGTGGCGACCGTCGCCGCGTTCGTGCCGATCATCATCCTGTTCTTCCTGTTCATGGCCATGGTGGAGGACAGCGGCTACCTGTCGCGCGCCGCCTTCCTGATGGACGCGCTAATGGCCAAGATGGGTTTGGACGGGCGCGGCTTCGTCATGCTGCTGATGGGTTTCGGCTGCAACGTGCCCGCGCTGATGGGGACGCGTGTGATGCGTTCGCGCTCCCTGCGCCTGCTCACCATGCTGGTCATCCCGTTCTCGCTGTGCTCGGCGCGCCTGCAGGTGTTCGTGTTCATAACGGCAGCTCTGTTCTCGCCAAAAGCCGCACCAGTGGTGTTGTTCAGCCTGTATCTGTTCAGCTTCGCCGCCGCCATCGTCACTGCACTGCTGTTCCGGAAGAATTTCCAGAACAACGAGCCCTTCGTGCTGGAACTGCCGCCTTACCGCTTCCCCACCGTCCGCCAGATGCTGCTGCGCGGCTGGCTGGAGGTGAAACACTTCCTGCGCCGCGCCACGCAATTCATCGTCGCCGGCGTGATTCTGGTGTGGCTGCTCACGCATCTGCCCGCATCCGCAGTCCCGGCCAGCGCCGACACCCTGGCCGGCATGATCGGCAGTGCCCTGCATCCGATCTTCGCGCCGATCGGCATCAACGAGCAGCTCACCATCGCGCTGATCTTCGGTTTCGTCGCCAAGGAGATCGTGATCGGCTCGCTCGCCGTGATCTACGGCCTGAGCGGGGATGCACTGGGTGCGGCACTGGGACAGCAACTGGATTGGGTACAGGCTTACAGCTTCATGCTGTTCACCCTGATCTACACCCCCTGCCTCTCCGCCATCGCCACCCTGCGCAGCGAGGCAAAGAACCTGCGCTACACCTTGTTCGCACTTTCCTGGTCGCTGCTATTGGCGTGGGGAGTGAGCTTCGCTTTCTATCAGGGCGCGCGCGCTTTGGGATACTGAGTCAGTTGTGCGCCACAGGATGTGGCGACTATCGGCGACCTATTCTTTCCAGGCTTTGTCGAGCAGTTCCTGCGCCTTGAGCAGTTTTGCATTGGCTTCGTCCAGCTTCTTTTTCGAAGCCTCGGTTTTCTGCCTGTCCTCCGCAAGACGTTTCTGCGCCTCGGCCAAACTCTTCTCGGACTCGGCGACCCGTTGCAGGTTGCCCTTGTGCTCCGTTTCAGCTTTGGCCTGATTCTCTCTTGCGTATTCGACCCCGACCTGCTGCGCCGACACGTCCTTGGCTTGCGCCAGGGACGTCATCGAGTAAAGCGCGGCAAAGATCAGGGCCGTTCTGAACATGGACAGCGCGAGCTCAGAACGAGAGTTGCACGCCGACATGCGGGCCATTGATCAAGACCACGTCGGTACTGGTGTTCTTCAGCACGAACCAGGTCTTGCGATATCCACCGTAGACCTGCACTTGCGGCGAGATCGAGAACTCGGCGCGCGCGCCGTATTGCTGATAACGGTCGGCATCGCCGTAGGTGATGATCTTGGGAGCCAGATACAGCTCACCCGCAAAGGCCAGACGGCGCTCGGCCGGCAATTCGTAGCGCACTTGCGCACCAAGCGCGATGGCGGAAGCCTTGTTGCGGACCGGGGTCTCCTTGATGATGGCGACCACCGCCTTGCCACCCACACCGATGGTCAGACCGGGCACGTTCATCTCGTCGTTCGCCACCAGCAAGCCGACGCCGCCGATGATGCTGTTCTTGTCGTTGTACATCAATTCCGCATACATCTCGGACTTGCCGGCGAGGCCGCTGGCGACGCCGTATTTGAACTGGGCCGTGGTGTTGCTCAGGCCGATGTCCAATGTATCCGCAGAAGACAAAGTAGCCACTGACATCAAAGAGATTGCAAGGATTTTACGCAGCATTATTTTCACTCCTGAACGATTGCAAATTGATTCGATCTTGGCGGAGGCGGTGAGATTCGAACTCACGAAGGACTCTCATCCTCGCTAGTTTTCAAGACTAGTGCCTTCAACCACTCGGCCACACCTCCATACAGGCCATGAGGCGCGAACATAAGGCGCTGATACCGCCGAATAGTTCCCCCAGGCACTTCCCAACGCCGCGCATGATACCTGAAATACCCCATGCCCCCAACGGGCAAGGTTGCAACTTTCACACTGCTTCTGTAGTCTCACGTCCGCTATCGCAACATCCCTGATCATTGGAGGAAACCATGCAATACCAAACCCAAGCCGCAACACCGACCACGACGCTCGCCGTCGAACAGAACAAAGTCCTGCGCAACACCTACATGATGCTGGCGCTGACCATGATCCCGACCGTCATCGGCGCGCTGATCGGCACTTCGCTGGATCTGTCGTTCATGGCCGCTCATCCGATCATGTACCCGCTAATGATGTTCGCCGTGATGATGGGCATGCTGTTCGCCGTCGCCGCGCTGCGCAACAGCGTGTGGGGTATCGTTGCCCTGCTCGGCTTCACCTTCGTCGCCGGCGTGTTCCTCGGCCCCATCCTGCAAGTCGCCCTGAGCCTGAAGAACGGCGCGCAACTGGTCGGCATGGCCGCAGGCGGAACCGGCATCATCTTCTTCTCGCTGGCCACCATCGCCACCGTGACCAAGAAGGATTTCAGCTTCATGGGCAAGTTCCTGTTCATCGGGCTGATCCTGCTGATCGTCGCCTCGCTGGCCAACATCTTCTTCCAGATCCCGGCGCTGTCGCTGACCATCTCCGCCATCGCCGTGATGATCTTCTCCGCCTACATCCTGTACGACGTGAGCCAGATCGTGCATGGCGGCGAGACCAACTACCTGATGGCGACCTTGGGCTTGTACCTGGACATCTACAACCTGTTCATCCATCTGCTCAACCTGCTGATGGCATTCAGCGGCGAACGAGACTAGTCGCGGCACACGCAAACCAAAAAGGCGGCTACGGCCGCCTTTTTATATCCTCATCGGAAATATGCTTATATGGGATTGAACACTCTGCTTCGCCTGCTGCACGACACTCCCGAGAGTGTGGCCTTCAACGATACGATAGCGGTCATTGACGCACTATACGATTTCACCCCGACATCGTTCAGGAACGGCACTTTGCTCAATGAAGCCGGGAAGAACAACGGTTCCTGCAAACTGTTCTCGTTCGCTCGCCTGCACGGCCTGTCGCAACAACAGACTTTGCACTGCTTCGGCAGCTACTATCGGGAAGATGTCCTCAAACATCCGGATGGCGACGATCACCAGAACATCAGGAACTTCATCAGAACCGGATGGGACGGCATCGAGTTCAGCGGCTTCGCCCTGCAGCCAAAGAAGTCTTGAGCGACTACAGCTTCGGTTTGCGCTGCTCAGGCCGCACGCGCGGCGCCAGCAGCTCATCGCCGTCATCCGCGTCCAGTTGGTCGCCGTTCGCATTCGTCATCGGCTGCTCGTAATCGCTCCACCCGCGCACACCGGTCTTGAGCGAAACGACGTTGCTGAATCCCATCTTCAGCAGCATATCCGCCGCCAGCACCGAGCGTTTGCCGGAGCGGCAGATGACCACGATCTCCTGCCCGCGCCCGGCGGCCAGTTCCGGCACGGTCTCGTCGTAATCCCATTCGCAGGATTGCTCCAACACGCCGCGCGGCACGTTGATCGAGCCCGGGATGCGCAGCAGATCGAACTCGGCCGGCTCGCGGATATCGAGCAGCATGGGCTTGCTGCCCGCAGCCAGCGCGCGACTCAGATCCCACGGCATGACCTCCTTCACCCGGCTGAGCGCTTCTTCGATCAGATCGTCGTAACGTGCCATCCCCGTAATCCCTTCTGCTTATCGTTCGAATAATGCGATGGACTCCACATGCGAAGTCTGCGGGAACATATTCATCACACCCGCCGCTTTGAGTCTGTAGCCCTTGGCATGCACCAGCACCTCTGCATCGCGCGCCAAAGTCGACGGGCTGCATGAGACATAGACGATGCGGCGCGGGCCGGTCTCATCGCTGATGGATTTCATCAACTCGATCGCACCGTCGCGCGGCGGATCGACCAGCCATTTGTCGAAGCGGCCTGACTTCGCCAGCGTGATCTCGTCCATCTCGAACAGGTTCATCATCTGAAATGTCGTGTTGCCGGAAAGTCCGTTCGATTCGGCATTCTGTCTGGCACGCCGCACCAGCGCTTCACTGCCCTCGACCCCCAGCACCTGCGCCCCGCTGCGCGCGATCGGCAGCGTGAAGTTGCCCAGGCCGCAGAAGAAATCGGCGATGCGCTCGTTCGGCTGCGGATCCAGCAGGCGCATGGCACGGCTCACCATCAGGCGGTTCATGTCGCTGTTCACCTGGGTGAATTCGGTAGGCGCGAACGGCATGGTGATGCCAAACTCCGGCAGGCTGTAGCTCAAACCCGGCGCATCGAGAGGATAGAACGGCTTGACCGTCTCCGGCCCCTTGGTCTGCGTCCAGAACTGCACCTGATGCTCGTCGGCGAATTCCCTGATTAGTGCCTCATCCGACGGCGTGAGCGCGGCGAGGATGCGCAGCACCAGCACGTCCACATGCTCGCCGACCGCCACTTCGATCTGCGGCATGATGTCGCGCACGGTGAACTTCTCGTTCAGCTCACCCAACAGCGGCAACAGGCTGGCGATCTTGGGGGTAAGGATCTCGCAGTGGCGCATGTCGGCCACGTATTTGCCGTTCTGCTCGCGGAAGCCGACCAGCGTCTTTTCCTTCTTCAGCACATGCCGCACCGACAGGCGCGCGCGCTGGCGATAGGCCCAGGGCATGCCGTAGATCGGCGGCAGCACGACTTCGGGTTTGACCTTGCCGATACGCTGCAGGTTGTCTTCCAGCACACGCTGCTTGACCGCCACCTGCGCACGCGGATCGAGGTGCTGCATGGAACAGCCGCCGCACACACCGAAGACCGGACACTTGGGCTGCACGCGCATGAACGACTGCTTCAGGATCTGCTCGACCTTGGCCTGCTCGTAGTTGTTCTTCTTGCGATAGGTGGAATAGGTCACGCGCTCGCCGGTGAGGGCGCCTTCGATGAAGATGACCTTGCCGTCGGCATGCGCGATGCCGCGACCTTCGTGGTCGAGTGATTCGATGATGACTGGGTTCATGCGGGTTTCTTTTCAGGCCACTGGGCAAGGAATTCCTGCCAGTGTTTCTCGTCGAATTTTTTCAGGGTGCTGCGTACCAGTTCAAGTTCCTGCTCGTAGCGGGCCTTGCTGAACTGTCCGCGCATCAGCTGGAAGCGCGCGAACACCAGCCAGGTGTTCACCACATCGGTCTCGCAGTAGTTGCGGATCTCGGCCAGCTGGCCCTGCTGGTAGGCGTCCCACACCTTGCTGCCGTCCATGCCCAGCTTGCCGGGGAAGCCGATGAGTTTGGCCAACTCGTCCAGCGGCGCGTTGGCGCGGCCGGTGTACATCGCCAGCAGGTCCATCAGATCGAGATGACGCGAGTGGTAGCGGCTGATGTAATTGTTCCACTTGAAGTCCTTGTCATCCTCGCCCTGGTCCCAATAGCGTGGTGCCTGGATGCCGTGAATGAGACCGCGATAGTGCAGCACCGGCAGGTCGAAACCGCTGCCATTCCAGGAAACGATCTGCGGGGTGTATTTTTCGATGCCGTCGAAGAAGCGCTTGATGATGCTGCCTTCGTCTTCATCCGGCTCGCCCAGCGTCCACACCTTGAAGTTGTCGCCCTCGCGCAGCACACAAGAGATCGCGGCAACGCGTTGCAGATGATGCGGCAGGAAATCGCTGCCGGTCTTCTGGCGGCGCATCTGGAAGGCCATCTCCGCCACATCGCGGTCGCTCACCGCGCTGTCGAGCTCATGCAGCGCGCGCAGCCCGGCGATGTCGGGAATGGTTTCGATGTCGAAAACTAGGGTCGGATTCATATTGGGTATAGATTGCAGACAGGGCGCGATTTTAACAACCCTTGGCCCTGTCCGCCCATGAATTACCCGAAGGAGACGCCGGCTACTTGTATTTGCGGATCAGCCCCACCAACACGCCGAATATCTCCAGCGACCCCTGCGGGCGTATCACCGGATAGGCCGGATTGGCCGGGCGCAGGATGTATTGGCCGCGCTCCTTGTCCAGCGTCTTCAGGGTGAACTCGTTATCCACGATGGCCACCACGATATCGCCGATGTTGGCGATGTTGCGCTTCTCCACCACGGCGACATCGCCCTCGTGGATACCCGCGTCGATCATGGAATCGCCCTTCACCGGGATCATGGTGGTGGTGGAGGGCTTGTCGATCAGCATCTCGTCGATGATGAAATAGTCGCCCTGTGTGTCGTTCACGGCGACCGGCATGCCGGCCTGCACGGCGGATTCGGCAAAGGGTCGGGCGAAGAACTGGCGGCTGGGTATCCACATCCCGTCCGGTGTGCGTTCGACGAAGCCGGCCTTCTCCAGCCGGTCCAGGATGGCCTTGACCCATGATTTGGAGGCGATACCGAACACATCGCACAGCGCGGCATAAGATGGGATGCTCTTCCAGGAAGCGTAGTAATCCTGCAGCTTGGCCAGATACTCGGCGTCCCTGGCGGATGGATCGGAATCGGACATGATGTCACCTATACAGAACGAACGTTCTTGCATGCTAAAGAACGGGCGTTCTGCTGTCAACCATTATTCATCCCGGGGAACGTTCGCTTGACGGACCTGCAAGGAAGGCAAAGAATCGCCACGGCGCAGAAACATGTCGAAGTCGATCAACTTCAGGGAGTCATCATGCACAAACACCTCACCGTCATTCTGTCCTTACTGGCCGCATTCACCAGTGCAGCGGTCATCGCAGCCCCCGGCGAATACTGGGAAGTCACCACCAAGATGGAGATGCCCGGCATGCCCTTCGCGATGCCGCCAACCACACAAAAGGTGTGCATCCCCAAAGGTGGCGAGAACGATCCGCAGAAGACCTCCGGCGACAAGAGTTGCACGATGAGCGACGTCAAGACGGTGGGCAACAAAACCACCTGGAAGATGCGTTGCGACCGCGACGGCGAGGTGATGACCGGCAGCGGCGAACAGACCACCAGCGCCGGCGGCTACAAAGGCAAGATGAACTTCTCCGGCAAATCGGGCGGCCAGGACATGAACATGAGTTCCGAATTCAGCGGCAAGCGCCTCGGCGGCAGCTGCGACTCGGAAGAGCAGGTCAAAAAGATCAAATCGCAGATGTGCGATACCTCCAATTACAAGAACACCGCCGAATGGATAAGTGCCTCCACCCTCATCCTGCAGCCGAATGCCGCCTGCAGCGACCAGCGCAAGCAATTCTGCGACGCAGTGAAGAGGGACGCGCCCAAAGACGTGCAAACCTTCAGTTCACTGAACCAGCATGAGCAACATATGCTCGGAGGCGTCTCCATCGTCAGGGAGTGCAAACTGGACATGGCTGCCACCACCCGCTCGATCTGCAAGACGCTCGATGAAAAGAACTACCGCGAACTTTCCGCACACTGCCCGGCCGAAGCCAAGACCTTCCGCGAGACTCAGCGCCGCCGGGATTGCGAGGGCCGCAGCTATACTGCCGAGACACGCGCTGCCGATTTCAAGAAGTGCATGAGCGGAAAGGATGATGGCGAGGATTCCGATGACAGTGAAGCGGACGAAGCTCCAACCCCGCGCAAACCCGGCAAGTCCACTTCTTCGGATATGCTGGAAGAAGCAAAAAAACTGAAGGGCAGGTTCGGTTTCTAAGTGCGCGCGTCACTCTTAATCGGGCTGTGGCTGCTGGCGCCTGTGGCGCTGGCAGTTTCACAGCCCGATCCTTTTCCGCAGATCGCCTCAGCCTATCGGGTCGAGATCGACGGTGCCGCCGTGTGGGAAAAGCAGGCCGCCAAGCGCCTGCCGCCCGCCAGCCTCACCAAGCTGATGACGGTGCTGCTGGTACTTGAACAGGGCAAGTTGCAGGAGACTGCGGTCGTCACCCGGGCGGCGACGCGGGAGACCGGCTCCCGCCTGGCACTCAAGGCCGGCGAACATCTGCGCGTCGAGGACCTGCTCGCCGCCACGCTGCTGCAATCGGCGAACGATGCCTGCCATGTCCTGGCCGACCACCTCGGCGGCAGCGAAGCGGCTTTCGTGCAGCAGATGAATCGCCGCGCACAGGAACTCGGACTGCACGACACGCAGTTCCGCAACGCCTGCGGCCACGATGCGAACGGACACTATTCCACCGCACAGGACCTCGCCCTTCTGGCGCGCGAACTGCTGAAACACCCCCAAGTCGTTCCGCTCACTTCGCAAGAGCACGCCGCCATCACCACACTGGAAGGCAGGCAATACCAGCTGCTCAACAGGAATGCGCTGATAGGACGCTATGGCGGCGCGCTCGGCCTCAAGACCGGCTACACCGCCAAAGCCGGTACCTGTCTGGTGGCACTCGCCAAACGCGACGACCACGAAGTGTTGCTGGTGCTGCTGCATGGCAAGGACCGCTGGTGGGATGCGGTGGATATACTCGATTTGGCTTTCGATCATGCGCGCGTCGCGCCCTGAGCCCGCTGCGGTCGTGCTGCTCTGGCTGGCACTGGCCGTGCTCGCCACCTACGCCAATGTGCTGGGCTCCCCCTTCCAGTTCGACGACTACAACGTCATCGTCGACCAGCCGCAGGTGCATTCCTGGGCAAGCTGGTTCGCCGCCATCGACAGCGGCATCCGCCCGCTGCTCAAATTCAGCTACACGCTGAACTGGACGATGGGCACGGGCGTCATCGGTTTCCATCTCACCAACCTGTTCATCCATCTGGCCAATGCCTGGCTGGTCTACCGGCTGGCGCAGGCCTTCGTGCAGCAGCAATGGCAGGTCGACAAGCTGCGCCATGCCGCGCTGTTCACCGCGCTGCTGTTCGCGCTGCATCCTGTGCACACCGAAGCGGTAAGTTACATCAGCGGACGCTCCGCCTCGCTGATGTCGCTGTTCTATCTGGCCGGACTGCTCAGCTACATCCGCGGACGCACGCAGGACGACTGGAAGCTGCTCTACCTGTTCACACCATTGTTTTTCCTGCTGGCACTGGCCGCCAAGGAAACCGCGGTGACCTTCCCGCTGGCGCTGCTGGCGTGGGAGCTTTGCTGCGGCGGTCGCTGGCGAACGGCGCTCAGCCTGATGTGGCCGAGCTGGGCGGTGCTCTGCGCCGCCACCCTGTTCTTCCTGCTCAGCGACAGTTACATCGACCAGATGCAGCGCAGCGCCGAATTCAACGACATGCAGGGCAACCTCGCCACCCATCTCGCCGGCTTCGTCTGGCTGTTGCGGCAATGGGCATTGCCTTTGTGGCTGAACATCGACCCCGACCTGCCGCTGTTGTCCGGCATCGGAGAAGCACTGATTCCGCTACTCGTCTTCATCGGACTGTTCGCAGTCATGCTGGCCAGCTGGCGCCGGCGCCCCTGGCTCAGCTTCGCGTTGGCCTGGGTGATGCTGCAACTGATCCCGCTGTATCTGTTCCTGCCGCGCATCGATATCGCCAACGAGCGCCAGTTGTATCTGGCCGGATGGCCGCTGCTGCTCGCGCTGAGCATCGAGCTCACGCTGCGGCTGAATGTAAGGACCCAACGCGTATTGGCTGCCGCGCTGCTACTGACCTTCGCCAGCCTCACCGTGCTGCGCAACGAGGTCTACAGCAGCGAACAGAGCCTGTGGCAGGACACCGTGCTGAAATCGCCGGACAAGGCGCGCGTGCACAACAACCTCGGCCACGCCTATCTGCTGGCACAGCGCCATGACGAGGCACGGCGCGAATTCAGCACCGCGCTGCAACTCGACCCGCGCCTCTTTCAGGCACGCCACAATCTGTACCGCACGGACGATGAAATAGAAAAGGCCGGAGGGACGCTCCGGCCTTGAAGTCTGCTGTTGTTTGGCGAGAATATATTCATAACCACATACCTCGGTAAATCGCGCCTCCCAGAGTTGAAGAAATTCAGGTTGAGTCTCAAATATCCATAACTATGTGCCCCCAGCACCGCTAACCAAACTCCAAATAAAGAATAAATACGTAACTGCTTCGGCAAGAAGCCCTCTCTTCAATTTCAAAGCAATATCCACGCTTGTAATTTTGCATATTTGCAATTATATTTGCAAATATGCAAATCCTAATCTATTCCCATCGTGCCACTTGACGCTACTTGCCAACACCATCTTGAAACCCTAAGAGCTTTAGTCAAAGCTAGGAAATTAGGGCTTAAGCATGTCAGCGACGCCACTGGGGTTCATATTTCACAAGTGAGTCGCATACTCTCCGGAAAGGTTAAGCGTGCCTCCCCAAACGTCGAAAAGATTTGCAATTTTGCAAGATTATCCGATTTGACGCTCCCCAACGCTGACGAAGAATTGCTTCGCAAGGCCGTAAACAATATTTGGGATGGAACAAATGAACATGCCATAGCACTTTTGGATCTTCTGTCCGCTCTTGATTGCTTCCAAACGGCAATAAAGAAGGTTTCAAGCAAGCCGACCTTGAATACATAATCATGCTCATTACCCCCGTCCCATTACCAAGTGAACTTGATCTAGGCTATTTCGGAGCAGTAATGCGACTCAACGGAATCGTCGACTCAATGCGAATTGTGCAGCTGATCGAACAGAGCGTCGGCATGGTGGGCAAATCGAAACGGGATATTGCGTCCCAGGAGTTGTTAAGCAAGATTTCCCAAACCGAATTCCACACGTTTGTTGCAAAACATACGATGCTTCCCTTTCAGCAAGGTATCACTTCATACCACCCCGATATTCAAAATTGCTGCCAAGTGAACCGCAATAACTCCTTGCCATCAGGTAAGCGCACTGCTCGCAAAGGTGCATACTTCTGCAAAAATTGCGTGCGAAGAGATCAGCAAACTTATGGCACTAGTTATTGGCACCGCGAGCATCAATTGCCGGGGCTTTATTGGTGTCCAGAACACAGGATTCCCCTCTGCTACGCCAAGGACCAAAACGCATTCTTGAATTCGCCAGCAGACATTCTGGATACTTCTCACTCCACAGTTTCATACAGATATGTGAAAACAATTATCGATAATCAATATATACATAGTTTTCTGACTATCTCTTTATCGTTACTGAATCGCGACAAGCCATTCAACTTTAAACATGTATCTGCATTATTGAAAATGAGGGCGTCAGAACTCGGATTTAGAATCCCTTCGGGCAACAAAAAAAAACCAAAGATAAGCGGCGCAGTCATAGACAGCTTCGGTAGAAATTGGCTTTCTAGGGTATTGCCTGAGTTAACACAGCAATCAGGGATTGTGCGAACGGATTCTTTGGATGGCCTCATGTATTCTTCTAGCCATCCCTACAAGATATCGGCATATGTACTCGCCTTAGCAACCTTGTTTGAATCACCAGAAAGCGCGTTAAGTGCGTTAACCCAATCTGATGCCGTTCATTAGGCTTCGGCGGTCTTAGATAAACTGGGCTGCATGACAACAGGCTGGACTAGAGCGTTATAGCCTTCTGGGAAGACCACAATGGAGACTCTGCTGCTAACTTTCTCAAGCGATCCGTGTACCAACCAAAAAAAGTATCGGCGTGATATGGCTTATCGTCATACTCCTCTACCAAATATTTGAAGCCACCATTTGCGTAATTATTAATCCTATCAAAGCCAACGTCGTTAAGTGCCCCACTCCCTGATGACTCAAGATATTGTTGAACAATAAACTCCACGTCGCGCTTATTGCTGAGCTGTTTTCCCAACTTCTTGGTCTCTGCAATTAGCAGCAGCCCAACGATTAGCTTGCTTGCCGCAGAATAAGGCCCCGGAAAGTGCCGTATTAATTCACTCCCTCCTTGCAGTGGATCATCCCTCAGGGCGGCAAAACCAATCATCAGGCACATATAATAATGGTCGAATTGAAATTCAAAGGCATTGTCCTTATGGAGATGGCTAAACCATCCATCCATTTCTTGGCTTCGAAAAAAACTCATTAGATACTCCTATTCTTGCTCTTGTGGCATTTCGAACTTCAGAAAGTATTCACGATCTGATACGACCGCCCCATCTACGCTTCGAATCGCACTCGCAGGTAATGAATCTATAACCCCCTGCATTCCTTTAGTGGTGCGAAAAGCTGTCAAATACACTATGGAGTTGCTTGCCACCTCTTCAAGCGCAGGCAAAAAATATCCACGCTCAGTCGATATTGTGAACGCAACAAACTGATCACAAAGCGTCGGAATCATTCGACCAACTCTCGTGCGAACGCCATCGTCAAGAGATCCGGCAGGGCTATCGACAACAAGCGGAAATTTGTGTGCGCCTCGGTTTAATAGTGTCGTAAGGAATGTGTAACCAACGGCCAGTGTTTGGCCAACACTGGCACCATCCTGATCCCGCAGTGACAGCGAATTCCCGATCTTTTCAATTCGAATCGGATCACCTGACAAGACCTTCTCTAGTGTACTGTTGCAGTCATCTCGGATAGCCCCTCTTAGCCGCTCCCTTGCAATTTCCTTAGTTCGTTTAGCAATCGCTTGAACAACATCCAATTTGGCCTTGAGTTCCACCGTTCCGGTGATTTGGGCGATCATATCTCGAACCCGTGCCAGTTCACGCTGCAAGCCGCGAATCGACCAGCTATCGTCTGACACATCACTGTCTGGATGCTCGTCGATCTTAGCCAGCATTTCGCTTAGTTCATCTCGTTTTGTTTCACATGCTTTCAGCTCCTTCGCGAGTTTTTGCGCAGCAGCTCCAGCATCCGTTATTGACTCGGCAAGAATTTGCTCAAGTTCGGTGCGAAACTGACTAAGCTCTCTACGAATAAGCTTCTGTTCAGCAACCGCAACCCCAATTCGAGAAGAGACTGCTTTCGGTTCATCAAGAACACTCTGGTTAATATCTCCCTTCAGATTATTAATAAAACTATAGAGTTCATTGGCTAAGTAATTATTTGCCTGGCCTAGAATGGCCTGACGCTCTGTTTCGCCGATAGGGCGCCCGCAAACACACTGACTTTCATCTGCTAACTCAACAAAAAACTGCCTAGATGTTCTCTCCGGAAGTCGTACCCGGTCAAACTGATCCTTAAGCATCGCCAACCCGCCTGCAAAATGGGGGCTCAAGAACTGCGGCTGACGTATAAGTTGCAGAATGCTACGCGTCTTCTCTACGAGCGCTATTTCATGGGAATGGATTCGGGTCTCGACCTCCTCCTTTCGCCTCTGTGTAGTGTGATCGTACTTCAGACGATCATTCAGCTCGATCTGAAGTTCGCTTATCCGCGCCTCTTCGGACGACAGTTCAGAGGTAAGCTTTTGTCGTAGATCCTGGACTTTTTTGAGTCGAGCATCGAGCCGCTCTTCTCTCGACTTCCAGCCTGCAAGACCGCTTGCCGTTCTTGCACCTTGATTCCTAGTTGCCTGCTGCCAGTCCTCGAGGGCAACGGTAACGATTGAATCGAGATGTTCTAATTGGCACAGCGCATCAATAGCCTCCAACGCCTTTGCCTGGCGGCCGTCCAGTAAGTCTTGAGCCAGTTCGCCATTGAAAATGAATAACGGAACAAATCGATCATTTAGGAACCGCTTAACTTCAGTCGGTGGTTCCCAGCCGTCTTTGATACCCCCGCTCGCCCTCCATGAAGTTCTATACGCAACTTTTTCTTCAAGGAAGTCAAAAGATAATTCGAAGGTCAGTGGGTCGCTATCAGCAAGAAGCCTAAGCACGAATTTCCCACTGTCATTGGCGCTGCCAGGACGGCGTAAACGGCGGACATCATCCGACGACCAGTCCAACGCTCTTCCTGTGAGCGACGCCTTGATAAGGTCGAGAGTCGTCGTCTTGCCTGTTCCATTTGGCATCTGAACTAGTGAGACACGGGGAGCAATTCCATCCTTAGTAAGATCAATTGCAAGATCGGGGCAGCGAAGCCCTGTGCTTTCCCAACCAAGTAGAGTGAGCTTCATCGATTCACGCCTCAGGTAGCAAGTTAACTGCATGCTTTGCAGCCTCAAGATGCCGCCTATTTTCACTGTGTCCAAGTTCACGTTCGCTCAGAGCTAACAGCCAAGCCGCGATGGCTTGTTCGAGGGGCTCTGCCTGGTTACTTTCTTGCACTGCTTGTTTTAATGCAATTAGAACTTCAGAATCAACTGCCATCCTATTCGCTCCTTTTAATTTGTGACAAGGACGTTAACCACCCGCACCGCTCAGTATCTGCTTCAAAATCCGCCAGCACGAAATCGACAACCAAGGCTCGTTTGTCAGGTACATCAGGGTCCGATCGAAGACAGCGCCCAATTCGTTGTATGGTTTCCAATCGTGCGCGAGCTGATGCAAACAACACCACGGTAGTTAGACTTCGAATATCGATTCCTTGAGAAATGCGATGACACGTAATAAGACAATCGATACGACTATCTGCAAACGTCTTTAGATCTTGCGCATCGTCTTCCGCATAATAAGTTCTGTACAGATGCGTATACTTGGAAATGATTTTCAGCACTCGATCCCCATATTCTCGATTATCTACGAACACAATCGAACGTTCCAAAGAATCCGGACGGTTGCGCACGTAATCATCGAAAACTAAAGGCTTGAATTCTGCTGTCTTGTAGACACGCGCAAGCTCATTGTAGAACTCCTCATCCGACATTGGAGTACCGTTTTGCGCACTTGCTGCGCGTCTAGCATGCACAGATTGAAGACGCCTGCGATCCTCGTCAGAAAGCTGATATGGGAGAGGTACATATTCCATCTCGCACAAAATTCCTCGTGCGATCGCCTCTTCCAAACCAAATCGAAAAATGACCGGCCCTAGCTCCTGCAGGATAAAGTCAGTTCCATCCTTATCATATGTACGCTCAGGGGTAGCGCTTAAGCCCAGTCGGTAGCCGAAGTGCTGATGCTCGCCATGAAGCGCTGTCACGTTTGATTCCGACCCTAATCCATGCACTTCGTCATGAACGATTATGCATCGAGCTCGTTCAGCTGGCAGATATTGATTCAGAAGACGAGGTAACTGTAGCCTGGAAATGATAATCAGCGCTTGAATTGGATCAGTCAAGAATAACTCGCGCTCGTGAAACGGCCCGAAATGCCGAAATACACTCCAAGGAAGTCCAATACCTCTCCCCCAAGTCAACATCTCTTGATGCCATTGAGCCAGCAGGTCATTTCCATCAGTACAAATGATTGCACAATCGATTTTCTTATCTTCAATTAGCCGAGCCAATATTTTAAGAGAGGTGCGTGTCTTACCTGTCCCCGTTGCCATCTCAAGAACGCCGGCTCTACTAGCAATAAATGCCTCAAGTGCCTCATCTTGGTGTCGCCATTTGTTTACTTTTGGAGGAACAGGACTCGGCTTAGAAATAACAGGTCTGTCTGATGGGGCGTGAGTTTTAATGCTGCTCAAGCTCTTGGCTGAAAGTGGCATGACAATGAGTGCGTCGTCGCGCTGAAACCACATCATCTCAAAATCATCTACCGTAGCTTCCAAACGGCCCGTATCTGCCGGAATCCAGCTGCGGAAGACATGCACTCGCTCTATGTTTCGGTGATGACCAGAAATCGATTCATTGGCAGAACCTGTGAATGCAACTACATCTCCTGACGAGAAATCAAAGATCCCGCATTTGTCGTGGAATATGCCGGCATCCTCAACATGTTTCGGAATTACAAATCGAATCTCCAAATGCCCCGATGCGACCAGCCAGCAAAAGAGCCGCAGGCGGAGTTGCTTATCCTCTGGGTCGGAAGCAAAACGCATTGCCTCTTCAATTAAGTGGTCTGCTGCGGACTGCAGCACTTCAAGTCTAGTGTCATCGTTAACCGCGGTTTCGAGGATTCGTAAGTCCTGGGGGCTTAGTTCCGGTGAAATCAATAAATGTATTTTTGCATCATTCCTCAGAAGCCTCGGCAGGCCCTGCGCCCATGTCTTAAGTGCAGAACTGGAAAAATAGCCTGCGGCCCGCCTGTAGTTAGTGCACTCTGCCAAACAAGGCCCAAAAAAGTCCGCAGCCAGATCGCTGGCACCGGTCCGATAGACATCATGCAACTGTCGAATCTGATCTGATATTTCCGTCATTTTTCAAGATAACCCAAAGATGTCGTTTTTCACTTTACACGGTCTCGCAATCGATCTAGAGACAGTTCATCCTTCAGCTGTTTCTTCAACAGCTCGTATTCGTCGAGTTGCGGCACCCCTCCCATCCCTTGCACTTCATCAAGTGCGACTGCCTGACTCAATCTATCTAATAAACTTGACACTCCTTGATCAACAGTCCAACCCGGCTCCAGAAGCGATTCGTAGTTATTTCGACAAGACATCAGTATGGACTTTGTCCAGTGTGTCGTTGCATCACGCCACACCATGCTCATTAAAGAATCCACTATTCCGGTAGCATGACTACCAGTACTGACATGCTCTTGTTGCCAGTGCATTGCGGGCTCTACAATTCCCGCCGCTATAAGTAGTGCCAAGCATGACACGGAATGACGGTCATCCACTCGGCAACCACTCGCACGATTTATACTCATCCAACTTATTCGACCTGCGTTGACGGCAAGAGCTGCTGCAGAAAAGAATTCCCGAAATGAGGGGTATTTCGCGGACAGTGGTAGAGGCTGTTCTTCTAACAGGTAGACACTCGCGCGATCTTTGAGTCTTGCCCAACGAATTCGATCACCCGTCTTGATCGGCCAGCTCTCAATATCACACACGGCAAGTAATGAAGACAGCAGTTGTTTCTGATTTGTGTGCAACGCCCAATCAGCCCATCGCACCTGCATATGAGAGGACCATAGAATATAGCTGCTCGGCAATTCACCTGCCCAAGTTGCTCTACAAAATATCTCCAATTGAGTCTTGTTCAACAGCAGTCGATTCGATGCGTTTTCTATTATCGCCTGATCCTGTAGATGTTGCCGATGCGCATATATACCGGGGCCAATTCGCACGAAATCGTCGTACATAAGCAACGTCGGGCCAACGCTTGCTCGTGAATATTTAGAGCCCACTCGATCCACAAAAAGACGGCGCAAGTCGTTAAAGCTTTGCGGCCCGTGCTCGAGAAGAATTTGAGCCAGCACCCCGCGAAGCGTTTCATCGTCTGTCGCGGCCCTCTCATCCTCCTCATCGGAACTTCCCTCTACAACACCTTCCAGAGGATACTCAACGAACTTGAGTGGGGTGCGATTGAGATTAGATGGACCAATGGCACACCAACCTGCTTCATATTGATTTAGAAACAGGTGTGAGTTATCCGACAGTACGATAACTATATCTCTGGATGAACACTGATCGTCTTGAAAGGACCTCCAATATATATCTCGTAGTGCCGCGACGCTTATCGAATTGTATCCACCACGTTGCCTCATCAATTCATGACATCTGACAGCTCGCCTAGCTCTGCCAGAGTATCGTCTTAACAGGTAATCCCCGCTTACGCTGAGGTTTGGTGATAGTGCAAAAACAGCCCTGAGTGCTTCTTCAGGAGGCGCCCCTTGTGTCAAAAAGATTGAGGCCAACAGACATGGGAGTTGGACACTGGTTAGCCGCTCATTCAGCCAGCCCTGGGCATGGTCAAATGCATCGATTGATATGCTCGGCAATAGCCATCCATTTTTAGAACGCTTGCATGTTTCATCAAGCCAAGCCTGAACACTTCCATACACGACTGTGATCATGAGACGAGAGTCTGCATCAAGCGCAAGGAACAGCTGGGTCTCCTCACAATATCGAATGACTTGATGAGTAGCTAGACGAGACAATATGAGCGTCTGATCGTGCTGCAGAAGACGAGAAAAGCTATTCCGAAAACTTCTCTTTAGCTTTCCAATGGACTTGACCTCGATCTGGCGAATGCGCTCGCGCGTAACCCCCTTAAAGCTTCCAATCAAAGCAAGGGTTTTCGGTTCTTCCCCGTCCAACCCAAGCCGCATTCGAATTATCTGCTCTGCATTTTCAGACAATATCCGCAGCGCTTCCGTAGGGCATGAAATGGTTGGCTCCGAAACAATGGTTACCGCATTCTGTGTACTCTCCAAAGGTGGCGAGTCAGCATTTGAATCGGCTACTGTCGAAATAGGGCCATATGCTTCGTCCGGGAACACGCGCTTCGCCAGGTCCCGCAACTCAGCTAGACACTTTGCTCCGAAGTTTGGAATATCTCGAAGAAGGCTAATAACCTTAGCGTCATTACGAAGAACATCCTGAACAGATATCCCCTCCAGCAACCCATCATTTTGAGCAACCCTGAGTGAATTGCGAAGCCGCGTTGAACCACCGTACAAATTAGCGAGTTGGAAGAGTTCGTTACGATTGGAACCGTCTGTCACGTTTAATTCCTATTGAAGAACCGGTCAGCAAAAACTAATGAAGGAATTTTGTCCTTCATCAAAATGCGACGCTTTTCACATACAATTTGGAAGTTATTCTTGACAACAATAATGACTTCCACTAGAGTAGAATTAACTTCCAAGTCTTTGTCGCCAATATACTTTGATGAACGATACAGGGTATTCGCACTCATTCCCAGCAATTCGGGGCGTGCAAGCTGGGCGCGTGTTCTATGTGGCCATGTGCCCCATGAAGATTGTCCCAAAAATATTCGTCTTTAATGGGGAAGAAGTCCCTCCTGAGCTGCGCGCGCAGCGCACTCTAAATCGCGCAAGAATCCCCGAAATTGCCTCTTACCTCGTCGAAAATCCAAAGAGCTACATACTCTCAGCGTTAACTGCGTCAGTTGACGCTACAAATGTAACTTTTCATCCCTATTCCGATACCGGCCCAGCAAGCAATTTGGGGGCTCTAAGCATCCCAATGGATGTAAATATTCTTATCAACGATGGACAGCATAGGCGCGCGGCCATCGAAGACGCTCTAAAGGAAAATCCAGCGCTCGCCCAGGACAATATTCCAGTATTATTTTTCGTTGACGCTGGTCTTATTCGTAGCCAGCAGATGTTTGCGGACCTCAACAAATACGCTATCCGGCCGAGCAATTCTCTCGGCACACTCTATGATCACCGCGATGCAAGCTCTGAACTAGCTCGATATCTAGCGAATTCGTGTGTGGCTTTTATCGGGCTCACTGAAATGGAAAAATCCACCATCTCAAATCGCTCTATAAAGCTCTTCACCTTGAGTGGAATCAAACATGCCAGTCGTGCACTGCTCCGCAAGTCGAACGCCAGCGGAATATCGGATCAGGAAAAAAACATAGCTCGTGAGTTCTGGGATGCCGTTGCAGAGCACATTCCAGATTGGAAGCGTGCTCGAGAAAGAACAGTTGCTACCGCAGACTTAAGGCAGAACTTTATCCATGCTCACGGGGTGGCACTTCATGCACTAGGCTTAGTAGGTGCGGATTTGCTCGCGGATCACCCAAAGGATTGGAAAAAACGCCTCCTAAAACTATCTAAAATCGACTGGTCACGATCCAATACTCAACTATGGGAAGGCCGTGCCATGGTCCATGGTCGCATTAGTAAAGCCACAACCAATGTCGCATTAACTGCAAACCTCATCAAAATTAATCTCGGCATCCCCTTAAAACCAGAAGAAGCCAAACTTGAAAAAGGCCTTACGAAGTGAACGCATCAAGCAACTTCCCTGTTGAAACAGAGATTGCTGGCCAACCTGTCCAGCACTACATCAACGAGATTCATACCCTCTATAAAGCGGACAACCGACCATGGGTAATCGGCTATAGCGGAGGTAAAGATTCAACCGCTATTCTGCAACTGGTATATCTCGCGCTACTTGTACTACCTGAAGCCGAGCGGCAGAAACCAGTCTTTGTAGTTTCGTCCGACACCCTTGTTGAAACACCTGTTGTTGTAGGTCTCATCATTAGCACTCTGGAAAAAATCCAAGAAAGTGCTTCCAAACATGGGATCAACCTTCACGTGCAGCAGGTTACTCCCAACGTCGCTGAGACATTTTGGGTGAATCTGATCGGCAAGGGATATCCCGCACCGACCCGCCAGTTTCGTTGGTGCACTGAACGCTTGAAGATTAACCCCGTCAGCGAGTTCATTCTCGGCCGAGTCGCCGAGTACGGGGAAGTTGTCGTTGTGCTTGGATCTCGGATCGCCGAAAGCAGCTCCCGCGCTCAAGTTATGCGCAAACATAAAATCGAAGGCAAGCGCTTAGCAAAACACAGCTCGCTTCCTAGTGCTTACGTATATACCCCAATCGAAGATTGGACGGCTGACGATGTCTGGGAGTTTCTATTCACAGGCGAAGCTCCTTGGGGCGGCAATCACCAAGCCTTGTTCGATCTATACAAGGACTCGAACGCCGGCGAATGTCCTTTAGTGATTGACACTAGCACCCCTTCATGCGGCAACTCGCGCTTCGGGTGCTGGGTTTGCACCGTCGTCTCCAAGGACAAGGCCATGGATGGCCTCATTGAAAGCGGCCATACTTGGCTCGTACCTTTACAGGATTTCCGAAACCAACTCTTTAACACCACAGTCCCGCAAAACAAGAATCAATTTCGCAATTTCAAACGCCGCACTGGAAAAGTAACCAGCACGGATTCTGAGGATGGACTTAAATTTGTACCAGGCCCCTACTGGCTGTCATACAGAAAGGAACTCCTCACCAAACTGCTCAAAATCCAAAAAGAGATTCAAAAGCGTGACCCAAGCCTTGAGCTAATTTCTGTTGGAGAGCTCGAAGAAATTCGTAACGCATGGATCTATGACCCGAATGAACCGGACTGGGACGACAGCGTACCCAAAATCTATCGGGAGACCGTGGGTAAGGATCACGAATGGGCAGAAAGCGATGCTGGCGCTTTCACTAAGCTCGACTCCGATCTGCTCGCAGAGTTGGAAGGGAAGCATAAGGTACCTGCTGCACTCATTATGAAACTGATCGAGCTAGAACTCTCCATGGATGGGCTTAGCAAGAGATCGTTTATCTTTGACCGTCTAGGAAATATCCTCAACCAAGACTGGGGTGCGCTAGAAGAGATCATGCAGAAACACCAAGTCGCCAGCAAGAAATTGCACTATATCGACGAGGAAGAAAAAGAGCTCCAGGCACAATATATTGAGTATGAAAAACTAAAATCCCATGCTGCTTGAATCCCTCACACTCTGCGACTTCGGGTTGTTTCGGGGCGAACACGTAATCGCTCTTACTCCGCGAAAAAAATACAATAATACGCGTCCGATTATTCTCTTCGGAGGATTAAATGGTGCCGGCAAAACCACTATTCTCGCAGCCATCAGACTCGCCATTTATGGCAAGCAGGCGCTCGGATACGCCACAGGTCAAAAGACCTATGATGAATATTTGGCATCTAAAATCCACCGCAATCCACATGCGTCAATAGCTCAAGCAGGGGCGCACATATGCCTTGAATTTCTCTTCTATAAACTCGGCAAGCCGATCCGTTATAAAGTTATTCGATCGTGGACAGTGTCGGGAAAACAGGTTAAAGAGACCCTCACTATCTTCCAAGATGGGGAAGCAATACCGGAATTTACTCAGGAGCAATGCCAAGCCTTCCTGAATGAACTCATTCCGCTTGGTGTATCAGAACTTTTCTTTTTTGACGGGGAAAAGATTGCCAGCTTAGCTGAAGACGGCGGCGATGTCGCTCTCCGCGATGCAATCAGAAAACTTCTTGGCCTTGACATAATAGAACGCCTGAAGAGTGATCTCCATATCTATATTCGACGTCAAAATAGCAAGTCGCTGCCGGAAGATACGAAAGCCCTACTCGATCAATACGAGGTGGAGTACAGAGAACTTAAGCAAGCCATCTCTGCCGAAGAAGATATCTCTCAGCAACTATTGCCAAAGCTAACTGCCGCACAAGAACAGCGCGGCAGGCTTGAAGAAACTCTCGCTTCTAAAGGTGGCGCATGGGCGCACTCACGACAAACGCTAAAGACGCGCCGGGACAAACTCATCGCAGAGAAAAAGCAACGCGAGGCCGAAGCAAGAGAGCACCTAGGTGGGCTCTATCCAACATCCCTTTCTCCAAAGCTAATGCAACAGCTATTGGACCAGTTGCAGCAAGAAAGGTCACTTAAAGAATGGGAGACTGTTTCCAAGGCCTTCAGCCATCGACTGAATCGAGTAACTGCCGTCGTAACTGAATTCGTTCCTAAGCAGAAAGCGCCTGAAGCGCTCCAGAAAATTAAAGCCGTGTTCGCCGACCTAGTTGCCAGACCCACAAATCTGAAAACGATTAAGTTGCACCACGACCTTACCGGGAAGGACAGCATTCAACTCGAAACCTGGATTGAAGAGTCATTGTCACGCGTTAAGTCTCAATCAAGTGCGATCCGTGCGCAGCTTGACACCTTGGATGAAGAACTCGGCAAAGTCAGCCTACAAATTGAACGGGCGCCAGATCAAGAGTCCCTAAAGTCAAGTATTGATGCCATTCAGACAAAGAATGAAGAGATTATTCAGCTCACAGCTGAACGCAACCTTCACCTTGAACTTGCTCGTCGTTATACTTGGAAAGCGATCGAAATGATCCGCAAGATACGACGTCTAGAGGAGTCGCTTATAAGCGGTGAAACACAGGGTTCAGGAACCCACCTCGCCAAATGCACCATAGACGTTCTTGCCGATTTTGCTGAAGAAATGACAAAACGCAAGATCGTTAAACTTGAGCAAGAGTTTGCAAAGACATTCTCACATTTAGCAAGAAAGACTGACGCAATCGTCAGCGCCCAGATCGATCCGGCCACATTCGAGGTTCATCTCTTCAACAAAAGTGGCAAGAGCATTTCAAAACAGGCTCTTTCCGCAGGCGAAAAACAAATCTACGCGATCGCAATGCTTGAGGCCTTGGCCAAAACATCCGGACGTATGCTTCCAATTATTATCGATACACCGCTAGGTAGACTTGACAGCCATCACCGCGAGAAACTAATCAATAATTACTTCCCGCAAGCCAGCCATCAGGTCATCATCCTTTCCACAGACACTGAAGTGGACATGCGCCTCTACGATGACCTCAGGAAAAACATCTCACATTGCTATCATATCAACTACGATGCAATGGATGGTGCCTCCGCAATTAAAGAGGGATATTTTTGGAAATCCACTTTAGATAACGAAGGAATAACCGCCCATGCTTCCTAATCGTGTACATATCTCAAAACGAGCCACGGAACTGCTTAAACAAGTAAAAGCAAAGACAGGTGTAACCCCGAATATTCTCTGCCGTATGGCATTGGCAATGTCCTTAGAGGAAAAACACAAAGCCAACCCCAAGGGCACTGATCTCAATGGCTCAGAATTCAATCTTCCCACTCTCCTAGGAGACGCGAGTGCACTCTATGAAGCGCTTATCCGCCAAACTCATGGCGACCTTACACCAAGAGAAGCTCAACTCGTCCTCGCCGCCCACATCGACAATGGTGTAGACAAACTCAAACGAGCCAAGTCTGTTTCAGACTTAATCCATTTCTGATCCTGCACTTTTGAACGATTGCTAGCTGATAGTTTTGCTAGTACAGCCCTTACTGTTGTGTATTCACATAAATTTCCAAACTGAATTTATCCAGTCAGCCTGGATATGTTCGCCAACGAAATACCATGTCGCTGGATGAACTCTTCGGTGGCGTTTTCAACCTTAACATGATTGAACGCGCACCAGCTTTCGAGCACATATTGGGCATCATCACAAAACCCTGGCAACCCCACCAGCTGATATACCCGGCCACTGTTTGTTACCCCTCGCATAGTCACTGGATCGAATTTCTCAATTTTGCTTGAGACCGCACCATTAAGCTCTCTGTAATTTCGCCCAGAAAAATGCAGTCCAAATTGATCTTCATATCCATTCGTCTTAACAACCTTAAAGATCTGCCACGAATCCAACCACTTTTCCGGCTCGATTTCTATGGGAGCCGCGGCCCGTATATTTGGATGCTTTTCCAGATCGGCAATAACTGCGCTCAGTTGTTGCTCAAACGATTCATCTTTGCTCATGATTTCACCTCCTCTATGTCTTAGTTTTCACTTCATGCTTCTGTGACTCCGGAACACTCTGGACAGGAAACTCTCGGTTGACTCTGGAGTTCCCATGTTTAATGTTTTTCACGAAGACCCTTTGCTCTTGCAATGATCTTACTCACCAGCGCGCGGGACTCAGGCAAGCGTTCGAGTCGCGGGGAAAAAGATAGCGTATGAATCTTCCTGAGCACGACCATTGGCTTCACACGTTCCCAATCTTCGAAGCTAATCGTTTCCTCTATCGCCTTAAGGGCATTCGAGCATTCATAGTCTCGCGCTGCCCAATCGACACGTGGGCGACGATTGGCAACATCCTTACCGCGCAGCGGATTAGTTGCGGGCAACTGGTTTGCTTGCCTTTCTTTGTCCTGCCCCAACAATGGCAACCCCATCTGGTGTTCCCATGAATAGACAGACAAGAACCTCTCCCAGCTTCCAAAGAGAGCATCTATAAGCAACAGGTGGTATATCGAATGAAAGTTCCATCGCGGCTTCCTGACGAGTCGCAGCATTCCGTCCATATTTGATTGGTTGATGATCCTATCGAACATATCGATATCAGCAACGGATCGATACCGGTCACTCAGCCACTTCACAAAGTCTGTGGCGCGGACTCGACCGGATTTTGTGAGCAGCCCCTGTTGTTTGAGGCCATGCTGATATGTGGCTAGCAAAACCTGTGGTGAATATCCTCCAGGAAGAGGAACATCAAGCGCCGAAGCGGACATGATCGATATGCGCTGCAGCATAGGCTGCTGAAGATCTGAAGTTCCAGTGGTGTTAGTTGCGACTATCTCTTCATCATTGGGAAGGAAGAGCATAGAACGACCTCTCCCATTGATTCTGATATTTGAGCGCCGTAATGGATGTCCATGAGTAGGACAGACGAAGACTCCCGGCAGCTGGTGGCGACGATGCCAATATGCAAAACCATGCGCCTCAATATCCTCACGAATGCATTCTTCGCAAGAACATAGCGGCATACTGGCGCCAGATGGTCCAGCTGGTAACCCGAGAACAAACTTAAGCGGCTCTACGGTTCTGCCACTCATCAATGCAAGTGCTTCAACCTGCACTTCTGGTGGCCGGAAGCGCAAGAAGTAAGGTAATACAGTTGCGTTTATTGCCAGATCATCAGGTTGTCCATAAGCCCATTCTGTACGTCGGCTGAACTCATCAAGGTGTGATGGAAAGTCATGACGAAGTCCGGCTCCTGGACTCCCAAATAGGGCTTTGCTAACTTGTTCGCCGCGACTCGCACCTCCCCAACGGTGGGCAATTGCCACAAGCGAGAAGATTGTCATATCGCGCTGCAGTATTGGAAGCAATTTAGCCTTCTTTCTTTTTCGCTTCTGCGCGTGCTGCTGCCAATCCAGCTAGCTGAATGTTGGCTAGTCCACGTTTGCGTAAATCATCTGGTGAAAGCGAGTTGGAAAGTTCTTCCCGTTTCAACTGCTGATTCTTTTTCCTGGTTTGCTCGCTCTCGAATTTTGCCTTCTCGGTTTTATGTTTTTTGGATGCACTCCTTGAAGCGACATTAGAATCAGTTACATTCTGACCACCCTGTGCAGCTTTTTCAGTAGGTTTTGTCTCGGCGCGCTTAATGTTCCAGTGCCTAGCATAAAAATCGGCATCAACATCGGGAAAGGTCATCAGCAACTCAGGTTTGCGGAAGTGGAAACCATCCGCAAGAGGTTGAAGCTTAGCGAAGTCTGGAGATTCATATACTTTCTTGATATCCTCCGGACCTATGGATTCCATACCGCTTAGTAGTTTGTCCCGTTGGGCAGAGCACCACAGAGTTAGAGCCAACCTTGCAATACCGCCACTGCAGCGACGCAACATTTTCGAGCATCCGTCTGGATCGGGAATGGGATCTCTTAGTACGTAATACCCCATCACCCCCGCAGAAATGGAGTTCCATTCGACATCTGCATCCGGAAGGTTTGTTGCGCCAATGGGAGAAAATATTTCAGGTGGGATAAGGTGCAGTCGGCTCAGGTCTTGACCGAAAGTTACCCAATCAAATGCTCTTTCATTTCCGATCATCACCAGGGGGATGCCTGAGTTCATCAGCTCCAGAAGGAACATCTGCATGAGATCGGCATGCCCAGATTTAATCAAGTTCCGAAGTTGCCCCTCGTCGATAAATATTATCCCAGTGAAGTGCGCTATCAATCTGCCTATTGTCGCCACAGCAAGCTTATCAACTGTTCGATACTGCTTTGGCAAGTCGACGGAATAGGTTGTACCAATTAGATTATCTATCTGAAGCAGAATGCGTGTTAAGAGACCACTGCGCGTCCCGTCATGAGACATATTCAATTCAAGATAGACAATCTGCTGCATTCCAATCCACCCAGCGGCGCCATCCTTGCCACGAGTAAACATTTGTGGAATTAGGCTACAAAAACGTTGTACCGTAACGCTCTTACCTGTTCCGGGAGGCCCCTTCGTGACATGAATCGACATACCTCTTGTAGGAGCCGGAGGAAGAGGATCTGCTCTGGCCGCAGCATTGATCTGCGCCCAATAAAGGCGTTTGGCCTCAGGGATCACTGGATTTCTGGCACGAAGCCCCATTTCCAACATACCCCACCAAGTCATAGCAGTTCGAACGGATTGAATCGTTGGTGCCAGAGGCACCTTTTCGCCAACAAGAAGGGAAACTCTGTCTACAACTCCCAGGCTCTCAAGATCAATGCCATCTAATGGATCGAAAGCGAGTTTGTCTATGATGTCGGAAACCTCCTTAAAGCGAGGCAAGCCAACCAAGAGTGGGTTGTGCATTGAATACCATGTAGACTTTTGGTCAGCGCCCACGCTTACCCCCTTCTTGGCGGCGACTCTGAATCGCCTGCTGCAATATTGAAATGGGAACAGGCGGTCCGTTTTCGTGGGTCGGCTTGTCGTCACCATCGGGTGTTGATTTGCCAATGATAGACGGGGAGTCTTTTTCGGTCTCCCCTGATGCATGGTTTGGAGTTGCGTGTTCAGGCAGGATTTCTTCTCCCCCGTCGATATTCTGCTCTTCGACGAATGGCGGGCTTTGTATGGGCATTCCGTATTGGTAAGTAGCTTTTTCTTTCTCCCGGTTCGCCTTTTTGTTACGACGAATTGCGGACTTGGATGGTGCCCTGTCAACTGCGTCCAAGGCATCGTCATAGGCATCTCTGGCTGCTTGTTTGGTTTCTTCTTGCCCGGCCTCCATATCACTCAGTGCTTCTTCTTTCGAATTCCGGGCATTGAATAAATAGACTGCATCGCTTTTCATGAGATTGATGATGTCAGGAATCGAGCATTCGAAAGGCAGGTCTTCGTCCTTCGTCTTTATCCACAATCGAATGAGTTCTCCATCAATCGGGTTCCGATAATATAGTTCCGTCGGGTTGTAGGGATCCTGGCGAAAATCGTCATCAAATGATTCTGCCGAAACACCCGCACGGTCTACCTTCGCTTTCATGAACCTCTCTATCATCACGGGATGTCTGCTGATGTACTGAATTGGCTCAATGAATTCACGCTTCCGCCCGGTATCTGGACGGAGCAACTTAACGCCATGTTGAGTAAATACACCCCGTACATGCGGCATTAACTTGATCCTCGCTTCGGCATTACCTATAAGACTCACGGCGAGCTTGCCTTGATTAATTTTCATTCTAGTAAGATTTAGCCGGTTCAGAACTAAGCCCTTGTCAAGGATCTCTCTGCGCATTTCCAGCGTCGGCTGGATATCGAGTGGCATGGTGTTATATGTGTGAACAGCCCGAGCGGTTTCACGAATTGCTTCAATAATTGTCAAACGGGCGAGGGTGTCGGCCCTTTCTTCACCACGTTCGTGGCGTTGTCCATGTGTTGTGCCATGCATGTTGTGGTCAACCATTCGATGCAGAGAGTGATGACTTGTCTCAGCGGGTGAATTTAAATCAGAACGCGCGACGCCAACAAATTTCAAACCAGTTCCAATTTGATCGAGGGCGTCAATGACACCTTGGCATCGAGCATCAGTATTGTCGGCAAGGACACTTTGGTACCGGATCTGAATCCAGTCATCTGGCTTAATATCTTCCAATCCAAGCCATTTTAGCCAGTCAGCTTTGTCAGTAAGTGAGTGAAGGAATGCCAGTAGAACTGTTTCAGTACTTGGCGCATTCAGCCCCAGATAGAAGCCTGAGATATATCCGTACATACTATCAACCACCAAGATTCGATGGGCTTGTCCAATACGATTGAGTCTATTCTCCACACTCACGAATTCAATATCTGGTGACGTCGAATCCGTTGAACCTCGCTGTCCAATTGCAACTACATTGTCCGACGCAGAGCCAAATAGAACACGATCGATTCGACCCAAATTGAATCTGGTAAGTTGCTTCTTCCAACTGTCGTGACCGGGCGATCTCTCTTTACCCCAACGTTCGAATTGCGATCGAGTTGGTCGTTGATGGGCAGGAAGTAGAACTATATGAATCTTTCCATCCATATCAGTCCTCAAAATCGAATAGAATTCACGCCACATTCGGCGCAAGGCCTTCGCGCAAGTGGTTCCCCGTACGTAATAATTTCGCCAGGAAAAACCGCAAATATCTTTATCTAGTTCCTCCATCACTAAACCTTCTTGCCCCACCTGATGAGCGGCAGTCGGAGCATTCATCCTACCGAGCTTATTCTTCTGAGTGCGTTTTTTACCCTGACCTCCTTTTGCCCCCGAGAATGGAGTAAGTGCGCCAGGAACACTCCCCCCTGCCCAATACTGATTTAGCAGTTCGTTGAGCATTTTCTTTGTTCTTTTGATGGTGCGTTTTGAACTCCCCATCTTATTTGCCAATTCAGAGATTCGTTCCGAGCGAACTTGTCGGTCAAAAAGCAATATGCATTCTTCTGGATCCAGTTTGTTCCCCTCTGAATCTTTAATGAGAGGGTCTATAAGTGCTTCGCGCGCCTCTCTTTCTTTTCGAGGATTTGACACTTCCTGGCCTCGGCGCAAATATTTTTTATCTAGCTCCTCATTCGTTGCCTCTGCGTCTGCACGCGGGGTAACTCCGTTCACGTTAATCGCCAGCCATTGCTTATCAAGATCAGTCATTACTTCAGACAAATCTCCAACTTTGGGGCCAACAAAATACACTCGATTCTTTGATCTGCGCGGAGTAACCGGAATAAGGACGATACGGTTTGAGCTTTCGTGAACATCAAGAACCCTACACATCTCATCTAGACATGCCGAATCGATTTTCGGATCGATGATCTCTCCTACTACGGGAAGTCTGTGTATGAAAGGCATTATTGGATGCCTCCTTGGATATTTGAACGAATGGCTACCTGAAGACTTCTGCCACCCGGTCGAGGAGGCAGTGAAGTTTTGATCGGTAAAGAAAGGTCACAGTCGACTAGTTGAGTCCATAGAATGTGATTCAACAGAAACGCGGCTTGGTCAGCAGTTGCCGCGTAATCGACTCTTAGTCGCTCAATCACATCCAGTAGCGGGTAAGCAGAGAGATCAGCACCGTGTCTACTTAGGAATCTGTCCAAAGTCGCAGACCAAGGATGATTGCATGGCAGGACTGCCGCATCGGCGAGGTATTCAAGTTGTGCGAACAATGGTCCCGGGTAGAGGGAACGATCACCTATGAAATAGTTAATTTCCATAGCCTGTGCATAGCGTCGCTCTGCCTCAAGTTTTTCTGGCCCTCGATCCAGTGGATCTATATAAAGGTATCGCTCTGATTCCAGTGGCTTCACCGAAACTAGACAGCATGCTTTAGCCGGTGTGATTATCCAAGGTAAGTGCAAGCACAAGTCCATGGTCCAAATGTAGGGGACGTCGGTTCCCACGAAGTGGCCATGCTTGATACCCATGTCCCTGCATATCACTTTCATACCCTCGGACCATGGCAACGTAGAATCAACTTCAGGATTTCTGTCGTATTCCGGGTGCTGATGTACCCAGTACCACATAGGGAATTGCTCTCGAACGTGTGCCCCTATCCATGCAAACAGCAACGCCAAATACCACTCACTTAGTGAAAAGAAATGGCATTTTCGCTTGAATGGAGGAACAGGCTTTACCACCTGTACCGACATTGGTGATGGATTCCACCTCTGAATTTGAAGAGGAGGTTTATAACTCTCACCAACGCCACTTCCATATCCGGCTTTGATCATTGCTTCTATTCGCTTGTCAGTAACCTTAGGAGCGCCCATTTCAGAGTTGCTCCATGGCCAGAGGGAGACATAGGTAATCAAAAGTTATCGAGGCCAGGCTGTATGGCAGCCTCATTGCTTTCCAAGCATAAGCAGTTTCCTTGTCTAGCTCTTCGCCAACCCACACGTCATCAATATTTTCTGAACTTCGCATCATCTTTCCCTTTTTCAGACCGAGCGCACCCACCGATCGCCGAGAAACGCTCGTTAAACAAAATTGAACAAAGAGGGAATTGACGCGCCGGAATCAGGCTCGTAGACTTCGCACTGTGGAGTAGCGAAGTTTTGGTTCCCCCAAGTTTAAGGACGCTAACGGCCTGCCAGCCGTTGTGCGTCTTTTTACTTTAGTAAGTCGCGCTTTATTCCCCTCCTTAATTTTCAATTGTTTGCACGGGTCTCGCTAATTCGAAGACTTCAGGCCTAGTGCCACAGCGATCGAGTGCGATTGCCCCCTCAAACACTTCCGCCGCCCCTGAAGCACTGCGTATACCAGCGCAGGCGTAAAGCCCTTCTCAATTGCCCACGCATTAATGTTGAGTCCGTTGTTTCGGAACCACCTCTGCGCCTCATCCGCTGTGAGCGTTTGAACTGGTTTTGATGAATCAAGCATGTTTTCCACGATGAAATGATGGCAATAAACTTGACCAATCATCATTGGAAATTATAATGATTGCAAGTGGTTTTTGCGCTTTTTATTCTAATTTATTCAATTGGTTACAGCGTGTTTTTTTGCACCACTGGTGTCATTTTGCGCACCATTAGTAACAATTTTTTTACTCACAGGAACATTTTGATAACTAGCCAGTGAAATACTTTTCCTACTGAAAATCTTGTTCGAGAGGTAGCTATGAATTTCTTTTCTGGATTCTTTCAAAGAAATATTTCGAGAGGCTCGAATAACGCACAGCATTTTTTGCGGGTAACAACACCATTTGTCGACGATCTATTTCAAATTTCCAAGGCAGATGCCAACAGGGCGATTGAAGCACAAAGCATGTGTACCTTCTTTCAATTCAAGACTATTGCAGGTCGGCGTTGCGCAATTAAATTGCGTCTCATTCAGGCCATTCAACTCTTCGAAGCGCCAGGAGAAATTACGAGCTCTAATCAAATCTGCGGTGTGTGGGTGTATTTGGAAGGCCGAGAAGAAGTCTTGGACATAGAGCCCAGCTGCCCAGAGCAGGTGTCAGAGTTCTTCAATAGTTTAGAAGTTGGAGCAATGAGTGCCACACTTGGCGATTGGCACTTTAATACGGCAGAGATTGTGGCTGCTGTTGCATCCGAGGAGATCAAATGAGGCCGGCGCGAACAGATGTCTAGTGAGGCCGTAAGGTAAACTCGCGCCAGGTCCGCAGTTCTAAGCAGCCAGTGCAATTGGATCGGGTGGAAATTGCTATTCGAAGTTCAAAATGGCGACAACAACAGACGAGATGAATATGTGCATTGGAACGATTGGATTATTTGTAGTAGTCGCGACTTTAGCTGACAGATAGTTTCCAATATTCGGCCATATATGTAGGACAGCATTTGACAATTTGCGTTAACTAAGCACTTCAAATTCACAGCCCTCATCTTTCAGGGCCTTCACCCATCTACCGAAACGTTCAGCATCAGACGTTTCTATGACAACAGGATCATCATCAGATGGAATGACAAACGTCTCAATTACATCATCGCGTCCAAACAAACTAGTGAAATCCAGTAATCGGATGTGCATACGAGCAATCTTTATTTTTTTCATGTTGTGCCCAAGGTAAGTTTCTGTTCTCTGAAATTAATAAGCGTCACAGCTGCTGCCTTTACCGAACTTGAAGCCTCGGTTTAGTTGCTAAATACAACCACGACGATGTGTGCTTAAGTAGTGCTGTTCGACGGGCTCCGCGAAGTTCCGTCGCAGACTTCAGCAAAGGAATGACTCCAATCAAGCCAAACTGAGTTGAAAGCGCAGTTAAACCAGGGATTGGTGTAATTAAAGAGCCCGCTGTAATAAGAGCTGAGACTGCCACCTCCTTTGAAAATAGTGTCTTGAGACTGGCCACGCCCAGTTCCGACTTGAGATCGGACAGGTCATGCTTTAGATCATTACGAAACTGGCGCTCAAGCTCTCGAAGATCAGTGTTGTTTCTTGCTTCTTTCGTAACTCGTTTGATATGAGCATCTAATGTTGCGAGGTAACGGCGACGCATGGCTGTGTAGTCCGTGCTGCCGCTCTTAGCTTCACGCTTGCGGAAATCGATCAGCTTCTTGAGTGGCACATTGCGGGCGTCAAGCACTTCGAGCGAAATTGCGACAAGTCGATCATAGGCTGGCGCCACTTGGCTTACGTCGAGCCCAGTAACTGGAACCGTACCGAGTGCGCTTGCATGTGCCTCAGCCAACCAAGAGTAGGCATCAGTCCTGTCAGTGATCTTCTGAATTTGTGTACCGGCGCAACTGTCAGCGAGAAGGGACATCATCAAGAACCCAAGTGCTGCAGGTACGCCATAGTCCATATTCCCCGCTTCGAATTGCGCTAATCCTTCTTGCTTCAGCATGCTCCAAGTCATATGGAGAAACTTGTCGGGATAGATCAGAAACCGCCTGTCTTGCCAACCTGAGGGAGCCTTGCCCATGATAGTGGCGAGTTGGCCAGTAGTTATCAGCTTCTCAAGGGCTTTGTGGGCTTCCTGCTGCTCCTTGATGGTAGGTCGTCGAGGGTTGATTACCAACTGCGCGGCCTCTTGAAGGAGTCGATCCTTAGGGCCGTGAGGCAACGGCCTTGGCATGTGCGGCACGATCGTCTCAAGTGAGTCCCAGAGTAAGAGAGCATTCTTGAGAATAGTCGGGTTGCTGACTTCTGTGTGTGGGTAGTACAGCGCTTTGAGCATGGGACTCCCTGTGACACTTAACGAATAGCGAGTATCTGCCGCTCTCTCCAAACATATATACTCCGCGAAATGCAATGGCGGCATATAAACTTTGTTGGACTAAACCTTCGGAGAGCGGAACCTATGGCGATTGTAAGGATTTGAGGTTGGGCGTCAACCGGCTGAACTGAGCGTGCAGCCATACGCCGGTCCAAAACGGATACCCCTAGTGTGATTCAGGGGCACACAATGGCAAAGTCGCACCCGTGCAATCCAACCAATATAAACGCCTTTCATGCATGGGCAATCGTATCCACAGCGGATGCGAATGTTCAACTGCCGGAGGAAGAGACGCTTGCCATGATCGGCATGGAAAAACCAAACAGTGATCAGATCAAACTCTTGACCGATCCTATGGTAATTCTGGCCGGAGTGTTGGGGATGTGGTCACGAGGATTGAGCAAGAGAAGCACTGTCCTATGAATCAGCGCACTCTGATGCCGACGTTCGCCAAGAGGCACTGACCCGAAGCAGACAGTCAAAAGAATTCAACAAAGGCACACTCCTCGGCCAAAGCGGTCGTCGGAATGATTCACAAACTAAGGTCGTTTCCAGACCCAAAGCGGTCGTTGATGTCAGCTCAAGCTATTTGCGAAGACCCGATAATTCCAGTAATTTATTCTCACATTTGTTGGATTAGCTCTATTGGTTAGTGCAGGGAACAAAATCCTCTGCCTTCTCATGTAGAAAATACTTCTCGAAGAGAGGAAGTGCTTCACGTCCATGTGCAGCACCAAGGCCGCGTAGACGAGTAATCATCTCGACATTATCGAGTTTGAATTTCCCTACGGGAACCTTTGGTTGAAATGGGAAATAATGAGGTGATTCTTGTCGATGGTCCGAAAGTAGCATCGCAGTTCCGTCAGCTCCCCGTGATTGTCCCTGCATAAATAGCGCAGTTGATTTGAGCAATAGTCCCGTGTATCCAGCATCAAGGGGAATATCTAGTGCTTCTTCGGTGCAGCCCAAGCGGACGATGTAGAGATCGTCATCTTTCCATCCAAGTACGCTGCGTGCTTCAACAGCCGCCAACCCGGCTGGATTGTTAGCCCATATTCCACCATCAATGAGAGGTGCCCCACTAGGCAGTGGGTGTGCCGCAAAATATGTTGGAGCTGCAGATGTGGCGAGGGCAACGTTAACGGCGCTTTCCATCCAATCGACCTGCAATCTCGGGTGATGTCTGGTTTTGAAAACGTACACATCCTCTTTGTCTGCATGGTATGCCGGCACGATTAACCTGACTTTGCTGTCGCCCAACCGCTTTGTCTGAAATGCTCGTTCCAAGGCCTTGCGAAGTTCACTTGATCCATATTTTGTAGCAGCCAGTTGCTTGCTGGAGTTTCTCTTGGCGCGAAACCATGCGGAAATTCTTGATGTAAGGCTGCTTGAATCAAGCGGATTGATCTGGTCGAATATGCGCGGTCCGTCATTTATGTAGAACTGAGATATTTCTTTGGCAGACATTCCAAGGCCTAAGCCAAGCGCTATGATTCCGCCCGTTGATGTGCCGGCAATCAGGTCGAAGTGATCGGCAATTCTCTTTCCGGTTGCCTCCTCAATAGTCTCTAGAAAGGCAGCAGCAAAAGCACCTTTGATACCGCCACCGTCAAGTGCGAGGATTCGTCGTTTGTTTTTTTGCATTACTCTTCTCCAGGATGTTTGCCGCCGCCGAGCCATTCGTCAGTGGCTAGCCAATGCTCAAAGTAGGCTAGCCATAGATATGTCCAGGGCACGATCGTGTCGGCAATTGATTTATGCAGTGTCCACTCATTATTCTTTGGAAAGTGCAGGCATAGGCGCACAGGAGTGGAGGAATAGACGTGAGGCAAATGTCTGTTACCAGCCAATTCGCTGAGATTAGGACCTAGAACTATTACTGACGGGGAACCAAGCCGTTTGAATCGAATTTGTATTCGATAGACACGACATAAAGGGTTCGGCTGCGCATCAAAATTCCAAACCAATTCACCATGACGAACCATGCCATGTCCACGGCAGATCGAACTCGATTTGAGTCGCATCCACTGTTGCTCTGGACTTAGTTCCTTGGCCATTTGGTGTGCACCTATCGCCCAAAGAAAGTGTTATTGGGAACAGACACCGAACCAAGTGCAGGGGCAGTAACCAATCCCAGCGTTGGAGCGACGACTAGCCTTCCGGAGATTCGAGCATTACTTATTGGATGGATAATGCTCGCAACTGTGTCACGTACTTGTTCCTTGTTTGCGCCGAAACTTTTTGACAGACTCTCAGAAAAATTGGCGACACCTTCGATGGAGAGAAGTGATTCGATAGACTCCAGTGCATTCTTATGCCACTCATAGAATGCTGAAGCGAGCTGTTCATCACTATTCCATTTATCCGCGAAGTTCTCTCCTGCTGTTGTTTCATTTTCGATCACATAAAATCGCTGCCCGGAGCGAATCTCGACCTTAATGAATGACGGCATCTCTGAAATTACGGCTGAGATTAAGTCAAATGCATCTGAGTGAACCTGTTGTGTAGCGCATTTTGCATATGCCCAGCCTGCCAATGTAGAAATAATTACAGAGATCGGAGCAAACTCTTCACGTGTTTTGCCGACAAACATATGGTCTCGATGCCGTTTCAGAAGCTGAATAATTCGCTTGAGCAGAGGCTTGGACTCTGTCTGATCTGGAAGCGGCGTAATATCTGCATCTGCAAATGCCTTATCTAAGGCTGCTTCAGCGAGATAGAAGCGGGGTTGTATAGTGGCGTATTGCTCAAATTTTGCTATGTAACCCTTGGGATTGGTGGGCTTCCATTGCGCCAACAGTTTATCGGGTACCAGTTCGCCACCTTGAGGACACCGAGGATTACTGATCGAGGGGGTAATGTCCAGGTGAAACTCATTGGCATAGTTAATGCGCCAACACCGTTTTTTTTCTTCAAGCATGCCCCGGTAAGTTTCATGTTCTTTTAGGCGGTTTCCTATGAGCATTTTTACTGCCTGCGCATTAGAGGTGGCCGGTAGATCAGGGAGATGACATACCAGATCGACGTCAAATTCGTTGTGCCCAATTGGTTTGATAGCGGTGCCAAGTGCTATAGATCCTTGGGGGTAAATTTTTGCCCGAGTTAATTGCGGGGATGTTGACTCGGCCAACCAGATGCCCACGGCTTCATATCTTGATGTTGCCGACTGGTACTGTGACTCGGTTACCTCAATTTGCTGACATAGCTGGTCGAGAAGGCTGACCACCATTTGTTTTTTGCGTTTTGCCAGTAGTGTTGTCGCCGTTCCGCCATGCATATGAACCTTTCCCGAGCCTTGAACTCGTGCTAAAGTGGAGTTGTCGAAATCGACAACATTGGTATGATATTAATAATACTTGTCGATAGTGTCAAGTGTAAATTGGCGATAACTAAATATGGAAGATTCGAGCAGAAAGATATTTGCAGAGCGCTTGCGAGATGCTCGCGAACGGCTCCGCGGCCTAAAACAGACGGAATTGGCAGAGAAGGCGAGATTGCCAGTCACGTCTATTTCTCATTTTGAGAACCCAGAGGGGACCCGCAAGCCATCATTCGATAATTTGCGAAGATTGGCGAATGCCCTTGATGTTACGACCGACTACTTGTTAGGACTCTCGGACGATCATGCGGGAATGACGATTGATAATGCGCTGTACCGTGATGTTCAAAATCTTTCAGATCAAGACAAAGAGTTTGCACAGGCCATGGTTAGGAAGCTATTGGAGAAAAGTTCACCTAAGGAGTGATGATGTCAGAAGCCAGACTCAGAGACGCTACGCAACATGCCGAAAAACTGGTTAGAGATGAAAAGCTATCACTTCCAATTGACTTGATTGCATTGGCTAGGAGTCGAGACATTCTGGTTGAGGCAAAAGATGAAAGCGCCAAAGGTGTCTCGGGCATGCTGTTGCGGGCAGGCGATAATTTCGCAATTGGATATGCCACGCATATCAAGAGCAAAGGCTTTCAACGTTTTAGTATTGCCCATGAACTTGGGCATTATTTCTTGCCTGGGCATCCTGAGCAGGTCTTTGGCGGTGGTAAGGTCGTGCATGAATCACATGCCGGATTTGGTTCTGGGGAGCAGATCGAACTTGAGGCGGACCATTTTGCAGCCGGTCTGTTGATGCCTTCTCATTTGTTCAGGACTGAAGCTGGCAAATATTCAGATGGCTTCACCGCCATTGAAAGAATGGCGGAACGATGCGAAACCTCGCTGACTGCCTCTGCAATCCGATATGCCGAGCTGACTGATGCGGCAGTGGCGGTCGTGATCAGCACGGGTTCCTCTGTGAATTATTGTTTTACCTCTAGCGCACTTCGTGGAATTCGAGGTTACAAGCATCCGCTCAAGGGTTCAGTTCTTCCACGCGATTCTCTGACAAGGGCATTTAATCAAACGGAAAGCAACATCATTGCTGCAAAGCGAGAAGATGATGACGCTGATCTAATCGCATGGTTCCGCGCTGATAACGAAATTGACGCTAGTGAAGAAGTCATAGGGCTTGGGGATTACGGTAAAACGCTGACCATTATCACCGCAGACGTTCCTGACCAAGATGAAGAGTCTGATGACATTACTTGGTCTCCTCCTCGTTTTAGATGATGTGCATTCATTGAAATTGAACAGACCGTGATCTCGCGCAAGCACTCGATAGCTTCAACAACTTGTTTACCAATTGTGCAGACAGTGCCTGCAACTTATTCAATTGATTATTAACAGTTATGGAAACTTATTTTTCTGAGCATAACTTGTACCTCTAGAGGTACTTTTCAGCACAATCTCGTCACACAGCAGAAGTAATAACCTCAAATCCTTGATGACCGCAATGGCCGAAATGAAGACTATTGCTAGGTGAGTTGAAACAAATAAGGCGCCCACTTGGGGCGCCAAATTTGGTTATGGATATATTGTTGTCGAGGGTGCTTCTAGTTACGAATATATTCGACAAGTTACGGATATATTCTCGCCAAACAGCTGTGCTGAAGATCAGGCGAAGTTCTTCGCCACGAAATCCCAGTTCACCAGATTGTTGAGGAAGGTCTCGACGAACTTCGGACGCAGGTTGCGGTAGTCGATGTAGTAGGCGTGTTCCCACACGTCCACGCACAGCAGCCCCTTGTCGGCGGTGGTGATCGGTGTACCGGCGGCGCCCATGTTGACGATGTCGAGCGAGCCGTCGGCCTTCTTCACCAGCCAGGTCCAGCCGGAACCGAAGTTGCCCACGGCGGAGGTCTGGAAAGCTTTCTTGAAGTCGTCGAGCGAACCCCACTTCTTGTTGATGGCCTCGGCCAGCGCGCCGGTCGGTGCGCCGCCGCCCTGCGGCTTCATGCAGTGCCAGAAGAAGGTGTGGTTGGAGACCTGGGCCGCGTTGTTGTAGATGCCGCCGGAAGCCTTCTTGATGATGTCTTCCAGGCTGGCGCTCTCGAATTCCGTGCCCTTGATCAGGTTATTCAGGTTGGTGACATAGGCCTGATGGTGTTTGGCATAGTGGTAATCGAAAGTCTCGGCGGACATGTGCGGCACGAGCGCTTCGCGGGGATAAGGCAGCGGGGGCAATTGATGTTCCATGGCAATCTCCTGATTTATTGTTTATTGACGCGGGAATGGCTTAACCATTGGGCTGCAATATACCATACTTTTATAGTTGGGTATTATTTATCCTTGCATGCTACAGGGTTTAACAACGATTTAGAACCCGATTGTCGCGATGTTTTACAATCCGCCCATGAGTGAACACAAACAGACCGGCGCCGCCAAAACCGCGCGCAACCCCATCAAGATCGTGCCCCTGCAGGAGCGCCTGCGCAAACCGCAATGGATACGCGTCAAATCCGGCAGCGGCGCGGGCTACAACGAAGTGAAGCGCATGCTGCGCGAGCAGCACCTGCACACCGTGTGCGAGGAAGCCTCCTGTCCCAACATCGGCGAATGCTTCGGCAAGGGCACGGCCAGCTTCATGATCCTCGGCGATGTGTGCACGCGCCGCTGCCCGTTCTGCGACGTGGCGCACGGCAAACCCTTGCCGCCCGATGCCGACGAACCGCAGAACCTCGCGCGTTCCATCGGCATCCTCAAACTTCGCTATGTCGTCATCACCAGCGTGGACCGCGACGACCTGCGCGACGGGGGAGCTGCGCATTTCGCCGCCTGCCTCACGGCCATTCGCGCATCGTCTCCCGCCACCAAACTGGAGATCTTGGTGCCTGACTTCCGCGGCCGCCTCGACATCGCGCTCGATGCGCTGGCAAGCGAACTGCCCGATGTGCTCAACCACAATCTGGAGACCGTGCCGCGCATGTACCCGCTGGCACGTCCTGGCGCCGACTACGCGCACTCGCTCAAACTGCTGAAGGACTTCAAGGCGCGCTTCCCGCAGGTGACGACCAAATCCGGCCTGATGCTGGGTCTCGGCGAGACCGACGAGGAAGTGCTGCAAGTGATGCGCGACCTGCGCGCGCACGATGTCGAGATGCTCACCTTGGGCCAGTACCTGCAACCCTCCGACGGCCACCTGCCGGTGCTGCGCTACGTGAGCCCGGAAGATTTCAAGAAGTTCGAGATCGCCGCCAAGGAAATGGGCTTCTCGCATGCCGCCTGCGCGCCCATGGTGCGCTCCAGCTATTTTGCCGACGAGCAGGCGGAACTGGCTGGCGTCTGAATTAGCAATCCTGACCCGAAGCAATACCCTCCCCGCAAACCATCACAAGCAATCCGGTTGAATTCGCAGCAACAGAGGTCTACATTGATTCGCACGGGGAAGGCGGTTCTGCCTGCCCCGTCCTTTTCTTTTGCTGACTGAAGGAGACGATCATGAATATTGCAGACATGATGATCCATGTGCACCCGGAACTGGATATCGAGACAAGAACAAGTTTGGAAAAAGACCTGATGGGACGCATCGGCGTCGATTGCGCGGAATTCACCCACAACGCACATCCTCACGCACTGATGGTGAAATACGACCCTGATGCAGTGGAAGGGATGGAGATATTGCAAATGGTGCGCAAACTCGATCCGGTGGCATCAATGGTCGGTTTGTAGTTTGGGGCAACGCCACTCGGGAGTGTGGACTCAAGCAACCAGCACCTAGAACTCCCCCTGCACCCCGAACGAGAACGGCAGTACGAAGGCGTACACGGGATCGCGGGTGGTATAGCTCGGGTCGTAACTGTAGCCGACGATGTTCTTGCGCTGGTAGACGTTGTTCAGCTCGAAGTAGGTGCCCAGCTTCCAGCGGTCGAACACATAGTTACGATCCAGGCGCAGGTCGAGACGGTGATAGACCGGCAAGGTGCCCGAGTTGACCCCGGCATAGAGCGGGATCGGGCGACCGTCCGGATAGTTGCTGCCGCTGGGGCCGAGGATGGGTGTGTAGGGTGTGCCGGAATGGTAGTTCCACTTCATCCCCAGCGACCATGCCTCAGAGAACTTGTAGGTCCCCACCAGCGTGGTGTTGACCGGCTGATCGTACTGGAAACGGAACGACTCGCCGGTGACATCGTTGCGCCGCGACGACTTGGACAGGTTGAGCACCCACCAGCCGGAGAGTTTGTCGGTCTCCTCTTTCTTGATCAGCAGCTCAAGGCCGTAAGCCTTGCCGCTGGCCGCGTTGATGTAGTTGAGCAGCGGATCGCTGATGATCAGATTGCTGAACTTCTTGTAATACGCTTCGGTCTTCCAGTTCCAGTCCGCATCCACCTTCTGCGCGATGCCCAACACGCTGTGCTCGGCGCGGATATGCCACAGGTCCGGATTGCCGAACAGGCGCACGGACTGCTCGCCCGAGGGCATCTGGTTGTGCCGCCCCCAGCCTGCGGTCAGCAAGGTATCCCGGCTCCATTCCCACTCCATGCCGACCCGTGGTTCGGTGTAGGAACGATGCAGAAGACTCTCGGCGCTCCTGCGCACGCCACCGACCAGCGTGAGACGTTCCAGCACGCGCTTGCGGTCCTGCAGCGAAAGGCTCCACACATTCATGCCGAAATCATCGACCAGCCGTTTGCGCGTTGCCGTGGTCAGATCGCAGTTGGCTTCGAACTGGGTGCACGGGGCGTTCTTGGAGTCGACATCGATCTTGACCCTGACATCGATGTACGCGGCGCCCATCGATACTTCATGTCCCTCGCTGACATCCATGCGCAGCTGCTCGCGCAACATCAGGTTCTCCTGCGAGAAGGTGAAGACGCCCACCGTGCCGACACGGCTCTCGGTGCGGTCGAGACTATGCTCAAGCACCAGCTTGTTGTAGCGCGCATCCGAGAGCATGGTGTCCAGCACGATGCCCTGCGTCGCGTTAGAATCGGACATCGAGGAGTCCCCCGCCAGTACAGGTTCCTGCTGCGCAGTATCCGAACTCGCGGCGATGTTGATCTTCAGCGAATCGGCTGCGCCGTGCAGGTGCAGCGACAACCGGTTGGCATCGTTCACCTGCCACAGATACTTGCCCTGATAGTCCCAGTAGTTGGGGATCTGCACAGTCACGCCGTCCTGCTCGATCTGTTTGATCAGCAGATCGATGTAGCTGCGCCGCGCCGCGAAATAGAACGACTTGTCCTCGCTCTGCGGACCCTCGACCAGAAAGTCGGCCCCCATCAGGTTGATGTTGACCTTGCCGCCCAGCCTGTCCTTGCGCGGCTCGCGCAAAGCGACATCGATCACCGCTCCGGTGACATCGTAGTAATGCGGGCTGAACGCCGCCGCATACAGATTGAAATCCTCGATCAGGTCGGCATTGAACACACTGATGGCGCCGTAGTGGAACAACTTGCCGATGTACAGATCGTCGACGTAATAGGCGTTGTCGCCGGGGCCGGAACCGCGCACCGCGGGCGCACTGCTGCCGTTCACGGTCGCCACACCGGGCAGACTCTGCAGACCGCGCAGGGGGTCGCCGCTGGAGCCCGCGAGCTTGCGCAATGTCTTGCCGCTGATCACGCTCTTGCTCACCCGCTCGGGCGCGCGCTGTGCGGTCACCACCAGCTCGCCCAGGCTCTCGGGCACGCGCAGATAGAACACCGGTGCTGGCGGCGCCGTACCCTGGACCAGTTCGATCTCCAGGGATACGGGATCGCTCTGGGCGGACGATACGGCAGTCAGCGTGTATCTGCCAGCAGCGGGAAGCTCGAGTTGAAAACGGCCCTGCCCGTCGGAGACGGCAGCGAGGGAGGTGAATCCACCCACAGTGACTTGCACATCCGACAGCGGACGCCGGCTTCCTTTTTCCAGCACGGAGCCGACCACGGTCCACTCCGCCGCGAACGTTGGCACAGCACAAAGCGACACCAACAAGAACATGCAGGACAAACCGCCAGTTTTACCGAAGCGCTGGGCCATTTTGCCGATCATGTGACTTTCCCTGTTTGCAGATGACGCTGAATTCGGGGGATGAATGAAGATTTAGGGGGGGGCGACAAACAACAAGACCCGTTTCCTGCGTATGGCAGGAAACGGTGAGGGCAATCAGATCAGGCCTTCACGTTGATGATGGAACCCACTGTCTGGCCGTTGGCGTTGACAGATTGTTTGAGTGCCTCTTCCGTGGCCTTGGCTGCCTTGGCTGAGTCCTCTGGAGCAGCGCTGCGCTGCTGCTCCTTGATCTTTTCCTCGTTCACCCGCTCGGAACGAGACTGCGGCTGTGGCTGAACTTGCGACACATAATTGCTCGCTGTGGAAACCGGATTGGTAGCCATTTCTACTCCTTGTCTGTGCTTCAGGATTGCGGCGACATAGACCAGCCGCCATAATGCACACGGTTGATTCTACTCGCAGCGCCGACGCGATGCACCTGCAATATTCACCCTACTGCCATAAGGAATAAACGATGATCTCCCCGCTCCTGATCGCCAAGAACGACAAACACGAACTCGCCCTGCTGCCGCAGATGGCCAACCGCCACGGCCTGATCACCGGGGCCACCGGCACCGGCAAGACCGTCACGCTGCAATCGCTGGCGGAATCGTTCAGCCGCATCGGCGTGCCGGTGTTCATGTCCGACATCAAAGGCGACCTCTCCGGCATCTCCAAGATCGGCGGCGGCAACGCCAAGGTGCAGGCACGCGTCGAGCAACTGAAACTGGAAGGTTTCGAGCACCGCGCTTTTCCGGTGACGTTCTGGGACGTGGAAGGCAAGCAGGGCCATCCGGTGCGCGCCACCGTGTCCGACATGGGGCCGCTGCTGCTGGGCCGCATGCTCAACCTCAACGACACGCAGCAGGGCGTGCTTACGCTGGTGTTCAAGATCGCCGACGACAACGGCATGCTGTTGCTCGATTTCAAAGACCTGCGCACCATGGTGCAGCACGTGGGCGACAACGCAAAAGACTTCACCACCGAATACGGCAACATCTCCACCGCCAGCATAGGCGCGATCCAGCGCGGGCTGCTGGAACTGAGTAGCCAGGGAGCGGAGCAATTCTTTGGCGAACCGATGCTCAACATCGACGACCTGATGCAGACCGACCGCGGTGCGGGCATGGTCAACATCCTCGCCGCGGACAAACTCATGCAGTCGCCCAAGGTGTATTCGACCCTGCTGCTGTGGCTGCTCTCCGAACTGTACGAGAACCTGCCGGAAGCGGGCGACCTGGAAAAACCCAAGCTGGTGTTCTTCTTCGACGAGGCACACCTGCTGTTCAACGACGCGCCCGCCGCACTGGTCGACAAGATCGAACAGGTGGTGCGACTGATCCGCTCCAAGGGCGTGGGCGTGTATTTCATCACGCAGAACCCGGCCGACGTGCCGGACAAGATCCTCGGCCAGCTCGGTAACCGCGTGCAGCACGCGCTGCGCGCCTTCTCCGCGCGCGACCAGAAGGCCGTGCGCGCCGCCGCCGAAACCATGCGCGACAATCCGGAGCTGGACGAACAGGCCGCCATCACCGAACTCGGCGTGGGCGAGGCACTGGTCTCGCTGCTGGATGCGAAAGGCACGCCGACCATCGTCGAGCGCGCGCTCATCGTGCCGCCGCAGGCGCATATCGGACCGATCAGCGAAGCCGAGCGCGCCGCCCTCATCCGGTCTTCGCTGCTGGCGGGGCATTACGAAAAGACCATCGACCGCGAATCGGCGTACGAGATCATCAAGGGTCGTGCTGAAGAGAAACAGGCCCAGACGGAGAAGGCTGTTCCCGCTGCACAGAGCTCGGAAGGCGGACTCGGCGGCATGCTGGGTGGTCTGCTGGGCGGCGGTACTTCGCGTCGCCAGAGCGCGGGTGAAGCCATGGTGAAGAGCGTGGTGCGCACCGTCGGCGCCGAGCTCGGACGGCAACTCGTGCGCGGCGTGCTGGGTTCGCTGATGGGCGGCAGTACGCGCCGCCGCTGAAACGGGAATCGCTATGGCTGAAGATATCCGCAGAGATTTCGAGGCAGTGGCCTCGCGCTGGGACAGCAACCCGACGCGGGTGAAGATCGCGCGGGACGTGGGCGACGCCATCATGCGTGAGGTGAAACTGTCACCGCAGATGGACGTGCTGGATTACGGCTGCGGCACCGGGCTGCTGGCGATGCAGTTGCAGCCGCAGGTGCTTTCGGTCTGTGGCGCGGACAGTTCCCCCGCGATGGTCGCGGTGCTGCAGGACAAGATCGCCACGCTGAAGCCCGGCAACGTCAGCACGCAACTGGTGGATTTCGAACGCGGCGCGCATGCCAGCGGGACTTACGACCTCATCGTGAGCAGCATGGTCACGCACCATATCCCGGACACCGCGGCATTGTTGCGCGAGTGGAAACGGTTGCTCAGACCACAGGGACAGATCGCTTTCGCCGATCTCGACAGCGAGGATGGTTCGTTCCATGGCGACAACACCGGGGTGTTCCATCTCGGTTTCGACCGCGCGAAGCTGCGCGAGCTGCTGCTCGCCGAAGGCTTCAGCGAGGTGCGCGACACCACGGCAACGGTCGTGCGCAAGGAGATCGACGGCAAGACACGCGAGTTCCCCATCTTCCTCATTGCGGCACACCTCGCCTGAGATGGCCCTGCTCCCGATCCAGAAAGAACTGCGCGGCCTTGCCTCGCCCGAGGTCGCGCACATCCAGCAAAGCTTCTTCAAGACCGGCAAGGGGCAATACGGCGAGGGTGATGTGTTCCTCGGTATCAAGGTGCCGGTGCTGCGCGTACTGGCGAAGCAGCACCGCGATGCCGGCCTCGATACTGTCGCCGTACTGTTGGACTCCAGATATCACGAAGAACGCGTGTTCGCCCTGCTGTTGCTGATGCAGTTCTACCAACGCGCCGACGATGCCGGCAAGCAGGCCGCCTTCGACCTCTACCTTGGCAGCACCCACCGCATCAACAACTGGGACCTGGTCGACATCTCCGCGCCGCACATCGTCGGCAGGCATCTGGAAGACAGGCCGCGCAAGGTGCTGCAGAGGATGGCGAAGTCGGCATCGTTGTGGGAACGGCGCATCGCCATCATCGCCACTTTCCATTTCATCCGCCTGAACGATTTCGCCGACACGCTACAGATCGCCAGAACGCTGCTGCGCGACGAGCACGATCTGATGCACAAGGCGGTCGGCTGGATGCTGCGCGAAGTCGGCAAGCGCGACCTGTCCACCGAAGAAGCTTTCCTTAAAGCGCATTACCAATCCATGCCGCGCACCATGCTGCGCTACGCCATCGAGCGTTTCCCGGAACAGAAACGCAAAAACTATCTACACGGAAAGGTGTAGAATTTCCCCGGGTCATCACAGACCGACCATTTCCGACCATCAGGTTCGAGATGACATAACAAGAACGCGTGTGCCGCAAACGGGAGGATGGTGAGTCTGGCATGATCCGCGCATTTCAAAATCTCAGTTTAAAAGTCCGGGTCGCAGTATTCACCCTGGGGCTGCTGCTGCTCGCCATCGGCATACTCACCTGGCAGTTCTCCACGCACCTGCGCCAGGAGCTGGAAGAGAAACTATCCCGCCAGCAATACTCCGAAGTGTCAGCCGTAGCCGAACGCATCGACAATGCAGTCCAACTGCGCATCGCCGCACTGGAACTGACCGCCCAGGACATCACGCCGCTGATGCTGACAAGACCGCAACGGGTCTCCGCTTATCTGGCCGAACGCAAAGCGCTCTACAAACTCTATACCTTGGGCGTCATCGTCATCTCCGCGGACGGGCAAGGGATCGCCGACCACCCGCCGGCAGCCGGCAGGGGCAAGGCGGATTTCACCAGGATCGATTTCTATAAGCAGGTGATGGCGACCGGCAAACCGGCCATCTCCAGGCCCGGCTTCGGACGCTTTGTAAAAGATCCGCGCGTGGTGTTCGCCGTGCCGATCTTCGGCAAGGACAACAAGATCGCGGGCGTGCTGGCCGGTGCGATCAGTTTGGGCGACGGCAGCCTGCTGCAGGAGTTCGATGCCAGCGCGGAGCCGAACCGCAACAGTTATCTGCTGATCTCACCGCGCGACAATCTGTTCGTCGCAGCCTCCGACCGCCGCCTGGTACTACAAGCGTTGCCCGCGCCCGGCAGCAATGTGATGCTCGACCGTTACATGAGCGGCTTCGAGGGATCGGGCATCGCGGCCGATTCGCAAGGCATCGAGGTCCTCAGCTCCTCCCAACAGATCCCGGGCGCAGGCTGGATCATCGTTGGCGAGATGCCGACCGCCCAGGCCTTCGAACGTATCGCGCATGTCCGCAACCAGGCGATACTGGTCGCCGCCTTCGTCGCGCTGCTCTCCGTCGTGCTGCTGTGGCTGTTCCTGCGCCACGAGCTTTCCTTCCTCGCCCGATCCAGCGAACTGATCGGACAACTTTCCAACAGCAAAAAAGCGTCGCTGCGCGGCATCCCGTTGTCGGGCAGTCCCGAGATCCGCCAGTTGCAGGACAGTTTCAACCGGCTGCAGCAGCACATCGCCCTGGACGAGCAGACCCTGCTCGAAGACAAGCAGTTATACCAATCGATGTTCACCAACAACACTTCGATCAAGCTGCTGATCGACCCCATAGATGGCCGCATCGTGGATGCCAACCCTGCCGCTGCCAAGTTCTACGGCTGGCCGGTCGAGACCATGCAGCGGATGCGCATCACCGACATCAACACCCTGCCTCAGGAAAAGGTGAAGCGCGAGATGGAACTGGCCAAGACGGAACAACGCCGCTTCTTCCGTTTCAAACACCGCCTGGCATCCGGCGAGATACGCGATGTCGAGGTCCATTCCGGCCATGTCGACTATCACGGGCGCGACCTGCTCTATTCCATCATCAGCGACGTGACCGAACGCGAGCAGGCCCTGCATCGCGAAAAGATACGCGGCGAGGTGCTGGAGATGCTGGCACGCGGCAAGGACCTTAAAGACATCCTCCATTCCGTCATCAAGCAGATCGAAACCGAGCAGCCGCGGCTGCTGGGTTCGGTGCTGATATTGAGCAAGGACGGACAACACCTGCTGACCGGGGCCGCGCCCAGCCTGCCGGATTTCTTCAACAACTCGGTGCACGGACTGGAGATCGGCGCGGGGCGCGGCTCCTGCGGCCATGCCGCCGCCACCGGCGAGCGCACCATCGTGACCGACATCCAGACCCACCCCAACTGGGCACCCTACCGAGAACTGGCGGCGAAAGCCGATCTGGCCTCGTGCTGGTCGGAACCGCTGTTCAGCTCCAAAAACAAGATACTCGGCACGCTGGCGATGTATCAGCGCAGCAAGTCTTCCCCCAGCGCGGCACAGATCAAGCTCATCGAGGAGATGGCCAAGATCGTCGGCATCGCCATCGAGCGCAAACAGGACGAGGAAGACCTGCAACTCGCCTCCACCGTTTTCCAGGCCAGCCCGGAGGCCATCGTCATCACCGACGCGGAGAACCGGATCGTCGCGGTCAATCCCGCCTTCACCCGCATCACGCAGTTCGAGGCGCACGAGGCCCTCGGTCACGACCCCAAACTGCTCAGCTCCGGACAGCAAGGCAAGGAGTTCTACCACGCAATGTGGTCAGCCATCCAGACCTTCGGCAACTGGCAGGGCGAGATCGTCAACCGCCGCAAGAACGGCGAGAACTATTCCGAATGGCTGACCATCAACACCGTGCGCGACGAAAAGAACGAGGTGCGCCAGCGCATCGCCATCTTCTCCGACATCACCGACAAGAAACGCAGCGAAGAGATCATCTGGCACCAGGCCAACTACGACATCCTCACCGGCCTGCCGAACCGGCGCTTGTTCCATGACCGCCTGATGCAGGAACTGAAACGCGAGGGACGCGAGCAGCATTCGCTGGCGCTGATGTTCATCGACCTCGACCATTTCAAGGAAGTGAACGACACGCTCGGCCACGAGGCCGGCGACAACCTGCTGATGCAGGCATCGAAACGCATCTCCGGCTGCATCCGCGATTCGGACACGCTGGCGCGGCTGGGCGGCGATGAATTCACCATCATCCTGCCGGGACTCGCCGATCCAAAACGCCTCGGCACACTGGCCGACACCATCATCCAGGTCCTCGCCAAACCGTTCATGATCGGCGACACCAGTGCCTATGTCTCCGCCAGCATCGGCATCACGCTCTACCCGCAGGATGCGGATGACCTTTCCTCGCTGCTGAAGAACGCCGACCAGGCCATGTATGTCGCCAAGGGGCGCGGCCGCAACCAGTACAGCTACTTTACCGCCTCGATGCAGGAAGCGGCGCAGACGCGCCTGCAGCTGAGCAACGACTTGCGCCGCGCACTCAACGGCGGCCAGTTCGAGATCTACTACCAGCCCATCATCGACATGACGACCGGGCGGCCCACCAAGGCGGAGGCATTGCTACGCTGGCACCACCCGAAACTCGGCTTCGTCAGTCCCGCCGTGTTCATCCCGCTGGCGGAGGAGATCGGCCTCATCAACGATATCGGCGACTGGGTGTTCCGCCAGTCCGCACTGAAGGCCAAGAGTTGGTGCGCCAGCAAGGACAAACGTCTGTCGGCGATGCAGATCAGCGTGAACAAATCGCCGCGCCAGTTCATCACCGGCGACAACAATCTCAGCCTGCTCTCCTGGCTGCGCGCGCTCGATATCCCGCCGAGCTGTATCGTGGTGGAGATCACCGAGGGCCTGCTGATGGACGACCGCGCCGAAGTGCAGGAGAAACTGCTGGCATTCAGGGATGCGGGGATACAGGTGTCACTGGACGACTTTGGCACCGGCTATTCGGCGATGTCCTATCTGCAGCGTTTCGACATCGACTATCTGAAGATCGACCAGTCCTTCGTGCGCAACATGGTGAGCAACCCGGGCGACCACGCGATCGCCGAGGCTATCATCGTCATGGCGCACAAGCTCGGCATGAAGGTCGTGGCCGAAGGCGTGGAGACTGAAGAACAGCGGCGAATGCTGCACGCCGCGGGATGCGACTACGGCCAGGGATATCTGTTCGCCAAGCCCATGTCGGCGCAGGAGTTCGACCGTTACCTCGAAGGTGCGCTGATCGCCTAGTCGACCACCCTGCCGCGCAACGATTTCGTTGCGCCGTGCCTGACCTTGCTATCCACCCGTTTGCGTTGCGCGCTGCGCGTCGGCTTGGTGGCAACACGCGGCTTCGGTTTGACCGCAACGGATAGCAGCAGCGCTTTCAAACGACGCAATGCCTCGTTGCGGTTCTGTTCCTGATTGCGGTATTCCTGCGCCTTGATGATGACCAAGCCGTCTTTGGTGATACGCTGGTCGTTGAGTTGTGCCAGACGCTGCTTCATCTCCTGCGGCAGCGACGAAGCGTTGACATCGAAACGCAGGTGCACCGCGCTCGATACCTTGTTCACGTTCTGACCGCCCGCACCTTGGGCGCGTACTGCAGTCATCTCGATCTCACGCTCGGGGATGATGACGTTGTGTGCGATGTACAACATGGCTTATGCAAGAACCCGAATCTGCACATCGCCCAGACTCACCACCTGCCCGGCGCGGATCTTTGCAGTCTTGCGCGATTCCACCTGTCCGTCGACTGAGACCAGCCCTTCGGCCACCAGCGCCTTGCCTGCCCCGCCGCTGTCGCACACACCTGCCAGCTTGAGCAACTGGTTCAGTTCGACGAATTCGCCGCGCAGCTGGAAGTCGATCTGCTGCATCACAGTTTCACCGCGTGCTCGCGGGTACTGTGGAACACGACTTTGGGCCAGCGCTCCTGCGTCAGATTGAGGTTCACCTTGTTCGGCGCGAGATAGGCCAGATTGCCTGCCGCGTCGATGGAAAGATTGTGCGACAGCGCTTTCTGGAAATCGGCGAATATCTTGGCGTCATCGCAGGTCACCCAGCGCGCGGTGCTGACGCTGCACCCCTCGAACATCGCGTCGACACCGTATTCGCCCTGCAGGCGGCTGGCCACCACGTCGAACTGCAGCATACCGACCGCGCCGAGGATGAGGTCGCCGCCGTCCACCGGTTTGAACACCTGTACCGCACCTTCTTCGCCCAGTTGCTGCAAGCCCTTTTGCAACTGCTTTACCTTCATCGGGTTGCGGATGCGCACGGTCTGGAAGTGGTCCGGCGCAAAATACGGAATGCCGGTGAATTGCAGCATCTCGCCTTCGGAGAAGCTGTCGCCGATCTGCATGTTGCCGTGGTTGGGCAGGCCGATGATGTCGCCCGCGAAGGCCTCTTCCACCAGCTCGCGGCTGGACGCCATGAAGGTCACCACGCTCGACACCCGGATCTCCTTGCCGATGCGCAGGTGCTTCATCTTCATGCCGCGCTCGAAATGACCGGAACACACGCGCAGGAAGGCGATGCGGTCACGGTGGTTGGCGTCCATGTTGGCCTGGATCTTGAACACGAAACCGGAGAACTTCTGTTCGTTCGGATCGACCTTGCGCAGCGACGCATCGCGCTCGCGCGGCGCGGGTGCCCACTCCAGCAGCGCGTTCAGGATCTCGCGCACACCGAAGTTGTTGATGGCGGAACCGAAGAAAACCGGTGTCTGCTTGCCGTCGAGGAAGCGCTGCAGATCGAATGGGTGCGAGGCACCGTGCACCAGTTCCACTTCCATCTTGAGCTGTTCGATCTCCAGCGGGAAACGCTCCGCCAGCACGGGATTATCGATACCTTTGATGACTTCGACTTCGCCGCCGGCGCGTTCCTCGCCCGGGGTGAACAGCAATATCTCATCGCGCAGCAGGTGATAGACACCGCGGAAGGTCTTGCCCATCCCGACCGGCCAGGTCACAGGCGCGCACTGTATCTTCAGCACCGACTCGACTTCGTCCAGCAGTTCCAGCGGATCGCGCACCTCGCGGTCCATCTTGTTCATGAAAGTGAGGATGGGCGTGTCGCGCATGCGGCACACGTCGAGCAGCTTGATGGTCTGCGCCTCCACGCCCTTGGCGGCGTCGATCACCATCAGCGCCGAGTCCACGGCGGTGAGCACGCGGTAGGTGTCTTCGGAGAAGTCCTGGTGACCCGGCGTGTCGAGCAGGTTCACGACATGGTCACGGTACTCGAACTGCATCACCGACGAAGCGACCGAGATGCCGCGCTGCTTCTCGATCTCGAGGAAGTCGGAAGTCGCATGGCGCCCGCTCTTGCGCGCCTTCACCGCCCCCGCCATCTGGATCGCGCCGGAGAACAGCAGCAGTTTTTCGGTGAGCGTGGTCTTGCCCGCGTCGGGGTGGGAGATGATGCCGAAGGTTCGGCGGCGTGCCACTTCGCGCGCGATCTTGTCGCGCGAGACGGCGGCGGGTTCGTTGATGGGTTGTTCGATGTCGTCGGACATGGTGCGGACCTGTGAAAAAGGCCGCAAGTCTAAAGGCTTGGAGGTCGATTGTCTAACGCTGCGGCCACGAAAACTCCCGGAGGAATGCTTCTTTATCCGCCATGGCGGGCCTGCATCAATTCCCGATAGTGTTTGCAGTTGTTCTTGCCGCTCTGCTTGGCCAGATACATCGCCTCGTCCGCCTGTTTGACGAGTTCGGCCACATCCTGCGATTCATCCGGATAAAGCGAGATGCCGATGCTGCCGCCCACACGGCAACTCTGCCCTTTCAGATCGAAAGGCGAGGCCAGCGCGGCAATGAGTTTGTTGGCGACGTTGCGCGCGTTCTCCTGCGCCCCGATGTTGTCCAGCACGAAGATGAACTCGTCGCCGCCGACCCGCGCCACCGTGTCCGCGCTGCGGATGCAGCCACGGAACCGCGTGGATACTTCCTTCAGCAGCAGGTCGCCCGCATCGTGCCCCAGTGTGTCATTGATCTGCTTGAACCCGTCCAGGTCGAGGAACAGCACGGCCACCTTGCTCTTGCTGCGTCTGGCCAGTTGTATCGAATGATTGAGGATGTCGAGAAACAGCGCGCGGTTGGGCAGGTCGGTCAGATAATCGTAATGTGCCAGATGTGCGATCTTCTGTTCGGTGCGCTTGCGGTCGGTGATGTCACGCATGATGCCGATGTAGTAACGGTGACCGCCCAGCCTCATCTCGGAGGCGGACAGCTCCATCGGGAACACTTCGCCGTTCTTGCGCATGGCTTTCACCTCGCGTCCGCGCACACCCAGCACGTGGCTGTGTCCGGTACTCGCATAACGCGCGATGTATCCGTCATGCGAACTGCGGTCCGGCTCCGGCATCAGCAGGCTGACGTTCTTGCCCATCACTTCCTGCTGTGTATAGCCGAATACCTCCTCGGCCGCCGGATTGAAGCCCTCTATCTCGCCGCGTTCGTTGATGGTGATGATGCCGTCCATCACGTTGCGGATGATGGATTGCAACTGGTCCTGGCTGCGCTCTAACTCGCCCTTGATCTGTTTCAGGTTGGTGACCATCTGCCAGAACAGCTTCACCTCCTGCCCGCTCGCGATATGCTTGTCGCGGAACAACTTGCCCGCCTCGGCGGTGACGGCCTCGTCGTGCGACAGGTTGTAGATGATGCTGTCGGGATAGTCCTTGCAGGCATGCAGTGCCTGAATGGCATCGTGAAAGACGGGAATGTCGTATTCCTCTGCCAGTTTCAGGCCGGGGGCATGCGGGTCGGTGTCGGCGATGGCGAGCACCTTGACCAGGTTGTCCTCAACGAACATCTCCAGCAGCGCGGCGCCGCCGCGCCCGGCACCGATGATGATGACGGGATATCCATGTGTTCGTTTGATCGCCATGCTGTTCCTTCTTGAGCGAGAGGCAAGAGAGTCGTCTATACGCGATTTTTGCATACTTTTACAGGAGGCTGCCATTCAATCGCGCACACCATCGCACTTTTCCTCCTCCCGGACGGGAACCCGGGCCGCTTCGACTTGCCTCATGTTCGAGCCCGAGCGACAGCCGGGCTGCATGTTGTAGACTCGCCCCCGTCGAGTCGACCGAAATAACCCAATACCAGATGACTGAGACCATCGCAGCACTCAAAGCCGAGATCGTCAATGCGCAGAAGTCGGGCGACTACCTGAAAGAGTACGATCTCGCCCAGGTCGCGCTGGAACTTGACCCGGCCAACGAGTTCTTCCAGTACTGCACCGCGCTGGCGCTTTCCCGCTGCAATGCCAAGCAGCGCGCGCTGGACTTCTTCTATTCCCGCAAGCTGCACCAGAGCGAAGACGAGTATGTGCGCTCGCTGGAGGCGCGCATCCTGAAGGACCTGGCATTCCAGCATCTGGACAAGAGCGATCCGCTGCAGTCACTGGACAAGGAACGGTTCAGCACCGCCGCCACCACCTACCACCAGGCATTCCTGAATTCCGGCGGCCACTACTCCGCCGTGAACGCGGCCACCCTGTACCTGCTTTCCGGCGATGCCGAAAAGTCCGGGCAACTGGCGAACGCCGCGATCGATCTGGCGCGCCAGGATGACGGCCCGCAGTACTACGCGCTGGCCACGCAAGCGGAAGCCTACCTCCTGCTCAACCGGCTGGAAGACGCCAAGCGCGTGATCGCGCTGGCAGCGCAGCACAACGAGAACAACCTGCTCACCCGCGCCCGATCGCGCCGCCAGCTCGAACTGGTCTGCGATTTCCTTGGTATCGAGCCCGCCATCCTTGACCCGCTATTGCCTGAGACCGTGATCCATTATTGCGGCCACGCTTTTTACAACCATCACCCGATCAGCGAGCAGAACGAGCGCGAGCTGTCCCGGCGCATCGAACGGGTGATCTCGTCCAACCATTGCGCCGTCGCCTACGGTTCGCTCATGGCCGGATCCGACATCCTGTTCGCCGAAGCCATCCTGAAACAGGGCGGCGAACTGAACGTATGGCTACCGTTCGGTCTGGAGAACTTCTGTGAAGTGTCGGTGCGCCCCGCCGGAGAGCATTGGGTCGAACGTTTCCGTAACTGCATCAAGGGCGCCAACACCGTCTCCTGCGCGACCGAATCCGATTTTCTCGGCGACGACTCGCTGTTCAACTTCTGCTCGGATGTCGCGATGGGCATGGCGATCATGCGCGCCAATTCGCTCAAGGCAAAACTGATGCAGCTTGCCGTATGGGACCAGAGCCTGACCGCCAGCCGCGGCACCTATTCGAACATCGAGAAATGGAAAAAACTCGGCCACCACTCGGAGATCATCCCCAGCCCACCCATCGCGCCCAGACAGCACTCGCGCCATTCGCACCAGGATTACCCCGTCACCCGGCGCGAGACGCACGCCATCCTCTTCTCCGATGTGCGCGGCTACAGCAAGCTGAGCGACCGCGACATCCTCTGGTACTTCAACGAACTGCAACCGGTGCTCGCCAACGTGCTGGATGAGTTCAAAGCGGAGATTCAGCATCTGGACACCTGGGGTGACGCGATCTTTCTGGTCACCGAGAAGGCGACCACCGCCGCCAAGATCGCGGTGGCGCTGAACCGGGCCATCGCGGAATTCGACCAGAGCGCCCTCAAACTCGACGAGCCGCTGCTGATGCGGATAGGCCTGCACTACGGGCCGGTGTACAAACTCTACGACCATCTCTGCCAGGGCTACACCTATTCCAGCAACGACGTGAACAAGACCGCGCGTATCGAACCGGTGACGCCGCCCGGCGAGATCTTCGGCACTGAACCCTTCGTCGCCATGCTGGAACTGGAAGGCGAAGGCTGGGCCAATTTCGAATATGCCGGAACCATCCACAGCGCGAAGAACTACGGCGCGTTCCGCATGTTCCACATCCGCACCAGATATGTCCCGTCCGCACTGGTGTGTTCCTTGAACTGAAGCGGGGATGTCAAAGACCCGCTTTTAAGCCATTTCAACGGGGAGGGCATCAGCCAGGCGCGTCACATCCGGCTTGTTACGCGGGTCACCCTCATCGGTTTTTCCTCGCGGCAGGACCCGTCAGTCCCTGCCGGCGATTGCATCGCAGGATGCCGGAGATGTGGCACGAATGGTTCAGCCTCGCACCGGCTCGAAAGTCGCGTCCAGATTCAGGTCATCGCAATAATCCAGAAAATCGCCGCGCAGCGTGGGGATATGCACGTTGGAACGGATACCCACCGTCATCACCATACTGAGCATCGCCGCGCCGGTGAGCGGCGCGGCATAGGTGCTGGTCTGCAACTCTTCGATGTTGATCCCCTGGTGTGCAAAGAAAGCCGCGAGACTGCGAACGGTGCCGGGCTGGTCAAGTGCGGTGAGTTCCACGCTGTAAGGAGCCGAGGGCAGTTTCTTCTCCTGCTTGCGCGTCCGCCCGCAATGGATGGTGAGGCCGATCTGCTCGGCGAACGCGGGCAGTTGCGTCTCCAGCTTGGACAGGGCATGCCAGAGGCCGGTGACGAGCATGAACTGGGCAAATTCCCCGCCCAGCACGGCCATGCGACTCTCCTCGAGGTTGCAGCCGCTGTCGGCGATCTTTGCAGTGATGCGCTCCAACAGACCGACGCGGTCTGCGCCCATGACGGTGATGACCAGGGAGGTATCCGACTCTGTGTTCATCTTTATTTTCTCATTCTCTCAAAGTATTCGGTGTCGACATTTTATGCGGTTCCGGACAGGACGAACCTTCATTCATCTCAGCACCTTGCCGATCCGCTATGTACGGCATCGCACCAACGGTGCCGCCGCCATCCTCTATTGCCGCATCAATGACATGGATATATTCCTCATCCCATGCGGTCTCTCATACCGTATGATGTAACAAAAGATCGCCAGACAAATCGGAGTCTTCCTATCGCGTGTAGCCGGATAGCGCTCTCTCCGCAGATTCCGGCGCACGACAGGGAGGGTTCAAAATAGCACATCCATCCGCACTGCCTGACTCGCAAGGCAGAATATATTTCACCAACAGATACTCCTCTCTCCGGCTTGCTTCGGTGACGGGGCGGTGTTCTGCTGTTTAGTACCATTTGATTCGCATGAGCGTCCGTCCGCCGGCCACTTCAATCGATCAAGTTTGGTTCAAGCCAGACGCACGACCGCTCGTCACTCGCGACTCTCCGCTGAGCACTGAACTCATGCAGACGATCTTGCAGAGCGCCCAGGACGCGATCCAGCTATGGGACATCGATGGGCAACTGATCTATTCCAACCCTGCTGCCGATGCTCTGTTTGAAGACGGTAAAGAAGGAGGTACTGCTGATACTGCCGGTTCCGTCTGTCGCTACTGTCACGGCGATGGCACCCCGCTGCTGCCGCAGGAGATTCCGCACATCCGCATCCTGTCCACGCGTCAACCGATCACCCGCCTGCTGATCCAGAAAATCACTCCGGATGGCCAGCAGCGATGGCTATGGTTCAGCGGCCAGCCAGTTTTGGATTCCACTGGGACAGTCGATGGCGCGATGATCACGGCCTCGGATGTCACCGAACTGGTGGAGCAAGAGCAACAGCTCAGACAACTCGCGCATTACGACGCGCTCACCCAGCTCCCCAACCGCGTGTTGCTGGCCGAACGCATGCGGCTCACGCTCGCGCGAAGCCAGAGAACCGGCGAGATGGTCGCAGTCTGCATGCTTGACCTCGATGGCTTCAAGCTCGTCAACGACAGCTTTGGCCACAAGGTCGGCGACCAGTTGTTGCGTGAAGTGGCGCAACGCCTGCTGGATTGCCTGCGTGCCGACGATACTGCATCCCGCCTGGGCGGCGATGAATTCGCTTTGCTCATCTGCGGGTTCACCAGGTTATCAGAGTGCGAACAAGCCCTCTCCAGACTCATTTTATCGCTGGCAAAGCCTTACCACGTGGGCGGGCAGATCGCCCGCATATCGGCCAGCATCGGCGTGACGATTTTCCCCGATGACGGCAACGATCCCGACATACTGCTGCGTCACGCAGACCAGGCCATGTACCAGGCGAAGCTATCCGGCAAGAACCGGTTCAAATTCTTCGATTTTGGCCAGGACCAGCGCATCCAGGCCAACCAGGGAGCACTGCGCAAGATCGCGAAGGCGATAGAAACCGGGCAGTTCCAGTTGTTCTACCAACCGATCGTCGATTGCCGGCACGGGCGGATCGACGGCGCCGAAGCGCTGATCCGCTGGAACCATCCTATTCTGGGGATGCTCGCACCTTCCGAGTTCCTGCCGCTGATCGAGCAGGACGACCTGATCGTCAGTCTGGGCGAATGGGTCATCCAGGAAGCGCTGCGACAAATAGCGGCATGGCACAAGGCGGGACTCGACTTGCGCGTGAGCGTGAACATCGCCGCGCGCCAATTGCACCGGCACGACTTCGCCGCCAAGCTAAGACAGTACCTGGCCGCACAACCGTACAACCCGGCGAATCGCCTCGAGATCGAGATCGTTGAATCGATGGCGCTCGAGGATGTGAATGCGGTCTGTGACACTATCCGCGAATGCCATCAAATGGGCGTCATGGTCGCCCTGGATGACTTTGGCACCGGTTATTCTTCGCTGGTGCACCTGAAGCGGCTCGCGGCGGATGTGCTGAAGGTCGACCAGACTTTCGTGCTGGACATGCTTTCCGATCCGGACAATCTTGCCATCGTCGAAGGCGTGGTCGGACTCGCATCCGCATTCAAGCGTCATGTTGTAGCCGAGGGAGTCGAAAGCATCGACCATATCCTGCTGCTGCTGGAGTTGGGATGTGACGCGATGCAGGGCTACGGGCTTGCCCGGCCGATGCCGGCTGAGAAATTCTTCGAATGGACCCGGTCTTTTGTTCCCGATCCGCGGTGGGGACTGGCCTCGGCGTCACGCCCTTCGCGCGACTACTTCGAACTCCTGCTGGCCGAAGCCAACCACCGGATATGGGTCGACCGGGTCATAGAGCACAGCCGCAACCAGGAGGATGCTTCGATCGCCGAGGAATTGGGGGACCACAAATGCCGGTTCGGCGACTGGTACTATAACGAAGCCTTCCAGCGGCTCAATGACATGACGGAGTTCCAGGCGCTGGAAAAAGTACACAGCAGTATCCACCAGATCGCCAGACGGCTCTGCCACGATCCAAGCAACAACCCGATGGACAAGGCTTTGCAGGAAGAAGGGTTGCGCAATGAGCACCACCGATTCGCGGAACTGTTGCGACGCTTGCGGAACCGCCTGGCTAGCGAGAAAACCGGCGAAACACGCCTTCCACCCTATCAAAAAACCAAAGGAGCTAATTAACATGGCGGGACATGAACCCATAGTCTGGAACGACACCTTCCTCACAGGAGTCGATGCGATCGACCAGCAGCACCGCATCCTGGTCAACTCCCTGAATGCCGCAAATGCGAAACTGACCGAGAACACAAACATCGAGCTTCTCGACCAGATATCCCGCGACCTGCTGAGCTATGCGCTCTACCATTTCGAGACCGAGGAGGAGTTGATGAAGGAATACGGCTACTCGGATGAAGACCCGGCAAGCGCACAAGCGCATCTTGAACAACACCGCAGTTTCTCCAGCACAGTGGTTGCCGTGCGTGAGGGCCTCAAGATCGGCACCCTGATCTCACGAGAGGACTTGCTTGCTTTCCTGAACGATTGGCTGGTGAACCACATCCTCAATACCGACAAGAAGCTGGGAGCATTTATCAATTCAAAGCGCACCCCCAGCTAGGCAGCGGGGAAACTGAAGCAACGGCGCAGGGATGCAATACGCTCCGCGCTCTGCTCAGTCCACTGCGCCATCCACATAGAACCAAAGCCCTGCCTCGCGCACGAAGCGGCTGGTTTCGTGCAGCCGGTGTGCGCGGCCATTGACCTTGTAGCGGGCGACGAACTCGACGATGGCATGGTCCGCATCCTGCTGTTCGTGACGCTTTACCTCCAGACCCAGCCATTTGGTCGGCGCCTCTTCTGACAGCCCCAATGCTGCCGGCCGGTTGGAGGGATGCCACGTTGCCAGCAGGTAGTTTTCCCTGAGCAGGGTGTAAGCGGTATAGCGCGAACGCATGAGTGCTTCGGCGTCAGGCGCGGGTTCATTGCCTTCCACATAGCGGGCACAGCAGGCGGTGTAGTGCTTGGAAGTGCCGCAGGGGCAGAGCTCGCTCAGTTTTGCCACAGCGGCGGCTCCTCCATCAGCGCGATCTGCTCTCTTAGTTCGAGGATGCGGTTCTGCCAGTAGATCTGGGTATTGAACCAAGGGAAGGCCTGCTTGAAGGCAGCATCTTCCCAGCGCCGGGCGAGCCAGGCGGAGTAGTGGATCAATCGCAACGTCCGCAGCGCTTCGATGAGATGCAGTTCGCGTGCGTCGAATTCACAGAAGTCCTCGTAACCCGCGAGCACGTCACCCATCTGGCGCACGCGGTCTTCGCGCTCGCCCGAGAGCAGCATCCACAGGTCCTGCACCGCGGGGCCCATGCGGCTGTCGTCGAAATCGACGAAGTGCGGGCCGTCGTCCGTCCACAGCACATTACCGGCGTGGCAGTCGCCGTGCAGGCGCAGACGCTTCACGCCGCCTGCCCTGTCGAAACAATGGCGCACGCCATCCAGGGCCTGTTGCGCCACGCTGCGGTAGGCTGCGTCGATGTCGGCGGGAATGAAACCGTTGGCCAGCAGAAATTCGCGCGGCTCGGTGCCGAAAGTCTCGATGTCGAGTGTTGGGCGATGCTGATAATTTTTGATGGCGCCGACGGCATGGATGCGACCAAGGAAGCGCCCCAGCCATTCAAGCGTATCGCGATCCTCCAGCTCGGGCGCGCGACCGCCGTGCTTGGCAAACACCGAGAAGCGGAAACCGTCGAAGTGATGCAGGGTCTTGTCGTCTATCGTCAGCGCGGGCACCACGGGGATCTCGCGCTCGACCAACTCCTGCACAAAGGCATGTTCCTCAAGAATGGCCTCATCGGTCCAGCGCGCGGGACGGTAGAACTTGGCTACCAGGGGAGCGCCGTCTTCGATGCCGATCTGGTAGACGCGGTTCTCGTAGCTGTTGAGCGCGAGCAGGCGGCCGTCGCAACGCAGGCCGATGCTCTCCAGCGCGTTGAGCACGCAATCGGGAGTGAGCGCGGAATAGTCGGGTGTCGTCATGGCTTAAGAATACTGCTGATTGGCAAGATGTGCTCGAACCGATAGATGCGCAAAAGTGATTTGGAAACCGTCGCGAGCAGTTGGAGTGCAAGGCGCACGGAACGCAGAAACCGGAATGTACTTAAAGTACATGAGGATTTCGAGTACCGCGCAACGCCGCAATCCGACTGCGCAGTAGGTTTACGGATCACTTTTTGTATTGCTGCACTTCCGCCAGTCCCAGCGCATTCCACCCCTCGTGCCCCAGCTTGCGCATGGTCTCCATGTTCTTCTCGAAGATAGTCTCCGCTTCGGGGAACGAGGCCACCGCCTCGTCGATGCTGTCTTCGCGGATCAGGTGCAGCGTCGGGTAGGGCGAACGGTTGGTGAAGTTGGTGATGTCGTCCAGCTCGGTGTCGGCGAACTGATACTGCGGATGCATGCTCGCAACCTGCAACTCACCCGCCAGATCCATGTCCTCCAGCGCCGCATCCACCACCGCCAGAAAATCGTTGTAGTCGAGGAAATCGGTCAGCACATGCGGATGGATCAGCAGGATGGTGTCGATCTTCTCGCGGCTGGCTTCCGCCAGCACTTCCAGCTCGCGCTGCACATCGGCCAGCAATTCCTCCGGCGTCTGCGCCGCACTGACGAAGTAGCGTATCTGGCCTTTGACGTGCACGCCCTTGGCGAACGGGCACAGGTTAAGACCGATCACCGCCTTCTCCAGCCAGAGTTTGGTGGCAGCGATGGCTTGGTCGTTGCTAACGATAGTGGTCATTAACGGCCACGACCGCCGGAACGGTGTTGTGCCGATGCGGGAACGCCGCCGCGACTCGCGCCGCCTGCCGGCTTGGCACCGCCGGTGCGCGGTGCGCCACCAGTGCGTGCTTGTCCGCCGCCGCTGCGCGGTGCGGACTGACTACGCCCCTGTCCCTGCCCGCGTCCGCCCTGACCGCGATTCTGGCCGTTGAGGATGGGTTCTGCCTTGATGCGCGGGTCCGGCTCGAAGCCGGGGATCTGCACCACGGTGATCTCGCGCTTGATGAGGCGCTCGATGTCGTGCAGCAGTTTCTTTTCGTCGATGCATACCAGCGAGCTGGCTTCGCCTTCGCTGCCCGCACGGCCGGTACGACCGATGCGGTGCACGTAGTCTTCCGGCACGTTGGGCAACTCGTAGTTCACCACATGCGGCAGTTCGGCGATGTCGATGCCGCGCGCGGCGATGTCGGTGGCGACCAGCACTTGTAGCTTGGCGGTCTTGAACTCGGCCAGCGCGCGCGTGCGGGCCGCTTGGCTCTTGTTGCCATGGATCGCCATCGCCGGGATGTCTTCCTTGTTCAGATGGTCGGCGAGGTTGTTGGCACCGTGCTTGGTGCGCGTGAACACCAGCACCTGAAACCAGTTGTTGTCCTTGATGAGTTGGGTGAGCAGTGCGCGCTTGCGCTCGCGGTCGACCGGGTACACGCGCTGTTCGATGAGCTCGGCTGTCTGGTTGCGGCGCGCCACTTCGATCAGTGCGGGATTATTCAGCAGGCCATCGGCCAGCAACTTGATCTCGTCGGAGAAGGTGGCAGAGAACAGCAGGTTCTGGCGTTGCTTGGGCAACACGGCGAGCACGCGCTTGATGTCGCGGATGAAGCCCATGTCCAGCATGCGGTCGGCTTCGTCCAGCACCAGGATCTCGACATGAGACAGATCGACAGTCTTCTGCTGCATGTGGTCGAGCAAACGCCCCGGTGTCGCCACCAGAATGTCGACGCGGCCGTGCAGTTGCTTGATCTGCGGATTGATGTTGACGCCGCCGAACATCATCATGGATTTGAGCGGCAGGTGCTTGCCGTAGATGCGCACGCTCTCTTCAACTTGCGCTGCAAGTTCTCGTGTGGGCGTGAGCACCAGTGCGCGGATGTGTGCCTTGCCTGCAACGGGTTTGGCCATCAGGCGCTGCAACAGCGGCAGAGTGAAGCCGGCGGTCTTGCCGGTGCCAGTCTGCGCGCCGCCCATGAGGTCGCCGCCTTTCAGGATGACGGGAATGGCTTGTGCCTGGATGGGGGTGGGTTCGGTATAACCGCGCTCGGTGACGGCGCGAACGAGTTCTTCGGACAGGCCGAGGGATGCAAATGACATTTTGTTTCTTTCTTAATACAAACGGCCTGTCGCCCTGTGTGAGCGCCAGTCTGAGGCTGAATGAGGTGGGTATTACGTACCGGAATCGGCGGCAACAACTAGACTGAAACGATGTTGCGGCGCGCAGTGTAACAGAACGCGCCGCAAAAACCGGATTAAACGTTGAACAGGAAGTTCATCACGTCGCCGTCCTGCACGACGTACTCTTTTCCCTCGACACGCATCTTGCCCGCCTCCTTCGCACCATGCTCGCCTTTGCAGGCGATGAAGTCGGCGTAGGAGATGGTCTGTGCGCGGATGAAACCTTTTTCGAAGTCGGTGTGGATCACGCCGGCCGCCTGCGGTGCTGTGTCGCCCTTGTGAATGGTCCAGGCACGCACTTCCTTCACACCGGCGGTGAAGTAGGTTTGCAGTCCGAGCAGGTCGTAACCGGTGCGGATCAGTTTGTTCAGACCGGGTTCGTCCAGACCGAGGTCAGCGAGGAACTCCCGCTTGTCAGCATCTTCGAGGTCGGCCAGTTCGGCTTCGATCTTGGCGCACAGCGCAACGACGGGGGCGCCTTCTTTCGCTGCGTGCTCGCGCAACTTGTCCAGATGCGGGTTGTTCTCGAAGCCGTCTTCCAGCACGTTGCCAACATACATCGCGGGTTTGACGGTGAGCAGACACAACGGCTTGATGATGACCTTGTCGTCATCGCTCAAATTGAAAGTACGCGCGGGCTTGCCCTCGTTCAAGTGCGGCAGCAGTTTTTCCAGCACGGCCACCAGCTTCTGCGCGTCCTTGTCACCGGATTTGGCTTTCTTGCCGTCGCGCTGGATGGTGCGCTCCACCACGGCGAGGTCTGCCAGCGCCAGCTCGGTGAGGATGACTTCGATGTCGGAGAGCGGATCGACCTTGCCCGCGACGTGAACGACGTTGGCATCGTCGAAACAGCGCACGACGTTGACGATGGCATCGGTCTCGCGGATGTTGGCGAGAAACTGGTTGCCCAGACCTTCACCCTTGGACGCGCCCGCGACCAGACCGGCAATGTCGACGAACTCGACGATGGCCGGTTGCATGCGCTGCGGTTTGACGATCTTGGCCAGCTCATCCATGCGCGGATCGGGCACCTCAACGATACCGACGTTGGGCTCGATGGTGCAGAAAGGATAATTCTCCGCCGCGATGCCCGCCTTGGTGAGCGCGTTGAACAGTGTGGATTTGCCCACGTTGGGGAGACCGACGATACCGCATTTGAGACTCATGGTTGTTTCCTTGGTTAATTGCTGTGCAGCTTCAACATCGCTGCTTCGAGTTTGCCTTCGATGATCAGCGCGGCGACATCCTGTGCGCGTTGCAGTGCTTCATCGATCAAACCCTGCTCTTCCTTGCGCGGCGCATTGAGTACGTAGTTCACCACTTCCGCGCGGTCGCCGGGATGGCCGACGCCGACGCGCAGGCGCCAGAAATCTTTCGTACCCAGATGCGCGATGATGTCCTTCAGCCCGTTATGCCCGCCATGGCCGCCGCCCAGTTTCAGCTTGGCGCTGCCCGGCGGCAGGTCGAGTTCGTCGTGCACCACCAGTATCTGCGCCGGTTCTATCTTGTAGAACTGCGCCACCGCGCCGACCGACCGGCCACTCACATTCATGAAGGTCTGCGGCTTGAGCAGGTGCACTTCATGGCCGTGCAGATTGGCTTTGGCGATGAGGCCGTGGAACTTGCTGTCGGCCTTGAAATTCGCATTATTCAAACGTGCCAACTCGTCCACCCACCAGAATCCGGCGTTGTGGCGCGTGGCTTCGTATTCTTTGCCGGGGTTACCGAGCCCGACGATGAGTTTGAATGGTTCGCTCATAATGAAAAAACCCGCCATGCACCGTTCGATGTCATGGCGGGTTGTTCCTGATGCGGATTACTTCTTGGCTGCAGGTGCTGCAGGTGCGGCGGCAGCGGCAGATGCTGCTGCGGCATCCGCTGCGGCGGCAGCTTCTGCGGCGGCCTCAACGTGACCGCGCGGCACGGTGACCGTCGCCACAGCATCGCTGGCGTGGTGGTGACCGGCGACTTCAACGCCCTTGGGCAGCTTGATGTCGGACACGTGGATGGAGTGACCCAGATCCAGATTCGCCAGATCCACTTCGATGGCCTTGGGCAGATCGGCCGGCAAGCAGGCGATCTCCAGATCGTTCAGCACGTGGCTGATGATACCGCCGCCGGTCTTCACGCCGGGGGAGATTTCGGCGTTCAGGAAGTGCAACGGCACTTTCATGTGGATCTTCTTCTTCGCATCGACGCGCTGGAAGTCGATATGCTGGACTTGCTGGCGGAACGGATGCATGTGGAAGTCGCGCAGCAGGACGGATTGTTTCTTGCCGTCCAGGTCCAGCGACAGGATGGAAGCGTGGAACGCTTCGTTGCGCAGTGCGTAGTACAGTGTGTTGTGATCGAGTTCGATCATGGTCGCCTCGCCGGAACCGTAAACGATGCCGGGGACGCGATTCGCTTTGCGCAGACGGCGGCTCGCACCCGTTCCTTGCACTTGGCGTGTTGTTGCTGCGATTTCGATTGCCATTTTACTTCTCCACTTCTAATGAAGCTCTCCGCGACCAGTGAGCTTCGGGTTGTGCGATGACCGAAATGATCACCGCGAATTTCTAGTCCATGAACAGCGAGCTGACCGACTCTTCCGCATTGATGCGGCGCATCGTCTCGGCCAGCAGTTCCGCCGCGCTGAGCTGGCGGATGCGCTTGCAGTTGCGCGCTTCTTCGCGCAAGGGGATGGTATCGGTGACCACCAGTTCGTCGATCGCCGACTTCTCCAGACGCTCGATCGCTGGGCCGGAAAGCACGCCGTGCGTACAGTAGGCGATCACCCGCTCGGCACCCTTTTCCTTCAATGCATTGGCCGCTTCGCACAGGGTGTTGGCGGTATCCACCATGTCATCCATGATGATGCAGGTGCGTCCGGCGACGTCGCCGATGATGTTCATCACCTTGGCCACGTTCGGCTTGGGACGGCGCTTGTCGATGATGGCCAGATCCGATTCCAGGCGCTTGGCCAGCGCGCGTGCGCGCACCACACCGCCCACGTCCGGCGAAACCACGATCAGGTTGCTGTAGTTCTGCTTCCACACATCCGACAACAGGATGGGGGCGGCATAGATGTTGTCCACCGGGATATCGAAGAAGCCCTGGATCTGGTCGGAGTGCAGGTCCATGGTCAGCAAACGGTCGACGCCGGCGCCGGTCAGCATGTCGGCCACCACCTTGGCGGTGATCGCGACGCGCGCGGAACGCGGACGGCGGTCCTGTCGCGCATAACCGAAATACGGCATCGCGGCGGTGATACGGCCGGCGGAAGCGCGCTTGAGCGCATCCACCATCACCATCACTTCCATCAGGGTATCGTTGGTCGGCGCGCAGGTGGATTGCAGCACGAATACGTCCTTGCCGCGAACGTGCTCGAGGATCTCGACCATCACTTCGCCGTCGGAGAACCGCCCCACCGTCGCACGCCCGAGATGGATGTGCAGCCGCTTCGCCACGTCTTGCGCGAGTTTGGGATTGGCATTACCGGTGAAGACCATCATGTCGCCGGACATGGTCACCTCGCAAAATTAAAATGGGCGTGAACGCCCATCAGGATTGGCTGGGGAGGTAGGGATCGAACCTACGAATGTCGGAATCAAAATCCGATGCCTTACCACTTGGCGACTCCCCAATAAACTCTATGCAGCGAAATCCCGCAGGGGGTGGTGTTGCAGACCGCGCGCGACGAAACCGCGCATTTGGGCCGGCAACTGCTGCAATACCGTATTTGCTTCTGCTTCCGTGGCGAACTCGGCGAACACACATGCGCCGGAGCCGGTCATCAGCGCGGGCGCGAATCGCGCCAGCCATGCCAGATGTTCAGCCACTTCGGGGTATAACTTGCAGGCCACGGCCTGCAGATCGTTGTTCAGACCCGGTTGCCGACCTGCCCGAAAATCCTGCCCCTTCGGAAGGGCGCGCATTGTCATCGAAATCGTATTCCGTGTCAATTCGGGATGGGTGAATATCTGTGCCGTCGGCACGTGTACCGGCGGGCACAACACCGCATACCAGGCTTCGGTCAGGGGATAAGACTGCAACTGCTCGCCAACCCCTTCGGCAAAGGCGTTCTCGCCGTAAACGAACACCGGCACATCGGCCCCCAGACTTAGCCCCAGCTGCATCAGCCGTTCGCGCGACAAGCCCAGCTCCCACAGGCGGTTCAGGGCCAGCAGGGTGGTGGCCGCGTCCGAACTGCCGCCGCCCAGGCCGCCCCCCATGGGGATGCGCTTCTCCAGCGCTATATCCACACCCAGTTTGCAGCCCGTCTCCTGCTGCAAAAGGCGCGCGGCGCGGACGCACAGGTCCTGCTCGGGCGGCACGCCGTCCAGCGTGTTGACGCGGCGCACTTCGCCATCGTCGCGCAGGGTGAAATGCAGGGTATCTTCAAGATCGATGAAGCGGAACAGTGTCTGCAGCAGGTGGTAGCCGTCGGCACGGCGCCCGACCACATGCAGGAACAGGTTGAGCTTGGCGGGCGCGGGACAGGTGAGCGTTTTCATCATTGGGGGCCGTTGGTCACAGCTGCCGGTTCGGGCTTTACTGCGTCTCCCATTCGTCGATGACCACCACTACTTCCATGCCCTCGCGCTTCAGCGTCAGGCGCAGCGGTAAAGCATCCGGCGTGGCCGCCGCATAGCGGGAATAGCTGATCTCCCAGCCCTGCTGGATCAGCAGATTGACCTGACCGTTGTCGCTGCGCTCGATGACGAATTCGCCTTCCGTGGCCGGCAATGCCACGACCCAGTAGCGCAGCCCGGAGAGTGGCAATTGCCAGCCCAGCACCTGTTGCATCAGGCTCTCCATATCCGCCGCGGTGTAGCCCTTGCCGGAAGCCACCATGGTCGCCCGGTTCTCGTCACGGCGGATACGCGCTACAGTCTGTCCCAGCGGGGCGAGCAACAGGATCTCGTCTTCCGTTTCCTTGTGCACCCACCGCACACCCGCTTTTTCGCGCTGCGCGCCATGTTTGAGCGCCACGCGCCCGTTGAAGGCGAAGGGAGCATCGTGCTCCGCCGCACGCTGCACCTCGACCGGTGCGGAGGCGCAACCGCTCAGCAGCAGGAACAAAAACAGGTAGAAATAGGTTTTCATGGTCAGGGAATGAAGCGTTTCATGACGGCCTTGAGGACCTCGTTATCGGGATTGGCCTTCACGCCCTCCGCCCAGACTTTGCGCGCGCCGTCCTTGTCGCCCTGCTTCCACAGCACCTCGCCCAAGTGGGCGGCGATCTCGGGATCGGGGTTGGCGGTATAGGCGCGGCGCAGGAACTCGAGGCTCTTGTCCAGATCGCCGAGCAGGTAATGCCCCCAGCCCATGCTGTCGATGATGGCCGCATCTTCCGGTGCGAGCTGATAGGCCTTCTCCACCAGCTTCATCGCTTCCGGGAGGCGCACGTTGCGTTCGAGCAGGCTGTATCCCAGCGCGTTGTAGGCATGCGCGTTGTCCGGCTCGATCTTCATCAACTTGCGGATCATCTGTTCGAACAGCTCGCTCTTCTTCAGCTTGTCCGCCGCCATCGCGGTCTGGTACAGCATGTCGGGCTGCTCGGGGAATTTCTCCAGGCCGCGATTCAGCACCTGAAAACTGGTCTCGTACTGTTTGCCCTCGCGCAGCAACTGCGCGTCGATGAGGATCAGCTGCACGCGCTGCTGGTCGTTCTTCGGCACCGCACGCTGCAAGACCGCGCGCGCCTCATCCAGCTTGCCCACCTTGTCCAGCAGGGCGACCTCGCGCAAACGGGCGGCATAAGTGTATTCGCCGTCCTTCACCTGACGGTAATGCCCCAGCGCGGCCGCATCGTCGTGCCTGGCCTCGTTCAGCTGCGCGAGATAGTGGTGCACTGTGCTTTCTTCCTTGCCGCCCTTGCTCAGCGCCTGCTGCAACTCCTGCTCGGCGCGCGCGTATTCGCCCAGTTGCATGGAGATCAGCGCGATGGCGAAAGCCAGGTCGGGATTGTCGGGACGGTCCCGCAGCAGGCGCTGGAACTCCTCGCGCGAGGCGACATATTCTTTCTGGTTGAGCAGCGCGCGCGCGTAGTACAGACGCAGGTCCTTGTTGTCGGGATGCGCGCTCAGGAATTTCTGCAACAGCTGCAGGCCTTTTTTCGGCTCGCCGGCCAGATAGAGCTCGGCCTCGAACACCGCCGCCAGATCCCAGTCCGGCTTCAGGGTCACCGCGCGGTGCGCTTCGGCCAGCGCCAGATCGTTCTTGCCCGCCGCGGCGGCAGCTTGGGCGACCGCCCAATGCCCTTCCGCCACCTCCGGGTAGGGATGGGTCACTTCGATCATCCAGTCGAGTGCGGCGGCCTTGTCAGCCGTGCGCGCGACCAGCGGATAGATGTTCATGAAGGTGTGCCCCGCCTTGCCCGGCTCGGCCCTGAGCACCGTTTCCAGATGCGGGCGCGCCTCCTGCAGCTTGCCGCCGGAGAGCAACAACGAAAGCAGCATCTGCTTGGCCAGCGGCGAGGAGGGTTCCAGTTCCTGCCACAACTTGAACGCTTCGACCGCCACTTCCAGCTGGCGCGCTTCATACGCGAGTTGCGCGGCGCGACGCGCGACGCGGGGATCGCGCGTGTTCTTGGCCAGATCGAGATAGGCCTGCGCCGCCAGTTCCGGCTTACCGCGCTGGGCGGCGATGTCGCCGAGCAGAAATTCGTACAGCAGGCGGTCGGTCAGCACCGCGTTGGGCAGAACGAGCTGGGGCGTCTCGGCGATCTGTTCCAGATTCGCCTTGTGCACGGGTGCGGGAGTATCGTCGGCCAGTTGTTGCGGGGCGTGCGTGCAGGCAGCCAGCAGCGGCAACAGGGACAGGACGAAGCGCGGTTCAAGGAGATTCATGGCGATCTGGGTATTTTGGTGCGAGGCGACATATTAGGTTATATTCGCGCTAACTCAAAACCTCGCATTTCCTTCTGCATGAGCGCACCCGTCACCCTTTCCGCACATGAGCTCACCCGCCGCCACGGCGCAAATCTGGTCGCGGTGAGCGGCGTGTCGCTGGAACTGCGTCGCGGCGAGGTGCTCGGCCTGCTCGGACACAATGGCGCGGGCAAGAGCACCACCCTGCAGATGCTCACCGGCGCTCTGCCTCCGGACGAGGGCACGGTGACGATCTGCGATTTCGACCTGGCGAAAGAACCCGAGCGCGCCAAGGCCTGCATCGGTTTCCTGCCGGAGCACCCGCCGCTGTACAAGGACATGCGTGTTGACGATTTTCTGCTGTTCGCGGCGCGCCTGCACAAGGTCCCCGCCGCCAAACAGGCTGATGCGCTGGCATTGGCAAAGCAGCGCTGCGGCCTGCAGGATTGCAGCAGAAAGATCATCGGCACCCTGTCCAAGGGTTATCAGCAGCGTGTCGGTATCGCGCAGGCCATCATCCACAACCCCGCCGTGGTTGTGCTGGACGAACCCACCGTCGGCCTCGACCCGGCACAGATCCGCGATATCCGCGCCCTCATCCGCGAACTGGGCGATAGCAGCAGCGTGATCCTCTCCACCCATCTGCTCAACGAGGTCGAGAACCTGTGCGACCGTGTGATCATCCTGCAACACGGTCGCCTGATCTTCAGCGGCAGCAGCGCGGAGATGCTGGCCAACGGCAACATGGAAGATGCCTTCCTGCAGATCACCGAGAGCGGGGCGGCAGGCAAATGATCTACACCATCGCGAAAAAAGAGTTCCGCAGCCTGTTCGCCGCGCCATCTACCTGGTTGATGCTGGCGCTGCTGCAATTCCTGTTCGCCTGGTTCTACTTCGCGCGCATGGACGATTACCTGCAGATACAGGCGCAACTGGCGCACCTCGACAACGCGCCAGGCGCGACCATCGCCGTCGCCGCCCCCTTGTGCGGCGCCCTGGCGCTGATGTTGATGCTGTTGATCCCGCTGTTCACCATGCGCCTGATCGCCGAAGAGCGCCGCAACCAGACCTGGGTGCTGCTGCTGACCGCACCGGTCTCGGCAGCGCATATCGTACTCGGCAAGTTCTTCGGCCTGTTGGCGCTGCTGGCGATCATCATCTGCGGCTGCGCCGCCATGCTCGCCACCCTGCTGCTCGGCACCCATGCCGACCTCGGCCTGATGCTCGCCAATCTCGGCGGCGTGCTGCTGCTCGCCGCCAGTTACGCCGCGCTCGGCCTGTATCTTTCGGCCTTGAGCAAACAGCCCATCATCGCCGCGAGCAGCGCACTGGGTCTTTCCTTCGGCTTGTGGATGCTCGAGATGAGTTCCAGCGACAACCGCAGCTTCCTGCGCGCGCTGTCGCCGAACGCGCACTTCCAGAACCTCAACATGGGACTGATCAACAGCGCCGACCTGATCTACTTCGCGCTGTTCATCACGACCCTGCTCTGGCTGACCGTCCGCCAGCTCAACGATGAACGGAGGCACGGCCTGTGAGACGCTACCTGCCCATGCTCAAACGGACCGTTGCGCTGCTGCTGGTGCTGCTCGCCGCAGGCGCGGCGTACCAGCTCGCCGCGCGTTATCCCGCCCATTGGGACGTCACCCAGAATGCCCTGAACAGCCTGGAGCAGGGCAGCGTGGATGCGCTAGCGATGCTTCAAGGGCCGGTGAAGATCACCGTGTACGCCACCGAACAGGATGCGCAGCTCGGCGACATCCGCAAACTCATCCGCGAGTTCATCTCGCTGTACCAGCGCTACAAGACCGACATCAGCCTGACCTTTGTCGATCCGGTGAAGGAACCGGAAGCCATGCGCAAGATCGCCATCAGCGGCAACGGAGAGATGGTGGTGGAATATGCGGGACGTACCGAACACATCACCACGCTGAACGAGGAAACGCTTTCCAGCGCCCTGCTGCGGCTCGCGCACACCAAAGAGCAACTGCTGATGTACCTCTCCGGCCACGGCGAGCGCAAACTGGACGGCAGATCCAACCACGACCTCGGCGAGTTCGGCGGTCGTCTGCAGCAACTCGGCTACCGCATCTCCAGCCTCAACCTCGCCCTCGCGCAGGAGGTGCCGGACAACGCCAGCATGCTGGTGCTCACCCATCCGCAAACGGAGATGATGGCGGGCGAGGCGAAGAAATTGATGCGTTATGTCGACAAGGGCGGCAACCTGCTCTGGTTGGTGGACGATGCGGCGCTACACGGTCTGGAGCCGCTGGCCGAGAAGCTGGGACTCACTTTCCTGCCCGGTACGGTGATCGACCCCGCGGCGCAGGAGATGAATGCGCCGGCGAACTGGGCACTGGGTGCGGGGTATCCGCCGCACCCTGTCACTCGAGACTTCGATCTGCTCACCGTGTTCCCCCAGGCGCTCGCGCTCAGCATCGACGCGAAGGGCGACTGGCAGAAACACATGTTGGTCGAGGGCGCGCAGCGCGGCTGGGTCAGCGAGAATGCGTCCAGTAAACGTTTCGACAGGAAGCGCGACCTGCCCGGCCCGTTCGAACTGGCCGTCACCCTGCAACGCAATGTGAACGACCGCGAACAGCGCATCGTAGTGGTGGGCAACGGCAACTTCCTCGCCAATACCTATTCCGGCAACGGCGGAAACCTCGATCTCGGCATCAACATGGTGAACTGGCTGGCGAACGAGGAACAACTCATCACCGTGCAACCGCATGCGGCCAAGGACGGCGCCATCACCCTGAGCAAACGCCAGCTCTCCGTCATCAGCGTGGGCTTCCTCATCCTGCTGCCGCTGGCGCTGGTCGCCGCCGGTTTCCAGTCATGGTGGCGGCGGCGCCGGAATGCCTGAGCTCCCCGAAGTCGAGACCACGCTGCGCGGTCTCGCTCCGCACCTGACCGGCCAACAGGTCGGTGACGTCATCATCCGCAATCCCCGCCTGCGTTGGCCCATTCCCGCGAATCTGCCCGAACTGTTGCGCGGTCATACCATCCGCCGCATGTGGCGGCGCGCCAAATACCTGCTCGTCGAATTCGACCGCGGCACGCTGATCCTGCATCTGGGCATGAGCGGCAGCCTGCGCATCCTGACCGGTGCCGTCCCCGCCCTGCCGCACGAACATTTCGACCTGATTTTGCAGAACGGGACGCTGATGCGTCTGCGCGACCCGCGCCGCTTCGGCGCCGTGCTGTGGCACGCGGGTGACATCACCGCGCACCCGCTGCTGGGATCGCTCGGGCCGGAGCCGCTGGAAAGGGATTTCACCGGCGAATACCTGTACGCCGCCACGCGCAAGCGCAAAGCCGCCATCAAGCTGATGGTCATGGATAACCATGTGGTGGTCGGCGTGGGTAACATCTATGCGAACGAGGCGCTGTTCCGCGCCGGGATCAAGCCGCAGCTCGCGGCAGGCAAACTCAGTCGCGAACGTTGCACGCTATTGAGCAAGACGATCAGGGAGGTACTACGCGCCGCGATCAAAAAGGGCGGCAGCAGCCTGCGCGATTACGTGGACAGCGACGGCAAGCAGGGTTATTTCCAGCAGGAGTATTTCGTCTACGGCAGGGCGGGCGAGTCTTGTCACCGTTGCGGCACGACCATCAAGCAGCTCAGGCAGGGACAGCGCGCCAGCTTCTACTGTGCGCATTGTCAGCACTGATCGCCGTACCGATTCACTGCGTGCAAAACGAAAGAGCCCGCGACCATGCGCGGGCTCCTCGGACTGGCGGCGGCCCCTACTTCTTCGCGGCCATCAGTCTTTCATATTTGGCCTGCAACTGTTCCTTGCTTTCCACATGGGCCGGGTCATGCGGGATGCAATCGACCGGGCACACGTCCACGCACTGCGGCGTGTCGTAGTGGCCGACGCACTCGGTGCACTTGGCGGGGTCGATGACGTAGATGGTATCGCCTTGCGAGATGGCGCCGTTGGGGCATTCCGGCTCGCACACATCGCAGTTGATACATTCGTCGGTGATGATCAGTGACATTTTCTACTCTCCTTAACGTTGATACTTTGTTTTCAGTTTCGCCGCCACGGACGGCGACACGAACTTGCTCACATCCCCGCCGAAGCGTGCGATCTCGCGCACGATACTGGCCGAGATGAAGGTGTATTGCTCGGCCGGGGTCAGGAACACGGTCTCGATATCGGGGTGCAGCGTGCGGTTCATGCCTGCCATCTGGAACTCGTATTCGAAGTCCGATACCGCGCGCAATCCGCGCAGCACCACGCGGGCGTTCTGCGATATCACGTAGCTCATCAACAGACTGTCGAAACCCTCGACCTTGACGTTGTCGAAGCCGGCGAACACCTCGCGCGCCATCGCCACCCGCTCCTCCAGCGTGAACAGCGTCGCTGTCCTGCTCGCCGCGACCGCCACCACCACTTCGCCGAACAGACCGGCGGCGCGGCGCACGACATCTTCGTGCCCGCGCGTGATCGGGTCGAAGGTGCCGGGGTAAACCACTTTGGTCATGCTCATACGCGTTCCAGTAATTGGTAATGCACCGCACCCGCCTTCGCACGCTTGAGGACTTTCCAGGCTGCGTCCGGCTCGAACACCGTACCGCTCTCCAGATAGACCTTCCCGCCCGGCGTCAAACTGTTCGCCAGCAGGGGTAGCAGTTGGGGCAGGTAATCGCTTTTAAAGGGGGGGTCGAGGAAGACCACATCGAACAACCCGTTCTCTTGCCGGGCGAATTTTAGCCCATCCTCGCAGCGTAAGGCTACATTGCTCAACGCCAGCTTCTTCGAATTGCTCTGCAATGCCTGATAAACGCTGCGGTTATTCTCCACCATCACCACTTGTTCCGCCTCGCGCGAAGCGGCTTCGAAGCCAAGCGCGCCGCTACCCGCGAACAGGTCTAGACAGCGTTTGCCGTACAAGGTCTGCCCCAGCCAGTTGAACAGGGTCTCGCGCACCCGGTCCGGCGTGGGGCGCAAGTCTTCGGCATCGGGGAACTCGATGAGGCGGCTGCGGTGCGTGCCGCCGATGATCCTGACCTTGTTTATTTCTGTGCTCCCGCGGGTGCGCCGACGATCACCGTCGCCATCGCCTCTGGATCGATACGGCGGCGGAACGCGTCGCGGATCTGCCGTGTGGTGACCGCCTCGACCTGGTCGGTGAAATCGTCCAGATAGGTCAGCGGCAATTCATAGAAACCGATCACGCTCAGGTAATCCAGTATCTTCCTGTTGCTGTCGATGCGCAGCGGAAAGCCGCCGACGATGTTCTGCTTGGCCGCACGCAGTTCCTTCTCGGTCACGCCCTTGTCCACGAAAGTGCGCAGCGTCTGGCGCACCAGCAGCAACGCTTCGTCTGCCTGCTCCTTCTTGGTCTGCAACCCGATCTGGAACGCCCCCGGCTGCTGCATCGGCATGAAATAGCTGTACACGCTGTAGGCCAGACCGCGTTTCTCGCGCACTTCGTTCATCAGGCGCGAGACGAAGCCGCCGCCGCCGAGGATGTAGTTGCCGACATACAGCGGGAAATAATCCTCGTCGTTGCGCGCCACGCCGGGTGTGCCGATCAGGATGTGGCTCTGGCTGGCCGGGTGCGCGATGCGCTGCTCGCTGGGCTTGATGCGGATCATCACCGGCGCGATGCGGTCATCGGCCTCGCCGCGCGGCAGGTTCGCGGTCAGACGCTGCGCGATGGCTTCCGCCTGTTCGCGCGTGGCGTCACCCATCAACGCGACCACCGCATGTTTCGCACTGTAGTGCGCACGATAGAAACCCTCCAGGTCGGCGCGCTGGATCTTCTCCACGTCGGCCACCTCGGCATGCCAGCCGTAGGGATGCGCGCCGAACACCGCCTGGCCGAAAGCCTTGTCGGCGATGCTGTCCGGCTGTGTCTCCGCCTCTTTCAGCGAAGCGATCAGGCGCGCCTTCTCGCGTGCCAGCACATCTTCGGGAAACAGCGGTTGCTGCAGGCAGCGCGCCAGGATATCCAGTGCCGCCTCACGTTCCTTGGTGTTGCTCAAGGTGCGCAGGGACAAGCCGGCACGATCGGTATCAAAATGTCCGCCCAGTTGCGCGCCGATGTCCGCCAGCCGGCGCGCGATGTCGTCCTCGCTCAGCTCCTGCGACCCGAGGTCCAGCATACCGAAAGTGACGTGCGCGACACCGACCTTGCCCGCCACGTCGAAACCGCTGCCGGCGGAGAAATTCACCGCCACATCCAGCATCGGCAACCCGTGGTCTTCGACGAAATACACACGCGCGCCGCTGGGCGCCTGCCAGTGCTGGATCTCGGGGGTAGCGAGCGCGACAGTCGCCGCGAGCGACAGGATTGCTGCAGAAATGACTTTAGTGAGCATGAGCCGCTCCCGGTTTGGCTTTGGGTTTGTCGGGTAAAGGCTGCGGGTCCAGCGTCGCCACTGTCAGATGATCGTCATTGAACAGTTCGCGCGCCGCGTCCTGCACCTGCTGCGCGGTGACCTCCTGCAACTTCTGCAACATCACCGGAATATCCTTGTGCGACATGCCGGCGCTCTCCAGCATCCCGATCTGCATGGCCTGGTAGAACACCGAGTCGCGTTTGTACACCTCGCCAGCCAGCACTTGCGCCTTGACACGCTGCAATTCCTCCGCGCTCACACCGTCGCGTACCAGCAGCGCGAGTTGCGCGCGCAACGCGGCTTCCACATCGCCCACCGTCTTGCCCTCGCGCGGCGTGGCCTCGATCACGAACAGGCCGGGGCCGCGCGCCACGCTGTCGTAACCGGTGCCCACATCCATCGCCACCTGCTGCTCGCGCACCAGCGATTTGTTCAGGCGCGCCGAGCTGTTGCCGTCGAGCACACCGACCAGCACGTCGAGTGCATAGGGTTTCCAGTCCTTCTCCGCATCGCGCAGGGTGGGCGCCTGCCAGGCCATGACGATGAACGGCAACTCGGCAGGAGCCTTGACCGTGAGACGCTTGATACCTAGCTGGGCCGACTCGCCCACCGCCTTGCGTTGCGGCAATTCGCCCGCCGGGATGGCGCCGTAATAACGCTGCGCCAGGGCAAAGACTTCGCTCGCCCGCACATCGCCCGCCACCACCAGCGTCGCATTGTTGGGTGCATACCAGGTTTGGTACCACTCCAGCGCATCGGCGGCGGTCATGTTCTGCAGGTCGGTCATCCAGCCGATCACCGGATTATGGTAGGGGTGTTCCTGGAACGCGGCCGCCATCAATCTTTCAAACATCAGCGAGCGCGGCTCGTCGTCGGTGCGCCAACGGCGCTCTTCCATCACCACCTTGATCTCTTTCGCAAATTCCTTTTCCGACATCAGCAGGTTGTGCATGCGGTCGGATTCCAGTTTCATCGCCAGCGGCAGTTTAGATTTGTGCAGTTGCTGGAAGTAGGCGGTGTGGTCGTAGCTGGTGAAGGCGTTCTCGCGCCCGCCGGCGGCCGCGATGATCCTGGAAAACTCGCCGCGCGGAACATCCTTGGTGCCCTTGAACATCATGTGTTCCAGCACATGCGCAACACCGGTGACGCCGGTGCGTTCGTCCATGCTGCCCGCGCGGTACCACACCTGTTGCACCAGTACCGGGGCACGGTGGTCTTCCTTGACGATGACCTTGAGCCCGTTGCTCAATGTCCTTTCATACACTTGCGCCTGTGCGACGGAGGCGGCCTGGAGCAATAACGCGACAACGACTAAGTGGACTCTCATTTCCCTACCCTATGGATGCGCGATTCAGCATAAAATGAGCGCGCATTATGCGACATTTCATCCAAACCCGAACACCCTTGCATGTTTAGCTTCCTTAAAAAGACGCCCGCCACCGCCGAATCGACCAACTGGCTGACCCGTCTGACGGGCAGCCTGGCGCGCACGGGTGGACAACTCACCGCCCTGCTGGTTCCCGGTGGCCGCATCGACGAAGACCTCTACGAGGAACTGGAGACCATTCTCATCACCAGCGATGTGGGCATGGATGCGACGCGCGCCCTGCTCGCCGACGTGCGCCGCCAGGTGAAGGAACAGCACCTGACCGAGGCCGGACAACTCAGGGAAGCACTGGCCCATGCGCTGCTCAAGCTGCTGCAACCGCTGGCCAAGCCGCTCGATGTCAGTCCACACAAACCCTTCGTCATCATGCTGTGCGGTGTCAATGGAGCGGGCAAGACCACCTCCATCGGCAAACTGGCCAAACATTTCCAGAGTCAGGGCAAATCGGTTCTGCTGGCCGCGGGCGACACTTTCCGCGCCGCCGCGCGCGAACAACTCATGGAATGGGGCAAGCGCAACGACGTGACGGTCATCGCGCAGCAGAGCGGAGACGCCGCCGCGGTGATCTACGACGCGGTGCAGGCGGCGCAGGCGCGCGGCATCGACGTGGTGCTGGCGGACACCGCCGGACGCCTGACCACACAGGCGCACCTGATGGAAGAGATCAAGAAGGTGAAACGCGTCATCGACAAGGCTCTGCCCGGCGCGCCTCACGAGGTACTGCTAGTGCTGGACGCCAACACCGGACAGAACGCGCTGTCGCAGGTGAAAGCCTTCGACGAAGCGCTGGGTGTGACCGGCCTGGTACTGACCAAACTCGACGGCACGGCCAAAGGCGGCGTCATCGCCGCCATCGCCAAGGCACATCCCATCCCGGTGAGATTCATCGGCGTGGGCGAGGGACTGGATGATCTGCGACCGTTCGTGGCGGAAGATTTTATTGCGGCTTTGCTGGGGCTCGAACAATGATCAAGTTCAACCAGGTCTATAAGCGCTACCCCGGCGGCCACGAGGCGCTGAAAAATCTCTCTTTCGATATCGCCGAGGGCGAGATGGTGTATCTCACCGGACACTCCGGCGCAGGCAAGAGCACGCTGCTCAAGCTCGTTGCCGCCATCGAACGCCCGAGCAGCGGCGGCGTGCTGGTGAAGGGACAGAACATCCGCTCGATCAAGCCCGCCGCCATCCCCGCTTTGCGCCGCAACATCGGGCTCATCTTTCAGGACCACAAGTTGCTGTTCGACCGCAATGCCTTCGACAACGTGATGCTGCCGTTGCAGATATGCGGCTTCGACCACCGTGAATCGGCCAAGCGCGTGCGTGCCGCGCTGGACAAGGTCGGCCTGCTTGACCGCGAGAAGGCCAACCCCATCGCGCTGTCCGGCGGCGAACAGCAACGGCTGTGCATCGCGCGGGCTATCGTCAACCGCCCCACCATCCTGCTGGCGGACGAACCCACCGGCAATCTCGACACCGAGTATTCGAACGAGATCATGAACATCTTCAAGTCCTTCCATCAGGTCGGTGTGACGTTGCTGATCTCCACCCACGATGAAGGCATCCTGCGCCAGTTCCCCGCGCGCGCATTGCACCTGAAGAAAGGGGAACTGCAAGCCCATTCGACAGGCTCAGGACAAGCATGAGAACACTCATCGAACATCTGCGCGTGCTGCGCTTCACCCTGCGCCAGCTGCTGCTCACGCCGAACGCCTCGCTGCTCAACATCACCATCATCGGCATCGCGTTGAGCCTGCCGGTCGGCGGATATGTGCTGCTGAAGAGCGTGCAGTCGCTGGGCACGCAGATAGCGGGCACGCCGCAGATCAGCGTGTTCCTCAGCGCGGGAACGGGCACCGGCGACATCGAGCGTATCGGCGAAAGACTCAAACAGCATGCGGCGGTCAAGCGTATCGAGTTCGTGCCGCGCGAGACCGCGCTGAAGAAACTGCAGCAGAGCACCGGCCTGTCCGACATCATCGGTGGACTGTCGCAGAATCCGCTGCCCGATGCGTTCATCGTCTACCCCAAAGACGGCAACGTGAAGGTGCTGGAGTCGCTGCGTGATGAACTGAAAACCTGGCAGCGCGTCGAGCATGTGCAGCTCGACTCTGCCTGGGTGCACAAACTGGAAGCGCTGCTGGATTTCGGCCGCATGGCGGTCGTCATCCTCGCCGCGCTGCTGAGTTTCGCGCTGGTCGCCATCACCTTCAACACCATCCGCCTGCAGATACTCACGCGGCGCGAGGAGATCGAGGTGGCGAAACTCATCGGCGCGACCGATGCCTTCATCCGCCGCCCCTTCCTCTACTTCGGCCTCACCCAGGGCTTGCTGGGCGGCGCGGCAGCCTGGCTGCTGATCTCCGTCAGTCTGCTGTTGCTCAACCACACCCTCACCACCCTCGCCCAGCTCTACGCCAGCGATTTCAGCCTGCAGGGATTGTCCATCGCCGACAGCTTGAGCCTGCTGGGCTTCTCGGCCTATCTGGGCTGGCTGGGTGCCTGGTTCTCGGTGTCACAACACCTGTGGCAGATCGAGCCGCGCTGACACCTAAAAAACAATTACAAATGCGCCGTGTTTAAAGCAGAATGCTCTCTGGCTTCGCGGACTAAAGAACGCGAAACCTGCCTCAGCTGTTCGAACATGGCGCATGGCGGCACAGACCGGCACAAGCAGGCACCAACAGGGGAGATAACATGGCATACATCGAGTGGACCCGCGAGCTGGAATCCGGCATCCCGATCATCGACACGCAACACAAGCGCATCATCGATTTCATCAACGAGCTGGACGATGCCTGCCGCACCGGCAACAAGGAGGAAACCGGCCATGTGATGGAAGGTCTGCTCAATTACACGGTGACTCACTTCGAATTCGAAGAAGCCCTGCAGGAAAAAGCGGGCTATCCCTATCTCAAGGCACACCGCCGCATCCACGAGATCTTCATGAAGAAGGTGGCCGAGATCAGGAATCGCGCCAGCCACGGCGAGGACGTCGCGCCCGCATTGTTGAGCTTGCTGCAAGGATGGCTGGCCAGCCACATCAAGGGTGAGGACCGCGACTATGTCGATTCGGTCAAAGCCATCGTGAACAGCTCAGATAAGGAAGTCTCCAGCTGGCTCAACAACGCGCTGAAGAAGTTCTTCAACTGAAATCTGTTCAGGACTGTTGGTGCAGGTGCTTGTTCAGCTCCGTCAGGCCCTGGATCACGTCGCGCGAGGCACGGGCATAGTCGCTGCGCAGCAATGCCTCTGAACCTGCGCGGTCGTTCTCCTGTACCTTCTTGACCACCGATCCCGCCACGAAGTGGAAATTGGCGTGGTCGGAACGCAGTTTGTGGAAGCCCTCATCGTCGTGGAAATGCTTCAGTGCGGGACCGTGAATCCACTTGCCCAGCACACACTGGTCGTCGCGGCAGATGATCATGGGGTCCAGCGTCTCTTTGGAAGTCCCCTCCAGATAACTCTGCAGACGCCCTTTCCATTTCATGTGCGCCTCGATGCATTCGGAGATGTCGACCTCGGCACGAATACTCTCGCGCACGTCCGCCGCGATCTGTTTGTCCTGCCCGAACAACTTGGAAAAGAAACCCATAGCTCCGCTCCTCATATATCTTATATGCCGCGGACCAGACCGCTCCGGCGGCACGGTTTTATACCCAAGCAGGGGCGGATGAGTCAACGGATTTTTGCGCAGGTGTGGCGCGCCCCGAACATCGCCCCCTATCGGCCTGCCACCGTCATCTTTTCGATCAGGATGGAGCCGCACTGGCGCGAGCCCTGCACGATGACATCGTTGCCGATGGCGACGATGTCGCGGTACATGTCCCTGAGGTTGCCCGCGATGGTGATCTCGTGCACCGGATACTGGATCTCGCCGTGCTCGACCCAGAAGCCCGCCGCGCCGCGCGAGTAATCTCCGGTGACGTTGTTGACGCCGTGGCCGAGCAGTTCGGTGACCAGTAGCCCGCGCCCCATGCTCTTCAGCAGATCCGCAAAATCCTGCTGCCTGTCCGAGCGCAGGATGAGGTTGTGGTTGCCGCCCGCGTTGCCGGTGGTCTGCATGCCGAGTTTGCGTGCCGAATAGCTGCCGAGGAAGTAGCCGCGCAATATCCCGCCTTCGATGATCTTGCGGCTGCGCACGCGCACGCCCTCCTCGTCGAACGGACTGGAAGCGAGTCCGCGCCGGATATCGGGTATGTCGGAAAGATCGATATGCGGGGCGAACACGGGCTTGTCGAGGTGATCGAGCAGGAACGACGATTTGCGGTACAAGCTGCCGCCGCTGACCGCGCCGACAAAATGGCCGAGCAGGCCGGAGGCGACCGGGGCCTCGAACAGGATCGGGCATTGCATGGTATCCATCTTGCGCGCCTTCAGGCGGCGCACGGTGCGTTCCGCCGCGATGCGGCCGATCTCTTCCACCCGCAATATCTCGCTGGCATTCCGCGCCGAGCTGTACCAGTAGTCGCGTTCCATCGCATCACCCTTGCCGGCGATCACCGAACAGCTCATGCCGTGACGCGAACTGGGGTAGCCGCCGATGAAACCCAGGCTGTTGGCCTGGATGAACTGTCCCTCGTGCACGTTCACCGTCGCACCCTCGGAATTGCGGATGCGCTTGTCGGCGGAAAGCGCAGCCTCTTCGCATTCGCGCGCCAGCGCGATCGCCTGCTCCACACTCAGTTCCCACGGGTGGTACAGGTCCAGATCGGGGAATTCGGTAGCGAGCTGGTCGGCATCGGGCAGTCCGGCACAGTCGTCCGCCGCGGTGTAGCGCGCGATGTTGAGCGCGGCATCGACAGTATCGTGCACCGCCTGCATCGAAAAATCGGATGTGCTGGCATTGCCGCGCCGCTGGCCGAGATAGACGGAGACACTCATGCCCTTGTCGCGGTTGTATTCGATGGTCTCGACCTCGCCCTGGCGTACGGTGACGGTCTGCCCAAAACCTTCCGACACTTCAGCTGCGCAGGCGGTTGCGCCCCGCTGCCCAGCATAGCGGACGATATCGGAGGCGAGTTGCCGCAGGGTATCGGCGGTGTAGGGGACGTTCGGCACTTTGGCGTTCATAAAAAATTCGGGCGGCTGGTTCATCGGGAGGCGCTATCATAGCAACATCCGCAGAACCCTACCGATACCATGAACACGCGCCAGACGCATAACGACGAACTGGAAGAAGAACTTCCGCCCAGCAAGACCAAGATCAAGAAGCAGATGCTCGCGCTGCAGGATCTGGGCAAGACCCTCACCGCCCTGTCCAAAGAGAAACTGCGCGAGCTCGATCTGGAAGAGGATCTGCTGGTCGCCATCATGGATTACAAGCGGATGACCAAATTTGGCGCCCTGAACCGCCAACTGCAATACATCGGCAGGCTGATGCGTGACGTGGAACCCGCCCCCATCCAGGCCAAGCTCGACGCGTGGAACGGCGTCTCGCGTCAGCACACGGCATACCTGCATCAGGTCGAACATTGGCGTGACCGCCTGATCGAGCAGCCGGATGCGCTCACCGAACTGCTGGCCGCCCATCCCGAAGCCGATGCACAACACCTGCGCACCCTGATCCGTAACGCGCAAAAGGAGAAAGAACTCCTCAAGCCGCCCAAGTCCTACCGCGAACTGTTCCAGGTATTGCGCGACGTCATTCCCGAGCCGGATTGACGCGGCACTCCTGAACAGACTGTCTCTCAGCATCGACAAGTACAACCATGTCCTCCGTTCTCCCCAGCATCACTCTGGATACCGGCAGCAACCCGCAGTACAGCATCATCTGGCTGCACGGCCTGGGTGCGGACGGTGAAGACTTTGTCCCCATCGCCGAGGAGATCGCGCTTCCGATCGCGGTGCGCTACATCTTCCCTCATGCACCCATGCGTCCGGTGACCATCAACGGCGGATATGTGATGCGCGCCTGGTACGACATCCTGGTCGGCGCTGCGTCGGCCGAGATCGCCGACAACATCGGCAGGATGGAAGATGAAGAAGGCATACGCGCAGCGCAGGAAGAGATCGAGAGGCTGATCGCGCAGGAACGCCAACGCGGTGTCGCGGCAAAGGACATCATCCTCGCCGGATTCTCGCAGGGCGGCGCAGTCGCGCTGCACGCCGGATTGCGGCACAAAGAGAGACTGGGCGGGATCCTGGCGTTGTCGACCTATTTGCCGCTGCCACAAACGCTGCCTGCCGAAGCGCACGCCAGCAATCGCGATACGCCCATCTTCATGGCGCACGGCCAGTTCGATCCGGTGATCCCGTATGCGTTCGGGCGCGCTTCGGCGGAGGTGTTGCTGGAGCAGAACTACCCGCTGCAATGGCACGGCTATGCCATGCCGCATTCGGTGTGCCCGGAAGAAGTGGAAGATATCGAACGCTGGCTGAAATCCAGACTGGCCGAATAAGGACTTATTCGGCGGTGCCTTCCTGTTCCATGCGGCGGTAGCGCGCGAGGTCGTAGTCGTCGCCGCTTTCCACCAGCGCCAGCGGCAACAGCAGGAAGGTCTTGCCGTCCATGTCCATGTTCATGCTGTGACTAGGCGAAAAGGTGTTCGGTTTCATCAGCAGCCACGCTTCGCCGCTGTTATCCGCAGGCCGGTTCAGATACATGGCGACCTCGATCTCGCTCTCGGTATCCTCAGAGATGATACGGTCCGCCAACGACACGCCGACGATCTGCGTACTCAGCACTTCCACCCCGACATGCAGGTTGTTCTTGTCGTCGCGACTCAGGCGGCGCACGATGCCGGCCCCCCAGTTCTGCACGTTCTCGGGTTTGGTGCCGATCAGCGACCCGATCTTGATCCCGTCCGCGCGCGGAACTGGAACCACACTGCGGAAGCCGGTCGCACTGATGTCTTCCACATCCCATACCTCGCCATCGCTGGAACTCATGAAGTTCAGACCGATATCGGCCTGCTCCAGCATCTTGAAGAATCCGTTGGCGACTTTGAGGTTGACGCTGATCTTGCGGCGCGGGTTGCGTCGCGTCGGCAGCGGCTGGGTCAGGTTGTCGATCAGGCGACGCAGTATCTCCCGCACCAGATCCGCCTCGTAGGTCGCGCCACAGAAACTGACGTCATCGGGCACAACCCCCTTCTCCAGCGTCTTGAGCAGATTGCCCAGCAGCTTCAGTGCATCGGTCACCGACAGGAAACGCAGGGCCGGATGCACGGTGGCATCGCCGGCCAGGCGCATCGGCGGGGTCGGTTGCGTCAGGTCGAAGATGAACAGGGCATTGCCGTTGTACTGGTCGTCCAGACGCAGGCCCTTGCCGGCATAGGAGATCAAGCGCTCGGTGACATGTTCTTGCAAAGGACTCAACACCCCGGCACTCACGCCGTACCAGGCCAGCAATGCCCCGAACTCCTGCGCGACCGAAGTATTCCCAACCACGCCCGGATATAGGGGAACGGCGTTGTGCTGATACTCGTGCGTCTCGGCATGACCGAAGAACTCGGAGAGGTGGTTCCACATCGCAGGCTCGACCAGCGCGTAGCGCGCGACGGCCATCTTCAGACGGCCGGACAATGCCGTGATACCGCGCACCCCCAGGATCGCCAGCTCGGGCTTGATGACGGAAGCGCCGCGACCGCCGCTGCGGTAGCGGCTGAGTACATCGTGATGCGCCAGTTCGCTATGGGTGTAGAAGGCATTCAGCACCGTCCACAGGCGGTTCTCCTGAAACTTGGACAGTTGCTGCACGGTGAAATAATCGCGCATCAGCTTGCGCACATGCGGTTGCGCTGCTTCATCGAACATGCGCAGCACGGCCAGTTCGTGATCCAGACGGAACTCATCGGCCAGCTCGACGATCGATTCGATCCAGCCAGTGATCTCCTGCACGGCATTCAGGGAATCGTTCTTCGGGACTTCATCCAGTATCTGCTGAGCAGATTTGATATCCGCCAGCGGATGATCCGATTTCTTTCCAAATATGCCTAACATCCCGCCCCCCAGCGCCCATCCGCCATCTATGGGCGTAATATAAGCACAATTCTGTAGACCTTGCCATATGCCAAACGGACTATTAGCGGCCTATAACCCCGAATGATCCCTTTTTTGGATGCCACTCCAGTTTTCCCGCCCGTGAACCGAGCACTGCATTCGCCCAACGGATTGCTTGCCGCGGGCGGCGACCTGTCCCCGGCCCGTCTGTTGCAAGCGTATCGCCATGGGATATTCCCCTGGTTCAGCGCGGGCGAACCCATCCTGTGGTGGAGCCCGGATCCGCGCATGGTGTTGTTCCCGCACGAGTTCAGGATCTCGCACTCTCTGCGCAAGACACTGCACAAGAGCCGCTATGTATCACGCACCGACAGCGCATTCGAGCAGGTGATGCGCGCCTGCGCCGAACCGCGCCCCGACCAGAATGGCACCTGGATACACGAGGAGATGATCGCCGCCTATTGCGAATTGCACCGCATGGGCCACGCGCATTCGGTGGAGACCTGGATGGATGGGGAGCTGGTCGGCGGCCTCTACGGTATCGCGATCGGGCGCATGTTCTACGGCGAATCCATGTTCAGCCGCAGGACGGACGCCTCCAAGATCGCGCTGGCACATCTGGCCGCGCAATTGCAGCGCTGGGATTTCGGCATGATCGATTGCCAGATGAACACGCCGCATCTGGCCTCGCTGGGCGCACGCGAGATAGCGCGCAGCGAGTTCGTCTCACGTGTGCAGATGCTGGTCGACCTTCCCGGCGTTCCCGCCCCCTGGCATTTCGAGCGACTGTTCGACTGACCCCTACTCGGCGTACACCACGCAATTGCGGCCCTGGCTCTTGGCCTGATACAGGGCACTGTCGGCGCGCGCAAAGATGTTCTGCTGGTTGTCGCCGTCTTTGAAATAGGCGATGCCGATACTGATGGTGACCTGGCCCACGACCGGAAACCGATTCGATTCGACGACCTGTCTTACTTTCTCGGCCAGCGTCCTGGCCTGTTCCGCATCCATCGCTGTCGCCACCAGGCAGAACTCCTCCCCGCCCACGCGGAACATCTGGTCTGCACTCCGGATCGACGATCCGACCAGATCACAGATGGTGCGCAAGACATCGTCGCCGACCTGATGGCCGAAACGGTCGTTGATGCTTTTGAAATTGTCGATATCGAGCATCAGCAGGGAGAACAGATGCTGATGGCGCATCGCGGCGCCGATGGCCATACCCAGAGACTCGTGGAATTTGCGCCGGTTGAAGACGCCGGTGAGCGGGTCCACCACCACCAGCCGTTCCAGTTCCACACGCAATTCTTCGAGCTCCTCATTGCTGCGGCGCAGTTCGAGTTCGGTGCGTTCGGCCCGGTCAAGCAGAAAGGCGGCGTAGGTGCCGAAGAAGATGAACATGAGGCCAGCCATGCTGCGCACCCATATTTCCATTGGCGAGGGGTATAACAGCGATTCAAGGAAGGTTTCGCCGGCGCCGAAGATGAAATGATCCACTGCCGTGTCTGCCCACCAGACCAGAGGTGCGAGTAATACCCCACCCAAGGCCACTCTCCGCGAGCTCTTGCTCAGAGAGGCCAGACCATCCAGCCACAGGCACAGTATGCAAAACCGCCTCCCCCTCGAGGCATCCTTGCTTTGTGTTTCCCCCACAGGCCCTCCGTTTTTCATATGTTTTTCGGGACTGCGTGGCAAACATTACTCCTACCCGAACAAAGATTTCGCCTACTTTTTCAGTAGGGTTTTCGCCTGGACCCCGGAAATTGATACACTGCACTCCGTTGCCGCACACGAGTCCACGCATGAGCCTGCTCAATGACATCCCGCTTTCCGCACTGCATCTCTATCTGACAGCGCCGTATCCGTGCAGCTATCTGAACGGGAAGGAGGCGCGTTCGCAGGTCGCCACCCCCAGCATGCTCATCACCACGCCGGTCTATTCCGAACTGGTGCGCCACGGCTTCCGCCGCAGCGGCACCTTCACCTACCGCCCGCGTTGCGATTCCTGCCAGCAGTGCGTGCCGGTGCGCGTGGTGGTCGAAGGCTTCGAATCCAGCCGTTCGCAGGGCCGCAGCTGCAAAAGACACGCCAACCTGAACGCCACGCTGCATGCCCTGCAGGACAAGCCGGAATATTTCGAGCTGTATCGCCGCTACCAGGAAGCGCGCCACCGCGACGGCGGCATGGACGACGACAGTCCCGAGCAATACCGCAACTTCCTGCTGCAAAGCCACGTCGACACCATGCTGGTGGAGTTCCGCGAAGACGGCGTGCTGCGCATGGTGAGCGTGGTCGACGTGCTCGCCGACGGCCTGTCGGCGGTTTACACCTTCTACGACCCCGATGTGCCGCACAGCAGTTACGGCACCTACAACGTGCTGTGGCAGATCGAACTGTGCCGCAAACTGGAACTGCCCTACCTCTATCTCGGCTACTGGATCCGCGACAGCCGCAAGATGGCGTACAAGGCCAGATTCCAGCCGCTGCAGGGCCTGCGCGACGGCGAATGGCAGCCCATCGTGACGGAAGCGCAGCGATGAACTACCGCCTCATCATCTTCTCCGTCGCGCTGCTGTTCCTGCCGCCGCTGGCGTTCACCCTCGCCGGCCAGGAATGGGACGCGCCACTGCCGGTCGCGGGCGATGTCTGGCTGCCGGCCCTGTTCGCCATGCTGGCGGTGTCCGCGTTCGGCCTGCTGCTCGACACGCTCACCTTCCGCCGCGGCAACCACAGCCTGCTGCGCTCGCAGCGCAACTACCTGCTGTGGTGCGGCGTGGCCGGACTGCTTGCCGCCATGCTGCTCGCATACCTGAACCTGTTCGCCGACGCATGGTTCACACCCGCAGCCAATGCCGCGGCGCTGCTGCTCGCCGCGCTCGCCGGCATGGTGCTGCTACCCGCCGTGCTCATCACCCGCATGTGGCTGGCCGGATTGCCCGGCCTGGTGAAATTGGGAACGCGCCGCTTCGCGTTGCCCGCTCTGCCGGCCGAGGCCGCCGCCAAATCGCTGCTGTTCGCCACCGCCCTCGGTCTGATGCTCGCCCCCATCCATATCCACGAACTGAGCTGGCTGCTGTGGCTGTCCCCGTTGCTGCTGCTCGTCGCACTGCAGCTGCTGTGGCATGAGAGCAATGTTTTCTCCGGCCTCGCGCAGGGCGACTGGAGCCGCGTGCTGCTGGGCTCGTTCTCCGGCATCCTCGTGTGCGGCTTCGCCCTTGCCAGCTACCGTCTTGCGGGCGGAGTGATCTACCTGCCTTCCGGCATCCCGCCTCTGCTCGTCGGCTTCACCCTGTTCGGATTGCTGTGCCTGCAGATCGGCGACATCGTGGCCGAACACTGGCGCGGCAAACCGCGCGGCGAAGTGTTCAGGAAAAAACCGTTCCCCATCTCCGTTGTGTCAAAGAAGGACCAGTGATGTCGTTATTCCAGTTGTTCCGCCCCGCCCTGTTCGCGCTCGACGCCGAAGCGGCCCACCACGCCACCGTCGAAGGTCTCAAGACCGCCAACTGTCTGGGCGTGACCGCACTGATGTTCAAGCGCCCGGCGGACGACCCGCGCACCGTGATGGGCCTGACCTTCCCCAACCCGGTCGGCCTCGCCGCGGGTCTGGACAAGAACGGCGAAGTCATCGACGCGCTTGCCGCCTTCGGCTTCGGCTCCATCGAGATCGGCACCGTCACCCCGCGCCCGCAACCCGGCAATCCCAAACCGCGCATGTTCCGCCTGCCCGAAGCGCAAGGCATCATCAATCGCATGGGCTTCAACAACGACGGTGTGGATGCACTGGTTGCGAATGTGAAGCGCGCCAAATTCAAAGGCATACTCGGCATCAACATCGGCAAGAACGCCGATACACCCATCGAGAAAGCGGCGGACGATTACCTCATCGGCCTGCGCAAGGTGTACGAACACGCCAGCTACGTCACCATCAACATCTCCTCGCCCAACACCAAGAACCTGCGCCAGCTGCAGGGCGGCGATGAACTCGACGCACTGCTCGGCCAACTGAAGGCGGAGCAGGAGAAGCTCGCGCAATTGCACGGCAAATACGTGCCGCTGGCGGTGAAGATCGCGCCCGACCTCGACACGGACCAGATCAAGCGCATCGCCGCGCTGCTCACCAAACACCGCATCGACGGCGTGATCGCCACCAACACCACCCTGTCGCGCGAAGGCGTGGAAGGCCTGCCGCACGGAAACGAGACCGGCGGCCTGAGCGGCGCGCCCGTGCGCGACAAGTCCACTGCCGTCATCCGCGCATTGGCCGCAGAGTTGAAGGGGGCACTGCCCATCATCGGCGTGGGCGGCATACTCAAAGGTGCAGACGCAGCAGAAAAGATACAAGCGGGCGCGGCGCTGGTGCAGGTCTACAGCGGACTGGTCTATCGCGGGCAGGAACTGGTGACCGAGTGTGCCACCGCGATCAGGCGCACCCCCTGAATCCAATACCCACCAAAGAGAGAAGACCATGACCGAGCAGAAAAAGACCAAAGGATCCGACAGCGAGCGCAAAGTGCTGGAGCATGCGCACCGCGGGCTGCAACTGATCACCGAACACCGTCCCAAGCTGATGGGCAAAGTTCAGGCGTTCATGGCCGAGGCAATGCAACCAGGCACGTTGAGCAAAAAAGAGAAAGAGCGCATCGCCCTCGGCATGGCGCTCACGCAGCAATGCCATTACTGCATCGCCCTGCACGTTCGTGCATGCAAGCATGCGGGCGTCACGCTGGATGAGATCATGGAAGTCTGCTCCATCGGCATCATGATGGGCGGCGGCCCGGTGCTCACCCATATTGCCGAAGTGGAGCGCGCTTTGAATGAGTTCTATCTCGATGCGGAAGGCGAGGTTGTGTAGGATTGTCCGATCTTTTCGCAGACTCGAATAACCAACGCGACCAGGATCGGAATTTTTACAGCATTTTTATCATGTGGCTGGAATAATCCAGCCGCATGAAGTCCCTCTCCTTGCTTCCCGGACCATCGCATAGCCTGCCAGCGCGCATGCTGTGGGTCGTTACCACTTGCGGCCTCGCCACACTGCTAGCCTGGCCTTGGCGCGAACTGCTCGATCCGGCCAACACGGCGATGCTGTATGTGCTGGCAGTGGCCATTGTGGCGGCCCGCGCGGGCAAGGGTGCGGCCATCGCCAGCGCGCTACTCGGTTCGGCGCTGCTCGATTTCTTCTTCATCTATCCACATTTCACTTTCACCATCGGCGATGCTCAGCACATCGTGACGCTGGGGGTGATGCTGGCGGTGGCTTTCATCATCGGCAATCTCACGGTGGGCTTGCAGCGCGAGAGAGAGGCCGCGCTGGAACGCGAACGGCAGTCGCGCGCGTTGTATCAACTCGCCAGCCAGTTGGCGGGCGCGTTGTCGCTGGAACAGGTGGACGAACTGACGCGCGGCTTCTTGCAGGAGACGCAAGCCTGCCACGGCCTGCTGCTGATGCGGCAGGGCGAGGAGGTATCGCCGTTATCGAATGAGCAACCGACGCTCTCCGGCAAGCCGTATTACGCGGCGCAGAGTGCGCTACGCCTAGGTGCGGTGCAGGCCACACTGGACGAACCGGTGCAGTGGCTGTTCCTGCCGCTGCACGGCTCGACTTATACACGTGGCGTGCTGGCGCTCTCCGCATCCGGGAACGACCTGCTAAACAGTGAGCGACGCCCCCTGTTCGATGCCATCGCCGCCCTGCTCGCCGCCTCGGTAGAGCGTCTCCATTTCGTTGAGGTAGCGCAACGTGCGCAGCTGCAGATGACCGACGAACGCCTTCGCAGCAGCATCCTTTCCGCGCTGTCGCACGACATCCGCACGCCGCTCACCGTGCTGTACGGCATGGCCGACACACTGGCGCAAGCGGAGTTACCCAAGGCTTTGCACGAGATGGCGGATGCGATGCGCCAGCAGACGCTGCGCCTGAACAGCATGGTGTCCAACCTGCTGGACATGGCCAAGCTGCGCGCGGGCGACATCCGCCTCAATCTCGAATGGCAACCGGTGGAAGAAGTGATCGGTGCCAGCATCAAGCTGCTCGGTCAGGCGCTGGCGCAACATCCGGTGAGCGTCACGTTGCCAACCGAAATGCCGCTACTGCGCTTCGACGCGGTACTGATGGAACGCGTGCTGTGCAACCTGCTGGAGAACGCGGCCAAATACGCAGCGCCCGGTTCGCCCATCCGCATCGCGGCACGCACCGACAAAAAGTTCGCGCATATCTCGGTGTGCAACGACGGTTCGCAGTTCCCGCCCGACCGCCTGGAAAGCCTGTTCGAGTTGTTCGAGCGCGGCGATACCGAATCGAACGTCCCCGGCGTGGGACTGGGTCTCGCCATCTGCCGCAGCATTGTGACCGCGCACGGCGGCAGCATCCAGGCCGACAACGACGACGGTGCCTGCGTGACCTTCACCTTGCCGCTGGGCGATCCGCCCGTGATCGAGCCGGAGGATGATCATGAGTGAGCCAACCGTCCTGCTGATCGAAGACGAAGTGCAGATACGCCGCCTTGTGCGCACAGCGCTGGAGGAGGAGGGCTACCGCGTGCTGGAATGCGGCACGCTGAAAGAAGGCCTGGCGCAACTGCACACCGCGGCCATTCAACTACTCATCCTAGACCTCGGCCTGCCCGACGGCGACGGCATCGCCTTCATCCGCGAACTGCGTACACAATTCCCGCTGCCGGTCTTGGTGCTCTCCGCGCGTTCGGCGGAAGGCGAGAAGATTCGCGCACTGGATGCCGGTGCGGACGACTACCTGACCAAGCCCTATTCCACCGGCGAACTGCTGGCGCGGATGCGCGCACAATTGCGCCGCGCGCCGCAGGAAGGTGCTACTGCCGAGACACAATTCCGCTTCGGCGACATCGAAGTCGATCTCGCGCAGCGCAGCGTCACCCGCCGTGGCGAAGCCCTGCGCCTCACCCCCATCGAATACCGCCTGCTGTGCGCGATGCTGGCCGAGCCCGGCAAGGTGCTGACCTACCGCCACCTGCTGAGCGCGGTGTGGGGCAAGGCTTTTATCGAGAGCAACCATTATCTGCGTATCTACGTGAGCCATCTGCGGCAGAAGCTGGAAGACGATCCGGCGCAGCCTGAACATTTCTTGACTGAAACCGGAGTCGGTTACCGATTCCAACCCTGAAGGGAGAACGCAACATGGATCAAACAAAAAAAGCCGGCACCGGCGCCTTGACACTCGCCGCCCTCGGCGTGGTCTACGGCGACATCGGCACCAGTCCGCTGTATGCCTTCAAGGAGGCCTTCGCCGGGGCACACGGTCTCGCGCCCACGGAACTGAATGTGCTGGCCACGCTGTCGGCGCTGTTCTGGGCGATGATGCTGATCATCTCGCTGAAATACGTGTGGGTGATGCTCAAGTTCGACAACAACGGCGAGGGCGGCGTGCTGGCACTCACCGCATTGGCGAACCGCACCGCCCAGGGGGCGACACACTGGAAACTGCTGATCGCCACGGCGGGCATCTTCGCCGCAGCATTGTTCTATGGCGATGCGCTCATCACTCCGGCGATCTCGGTGCTCTCTGCGGTCGAGGGTCTCAGCGTCGCCGCGCCCACGCTGGAGAAACTGATCATCCCCGTCACCATCGGCGTCATCACCGGACTTTTCTTCATTCAGCGCCACGGCACCGGCAGCATGGGCAAACTGTTCGGCCCGGTGACGCTGTTGTGGTTCGCGGCACTGGCCGTGCTCGGCCTGATCAGCATCTCCGAGACACCGTCCGTGCTGCGCGCGCTCAATCCGCTTTATGCCATCACCTTCGCCATCGAACATCCCACCGGCATGTTCCTGCTGCTGTCGGCGGTGTTCCTCGCACTCACCGGCGGCGAGGCGCTGTATGCCGACATGGGCCACTTCGGCGCGCGACCTGTGCGTCTGGCCTGGTACGGGCTGGTTTGCCCGGCGCTGCTGATCAATTATTTCGGCCAGGGTGCGCTGGTGCTGCGCTCGGCGGACGCGATCCAGAATCCGTTCTATCTGCTGTCGCCGGACTGGTTCATGCTGCCGCTGGTGGCACTCGCCACTGCCGCCACGGTGATCGCCTCGCAGGCCACCATCTCCGGCGCGTACTCCATCACCCTGCAGGCGATGCGCATGGGTTACCTGCCGCGCCTGTTCATCCAGCACACTTCCGATTCGCAGCGCGGCCAGATCTACATCCCCGCCGTGAACTGGCTGATGCTGGTCGGCGTGATCGTGCTGGTGCTGGAGTTCGGTTCGTCCGGCGCGCTGGCAGCGGCCTACGGCATCGCCGTCTCCGGCACCATGATCATCACCACCCTGCTCACCGCTTTCGTCACGCTGATGCTGCCGGGGCGGGTACGCCTGCCATTGCTGGCGGCTTTGGCCGTGTTCGCACTGCTGGAACTGCTGTTCTTCGGCTCCAACCTGACCAAGGTGTTCAGCGGTGGCTGGATGCCGCTGGCACTGGGTCTTGCACTGTTCGTGCTGCTCTCCACCTGGAAACGCGGCAGCACGCTGATCGCCGCGCAACGGCGCAAGCTCGATATCCCGATGGACGCTTTCATCTCCAGCCAACCGGAAGTGACCCGCGTGTACGGCACGGCCATCTACCTGACCGCAGAACCCTCCATGGTGCCCAGCGCGCTGTTCCATAACCTCAAGCACTTCAAGGTATTGCACGAGCAGACACTGTTCCTGCATGTGGTCACCGCCGATGTGCCCTACATCGCAGCAGAGCAGCGCCTGAAGGTGCAACAGCTCGCACCGGGTATGTACAACGTGGCGCTGAACTTCGGTTTCCGCCAGGAAGTAGACATCCCGGCGGCGCTGGAAGGCCTTTCAGCACAGGGCATCGAGCTCGAAGCCATGAGTACGACCTACTTCATAGCCCGTTCCAACGTGGCAGACGGCCCCGGCGGCATGGCTGCCTGGCGCTGTGCGCTGTTCTCGTGGATGACGCGCCAGTCGGAAGGCGCGGGCAGTTTCTTCAATCTGCCCGCCAACCAAGTCGTGGAATTGGGCACGAAGGTCATGCTCTAGCAGGGTTATATACATATACCCTTACAGCGGTTGAACCTATATTAGAAACGGCGGATAATCCGCCGCTCTTAGGGAATCGCTGTCAATGACTGAATACTTGCTCATCCTCGTCAGCACGGTGCTGGTGAACAACATCGTGATGGTGAAGATACTGGGACTGTGCCCGTTCATGGGCGTGTCCAAAAAACTGGAGGCCGCAGTCGGCATGGGTGCCGCCACGACCTTCGTGCTGACGCTGGGTTCCGGTGCCAGTTACCTCATCCAGCACTATCTGCTCGGCCCCGATCTCGCTTACCTCACCACACTGTCCTTCATCGTGGTCATCGCCGGCATCGTGCAGTTCACCGAGATGGCGATCAAGAAGACCAGCCCGGAGCTGTACCAGATCCTCGGCATCTACCTGCCGCTCATCACCACCAACTGCGCGGTACTCGGCATCCCGCTGCTCAACGTGCAGGCCAAGCATGATTTCATGGAATCGCTGCTGTTCGGTTTTGGCGGCGCAGTCGGCTTCACGCTGGTGATGGTGCTGTTCGCCGGCATCCGTGAACGTCTGGAAGGCGCGGACGTGCCAGGCGTCTTCAAGGGCTCGGCCATCGCGATGGTCACCGCCGGACTGATGAGTCTGGCCTTCATGGGATTCTCGGGTCTGGTGAAATGATCGCAGCGCTTCTGGTGATGGTCGGCATCTCCCTGCTGCTCGGCGCGGTGCTGGGCTATTCCGCGATCAAGTTCAAGGTCGAAGGCAATCCGCTGGTGGAGAAGATCGATGCGGTATTGCCGCAGACGCAATGCGGCCAGTGCGGCTTCCCGGGCTGCAAACCCTATGCCGAGGCCATCGCCAAGGGCGAGGCCGACATCAATAAGTGCCCGCCTGGCGGTGATGAGGGCATCCACAAATTGGCCGACCTGCTCGGCGTGGAATACAAGCCCTTCGGCGAAGGTGCCGCCCCCAAGGGCAAGGCGGTCGCCTTCATCGACGAGCAAACCTGCATCGGTTGCACGCTGTGCCTTCAGGCCTGCCCGGTAGATGCCATCGTCGGCGCGGCCAAGCAGATGCACACCATCGTCGCTTCCGAATGCACCGGCTGCGAACTCTGCATCGCGCCCTGCCCTGTGGACTGCATCAGCATGAAACCGCTGGGCGAAGACATCGGCAACTGGAAATGGCGTCACCCGGTCATCACCATTCAGGCAGTCGCATGAGACAGTTATTCAAATTCCACGGCGGCGTGCACCCGCCAACACACAAGGAACAATCGACACGCACGCCCATAGCTCAGGCGAAGATGCCCAGCAAGCTGGTCATCCCGCTGCACCAGCATGTGGGCAACCGCGCTGCACCGACAGTGCAGGTAGGCGAGCGCGTACTCAAGGGACAGATCATCGGTGCACCGGAAGGCCGTCTCTCCAGCGCGGTGCATGCTTCCACCTCCGGCACGGTTAGCGCCATCGAGATGCAGGTGGTCGCACATTTCTCCGGCCTGCCAGATCTATGCGTGACTATCATCCCGGACGGCAAGGACGAGTGGATCGCGCACAGCGGCATGGACTACAAGCAAACCCCGCATACCGAGTTGCGCCACCACCTGCGCGAAGCGGGTGTGGTCGGCCTCGGCGGCGCGGTGTTCCCCAGCGACATGAAGTCGTACTCCAACAAACACCAAATCAAGACGCTGGTGATCAACGGCGCGGAGTGCGAACCCTACATCACCTGCGACGATCTGCTGATGCGCGAACGCGCCTCGGACATCCTGCGCGGCGCAGAAGTGCTGCGCGAATTACTGTATGCCGAAGAGGTGCTGATCGGCATCGAGGACAACAAGCCGGAAGCCATCGCCGCGATGAAGCAGGCGGTGGGGCTGGACGGCCACAAACACATGGAAGTCATCGCTGTGCCCACGCTCTATCCGGGCGGCGGTGCGAAGCAGCTCATCCGCGTGCTCACCGGTATCGAGGTCGCGGCAGGCGTGCGCTCCACCGAGAAGGGCGTTCAATGTTTCAACGTCGCCACCGCCTACTGTGCGTGGCGCGCGATCGCCCACGGCGAACCGCTGCTATCGCGCATCGTCACCGTTACCGGCAACGTGACAAACGCGCAGAATTTCGAAGTGCTGCTCGGCACACCGGTGGACGAACTGGTCGCACAAGCGGGCAGCCGCGCTGATACAAACAGGCACATCATGGGCGGGCCGATGATGGGCGTGGACCTGCCCTCGGGCGAGGTCGGCGTGACCAAGGCGACCAACTGCATCATCGAGGGTTCGGACAAGCTGTTCCCGCCACCCGTACCCGCGTTGCCCTGCATCCGCTGCACGCGCTGCGCCGATGTGTGCCCGGCCGAGTTGCAACCGCAGGACTTGTACTGGTTCGCCAAGTCGAACAACTTCGGCAAGACGCAGGAGTTCCACCTGTTCGACTGCATCGAGTGCGGCGCCTGCGCCTATGTCTGCCCCAGCCACATCCCGCTGGTGCAGTACTACCGTTATGCCAAGAGCGAGATCTGGCAGCGCGAACGCGAAGCACAGGCTGCCGAGGTCGCGCGCGAGCGCCATGAATACCGCCAGTTCCGCATCGAACGCGAGAAGCAGGAGAAGGCCGAACGCCTGGCACAGAAAGAGAAGGCTGCGCTGGCTGCCAAGCCGGCCGCACCGGCGCCGCTGCCCGTTGCCGTCGACCCGAATGCCGACCCGGATAACACTTTGCAAATGCGTGTCGATGCCGACATCGCCCGCGCCAACATGCAATTGCGCATCGATGCCGCTGTCGCACGTGCCAAGGAACAGGCGGCCACCGCCCAGCCCAAAAACACCGATGCTCTGACGCCGGAGCAACAGGCCGAGATCGCCGCGATCGAGGCGCGCCGCGCCAAGATACGCGAGATGGCGTCCGGCTCCGGCGCGGACGACGAGCCGTCGAAACACAATTAAGGATCGCCGATACCATGTGGAGCTCACCTTTCCTCACCCTACCCACCAGCGTCAGCCAGATCATGCTGCGCGTGCTGTTCGCGCTGATCCCCGGTATCGCGGCCTATGTGTGGTTCTTCGGCCCGGCCATCCTGGTGACGATCGCACTGGCTTCGGTCACCGCGCTGGCGACCGAAGCGCTGATGCTGAGACTGCGCAATCGGCCGCTCAAACCTTTCCTGACCGACAACAGCGCGCTGATCACCGCCTGGCTGCTGGCCCTGTCCATCCCGCCGCTGGCGCCCTGGTGGTTGATCGTAGTCGGCACCGCGTTTGGCATCGCCGTGGCCAAGCATCTCTACGGTGGCCTCGGCAACAACCCGTTCAATCCGGCGATGATCGGTTACGCCGTGCTCATCATCTCCTTCCCCGGACATATGACGCACTGGCTGACACCGAACACGCTAGGCCTGCTCGAATTGCCGTTCGCCGACCAGTTGAACTACATCTTCCATGGCATCTTGCCCGCCGGACTGACGCTGGATGCGGTGACCACGGCGACGCCGCTGGACACGCTGAAGACGCAACTGCATCTCGGCCTGTCGGTGAACGAGATCCGCGAGATGCCGATCTATGGCTTCCTGGGCGGCAAGGGGGGCGAGATGGTCGCCCTCGGCTTCGCCATCGGCGGCATCTACATGCTGGCCGCGCGGATCATCACCTGGTATCTGCCGCTGGTCTATCTGGCCGCGCTGTTCTCCATCGCCGGTTTCTTCCATCTGTACGACCCGACACACTACGCCTCGCCGCTGTTCCACTGGTTCTCCGGCGCGGCGATGCTGGGCGCGTTCTTCATCTTCACCGATCCGATTGGCAGCCCCACCACGCGCAAAGGCAAGATGATCTATGCCGTAGGCGCAGCCCTGCTCACCTGGCTGATCCGCACTTTCGGCGGCTTCCCGGACGGCGTCGCGTTCGCCGCGCTGCTGATGAACATCTGCGTGCCGCTGATCGACGCTTACACCCAGCCCAAGGTGTTCGGCAAGAAGGGGGCTAGCAAATGAAGCGCATCGCCCGATCCACCCTGCAGACCGCCATCAATCTGGTGTTCTTCGCCGTGCTCGCCACCGCTATCCTGGCGTCGGTCTTCTTCATGACGCGCGACGCGATCAAGAAGAGCGAAGACGGCGAGAAGATGAAACTCATCAACCAGATCGTGCCGCCCACGCTGTTCGACAACGACATCATTCAGGACACGCTGACCATACCAGCCAACGAGTTGCTAGGAACGGAAGATGTGACTGTTGCCTATCGTGCTCGCCTAAAAGGTGAACCGTCAGCCGTGGTGCTGGAATCCGTCGCGCCGGACGGTTACAGCGGCAGGATCCGGCTGATCCTCGCCGTGCGCGCCAACGGCGAGCTGGCCGGGGTGCGCGTCGTCACCCACAAGGAGACGCCCGGACTGGGCGACTACATCGAACTGGGCAAGAGTGCCTGGATCAAGGGTTTCGACGGCAAATCGCGCGCGGTGTATAAAGACGCCGACTGGAAAGTGAAGAAGGACGGCGGCCAGTTCGATTACATGGCGGGTGCCACCATCACCCCGCGCGCCGTAGTCAAGGCGGTGAACAAGGCGCTGGTCTATTTTGAAGAGAACCGCGAAAAGCTGTTCGCCGCGGCCGAGCCGAAGAAGGAGGAAGCAAAATGAACCTTCAGGAAGTCAAAGACATCTTCTACAACGGCCTGTGGAAGCAGAACCCCGGCATCGTGCAACTGCTCGGCCTGTGCCCGCTGCTCGCAGTGAGCAGCACGGTGGTCAACGCCGTCAGCCTCGGCCTCGCCACCTCGCTGGTGATGGCGCTGAGCAATCTCTCCATCGCCCCCATCCGCAGCTATGTGCCGAACGAGATCCGCATTCCCGTCTTCATCCTCATCATCGCGGTGCTGGTCACCGTGGTGCAGTATCTGATGAACGCCTATATGTATGGCCTGTATGTGGTGCTTGGCATCTTCATCCCGCTCATCGTCACCAACTGCATCGTGCTGGCGCGCGTGGAGGCATTCGCTTCCAAGAATAGCGCCCTGCCTTCCGCACTGGACGGCCTCGCCATGGGGCTGGGTCTGACCGCGGTACTCGGCGTGCTGGGTGCGATGCGCGAAGTGCTCGGCAAGGGAACGCTGTTCTCCGGCATCGACCTTGCGCTGGGTGATGGCGCCAAGGGCTGGGTGCTGCACATCATCCCCGACTACCACGGTTTCCTCATCGCCATCCTGCCGCCCGGCGCATTCATCGGGTTGGGACTGCTGATCGCCGGACACAACTGGCTCAAGCTGCGCGCGGAACAAAAAGCGCGTAGCAAGCCGACTGCCACTCCGCTGGCCAGCCCGGAAGCCGCGCAAGGATGAACCCGGCGAAACGCCGCGAGATATTCGCGCGGCTGCAGGCGGCCAACCCCCACCCCACCACCGAGCTCGAACACAAGACCGTCTTCGAACTGCTGGTCGCGGTGATCCTCTCGGCACAGGCCACCGACAAGAGCGTCAACCTCGCCACGCGCGAACTGTTCCCCGTCGCCAACACGCCGCAGAAGATCCTCGATCTCGGCGAAGCCGGTCTGCGCGAGTATGTGCAGCGCATCGGCCTGTACCAGACCAAATCAAAACACATCATCGGCATGTGCCGCATCCTGTTGGAGCGGCATGGCGGAGAAGTACCGCAGACACGCGAGGCACTGGAAGCCCTGCCCGGCGTGGGCCGCAAGACCGCCAACGTGATCCTCAACACCGCCTTCGGCCAGCCGACCATCGCGGTCGACACCCATATCTTCCGCATCAGCAACCGCATCGGCCTGGCACCCGGCAAGGACGTGGTGGAAGTCGAAAAGAAGCTGATGAAATTCGTGCCGGAGGAATTCAAGCAGGACGCGCATCATTGGCTGATCCTGCACGGCCGCTATGTGTGCGTGGCGCGCAAGCCGAAATGCCGCGAGTGCATCATTCTGGACCTGTGCGAATATAAAGAGAAGAATTTCGATTGAGGCCAATCCGGCAGATCAGCCTCACCACCCTCCCTAGTAAAGCACCTCCAGCCACCGCCCCGCCGCAACCAGTTCATTGCGCTTCTCCTTCCAGACACTGGCCGACCCGGCGATGTTGCTCATCGCCTTGGCGATCATGTCGCTCATCTGTGTGCTACCCGCCAGGTAGATACGGCTGTCCGGGCCCTTCACGATATCCCAGACCTCGGCTGCATTCCTTTCCAGCGCTTTGTCCAGAGCCGCAGGGGCATCAAAGACCGGATGCGGACTGATCGCCTGAAAAGCCTTGAAGGTCGGCTGGTCGAAATAATTGCCGATGTCGTTGTTGACGTCGTTCAGGTAGAGCTGCTCCAGTCCGGTACGCGCGCCGTGAAACAGGCGCACCTTGCCTTTCCAGCTGCCCTGTTTTTCGTAGATGGCGCGGATCAACCCGCGGAACGGCGCGATACCCGTCCCCATGCCTATCATCAGCAGGTCGGCGTTCGGATTTGACGGCACGACGAAGGGGTAACCGACCGGGCCGGAGAATTTGATCTCGCTGCCCGGCGTCAGATCGCACAGGTAGCCCGAAGCGACACCGGCATATTCCTCGCCGCTGGCGTCATCGATATAGAAACAGCGGCGCACACAGATCTCGAACTGCGCACCATCGTCGGATGGGTGGCTGTCGGAAATCGAATAGAGTCGCGCATGATAGGGATTGCCGTACTCTCCGGGCGCAAGCACGCGGATGCAACTGCCCACCTTGCTGTCGAAATAGAGATTGTCGGTGCGAAAAACCATGCGCCTGATGTCTTCCCGCGAGGAATCCGGCGTGAGGCGTTCCGAACTCAGGAGCTTCGCGGTAAAGATCATGTTGTCGCCGGCACCGTCTGTTAGTACTTTCTGCATTTGTCTCTCCTCTGCTGAAGAATCATTGTTAACCGTGACATTCTACCCTTTCCGCATGAATAAATTTCCGCACTGCGGGAGTGGGAAGGGCGTTGCGCGTTGACGGATACAGCTGATGGAAGGACAATCCCGCGCATCCACAAGGTGCCCCGCATGTACAACCCGACCCGCGACGAAGCAAGAAATTTCCTGTTCGAATCCTGGCGCAAGCGCAGCGCCGGGGAATTGTTGACGCCGCTGGAAGACCTGACCGCGCAACTCATCGCTAAACACCCGGAATATCATGCCGTATTCTCCGATCCCGGGCAAAATCAGGACCAGGACTACGCGCCAGACGGTAATGTGATGAACCCGTTCCTGCATCTGATGATGCACCTGACCATCGAGGAGCAGATCTCCATCGGCCAGCCACACGGCATCCGCGAGCAGTTCGCGCGGCTCACGCAGAAATACGAATCGGAGCACGAGGCACAGCACGCGATGATGGACTGTCTGGGCGAGATGATCTGGCAGGCGCAGCGCAACCAGACCGCGCCGGATGCGGCGGTCTATATTTCCTGTCTGGAGAAGCAATGAGACTCTCGAAGATCACCACCCGCACAGGCGATGACGGCACGACCGGCTTGGCCGACGGATCCCGCGTCAGCAAGGACGGCGCGCGCATAGCCGTCATCGGCAGCGTGGATGAACTCAACAGCCATCTCGGCGTGTTGCTTGCCGAGCCGCTTCCCCAAGCAGTACGCGACGAACTGCTGCGCATCCAAAACGACCTGTTCGACTTCGGCGGGATGCTGGCATCACCCGGCGCGCCCTTCGATGCCGCCAAACTGGCCCGTCTGGACGCGGCGATCACCCGACACAACGCCGACCTTCCACCACTCAGGGAATTCATCCTGCCCGGCGGCACGCGTGCCGCAGCGCTGTGCCATGTCGCCCGCAGCGTGGCGCGGCGGGCGGAGCGCGACTATTTTGCGCTCACGCAGAATGAAACAGCCCCTCGCGAGGGGCTGCAATATCTCAATCGACTTTCCGATCTACTGTTCGTGCTCTGCCGGGTGTTGAACCGCGAAGCGGGTCAGGCGGAGACGCTCTGGCAGCGCTAGCAGGCTGTTGAAAAACGTAGCGAGGATGGTCATATGCAAGGCGCACGGAACGCTGCGACCGAGACATATCAAGTAGATAGGCGAGGGAGCGAGACCGCGCAACGCAGCAGATGACCACCGCAGTAGTTTTTCAACAGCCTGCTAAGGCTGGTCCGGGGTAGGTAGCTTGGGCTTGCGCAGGCTGAGCAGCCACATCACGTAGCCCGACAGGCAGTAGCCGAAGAACAGCAGGAACAGGTTCAGCGGCGGGTTCTGCGCCAGGAAGATGAAGAACAGCACGAACAGGAAGATGACGATGAACGGCACGCTCTTGCGCATGTTGAACGATTTGAAGCTGTAATACTTCAGGTTGCTGACCATGCTCAACCCGGCGAACACGGTGAGCAACGCCGCGTACCAGCGCAATTCGAATCCGGAATAGCTGTTGTCCAGCGCGACCCATACCGCACCAGCCACCAGCGCCGCCGCGGCCGGACTGGGCAAGCCCTGGAAGTAGCGCTTGTCGACGATATCGATATTGGTATTGAAACGGGCCAGGCGCAAGGCCGCGCCCGCGCAATAGATGAAGGCGGCGAACCAGCCCCATTTGCCCAGATCACGAAACGCCCACTCGTACATCAGGATGGAAGGCGCCACGCCGAACGACACCATGTCGGACAGGCTGTCGTATTCGGCGCCGAATTCGCTCTGGGTGTGCGTCAACCGTGCGACGCGGCCGTCCAGACCGTCCAACACCATAGCGATGAAGATGGCCACGGCGGCGAACTCGAACTTGCTGTTCATCGCCTGCACGATGGCATAGAACCCGGCGAACAGCGCAGCCGTGGTGAACAGGTTGGGCAGCAGGTAGATGCTGCGCCGACGTAAGTCCATGTGTTTGCGCTGATTCGGTTCGTTCATTGGTTCAGAGTTTAGCCAGTATGGTCGTCGTGGCGGACACTTTATCACCGATAGCGACCTTCACGGTAGCCGTCAGCGGCAGATAGACATCCACACGCGAACCGAAACGGATGAAGCCGTAACGCTGTCCTTTTGTGAGCACGTCGCCGACCTTGATGTAGCACAGGATGCGGCGGGCGATCAGGCCGGCCACTTGCACGAAGGTCACGGTCTGTCCGTCGCCCGTCTTCAGCACCACCGCGTTGCGCTCGTTCTCGGTAGAAGCCTTGTCCAGATCGGCATTCACGAATTTACCGGGAAAGTATTGCACTTTTTCTACGGTGCCATCGAGCGGGCTGCGATTGGAGTGCACATTGAACACGTTCATGAACACGCTGACCAGGATCGCTTCGCGCTGACCGTACGGATCTTGCGCACGCTCGACCTTGATGACGCGGCCGTCGCAGGGCGACAACACGGCACCAACTTCCTGCGGGATCTCGCGGCCCGGGTCGCGGAAGAACTGCAACACGAACACGAAGATGATCCACAGCGGAGTTGCCCAGGCCGCACACCAGACGGTGACAGCGATGGCCAATACCAGTGAGATCGCCAGGAAAGGCCAGCCCTCGCGGGCGATGATGGGGTGCGGATAGTTTTTCATAGTTGTCCGACAGTCAAGCGAAGGGGGAAGGTTTGGGGCTTGCCGCCCTTCACACTTCCCCCGTCTCTATTCTGCTGTTAGTTCTTGGATTGGTCGACAAGCTTGTTCTTGCCGATCCACGGCATCATGGAGCGCAGCTGACCACCGACCACTTCGATCGGATGCTCTGCGTTCAGACGGCGGCGGGCAGTCATCTCCGGATAGTTGGTGCGGCCTTCCAGGATGAACTGCTTGGCGTAAGAACCGTTCTGGATGTTCTTCAGGCACTCCTTCATCGCGGCGCGGGCCTGGTCGGCAATCACGCGGTGACCGGTGACGTACTCGCCGTACTCGGCGTTGTTCGAGATGGAGTAGTTCATGTTGGCGATGCCGCCTTCGTACATCAGGTCGACGATCAGCTTCAGTTCGTGCAGACACTCGAAGTAGGCCATCTCGGGAGCGTAACCCGCTTCGGTCAGTGTCTCGAAACCGGCTTTCACCAGCTCGACCGCACCGCCGCACAGCACGGCTTGTTCGCCGAACAGGTCGGTCTCGGTCTCTTCGCGGAAGTTGGTCTCGATCACGCCGCCCTTGGTACCGCCGTTGGCAGCAGCATACGACAGCGCGATGTCCTTGGCCTTGCCGCTCTTGTCCTGATACACGGCGATCAGTGTCGGCACGCCGCCACCCTTGAGGTATTCGGAACGCACAGTGTGGCCGGGCCCCTTGGGGGCGATCATGATCACGTCCACATCGGCGCGCGGCACGACCTGGTTGTAGTGCACGTTGAAACCGTGGGCGAAGGCCAGTGCGGCGCCCGGCTTGATGTTCGGTGCGACTTCCTTGTTGTAGACATCAGGGATGTTTTCGTCGGGCAACAGCATCATCACCACGTCGGCGTTCTTCACCGCGTCGGCGACTTCGGCAACCTTGATACCAGCCGCTTCGACCTTCTTCCAGGAAGCACCACCCTTGCGCAGGCCGACGGTCACGTTCACGCCGGATTCCTTCAGGTTCTGTGCGTGGGCATGGCCTTGCGAGCCGTAGCCGATGATGGTCACTTGCTTGCCCTTGATCAGGGACAGGTCTGCGTCTTTGTCGTAATAAACTTTCATGTTGGCCTCGTCGAAAAAATCAGTTGTAAAGAATCAGAGTTTCAAAATACGGTCGCCGCGCCCGATGCCGGAGGCACCCGTACGCACCGTTTCCAGGATCAGGCTATGGTCGATCGCTTGCAGGAAACGATCCAGCTTGTGGCCCGTTCCGGTCAGTTCGATGGTGTAAGTCTTGTCGGTGACATCGATGACGCGACCGCGGAAGATGTCGGTCATGCGCTTGAGTTCCTCGCGGTCGTCGCCGACCGCGCGCACCTTGACCAGCATCAGTTCGCGCTCGATGTGGTCGCCGTCGGTCAGGTCCATCACCGTGACCACGTCCACCAGCTTGTTGAGCTGTTTGTTGATCTGTTCGATGACCTCGTCGGAACCGCTGGTGACGATGGTCATGCGCGACATGGTCGGGTCTTCGGTCGGCGCCACGTTGAGCGACTCGATGTTGTAGCCGCGTGCCGAGAACAGCCCGGCCACGCGCGACAGTGCGCCGGATTCGTTCTCCATCAGCAAAGAGATGATGTGTCTCATTACAGGTCCTCCGCCAGAATCACTTCGGACAGGCCTTTGCCGCCGGGAACCATGGGGTACACGTTCTCGGTAGAGTCGGTGCGGAAGTCCAGGAACACCAGATCATCCTTGCGCGCGAAGGCTTCCTTCAGGGCACCTTCCACGTCGGAGGGTTTCTCCACCAGGATGCCGACATGGCCGTAAGCCTCGGCCAGTTTGACGAAGTCCGGCAGCGCATCCATGTAGGAATGCGAATAACGGTTGCCGTGGAAGAACTCCTGCCACTGGCGCACCATGCCCAGATAACGGTTGTTCAGCGCGATGATCTTGATCGGCAGGTTGTATTGCTTGCAGGTGGACAGTTCCTGGATGTTCATCTGGATGCTGCCCTCGCCCGTGATACAGGCTACGGTCGCACCCGGATGCGCCAGTTGGACGCCCATCGCCGCAGGCAGGCCGAAGCCCATCGTGCCCAAACCGCCCGAATTGATCCAGCGGCGCGGCTCGTTGAACTTGTAGTACTGCGCCGCCCACATCTGGTGCTGACCGACGTCGGAAGTCACGAACGCATCGCCGCGGGTAAGCTTGTGCAGCGTCTCGATCACGTATTGAGGCTTGATGAGTTCGGTCGAGTTCTTGTAGCTCAGCGAATTCGCGCCGCGCCATTCGTCGATCTGTTTCCACCAGTCCTTCAGGGCGGCCGCTTCGGGCTTCTGCTTGCTGCTGTTCAGCACTGCCAGCAGATCGGAGACCACATGCGCCACATCGCCGACGATGGAGACATCCACCTTCACGCGTTTGGAGATGGAGGCCGGATCGATGTCGATATGGATGATCTTGCGCGGCACCGAATTGAAGTGCGCCACGTTGCCGATCACACGGTCGTCGAAACGCGCGCCTACCGCCAGCAGCACGTCGCAGTTCTGCATGCCCATGTTGGCTTCGTAGGTGCCGTGCATGCCGAGCATGCCGACGAACTGTTTGTCGCTGGCCGGATAGCCGCCCAGACCCATCAGCGTGTTGGTACACGGCGCGCCCAGCAGGCGCACCAGTTCGGTCAATTGTTTCGAGGCATCGGACAGGATCACGCCGCCGCCCGCATAGATCATCGGACGCTTGGCTTCCAGCAGCATCTGCGCCGCGCGCTTGATCTGGCCGATATCGCCCTGGACCTGCGGGTTGTAGGAGCGGATGCTCACCGTCGCGGGGTAGGAATACTCCGTTTTCTGGTTCGACACATCCTTGGGGATATCCACCAGCACCGGGCCGGGACGGCCGCTCTTGGCCAGATAGAACGCCTTCTTCAGCGTGCTGGCGATGTCCTTGGCGTCCTTGACGAGGAAGTTGTGTTTAACGCAGGGGCGCGTGATGCCGACCGCGTCCACCTCCTGGAAGGCGTCTTCGCCAATGAAGCTGGTCGGCACCTGGCCGCTGATTACCACCATCGGGATGGAATCGAGATAGGCTGTAGCGATGCCGGTGACGGCATTGGTCACGCCGGGGCCGGAAGTCACCAGTGCCACACCGACCTTATCGGTAGAGCGGGCATAGCCGTCGGCGGCATGTACCGCCGCCTGCTCGTGCCGCACCAGCACATGCTTGACCTGTTCCTGCTTGAACAACTCATCGTAGATGAACAACACCGCGCCGCCGGGATAGCCGAAAACGTATTCGACCCCCTCTTCCTGCAAACAGCGGATGGTAATTTCTGCGCCCGTCAGTTCCATGAACCCACTACCCCAGATTAAAACAACGAAAGACCGCGCAAGATAAAGGCTGGCGGCGTTTTGGTCAACCCCTGCAGGGTGTCGGAAAGGGCAAAATCCCTCGTCCGGACATGAATTTGCTAGTATCCGACCCCACCGTCACGGAGCCACCGATCTGTCCACGCCACAGCAACTTTCCGAATTCCTCGCCCGGGCCGAGCGGCGCGCTTGGAAGCAGGCCCAATTCGCCGTGCGCGACGGGCATGTGGCGCTGGATATCGTGCAGGACGCGATGCTGAAACTCGCCGAGAACTACGGCGACCGCCCGGCTGAGGAATTCCCCATGCTGTTCCAGCGTATCCTGCAGAACACCATCCGCGACCACTACCGCCGCCAGAAGGTCCGCTCGCTGTGGATGACCCTGTTCTCTTCCTTCACCCCGCAACACGAAGAAGAGGACTTCGACCCGCTCGAGGCCTTGCAGGACAAGGACAACCGGAGCCAGAGCGCCGAACCCGAAGAGGCGTTGCAACAAGCACAGTTGTTCGGCATCATCGAAGATGCCCTGCGCCAGTTGCCACCCCGTCAACGGGAAGCCTTCCTGCTGCGTTACTGGGAGGAGCTGGATACTGCGGAAACGGCAGTGGCGATGGGGTGCTCAGAGGGTAGCGTCAAGACCCACTGCTCACGCGCCACCCACGCGCTTTCTGCGCTGCTGAAAGAACAAGGCATAGACCTGACATGAACATCAAAGTGAACCAGAAAGAGATAGCACACCTGCTGGACCGCTCCGCCGAGCGGATGGGTGGTGCCACATTGAAAGGCCTGCAGCTCGCCCGCCAACAGGCGCTGCGACACCAGCGTGTGACTCCTTCCTTCTGGAGGAGTTGGGACGGCTTGCTGTTCGGGCATCGGCGCGCGCTCAGTTGGAGCATCACAGCCATCGCCGCGACCCTGTTGCTGGTCAACCTGACCGTCTGGCAACATCGCTCAGAACACAACCGCGGCCATATCGACATCGCCATCCTGACGGACGAGATGCCGGTCGATATCTATGTCGACTGACCCCATGTTCACCCCTGTCCGCCTGCTGGTCGGCTTGGCACTGTCGATGATCGCGCTATCTGCCTCCGCGCGACCCTGGGAAAAGCTGGACAGTCGCCAGCGCGACATCCTCGCCCCGTTCGCAAGCTCATGGAACGTATTACCGAAAGAAGAGCAGCAGAACCTGCTCGGCATCGCCGAACATTACCCCGGGCTTGCCCCGGAAAAACAGCAACGCCTGCGCGAACAACTGGATAAGTGGAGCAAGCTGACCCCGGCACAGCGCGTGCGCGCCAGGGAGAAGTTCGAAGCTTTCAGCAAGGTGCCCGCCGAGAAACGCGAGACCGTGAAACAGATGGTGCGGGAGCAGCAGGCCAACCAGGCGGATAGCGCCGTTCAGCCCGACACACCCTCGCGCTGACTCACCTGCGCTCGGTGCGCCAGAGCATCCACATAGCAAGCCCCAGGAACAGCCAGCTCATCGCCGTGGCACTCAACACCGGCGACCAATCGTTCAATGCGCCCATATTGGCGAACAGCCTGCCGATGAAGTGGAAACTCAATCCCAACACGATGCCCATGAATATCTTGCCGCTGATGCCGCCCTCGCGCCGCTGGTAGGCCGAAAACGGCAGCGCCAGCAACATCATCACCAGCACTGCAAACGGATAGACCAGCTTGTTCCACATCGCGATCTCGTAGCGCACGGTCTTCTGGTGGTTCTCGCGCAGATGCTCGGTGTACTGGAAAAGGTGCCACGCCGACATCTGCTCGGGCACCACCAGCAACACGCTCAAGATGTCCGGATTCAGGGACGAGCGCCATTCCGCACTGCTCCGGACATCTACCGTGGCGACCCGGTTGTCGAAACTGGTCTGTTTGACCCGCTGCAGCTCCCACAGGCCATCTCCCTTGAAGACCGCATGCTCCGCACCGATGATCCTGCTCAGGTGATGTCCGTCGTCGAACTCATAGATGCTGACGCCCATCAGGGAGGTATCTGGCAACACCCCCTTCACATTGACGAAACTGCGCTCATCTTTCACCCACACCCCCGAGCGGAACTCCTTCATCGAGACTTGCATCTTCTGGGCCTTCAGCTTGATCTGCTGCGCCAGTCGCTCACTCGGGGGCGCGATGAACTCACCGCTCAGGAAACACATCAACAACAAAGGCAGCCCGATCAGCATCAGTGCCTTCACCATCATCTTGATCGATACACCCGAGCTGCGGTAAACAGTCAATTCGGAATTGGCCGCCATCTGCACCATGGCGAAAATAGTGCCAATCAGCACCGCGACCGGAAACAGCTCGTAGATATGCCCAGGTATTGTCAGCACAACAAACAGCACGACATAGCCAAGACTATAGTTACCCTGCCCCATGTCGTTGAGTTCCCGGACTAGATCGAGCAACGCGAACAGCATGATCAGCGCGGCAAACACCAGCAGGATGCTGGAATAGATCTCTCTCGCAAGGTATCGGGTAAGCAGCCTCATTTGCGTATCCCACTCCACGGGGAAACCGACATGCGCTGATAGAACATCACCACCATCACCGCAAACATCAACAGGTGTATACCAAGAATGCCGGTAATAGCACCGATCTTCCCCTGGCCGACCCACGAATTGGTCACACTGATCATGTTGTTGTAGAACATATAGATCACCACTGCCGTGATCAGATTGAGCGAGCGACCGGCACGCGGATTCACGTAACTCAACGGGATCGCAAGCAGCGCCAGGATCAACGCACTGAGCGGCAAGCCGATTCGCCACTCAAGCTCGGCCAGATTCCACGTTGTTGGATTCTCTAATAGGTATCGAGTGGAGTGGCTTCTGAGATTAGGGGCCTCGCGGCGCAGTTCCACGGGCTCGATCCGCATGGCATAACGCTCGAACTCGACGATCCTGAAATCCGCCTGTCCGGGAACCCCTTCATAACGCGTGCCGTTGAGCATCACCAGAAAGCGGTCACCGTTGGCCGCTGTCTCCTGATAACCTTCCTTGGCAACCATCGTGCCATCCTTGCCATTTTGAATCGAGCGCACAAAGATATTACCGACACGGCTCTTCTCCGAATCGACTTCCTCTAGAAAATACACCCGGTCCGCCTGTTTGGATTCGCGAAACAGACCTGGCGTCGCTCTGGACACCTCGTCCCGACTATCCAGTCTGCGCTTGAATTCCTCTGCCTTCAGCAGTGCCCACGGAGTCAGATACAGGCTCAACAACGCAATAATCGCGACCACCGGGATCGCATAACCCAATACCGGGCGCACCCAGTGCGACAATCCGATTCCCGAAGAGAACCAAACCACCATCTCGCTATCGCGATAGCAACGCGTCAACGTCAACAGGATCGAAAGGAACAGACTGATGGAAAGCAGCACTGGCAGGTAGTTCAATGCGCCGAAGCCGATCATTGCCAGCACTCCGTCGACAACCAGCAGACCGCTGACTGAATCCCCCAACAAACGGATCAATTGCGTCAGCACCACGATACTCAGCAAAATGGATGTCACCAGCACCCCCGTGCTGGCGAACTCGCGCACCAGCGAACGGTAAAAGATGCCATGCAGACGCGGCTTCTTTGACTTTAGTGCTTGGGATTGCGGATAATCCGTCATCGGAGACAATTCTGAGATTAATGAGGAGAGGCGCGTGGAATTTAGCATAAAACAAGGCAGTCCGGAAAAACTGAAGAGCGGTTGCGTGGTGGTCGGCGTGTTCGATGGCGGCAAACTGTCGAAAGCGGCGCAGGTGCTCGACAAGGCTGCCAAGCATGCACTCAGCGATGTCATCGCGCGCGGCGACATGAACGGCAGATCCGCCTCCACTTTGCTATTGCACAAACTGCCCGGCGTGCTGACCGAGCGCGTGTTGCTGGTCGGACTGGGCAAGCCCGCCGAACTCGACAACCGCGCCAGCGTGGATATCCTGCGCGCCGCCTTCAAGGCGCTGCATGCCACCTCCGCAAAGGACGCCGTGCTGTTCATCACCGACGATGGCGTCGGCAAGGATGCGAGCTGGGTGCTGAAGCAGGCCGTGATCGCGGCCGCCGACGGCGCTTACCGCGCCGACAGCCTGAAGAGCAAACCCGCAAAGGCGGCGACGCTAAAGCAAGTCACCTTCGTCACGCTGGACAAACCGGCCACTCCACTCAAGAACACCGTAGCCCAGGCTGCCGCGGTCGCGCGCGGCATGGAACTGACCAAGGACCTCGGCAACCTGCCCGCCAACATCTGCACCCCGACCTACCTCGCCGCCAAGGCGCTGGCGCTGGCCAAGGCGCACAAGCGCATCAAGACCACTGTGCTGGAAAAGAAGGACATGGAGAAGCTCGGCATGGGCTCCTTCCTCTCCGTCACGCGCGGCAGCGTGCAGCCACCCAAGCTCATCACGCTGGAATACACCGGCGCTGCGAAGACACAGGCGCCCATCGCGCTGGTCGGCAAGGGCATCACCTTCGACACCGGCGGCATCTCGCTGAAACCCGGCGCCGACATGGACGAGATGAAGTACGACATGAGCGGCGCGGGCACCGTGCTGGGCACCATCCAGGCCATCGCCGAGATGGGACTGCCGATCAACGTGGTCGGCGTGATCCCGACCTGCGAGAACATGCCCAGCGGCACCGCCACCAAACCGGGCGACATCGTCACCAGCATGTCCGGCCAGACCATCGAGATCCTCAACACCGACGCCGAAGGTCGCCTCATCCTGTGCGACGCGCTCACCTACACCGCGAAGTTCAAGCCCGACACCGTGATCGACATCGCCACCCTCACCGGTGCCTGCGTGATCGCGCTGGGCAATATCGCCAGCGGCATGTTCGCCAACGAGGACAAGCTCGCCAAGGAACTGGTTGTTGCGGGCGAACAGTCGCATGACCGCGTGTGGCAACTGCCGCTGTGGGAAGACTACCAGCCGCTGCTGGACAGCAACTTCGCCGATATGGCGAACATCGGCGGCCGTGCGGGCGGCACGATCACGGCAGCCTGTTTCCTGGCACGCTTCACCAAAGAGTACCGCTGGGCGCACCTGGATATCGCGGGCACCGCCAACAAGTCGGGCAAGGACAAGGGCGCGACCGGACGTCCGGTGCCGCTGCTCACGCAGTTCCTGATCAACCGAGCCTCCAAGTAAGGTGATGTCAGACATCCTTGAAAATCGTAGCGAGCAAGCCCAAGTGCAAGGAGCCGCGCAGTGAAAGACGAGACATACCTGATAGATAGGCGAGGATTGAGCGAGCACGCGACGCAGCAATTGGGTTGCGCAGTAGATTTGCGAGGATGTCTGTGACCAAGGTGGATTTCTACACTGGTAGCGATGACAAGCTGCGCACCGCTTGCCAGCTGAGCCAGAAGGCGATGCAGAACGGCCTGCGCGTGCTGCTGCACGTCCCGGACGAAGCCACCGCCCACAAACTGGACCAACTGTTGTGGCACTTCCCCGCCACCGCCTTCATGCCGCACTGCCACAGTACCGAGGCGGATGCGGCGACCCTGCCGGTGGTGATCGGCAGCGACGAGACCTTCCCGCATTCCGAACTCCTGATCAGCCTGCACGACGAATGCCTGCCTTTCTTCAGCCGTTTCGAGCGCGTCATCGAGATCGTCAGTCAGGACGACACCGATGCCAAGCTGGGACGCGACCGATACAAGTTCTACAAGGATAGAGGCTACGAACTGCGTCATTTCGACCTGCGCAAGACGTAAATCAGCCCGTAGGGTGGGCACGTTTGTTGTGCCCACGCGTTAATATCCTTTCCTGACCGCGTGGGCACAGAAGACGTGCCCACCCTACGCCCTGTATAATCACGCCCTTTCTGACGCACCAAACTCACACGTAAAGACCGCAATGGAACTCGCAAAAAGTTTTGACCCGAAAGACATCGAAGCGCGCTGGTATCCCACCTGGGAGAACGCAGGTTACTTCAAGGCCGGACTCGATTCCGCGAAGAAGGAGAACTTCTGCATCCAGCTGCCGCCGCCCAACGTCACTGGCACGCTGCACATGGGGCACGGTTTCAACCAGACATTGATGGATGCACTCACGCGCTACCACCGCATGCGCGGCGACAACACGCTGTGGCAACCGGGTACCGACCACGCGGGTATCGCCACGCAGATCGTGGTGGAGCGCCAGCTCGATGCGCAGAAGATATCGCGCCACGACCTCGGCCGCGAAAAGTTCATCGAGAAGGTGTGGGAGTGGAAGGAATATTCCGGCAACACCATCACCAAGCAGATGCGCCGCCTCGGCACTTCGCCCGACTGGTCGCGCGAGCGCTTCACCATGGACCCGAAACTGAACAAGACTGTCACCGAGACCTTCGTGCTCCTGTTCAACGAAGGCCTGATCTATCGCGGCAAGCGCCTGGTGAACTGGGACCCGAAACTGCACACTGCCGTCAGCGACCTCGAAGTGGTGCAGGAAGAAGAAGACGGCTTCATGTACCACATCCAGTACCCGCTGGCGGACGGCTCCGGCCACTTGGTGGTCGCCACCACCCGCCCCGAGACCATGCTCGGCGACGTGGCGGTGATGGTGCATCCCGAGGATGAACGTTACAAACACCTCATCGGCAAGCAGGTCACGCTGCCGCTGTGCGACCGTACCATCCCTGTCATCGCCGACGATTACGTGGACAAGGAATTCGGCACCGGCGTGGTGAAGGTCACGCCCGCGCATGACTTCAACGACTATGCGGTTGGTCAGCGCCACAAGCTGGAAATGATCTCAATCCTCACTCTGGATGCGAAGATCAATGAACACGCGCCCAAGCAGTATCAGGGCATGGACCGCTTCGCCGCGCGCAAGCAGATCTGCGCCGACCTCGAAGCTGCCGGCCTGTTCATCAAGGCCGACAAGCACAAACTCAAAGTGCCGCGCGGCGACCGCACCGGCGTGGTGATCGAGCCGATGCTGACCGACCAATGGTTCGTCGCCATGAGCAAGGCGGGCCCCGAGGGCAAATCCATCACCGAGCAGGCACTGGAATGCGTTGCCTCCGGCGAGATCAAGTTCCACCCCGAAAACTGGGTCAACACCTACAACCAGTGGCTCAACAACATCCAGGACTGGTGTATCTCGCGCCAACTATGGTGGGGCCACCAGATCCCCGCCTGGTACGGCACCAACGGCGAAGTGTTCGTCGCGCGCGACGAAGCTGAGGCGCGCAAGCTCGCCGACAAGGCGGGTTACGCCGGGCAACTCGACCGCGACAACGACGTGCTCGACACCTGGTTCTCTTCCGCGCTGTGGCCGTTCTCCACGCTCGACTGGGAAGAAGGCAAGCCCTTCGACGCACAGAACGCTTTCGTGAAGCAATATCTGCCATCGTCGGTGCTGGTCACCGGCTTCGACATCATCTTCTTCTGGGTGGCGCGCATGGTGATGATGACCAAGCACATCACCGGCAAGATCCCGTTCAAGGACGTTTACGTGCACGGCCTGATCCGCGATGCGGAAGGCCAGAAGATGTCCAAGTCCAAGGGCAATGTGCTCGACCCCATCGACCTCATCGACGGCATCGGCATCGAAGAGCTGGTAAAGAAACGCACCACTGGTCTGATGAACCCGAAGGACGCCGAGAAGATCGAGAAGCGCACCCGCAAAGAATTCCCTGATGGCATCCCCGCCTTCGGCACCGATGCGCTGCGCTTCACTTTCGCCTCGCTCGCCTCGCCTGGCCGCGACATCAAGTTCGACATGCAGCGCTGCGAGGGTTACCGCAACTTCTGCAACAAGCTGTGGAATGCGACTCGCTTCGTGCTGATGAACTGCGAAGGCAAAGACGTGGGGCAGGACGAATCGTTGCCGCTGGAGTTCTCCGCCGCCGACAAGTGGATGATCAGCGAGCTGCAAAAGGCCGAAGCCGAGATGGCGACGCATTTCGCCGACTACCGTTTCGACATGGCCGCGCGCGCCGTGTATGAACTGGTGTGGAACACCTACTGTGACTGGTATGTGGAGCTGGCCAAGGTGCAAATGAACGGTAGCGAAGCACAACAACGCGGGACGCGCAGAACTTTGGTACGCGTGCTGGAAACTATCCTGCGTCTTGCTCACCCCATCATCCCGTTCATCACCGAGGAGTTGTGGCAGACGGTCGGCCCGATGGCAAATGCCAAGGGCGACAGCATCATGCTGCAAGCCTACCCCAAGGGCGACAGCAGCAGGATCGACGCAGCCGCCAGCGCGCAGATCGCGCTGTTGCAGGAACTCACCACCGCCACCCGCAGCCTGCGCAGCGAGATGAACCTGTCACCCGCCGCGCGCGTGCCGTTGATCGCCGCCGGTGATGCAGCCACATTGAATGCGCTCGCGCCTTATATCAGCAGCCTCGGCAAATTGAGCGAAGTACAGGTCGTCGCAGAACTGCCGGAGGGAGATGCGCCCGTTTCAATCGTTGGCAATTTCAAGCTGATGCTGAAAGTGGAGATCGACGTGGCTGCGGAACGCGAGCGCCTGGACAAGGAGATTGCGCGCCTGTCCAACGAGATCACCAAGGCCAATGCCAAGTTATCCAACGAGAGCTTCGTGGCGCGCGCGCCGGCAGCAGTGGTGGAACAGGAGAAGAAGCGTCTGGAAGAGTTCGGGGCTACGGTGGTGCAGTTGCAGGCGCAGCGCAAGAAGCTGGGCTAAAGGAGAAGCGGCATGCTGCACGAGTTCCTGGTCGAAGTCATCGCATACATCGTGCCGCTCACCGAGATGCTGGGCGCTGCCGTGGTCACATGGGGCAGCCTGCACGGTCTTTTGATGCTCGTACGCCGCGGTTGGCGTTACGCGCAGAAGCAGCCGATGGAAGAGACGCTGCGCGACATCCGCATCGCCATCGGCGAGAAGATGGCGCTGGGGCTGGACTTCTTTCTGGCCGGCGACATCATCGGCACCATCGTGGTTCCGAGCAAGGAAACGCTGATGATTCTGGGCGGCATCGTGGTGATCCGTACAGTGATGGCTTATTTCCTGGCGCAGGAGATCGAGAAGAAAGCCGCCGAGTGATCTGACGATTCAGCGGCGGCGGATCAGGAAGACGAATTCGTCACCCTGCTGAGTCGACGACAGCAGTTCATTGCCGGTCTTGCTGCAAAAATCCGCGAAGTCTCTGGGCGAGCCCCTGTCGGTCGCCACCACTTTCAACACCTGTCCCGCCGTCAATGCCGACAGCGATTTCTTGGCGCGCAATATTGGCAACGGGCAAGCCAGTTTCCGCACATCCAGTTCTGCATCGAAAACGTCGCCACTCACGCAACGATCTCTCCGCCGGATTGCGCCCAGGCCAGAATGCCGCCCTGCAGGTTTGCTGCGCCCTCCAGTCCTTGGCCCGCAGCGAAGGCCGCGGCCTGTGCGGATCGACCTCCCACATGGCAATAGAACACGGTGGTCTTGCCGTTGTTCAGCTCCTGCAGACGCAAGGGCAATAGATGCAGCGGCATGCTGATGGCACCCTTGATACGACCCCGTGCGATCTCCGCATCGGTGCGCACATCCACCAGCTGTGCTTTACCGCTGGCGATCAGTTCGGGGAGTTCGCTTGCGCTGATGTTCACAAAATCTGCCACTTCATTCTTCTCCGTTCAATGACTCATTGCTCGTCGCCGTGGTCGGTCAACAAGCGCGATATCCGCGTGTTCGCCATCGACAGACGCTTCACCAGTATCACAAGGAAGGCCTCGCTGAACTGATAGCGGCAATTGGGGGTGGCGCGCGCCAGCACATCCGGCTTGATCTCGATCAACGTCACCTCGGTCTTGGAGATCACATCGGTCGAGCGGCGCGCATCAGCACCTGCCAGATGCGCCATCTCGCCGAAACAGTCGCCCTGATGCAGCAGGCTCAGCAGACGCCCCTGCTTGACCACGCGCACCGAACCGCTGGCGATGATGTAGACATCGGCACCTTCCTCGCCCTCGCGCAGGATCTTCTCGTCCTTGGGCAGCTTGCGCCATTCGCTGATGCGCAGCACCTCCCACAGTTCGACATCGCTGAACTTCTTGAAGAAGGCCAGACCGCGCAGCGCATCGAACTTCTCGGTATCGAATATCTGCTCGTGCTGCGGCACACCGGAGCTGATGAAAGCCACCAGGTCGCGTGCGAATTCATCCCAGGTCTGGTAGCGGTGTTCCAGGTCCTTGCACATGGCACGCAGCACGATACCGTCGAGTTCGGGCGGGATGTCAGGGCGGAAGGTGCTGGGCGGATGCGGGTCGATGTTCATGATCTGGTAGATCATGCTGTAACTGTTGGCCGCGTCGAACGGCAACTTGCCGGTCAGCAAGCGGTACATGGTGACGCCCAGCGAATAGATATCGGTCTGGTGGGTGAGCGGCTGCTCCTTGATCTGCTCAGGCGACATATAGGCCGGCGAACCCACGCCGGTCACCTGGGTGGTCTGCTGGCTGTCGATGACCGCCGAACCGAAGTCGGAGATCTTGATGTCGCTATCGCCGCTGATGAGGATGTTGGCGGGTTTGATGTCGCGGTGGGTGACGCCCTGCGACTGCGCATATTCGAGCGCCTTGCAGCACTTGTAGACGATCTCGGCGATGCGCCCCAGCGGCATCAGGTGGTCGACCTCGGCATAGCGCTCCAGCGTCTCGCCCTCGACGTACTCCATCACCATGTAGTTCACTTCGCCTTCCATCACGGCGTCGTAGATCTTCACGATGTGCGGATGCGACAGCTTGCCGGCGAGGGATGCCTCGGTGAGCAGCAGTTTGCGGTAAGCCTTGGCACGTGAAGGATCGTGCAGCACTTCCAGATCGAACACCTTGAGCGCCACGTGCTTCTGGTCGAACGGATCGATGGCGTGGTACACCGTGCTGGTCGCACCGTGGCCCAATTCCTTGACGATCTCGTATTTGGCGAATTTTTCCATGCAAACTTCCCTCAGGGCCGAGCATTCTGAGGGCTGCACGTCCGGCTGTCCAGCATCTACGCCTTTACAAGGTATTACTGCACGCAGGGGAACTTGCGGGGGGCGGTGCTATCATACCGCCCATGCAAAAACTCCTTCTTTCCGCGCTGCTGACCCTGCCTATCCTCGTCCATGCCGACGGTCTTCCCGATCTGGGAGACGTTTCGCAGGAAGTGGTCTCTCCGCAGATGGAACGCCAGATCGGTGAACAGAGCATGTTCCAGATCCGTGCCGACAGGAGCTATCTGGACGATCCCGAGGTCTACGACTACCTCAACCGCCTGGGCGGGCGGCTGGTCGCCTACAGCAGCGAACCGGGACAGCCGTTCGAGTTCTTCGCCATCAACGACAATGCCATCAATGCCTTCGCCATCCCCGGCGGCTTCGTGGGCGTCAACACCGGTCTCATCCAGCTTGCACAGAACGAATCCGAACTCGCCTCGGTGCTGAGCCACGAGATATCGCACGTCACCCAGCACCATTACGCGCGCATGATCTCCGGCCAGCGTTATGACTCACTCGCCGCACTGGCCACGGTCGCCGTCGCCATCCTCGCCGCGCGCAACAATCCGGAAGCAGCCACCACCGCCATCGTCGGCGCACAGGCCGGGACGGTGCAGCGCCAGCTCAATTTCACGCGTGAGCACGAAAAGGAAGCCGACCGCTTCGGCCTTGCCATCCTGGAAAAATCCGGACTCGACACCCGCGGCATGCCGTCGTTCTTCGAACGCATGCAGAAAGCCACCCAGTTGGTCGAGGGCAGCACGCCCTCCTATCTGCGCACCCACCCGCTCACCACCGAACGCATCGCCGATGTCGACGACCGCGTGCAGCAGATCCCTTTCCGCCTGGTGCCCGACAGTCTCGATTTCCAGCTGATCCGCGCGCGGCTGATCGCCAACCAGCGGATGGCGCAGGATGCAGTCACCTACTTTGACAGCGCGCTGGGAGAGAAGAAGTTCGGCAACCCGGTCGCACAGCGTTACGGCCTGGTACTCGCGCTGTTGCGCAACAAGCAGCCGCAGCGCGCAACACAGGAATTCGCCACGCTGCACAAACAAGCCCCGCGCCACCCCACCATCGAGGCATTGCGCGGACAGATCCTGCGTCAGGAGAAGTCGAACAAGGACACCATCGCCTTTTACCGCAGCGCGCTGAAGGAATTCCCGCAGCACCATGCATTGATCTACGACTATGCCGAAGTCCTGCTCGAAGACCAGCGCTACACCGAGGCGCTCAAACTGCTCGACCAGCAGGTCGCCATCAACGGCAACGACGCCAAGCTCTACGACCTGCAAGCACGCGCCTATACCGCGCTCGACCGCCATCAGGAAGCACACCACGTGCTCGCCTACAACTACATCCTGCACGGCGACCTGCGCGGCGCGATCGAGCAATTGGAACTGGCCAAACGCGCGGGTAACGACTACTACCAGCTCTCCGTCATCGAGAGCGAACTCAGGCAGTTCCGCGAGATCTTGGCTGCTTACAGCAAGAAGAAATAAAAAGGCCCCGCATCTCTGCGAGGCCTCTTGTTCCCGGCAGCTGCCTGCGTCAGGCGACCGCCAGATATACACCGAATAGAGCGATGCCGGCACCAGCGACAGGTATCGCCCGCCTATTCAACAAGCGTTGCATGCCTGCACCGGAGAATATGCCGATCATGTGCAAGGCCGCGGTCGCCATCACAAAACCGAACGCGTAATTCATCGCAATGGCCGATACGGGCATCTCGGCCCCGTGAGCATAGCCATGGAACAGGGCGAACAAACCGACCATGCCACTGCTCAAGCCGAGCGGCAAACGGATCGCCGCAGCGATCAGCACACCCAGCATAAGCACGGAGAGGATGATGCCTTGCTCGACGAAGGGCAGTCCTACCCCGCTTATCCCCAGCCCTCCCCCGATGACCATTGCACTGACGAACGTCAGCGGCACGACCCACAAGGAACGCCCACCCATCTGGGCAGCCCACAATCCGACGGCCACCATCGCACAGAGATGGTCCAGACCACTGAATGGATGCAGCACGCCATGTCCAAAGCCACCCGCCTCGCCGACATGCGCGTAGGCCAAAGCCGGCATCAACCCTGCCGTCACGATAATGAGTTTCAACCACCCCGGAACCGATCTGCTCATGATCTATCTCCTCAAAATAATCCATTCACCTAGACAATACCAAGTCGGGCATGCAAGGACAATCTATCATACTCGCGCCCATCACGCAGACGCCGCAATCTCTCTGTAGCAATGGACCATGATGCAGCGTGTCAACATATCCTCGGCAACTGCTCCCCGGCCAACCAGTCCACGACCCGGCGCCCGCCCAGTCTGGTAGTCATCTGCACAAAGCCGTGCGCGTCATCCCGCACCTCGCCGATGACGGACGCATCCTTGCCCAGCGGATGCGCACGCATCACTTCGAGCAGGCGCGCAGCATCCTCCAGCGCACAGATCGCGACCAGCTTGCCCTCGTTCGCCACATACAGCGGATCGAGACCAAGGAACTCGCACGCCGCCTCGACCGGCTGGTTCACCGCGATGGCGGATTCCTGCAGCATCATGCCCACACCGGATTGCTTGGCGATCTCGTTCAGCGTGGTCGCCAGCCCGCCGCGCGTGGGATCGCGCAGCACGCGCAACTTCACGCCGCTGTCCAGCATCGCGGCGATGAGACCATGCAACGCCGCCGTGTCCGACACGATGGGCGCGGAGAAGGTCAGCCCCTCGCGCTGCGACAGGATGGCCATGCCGTGATCGCCGATGGTGCCGGAAAGCAGGATCTTGTCCCCCGGTCTGGCCAAGTCGCCGGAGAGAGCCACCCCCTCGCGCACCACGCCCACACCGGTGGTGGTGATGAACACGCCGTCGCCCTTGCCCTGCTCCACCACTTTGGTGTCACCGGTGACGATCGGCACACCCGCTTCGCGTGCGGCCTTTGCCATCGAGTCGACGATGCGCTTCAGATCGGCCAGCGGAAAGCCTTCTTCCAGGATGAAGCCTGCCGACAGGTACAGAGGCGTTGCCCCCATCACCGCCACATCGTTGATGGTGCCGTGCACCGACAGACAGCCGATATCACCGCCCGCAAAGAACAACGGCGACACCACATGACTGTCGGTCGCCATCACCAACCTTCCGCTCGCGGAAGGCAACAATGCACCGTCGTTGCCTTGTGCCAGATACTCGTTGTCGAACGCGGCCGCGAACAGTTCGGTGATGAGCTGCGCCATCGCGCGACCACCGGAACCGTGCGACATATCGACACGGCCGTTCTTGATGTCGAGCGGGCGGGTGTAGTTGGGTTTCACCTGACTCATCAGACAGTCCCCCTGAATCTGCCATAACTGTAGTGCGCGGCACACGCGCCTTCCGACGACACCATGCATGAGCCCACCGGATTCTCCGGCGTGCACACCGTGCCGAAGATCTTGCATTCCTGCGGGCGTTTCTGGCCGCGCAGGATCGCGGCACATTCGCATGCCTTGTTGTCGGGCACTTCGACGTAACCGACCTTGAACTTCAGCTCGGCGTCGAACGCGGCATACTTGGGCCGCAATTTCAGCGCGCTGTTCGGCACGCTGCCGAGACCGCGCCATTCGAACATGTCGCGCAACTCGAACACCTCGGTCACCAGTTCCTGCGCTTTCAGGTTGCCTTCGCGCGTGACGGCGCGGGTGAATTCGTTCTCCACCGCAGCGCGGCCATCGTTCACCTGGCGCACCAGCATCAGGATCGCCTGCATCACATCCAGCGGCTCGAACCCGGCGATGACCACCGGCTTGCCGTAATCGTCAGCGAAGGGCTCATACGGTTTGCTGCCGATGACGGTGGAGACATGCGCGGGGCCGACGAAACCGTCGATCGCCACGCCGCCCTCAACGGCAAGGATGGCATGCATCGCGGCGGGAGTGAGCACGTGGTCGCACAGGATGCTGAAATTCTTCAAGCCTTCGGCGGCAGCCTGTTTGATCGCCACGGCAGTCGGCGGCGTGGTGGTCTCGAAGCCGATGGCGAGGAACACCACCTCGCGTTCTGGATTGTCGCGCGCGGCTTTCAGCGCATTCTGGGTCGAGTAGATCATGCGCACGTCGGCGCCCTTGGCCTTGGCGCGCATCAGCGAGAGATTGTCGGAGGCCGGGACGCGCACGGTGTCCGCATAGGTACACAGGATCACGCCCTGCTCGCTCGCCAGACGGATGGCCTGGTCGACGCGGCCGATCGGCAGCACGCACACCGGGCAGCCGGGACCGTGGATCATGCGCACGTTGGGCGGCAGCAGGTCGGCGATGCCATAGCGCGAGATGGCATGCGTGTGCCCGCCGCAGAATTCCATCAAGCGATAATTGCGTTTCGGATCGGCCTCGCGCGCGATGTTGGCGAAGATGTTCTTCGCGAGTTCGCCGTCGCGGAACTCGTCGACGTATTTCATGCCGCGCCTCCGGCCAACTCTTCGCGCAACTCATCCAGTTGCCCCATCTCGGCGAACATCTGCAGCGTGCGTTCAGCCTCATCCTGATCCAACTTCTGCAGGGCGTAGCCGACATGCACGATGACGTATTCACCGACGGTGGCATCGTCCACCAGCGCCAGCGATATCTCTTTGCGCACGCCGCCGAGGTTGACGATGGCATTGCCCGGAGTCGTCAACTCCTCGATACGAGCGGGGATGGCGAGACACATGGTTAAGCTCCTTGTTTGAGATGTTGCAGCGCGATGGCTGCCTGGCCTAGCGAGATCGCGCCGTCGTTGGGCGGCAACTGCTGCGCGGCCAGCACGTTCAGGCCGCAGGTGGTCAGACTGTCGGTCAAAGACTGCGTCAGTATCTTGTTGAGGAAACAGCCGCCGCCCAGCGCGACATGCTTGACGCCGCTGCGTCCGGCGGCGCGCTGCACCCAGCCGCACAGCCCCTCGGCCAGCGTGGCGTGGAACAGCGCCGCGCCGTAGGCCGCATCGCTGCAGTCGGCGAGTTTCGCCAGCAGCGGGCGGAAGTCGAGTTCGTTCTGCGCGGTGGATATGTATCCCAGGGGCAGCGGCGCGACCTTGCCGTGGCGTTCGGCCAGGCCTTCCAGCAGCATCGCCGCCTGGCCCTCGTAAGCCTGTATCTCTTTCACGCCGAGCAGACCGGCCGCCGCATCGAACCAGCGCCCCATGCTGCTCGTCTGCACGCAGTTGAGCTTGCGCTGCAACATGTCGGCCATCATCGGCGCCGCCGTCTGGGCGGGGAAACGACGCACGATCTCGTCGGCGCGGTTCATGTCGAACAGCGCCGCTGCGGCCATGCGCCAGGGTTCGCGTGCTGCACGGTCACCGCCGGGCAGGGTCAGCGGCGCGAGATGGCCGAGTCGTTCGCACTCCGTGCCCGATACCTGTAACAGCTCACCGCCCCAGGCGGTTCCGTCCGTACCCAACCCCACACCGTCGAGCGCGAGGCCGAGTACCGGTTCGGTGACGCGGTGTTCGGCCGCGATGGCGGCGATGTGCGCGTGATGATGCTGCACGGCGAAGAGCGGCAGATCGCGTTGCGCGGCATAGGCTTGCGCGAACTGGGTGCTGTAGAAATCGGGATGCAGGTCGTGCGCCACCGCCTGCGGCTGCACGTCGAGAATGTCGACCAGATAGGCGACCGTCTCGTCCAGCATCTCGCGCGTGCCGACATGGTCGAGGTCGCCGATGTGCTGCGACACGAAAGCCTCGTTGCCGCGCGTGATGCAGACGGTGTTCTTCAACCAGGCACCGCAGGCCAGCACCGATGGACCGGTGTAAGGCAGCTTGATGCGGCGCGGCGTGTAACCGCGCGCACGGCGCACGAAGGTCGGCGCCTTGCCCTGCCACTTCATCACGCTGTCGTCGCAGCGGTGCAGGATGTCGCGATCATGGGTGAGGAAGGCATCGGCCAGACCGAACAGCGAATTGCGCGCCTCGTCATCGTCCTTCACCAGCGGCTCGCCGCCGGGGTTGGCACTGGTCATCACCAGCGCCAGCGTGGACTTCCGCTGCAGCCAGTCCTTGCCTGCAGGACGGCCGAGCAATTCATGGAACAGCAGATAGTGCAGCGGCGTGTAGGGCAGCATCAGTCCGACACTGGAGAGTCCAGGCGCGATGCCCTGCAACTCTTCCGCGCAGATGTTCGACTGGCGCAGCAGCACGATGGGGCGCTCGCCCGTCTCCAGCAGCGCGCCGTCCTGTTCGCGGAACTGCGCGTAGTGCCGCGCCGACTGCGTGTTGAGCACCATCACCGCGAACGGTTTCTCCTCGCGCTGTTTGCCGTTGCGCAACTTCTCCACGGTGGCGGCGTTGCGCGCATCGCACACCAGATGGAAACCGCCCAGGCCCTTGATGGCGACGACCTGCCCTGCTTGGATGAGTGCGGCAGCGGCGGCGACGGGGTCATTGCCGTCAAGCGGGTTCCAGTATGCATCGAACAGGCTCAAACGCGGTCCGCACTTGGGGCAGGCATTCGGCTGCGCGTGGAAGCGGCGCGTGGACGGCGTGTCATATTCGAGCTGGCAGGCCGGGCACTGGGCGAACTTGGCCATGCTGGTGTTGGCACGGTCGTAGGGCAGGCGCGCGGTCAGCGTGTAACGCGGGCCGCAGTGGATGCAGTTGATGAAGGGATGGCGGTAGCGGCGGTCGGCTGGGTCGAACAGTTCGGACAGACAGTCCGGGCAGACCGCCATGTCGGGCGCGATGCCGGTGAGCACCTTGCCGCTCTTGCTCTCGGCGATGCAGAAACCGAGCAGGCCGGTGGTCTTCTTGGCCAGATCGTGGGTGACGCTCTCCACGCGCGCCAGGGATGGCGGTTCGCTTTGCAGGCGCTCGATCAGGCGCATCACCTGCGGCTGTTCGCCCTCGACCGCGATCTCCACGCCCTCGCTGTCGTTGCGCACCCAACCGGCCAGACCGAGTTCGTTGGCAAGCCGGTAGACGAAGGGCCGGAAACCGACGCCCTGTACCTGCCCCGAGACTCTGATCTGCGCGTGGATCATTGCTGTCATTTCTGTAGTTGGTTCGATGTTCCTGTCTTTAATTCCCTCTCCCGCAAGCGGGAGAGGGTTAGGGTGAGGGGCGTTGAGTATCAATTAATTGGCATATCGCACAGACCCTCATCCCCAGCCCTTCTCCCGCCTGCGGGAGAAGGGAGTATTTATCTGCCATCGATCGATTTTCTGTCTACCGCCTTCTTGCAACCGGCCCTGATCCAGTCCAGCCACTCGTTCATGCCCTCACCGCTGGTGGCGGAGGTGCGGATCACCTTGATGTCCGGATTGACGCGGCGCGCGTTGGCGACGGCGAGGTCGGCATCGAAAGTCAGGTAGGGCAGCAGGTCGCACTTGTTCAGCAACATGATGTCGGCGGCGCGGAACATGTCGGGATACTTGAGCGGCTTGTCCTCGCCCTCGGTCACCGAGAGGATGGCGACCTTGTGCGCCTCGCCAAGATCGAAGCTCGCCGGGCACACCAGATTGCCGACGTTCTCGATCAGCAGCAGGCTGTCCTCGGCCAGTTGCAGTTGCTTAATCGCCTTGCCCACCATGTAGGCATCAAGGTGGCAACCCTTGCCGGTGTTGATCTGCAAAGCGGGTGCACCGGTGGCACGGATGCGCGCGGCGTCGTTGTCGGTCTGCTGGTCGCCTTCGATCACCGCCAGTTTCAACTGACCGTTCAGGGCCTCGATGGTCTTCACCAGCAGCGTGGTCTTGCCCGAACCGGGGCTGGAAACGAGGTTGAGCGCGAAGATGCCTTGCGCGGCCAGTTGCGCGCGGTTGTCGTTGGCATAGCTGTCGTTCTTGGAGAGGATGTCCTGCTCGATCTTCACCATGCGCGACTGGCTCATGCCGGGCGCATGCGCACCCGCCGGGCCGAGGCCGTAGTGCACCGAGCCGTCCGCATGCGTATGGCTGTGGTCGTGCGCATGGTCGTGATGGTGGTCGTGGCCGCGCAGATGATCATGCACATGCTCGTGCGAGCTGCCGTCCTCGTGCAGGTGGTAGTGCATGTGCTTCGCTTCGGCATGCCCGTGGTTGTGATCATGATCGTGCGAATGGTCGTGATCATGCGCCGTGCCGTCGGCATGCACATGGAAGTGTCCGCCGTGACCGTGTTCGACCGCCTTGCCGTCGATGGTCGTCTCGCCCGCACCGCAACCGCATACGTTACACATCTCTTTGCCTCCTATTCCACATCGAGTTCTTTGACCCGCATCTCGTTTCCACCCGTCACCTGCAACTGAGCACTGCCGCACTTGGGACAAATATCGTACAGCGCCTGCACGTTCACCGCCTCGGCACAGTGCAGACACCATGCCTGCCCCGGCGTCTCGATGATCTCCAGCTTCGCGTCCTGCGCGATGCTGTCGCGTGTCACCGCATCGAAACAGAACTTCATCGCCTCGACTTCCACGCCCGCCAGCTGGCCGATCTCCAGCCATACCGTCTTTACTCGGCTGAAGTTCTGGGTCTTGGCCGAGTCTTCAATAATCTGCAGTACGCCCTCGGCCAGCGACATCTCATGCATCTGAATTCCTTATCTCGACCTCATACGTCACACAGGGATCGAGCGACATCACCTCGATCTGCGCGCGGTACTCCAGCAGGCCGCCGTCATGTTCCGCCAGTCCGCACAGGTCCTGCGCGAACGACCCGGCCGGATGGAAGTTCCACTCGGTGGGCGCAACGATGGTGTAGTCCGCCACCATGTCGCCGTCCAGCAACACCCTGTGCAGCAACAGACCGCGCGCGGTGCGCACCACGGCGACACCTTCGTCCGCTGCCGGACTCGTCATGCTCAATCTCGGCGCGGCCTTGCCGCTCGCCAGTTCAACCATGTCCACCACGCGGGCCAGCAGACGCGTCAACGCTTTCGATCCGCTCTGCTGCCATACATCGCGCAACAGCGGACTGTCGGCGTGATAGCTCCAGGCCCCCGTCTCGGCTGCAGCACCCAGCCACTCCGGCCGTGCCGCGAATGTGCCGCCCCAGTTTCCGCCGCAGGCCTGTTGCGCTTCCGCCGCCGACCACGCTGGCAACAGCCTAGCTTCGGTGCGAGTGCAGCGGCTTTGCGCCATCTCGTCGAGTTTGGCCAGCGGCCGCGCCAGCGCGCTGCCCGGCTTGCGCCACGATGCTTGCAGCGCGGTATAGCTATCCAGCGCCAACCACTCTGCCGCCGTCATGCCCAGCGCGTCGCGCTCGAACTCGTGCAGGAAGGTCGTCATTTCCGCCTCGCCCGCGCCGATCTTGCGCAACAGCGAGTACCAACCCGCGAATTGTTTGTCATCCTGCGGTATGCCGAGCAGGTCCGGCCAGTCCAGCATCAATCGCCACAAGTGTTCCTGCATCGCTTCGCACACGATGCTGCGTTCCATCGCCGCGACCGCGGGGCTTTCCTCACGCATCGCCGCCAGCAGCGCGACGCTGGCCGCCGCGCCCTGCGCCCGACCGCACACGCTGAACAGCAGCGGCACGATCTGCACCACCTGTGTCGGCGTCTTGCCCTTCAGCACCTGCGCCGCCATCGGCCGGGTGGAAGTGACATCGGTCGCGGTGACCGATTCACCGTCCCAGAACAACCCCAGAAATAACCTGCCTCCATCCACCGCCACACCCCTGATAAACGTCAAAAAACATACGCAGGCATTATGCCCGCTGTGCGTGACTAAATCATGCGCTTTGGCCGGACCTCCATCCGTTCAAGCCTCGATCTTGTCTTTAGTCCTGAGCTTGTCGAAGGGCCGCACGAGCGGATGGTTATTGTTCATTGCACGCGCTTCAACCTGAACAATCCATTCGCCTCGCTGTCGCTGCTGAAATACAGCGCCCCGTCCGGCCCCACTGCCACGCCTGCGGGTCTGGCCCAGCGCTTGCCGTTAGGCAGCTGGAAGCCGGTGACCAGGTCGTCCACGCGCACGGCTTGTGCGTCCTGGAAGCGCACCGCCACCAGTTTGGGCGGGCGGCGGGTGGAGGAGCGGCCGACGAATCCACCGCCGGGTTGGGTGCCCCAGGAGCCGTGCAGCGCGACCACCGCATCCCGTTCCAGTTGCGCGTCCAGCGCGCCCTTGGGCACGAAGGTCATGCCCAGCGGCGCGTTGCGCGAGGGGAAGGTCGCCACCGGCGGTGTCACTTCGTTGATGGGGCGCGGCGGCGGGCTATCCACGCAATCGTCGCGCTGCAACTGTTTGCCGTCGAACTGGAACCACGGCATGCCGTGAAAAGATCCCGCATCCAGCCGGCTGAAATATTCCGGCGGCTGGTCGTAACCCAGATGATCCGGCCCGTTGTTGCTGGCGAACATCACGCCCGTGTCCGGCTGCCAGGCGAAGCCCACCGGATTGCGCAAGCCGGAAGCGAAAGGCACCCAGTCCGCATTGCCGCCGCGCTCGCGCAGCACCCGCAAGGGGTACGCCGGTGGGTGCCCGACGGCTGCGCCGTCACCCTCCCGCAGCACCATCACACCGCCGCGCCGGTCATCCGGCGGATAGGACGCGCCCGCGAACTGGTCGCTGCAATTGTGTTTGATGCCCAGGCTCACATACACACGCCCGTCCGGCCCCACGCCCACGGTGCGGCTGTTGTGTCCGGCACCGCCCGGCAACGCCGCCAGCAGCAACACATCATCCGGTGCGATCACAGGCTGCCCCGCACGGTAAGGCGCGCGATACACCCCATGCGTGCGCGCGATCAAAATCTCGCCCGGCCGGAAAGCCACGCTGTGCGGATAATCGCCCAGCTCCACCAGCACCTCGGCCTTGGTATATGGCGGCGGCAGGCGATACACCTTGCCCGAGCGCGAACCCGCGAACAGATCGCCATTCGCCGCAAAGGTCAGCATGCGCGGCCCATCCATGCCGCCCAGCCATTCCAGCCGGTAACCCTTGGGCACGCGCACCGTCCGGCTCTTGCCTTCCACCGTCAGCGTCTGTTGCTCATAAGCCAGCGCCTGCGTACCTGCCTGCGCGGGCACACAGCCGATGCACAGCAACAAACCACCGCCGCGCAACAGGCGAGTGAGCAACTGCGGCAAGTCAAAGCGATCCATCTTGATATCCCCCAGCCCGATTCGGACTTATGGTTTCAACCCGTGGCACCAGCTTGGCACTTATCTCTGCTGCAAGCAATGCGGAACACCACCAACCGCCCGCTCCCGAGCTAGAATGTGCGCCCACCACAACCCACCGCCGCACATACAGGGTCACCCCATGAACGAAGCACGCCTAGAAAACCTCGAATCCAAGATCAGCTTCCAGGAAGACCAGATCGATGAACTGAACAAATCGGTCTATATGCAGCAACAAAAGATCGAACGGCTTGAAGCGATCTGCGAAGCGCTCGCGGGGCAGATGCGGTCGCTGGCTGAAGCGGGGAATGACGGCAAGTCAGCGGGGAATGAGAGGCCGCCGCATTACTAAAACAAAAAGCCTCGCAGCTATGCGAGGCTTTTACGTGACCGAGCGTTACGGCCTGAATCTAAAAATCGGTTAGTGAGTATTAGACTTGATGTACTGATCGCAACGATCAGCCACAACAAACTCGATGATCGCCCGCACGTCGTCCGAGCAACCTTTGAAAACAATGCGCGACAAAATGTCCGGGCCATGGCGCAGAACAAGCACGCCGATCAACTCATCAACAAACGATTGGGTCGCGCTGATGCCAGAGAAATCCAACACAACCTCAGCCCCTGCCTGAGCAAGGGTTATTTCAAGTTCTTCGCGAACAGGGGCCGCAGCCATGCGGGAACCCACCATATGGCCGTGTGCGTGTTGATTTAAGTGTATTTGTCTATTCATGATTTAACTAACCCCATACAGAATTGGCAGGCCAGTGGCTGAACAATAGCCACTATTCATTGAAAACGCAACCTGACGCCGGGCTGTGGTTCAAGCGGCGGAAGCAGATCGCGCAATCGCACCTCCGGCAAACGTTTACGCTTACATTCCAATGCAATCGCAACACCTTGCCAACGCACGCCGTCTGCCAAGTGGCTATAGGAAGCAGAACTATGGATTGCATCGCCACTCGCAATATACAAACGACCGCCAGCGCTCGTGGCAATTCGCTGCGTGGTCGTCAGCCCCACTCCCTGATTGACCGAGTCCGCAAGTAATCCAAAGTCGCGATTGCAGCTCACTCGCGGCTGTAGTGCGGCAAGGATGGCGGCCAAATCTGTTTCCTGACGCAATGCAGGATGTCCGCGCAAAGTAGCCAAGAAGCCACAGCCATTATCTACAACACCTAGTCGAACCGTGTCGCTGGTTGGATAGTATTGGCATGCAACCCATACACAAGCATTTCCATATCCGACGCGACGCGCATGCGTCAAAGCATTCTCAAGCAGTTCGTTAAATGCATATTGAATCGGCTCCACCAAACGATCTTCTTCCGAATAACCTGACATACCATCTGACGGCAGATCACGATTTGCCGCAGGCATTCTGCCCACCAAAGCCCTGGTCAACCGAAAGGCAGCCGTATCGACATCCCTGCGCTGCTCAAGGCGTGTTACCTCAACCAGCGCATCAGCCCTATCCTGCCGTTGCCCTTGCATCGGCGCGCAGTCAACCAGCTCGACACCTTGAAAAAGATCCATGCGCCGCAAGTACCCGCTTAACTGCGCATTGAGACAGTGAACCCGGACTGTGCCGCCATGCTGGTTAACCTTATAAAAGGTCGCCGCCAACAACGCCATGCCGAACGGATCAACAAACTTCAGGTCGCTCGCATCAACATCCACCACACCCTCTGCCGAAGCAATCTCCCAGCAGGCAGTAATCGCCTCTTTCGCAGAGCGTGCTGAAAAATATGCTGGCAGTGAGATTGGCATAGTTTGGTGTTGCCTGTCTGGCGTTATTTTTTGAACTGAGACGCAATCTTAAGTAGTTCACCATTAAGTCGATCTTGATCCAGTCCATAGTGAGCTTCACGGTGGCAATTCGGACACAGTGCTACACAATTCCAAACGCGATCACTTTTTTCAACTCCGAGGATGTGGTGTACATCGAGGAAGCCAGTGTATCGGCGTTTGTCACCGCAAGACTCGCGCTCGCATCCATTGATGGCTCGTTTGATAACTTGCGTTCTGACCTTTGGGTCTCTTTTCACTTTTGAGCTTATCGTCAGCACGCGTGGTGCTCCGTCGCTACCAAAATTAGAATAATCAACACCGGGTAAATCATCGAATGTGTCATCAACCGATTGTGGCTTGATTGCCGCGGTAATAGGCAACTTGACCAAATCAACGACACCCGGCCAGCCCCAAAGAACATCGGGCACGGCATGTGCCTCAGGTTTTCGGTTATCCATGAGCCAGACGGTTGGGCTTTCTCCATTCATCGCGTGGTTCTTTTTAATGCGCCCCAATTTCCCGTCTTTAATCAGCTTGGCGCTGACATCACGCTGTGCTTCCCAGATTGCTTTAAGTTTGGTGATAGGAATGAGCACAGCGTAAACAACCTCCTCGCCACTGCGCTGCATCAACAACATGTGGGTAATACTTTTCTCTTTGGCACGAGACACTATCGTGTCAAGTGTTTGATCCCAATCATTGTCAATGAGCCGCGCTCTTAGTTGCGCAGCAGAACAATTGTTATCCTTATTCTTTCGATCCCAACGCCAGCACAGTCGGACTCGCATCTTGATCCGCTTGCCATTGAGATCTATTGCGGTAACGTCTTGCGAAATTGCGGTGCCTGTTTTGTGACGTTGATCGTCCTCAACAATATAGCCGCGACTTTTCAAAAAAGGGGCAACTGCATCGCGGCTTATAACCTCGGCATCAATACCTTCTTGTGTTCTGAATGCACGCTTAGTTGCAGTCATGGTTTATGAACCCTGCTATGTTCAATTGCCATATCCCGCTCCCATACCTACTCAAGAATTTGAGCAAACACCAATTTCACCCGCTCAAAAAACTTGAGCTCAATTGGTTTATCAAAGTTATTCCAGGCGGCTACGCACAAGTCGCGAATATCACTCGTATATATTTGATCAAGACGATCAGGCACGCTGACGCCCAGATTTGTTGAAAGTGCCAAGGATAGGTAATCGCCAAATTCATGATTTACCGCGCCCGGCAATTCACAAAATGCCTTGGGCGATGCGCGTTGGTTCTTGCCATGTTGCAACAGGGCAGAAATCAAACGTATGGCATGATAATCAAAGCTCCCCTCAGCTTTTTGCATCACGAGCGGATCTAACTGCGATGCAGGTATGGTCAACAATTCGTGGTCATTCCACTCAATATTGCCCAGGTGATTTTGTTCGCCAATGGATTTCAGGTATTCCTGTATCGATGTGAATGCCACGGTAAGCTTGCCATGGGTATAGCCATCAAACTCTGCCGAATTCGCCAGCGCGCGCAGCAAGTTGTCCAGCGCTTCTTTGAGATTTTCGTCCGTTTGCCGGGTTGCGAAAGAATTCGCATGAAAGACGCGTTGCATGGCTGAAAGGTATTTGCTTGTTGCATCCCTCGGTATGGCTTGGTACAGCCAATGCATCAATGGCATCAAGTCAATAAAATCGCCAAGGAAATGGCTTAGGTCCAAATCCAGATTGATCGTTTGTTTAGCATCCGCCACCACTGTCTGCGGAGCCACGCCCCGGTGGCGCAGTTCATTCTTGGCAAGTCCAAGAATACTTTCGACAAGCTCGTAACGGTCTTTTTCAAACCAGATCGGGGTAATGCCCAGCTTGGCCAGTTCTGCGTTGCGCTGCGCTATCTCTTCCAGACTTTCGGGGGCTTGCTCGATAGAGAAGTGCTGTTTGGTCTCCGCCTCTTCGCCCATGCCTTGCTTGATCGCCTTGAATACCTGAACCGTTCTGTCATTACGCAGACTACAGCCTAAAAAGAGCAGGCTGCTATTTTTGTAATGGTAGGCGAGCAGCCTGGGAATAGGCTTGTGCATATCAAGACTGCCATTACCGTAGGCTTCATCGTACTGGTTCTTGCTGAGGATGCAGCGCCCCGGATTGCGAATGTCGCCGTGCAGCTTGATGACAGTGATCTTCTTTGGATCGGGCTTATCCAGTGCATTCAGGCCATTGATCACCTGCACCCTGCCTTCTTCGCCGGTATCAAAGGACTGCTCAAGCAAGCGATCATAGTTGGTCGTAATGACCGTGTCCGTGAACAGCTCGGAGATACGCCAGACCACATCGGGGATAGTGAGGTTACGAGAGAACTCATCACGAATTTCGTTAATAAAGACATCGCGGCCACGGACAGCCTCAATCTCTTCCAACACAGTTTCGTAGGCGCCGCTGGCTAAAAGCGCTTCAATCCGTTCCGAAGCGATATTTGCCGTTTTGCCTTGGTGCCGCAGATGATCTTTCCAGGTTGAGAAGCCGCCCGATGCGGAAATACCCGCCCCGACAAACGGAACAACCGCGCCTGCATGCATAAGGTCAACCAGTTGAATGAAATGATCCACATTGCGCTGGAACCAGTGACCATCGCCCAACTGCTCTTGAAACCAGGTTTCGCCCAATGTATCGCGACGACGGCCTTCTCGAAACTCCTGAAACGCCTCGTCGTACCCGTTTCTGTCGCCCGAGAAGAGCGCCTTGCTTGGCTGGGGCAAAGTATCGACGCCATATTCAGCTCGGGCTGCCTGCCCCTCTTCACTATCCAGCCACTCATTAAAATCGGCAAAGTGCTCGTAACGGTAATGCTCGTCTTCGTCGCACCAGATTTTTTGCAGCGCCGGTGTCATTGCTTGTTATTCAGCAGACAGCCTGCTCGACGATGGCGTCGGCGAGGTGGAGTTGGATGGCTTGGGCGTCGGTGAGACGCGCTTTGAGGGTGTCGCACAAGGCTATGAGTTCATCGACTTTGGCGACGATGCGGTGCTGTTCGGCTTCAGGTGGAACAGGAACCAACAATTCCTCCCATTTAGATCGATTGATTATAGGAGTTGCCGAACCAGTCGCCTTTTCCAAGATTGCAGCCTGGAAATGTGGCGTATTCATCGAGTAATGTAGCAATACTGGGCTGACGAAAATTGGTCTTATGCAGTTTATTTGTTGATTAAAGGCAACCCTCGACACTGTAATTGCACTTTTTCCAATTGAGCCGCCGATACAAACCATCAATACATCACCCGGCTCAGCAACCCCGCTGTATTCACAACCACTCTCAGTTAAATTCTTGTCGGAATCCAGAATTTCTCCTGCAGGTGTGATTTGGCCTGGTCCAATAAAGGGTATTACTCCTCCATAGTATTCGGGGCTCCCTGTGCTTGGTGTCTTTCCTGTACTACCTATACCTAAATTTCCTAGCCTCGACCATTCCCACTGATCAGGTATCACAAAAGGTATTTCCGCATCAGTTACTTCAGCCAGCGGTTGTTGTTTTTTTTGAAGCCCTTCTTTTACCAACCGCCCCTTTTCTTTTGCGATCTTCTCCAACAACACGCTCGCCGGTTCGGCCTTTGGGTCTTGCGGGACGAGTTTGCCCATGACGGCGAGTTGGAGGATGGTTTGTTTGAGTTGGTCGATGCTGGCTTCGGTGGTAAACAGGGTGTCGAAGTGGCTGGCGATGCGCGCCCACGCTGCGCTGAATTCCTGTTGCGACTCGACGCGGGTGAGTGTGCCGAGAAGGGAGGCAACCAAAGTCTGGTGGGCTTCGATGCTGTGGGTTTGTTGTTGTTCCAGTTGGTCGCACAGAGCCATGAGCTCCTCGACTTTGGCGACGATGCGGTGCTGTTCTTTCAACGAAGGAAGGCGAATCTCGACTGCATTTAATTCTTCCTTTCCTATAACGCCCTGAGCAGACCCCCGCGATTGACTCCTTAGTTTCAACGTATAGGGCATCAGCGAAAAATACAGATACTTTGTGTCTATATCCCTTCGTGGGCGAATAGCAGCGACGCTACGGCCTATTGCGCAGTCGATTGCAAGGTTAAGTTTTCCTACCGTGGCACCCACAACACAAATTAGAACATCGCCTGCCTTTGCGAGCTTCAGTGGTTTGGTCGTCCACTCAACAACCTCGGGATAGAGTTCTCCGAATTCGCCAGTTTTTACGAAGATAGTGCCGACACCATCTTTATTACACTCATTTCCTGGCGGAGCCTGCCCCATAACCAAATCAGCTACATCGCCGATATTTGCAGTTTTCGCAACCACATTACTGGCGGCTTCTACAAGCAGCCCTTTTGCGGCCAATTCATAGATCAGCTCGCGCAATTTCTTGATGCCGTAGGCTTCCAGCTTGCTGTTGTTTCCACGCCCGGCGGTGGATCTGGTGAGCAGCGCTGAGGTCCACAGGTCGAGGTTGTCGGTGATAACTTCTGGCATGGTTAAGCCTCGCCCCGGTGCAACGCCTGCTGCAAAATATCTTTGAGCTGGTTGCGCAGCCCGGCGATGGCGGTTTGCTGTTGCTGGTATTGCCGCAACAGTTCATCGGGGTCGTGGCTGGTCAGTTCGCCGACGTGGGGGTTTTTGATATCGAGGTTGTAGTTGCGCGCGACGATGTCGTCGACCGGCACTTTCCAGGCCTGTTCGTTCTGCACGCGCGCCTTGAAGTCATCGGCCTCGCTGCCCCACCAGTTGATTTCGGTCGAAAATTCCTCGAAGCGCATCGGCTTGGTTTTGTTGTAGCTCTTGATGCCATCCGGATAGGGATGTTCGTAGTACCAGATGTGCTCGGTGGGTTTGCCTTTGGTGAAGAACAGCAGGTTGGTCTTGATGCCGGTGTAGGGTGCAAACACGCCGTTGGGCAGGCGCACGATGGTGTGCAGGTTGCACTCTTGCAGCAGCATTTCTTTCAGGCGGGTTTTCATGCCTTCGCCGAACAGGAAACCATCGGGCAGCACGATAGCGGCGCGCCCCCCGTCCCTCAGACGGCGGATGATCAGCGCCATGAACAGGTCGGCGGTTTCCCGTGTTCTCAGGTTGGCCGGGAAGTTCTTCTCGATACCATCCTCTTCCATGCCGCCAAAGGGCGGGTTGGTGATAATGACATCGACCTGATCTTTGGGCGTGTAGTCGGTGTAAGGGCGGCTTAATGTATTCTTGCGCTCGATGCGGGTGGGTGTATCAATGCCGTGCAGGATCATGTTGGTAGTGCAGAGCATGTGCGGCAGCGATTTTTTCTCGACGCCAAAGATGCTCTGTTGCAGCACTTCTTCATCGCCCGTGACCTTCACATAGTTGCTGCGCTTGTGGTCTATCGTGCAGGCCAGAAAGCCGCCCGTGCCACAGGCCGGGTCGAGCACGCTCTCGGCCAGCTTGGGGTCGATGCGGTTGACGATGAATTGGGTGACGGCGCGCGGCGTGTAGAACTCGCCTGCATTACCCGCGCTTTGCAGGTCTTTGAGTATTTGCTCGTAGATGCTGCCGAAGGTATGGCGGTCGGCGGTGTTGTTGAAGTTGATCTCGCAGATTTTGTTGATTACCTGCCGCATCAGGGTGCCCGACTTCATGTAGTTGTAGGCATCTTCAAACAAGTTGCGGATCACCAGCGCGCGTTTGCCGGCTTCGCCCTGCATGACCAGCTTTTCTTTCAGGGTCGGAAAGAGCTGCAAGTTTACAAAATCGGAGAGCGCATCGCCGGTCATACCTTCCGGGTCTTTGGCCCAGTTGCGCCAGCGCAGGTGCTCGGGCAGCGGCGATTTGTATTTGTCTTCCGTATATTCGAGCTCCAGCTCCCGGTCGTCGTAAATCTTGAGGAAGAACATCCATACCAATTGGCTGATACGCTGCGCATCGCCATCGACACCCACATCCTTGCGCATGATGTCCTGAATGGACTTGATGATTCCGCTTACATTGCTCATGCATTAATACCTGTTTGATTGTTTCTGATCGTAAATAGCGTGTTCCAACTCTTCGATGGCGTGCTCATAGCCATCCTTGCCGCCGAAGACTTCGTTGATGATTTCCACCGGGGTGCCGATCTCGTTGAACGGCCTGTATTTGAGCACCTTGGCGCTCTCGATGGCGCCGATATCTTCGTCGGCATATTTGTTCAGCAGCGCCTCAAGAATGGCGCGCGCCTTGTCCCCATACTTGGTGAAGTAGTTGCGCTTCTTCACATTGTTGGCGCGCTCGGCGCGGGTGAGCGGCGGCTGGTCGTAGGCGATATGGCAGATCAGGTCGAAAGCACCGCAGCCATTGGCGATCTCTTTCTCCAGATGCGCGAAGTCGATACCGTGCTTTTCGAGTTCATCAATGATGAGCTGCTTCCTTTTGGCATCGTTCCAGGCCCGCAAGAAATCGTCCAGCGATGAAAATTCAGAACGTATCTTCTTGCGCGAATAGTTGCGGTACGACTCGGTGATCAATTGCCCTTCTTCGCTCAAATACTGAACCCGCTCGGCAATGATCTTGACGGGAACACCGCTTACCCGTGCTTTGTAGACGCCTTCCGGCTCTTCGGCTTTCAAGGTGGTGCTATCGCTATCATCGACGGGGTCGGGTGGCACAGGATCATCGTCATTATCCGGTTCGTAGATCACCACCGGCTCGCCATCGAAATCTTCATCCTTGAACAATTCGGTGGCTTTCTTGAAATCCATGATGGTGAAGTAATACTTGCTGTATTCCTCTGCAATGCGGGTGCCGCGACCGATGATCTGCTTGAAGGTGGTCATGGAGTTGATGGTCTTATCCAGCACGATGAGTTTGCAGGTCCTGGCATCCACGCCGGTGGTCATCAGCTCGGAGGTGGTGGCGATCACCGGGAAACGGCTTTGCGGGTCGATAAAGTTATCGAGCTCGTTCTTGCCTTCGACACTGTCGCCGGTAATGCGCATCACATATTTTGGATTATCAATGGCCAGCTTGCCTGCCGCATTGACGATGGCTTTGCGCATGCGCTCGGCATGGTCGATGTCTTCGCAAAATATAATGGTCTTGGAGAATGGATCGGTGGCCCTGAGCAGTTTCATTACGCGCTCAGCCACCAGCTTGGTGCGCTGATTCAGCACCAGAACGCGATCCATATCGGCCTGATTGTAGGTGCGCTCTTCCAGCGGATTGCCAAGATCGTCTTTCATGCCCGGCGGCGGCGTCCAGCCCTCAACATCCTTGTCGATGTCGATGCGCACCACTTTGTAGGGGGCAAGGAAGCCATCTTCTATGCCCTGTTTCAGGCTGTAGGTATAAACCGGATCGCCGAAATACGTGATATTGGAAATGTATTCCGTCTCTCTAGGTGTGGCCGTCAAGCCCAAGTGAATGGCATCTGAAAAGTAATCCAGAATTTCGCGCCAGGAAGAATCCTCGGCGGCACTGCCACGATGGCACTCATCGATAACGATCAGGTCGAAGAAGTCGCGGGAAACCGTCTTGTATACCTTGTCCTCTTCGTCTGGACCGGTGAGTGCCTGATACAGCCCCAGATGGATCTCATAGGATGGATCAATCTTGCGATTCTTGATCTTGGTCATCACCGAGCCAAACGGCTTGAAATCATTCACCCGCGTCTGGTCGGCCAGTATGTTCCTGTCCACCAGAAACAGGACTCGCTTCACTGCTTTGGCTTTCCAGAGGCGCCAGATGATCTGGAAGGTGGTGTAGGTTTTGCCCGTGCCCGTCGCCATGACCAGCAGAATGCGTTTCTGCTTGTTGGCCACAGCCTCGATGGTTCGGTTGATTGCCTCTACCTGATAGTAACGCGGCTCTTTGCCGGAAGGATCGAGATGGTAAGGCTGCAAAACCAGAGCTTCATTGGCATCTTCAATGCCGCGAAATGTTTTGTACCGCTGCCATAGTTGATCAGGCGAAGGAAAATCACCCATAGCAAACTCTGTCTCAATATCTTCGCCATCTTTGGGCACTTTGTTGTGTGAGGCAAAGGCGTCGCCATTGGAGCTGAACGCACTGGGCACTTCGAGAATTGCAGCGTAACCGAGTGCCTGCTGCATGCCGTGACTGGCCGAGTAATTGTTATCCTTGGCCTCGACGATAGCGACAGGTACACCCGGCTCCCATGACAATACGTAGTCAGCGAACTTCTTCTTTTTCTTGTTGCGCGAGGACATGTTGCCGCGCACAACGACCGGGCCTGGCGTAAGTGTTACTTCGCGGCGGATTTGCGTCATTGGATTCCACCCTGCGCTGTTTATTGCAGGCGTGATGAATAGATCGCAGATATCGGACTCACTTAATTTCTTCTTTTCTTTGCTATCCATTAAGTGAATCCTAAAGTTGGACGGAGCTATGCAAATTCACAATTGCTATTCTCTCAAAACAAAGGCGGGCGAAATCATTTTTCTTTCCACGGCGCGAAGCCGATGGTGCGTTTTTTCTTCGGTTCATCCGGTGCCATCAGTTGGCGGATGGCGTTGATAATTTCGGCGATGGCCTTATCGTGCGCACCCACTTTACGTTCCAACTGGTTCAGCTTCTGCGCCAGCTCCTTGTTGCCTACGACCAGTTCGCGCATGCGGACAAAAGCGCGCACGACCATGAGGCTCATTTCCACTGCTTGCTCGGACTTGAGCACATTGCCCAGCATGAGTGCGCCATGTTCGGTGAAGGCGTAGGGGAGGAATTTCCTGTGCTGCCCGCGCCCGGTCTTTAAGATCACAATTTGTGATCTTAAAGATTCGTACTCCACGGCGGTCAACTGAAACATGAAATCATCGGGAAAGCGTTCTGCATTCCGTTTGACCGCCTGATTCAATGCCCGGATTTCAACGTCATACAGTTCTGCCAGATCGGCATCCAGCATAACTTTCTGCCCACGGATGAGCAGGATTCTGGATTCGATGTTTCCGGTAACAACGAGCGACTTCTTTTCCGCCATCGCGCTGCCCCCCTTGGAGCGCGAATAGTAACCGTTATGCCCAGCAGTGGGTATATGCCATTTGGCCTATATCCCGGCCTGCTGCTAGCAAGCAAAAAGCCTCGCATCGCTGCGAGGCTTCTGTCTTGTGGTGGCCCGCAATCTCAATGATGCAGCGCTTTATCCAGCGAATGCAGAAACTTTTCCGCATCGTGCTGGGCGATCTGGAATTTGACTGTCGCGCCGGCCATCATTTTGGGAACGGAGTTCACCAGTTCCAGGGCGATGGGGTATTTGCCGGTGGCGATGGCTTCTTTGAGATGGTTGAAGCGGTTGGTGGCGTCTTCTATCGAGAGCAGGAAGGCATGGCCTTCGTCGGTGATGCTGATGCATTTGTTGCCCAGGTGGTTTGCTGCCTGGCAGTGAAAACGTTTCTTGGACATTCGCTTCTCCTTGGCTGATGCTTGGGCGACCGCTGGGGAGTCTGCGCGTTGGGGGTGGGTGGTGTCAAACTTAAGGTCCGTTCTTGGGACCCTTCGACGGGCTCAGGGCGAACGGAGTTTTTTATTAATGCCCGAGTAATAAAGTTAGCCAAGTTTTACGCTTAGGCGTAATTTAGATGCCTGCAGTACCGCTTATCCATTGCTGTTCAACATAGACGAGGGAGATGACCATGGCTAAAGACAGTGTTTACCGTATCACCGAGATAGTGGGTACCAGCAAGAAGTCGTGGGAGGATGCGGCGGCTAATGCGGTGGCTGCCGCTTCCAAGACGCTGCGCGACCTGCGGGTGGCCGAGGTTGTGAAGCTGGACATGGTGGTTGAGGGCGGCAAGGTGGCGGCTTACCGTGCGCGCGTGGCTTTGTCGTTTAAGTACGATCCGAAGAAGTAATAGAGCAGTTTGTCTTCATTAAAATTGCGGGGGCTGCCTAGCCCCCGCAAATATTTCAATTTAGTTATTCACATTTTTTGTGGATAACTAGCCGGACAACTCCGCATCTGCGGCGCTATCTCTAAACGGTATATACGATTTTTGCTGGCGGTTAATTCGCGGGCGGTTGTGTGGTCCGTTCTTGGGACCCTTCGACATTGCCTTTAGTCCTGAGCCTGTCGAAGGGTCAGGGCGAACGGTGGGGGCTGGGGGTGGTGGTGTCAAACCAAATGGCCCGTTCGGGAGACCCTTCGACAGGCTCAGGGCGAACGGAATTTTTATTTCAAAACAAAAAGCCTCGCATCACTGCGAGGCTTTCGTTTTTTTGGTGGCCCTCCCGGACTTGAACCGGGGACCAAAGGTTGGTCTCACATGTTTTTCAGAACATAACGCCCGGTCTTGCTTCCACCGATCTTCTCCACCACCCCCGCATCAAGCAACGGACGCAACAAGTCCATTGCGCCCTGTTTGGATACGTCCAGCGCCGCCCATATTTCGGCAGGTGCCATGCCACCATGATCGCGCAACAGGTGGAGCAGTTGTTCCTGCCGTGGGCGCAGAACGAGTTTCCCTGTCGTCTTCACCTGCAAAGTCTGGATGCGCAGCCACGCCTGTTCCAGCGTTTTTCGTAACCCTTCTGCACAGTACACCAGCCATGCGCTCATATCGTCGCCGGAATCACGCACTCCTTGCAGTGCCGCGTAATATCTTGGGCGGTCTTCCCAGTAATACTCGTCCACAGAAAAAATGTGGTGCGTGTCGAAACCGCGCCGGTACAGTTCCCACAGCGCAAGCGCCCGCCCTGTGCGGCCATTGCCATCCGCAAACGGGTGGATGGCTTCAAAACGATAGTGCAGGATCGCCGAACTGAGGACTGGCGAAAGTTTCTTCGCTTCCTTGCCCCACCACTCCAGCAGTTCTAACATCAGCCCGGACACAGCATCTGGCGGTGGCGGCAGGTAAGGGCCGACCCGGACGGCAATCATCCGATATTTTCCGGCCTCGCCCTGGTCCATGACTTCCCCGGCCAGGATGCGGTGCAGTTCCAGGATTTCCGTGTGGCCGATCTTCTTTTGGGCTGCGTTCTTTTCAACATAGCGCAGCCCGGCAAAGTAGTTGATGACTTCGCGCTTCGACCGCGCGCTGGAAGAAGTTAGCTCGCGCCCTTCTTCAAGTGCCCGCACTTGTTCGAGAGTCAGAGGGTTTCCCTCAATGGCCGTTGAAGCGTGAACGTTGCGTGTACGAGTGTCCTTCTGTAACGCAGGTATCCAGGCCAGATCCACCACGGCGTTTTGTATGCGCTCACGCAATGCCGCAATCTGCTCGACTTCGACGAGTAAATTGGGGGTGATGGTGAATTGTGGAACGTAAGCCATGACGGAAGGCTACTTAACGGTCAAGTATAAGTCAAGTTATGAGTCAAGTCGCCAAACAAAAAGCCTCGCATCGCTGCGAGGCTTTCGTTTTTTTGGTGGGCCCTCCCGGACTTGAACCGGGGACCAAAGGATTATGAGTCCTCTGCTCTAACCAACTGAGCTAAGGGCCCGTAAGTCTTAGTTTTCGCCGTCGAGGAAGCTCTTGAGCTTTTCCGAACGCGAGGGGTGACGCAGTTTGCGCAGTGCCTTGGCTTCTATCTGGCGGATACGCTCGCGGGTCACATCGAACTGTTTGCCCACTTCTTCCAGGGTGTGGTCGGTGTTCATCTCGATGCCGAAACGCATGCGCAGCACTTTGGCTTCGCGGGCGGTGAGGCTGTCGAGGATGTCCTTGGTGACGTTGCGCAGGCTGTCGTAGACGGCGGCATCGATGGGCGCCAGGCTGTTGGCATCCTCGATGAAGTCGCCCAGATGCGAGTCGTCGTCGTCGCCCACCGGGGTCTCCATGGAGATGGGTTCCTTGGCGATCTTGAGGATCTTGCGGATCTTGTCTTCCGGCATCTCCATCTTGACGGCCAGCGTGGCGGCGTCGGCTTCCTGTCCGGTCTCTTGCAGGATCTGGCGCGAGATGCGGTTCATCTTGTTGATGGTCTCGATCATGTGCACCGGGATACGGATGGTGCGCGCCTGGTCGGCAATGGAGCGGGTGATGGCCTGACGGATCCACCATGTCGCATAGGTCGAAAATTTGTAGCCGCGGCGGTATTCGAACTTGTCCACCGCCTTCATCAGGCCGATGTTGCCTTCCTGGATCAGGTCAAGGAACTGCAGGCCGCGGTTGGTGTATTTCTTGGCGATGGAGATCACGAGACGCAGGTTGGCCTCGATCATATCGCGCTTGGCTCGACGTGCCTTAGCTTCGCCGTTGGTCATCTGCTTGTTGATGTCTTTCAGGTCGAGGATGGGGATGCCCACGCGCTGTTGCAGCGCCAGCATCTTCTTCTGCTGGTCGATGATGGCGGCCTGGAAGCGGACCAGCGTCTCGCTGTAGGGCTTCTTGGCGGAGATCTCGTGCTTGACCCAATCGAGGTTGCCTTCGTTGAGCGGGAACACCTTGATGAAGTGCGGACGCGGCATGTGCGCCTTGGTGACGCACAGTTCCTGGATGCTGCGCTCGCAGGTGCGCACTTCTTCCACCAGACCGCGCATGGTCTCGCACAGGGCGTCCACTTGCTTGGCGGAGAAACGGAACTGCATGAGTTCGTCGGAGATCTGGCTTTGCAGTTTGTCGTATTGCTTGCTGCGGTAGCCGTATTTCTCGTAAGCCTTGCCCAGCTTGGTGAAGAGTTCGCTGATGAGGGCGAAGCGTTCCAGCGCGTCGATCTTGAGCTGGGCCAGGTTGGCGGCGGCGGCGGCTTCGCCGTCCTCTTCGGATTCTTCTTCCTCTTCTTCGGCTTCTTCGTCTTCCTCGGCGTCTTCGTCGACCGGCTCGTTGACGACGATGCCGTCATCGGTGTCGATGAAGCCGTCGATCACTTCGTCGATGCGCAGTTCTTCCTTGGCGACCTTGTCGGCCAGCATGAGGATCTCGGCGATGGTGGCCGGGCAGGCAGAGATGGCCTGGATCATGTGCTTGAGGCCGTCTTCGATGCGCTTGGCGATCTCGATCTCGTCCTGGCGGGTGAGCAGGTTGACCACGCCCATCTCGCGCATGTACATGCGCACGGGGTCGGTGGTGCGGCCGAACTCGGAATCGACGGTGGAGATGGCGGCTTCGGCTTCTTCGGCCGCGTCTTCGTCGGCGACCACGGGAGCCGCCTCGGTCATGATCAGGGATTCGGTGTCGGGGGCGACGTCACAGACAGTGATGCCCATGTCGTTGATCATGCTGACCACGCCTTCGATCTGCTCGACTTCGAGCATCTCGGGCAGGTGGTCGTTGATCTCGGCGTAGGTCAGGTAACCGCGCTCCTTGCCGAGCATGATCAGCGCCTTCAGGCGCGTGCGGCGGGCTTCGATGTCCTGGCTTTGGTCGACTGGTGCGGCGGCGGCCACTGCTTTGTCTTTGGCGGCCTGTTTGATGCTGGCTGCGGTTTGTTTGACTGCTGCGGGTTTTTTCTTTTGCTGCGGAGTCGCCATTTTGAGGATTCCCAAAGTTGATTCGTACTCTAATACCGGGCGCACATAAAAAAGCGGTGCCCTAAAAGGGCGCGGATTATACCCGATTCCTATAACTTTTCCGAGGCTTAGCTTCGTTTGCCCGCTTTGGCGGCACCTGCAATTAACGTGCCTGCCGCCTGTTTTTTCAGCCGGGCTGGGCCTTCAGTTGCTGCAATGCCTGTTTGAGCTGTTCGTGCCGGTCGCGTTCCACCTGGCTCATGCCGCCCAGACCTTTGGCCAGCAAAGCTGACATCTCGGTCTCGATCGCCTCGCGCTGCATCTTGCGCAGCAGGCCGGTGAATTCGGCCTGAATATCGAAATCCTCGCCCAGATGCATGATCTCGCCCTGCGCCACGGCGAACACCGCTTCGTGCAGCGTGCCCTGGAAATGCTGGATCAGCGCGGCGGTGCTGGTCTCGTCGGCCGATTCGTTGAGCCAGTCGACCAACGCCAGGATGGCGGCGCCCTCGTTGCCCTCGGCCTGCAGGTCGTGCGGCAACTCGCGCGCCAGTTCCGGCTTCATCACCAGACAACGCAGCAACAGGCGCAAGCCGCCGGCAGGTGCGGCGCGTTTGGCCTTGGCCGGCGCGGGACGCTGCGGCGCGGCGACGGGTTTGATGGACCACAGCGCTTCCAGCTCAGCCTGTTCGATGCCCGCCAGCGCGGCCACTTCCTTGCGCAACAGCAAGGCGGTGGTGGGTGCTGTGATGGCGGTGAGCAGCGGCTGGGCTTTTTGCAGCAGGGCGCTCTTGCCTTCCTGTGTGCGCAGGTCGACCTGTGCGGTGAGTTCGCGCAGCAGGTAACCGGAGAGCGGCAGGGAATTGTCGAGTTCGTGCTCGAAGGCATCGCGGCCGTATTCGCGGATGTAGGTGTCGGGGTCGTGCTCTTCGGGCAGGAAGAGGAAGCCCAAGCGCTTGCCGTCCTGCAGTTGCGGCAGTGCGTTCTCCAGCGCGCGCCAGGCGGCCTTCTGGCCGGGCTTGTCGCCGTCGAAGCAGAACACCACCTGGTCGCACAGGCGCAGCAGTTTCTGCACGTGATACGGCGTGGTCGCGGTGCCCAGTGTGGCGACGGCGTATTCCACGCCGTTCTGCGCCAGCGCCACCACGTCCATATAACCCTCGACCACGATCACGCGCTGGTGCGCGCGGATGGCCTTCTGCGCCTGGAACAGGCCGTAGAGTTCGTGGCCTTTCTCGAACAGCGGGGTCTCGGGCGAGTTGAGGTATTTTGGTTCGCCCTTGTCCAGCACGCGCCCGCCGAAACCGATGACGTTGCCGCGTACGTTGACGATGGGGAACATGATGCGGTCGCGGAAGCGGTCGTAGCGCTTGCCCTCCTCGCCCGCGATCACCAGGCCGGTCTCGACCAGCGAGGCATCCTGATAGTTGGGCACGGCGGCCTTGAGGTTCTGCCAGTCGTCAGGCGCATAGCCGATGCCGAAGCGCGCGGCGACTTCGCCGGAGAGTCCGCGGCGCTTGAGGTAGTCGATAGCGCGCGGGGTGACCTTGAGTTGTTCGCGGTAGTAGCGCGTGGCGGATTGCATCAGGTCGTAGAGATCGGGCGCGACCTTGTGCTGCGGCACGTTGGAAGCCTCTTGCGGCACGGTGACGCCGATGCCCTTGGCGAGGTCTTCCACCGCCTCGACGAAGCCCATGCCGGTGTGCTCCATGACAAAGCCGATGGCCGTGCCATGCGCGCCGCAACCGAAGCAGTGATAGAACTGCTTGGTCTGGCTGACGGTGAACGACGGGGATTTTTCAGTGTGGAACGGGCAACAGGCGACGTAGTTGGCACCTGCCTTCTTGAGCGGGACGTAACGCTCGATGACATCGACGATGTCGAGGCGATTGAGCAGATCCTGAATGAAACTTTTTGGAATCACTCCGCCCTCGCGCTTTCGCGGCCTGGATTCGCCGCATCAACAAAATGGTGAAATTGACTGGTACTGCGGGAATTGCGTATTACTTGGTGAGCTGCGCCTTGATCAATCCTGACACCTTGCCCATGTCGGCACGACCGGCCAGCTTGGGTTTGACCACGCCCATTACCTTGCCCATGTCCTGCGGACCGGCTGCGCCCGTCGCGGCGATGGCTTCGGCGATGGCGGAGGCGATCTCGGCTTCGCTGAGCTGCTGCGGCATGTAGCCTTGCAACACGGTGACTTCGAATTCTTCGACGTCGACCAGGTCCTGACGGTTGGCTGCCTTGTACTGGGTGATGGAGTCGCGGCGCTGCTTGAGCATCTTTTCGATGATGCTCACGACGTCGGCGTCGGTCAGCTCGATGCGCTCGTCGACTTCGCGCTGTTTCATCGCGGCGAGCAAAAGACGAATCGCCCCGAGACGCGCCGTTTCCTTGGCGCGCATCGCGGCTTTCATATCTTCGGTGATTTGCTGCTTGAGACTCATATCAAACTACCCTTCGCCCGAAAGGCGAGGCAGATCAATACAGCTTCGGCGGGAGAGTCTGGCTACGCAGGCGCTTGTAGTGGCGCTTGACGGCAGCGGCCAGCTTGCGTTTACGCTCTGCTGTGGGCTTCTCGTAAAATTCGCGGGCGCGGAGTTCGGTCAGCAGACCGGTCTTTTCCACGGAACGCTTGAAGCGGCGCATCGCTACTTCGAACGGCTCATTCTCTTTAACACGTACTGTTGTCATGAACAAACTACCTTCTACCAAAAATTCGAGGGCGCGATTCTACAAAACAACGGTTTATTACACAACCGATATTTTCCGGCCGGATCTGGCTGAAAAGCCCGCCCTGCCACCCCGAAAGGGGTAGGGGCACCTCCTCCCAAAGTTAGAGGATCGCCGCCCAGCCTTGAGATATGATGCCGCCCCGGAGGATAAGCCGTTTATAACCACAATAATCAAGTAGTTTCATCTTATTGAAGCGGAGTGATTTATGGGTAACAAGACAGGCATTTTGAAGCAGGCATGCGATTTTCTCTGCCATCCCAATACCCGGATCCCGGTACTGGTGATCGCTGCGGGCAGCTTATTGGCCGGCGTGATCCTGTGGGGCGGTTTCAACACCGCCATGGAACATACCAACGATCTGGAGTTCTGCATCTCTTGCCATGAGATGCGCGACAACGTCTATCCCGAATACAAGAAGACCCTGCACTATTCCAACCGCGTCGGCGTGCGCGCGATCTGCTCGGACTGCCATGTGCCGAAGAGCTGGGGCTACAAGCTGGTGCGCAAGATCGAAGCCAGCCGCGAGTTGGTGGCCAAGCTCACCGGATCGGTCGATACGCCGGAGAAGTTCGAAGAGCACCGCATGGAGATGGCGACACGCGAATGGGCACGCATGAAAGCCTCGGATTCGCGCGAATGCCGCAACTGCCACTCTTTCGATGCGATGCGCAAGCAGGTGGACAAGCTGCCGGTATACAACAAGCACATGGAAGCCAAGGAGAAAGGCAAAACCTGCATCGATTGCCACAAGGGCATCGCTCACTTGCTACCGCGAGAATATGAAAATTACGGCGAGGAAAGCCAGTGATTTTCTGACAGGCTCAGGCCGTTCGGCCTGAGCTTCTTGCATCAGTATCAGTTGACGGTGACGCGACCGAACTTGCGTTTGCCGACCTGAGCCACCACCACCGCACCCGCCTTGAGCTGCAGCGCTTTGTCGCTGACCTTTTCGCCATCCAGCTTCACGCCGCCCTGCTCGATCATGCGCAAGGCTTCCGAGGTGCTGGCTACCAGGCCTGCCTGCTTGAGCAGGTTGGCGATGCCGATGTTTCCGCCGCTACTGGCAACCGATATCTCGGGCATGTCGTCGGGCAGCACGCCCTTCTGGAAGCGGGCCTCGAATTCGGCCAGTGCGTCTTCGGCGGCTTTTTGCGAGTGGAAGCGGGTGACGATCTCCTGTGCGAGCAACACTTTGATGTCGCGCGGGTTGCGGCCGCCACTCACTTCTTCTTTGAAGTTGGCGATCTGCGCCAGGCTGCGGAAGGAGAGCAGGTCGTAGTAGCGCCACATCAGGTCGTCGGAGACGGACATGAGTTTGCCGAACATCTCGGTCGGGGTGTCGGTGATGCCGACATAGTTGCCCAGTGATTTGGACATCTTGTTGACGCCGTCCAGGCCTTCGAGCAGCGGCATGGTGAGCACGCACTGCTGCGGCTGTCCGTGATGCTTTTGCAACTCGCGCCCCATCAGCAGGTTGAATTTCTGGTCGGTGCCGCCGAGTTCGATGTCGGCCTTGAGCGCGACGGAGTCGTAGCCCTGCACCAGCGGATAGATGAATTCGTGGATGGCGATGGGCTGGTTGTTCTTGTAGCGCTTGGAGAAGTCGTCGCGTTCCAGCATCTGTGCCACGGTGTGGGTGGCGGCCAGACGGATCAAGTCGACGGCGCTGAACTTGTCCATCCATGTGGAGTTGAACACGACTTCGGTCCTGGCCGGGTCGAGCACCTTGAACACCTGCTCCTTGTAACTCTGCGCATTGGCGAGTACCTGCTCGCGCGTCAGCGGCGGGCGGGTGGCGTTCTTGCCGGTGGGGTCACCGATCATGCCGGTGAAGTCGCCGATCAGGAACAGGGCGTGGTGGCCGAGGTCCTGCAGCTGGCGCATCTTGTTCAGCAGTACGGTGTGGCCGAGGTGCAGGTCGGGGGCGGTGGGGTCGAAACCGGCCTTGATACGCAGGGGGCGACCCAGCTCCAGCTTTTTGACCAGTTCGGATTCGAGCAGCAGCTCGTCGCTGCCGCGCTTGATTTGATTGAGGATTTCTTGTTGACTCATGTCGAAAGACCGCTTGTCCGTATCACGCCTGATGCCCGGGCGGATTTTGAGGGCTGCCTGCTTTCTGTTACAGTGGCGCCCTAAAAATTCAGTAAGTCATTGTGTTTGCCGATAAAGATGCACGGTCATTCACAAGCACTGCCGCCTTGGGAGGCGCGAATGTTACCGCAAAACACCATGTCACACGCGCACAAAATGAAGCTGCGCTGGTTCGTCACCCTGTCTACTCTGCCCTTGCTGGGCGTGGTGACAGCCTTCGGCATCATGCCGCAGACCGACGCCCTCACCCGCGCGCAACAGACGCTGGTCGAAGACATCGCGCTGCCCGCTTCCACCCCCGTGGTCGGCAACGCCACGACTTTCTGGCATAGCGAACCGATCCAGCGCGGCGACACCATCGTCGAGCTGCTGCGCCGTCTGAACGTGGACGACCAGGCCGCCAGCGACTATCTGCGCAAGCACCGTTCCGCCGAAGCGCTGCGCAGGCTGGCTGTGGGCAAGCAGGTACAGGCCGAGACCGACATCAACGGCGCGCTGCTGGCGCTGCGTTTCCTGAACAACCAGGCGAACCAGGTCATCATCGAGAAGAGTGGCGACAGCTTCAAGACGCGCATCCTGCCCGCACAGATCGAGCAGCGCGTGCAGGTCCGCACCGGCGAGATCACCAGCACCCTGTACGCCGCGACCGACGAGACCGGACTTCCCGATGCGGCCGCCAACCAGATGGCCGAGATCTTCGGCGGCGATATCGACTTCCACCGCGATCTGCGCAAGGGCGACAGGTTCACCGTGATCTACGAGATGAGCTACGTCAACGGCGAGCCGGCCCGCACCGGGCGCATCATCTCCGCCGAGTTCGTCAACCACGGCAAGGCGTATCGCGCGGCTTATTTCCAGACCACCGAGTTCACCGGCGATTACTACAATCCCGAGGGCAAGAGCATGCGCAAGGCCTTCCTGCGTTCGCCCATCGAGTTCTCGCGCGTGAGTTCCGGTTTCAGCAAGTCGCGTTTCCATCCGGTGTTGAACAAGTGGCGCGCGCACAAGGGCGTGGATTACGCCGCACCCATCGGCACCAAGGTCAAGGTCACTTCCGACGGCGTGGTCTCCTTCGTCGGCAAGCAGGGCGGCTACGGCAATGTGGTGATGGTGAACCATCAGGGCAACTTCACCACGGTGTACGGCCACCTGTCGCGCTTCGCCGGCGGCATCAAGAAAGGCCAGCGCCTGGGACAGGGCCAGATCGTCGGCTATGTCGGCATGACCGGCCTGGCCAGCGGCCCGCACCTGCATTACGAATTCAAGCAGAGCGGTGTCCAGCGTGATCCGCTGAAGGTGGCCTTGCCGGACGGCAAGCCGGTCAGCGAAGCGCAGATGGATGCCTTCACCGAAAAGACCGGCGAGCTGTTCGCGCGTCTGGATGCCCTGCGCGACACACGCATCGCCAAGCTGGACTAGTTTGAGCAAACCCGCAGACCTCTACATCGGCATCATGTCCGGCACCAGCCTGGACGGTGTCGATGCCGCGCTGGTCGATCTCTCGCAGGACACTCCCCGCGTCGTCGCCACGCATTACCAGCCCTATACCGAACTGCTCAAGGATGCGCTGCTGGCACTGCACCAGTCCGCGCATGACGAGTTGCACCAGTCGCATCTCATCGCCAACCTTCTGGCGCGCGAATACGCCGCCGCGACTCTGTCCTTGCTGAAGCAAACCGGCGTGGACGCCGCACAGGTGCAGGCCATCGGCTGTCACGGCCAGACCGTACGCCACCGGCCCGAGCACGGCTACACCATCCAGATCAACAACGGCGCACTGCTGGCCGAACTCACCGGCATCCATGTGGTGGGCGACTTTCGCAGCCGCGATATCGCGGCCGGCGGACAGGGTGCGCCGCTGGTGCCGGCCTTCCACGACCGCGTGCTGCGCCACCCCAACCTCCACCGCGTCATCCTCAACATCGGCGGCATCGCCAACCTGACCGATCTCGCCCCCAACAAGACCACGACCGGTTTCGACAGCGGCCCCGGCAACCTGCTGATGGATGCCTGGATAGCGAAGCATCAGGGCAAGGCCTACGACAAGGACGGCACCTGGGCAGCCAGCGGCAAGATTATCCCCGCCCTGCTGCATAGACTGCTGGACGAGGCCTTCTTCGCCGCCGCGCCGCCCAAGAGCACCGGGCGCGACCTGTTCAACCTGCGCTGGCTGGAACGACAGCTGAGCGGCAGCGAAGCGCCCGCCGATGTGCAGGCGACCCTGCTCGCGCTGACCGGCGACAGCATCGCCGCAGCGGTGCAGAGCTTCTGTGTAGGGACCAAAGAGATCTATCTGTGCGGCGGTGGCGCGCACAACGCCGCACTGGTGAGGCATCTGCAACAGGCGCTGCCGCAACGCCGCATCCAGAAGACCGAAGAGCTGGGCATCGCCGCCGACTGGATGGAAGCCGTCGCCTTCGCCTGGCTGGCGCAGCAGACCATGCAGCTAAAGCCGGGCAACCTGCCTGCGGTCACCGGCGCCCGCCATCCCTGTGTGCTGGGCGCGATCTATCCCGCATAAAACAGAACGGGGCGCTTTCGCGCCCCGTTCCTGTTGCAACTCTTCCTGTCCGCTTATGCCGAGAACGAGGAACCGCAACCGCAGGTGGTGGTGGCGTTCGGGTTCTTGATGACGAACTGCGAACCTTCCAGACCTTCGGTGTAGTCGATCTCCGCGCCGACCAGATACTGGAAGCTCATCGGATCGATCAGCAGTTGCACGCCGTTCTTGCTCATCACGGTGTCGTCTTCGTTGGCCACTTCATCGAAAGTGAAGCCGTACTGGAAGCCGGAGCAGCCGCCGCCGCTGACGAACACGCGCAGCTTCAACTCGCTATTGCCCTCTTCCTCGATCAGTTGCTTCACTTTGTTGGCCGCGCTGTCGGTGAACAGCAACGGGTCTTGCATTTCGGTCACGGTATTCATATTGCCTCCTAAACTGGTTTGATTATGACTCGGCTGTTCCAAGCTTGAATGCCACTACTTTATCTGTTGCTTCTGCCAAATGGATCAGTTTGCCCTCGACGATCGCACCCAACTGTATCTCCAAGGTCTTGTAGTGCACGTCGCCTATGACCTTGGCTTTGCTCTGCAGTTCCAGATATTCCGCCACATGCACAGGTCCGACGATGGAGCCGTTGACGACCAGGTGGGTGACATTGATCTCGCCGTGCACACGAGCATGCTCGCTCAGTACTAGCGTACTCGGCTTGCTCGGATCGGCGATGACCTTGCCGTTGATCTCGCCGTCAACACGCAGGCCGCCGCTGAAACTCACATCACCCTCGATCCGGGTCCCGAACCCGACCAGCGAGTCGATACGATTCTGCGGCTTGCTTTGATTGCTGCTGAACATGCTTGCTTCTCCTTTAGGACTGAGGGGGCATCTCGACCGTCTGCTTGATCTTCGGCTCCTGCATCCCTCTTTCGAAAACCCTCACCTGCACGCTCTCGACACGCATCTCCGGCGGCAGTTTAAAGACCTTGTCCACGCGCTGGTAATACTTGAAGCTCAACAGGTGGGCGGCGACATCCGTCGGCGAGTTCTCTTGCGGGAATTGTAGCACTACTTTCTGACCGTCTTGTTCGCCGTTGACCACGAACTGCATTTTGCCCTCGAACTGCTTGCCGCGCTGCTGCACGCTCTGCACCAGCAACATACGGCAGTGATATTCGCCGGGCAGTACATCGCGTTCGATCTTCAATCTGTGGATGGACAGTTCGGCCTCGCGTGCGCCGGTCAGCGGCAGGTTCTGGAAGAACAGCAGGTCTTCTTTCAGGCGCGCGTTCTCTTCGTTCAGCGCCTTCACCTGCGCATCGACTTCGAGATCGAGCGCCTGTTCGATCTGTCCCTGCCTCTCATAGGCAGCAAGCTGGTTCGCCTGCTGGGCGTTCTCGGACTCAAGGAAATGCACTCGCTCGCGCAACTCGTTCAGTTCCTGCTCGGCCTGACCGCGTTTGAAACCCGCCAGCTCCAGACCGGAACCGTAGGCCCACCAGATCGCGAAGCCGATCAGCAACAGGAACGGTAGTGCCACCGCCCAGCGCACATACCAGGGCACATGCGGACGTACCGACAAACGCGGCGCAGAGATGCTGAACTTGCGACGGAATCTGCGGATCATCGGGGGCATCAAGGTAGCAAGGGGACCACGTTGAGGCCTGCAGCTTCCGGCAGTCCGAACATGATGTTCATGTTCTGCACCGCCTGGCCTGCCGCGCCCTTGACCAGGTTATCGATCACCGACAGCACCACCACGGTGTCGCCGCCCTGCGGCCGGTGCACCGCGATGCGGCACAGGTTGGCGCCGCGCACCGAGCGCGTCTCCGGCATGCTGCCCGCGGGCAGCACATCGACGAAGGCTTCGCCGGCATAACGTTGTTCGAACAGTGCCTGCAGGTCGACATCCTTCTTGATGCGACCGTACAGCGTGGCGTGGATGCCGCGGATCATCGGCGTCAAGTGCGGCACGAAGGTGAGCCCGACCGGCTTGCCGGCGATGTTCGCCAGCCCCTGTTTGATCTCGGGCAGATGCCGGTGTCCGGCCACGCCGTAGGCCTTGAAATTGTCGGTCGCTTCGGCGAACAGGGTATGCACCTCGGCCTTGCGTCCCGCGCCGGAGACACCGGATTTGGAGTCGGCGATCAGAGAATCTTCCTCGATGATACCGGCTTCCACCAGGGGGATGAAGCCCAGTTGCACCGCGGTCGGATAACAGCCCGGATTCGCCACCAGCCGCGCCTTTTTGATCTGCTCACGGTTGATCTCGGGCAGGCCGTACACGGCCTCGGCCACGAGGTCGGGACAAGCGTGGGTCATGCCGTACCACTTTTCCCACACCGCAATATCCTTGATGCGGAAATCCGCCGCCAGATCGATGACTTTGACGCCCGCATCGAGCAGCGCGCGCGTCTGCTGCATGGCGATGCCGTTGGGCGTGGCAAAGAACACCACGTCGCATTGATCGAGGTGCGCTTCGTCGGGATGGGTGAATTTCAGGTCGACATAGCCGCGCAGGCTGGGGAACATCTGGCTGACCGGCATGCCAGCGTCGGCACGCGAGGTGATCGCGTGCAACTGCGCTTGCGGGTGACCCGCCAGCAGCCTCAGCAATTCGACTCCGGTATAACCGGTACCGCCTACGATTCCGATCTTCAGCACGATCTATCCTTCGAAAAATAGCCTGCGAATGATAAATGAAAAGGCCGCCCTTTGGCGGCCTTTCCGGTACTGCAACAAGCTTAACGCTTGGAGAATTGCTTCCTGCGACGCGCCTTGCGCAAGCCGACTTTCTTACGTTCGACTTCGCGTGCATCGCGGGTGACCAGACCAGCCTTGCTCAGGGTGGGCTTCAGGTTGGCGTCGTATTCGATCAATGCGCGGGTGATGCCGTGGCGCACTGCACCGGCTTGGCCGGATTCGCCGCCGCCGGAGACGTTCACCATGATGTCGAACTTGCCGACCATCTCGGTCAGTTCCAGCGGTTGACGTACGACCATGCGGCCTGTCTCGCGCGAGAAGAACTCGTCGATCGGCTTGTCGTTGACGGTGATGTCGCCCTTGCCGGGCTTCATGAACACACGTGCCACTGCGCTCTTGCGACGGCCCGTTCCGTAGTTATAAGTTACGCTCATAGTTAAGCTTTCAACAGATCAATGGGTTTCGGTTGCTGCGCGCTGTGCGGATGAGTCGCACCGCCGTAGACCTTGAGCTTGCTCAACATCGCATAGCCCAGCGGACCTTTCGGCAGCATGCCGCGCACGGCCTTTTGCAGCACGCGCTGCGGATGGCGCTGTTGCAGCTTGAGGAAGTTGGTCTCGTAGATACCGCCGGGATATCCGGTGTGGCGGTAGTACATCTTGTCCTGTGCCTTGTTACCGGTCACGCGCAGCTTGTCTGCGTTGACGACCACGACGAAATCGCCGGTGTCGACGTGCGGTGTGTAGATGGCCTTATGCTTGCCGCGCAAACGGATAGCGATCTGGCTGGCCAAACGGCCCAGGATCTTGTCGGCAGCGTCAACCAGCAGCCAGTCGTGCTGGACTTCGTGGGACTTTGCGGAAAATGTTTTCATGGCATTTCCTAAAACTAAAAATGGATAACAGACTGCGAAGGGCGCGCATTCTATGTCAGGTGTCCAACCCTGTCAAACAAAAGTCTTGTCCGGCCGGAAAGCCTGCGTTACGCCCACTGCGCGCCACCCCCGGCATGCCGGAAGCGACACCTCCGAATCAACTATATGTTTTTGTTGCACTAAACTCAGCCCCGGCAGTCACCACCCTGAGCGTGCGCACCGCGTAGGACATGTCCGCCAGGTCGATCACGCGGTAGCGCATGCGGTCGGACTCATCCTCGGCGCAGGTCGTCGAGCCGCCATCCAGCGCCATCTCGATACCGTACTTGCGGCTCTCCCCGCTGCAATCCAGCCCGTAATGCATGTGTCCGAACAGCAGCACCTGCGCGCGGTCGCGCACTATCTGACTGAAGGAATAGGCATCCTTGAGGCGCAGGAACGGTCGGCTCAGATGCATGAGGAAGTTGTAAAAGGGGTAACGGTCGCCCACATCGGGCATCACGCTATAACCGAAAGAGAAGGGATGATGGTGCAGGTAGATGACGACCTGCTTGCCCGCGACCGACGGACTGTCCAGCAGCCTGTCCAACGCCGACAACTGCGCCTCGCCCAGATGCCCCTCGGCGAACCAGCGCTGCCACAGGTTCAATTCTTCCGCGTTCGAATCCAGCCCGATGAAGACCAGATTCGCCCCCACTTCGGTCAAGACTGGAAACTTCGACGGCTTGCCCTGAAAGATGAAGTCGCGGAAGGTCTGCTGGAAGGATTCAGCCGCTTCCTCATCCACCGAGAGGGCGTTACCGTAATCGTGGTTGCCGGGGCACAGCAGCACGCGATAACGCGTGGCCAGCCGGTCCAGCAACACGCGCGCCGCGCGCCTGTGGGTATCCGTCGCGCTGTCGATCAGATCGCCGGTATGCACGATCAGGCATTCCTCCGGCGCACAGGGCGGGTTCGCCAGCAGCTCATCGACCACGCGCTCGAAACGCAACGCGCTGTCGTTGCATCCGATATGTGTGTCGCTGAGGTGGATGAGTTTCATGGTCACGCTGCCGGAACGAAGGAGGTGCGCAACGTAACCAGCCGCACATAAGGAGTCAATAGGCCAAACGGACTAGATATGGTCTAGTACTCACCATTGGATCAAGCGACGCGGTCGCGCAACAGGCCGTCCAGCCAGGCTTTCCAGCGCCGGTATTTCCCGGACAGTCGCTGCCGGTCTTGCGCGATCTCGATACGTTCGGCCTTTGCGGCGCCTCCGGGCGGCAACCCTGCCGCAAGCCGTGCTGCGCCGAGCAGGCTGCTGTGCGCTTGCGACAAACGATAGACGTCGAGCGGCACGCATTGCGCGATGCCTTGTTGCAGGCAGGGCAAGACCGACAACCCGCCGGAAAGATAGACGCGCTCGATGGCGAACTCGCGTTGAAAATCTTCCAGTATCCGCGTGATGCGGAAGATGATGCCCTCCTGCAGCAACAGGGCGATGCGCTGCGCCGACAAGCCCGCCACCGGTTCGGAGAAGGTGAGGCCAAAATGGCTGCTGAAGTACGGCGCGCCCAATCCGCTCGGTTCAGCCAGACAGAAGATATCGTCGCTGGCCAGATCTTCCACACGGCACGCCGCGACCGGATATGGTGCCAGCGCTGACGCGATGGAATTGAGCGTGCCTTCACCGGCCAGATGTACCTGTCCAGCCGCGTCCTGCCAGACCAGTGTTTGCAGATAGCCGTCCGGCGCTTTCTTTCCTTGCGGCAGATAGCAGACGACGAAGCCGCCCGTACCGAGGTTGACCAGCGCCTCCGTCTGCCCGCTGCCGATACTGGCGACGAGTGCCGCCGACTGGTCGCCGACGCTCGCTTGCAGGGCCATTCCGTTATCCAGACGGATATCCAATCCTGACGAAGGCCGGATCTGCGGCAGAGCCTGCAACGGCACCCCGAACAATTCGCACAAAGTCGGCGACCACTGCCGCGTACGCATGTCCATCAGCAGGGTGCGCGCGGCCATCGACACATCGCTGAGATGCTGCTTGCCGCCGGTCCAGCGCCAGATGAGGAAGGTATCGAGCGTACCCAGCAGCCATTCACCGCTCAGCAGGCGTTCGCGCCATGCCGGATTCTCGCGCAACAACACGCGCAGTTTGGGCGCCAGATAATAAGGTGTGAGCGGCAGACCGGTGAGTTCACGGATGTCGGCTTCCCTGTCGCGCAATGCCGCACAGCTCTCCGCGCCCCTGTCGTCCTGCCAGGAGATGAGCGACGTGACCGGCTTGCCGCCGGCTCGCTCCCATATAAGAAAAGAAGAACGCTGGCTGCACATTCCGAGCGGTTTATTCTGCACATCAGTCTGCGCCAGACAGGCTGACAGCGCGGCCTCCGCCGCTTCCGCATAGGCGATGACATCACTCTCGTAACGCCCGCCCTGCGCGAGGATGAGGGGCGCGTGTCGCGACACGACACCGCTCAGTTCGCCATCGGCAGACAGCAGGCCGGCTTTGATCGCCGTCGTACCCAGATCGAGCGCGACGGCGACGATCATGGCCGGCAAGCCTCCAGCTCTTGCACGATCCGCTGTTCATCCCAGCCCAGCTCCGGCGCCAGCAACTCGGCGAGACCGCGCAGCCCGACCTCCGCCGGTCTTGCCAGGATCAGCAAAGGCAGGCGGCGGCGCAGCAGATCGGACAGGTGTACCGCCATCTCCTCGCGCGCGCACAGCAACAGGTCGGCATGGATGAAGGGCAACTCGGGCACGATGCGCGCCGCCAGTTGAGGTGATTCTGCGACGATATCGAACACCCGCGCGATGCGTGTCCCGTGCCGGCGCATCAGCCACTTCGCGCTGTCGGCATCGATGCCGAGTCGCTGCGCTTTGGCGGCCGTATCCGTCGTCCAAGCGGCAAACTCCTGCTGCGGCGCCCATGGCAGGCTTCGGCCCTTGCTGGCGCAGGCCGTGCCGACACCCAATCTCTCGCACACCGTATCCACGATCACCGCCGCATCATCGCGTGCCGAGGTGAGCTTGCCGCCGATGGCGTGATGCAGGCCGTTGGCCGCCGTCTTCAATTCCCAGTCGCGGCTGGCAGTAGAAGGATTGGCGGCATCGCTCTGCTTCATCACGCGCACTCCGGCGTAACTACCGATCACATCAACCTTCGTCCAAGCCTTCTGCAGATAGCCGTTGGCCGCTTCGAGCAGATACTCGACATCGGCGTCCTCGACGGTCACTTTGTCGATGTCGCCGCGATAGTCGGTGTCGGTGGTGCCCAGCAACGTGCGCCCGTACCACGGGATGATGAAGAACACGCGGCCGTCTTTTTTTGAAGTGAGCAGGATAGCTTCGCTGGTTGGCAGCGCGGGCAGTACCAAATGGATGCCTTTGCTCAAACGGCACCAGGTGCGGCCCGGTTCGGTCGCCGTCGCCCACTGCCCGGCCGTGCTCACGCATTGTCCGGCGCGCACTTGCAACGTCTTGCCGCTCACCTTGTCCTGCACGGATGCGCCGCACACTTTTCCGTCTCGCTCATTCCAAGCGAGCAGTTGCGCATAGTTCACGCACACCCCGCCGTGTGCCTGCGCGCCCGCTACCAGTTCCAGCACCAGCCGCGCGTCGTCGGTCTGCGCATCGCCGTAGGTGAAACCGCCGTGCAGGCCCTGATCGTTCAAAAAAGGAAAGTGTTGTGAGAATTCCCGCTTCCAGAAATGGTGATGCTGCATCGGCTCGCCGGGGAATCCCGCCAACGTGTCATACAGCGTGAGTCCGGCTTTCAGCAGCAGCGTGCCGTTGCGACTGTCCACATACACCGGCACGCCGAAGCGCAAAGGCCACACGCGATGCGGCGCGATCCGCAACAACAAACGGCGCTCCTTCAGCGCCTTGCGCACAAGCTTGAAATCGTAGGTCTCCAGATAGCGCAGGCCGCCGTGGATCAGCTTGCTGGAGGAGGACGAGGTCGCACTCGCCCAGTCGCCCTGCTCCACCAGCGCGACCTTAAGTCCGCGCAACGCCGCATCGTAGGCCGTCCACGCACCGTAGATCCCGCCGCCACAGACCAGCAGGTCGAATTCCCCTTGCAGCGCCGCAAAATCGCGTTTCATCTATCTCTTGTCTCTCATCTGCAAAGCCTTCTGCGGTACATCGCTGATCAGCACGTCCACCCCCAGCGTCAGCGCGCGGATGATCTCGGCATCGGTGTCGCAGGTGTAGACGGCGATGAGCTTGCCGTGCTCGCGCACCAGTTTCATCATGTCCGCATCCAGTGTGGAGATGTGCACGCACAGGCCGTGCAGGAAAGGTTGCTCGTCCAGCGCATAACGCGCATCGTTCACGTTCTGCTCCGGCTCTAGGTTGTACACCAGCGGGAAAGAGGGCACGACCTGCTGCGCGTAGATCAGGCTGTCGAGGTTGAATGAGGAGATCATGATGCGTCCGTCTGTCTGCTCCCCGGCCAGCGCCAGCGTCTGTTGCACCTTGAGCTGGTGGCGTTCGACCTGCTCCCAGTCGCGGTTCTTGATCTCCAGCAACAGACGACAGCGGCTGCGGTAGGCTACGACGAATTCCTGCAAGCTCATCACGCCTTCTTTCTGCGCACCGGCGAAATGCGCGGCAAAATCCATCTCGCGCAGTTGCAGGTAATCGTAATCGTCGACATGCTGTCCGGGCAGCTTGAGCTTCTTCAGGTCGCGGTCATGCCACAACACGGCGACCTGGTCACGGCTCAGTTGCACATCGGTCTCGATGCCGTCGATGGGATAGGCGAGCGCTTTGTCGAAAGCGCTGCGTGTATTTTCCGCCGCCTCCCGGTTGGCGCCGCGATGGGCGAAGATCAGCGTCTTGCTCATGGCAGACACTCTATGAATTTCAGCATCGAAGCCTCCATCTCCGCATAGTGCGGGTTGTACATCAGGCGGCGCAACAATCCGCGCTGCAGATTCTTTCCGTGCACTTCGCCATGCCACACTTCCGCCGCGCGCGCGCGGCAGGCGTTGTAGCCCGCCTTGTCGTGCGGCAGATAATGCAGGCAGTTCGCGTAGCCGCCCGCCGCGCCGTATTGCTCGTCGTCGGGCGGGATGACGATGGCGGTATGCGCGCTGGAGAGGATGCGCTGTTCCGGCACCGCGCTATCCACCCATTCCACTTTCGGCAGTTCGGTCTTTTCCGTCGCGTACCACAGCAGTTTGCTGCAGGGATGTGTCGCCAGTTGCATGAAGCGCAGAGTCGCCGCAGAGTTCACCGTGACATCGTCGGCACTGGCGACCGCGAACACCGGGATATCCACTTCGCGCTGCGGCAAGGCTTGCGTCAACGCATACATCTGCGCCGCGGCATTCTTGCAGAACGACTCATATTTATATAAGTCGCGATCCTGCATCCTGCTCACCCAGGCGGCCTTGGGCAGCAGCCAACTGTAGAGCTTGTGCAGGTTCGCCCACTTCGCGCGCGCAGTGATCTCGAAAGCGGGAGAGAACAGGAATAGGCCGCGTACACGCTCATCGTGCGACGCCTGCAACACGCTCAATGCGGCGCCGGCGGAGAATCCGCCCAGATAGAGCTCATCGACCTCTTCCGACAACCTGTCTGCACCATAAGCCACCGCCTTGACCCACTCCTGCCAGCGCATGCGCAGCAGGTCGCCGGGTTGGGTGCCGTGCCCCGGCAGCAGCACCGCCATCACACGAAAACCGTTGCGCTGAAAGAACGCCGCCAGATGACGCACGTGATAGGGAGAATCGACCAGACCGTGCACCAGCAACACGCCGCGCTGGTAGGGTTTGCCCTGCCCTTTCGGATGATCCTCGGACGGGAACAATTCAAAGGGTGCGTTGCCCGCGGCGATCTTTTCCTGATCGTTCTTGCCGCCATGTACTCGCCACAGCATCTCCCGCGTGCGCTGCACATAGTCCGCGAACGGCAACCCAGCGCCCGTGAAGTGCGAATTCTCGCCGGATGGCCGGTGCCGCAAACCAAGTAGTTCCATCATCTCTCCGTCATATCGGCGCAAGACCCGCACGCCTTCATCCCTCTACAGGGATCCGCTTCTGCCATTCTACCCGCTGAAAAGTCCTGTAACGGCGCTTGCGGATGATCCTGTTGCGGGGCCGCCGACCTCAGCCACCTTCTGCGATAATGTCGGCGCAAAGATTCTCGGATCCCGACCATGTCCTGGTTCTTCACCAATCTCATCGGCGCTTTCCTGCTACCGCCGCTCAACCTGCTGCTGCTCGCCGCAGCGGGACTATGGCTATGGCACAAGCGCCCGCTGCTCGCCCGCGTGCTGCTCACCACTGCGGTCTTTCTGCTGTGGCTGCTTTCCACCCCTTTCGTCGCCGAGGCTATGCTGCGCGAGCTCGAGGGCAATCCCTATGTCACCGACACGAAGAAACCGCTCGCAGATGCCATCGTGGTGCTGGGCGGCGGCACTTATTTCCATGCACCTGAGTACGGCGGCGACACGGTGAGCATATACACGCTGGAGCGTCTCCGCTTCGCCGCCAAACTGCAGCGCGAGACCGGCAAACCGCTTCTGGTCAGCGGCGGCAAACCATTGGGTAATGGAGTGTCTGAAGCCGCACAGATGGAGCAGGTGCTGGAACAGGAGTTCAACGTGCCGGTGCAATGGGTCGAGGGAGCTTCGGACAATACTTTCGAGAATGCACGCCTCAGTCGCGAGATGCTTAAGCAAGCCGGCATCGACCGCATCTATCTGGTCACCCATGCGTCACACATGGCGAGGGCGGTACAAGCTTTTCAAACGGCCGGATTCCGGGTCGTCCCGGCGCCCACCGCCTACACCACCCGCTACCGGACTGACCTGCTCGCTTTCATCCCGACTGCGAAGGCCTTGCGCGACAGCAGGGTATTCCTGCATGAGTTGATTGGAATACTCTGGTATCAGTTAAAATCCTGACACCCAATCCGCATTCGCCTTGTTTTAATGTAAATGTCACAATCACTTACAACGAAGGCGTACTCCTTGCGGGTGATGGCGGCGATTCACCTTTTCGCCGAAAATGCTCCGTTGGTTACCTAACCAAGTAGTCGTTCTGGTTGAGTTTCCCTGCACGGGAATGTCGGATTCTAATTTTGAGGTGTCACATGAAAGCACGCATCAAATGGGTAGAAGAGGTCTCTTTTCTCGGTGAGAGCGAAAGCGGACATGCGGTGTTGATGGATGGCCCTCCCGCTGGAGGCGGACGCAATCTGGGACCGCGCCCGATGGAGATGCTGCTACTCGGCACCGGCGCCTGTACTGCTTACGATGTGGTGAACATCCTGAAGAAATCCCGGCAGGCGATCACCGATTGCGTGGTGGACATCCAGTCGCAGCGCGCCGATACCGATCCGAAAGTATTCACCGGCATCCACCTGCATTTCACCATCACCGGCAAGAACCTCAGGCGCGAACAGGTCGAGCGCGCCATCCTTTTGTCTGCGGAAAAATACTGCTCGGCTTCCATCATGCTGGGCAAGACAGCCAAGGTGACGCACGACTTCGAGATCGTCGAAGGGTAACGTTGCAGCGCGAAACCCAATAGTTCTAAGCCAGACGAGGCGCGCGAAGGAAATCGCAGCGCCGCATACTCAAATGTATGTAAGCAAGATTTGCTGAGCGCAACAAAGTATGGCGACGAAATGTTGGGTTTTAGACCCAGTACACCGTCTTCGTCATCACCCGCGACATCCCGCGCATCGCCAACTTCACCGGCAACGGCAATTCGGCAGCCCCCAGCTCCACCGCCATATCGGCGTGCCCCACTTCATCCACATACATCTGCTGCGCCACGGCGCGGCTCTTGGCATCCTGCGGCGGCAGGGTGTCGAGGTGGTGTTGCAGATGAGAACCAACCTGACGCTCGGTCTCGGCCAGGAAACCCAGGTTCCATTTGTCGCCCAAGGCCCCGGCCAGCGCGCCCAGTGCCAGCGAGCCGGTGTACCACAATGGATTGAGCAGACTCAGCCGTCCACCCAGCTCGTATACCCGGTGCGACGTCCAGGCCAGATGCTCGGTCTCTTCCCATGCAGCATGGTTCAGTTTGGCCTCCACCTGCGGGTCTTTCGCGGTCAGCGCCTGCCCCTGATAAAGGGCCTGGGCGCAGATCTCGCCGGTATGGTTGATGCGCATCAGCGCGGCGGCATGTCTCTTCTCCGCCTCGCTCATCGCCGCGTCGGCGATATCGGCATCGGGATACGGGCGCGCCGTCGGCGCTTTGGCGAACAGCGTGCGCAGGCCCTTGTCGAATTCGATGATCAAGGTATCCAGATTCAGCATGATTTGCTCCTGTTGTTCATGGAGGGAATTTAGGCATTCGAGAATGCCCTGTCAAATAAAAAACGGCCACCCGAGGGTGGCCGTTTCAATTTCTAAATTGACGGTTAGGTCAGATTAGAATGCCTTCTTCAGACCAACTGCGATGATGGTCGTGTCAGTTTTGACACCAGCTGCCTTGGCGTTGATCTTGTGCAGAGCGCCGTAAGCAGTCGTTGTCTTGGACAGGCCTTGCAGGTAAGCAACGGTCATGGAAGTGTCGTCATCGCCAAGATTTGCAACGGTCTTGATGGTGTTCTTGGCGTAGGTTGCAACCACTGCGCCAGGACCGACCGGAGCGACTGCGGCGAAGGACATGGCATTGTTGGTGCCAGCGCCGTTGTCAGTCTTGTTGGACTGGTAAGTACCCATCAGCTTGGCAACGCCCAGGTCGTAGGAAGCGCCCAGAGCCATGTCAGTGGTCTTGTTGTAGCCGGTGTTGTCATTGGCAGTAGCTGCGTACACGCCGCCAACAGCCAGAGCACCTTCAGCATACATTGCGGACAGCATGGTTGCTGTGGTCTTGTTGCCGGTAGTTGCACCGGAAGCAACCATTGCGGTGTCAGCAAAGTTGGTGCTGTAGTTCAGAGCAACAGTCACGCCGCCCATGGCCGGGGAGATGTAAGCCAGCGCGCGCGGTGCACGTGCGGCAGCAGCGCCGGAGCCGATCAGGAAGCCGCTGTTAACGGCGGTCAGCGAAGTAATGGCAGAACCGGCTGTCGGGTCGAACTTAACTTGCCAGTCGTAACCGGTTGTTTGCAGGTAGCCTGCTGCCACAGTGCCGAAGCCGCCGGCCAGAGCCAGCATTTCCTGGCGAGCATTGCCCACACCGTCAACAACAGCGCTGTCCAGCTTGTATTCAACCTTGGCGATAGCCTTCATGCCGTTGTCCAGGTCTTCAGCAGCCACGACGCCGAGGCGCGAGCCGGACAGACCACCGGAGATGGCTTGCATGTTGCTTTTCATGCCGGTAACGGAAACGTTGACCACGGCAGCATCAACGATGCCGTACACGCTCACATCGGCCATTGCCGGAGCGGAGAAAGCAGCAGCGATAGCCAAAGCGATAATTTTCTTTTGCATTTGAATGATCTCCTCAGGGGTTGTTTTCTCGTCAGGGCCAATCCCTGCCGAAAAATTTTGGCTCGGCGGGATAACCCGTCCAGTCCGAGGCGCAAGGTATCACCCTATCCCTTGCTGCATCAATGTTTGCTCCATAATTAAGCGCTTATTTGTGTCATTTATGCTACATATTTATGTAGCGATTTTGTCGGGATAAAAACAAAAACGGACACCCGAAGGTGTCCGTTCTCCCAAACGGTTCTGATTGGATGAAGCGGATCAGAACGAGTGGATCATGCCCAGGCCGATAGCGGTCGACTTGGAGCCTGCAGCCGTACCGTAGGTGGTACCTGCGCTGAAGCCGTAGGTGCCGCCGGAACCGGCAACTGCCACGTCGACTGCATCGTTCTTGAGCGTTGTGTACGCCGCGAACACTTCAGTGCGCTTGGAGAAGTTGTAGCCGTAACGCAGCGACACCTGGCTAGCACCAGTCTTGTCCACACCGGTCTTGCCGGCCTTGGCGTAGCTCAGGCCGATGTTGCTCGGGCCCATCTTGTACTGGCCGGCCAGTTCCATGTTGCTCTGGGTGTAGTTGGCAGTCAGGGTGGTGTTCACCTTGAGGCGTTCGATGGCGGCGCCGAACCACATGTCGCCCAAGGTGTACTTGCCGACCAGACGCATGGATGTGTCTTTGGTGGTGGTGACGGAAGCGTCGTTGCGGATCTCATAGGCGAAAGCCGCGTAGATGCCTTCTTCCATGTTCAGGGTGGCAGCCAGGGAGGTCACGTGCTTGTTGGCCGGTGCAGTAGGTGCCTCATCCGGGCTGTAGGCCACTGTGACCGCGACCGGACCGAAAGCCGGGGAAACATAGGCGATCGCGTTGCTCTTGCGGGTGTTGTAGTTCTTGCCTGCTGCACCGTTGGCACGGCCCATCAGATTGATCGCACTGAACACAGTAGCGTTGTCGAACAGTTCGATGGGGTTACGGGCGGACTTGAACGGTGTGTCCCAGTTGCCGTAGATCACACTGCCGAGTCCGCTCTGGATGCCAACACCGGTGTTACGTGTGCCGTTGCCCATACCGTTGCCGGCGTTGCCGTCGGCATCAACCTGAACTTCGTACTGATAGAAAGCCTTGAGGCCGTCGCCCAGATCTTCGCCGCCCTTGAGACCGAAACGCGAGGCGTTGGTCTGAACGCGGTTGGCGCTGCCGGGATTCACCTTGTCGTTGGTCACATGCTCGAAGTTCAGATAGGCCTTGCCGTACAGGCTGACGTTGGAGTTGTCAGCCAATGCTGGGGCGGAGAATGCTGCAGCGATTGCCAGCGCGATCAGTTTCTTTTGCATCTTGAAGCTCCTTTAGTTTAGGTTGGTTGCGCCGACCGGCTCGCCGATCTGCGGAATCAGATAAATTCCCCTGAGAGAGAATTCGGGACGCATTCTGCCGAAGAAAAATTCCAAACCCGACTTGTCACAAAAAATTCACGAGACCGTCTCAAACCCGCTACAGCATTGGGTCTGTAACGTGATTGCAATCAAAATGAGTTAGGCGCGAACGGACGTGCGCAGGCCTGTTGATTCCAGTTTCACAAGCACAAAAAAAAAGACCCCTCCCCCCAAAAGGGGAGAGTGGGATGGGGGAGGGGCAGAGGAAAACAACAACACTTACTGGGTGATACCTCGCACATTGCGTGCTCGGAGAGGTTACGTCAGCCGGACTCACCCGGATCCGGCTGGCGTGGTCGCCAGGTTTTTAAGGCTTGGCAATTCCTTTTTCGGCCAACTTGCGCCAGGTCTCGATCACCGTGTCCGGGTTCAGCGACATGGTCTGTATGCCTGCTTCGACCAGCCACTGCGCGAAATCGAAATGGTCGGACGGACCCTGTCCGCAGATACCGACGTATTTGTCCAGACGGTTGCAGGTGGTGATCGCCATCTTCAGCAGCGCCTTCACCGCCGGGTCGCGTTCGTCGAAACGGTCCGCAACCAGACTGGAATCGCGGTCCAGACCCAACGTGAGTTGGGTGAGGTCGTTGGAGCCGATGGAGAAGCCGTCGAAGTGCTGCAAAAACTCTTCGGCCAGCAGCGCGTTGGACGGGATCTCGCACATCATGATGAGACGCAGGCCCTTGTCGCCGCGCTTGAGGCCATGCTTCGCCAGCGTGGCGACGACTTCCTGCGCTTCCTTGACGGTGCGCACGAAAGGGATCATCAGCTCGATGTTGGTATAACCGAGTTTCTCGCGTGCCCGCTTCATCGCGCGGCATTCCAGTTCGAAGCAGTCGCTGAAGTTCGCCGCGACGTAACGGCCCGCACCGCGGAAACCGATCATCGGGTTCTCTTCCATCGGCTCGTAGATGTCGCCGCCGATCAGCTTGCGGTATTCGTTCGACTTGAAGTCGGACATGCGCACGATGACAGTCTTGGGCCAGAATGCAGCAGCCAGTGTGGAGACGCCCTCGGTGATCTTCTCGACGTAGAACTCTTCCGGGCTGGCGTAACCGGCCGAGCGTTGCAGCACGGCCTCGTGCAGCTTGGCGGGCAGCTTGTTGTGCTCCAGCACCGCTTTCGGGTGGATGCCGATCAGGTTGTTGATAATGAATTCGAGACGCGCCAGACCGACACCCGCGGACGGCAGTTGCGCGAACTCGAAGGCCAGCGTGGGGTTGCCCACGTTGAGCATCAGCTTGACCGGGATGGCGGGCAGTTCTTCTTCGCTGTGCACGGCCACTTCAAAATTCAGCTTGCCGTGGTAGACATAGCCGGTATCACCCTCGGCGCAGGAAGCGGTGACAGTCTCGCCGTCCTGCAGCGCGGTGGTGGCATGGCCGCAGCCGACGATGGCGGGGATGCCCAGTTCGCGCGCGATGATGGCGGCGTGGCAGGTACGACCACCGCGGTTGGTGATGATGGCGGCAGCCTTCTTCATCACCGGCTCCCAGTTCGGGTCGGTCATATCGGTGACCAGCACATCGCCTTCCTGCACCTTGTCCATCTCGGCAGTGCTCTCGACGATACGCACGCGACCGGCGCCGATCTTCTGGCCGATGGCGCGGCCTTCGACCAGCACGGTGCCGCGCTGGTGCAGGCGGAATTTCTCTGTACCGCCGCTGCCCGCGTTCGACTTCACCGTCTCCGGGCGTGCTTGCAGGATGTAGAGCTTGCCGTCGATGCCGTCCTTGCCCCACTCGATGTCCATCGGGCGTCCGTAGTGTTTCTCGATGGAGACGGCGTAGCGTGCCAGTTGCAGCACGTCCTCGTCGGAGAGCGAAAAACGGTTCTGATCGGCGACGGGCACCGGCTCGATGCGGGTGGAACGACCGGCGGAGCGCTGCTCGTCGAACACCATGCGCTGCTGCTTGGAACCGAGCGCGCGGCGGATCACGGCGGGATAACCCGCGGCCAGTTGCTGCTTGTGTACATAGAACTCATCCGGGTTCACCGCGCCCTGCACCACCATCTCGCCCAGCCCCCAGGACGAAGTGACGAACACGGCATCGCGGAAACCGGATTCGGTATCCAGCGTGAACAGCACGCCGGATGCGCCGAGGTCGGAGCGCACCATGCGCTGCACACCGGCAGACAGCGCCACGTCGGCGTGGGTGAAATCTTTGTGCACGCGGTAGGAGATCGCGCGGTCGTTATACAGCGAGGCGAACACTTCGCGGATCGCGTGCAGGATGTTGTCGATGCCGTGGATGTTCAGGAAGGTCTCCTGCTGTCCGGCGAACGAAGCGTCCGGCAGGTCTTCCGCCGTGGCGGAGGAACGCACCGCGAAACTGCCTTCGCCTTCGGCGGACAGTTTGGCGTAGTGGGTGCGAATCTCGTCTTCCAGGCGCTTGGGCAGCGGCGCTTCGACGATCCAGTTACGGATCATGCGACCGGCCTCGGCCAGTGCGGTGACGTCCTCGATGTTCAACTTGACCAGCGCCTGCTCGATGCGTTTGTCCAGTCCGTCATGCGCCAGAAAATCGCGGTACGCCTGCGCCGTGGTGGCGAAGCCGCCGGGCACATGGACGCCGGACGAACTCAGGTTGGAAATCATCTCGCCCAGCGATGCGTTCTTTCCGCCCACTTCCGGGATGTCTGCAATTCCCAGAGACTGGAAAGGAATGACGTACGGTTGCATGAACTTCTCCTGTTAAGTTGAACTGCGCCTGATACAAATCAATAAAACAAACGGCCACGTACTGGTCCGCGCCGATACTCAATGGGTATGTTTCTCTCTCTTGCACTGATCTTCGCCGCACTTGTGGTTGCCGCAACCGCAACCTTCGCCCTCTTCGCGATGCGCGCCGAATTCGGGATGCAGCAAGGCGAAGCGGCGCGCGATGGCGCGTACCACCAGCCAACCGGCCAACAGGCCCAGCACGATCAGTATCGTTTTCAAATAGATCATTCGCCCGCTCCCAATCCGGCAAAGCCCATGAAGGCCAGCGACAGCAGACCCGCCAGGATCAGCGACAGCGCCGTTCCCTGCACCAGCGTCGGCACATTGGCCAGCTGCAACCGCTCGCGCAGCGAGGCCATCAGCACCAGCGCCAGGGTGAAGCCGGCTCCGCCGCCGAGCGCGAACACCAGCGACTGCGAGAAACTGTATTCGCGCGCGGTCTGGAACAGCGCCACCGCCAGCACCGCGCAGTTAGTGGTGATGAGGGGCAGGAAGATGCCGAGCGCGCGGAACAATGCGGGGCTGTATTTCTTCATCACCATCTCGACCAGTTGCACCGACGAGGCGATCACCACGATGTAGGAGATCAGGCGCAGGAACTCGAGCTGGAAGTAGTTCAGCAACAGGTTCAGCGCGTAGGCGCATACCGAAGCCACCAGCATCACGAAAGTGGTCGCCACGCCCATCGGGACAGCGGTACCCAGCCGGCTCGATACGCCGAGGAAGGGGCACAACCCGAGGAACATCGCCAGCACGAAGTTATTGGTCAGCAGCGTACCGATGAAGATCTGGCTCAATGATTCGTTCATGCCTGCACCTTTCCTTCCTTGCGGCTGCGCAGCAGCGCGAACAGCAGCAGCCAGCCGCCCAAAACGAAGAAACCGCCCGGCGGCAACACCATCACCACCCAGGGCTGGAAGTTATCGCCAAACAGCGTGATGCCGAACAGTTTGCCCGCGCCGAGAATCTCGCGCGTGGCGCCCAGTGCGAACAGGCCGATGGCGAAACCTACGCCCATGCCCAGCGCGTTCACCACGGCCTTGAGCGGCGGATTCTTTGACGCGTGCGCTTCGGCGCGGCCCAGGATGATGCAGTTCACCACGATCAGCTGGATGAACGCGCCCAGCGCTTCGTACAGCGCCAGACTGGCCGCCTGGATCAGGTAATCGACCAGCGTCACGAAGGTGGCGATGATCACGATGTAGGTGGCGATGCGCACTTCCTTGGGCACCAGATGACGGATCATCGATACCAGCAGGCAGGAGCTGACCAGCACGAACATGGTGGCCACGCCCATCGACAGGCCATTGACGGCCGAGACGGTGACCGCCAGCGTCGGGCACATGCCCAGCACCATCACGAACACCGGGTTCTGGCGCCAGACGCCTTCCATGAAGGTGTCGAAGGTGATGCCTTCGTCGGCTTGATTGGGCAGGCTCATGATTTCAACTCCGCAATGTGTGGAACAAGCAGCGGCATCAATTTTTGCGCGCTGTCATTGATGCCGCGTCCGACCGCCTTCGAGGTCACGGTAGCACCGGCGATAGCGTCGATCTGCCAGGGATCGGTCTTGCTGCCATGCTTGACGACTTTCACCGCATTGGCCAGCGCCGTCAGTTCGGCATTCACGCGCACATCCAGCGCCTCGAAATTCTTCAGGAACGCCTGGTCGGTGATGATCTTGTCGCCGATGCCCGGCGTCTCGCGCATGGACACCACGCCGATACCGATGATGACCTGGCGCTCGGCGTCATAGCCGTACAGCACGCGCACCACGTCGGCGTAACCCTTGCCGGCCGCCTCGGCGGCGACACCCTTCAGCACGCCGGCCTGGTCGTAAGCCGCGTAGAACTTCACGCCACCTTCGGGAAGAGCCGCACCGGCTGCCAGCGGCTGGATACCGGCGCTAGTTGCGGCGTATTCGCGCACGCTCGCTGCACCCGGCAGCACCTTGAACACGGCGCGCTCGAGCATGATGCGTTTGTTCTCTGCGATGGCGTCCTGCGTACCCTCGAAGGCGCCGACGATGAGCACGCCGCAGATGCTGGCAACCAGCGCCATGGTGGCGATCATCTTGCTGCCGGGTGTGGTCTGGGGTTGTATCGGCTCGCTCATTTCTTTTTCCCTTGGCGCGTTCCGAACACGCGCGGCTGCGTATACAGGTCGATGAACGGGGTCAGCGCGTTGCCGAGCAAAATCGCGTACATCACGCCCTCGGTCAGGCCGCCGAAGTAACGGATCATCACCGTCACCACGCCGATCACCGCGCCGTAGATCCACACGCCCAGGGGCGTCACCGGAGAGGTCGCCATGTCGGTCGCCATGTATACCGCACCCAGCATCAGACCGCCGGACAGCAGCACGAAGGTCGGTGCGGGGAAATGGGTCGGGTCATACAACTGGAACAGCCAGGCGGTGAGCGCGGCCGAACCGAGCACCGCGACCGGGATGCGCCAGTCCATGAATTTGCGCGCGGCCAGATAGACGCCGCACAACAGGATGAGGATGGCCGAGGTCTCGCCGGCGGAAGCGGTCACGACGCCGGTCAGCAGATCGTAGCTCGATGCGACCACGTTCTCGAACTTCCAGCGTGCCAGCGGCGTGGCGCCGGTGAAGGCATCGACGGCTTGCAGCTTGACCCATTCGACGATATCGGGCGGCATCATCAGCGGCGCGGTCAGCGTGGTCGGCACGAGCTCGGTGAAGCGCTGTGCCGAGAATGCCGGCACCCAGGTGGTGATGGCGACCGGGAAGGCGGCCTGCACGAAAGCGCGGCCGATGAGCGCCGGATTGAACACGTTGAAACCCAATCCGCCGAACAGCGCCTTGCCGATCGCGATCGCGACAAAACCGGCCACCACCGCCATCCACAGGGGGAACGCGGGCGGCAGGGTCAGCGCCAGCAGTACGCCGGTGATGGCGGCGCTCCAGTCGTTCAGCGTGCTCGGCTGTTTGGCGGCACGGTTGAGCAGGCGTTCGGTGGCAAGGCAGGTCGCGGTCACGGTCAGCAGCAAGGCCAGCGCCGACAGGCCGTACTGCCAGATCGAGAAACCGCAGACCGGCAGCAACGACAGCACCACGTGTTTCATGATGCGTTCTACGCTACGGTCGCTGACTTGATGCGGGGAGGTGCGAAGTTCCATGCTCATGCGGACGCCTTCTCTCTATTGACTGCCTTGGCGATGCGGAATTGTTGCACCAGCGGGATATGCGACGGGCAGACATAGCTGCAGCAGCCGCACTCGAAGCAACGGTCCAGGTTGTAGCGCTCCGCCATCTCGGCGTATTCGCGCTTGGCGGCCAGCAATCCCAGTTGCGAGGGATTGAGGAACTTGGGGCACACGTTCAGGCATTCGCCGCACTTGATGCAGGCGTAGACGCGCGGCGTCTCTTCCGGCAACTCACCCTTGCCGAACGCGAGCACACCGGAGGTGCCTTTGGTGATCGGCACATCCAGCGATGAGATGGTCATGCCCATCATCGGCCCGCCGAGGATGATCTCTTTCGCGCTGCCCTTGGCACCGACCTGCTCCAGCAGAAAACGCAGAGGCGTACCGATGGGGACGATATAGTTGCCGGGCTTCTCCACGCCGGGTCCGGCCACGGTGAGCACGCGCTCGATGATGCCCTCGCCTGCCGGCAGCAGACGGCCGAGATAGGCCAGGGTCATCACGTTGTTGACCAGCACACCGATGGAAGCGGGACGCTGCCCCGCGGGGATCTCGCGGCCGAGCAGCGCGTAGATGATGGTGTCTTCCGCGCCCTGCGGATATTTGGTCTCCAGTGCCTGCACCGTGATGCTGCCGTCGGCTGGCAAGGCGGCTTGGATCGCGGCGATGGCATCCGGCTTGTTGTCCTCCACGCCGATGACGGTGCGCGGTGCACCGCTGACCTTCATGGCGATGCGGATGCCGCGGATCAGATCCTGCGTGCGCTCCACCATGATGCGGTGGTCGCAGGTCAGGAACGGTTCGCACTCGGCGCCATTCACCACCATGGTGTCGATCACTGTCTCCGGCGGCACGCTGAGCTTCACGTGCGCGGGGAAAGTCGCGCCGCCAAATCCGGAGACGCCGGTGTCCTGGATCGCGGCCAGCAACGCTTTCTTGTCCAGCGAATCCACATCGCGCGGCGTGCATACACGCACTTCCTGACTGTCTGCCTCGTACACGCGGATGGTGATGGAATCCACCATCTTGCCGTTGGCTGCCGGCATCAGGCCGATGGCCTCCACGATGCCGGTAGCCGGTGCATGCACCGGCAGCGATACGAATCCGTCCGCCGTGGCGATGACCTGGCCGCGCGACACTTCCTGACCGACGCTCACGCAACACACGGCGGGTTTGCCGATGTGTTGCGACAGCGGCACGATCAGGCGCGGCGCGAACGCCATGCGCTTGATCGGCAGGCTTCCGGTCTCCTTGTGATAGGCTGGGTGGATGCCGTGCTCGAAGGTCGCCGCGCGTTTGAAGAAAGGCAGTCTCATGCTCGTCTCAGTTGAACTTGGCCGCCCGCGCCTTCAGCTTGTCCAGGTTCGCCTCGCTCATGTTCCACGGTGTGCCGGGATGGATGATGCCGGCCGTGCATTTCTCCGCTGCCTTGACGAGATCAAGATAGCTGCCCGCCTTCGGATTGATGACAACGGCTTTTTTCGCGTCATTGTAGGCAAACACCTTCGGGTTGATGTTGATGCATTCGTCGCAAGCCGTGCATTCCGGCGAGTCGATCCACGCTGCCTCATAACCATCCGCATTCGCCGCGGTGACAGGAGCCGCTCCCGCAACGGCTTGCGCTACCGGTGCCGCACCGATGCCCATGCCGGCCGAGAGTTGCGCGATCAGTTCCTGACGCACACGGCTGGCGATGGCCACTTCATCGGTCGCACCGGCCTGCGCGCGGCCAACACCGGCCACATCCTTGAGCTGGTGCCAGAACTGCAGGCGTTCCTCGCAGGAGCGCACCATCTCGACCGAGGTCAGCACGCGCATCAGGCGTTGCTTCTTGTCCACCGCCCAGATGAAGGGGAACTTGCCTTCGCGCTCGTCTTCCGAGAGCTTGAGGAAGTCGCCCAGCAACACCATGTCGTCGTTCCAGGTCTCAGGCGGCGCCTTCTTGAACTGCTTGGCAAAGCGGCCTTCGCTCAGGGCGAAATCGGCGAATGTCGTGGGTAGCTTCATCGTCTTCTTGTCGCCGGCCTCGTCCACATAGGCAAGGTCGTAAGTCGGCCAGTCCGCATCCAGTGCCGGGTTACCTTCCAGCGAGACGCATTCGGAGAAGGTCACGCCCGCATCCGGGTTGAAGCAGAACAACGGGAAGGCGCGCGATTCGAGTGCGATCTTGCTCTGCGACACGGCGGTGTCATCGCCCACGCCATGTTCCGGCGGGCACACTGCGTACACGTTGAACAGTGCCGGACGGCGGCTGTTGATGCCGTCGATGAAGCTTTCCAGCATGTGCGTGGTGTTGGCTTGCGAGAGCTGCGCCACATAGGAAGTGCGGTGCGCCATGCCGATGATGCTGATCTCTTTGCGCTTCTCGGTCTTGCCGTGCTGGCTCGCGCCGTACGGCGACATGTCGGCCACCTGGCTGATAAAGCCGGAGGTGCAGGCCTGGCCGCCGGTGTTGGAATACACCTGCGTGTCGACGATCAGGATCTTGATCGGCTTGCCGGACATCAGCGCGCGCGACAGATTCTGGAAGCCGATGTCGAACATCGCGCCGTCACCGCCGATCGCCAGCACCGGCGGGCACAGGTGCCACTCTTCATCGCTCAACTGTTCCCAGTTGAAGCGGGCGAAAAAGTCGCCTTTCTCGCTCGGCTCGTAACCGCCGGCCAGTTCCATCTCGGCCTGACGCACGACCTTGAAGCCTTCCACCATCTTGGCCATATGTCCTTCGAACACGCCCATCGCGACCGACGGCGAATCCTGGAACAGGTGCGAAGTCCACGGGAACGGGTACGGATTGAACGGGAAGGTCGACGCCCACACCGAGGTGCAACCGGTGGAGTTGATGATGCCCATCTCGGCACGACCGTTCTTGGTCGGACCTTCCATGTAGCGCCAGCGCAGGTCTTTGAGTTTTTCCAGCATCTGGCTCACGCGCTTCAGCCATTGCGGGTCGATCGGCTGGCCGGGATGCTTGGCCAACAGGCTTTCCGACAGGTTGGCCAGAGTCAGATCGTGACCGGTGTTCGCCTGCACAGCCTGCATCAGCGCCTGGGTGTCGGTCAGGTCCACACTGCTGCTGAGTTTCATGCGGACATGGTTCTCCAGCCCGGCGATCAGCGTGTCGATCTTGGCCACGAACTTCTTCACGCGCGGCTGCATCAATGCGGTGACCGTGCTGGTGAACAGGTGGATGGTGCCCTTCTCGCCGCAGCCCAGGCAGGCGCCGTCGCCGCTGGCCATGGACTGGTAGTTATGTTTGTCCAGCAACAGCGTTTCCAGCGCGCCGACCTTTTCATCGAGGTCGTCGATGCGGCTGAACTGCGCCGGTGTGGTGGGCAGATCGAGCCAGAATTTCCAATCGTCGCGCAGCGTCTCGATGGTTTGCGGAGTTTGCGTGACCATGGTCAACGCGTTGTCGCCGCACACCTCCACGCACAAGGCACAGCCTTTGCAGGTGTAGGGATTGACGGTGATCGAGAACAGGCCGCCAGTGCCTTTTTCCTTCTTCTCTTTCTGGTTCCAGTACGGTTTTGTGGTGGCGAATTTGTAGCTGCCGATCGCTTCGCGCAGCAGGTTCAGTTCAGCTTCCAGACGGCCGCGGTCGTCGCCTTGCGTCGGATCTTCCGCGAACGCTTCGGTGATCGCGTTGCCCAGCTTCGCACGCACGTCCAGGCCGTCCTTGTCCAGCGAGCCGCGCAGCTTCTTGTCGATGGCGCGGCTGAACTTGCGCAGGAAGCGCGTCGGGCGACCGCCGATCTCGATGTTCTGGATGGCGGTGTTGAGCACGTCGCTGGTGGTCGACACCAGGCCGGGGATGGCGCTGTCCGGGCAAACCGTGTAGCACTCGCCGCAGGCGGTACAGTTCTCGGCTGTCCACTCGGGATGCTCGAAACGCACGCCGGTCATGTCGCGATAGACGCCGGTGATGGCGGGAATCACGGACAGGCCCATGAACGGATCGACCAGATTGTCGGAACCCTGGCCCTTCATGTAGAAGCTGCCGGTCTGTTCCCAGAAACGGTGCACGTCGGAGAGGCCACCGTTGCCTTCCGGCAATTGTGTGAGCATCACCGGCAGTGCAGGCGCGGGCTTGCCCACCACCTTGGCACGCTTGCCGACGATCATCTGCTCTGGCTTGATCTCCTGCAGCTCTTCATAGCCGCGGCGCACCACGCGCAGGTTGTCATCGACGATGCGCTTGCCCTTCTTACCGAACTTGGATTCGAGCTGGTTCTCGATGGCGGTGAACAGCGTCTCTTCGGAGAGGCCGGCACGCTCCTTCACATCGGAGGCGTGGAAGAACGCACCCTGGAAGGCATTGCCCTGCATGCGCAGTTGCAGGTCGGTGTTGCTGGACTCTTCGCGCGCGATCTTGAAAGCATCGAGATAGAACACGCGGATCTTCTTGTCCACGATGTATTTCTGCGTCTGCATCGGCAGGGTCTCCCACAGCGCCTCTGCAGTACCCAGATTGCTCTGGATGATGAACACACCACCCTCGCGCATGCCTTCCAGCGCGTTGGTATGGCCGAACACTTGCGGGTCCGGCGACATCACCACGTCGACGTTGGTGTATTCGCAGTTGATGCGGATGGGTTCCGGCGCTGCGGAAAGATAATAGGTCGTCGGCTGGCCCTTCTTCTCGGAACCGTATTTCGGATTGGCCTTGATATCCCAGCCCAGCAGTTCGAACAGGGTCATCGCCAGGTTCTTGCCGGTAGTCACCGCGCCCCAGCCGCCGATGGAGTGCATACGCACGGCGATGGCGTTCTTGGGCAACAGGTTGGGGTTCTCGGAACCGCGCAACGCCAGATTCTTGATGCCGGGATAAGCGGCCTGCAATTCCTGCTGGCGGATCTCCTGTTTCGGATTGGCCGACTCGTCGCGCACGAAATCCACGGACAGATAATAGAATTTGCGGTGTGCGGCGCCGGGCAGCATGTTCTCCACGGCGGCGATCAGGCCTTCCGGTTGCAGGTCGCGCGAACCCAGACCGTAACAGCCGGAATACAGCGACGGCATGTCCTTGGCGGTTTCATAAGCGGCGTAATCGGGATAGGAGTTCTCGCGCGCATTCTCCATGCACTTGGTGACAGTGGAGCGCACTTCGCGCATCAGCGGCAGGTCTTCCGACAGCGGCTGATCGGTGCGCTCCAGCACAGCCACCCCCTTCTTGCCCTTCAGCACCTTGCCCAGCAGATCGCCGGGGAAAGGACGGTACATGGTCAGGTTGACCACGCCCACCTTGATCTTGCGCGTGTCGCGCAACCAGTCGGCTACAGCCGCAGCCTGCACGGTCATGCTGCCCTGGCCGAGGATGATGTAGTCAGCATCGTCGCAACGATAGTTGTCGATGCGGCCGTAACGGCGGCCGGTCAACGCGCAGAACTCCTCGGCATTCTTGTCGAACAACGCGGGGATATGGTCGAAGAAGTACGGACGCTGCGCGGCAACGGCCTGCATGTAGGCATCCTGATTCTGCACCACGCCGGTCTGCATGGGATTGTCCACATCCCAGTTGGATGGAACGCGGCGGCGCTTGGGACCGTACAGCATCTGCTGCGCCGGTGTGGGCGTATCGATGATGTCGTCCGACTCGCCCAGATATTCGGCGATCAGCTCGCGTTCCGGCACCAGCATCGGTTCGATCAGGTGCGTGGTCAGGAAACCGTCTTGCGCCACGATGGCCGGTGTCAGTGCCAGCTCGGCGGTCTTGCGCCCGATCATATTGAGGTCGGCAGCTTCCTGTGCGTTCTTGGCCATCACCTGGATGAAACCGGTGTCATCGGCGCAGTGGTAGTCGTCATGCGCACAGTGCACGTTCAGCGAAGCCTTGGTGATGGCACGGCAACCGAGGTTCAGCACATACGGCAAGCGCTTGCCGACGGCGGAATACAACGATTCATGCATGAAAGCCAGGCCTTGCGAGGAGGTGAAGTTGACGGCGCGCAGACCGGTCATCGACATACCGGCAGTCACACCGGCTGCAGCATGTTCGGATTCCGGTTCAACGAAGATCAGCGGATGTCCCCCGGTATTGAGATGCCCCTTGGCGACCTCTTCCGCCCAGTATTCGCCCATCTGGGTCGATGGTGTGATCGGGTAAGCGCCCGCAGCTTGCGAGGCTTCGCGCTCCACCATGATGACAGCGGTGTTGCCGTCGATGGCATCGCGTGTGCCGGGATACTTGAATTTGGTGTGAGTGCCCTCGGAACCGGCAGCGGTACCCATCAATTTTTGCTTGATCTTGTTCAACATGATTCCCCCTATGCCTCGGTAGTGGCAGGTAATGGTTCTATACGGATGATCTTCTTTGCTGCTTTGCCTTTGACGATGTTGCCGCCCTCGAGCCAGACGATGGCTCCGGTGGGGCAACGCTCGATGGCCTTGCGACTTGAGACAGCATTCTTGCTGTAATCGATTACGGCCAGATTGCGCTCCAGATGGATCAGGTCGGGAGCGCCGTCGACCACGCAGCGCCCGCAGGCGGTGCAAGCCACTTCGCAGGCGGCCTCGGCGGCATCGCCGTCGTCCTCGTTGCGGCAGGCCATCCATAATTTGTGTGACATGACCTGCAGCGAGAACAGGTCTTTCGGGCAGATATCCACGCAGTCGCCGCAGGCGGTACACTTGTTGACATCCACCACCGGCAGGCCGTGCTGGTCCATGGTGATGGCATCGAAGTCGCACACATCGGCGCAGTCACCCAGACCCAGGCAGCCCCAGGCGCAGCTCTTGCCACCGCCGCCGGCCACCGTCGCGGCGCGGCAAGAAGACAGTCCGGCGTATTGGGCGCGCATCGTGGCGACGTGTTTGCCACCCGCGCAGGCCAGGCGCGCCACACGCTTCTCGATATCGCCCAGTGCGACACCCAGCAGCGAGGCGATGTTCTTGTTCTGGTCGGGGGAATTCACCGTGCAGCGGCCGGGCTCGATCTCGCCAGCGACGGCTTTTTCGGCGAAGTTATGGCAGCCCGCCGTGCCGCAGGCACCACAATTGGAATGGGGAAGGAGTTCTTCGACTTGCTCGATGCGGGGATCTTCAAAGACGTAGAGCTTCTTGCTTGCGATAGCCAACAGCAGCGCGAGCAGGCCGCCCAGGCCGGCCATGAAGGCTCCTGTGACTAATATGCTGTAAGCAATACCCATGTCTCTCCCCGCTTCAATAAAATCGCCAAGAGAACCAGAAATCCGGTTCTCTATCAGCCACTTATTTACGCCCCACTAGCGCCAGATGATTCTGCAACACCCTTGTTGCTCTACTGTTTTTCTTGTTAGGCGCAGACTAAACAAACTACAATCATTCCGCGAATCAATTGTTTCAATCATTACTATTAAAAAATGAAGAGCGACAGTGCTGGCACGGGGAGGCGGGATGAACACTGAAAAGCAAAGCTACTACAAAAACAACAGACTAAAACAGATGCGTGCGTTCTGCGAAGTCGTTCGCACCGGCAGTGTGACGCTGGCAGCCCAGCATTTGTTTCTGAGTCAGCCGTCGGTCACCTTGCAGATCCAGGCGCTGGAGCGGGAACTGGAAGTGACCCTGTTCGAAAGACGCGGCCCCGTGCTCAAGCTTACTCCTGATGGCGAGACTTTGTACGCATTGTCGGAACCGCTGGTCAAAGGCATCGACGGCCTCGAAGAGAACTTCGCCGCACAGCACGGCAAGCTGGATTCCGGCGAACTGAACATCGGCGCCGGCGAATCCACCATCCTTTATATCCTGCCAGAAGCGGTGCGCCGTTTCGTCAGCGCCCACCCGCGCATCCAGCTCAAGATCCACAACGAGACCGGTCGCGACGGCCTCAAGATGCTGCGCGCCGACGACATCGACCTCGTGGTCGGCTCCATGCTGGACGTGCCGGACGACATCACCTACCAACCGGTGGTGACCTACGACCCGGCACTGATCGTGCCGCTGGACCATCCGCTGGCCAACCGTACCGAAGTCACGCTGGAGGATATCAGCCAGTACGGCCTGATCCTGCCGCCGCGCCACCTCTCGACCTGGCGCATGGTGAAATACGTATTCCAGCAGCACAACCTGACCTTCACCGTGACGCTGGAAGCGGGCGGCTGGGAAGTCATCAAGAAATATGTTGAACTGGGGATGGGAATCTCCATCGTCACCGACATCTGCCTCACCGGAAACGAGAAGCTGGTGCGCATCCCGCTCAAGCAGCATTTCCCGCAGCGCGGCTACGGGCTGGTGTTGCGCAAGGGACGTTTCCTGTCGCCGCAGGCGCGGCGCTTCGTCGAGATACTGTACGAGGTCTACGGCATCCAGTCGGTGCCGCCGGAGTTCAGTGCCCGGGATTGAGTTCCTGCATCAACTGCACGGCAAGCTCTTCGATGGAGCGTGAGGTGGTGTCGAACCATTTGATACCCTCGCGTTTCATCATCTTCTCCGCTGCCGCGACCTCATAGCGGCAGTTGTCCAGCGAGGCATATTTGCTGTTCGGACGGCGCTCGAAGCGGATGCGCTGCAACTGCTCGGGGTCGATGGTCAGGCCGTACAGTTTGCCGCGAAAGGGTTGCAATCTCGACGGCAGATGACCGCGCTCGAAGTCTTCCGGAATGAGCGGGTAGTTGGCCGCCTTGAGCGAGAACTGCAGGGAGAGATACAGACTGGTCGGCGTCTTGCCGCTGCGCGAGACACCGACGAGGATGATGTCAGCACTCTTCAGATCGGCGTCCGACACGCCGTCGTCGTGCGCCAGCGCGAAGTTCATTGCGGCGATGCGCGAATTGTATTCCGGGTTGGCATGGCCGTGCGAACGACCCACTGCACGCGAGTAACGGCTGCCGAGTTCCTTTTCCAGCGGCACGATGAAGGTGTCGAACAGATCGATGAAGAAGGCGTCGGCCTGATGCAGGATGGCGCTGAATTCGGCATTGGTCTGCGTCATGATGACGATGGGATGCACACCCTCGCGCTGTTTCACCTCATTGATGCGCGCCACACACTCCCTGGCCTTGTCTGCACTGTCCAGAAAGGGGTAACGCAGGGGTTTGAACTCGATGCCCTCGAACTGCGACAGCAGCCCGTGGCCCAGTGTCTCGGCAGTGATGCCGGTGCCGTCCGACACGTAGATGACGGTGCGCTTAAGGATAGTCATGTTCCTCCCGCTGAGTATCTATGCGGCGGTATGCTCAGCTCGGGACGCAGGCCAGGTTCTGCGCGTGGCAGACGTAGCCTTTGGCGTAGATGAGCGCGATCCAGATCCAGAACAGCACGAAGAAACTGACCAGCCCGATATGCTGTTCGGCGATGAACTTCGGTGTGATCTTGCGCACACCCTTGTAGATGGGACCGGTGACGACCTGGAACAGGCGATAGACGAAATTGTTGTCTTTCGCCTTGCCGGACAGGAAGCCGATCAGCCCCTGAGCGATCAATGCGAGGGCGGCGACCTCGACCAGCGCCTTGAGCACGCTGACGATAAAAAGTTCGGGAGAGGACATGATCTTCTGATTGGATTGGACAGGTTCTGATTTTATCACCTTGCGGCGATTATGCTTGCGGCCACGGTGCCCAATGCGCAGAATGTCGCCTGCTTTCATCAACGGATCACTGCAATGAACTACGAAAAATGGCAACACCTGCTGCGCGCGCGCTTCTATCAATTCATGAACAAGGATGACGCGGCACTGGACGAATACCGGCTGACACTGGCCGCCGCACCCGAATACACCCGCGCCACCATCGCCATGGCCTTCATCTACGCCAAGCGTAACGACTTCGGCCAGGCCGCGAAGAATTTCCGCGAAACGCTGGTCCGGGACCCGGACAATGCCGAGATACTTTTCAATCTCGGCTTTGCCTGCGACAAGCAGGGCGAATTGGATGAAGCGATCCGATCTTTCGAGGCAGCCACGCGGCTGAACCCTAAATTCGACCGCGCCTGGTACGGCCTCGGCATCTGCCACGCCAAGCTGGGCCAGCACGCCGAAGCGGCCAAAGCCCTGCATGAAGCCGCCAACCTGCAGCCGATGAACCCGCACGCCTGGTATGCGCTGGGCATGGCCCACCATCACCTGAACGACCCCGAGCGCGTGACCGAGGTGATCAAGTACCTGCATCGCTTCGACCCCATCATGACCCGCCACCTGATCCAGGATACCGGCCGTTCCGATCTGGCCTACATGGTCGCTGATCTGGCGGTCTGAGTCCGCAGCCGGAACCGGCTACACCCTTCATCACTTTTCTCCACCCCAAAACAAAGAGGCCTGCTTGCGCAGGCCTCTTTGACTTACTACGACGACTTCAGCTTATGCAGCCTTGGTGTCGATGTCGCCTTCCAGGTTCGGGTAACGAACGTGGTCAACGAGGTCCTGGATCTCCTTGTTCGGCGCTGTGGTCAACAGGCTGCCGACGATCACGCCGATGATACCGGCGGGCATGCCGAAGATACCGGCAGAGATCGGGTTGATGTCCCACCACAACGGTGCGTTAACACCGAAGAACGGATAGGTCATGTACATGTAGTACATGCAGGTACCCAGACCGGCCGACATACCAACGATCGCACCCCACTTGTTGGCACGCTTCCAGAACACACCCAGCGCCAGGGCCGGGAAGAATGCGGAAGCAGCCAGCGAGAACGCCGCACCGACCAGGAACAGGATGTCACCCGGCTTCAGCGATGTCACGTAGGCGGCGAACACGGCCACCACCAGCAACAGGCCCTTGGAGATGGCCAGACGACGGGTCGTCGGCGCATTCGGGTCGATCATCTTGTAGTAGACGTCGTGCGACAGCGCGTTGGCGATGGTCAACAGCAGACCATCGGCAGTGGACAGCGCAGCAGCCAGACCGCCTGCAGCCACCAGACCGGTGATCACATACGGCAGACCCGCGATCTCCGGCGTCGCCAGCACGATCAGGTCACCACCGATGGTGATCTCGGCCAACTGCACGATACCGTCCTTGTTGATGTCAGTGATGCTCATCAGGCTCTTGTCCACAGCTGCCCACGATGCGACCCAGCTTGGCAGTTCGGAGAAGCTAGAGCCGACCAGCAAGGTGTAGACGTCGAACTTGGCCAGCACCGCCAGCGCAGGCGCGGTGAAGTAGAGCAGGAAGATGAAGAACAACGACCAGAACACCGACTTGCGTGCTTCCTTAACCGACGGCGTGGTGTAGTAACGCATCAGGATGTGCGGCAACGCGGCCGTACCCACCATCAGGCAAAGTACCAATGCCAGGAAGTTCTTGCGCTTCTTGTCGATGGCTGCCTGGTCCTTGCCAGCGAACGGCTCGGCGTGGGAAGCGATCGGGGCAGTCTTGGCCTTCGCTCCAGCTGCCGCTGCAGTCCATGCCTTCTTGGCTGCTGCCGCATCTGTCGGGTAATCAGCCACGGCCTTGTCGGCTGCGGCCACGGCTGCCGGATCGGCATCTTTCTTGGCCTTCAGATCGACTGCTGCTTTTTCAAGCTTGGCCTTCTCTTCTGCCAGATAGGTCGCGCCACCGGCTTCCAGTGCCTTCAGCTTGCCTTCGGCTGCTTCCTGACGCTGCTTGAAGATACCGCGCACTTCTGCTTCCTTCGCGCCGTCCGGTGTGGTCGGGTCGTTCAGCACGACTTCGCGCGCAGTGACCTTCTCCAACACATAACCGTAAGCGATCTGCGGGACCGGGTTGCCGGTATGTTTAACCGACAGCCACACCACGGGGATCATGTACGCCACGATCAGGATGATGTACTGCGCAACCTGGGTCCAGGTCACAGCACGCATACCGCCGAGGAAAGAACACACCAGGATACCGCCCAGACCGGCGAACACACCGATGCCGAACTCCAGACCGGTGAAACGGCTGGTGATCAGGCCCACGCCGTAGATCTGCGCGATCACATAGGTGAAGGAGCACAGGATCGCGGCGAACACACCGATGGAACGGGGGATATTGCCGCCGTAACGGGCGCCCAAAAAGTCGGGAATGGTGAACTGGCCGAACTTGCGCAGGTACGGTGCCAGCAGCAGCGCCACCAGGCAGTAACCGCCGGTCCAACCCAGCACGAAGGCAAGGCCATCATAGCCGGACAGATACAACGTACCAGCCATACCGATGAAGGACGCAGCCGACATCCAGTCCGCGCCGGTCGCCATGCCGTTGAACAGCGCCGGTACGCGGCGTCCGGCCACGTAGTATTCCGACACGTCTGCGGTGCGCGACATCACGCCGATGCCTGCGTACAGCAGAACGGTCGCCGCCAGGAAGATGTAGCCGAGGATCTTGTTCGGCACACCCATCTGCTCCAGGATGGCGACGATGATCACGAAAGCGACGAATCCCCCGGTATAGAAGGAGTAGTAGCGCTTAAGCGATGCGAAGAATTGTGATTGAGATTGCGTAGCCATTAATCGTCTCCTTCATGTACGCCGTACTCTTTGTCCAGCTTGTTCATATAGTGGGCGTAGTACCAGATGATCGCCACGTAGATCGCCAGCGAACCCTGCGCGCCCATGTAGAACGGGAACGGGAAGCCGATGATGGTGATGGTTTGCAGATCGCGCGCGAAATAGCCGATGACGAAAGTGACGATAAACCAGATCGCCAACAGTATCCCGGTCACGCGGAGATTCTTCTGCCAATACTCCTTGTGTTTTTCAGTAAGTTGCATGTTTCCCCCAAAATGAAAGTAAATCGCTTGCACGAATTACAGGAAAGGCGATTCAAAACAGCGCTATCGCGACGTCGCTGACCGGATCCAGCTGGTCTGCGGCTTGGACAATTCACGCCATCCACTTAGAATAGCCCCACGAGAGACGGGTGTGATACTCCCCTACCCATCCGTCCCACAACCGAAACATAATGCGTCTTCCTTACAGACAACTTACAGAGCCATGCGCATCCTGATAGCCGAAGACGACGAAGTGCTTTCCGACGGTCTTTGCCGCTCCATGCGCCAGTCCGGCTATGCCGTCGATTGCGTCAAGGACGGGCTTGCCGCCAATACCATCCTCAGCGGAGAACAGCCGTTCGATCTGGTCATCCTCGATTTGGGGCTGCCCAAAGTCGACGGTTTCACTGTGTTGAAAGGCTTGCGCGAAAAGAACCGCCAGGTGCCCGTGATCATCCTCACCGCGCGCGATGCCGAGGAAGACCGTGTAAAAGGCCTCGATCTGGGCGCCGACGACTACATGATCAAGCCGTTCAGTCTTCCGGAACTGGAAGCGCGCGTGCGCGCGCTGATCCGGCGCGGGCAATGCGGCGTCAACCCGGTGTACAACTGCGGCACGCTGGCGTTCGACAGCGTCGGTCGGCGCGCCATGATCAACGGCGAGGCGCTGGACCTCACCACACGCGAACTGAGCGTGCTGGAAGCCCTGATGTCGCGCATCGGCTGGGTCATCAGCAAGGAACAGCTGCTGGAGCGCCTGTACAGTTACTCGGAAGAAGCCAGCAGCAACGCCATCGAAGTCTATATCCATCGTCTGCGCAAGAAGATCGAACCCGCCGGGGTGACCATCCGCACCATCCGCGGGCTGGGCTACATCATCGACAAGGTTTCCGAGACGCATGGCTAACCCCGCCGAACAGGACATCAACGTCCTTTCGCTGCGCATCCACCTCATCAACTGGTTGCTGACACCCCTGTTCGTGTTGTGGCTGTTCAGCACCATCGCCGGTTATGTCGCCACGCTGAACTACGCGAACAAACCCTACGACGAGGTATTGCTGCAACGCGCACAGGCAGTGGGAGAGCAACTCAGGCTGGGTGGCGGCAAGGAACGCCTGGGTATCGACCTGCAACTGCCGGATGGCAACTCCCCCTCAGCACCAGACAAGGTGTTCTACACCGTCAGCGACCGCGAGGGCAAAAAACTCGCGGGGAACGCCAACCTTGGCAGACCGCTGGCCTGGCGCGGCGGCAAGATCAATCCGCTGTTCAGCAACGGCGAGCGCGATGGCGAGAAGACGCGCAACGTCAGCCTGGTGTTCTACAACCCCGACAGCAAGAAGCTGTACCAGTTGTACATGTCGGAGACCATCCAGCAACGCCAGGCGCTGATCCGCGGCATCCTCGCCAACATCGTCATCCCGCAGCTACTGCTGATCCTGATCGCGGTGGCGGCCGTGTGGTACGCGCTGAAACAGGGACTGGCCCCGCTGGAAAAACTGCGCCGCGAGGTCTCGGACCGCAAGCGCGACGACCTCAGCCAGCTGGACGGCAGCCTGGCACCGGAAGAGGTGCGCCCGCTGATCGACGCGGTGAACAACCTGCTCGACCGCCTGCAGCAGGCGATGCAGGCGCAGAAGCGTTTCGTCGCCGATGCCGCGCACCAGTTGCGCACCCCCATCGCCGGGCTGAAGACCCAATCCGAACTGGCCTTGCGTACCAATGACCCGGAACAGAAACAGCAGGCGCTCGAACACATCCTCACCAGCACCCAGCACGGCATTCGCCTGGTCAACCAGTTGATGGCACTGGCGCGCAACGAACCAGGCGGCCAGGGCAGCGACAACTTCGTGCCGTTGCAGCTCAACCAGCTGGCGCAGGAATGCACGGCAGGCTGGATCACGACGGCATTGGAGAAGAACATCGACCTCGGCTTCGATGGCGCGGCCACGACGGAAGAGATACTGGGCGATGCGAACAGCCTGATCGAGATGCTCAACAACCTGATCGACAACGCCATCCGCTATACGCCCGCCGGCGGGCACATCACCGTGAGCGTCGACACGACGGCCCAGGGCAGCGTGGTGAGCGTGGAAGACAACGGCCCCGGCATCGACCCGCAGCACCGCGAACGCGTGTTCGAACGCTTCTACCGCGTGCTCGGTACCGGCCAGAGCGGCAGCGGTCTCGGCCTCGCCATCGTCGCCGAAGTCGCCAAACGCCACCACGCCACGCTCAGACTGGACGCGGGCAGCGGCGGCAAAGGCACGCTGATCAGTGTGCGCTTCCCGCGCCGCCCGCCGCCGACGCCTTCGTTATCCGAGGATCCGCTGAGCAAACCGTCTTTTTACGGCGGAGCTTAAGCGGCGTTCCTGCCGTAGAACCACTTGAGCAGGAACGGCGGCGACATGGTGGTGAGCGCGATGACGATGAGCATCGCGGCATACAGCTCGCCGTTGAGGATGCCCTGGCTAAAGCCGAGCTGGGCAAAGATCAGTCCCACCTCGCCGCGCGGCACCATGGAGAGTCCGATCGCTATCTGGTTGCGGCGCGGTTCGCGGATGAAGAAGCCGGAAGCAAACTTGCCCGCGAAAGCGGCCAGCAGCAACGACCCCGCCAGCATCCAGACAAACCCGGAGCCCCAGTTCACATCGCTCAAGTTCAGCGAGACACCGACCATCACGAAGAACAGCGGCGCGAAGGTGTGGATCAGCGGGCGCATCTGCTCTTCCAGGCGATGCGCCAGTTTCGGACTGGGTTTGAGATTGAGCACGGCTTTCCCCAACGGGAATCGGAAACCGAAATGCTGACTGAACGCCAGTCCGGCCGCGAAACCGCCCATGATCTCGGGCGCCCCGACCGCATGGGCAAGCCAAGAGAACAGCAGGATCAGCGACAGCGCCATCGTCAGCAGCAGACCCGGTGTGGCCGCCTGCTGATCGAGCCGGTCGATGACCATCGCGGCCAGTTTGGCCACGAACGGGGCGAGCACCATGAACAGCACGATATACAAACCAACCTCGCCGACCGTCCTGAGCGACACCTCGTGTTCCACCGCGAACTGGTACAGGAACGCCAGCGCCAGCACGCCAAGAATGTCGTCCAGCACCGCCGCGCCGATCACGATCTGAGCCTCATCCGACTGGCGCTTGCCAAGGCCGTCGAGCACGCGCACGGTGATGCCGATGCTGGTGGCGGTGAGCGTGCCGCCGATGAACAGCGCGGTCAATTCGGGCAAACCGAACACCCAGGCACTGATGCCATAGCCCAGCGCGAACGGCAGGATGAACCCGACCAGCGCAACGATATAGGGCTTGCCGCCGGAACGTGCCAGACGACTCAGGTTGGTATCCATGCCCACCTCGAACAGCAACAGGATGATGCCGATCTCGGCCATCAGTTTCATGGTGGTATCGGGCGACACCCAGCCCAGCAGCGAAGGGCCAATGAGCAGACCGGCCAGTAACTCGCCAATCACCGAGGGGATGCCGAAACGCGCCGCCGTCTCGGAGAACAGCCGCGCGGCGATCAGAATGATGGCGAGAAAGAGAAAGAATTGGTGCAGTTCCATGTCATACACTCCTGTCGGAACTCTTGCGGAAACGATCCAGTGCGGCTTCGACCATACCTTCCAGACTGCCCCGATCCGAGAACTGACCGCGAAGATAACCAGCATCATTGCCCGTGTAAATGACAGGATACAACTCTTCCAGCGCATCCAGGCTTCCCAGCGCATCCGCATGCGGCTCGATCAGACGCAGCGTGGTCAGGATATCCTCGCGCAGCGACAGGGTCGCATGCGATTGCGGGTGCACCATCGTGCCGTCGAGACCGAAGCGGCAAGCCTGGAAGCGGTTGTAGTTGTAGACCAGATAATCGTCCTCCGCCGGTGCAGGCTCGTTTCGCTCCAGCAGATAGCGACACAATGCCTGCAGATAGGCGGCCAGCGCCGCGGCTCTTTCCACGGTCAGCGGTGTATCGCATACGCGCAATTCGATGGTGCCGTACTCGGGCTTGGGGCGGATGTCCCAGTAGAAATCTTTCATGCTCTTGACGATGCCGGTGTCTTCCATCTTGGCAAAGTAGCCGTGCGCGAACTCTTCCCAGCGCAGCAGGAAAGGTGCGCGTCCGCTCAAGGGGAAGGCGAACACGGAATTCAGCCGCGCCGAATTGAACTGGGTGTCGACGCCCTGAAAATACGGCGACGAAGCGGACAACGCGATGAAGTGCGGCACATAGCGGTTCAGTGCATGCAGCAGGAACAGCGCCTCGTCGCCCGAGCTGCAACCGATATGGATGTGCTGGCCGAACACGGTGAACTGTTTGATGAGATAGCCGTACAGGGTCGACACTTCCTGAAAGCGCGGTTTGGAATATATCTTGCGCTCGTACCATTGCTGGAACGGATGGGTGCCGCCGCCGCAGACGCCCACGTTCAGCTTATCTCCGGCACGCACCAGTTTGTCGCGAATGAGCTGCAGCTGCGCCAGCAATTCGGTGTAGCGGGTATGCACGTCGGAATTGATCTCGATCATGCTCTCGGTCACCTCCGGCGTGACGTTGCCGGGAAACTTCTCCCGGCGCAGCAGATGCAACATGTCCGGACTGGCGGCAGCAAGATCCAGATTGCTGAGGTTGACGAGTTGAAGCTCCAGTTCGACGCCGAAGGTGAGCGATGCCGATGTTTTGAATGATTCCAGCGGCATGGTCAGTGTCTCCCGGAGTCGTGTGTTTCCCCGGCCATCACCAGAGCCCACTGGGTGATGACGGGACCGATCACCTCCAGCATCAGCGTGATTGCCGCCAGCGCGGTCAACTCGTCGATGAGGCCGATGCCAAGATGCCGGGTCTGCTCCAGCAGCAAGATGACAAAGGCCGACAAGGGGGTCAGCGCCACTCCTGTCAGCGCCCCTTTCCGCCAGCTGACGCCGCTGACATGGGAAAAGGCGGCAACGCTCGCGATCTTCACCATGAAGCGAACGGCGAATAGCACCAGTGCCAGCCCGAAGCCGGCCATCACCATCTGCCATTCCAGCCTGCTGGCCATGAACACGAACAACAGCACGGTCAGCAAATTTCCCAACGCGCCGAAATTCTGTTCCGCCTGACTCAGGCTGACACGCCGATGCCGCGCCATCAGCCCAAAGGCCAGCGCCGCCGGCACCGGCGAGAGTTTGAGCGTGTGCGTCAGCGCAACCAGAATGATCACCGCGATGGCAAAGGCGACGGTCGCATCGCGTTCGGCATTGTTGAGCCGGTTCAGCAATGCGGGCAGCGCGACACCAAAAAGGCCGCCGATCGCGGCGGACACCAGCAGCACGATCAGGCTGTTCCAGAGTGCATGCAGGATGTCCCCGGTACTCTGGAACACCCACAGGCCGAGCACGACCTTGAAGGTGAACACGGCAAGCACGCAACTGAAAGCCGATAGATGCAGAATCCGTTCGGTGACTTGTCCCGAACTGCGCTGTTCGTTGACGATGCGCAGCACCGCGGCTGGCGAAGTCGCCATCGCCAGCGAAGACAACAGCAGGGACGGGATGAACGGCATACCGAACGCCTGTGCGACATAGAACACGGCGACAAAAGTGACAATCGACTCGACCAGACTGGTCAGCCCCAGCCAGGGATTGTTTCGCAGCCAGCGCAGGTTGATGCGATAGCCAAGCTCAAAAAGGATCAGGCCGAATGCGATGTTCGCCAGCAGCACGATGTTGTCCGAACTCGGCAACATGCCGGCTTGCAGGTTGGCCAGCACGAAACCGACCAGACCGTAGATGCTGATGCGCGGCAATCCTGTCCAGCGATGGCCGAATTCGCCGGCTACCCAGGCGATCGCCAGCGCCAGCGGCCAGACCAGCGCGGAAGTGAACAATAGCGACTCCGGCATGCGTTCCCTTTTCCCAATTGATTATTTTCAGTGCCCCGGTTCGCCTTTGATCATGTGATACGACCATTCAGGTGAAGTGAACCGGGTAGCGGAAAAAACGGGGGCGAGCCAAGCTCGCATACACAACTCTTCCGCCCCCCAACTCCGCTCTTACGAGCTCAGTTCCTGCGCGCTCTGACACGCAGATTTTGTTTTTACATTCTGCACGGCTGTCGTGCAAGAATATTTTTTACTTGTTCAGGCCGGTCAGACTCATGCGCACAAGATCGGGCACGCCGGCAACCTGCAGTTTCGCCATCATGCGCGCCTTGTGCACTTCGACCGTCCTGGCGCTGATGCCGAGCAACTCGGCGATCTCGCGGTTGTGACGCCCGCCGACGACCAGTTCCATCACCTCTTTTTCGCGCGGGGTCAGTGTCGCCACCAGCCGGGAGAAATCGTTTTGCCGGGTCTCGGATTCATGTGTGGAGACCTGGCGCGTGAGCGCCTCCTCTATCGCGGCGAACAGCTTGGTCTGGTCGATAGGCTTCTCAAGGAAATCGACGGCCTGTGAGCGGAAAGCATCGCGCGCAGAATCCACATCGCCGTGACCGGTCATGATGATCACCGGCATGTCGCTGCCGGAATCGCGCAACTGTCTCTGCAACGCCAGACCGTCCATGCCCGGCATGCGGATGTCGATCAGCGCGCATCCGCGCCAGTCCGCTTTGCGCGCGGCAAGAAAACTCTCCGCATCGCCGAAGATGGCGACCGCGTATCCCTGCAAGCCGAGCAGCAGCCCCAGCGCATCGCGCACAGAAGGATCGTCCTCGACGATGAATACGGTGTAGCCCTTAGGATGCGACATCGTTCTTTTCCTCTATCGGTAGCGTCAACTCGAACAGCCCGCCTTCTGTCGCCACGGCGGCAAGATCGCCGCCATGTGCCTGGGCGATGGCGCGGCTGATCGCCAGCCCCAATCCCAGCCCGCTGGACTTGGTCGACTGGAACGCCTCGAACAGGCGCAGGACTTTTGCGGGGGACAGGCCCGGCCCGCTGTCCGCGACGCGGATACGCACAGTACGCCCCTCCACCGCTCCCGCGATGCTGACGCGGCGCTGTCCGGCAGAACGCTCCTGCACCGCATCGAAGGCGTTCGCGATCAGGTTGCGCAGAATCACCTCCAGTTGCAGGCGGTCCACCAGCAACATGCAGTCCGGCATGGGCGCTGCAACCAGTTCGACGCCCTGACCGGCCGCCTTGTCGGCGAATTGCGCCGTCACCGAACGGGTCAATTCGGCGAGCGAGATGTGTTCGAGCCGCGTGGCACCTGTGCGGAAGAAATCGCGCAAGCGCCTGACCACGTCGGCGGCGCGGTGGGATTCGGTGACCATGCGTTCTATCGTTTCGCGCAAGCGCCCATCATCGCCTCCCCGCTCCAGCAATTGCTGGCAGGCCGAGCCGTAGGCCGACAGTGCGGTGAGCGGCTGGTTGAGTTCGTGCGCCAGCGCCGCGGCCATCTCGCCTGCCGCCGCCAGCCGCAGGGTCTGGCGCAGTTCGTTGCTGACACGCTGCTTCTCGTCGATCACCGCGCCGATGAAGAGGCCGACGAAGGCAAGCACCGCGCCCAGCAGCTGCAACTCGAACACCGTGACGGCGACCAGATTCTGCCACTGCACGGCGACCATGATGCCTGCCTGCAGGATGAACGCGGCGATGGCGGCGCCCGGCACTCCCTGCCGCGCGGCCGCCCACACGATGGGCAGGAACAACAGATAGAAATACTGGAACTCCCCTTCCCCGCCCAGACCGAACGAGACCCACAGCGCGGCGAGCGCAAGCAGAGCGTAGCCCCCTGTTTCCCAGCGCGCGAAGAGATTGCGCAATCGTGCACGACCGTCCAGCAGCAACCAGAAGAACGGCATCGTCACGACGATGCCGACACAGTCGCCCACCCAGAAGCGCACCAGCGCAACGCCCCAGTCGCCGACCGGGATGAGCCCGGTGAAATAGAGCAACGAGATATAGATGGTGCTGGTCACCAGCGTGCCGCTGACCACGATGGCCAACCACGACAACAGGCGGCGGCGGTCATGCAGGATGTCGCCGTCAGCGTGACGGCGCAGCACTTCCGCCATGATCCCGTAGCCCACCGTCAGCACGCCGCTCAGCGCCAGCGTCAGCGGCAATGTCGCGGGCAGGCCGCGCACCACCACCTCGCCAATCAGGATCGCCGCGAACCAGGGGATCGCCACCAGTCTGCCGGCGCGGAACCAGATCACCAGACCGAGTGCTAGCGACGGATTCCACGGCGTGATGTTGAGCCCGTACATCGGATGCAGATAGCTCGCCCAGTCGAGCAGGACATAGACGAGGACAAAGGCGAGCCCTGCTAGCAGTTTTGACGACGTTGTGTGCATGGCTTTCAGGATTGTCGTACTGGCAGTCATTTTCCCCCACCCCCCCATCGATACACATCCGCAGTACCCGTAAGGGCAACCCTTACCCGCCGTCAACACTAGGTGAAACACGTAGTGGCATGCCCGAATTTTCAGGGATGCGGAACTCTCATACATTTCCACCCATAGCAAACATCCCGAAACGGGTCATGCCATGACACCCCTGCTCAAGCCAATTGTACGCGCCCTGATTCTCGCGGCGGCCTGCCTCGCATTCCCGCAGGCATGGGCAGCCTGCGGACCACAGGTCAAAGCGCAATGCGAAGGCCTGCAGCTCGATCGTCTGGATTGGCACAAAGCCGATCTCGAGGGTGGCAATTTCCGCAACGCAAATCTGAAGCATGCCGACCTGGCTGGCACCAACCTCAAAGGCGCCGATCTGCGCGGCGCCAACCTGCAATTTGCGCGTCTGATGCGAAGCGATCTGCGCGGCGCCAATCTGGAAGGCGCCGATCTGCGCTGGGCGAACCTGGAGCGGGCCACACTCGCGCACGCCCGCCTTGTCGGCGCGCAAATGGCCAAGGCCGACCTGGAAGATACCGACCTCTCCGATGCCGTGCTGAGTGGCGCCGACCTGAGCCGCGCCGACCTCATCAATAGCGACCTGCAACGGGCGGATCTGCGCAATGCCATGCTCAACGGAAGTTATCTGGATAACGCAAACCTGCGACAGGCGAACCTGAGCGGCGCTTCGGCAGTGCAAGCACGATTGGCAGGCACGCGCATGAACGAAGCGATCTGGCTGGATGGAAAGATCTGCAAAGCGCCGTCCATCGGCAGCTGCGACTGAAATGCATGCGCATCAAACGCCCGAACCGAAAGCCAATGGAGAATCGATCATGATCACAACAGCCCGCACCCAAGTCCTTCCCGGACCTATGCTGCCCGACGACAGACTGACGGGCGCTCGCCACCGACTCGTTCTCAAGCTCAGCATCCTGGTCGCGGCGACAGCTTTCATTGCGCACGATGCAATTGCTGAATGCACACCTCAAGCCGCGGCAAAATGTCAGGGGGCCACGCTGAAAAACGTGGTTTGGCGCAATACCGATCTGACTGGCGCGGATTTCCGCAACGCAAATCTGGAAGGCGCGAATCTTGAAGGTGCCCGGCTCAAGGGCGCTGATTTTCGCGGAGCCAACCTCAAGTCCGCCCGGTTGGAACGCAGCGATATCGCCGATGCCAATTTCGATGGTGCCAACTTGCAGGGAGCCAACCTCCGCAACGCGAGCCTGCCCCGGGCACAACTGACTGGCGCAAGTATGGCCAGAGCTTTTCTTGAAGGCGCGGATCTGTCACATGCGCGACTGAATGGCACCGACCTCACCAGATCCAACCTGGTCGGCGCGGACCTGCAGCAGGCTGATCTTCGCGGTGCCTTGCTTGACGGGGCTTTCCTGAACAACGCCAACCTGAAGCAAGCCAACCTGACCGGCACTTCCATCCGGCGCAGCCGCATCATCGGCGCCCGGCTATCTGCGGCCGTCTGGACTGACGGCAAAGTCTGCAAAGTACCGTCCATAGGAAAGTGCGACTAGTCGGCAAACTCACTGAACAGAATACATTCGGGCAAAATCATGACAACTGCTACCCAAACAAGCGTTTTCCGCGTCCTCGCCAGCAGCTTCCTCGGACACACACCGCGCTGGTACAAACTCGCCATCGTCGCCAGCCTGATCCTCAACGTGGCGGTCTTCTTTGCCTTCGGGCCGCTGGTGTCCGGTTGGCTCATCCTCGCCGAATTCATCTTCACGCTGGCGATGGCGTTGAAATGCTTCCCGCTGCAACCCGGCGGACTGCTCGCCCTGCAGGCGGTCATCCTCGGCTTGACCGACACGCATGCGGTTTATCACGAGGTCGAACACGGCCTGCCGGTGCTGTTGCTGGTGATCTTCATGGTGGCGGGCGTGCATTTCCTGCGCGGCATGCTGTACCGCATGATCAGCCACATCCTGCTCGGCATCCGCTCACGCGTGACGCTCAACCTCGTCATCATCATCGTGGTCGCGGTGTTCTCCGCCTTCCTCGATGCGCTCACACTGCTGGCCGTGCTGGTCGCCGTGTCGCTGGGCTTCTACGAGGTCTACCACCGCGTGGTCTCCAGCAAGGGCTATCACGAAGACCCCGATGTGACGGACGAGTATGTTGACGAGATCCATCGCGCCGACCTCGAACAGTTCCGCGCTGTGCTGCGCAGCATGCTGATGCACGGCGCCATCGGCACAGCCATCGGCGGCGTCTGCACACTGGTCGGCGAGCCTGAGAACATCGTCATCGGCACCGAAGCGGGCTGGAGTTTCATGGAGTTCTTCCTGCAGGTGGCCCCCTCCAGCATCCCGACGCTGCTGGCCGGTTTTGCGACCTGTTGGGTGATCGAGAGATACAAATGGTTCGGCTACGGCGCCGAACTGCCGGCCGGTGTGCGCCAGATCCTGGTCGACGAGGATCGTCGCCAGCGCGCCAACCACACTGCACGCGACCGCCTGATGCTCATCGCCCAGGCTGTGGTCGGGGTGCTATTGGTGGTGGCACTGGCCTTCCACGTCGCCGAGATCGGCCTGATCGGTCTTGCTGTCATCGTGGTGGTCTCGTCGATCGCTGGCGTCACAGACGAGCATCACGTCGCCGAAGCCTTCATGCCCGGCCTTCCCTTCGCTTCGCTGCTGGTGGTGTTCTATGTCATCGTGGCGATGATCGGCAGCCAGCACATGTTCGTTCCCGTCATCCAGTGGGTGCTGGCGATGGAGGACAGGATGCAGGTGTTCATGATCTTCGTCACCAACGGCGCATTGTCCGCCATCAGCGACAACGTGTTCGTGGCCGCCATCTATATGAAGGAACTCAAGGCCGCATTTGATGCCGGACTCACCAGCCGCGAGCTGTTCGACGCGCAATCCGTCGCGGTGGTGATGGGTACGGGCATCCCCAGCATGTCGACCCCGAACGGACAGGCTGCATTCCTATACCTGCTGACATCCCAGATCGCGCCCCTGGTGCGGCTCGGTTACGGTCGCATGCTGTGGATGGCATTCCCATACGCCGTCGTGACGACTCTGGTCGCCGGGCTGACATTGTTCTAGTCCTGTTCAACTCGTTCAGGCACTCGGCATTTCTGCTGCGCAATAAAAAACCCCGCCGGGGAGGGCGGGGTTCAGGCACGACAACAACTATTATTATTGTCTAGTGTACCGATGCAGCTTCTGCGTTGATGCCGGTGTTCTGGCGCACGTAGAGTTCGTCCCACATCTCATCCGCACGCTTGTCGCGCGTGAACAGGGAACCCAGAATCACCATCAGGAAGCCCAGCGGGATGGAGATGAGGCCGGGATTCTTCAGCAGGAAGAACGGCTGCTCCAGACCCATGATGCTGGTGGTCTGACCTTCGAACTTGGCCAGGTCTCCTTCGGCTTTTGCTTTGGCCTTCTCGGTCGCGGCGATGTCCTTCTTCGCCTTGGCGAGAGCGGCTTCGATGCTCGCTTTCAGCTCGGGCGTTGCCGCCTTGGCCAGATCGGCTTCCAGCGTCGGCAGCTTGGCGTTCAGACCGGCCAGCTTCTCGGCAGCGCCCGGCTTGGCGGGTTTCTCAGCCGCAGCGGCTTGTGCCGGTTTGGCCAGCACACAACCGTCCATGGCGAACAGTTCGCACATGAAGCTCGAACGTTCCACAGCAGGTGTTGCTTCCTTGGCAGGTACGGCAGGCTCGCCGTTCAACACTTTGTTGGCCGCGGCGATGACTGCCTTCGGATAGGTCATGTTGGGAGAGATCATCACCAGACCGATGGCGGTCAGGGTACCCACGATCATGCCGAGCATGATGCCCGTGGTGTTGCACTTCTTCCAGTACAGCGTGAGGAACACGGCCGGCAGGTTGGAGGAAGCTGCCACCGCGAACGCCAGCGCCACCAGGTGCGCCACGTTCTGGCCCTTGGCCAGGATGCCGACGGTGATCGCGATGATACCGACGATGACGGATGCCACGCGGGCCGCAACCACCTGCTCTTTCGGCGTGGCATGGTCGCCGCGGATCACGCCGACATAGATGTCGTGCGCCATCGCGGAAGCGGCCGCCAATACCAGACCGGCCACCACGGCAACGATGGTGGCGAATGCGACCGCCGCCACGAACGCCAGCATGAAGTTGCCCAGCAGGGAGTCCGCGCCGCCACCCAGGAACTGCGCCAGCAACGGTCCGGCCATATTGCCGCCCGCGTCAACCGAGGCGATCTTTTCCGATCCGACCAGCATCGCAGCGCCGGTACCCAGAAACAGGGTCAGCACATAGAAGCCGCCGATGATGCCCATCGCCCAGATCACGGAAGTGCGTGCAGCCTGTGCCGTCGGCACGGTGAAGAAGCGCATCAGGATGTGCGGCATACCGGCCGTACCCAGCACCAGTGCCAGACCCAGCGAGATCTGGTCGATCGGGCTCTTCAGGAACAGGCCCGGCTCAAGGAAGCGCTGGCCCAGTTCTTCCGGCGTCATGGTGGTTGCTTTGTCGCCGAGCAACTTGGCGACCTGCTTTTGCACATCAGGATCGGCAACCACGCTACCCAGATAACCGGGCAGGCTGAAACCGTAAGGTGCCCACACCATCAACACGAGGATGATGGAAGCGGTCACCAGCAGCACGGCCTTGGTGATCTGCACCCAGGTCGTCGCCTTCATGCCGCCGAACACCACGTAAGCCAGCATCAGGATACCCACGCCGATCACGGAGATCTCGTAGTCGATACCGATCAGCGTCTTGATCAGCACGCCGCCGCCGACCATCTGAGCAGTCAGATAGAAAGTGGACACGGTGATGGTGGACAGCGCCGCCACGGTCTTGGTCTTCTTCGGATCGTTGCGGAAAGCGAGGATGTCGCCCATGGTGTATTTGCCGATGTTGCGGCAAGGTTCGGCGATCACCAGCAACACGGTGATGTAAGCCACCAGCCAGCCCACGGAGTACATGAAGCCATCGTAACCGTACAGCGAGATCAGACCGGCGATACCGAGGAAGGACGCGGCGGACAGGTAGTCACCCGCGATCGCCCAGCCGTTCTGGATACCGCTGACCGAGCGTCCGGCAGCATAGAATTCGGAAGTCGTATGCGTGCTGCGCGCGGCCCAGAAGGTGATCGCCATGGTGATCGCGATGATCACGCCGAACACGGTGAAGGTCATCCACTTGAATTCGTCGGCAACCGCGCCGTTGCCCGCGAACGCGGCGCTGCTGGCGCTCAGGGCGGCCGCAGACAGCATCAATTTATTCAACATGCTCATTTGATTCTCCCGCTGTCTACGTCGTTGATGATCTCTTGCGCCATCGCGTCGAATTGGGCATTGGCCTTCTTCGAGTAGACGAACGCGATCACCCAGGCCACCACGAATTCGGACAGTGCGAACAGCAAACCGAAGTTGACCACGCCCCAGACCTTGGTCTTGAACAGGTCCTGGTAATAGGCCGCGCCGATAGGCAACAGGAAGTAATAGATGATGGAAAAAATCATCAGCCCCCACAGGAAGAATGTCTTCTTCCGGTGCAGAGCCTGAAACTTGGGATCGGCATCGATGGCCGCCCAATTGAAGTTGCTGCTGGACATGTAAGCTCCTTTATTTATAAAAAGAAGGGTTTAAAAAACAAACCCCACTTCCCCCTATCAAACCGGGCGGCAGACTACTCGCGGAGACTTACGGTCAACTTACAGCACTGACCCAGCGCTGGTTCTTTTCCAGATCCCGCAGACCGGCCATATCGGGAATCTTCTTCTGGAGCGCTTGCGCATGTGCGACCTGAAACAGTTGCGCCGTGGCCAGGGCATCCGCCAGCGCATTGTGACGGGCATCGATGCGGATCTTGAAATGTCCGATCCAGTGGTCGAGCGCGCGATACTTGCGCGCCAGCGGCGGATTGAGCCCGGGCATCACGTAGGCCAGATCCGCCCAGGGATGCTTGAAGTTCATCCCCAGATAGTCACGCAAGGCACGCTTGATCATGGTCTCGTCAAAGGTAACGTGGAATGCGATCAGCGGCGATTTGCCCAGGTATTCCAGAAAGGCCAGCAGCGCCTCGACCGGCGGCTCTCCTTCCAGCTGGGCGGATCCGCCGATGCCGTGGAGCAGGATATTGTCCTTGTCGCTGGCAGCACTTTGCTGCAACACCACATAGAAGCTGTCGCCCAGCGCGATCTTGCCGTTGACCACCGCCACCGCACCGATGGATATGAGCCGGTCCTGCATCAGGTTGAGGCCGGTGGTCTCCACATCCACCACCACGCAGCGCGATTCGGCGACCGGCATCTTGAGGTCGGCCGCCGGCAAAGCCTGCCATGCGGCGAAGCGGCGCTGCTGCTCCGCATCCAGCTGCGGCTTGGGACCGAACCAGCTGCTCAGCCACTTGATCACAGGTGATACTCCAGTGCCAGACGCGCCTGCAGCTTGCGTGCCTGCCGGAATGCTTCCTTCAGGATGCGGCGATCGAGTTCGTTGAGCTTCTCCGGATCGATCAGGTTATCCAGCTCTTCATCGCTCGCGCCCTGCGCGCTCACTTCGTCGTGATGGCGCAGGCGCAGCACCTGGATGAACAGCAGCGCATCGATCCAGGCGTCGATCTCGGATTCATGCAAATTCATCCTGGCCGCACTCAGGCGCAGGCGCTGGATGGTATTGGTCTGCGTCACACCGGTCGCCAGGCCGAAGATGCGCGCGGCATCGACGAAGGGAGTAATACCGTTGAGTTTGAGGTCGAGCTTGTTCTCCTTGCCCACCACGAAGTCGCGCACCATGCCCAGCGGCGGGCGGTTGCGCAGCGAGTTCTCGGCCATCATGTGCAGGAAGCGGCTGTTATCGCTGGCGACGCGCGCCAGCCAGCCACGCAGGTCTTCGGCCAGATGCTCGGCGCCGTAGAGTGCGCGAAAATCGAAGAAGATGGAGGCGTTCAACAGTGACTCCGGCGAGCCGCCGCTGATCCAGGCGTTGAAGGTGCGCTTCCACTCTTCCAGCGACAGACACCACTTCGGGTTGCCCGCCATGATCTCGCCTTTGCACAAGGGAAAACCACACAGGGCCAACGTCTCGTTGATGCGGCGCGCGACCGGCAACAGTTTCTCGCGCACCTGGTCCGCGGTCATGCCGGCAGGCACCTCGAAGATGATGGCATTGTCCTGGTCGGTGTTCAGGGTCTGCTCGAAACGCCCTTCCGATCCCAGCGCCATCCAGCACAAACCGTCATGCAGCGGCGTGCCGGTGATTCCGCTGGCCTTGCACTCAAGCTCCACCACGCGCGCGGTGAGCAGGTCGTTGAAGGCGGAGATGAACTGGGTCAGTTGCTCCGGCGATACACCCTGCGCCATCATGTTGTGCGCCATCTTGCGGATGTCGGCGGCGCCCAGTTGCAACTCCTGCGGCGTGGCCGCATGGCGGATAGCCGAACCGATCTGGCGCAGGCCGACGCGCTGCAGCGCGAACAGATCCTTCTCCGAGACCAATCCCACCAGCTTCTCGTTCTCGACCACCAGCACATGGCGGAAACCGTGCTTGGCCATCATCAGCGCCGCCTCGTGCGCCATCGCCTGCGGTGGCAGATAGGACAGTTGCATGCTCATGATCTCGACGACCGGCTGGTCGAGATCGATCTGCGGGATGGCGATACGGTCGAGCACGTCGTGCAGCGTCATGATACCCAGCGGCCGCCCCGCCTCGTCCGCCGCCACCATGGAGCCGATGCGCTGGTCGCGCATCACTTCCAGCGCCTGGCGCACCGTGGTATCGGGCGAACAAGTGATCGGCTTGCGCCGGATGATGGCCGACAGCGGGCTGGCCAGCGACTGCTGCTCGACGCTGGACTGGCTGTATTGCGCCTGGATGACCTGCTTGGAATGCTCCAGCAGATTGGCGATGCGGCGCGTGCAGAAATCGCGGAACGCGGCGCTCAGGCCGATCAGTTCGCGGAAGGCATCGGCCGGAAGTTCGTAACAGAAGATATCCGTGCCCGCGCGATAGACGCTGGCCACCGGACGGTTGGCCAGCAATGCCCCGAGCGGGAAGCATTCGCCTTCCATCAGCTCCAGCCAGGTGTCGGTGTCCGAAGCCTTGGCCACACTCTGCTCGCCGTTCACCACGCCCTGCTTGATGACGAGGAAGCGATCCACGGCCCCCTGTTCCGGCGTGACGATGGTTTCGCCCTCGGCGTAGTAGCCCAGATTCATGCGCTCCAGCATCCACAGCACATGCGGCAGTTCCATGCGGTCGAACGGCGCATGTTTGGTGATAAAAGCTAGTTCCGACGGGTGAATGGCACTCATATTGACTCCTGTACGCCGCGCTCAGGCAGCGAAAACTTTTTCCAACTCCGCGCCCGGAACATCCGCGCGCATGAACGCCTCACCGACCAGAAAGGCATGCACATCGTGGTCGCGCATCAGCTTCACATCCGCCGCGGTGAAGATGCCGCTCTCGGTGACGACGATGCGATCCTGCCCTTTGTCGGATTCGGCGATGACGGGCAACAGATCGAGCGTGGTCTGCAAGGTCACATCGAAGGTGCGCAGGTTACGGTTGTTGATGCCGATCAGCGGCGTCGCCAGTTGCAGCGCGACCTCCAGTTCCTTGCCGTCATGCACTTCCACCAGCACCGCCATGCCCAGCTTGTGCGCCAAGGCTTCCAGCGTCTTCATCTGGTGCAGCGTCAACGCCGCCGCGATGAGCAGGATGGCGTCAGCCCCCATCGCGCGAGCCTGATAGACCTGGTATTCGTGCACCATGAAATCCTTGCGCAACACCGGCAGCGTGCACGCGGCTCGTGCCTGTTGCAGATATTCGGCGCTGCCCTGAAAGAATTGCCCGTCGGTCAGCACCGACAGACAGGCCGCGCCGTGCTGCGCATAGCTGACGGCGATCTCGGCCGGCCGGAAATCCGCGCGGATGACCCCTTTGCTCGGGCTGGCTTTCTTGATCTCGGCGATCACGGCTGGTTTGCCTGCGGCGATCTTGCCGCGGATGGCGCCGACGAAATCGCGCGGTGCAGCAGTCTGCTCGGCTTCGGCGCGAATAGCGGGTAAAGGCTTGGCCGAGATGGCGGCCGCGACTTCCTGGTTTTTGACGGCAAGTATCTTGTTGAGGATGTCCGACATGCTGGGCTTTCTTGAAGAAGGCGACCATTCTAGCGCATGCGCAATGCTAAAATGCCAGCCTGTCTAGTGAGAAACGCAACATGGATAAAATCAAGGACTACATGAAATCCGTCGGGCAAGCCGCCCGCGCCGCGTCACGCCTGATGGCCATGGCCGACACCAACGCCAAGAACCACGCGCTGGAGAACATCGCCACGGCCATCCTCCTCGCCAGCGGCAAGCTGATCGCGGAGAACACCAAGGATGTCGCTGCCGCGAAGAGCAACGGCCTCGACGCGGCCTCCATCGACCGCCTCACCCTCACCGAGAAGACAATCAAGGGCATGGCCGAAGGCCTGCGCCAGATCGCCGCGCTACCCGACCCCATCGGCGAGATCAGCGACATGAAGTACCGTCCTTCCGGCATCCAGGTCGGCAAGATGCGCGTGCCGCTGGGCGTCATCGGCATCATCTACGAATCGCGCCCCAACGTGACGGCGGATGCCGCAGGCCTCTGCCTGAAATCCGGCAACGCCTGCATCCTGCGCGGCGGCTCCGAGGCTATCCATTCCAACCAGGCCATCGCCGCCTGTGTACATCAGGGCCTGCGTGAAGCCGGTCTGCCGGAAACGGCCGTGCAGGTGGTGAACACCACCGACCGCGCCGCAGTGGGCGAACTCATCACCATGAAGGAATACGTGGATGTGATCGTGCCTCGCGGCGGCAAGAGCCTGATCGCGCGCATCTCGGAAGACGCCAAGGTGCCGGTGATCAAGCATCTGGACGGCATCTGCCATGTGTATATCGACGACGAAGCCGACCTGCACAAGGCCGTGCGCATCGCCGACAACGCCAAGACCCACCGCTACGGTGTGTGCAACGCGATGGAGACCCTGCTGGTGAATGCCGGTGTGGCCGCAAAAGTCTTGCCCGAGCTGTGCAAGATCTACCTCGACAAGGGTGTGGAACTGCGCGGCGACGATGCCGCGCGCAAGATCGTCGCGCAGATGAAGGCGGCGACCGAAGAAGACTGGCGCACCGAGTATCTCGCACCGATCCTGAGCGTGCGCGTGGTGGCGAATCTGGACGAGGCCATCAACCACATCAACACCTACAGCTCGCAGCACACCGACAGCATCGTCACCGAGAATTACAGCAAGGCGATGCGTTTCCTGCGCGAGGTGGATTCGGCCAGCGTGATGGTAAACGCCTCTACGCGTTTCGCCGACGGTTTTGAATACGGCCTGGGCGCGGAGATCGGCATCTCCACCGACAAGATCCACGCGCGCGGACCGGTGGGACTGGAAGGATTGACGTCACAGAAGTACATCGTGCTCGGCAACGGGCAGATCAGAGTTTGATAAAAAATATAAAGAGGAGCCAGCAAACATGAGCCAAACCATAGAGATCAAAGTACCGGACATCGGCGGATTCAAGGGAGTCGCCGTGATCGAGATCGCCGTCAAGGCGGGCGACAAGGTCGAGAAGGAGCAGGCGCTCATCTCGCTGGAGACCGACAAGGCGACCATGGAAGTTCCCTCGCCCGTTGCAGGTGTGGTGAAGGAGATGAAGGTGAAGGTCGGCGACAAGATCAGCGAAGGCTCCGTCATCCTGCTGCTGGAAAGCAGCGGCTCTGCCGCCGCGCCCGCCGCCAGCAAGCCCGCTCCACAAGCCGCAGCCCCGGCTGCCGCGCCACAAGTCGCACCGACTCCCGCAGCCAAGGTCGCCAAGGGTGACATCCACGCCGAAGTCGTGGTGCTGGGCGCAGGCCCCGGCGGATACACCGCCGCCTTCCGCGCGGCCGATCTCGGCAAGCAGGTGGTGCTGATCGAAAAGCATGCCTCGCTCGGCGGCGTGTGCCTCAACGTCGGCTGCATCCCGTCCAAGGCGCTGCTGCATGTGGCCAAGGTCATCAGTGAGGCGGAAGAGGTATCGCATCACGGCGTGACCTTCGGCAAACCTAAGATCGACATCGACGGCATCCGTGGCTGGAAGGAAAGCGTCATTTCCAAATCCACCGGCGGCCTCGCCCAACTGGCGAAGCAGCGTAAGGTGCAGGTGGTGCAGGGTGTGGCGAAGTTCACCTCGCCCAACAGCCTCGAAGTTGAGACTGCCGAAGGCAAGAAGGTCGTCACCTTCGACAACGCCATCGTCGCCGCAGGTTCGAGCGTGGCACGCATTCCCGGTTTCCCCTACGACGATCCGCGCATCATCGACTCCACCGGCGCGCTGGCGCTGAAGGATGTACCGAAGCGCATGTTGGTGATCGGCGGCGGCATCATCGGCCTGGAGATGGCGACGGTGTATGACGCGCTCGGCTCCAAGATCTCCGTGGTCGAGCTGATGGACCAGATCATGCCCGGCGCCGACAAGGATATGGTGAAGCCGCTGCACACACGCATCGCCAAGCGTTACGAAGCCATCATGCTGAAGACCAAGGTGACGAAGATCGAAGCGACCAAGGCCGGACTGAAAGTCACCTTCGAGGGCGAACAGGCACCCGCCGAAGCGCAGGTATATGACAAGGTGCTGATGGCCGTGGGCCGCCGTCCGAACGGACGCGAGATCAACGCCGAGGCAGCCGGACTCATCGTCAACGAGCGCGGTTTCATCCCCGTGGACAAGCAACAACGCACCAACGTGCCGCACATCTTCGCCATCGGTGACATCGTGGGCGACCCGATGCTGGCGCACAAGGCCGTGCATGAAGGCAAGGTCGCGGCGGAGAACATCGCCGGACACAAGGCCTTCTTCGAACCGCTCACCATCCCTTCCGTCGCTTACACCGATCCCGAAGTGGCATGGATGGGTCTCACCGAGACACAGGCGCAAGCCAAGGGCATCGCCTTCGAGAAAGCCTCGTTCCCCTGGGTCGCCTCGGGCCGTGCCGGTTCGGTGGGTCGCCCCGAAGGCGCGACAAAGATCCTGCTCGATCCGCAAACGCGCCGCATCCTCGGCATGGGCATCGTCGGCGTGAACGCGGGCGAGCTGATCGCCGAAGGCGTGCTGGCGCTGGAGATGGGGGCAGACATGGAAGACATCGGCCTCACCATCCACCCGCACCCGACCTTGTCGGAGACGCTGTGCTTCGCCGCCGAAGTGGCGGAAGGCACCATCACCGACATCATGGCGACCAAGAAGAAAACCCACTGATTGGAAACCTTGACCGACTGGCTGAACAGCGACCTCAGCCTTTGGGCGCTGTTCATGTCCAGCCTGCTCGGCGCGACGCTGCTGCCGGGCGGCTCGGAAGCCTTGCTGTTCGCCTTGCTCAAGGCCTATCCCGAATCGTTCTGGCCCGCGCTGTTACTCGCTTCGCTCGGCAACACGCTGGGCGGGATGATCACTTTCGGAATGGGCTGGTTGTTGCCACAGACGCAGCAACTCAAGCATGTGGATAAAGTGCGGCGCTGGGGAGCGCCTTCCCTGCTGCTCGCCTGGACCCCGCTCATCGGCGACGGATTGTGTCTGGCAGCGGGCTGGTTGCGACTCAACCCCTTTGCGGCACTGGGTTTCATGGCGGTCGGTAAGTTCGCCCGCTATACCCTTGTCGCCATAAGCGCCTGATTATTTAAGCTCAGACTGTTCTCAGATGACGCACTCAATGGCATCATAGCCCCCCATGAGCACTTTCAAAGTCATGCAGTTCAACATGCAGTTCGGCCAGATCTGGGACGAGGCCGAGGCTGATCGTGCGCCCATCGATCTCGACCTGACCATCGCCGAGATCAAGAGCCGCGATGCCGACATCGTCATCCTGCAGGAAGTGGAACATGCCCAGCCGGGCGGAGTGCAGACCGATCCACCTCCCAACTACACGCGACTGAAAGCGGCGCTCAAGGGCTACCACAGCTACTTCTCCTATCCGAAAGCCGACCCGCGCGAGTTGCCCTTCGGCATCGGACTCGCGATCTTCTCGAAGACCCCGCTCAGCGACACCTTCCGCCTCGATCTGCCATCCCCCCCCATCGAATTCGAGTTCGAAGGGAAGAAGACGACACCCACCGACCGCCTGCTCATCGGCGCGACCACCACCCTGGGCGGACGCAAACTGCATATCCTGAATACCCACCTGCTGGCCTACTTCATGCTCAACTCATCGAGCGAGCAGCATATGGAACAGCGCAAACTCGTTGTGGCGCAATTGAGCAAGTTAGAGGGACCCGCACTGATCGCGGGTGATTTCAACGTCAGCAACCGCGACTCGCTGGTCAACCAGTTCGGCGCCGCCGGCTACAAGACGGTGCAGATGAACGAGATCACCTGGCGCCACCGCCCCTATGTGCTCGACCACATCTTCTACAGCAAGCATCTGCAGCCGCAGCGCTACAGCGTGAAGCCGACGCAGGCGTCGGACCATCACATCCTGATCGCGGAATTCGAATTCAAGAACTAGGGGTCGATTTCGTCCCGCTTGGACTTCCTGTTTTTCCACAGGAGTAGCGGGCCCAGTATCACCATCAAGTCCATCAGCAAAGCGAAGAGGCCGAAGACGATGCGCCCTTCCGTTTCGCCCGCCGCCCCGCTCGAAGTAGTGCCGAGAAATGTAGAAGAGCTGCTGAACTGCCGCTCGCCCTCGCCGAACGCAACCCAGTTGAACGGGATGGCCAGACACACCACGAGCAGCCACGCCACCAGATTGCGCAACCAAGCCAGACGCTCGTTCTCGATCAGCAGGATGATGACACCGGCCAGCGAGAACATCATCGCGGCCGCGCCAAGCACCCAGATCGGAGTTGGATTCGGGGAGGGTTGCTTCGGAATCCAGCCGAACACGAGAGAGAACAGAAAACCCCCGAAAAAGAAGAACGCCAGCGCCATGAAGAAACGGGCGCGTGGCGACAAGGGCTTGCCTTCGTCGTCATCGCTCATCGCATCACCCCTGCAACATCCTTAGCCCCCACGCCACGCCAAACCCGTTCACATCATGCGCGACGATGCCCAGCCCGCCTTCACAGCGGCTGGCCGAGAGGTCGACGTGCAGCCAGGGCGTGTCGTGCTCGACGAAGCGTTTGAGGAAGCGCGTGGCGAGGATGTGGTCGGCTTCGCCGTCGAGCGTGCATTGCTTGATGTCGGCCACTTTTGAATCCAGCGCCGGTTCGTAATCTTCGTCCTGCGGGAAAGCACACATGCGTTCGCCGGTTTGTTTGCCCACGCTCACCGCGTGCTGCGCCAGTTCGTCACTGGTCGCAAACACACCGCTGTAGCGCGCCCCCAGCGCCATCGCCATGCTGCCGGTGAGTGTGGCAAAGTCGATCATCAACTTGGGCTTGGCGCGCGAGGCCAGTGTGAGCGTGTCGGCCAGCACCATGCGGCCTTCGGCGTCGGTGTGCATCACTTCGATGTGGGTGCCGTTGAGCGCCTTCACGATGTCGTTCTGCTTGTAGGCCTTGGGGCTGATGTGGTTCTGCGCCAGCGCCAGCCAGCAGTCGATGTTCACCGCCAGCTTCTGCTGCGAGGCCGCGAGCAGGATGCCGAGCGTGACCGCCGAGCCGTTCATGTCTTCGTGCATGTTGTGCATGTAGCGCGAAGGCTTTAGGTTGTGGCCGCCGGTGTCGAAACAGATACCCTTGCCCACCAGCGCGACGGTCTGTTTGGCTTTCGGGTGTTTGTAGGTCAGATGCACGATGGCTGCATCTTCCGGATCACTGCCCTGCGCCACCGCAACGAAGGCGCCCGCGCCCATCTTGCGCAACTTGGGCATGGTGAATTCCTCGTGCTTCCAGCCGTTGGCCTGCGCCAGCTTCTTCACACGCAAACGATACGCGCCCGGCGTGAGTTCGTTGGGTGGCAACACGGTGAGTTCGCGGCACAGCAGGTTACCTGCGGCCTGCGCCTTGAGCGCATCGAACGGCTTCTTGTCGCTACAACCGACCAGTTCGATCTTCTGCAATGCCTTGCGCTCGTCCTTCTTCTTGTGCACCGGCAGCAGCGCGCCGTTCACCCACGCGCCGTACACCGCCAGCTCGGCCATGCGCTGGCGCTGCGCCGCATCGCCGCTCACCGCGATCGCGATACCCTTCGGCTGCTCTTCCAGCAACAACTGCAAACCCTTGCGCACCTGCACCTGCTGGGCAAAAGTATCCTTATTGAGATCGACTATCGCCCAGGCCACCAGCGTACCGTTGGCAGCATTCGCTGCAACGGGCGACTTCGCCAGTTCATCGGCCTTCATGTCGCGGCGTTTGAGCACGCTGGCGAGCAGGTCGCCGTGCGGCACATCCTTGGGCAGCACTTTCGCCTTGGGTAACAGTACCAGCAAGTGGGTAGCAGACAGAGTCTTGGGCTGGGAGGGGAACAGGGTCAGTTGTGCTAGCATTACGTCCTCGAATCAAGTCATAAAACGCCTCGATTATACGGGCTACACCATGCGCCAATACCTCGAATTAATGCAGCACGTCCTCGATGAGGGAACACTGAAATCTGACCGCACCGGCACCGGCACCACCAGCGTGTTCGGCTACCAGATGCGTTTCGACCTGTCGCGGGGCTTCCCCTTGGTCACCACCAAGAAGTGCCACCTGAAATCCATCGTCCATGAACTGCTGTGGTTCCTGCAGGGCAGCACCAACACCAAATACCTAAAAGAGAATGGGGTCTCGATCTGGGACGAATGGGCGGACGAGAACGGCAACCTTGGCCCGGTCTACGGCAAGCAGTGGCGCTCGTGGGAGACCATCGACGGCCGCGTGATCGACCAGATCAGGATCGCCGTCGAGCAGATCAAGACCAACCCCGATTCGCGCCGCATCATCGTCTCGGCCTGGAACGTGGGCGAACTGGACAAGATGGCGCTGGCACCCTGCCATGCCTTCTTCCAGTTCTACGTGGCGGACGGCAAGCTCTCCTGCCAGCTCTACCAGCGCAGCGCCGACATCTTCCTCGGCGTGCCGTTCAACATCGCCAGTTATGCGCTGCTGACCATGATGATGGCGCAGGTGTGCGGGTTGAAGGCGGGCGATTTCGTGCATACCTTCGGTGATGCGCATTTGTATTCCAACCATATGGAACAAACACGCGAGCAGTTGTCGCGCGAACCGCGTCCCTTGCCGAACATGAAGATCAACCCGACAGTGAAGGATATCTTCGGCTTCAAGTTCGAGGACTTCACGCTGGAAGGTTACGATCCGCATCCCGCCATCAAGGCGCCTGTGGCTGTCTGATCGGCAACACCGTGACCAGCGCCAAGTCCGCCGCCGACTGCACTGGGGATGAGCAACTGCAAAAGTTGCTGCTGGATCTGCGCCATTTCCGCGATGAATCGGAGAAGACCCAGCAGCGTCTGTTGAAGAGCTGGAAGCCGCATATCCACAGCAGCGAGTTCATTTCCTCTGCCGCCAATATGGCCGCCTACATCGGCCTGCGCCGCCAGGATCTCAGAGAGATACAAAGCCAGCTCGCCGCTATCGGCCTCTCTTCTCTGGGGCGGACCGAAGGGCATGTCCTCGCCAATCTCGACGCTGTCATCCATGCGCTGGAAGCCCTGACCGGCAAGCCGACGCAACTGAAGAAGATATTGGCGACCGCGCAGACCTTCGGGGAGAACGGCAACGATCTGGCCCGCCGCACCCAGCGCCTGTTTGGCGCCGCACCGAAACATCGCTCGGTGCGCATCATGGTGACCTTCCCGAGCGAGGCTGCCACCGACTACGCCTTCGTCCGGGAACTGGTGCAGCGCGGCATGGACTGCGCGCGCATCAACTGCGCGCACGATTCGGCAACGGCATGGGAGAAGATGATCGGGAATGTACGCCGGGCCGAACAGGAGACCGGGCACATCTGCAAGGTGATGATGGACCTGGCCGGCCCGAAACTGCGCACCGGCCCCGTGGCGCTGGGCGAGGGCATCGTGCACCTCAAGCCACCGCGCAACGGTCGCGGCGCCATCACCGCGCCGGCCAGTGTGATCCTGGATGCCAGCGGCCTGCAAGGCTGCAACGCCCGCAAGGACGGGCTGGGTCGCAGGCTGCACGCACGGCTCGGCGTGGCGCTGGATTGGCTGCAGCGCCTGCAACCGGATGACACCATCAAGTTCACCGATCTGCGCGGCAAGGAGGGTACTTTCACCGTCGCCGAGCGACTGTCGGAATTCGAAGTCAGCGCCACATGCGATGCGCCCGCCTACTTCGAGGAGAACATCTCGCTCAAGCATATCGCACACAGCAAACACCATCCGGTGTTCGAGACCTTTATCGGCACCATCGCCGCAATACCGATGACCATACTGCTGCGTGAAGGCGACCTGCTCAGATTGACGCGCGAAGCCATCCCGGGCGAACCCGCCGAGATCGATGAAGCCGACAACAGCATCATCCCCGCCCATATCTCCTGCGCGCAGCCCGCCGTGCTCGACCATCTGCAACCGGGACAGCGGGTGCTGATCGACGACGGCCACATCAGCACTGTCGTGGAGTCTCTCGATCAGGAAGGGGCTCTGCTGCGCGTCACGCGGGCCAAGGGGCCGGGTTCCAAGCTGATGGCCGAAAAGGGACTGAACTTCCCCGACAGCGATCTCGATCTGCCGGCGCTCACCGAGAAAGACCTGCACGATCTCGATTTCGTCGCCGCACATGCCGATATCGCCGGCTACTCCTTCGTGCAATCCGCCGCCGATATCGAGCTGTTGATCGATGCATTGGCGGAGCGCAAAGCCGGCAAACTCGGCATCGTCGCCAAGATCGAAACGAAGAAAGGCTTGAACAACCTGCCCGAGATCATTGTGCACGGGGCGGGCAGGCATCCCTTCGGCGTGATGATCGCGCGCGGCGACCTGGCTGTGGAGATCGGTTACGAGCGGCTCGCCGAGATGCAGGAAGAGATCATGTGGCTGTGCGAGTCCGCGCATGTGCCGGTCATCTGGGCGACGCAGGTACTGGAGGGATTGGTGAAAGAGAACCTGCCCTCGCGCGCCGAGGTGACCGATGCAGCGATGGCGGAACGCGCCGAATGCATCATGCTCAACAAGGGCCCCTTCGTACTGGATGCCATCGACGTGCTCGACCACGTCGTGGCACGCATGCAATCCCATCAACAAAAGAAGAGCGCGCGCATGCGTGCTCTGCATTGGTGAAGCGAATGAGCAAACTCTCCATCATCGTCGCCATGGCGAAGAACCGCACCATCGGCGTGAACAACACCCTGCCCTGGCGCTGCCCGGAGGACCTCAAACACTTCAAGACGCTGACCATGGGCCATCACATGATCATGGGGCGCAAGACCTTCGATTCCATCGGCAAGCCCCTGCCGGGCCGCACGACGGTGGTTGTCACGCGCAACAGCGATCTGGTGATTGAAGGTTGCGTCATGGCCCACTCGCTGAACGAAGCGATCAACGGTTGCAGCGGCGATGAGGAGATTTTCATCGTCGGCGGGGCCGAGCTTTACCGGCAGGCGATCTCACTGGTGGATACGCTCTACATCACCGAGATACAGCAGGATGTGGATGGCGATGCGCATTTCCCCGAACTGGTCAGAAGCCAATGGCAGGAGACTTCACGGGAGGTGCGCTCGCAAGAGACTCCGCAGCCGCTGGAATACCACTTCGTGACTTACCGCAGGGTTTGATTCAGTAGGTCCATATCCACGTTATCGCCACGCCCTTGCTCGCCACCGCGAGGCAGGGCACCCACTCCGGCACATCGTTGCCCATCAATCGCCAGCCATCGAGCAAGCCAGGGATCGCCATCAGCAGCGCAGCGCGGTCGTGCGACATGCCGGTAGAACGCGCGACGCCGTAGACATCGCCGTTGTACTGACTCTTGAGGATGGTGAGATAGGCCACTGACACGCCCACGCTGGAGAGCACCACGCCCGCGCTGTAATCGCCGGGCGCGGTCTTGCGTTCACGCCACTGCTCATCGCGCAGGATCAGCTCGGAGAGAATCCACTGCGTCTGGTATCCGGCGGAAGCGAGTTGCAACTGGCCTGAACGGGTGAAATCCACCCCCGGATAGGTGATTGACAGACCGTCATGGCTCACGCGATACCCCTTGCTCTTCGCCACCACGATGTGGCCCGCCTCATGCGCGGCGAGGCCAGAGACGACCCCCAGGGTCAGTTGTCCCCAATCCGCATCCCCAAATGACCAGCCTTCGCTTCGGGCGCTAGCCGGCAAGCAGGCGAGTGTCGGGCACAACAAGAGAATCGCTCCAAGTTCTTTCATATCCACACAGTAAACAGTCATACCGGCACAGCCGCCATTGTCTCATCCGGTATAATCCCGCGCAGCACTTCATAACCAAGAAGAACCACACCATGAAATATCTGAGATCCGAATTTCCCATCGCCATCGCCTTGCTCGTCCTCGGACTCGGCTTCGCGCTCGAACACGGTGCCGTCGAACACGGCGGCGGTGCGCTGTGGGGCCTGTTGCTGGTGATCCTCGCGGCCATCATCGGCGTCGCCTTCCGCATCGCGCACCACGCCGAAGTACTGGCGGTGCGCTTCGGCGAGCCCTACGGCACGCTCATCCTCACGCTCGCCGCCGTGTCGGTAGAAGTGGTGATCCTGGTGGTGCTGCTGATGGGCGAGCCCAACCCGACCCTGGCGCGCGACACCGTGTTCGCCGCCGTGATGTTCGACATCAACGGCATCCTCGGCATCGCCGCCATCGTCGGCGGCATCAAGCACGGGCAGACCAAGTACAACATCTCCTCGGCCAATTCCTTCGTCGCCATGCTGCTGGTCGCCATCGGCGTGGGCATGTTCATTCCCGATTTTGTGCCGGATACGCAGTGGCACATCTACTCCGTCTTCTCCATCACCATCATGGCCGTCATGTACATGGCGTTTTTGCGCCTGCAAACGGTGGAACACCGCACCTTCTTCGAGTATTCCAGCGAGACCGACGAAGAAGCGCATGACGAAACGCACAGCCCGAACGCATTGCACATCGGCATCATGCTTGGCGCCATCGTGCTGGTCGGTTTGCTCTCCGAAGTCTTGTCGGTGCTGCTGGACGCCGGACTCACCGGCAGCAGCCTGCCCAAAGCCATCCCCGCCGTACTGGTCGCGCTGATCTCCGCCAGCCCCGAGATTCTAACCGCGCTGCGCGCCGCGCAAAGCAACCGCATGCAGACCACCGTCAACATCGCACTCGGCGCATCGCTCGCCACCGTGCTGCTGACTCTGCCGGTGATCGAGTTCATCGCCCTGTTCACCGGCGAGCGCATCGTCATGGCGCTCACCCCGGTGCAAGGCGGCATGCTGCTGCTCACCTTCCTCACCGTGATGAACAACCTGCATGATGGCGAGACCAACGCCATCGAGGGCATCAGTCACTTTGCGCTGTTCGCGGCGTTCATCGCGCTGGTGATGATGGGACTAATCTAAGGAAATATTTCGGACTTACAGAACGCCCTCCTCGCGAGGGCGTTCCTGTTTCTAGAGGATGGTTTTCAGGACAAGTCCCACCACCGCACTCGCCGCAATTACCTCAATCACCCCGCGCTTGTAGCGCAGCAACGCCACCGCAGCCGCTAGCGCCAGTAAAGCCGACACCCAGTCGAACGTCCCTGCAAATCCTTTCGGCCACAGCACGTGATAGCCGAAGAACAAGCCCAGATTCAAAATCACACCGACCACCGCCGCCGTGATCGCGGTGAGTGGCGCGGTGAATTTGAGGTCGCCGTGCGTGGTCTCGACCAGCGGGCCGCCAGCGAAGATGAACATGAACGAGGGCAGGAAGGTGAACCAGGTGACCAGTATCGCGGCGAGCGCACCGGCCAGGAACACATTCTCCGCACCGAACAGCTCCTGCGTATAGCCGCCGATGAAGCCGACGAAAGCCACCACCATGATGAGCGGTCCCGGCGTGGTTTCGCCGAGGGCGAGGCCATCGATCATCTGTGTCGGCGTGAGCCAGCCGTAATGACCGACCGCACCCTGATAGACATAGGGCAACACCGCATACGCGCCGCCGAAGGTGAGTAGCGCGGCCTTGGTGAAGAACCAGCCCATCTGCGTGAGCGTGTGATTCCAGCCGAAGGTCAGCGTCAGCAATGCCATCGGCAGCAGCCACAACAGACCACCGAGCACCGCCACTTTGAGCAGGCCCGACCAGCGGAACTTCGCATGTTCGGGCGTCGGCGTGTCATCGTCGATCAGCGCCGCGCCGTAAGACTTGCCCGCCTTGCCGTGGCCGCCGCCGAGTGCGAACTTCTCCGGCAGGTAGCATCCGCCAACATAACCGAGCAATGCCGCAGCGATGACGATGGCGGGGAACGGCACATTGAGCGCGAAGATGGCGACGAAGGAAGCAGCAGCGATGGCCCACAGCCAGTTGTTCTTCAGCGCCTTCGAGCCGATGCGATGCGCGGCCTGCACCACGATGGCGGTGACCGCCGGTTTGATGCCGTAGAACAATCCGGCGACCAGCGGCACATCGCCGAACGCGATGTAGAACCACGACAGCAGGATGAGGATGAACAGCGACGGCAGCACGAACATCGTGCCCGCGATGACGCCACCCCAGCCGCGATGCATCAGCCAGCCGATGTAGGTGGCGAGCTGTTGCGCTTCGGGGCCGGGCAGCACCATGCAGTAGTTGAGCGCATGCAGGAAGCGGCGGTCTGAGATCCAGCGCCGCTTCTCGACCAGGTCGTGATGCATCATGGAAATCTGCCCCGCCGGACCGCCAAAGCTGATGAAACCGAGTTTGAGCCAATACCAGAAGGCCTGCGCCAGTGTGACTTGCGCCGGGGGTTGGGTGTTTTCGGAAAGTTGCTGTGCATCCATGATTCCTCCTTGGAACATATCCAATCTGCAGCAAGCCTTGGACGAGGAATCGTCTTGAAGCGGGGAGGCTGCCTGATCCCCGATACAAGGGATTATGTGCGCTTACCCCAAGCCGGACAAGGTTGCTCGGGCAATACACCTGCAACGATTCCGGTCATGCGCTTGTGGCATACTTCGCGGCTATTAAAAACCCCCGAGATATCGACCATGCACGCCGCCATGAGTACCACCGAGATCTTCCTCGTCGCGATGACGCTGATCTTCACCATCCCCTATCTCATCTGGCGGGTGGGACGAACCGAATACTTCGCGCCGCTGGTGGTGGTGCAGATCATCACCGGCATCCTGCTCGGCCCTGGCATCCTCGGCGCGGCTTATCCAGACTACTACAACTTCGTCTTCACCCCGCAGGTCATCCAGTCCCTCAACGGCATCGCGTGGTGGGCAGTGATGGTGTTTGTGTGGATCGCGGGCATTGAGCTCGACCTGCGCCAGGCGTGGAAGTATCGGCGCGAGAGCGGCATCACCGCCGGCCTCGCGCTGGGCACGCCGTTGCTGTTCGGCTGCCTCGCCGCTGCGGGCATGCTGATGTACGACGGCTGGATGGGACCGAAGGCGTACACCTGGCAGTTCATCGCCGGCGTGGGCATGGCCTGCGCCGTCACCGCGCTGCCCATCCTCATCCTGTTCATGGAAAAACTCGCCATCCTGCGCCAACCGATCGGCCAGCGCATCCTGCGCTACGCCAGCATGGACGACGTCGCCATCTGGGGCGTACTCGCGCTGATCCTGATGGACTGGGAGCGCGTCGGCCGGCAGGCCGGATTCCTGATCGCCTTCGCCGTCGCCAGCTACCTGTTCCGCAAACTCATGCTGTGGCTGGAAGAGCGCGACCGCTGGTACGTTGGCCTGATCTGGCTGGCCGCCTGCGGACTCGCCGCGGACTGGGCCGGCCTGCACTTCATGGTTGGCGCCTTCCTCGCCGGCGCGGTCACCGACAGCCACTGGTTCGACCAGAAGAAGATGGACCTGATGCGCCATCACGTGCTGCTGGTGATCATGCCGGTCTTCTTCCTCAGCACGGGATTGCGCACCAACTGGGCGATGGGCGGCAGCGCCGTGTTCATCGCTGCGGCCGTGCTGCTGTTCGCGTCGGTATCGGGCAAGCTCATCGGCGTGCAGGCTGCCGGCAAGGTCCTGAAATGGAAGCCAGGTGAGGCTTCGCTCATCGGCTGGCTGCTGCAGACCAAAGCGCTGATCATGATCATCTTCGCCAATATCCTGCTCGACAAACAGATCATCACCAGCGAGACCTTCACCGCATTGTTGTTGATGGCCGTGGCCAGCACCATGCTCACCGTGCCGGTAGTATCGCCGAAGCTGGAGCGGATGAAAGAGATCATCTTCCGTTCGAAGTAGCATATTGCTCATGACTCTCAAGGAGAACCAGCGATGAGCGGTTGTTGCGATAACGGCTGCGAGATCACCGCCCGCAACGAGCGGCAGCGCACCACGCTGAAGTGGGTGTTGGTCATCAACACGGTGATGTTCCTCGTCATCGTCGCCGCCGCGCTGTATGCCGACTCGACCGCGCTGCTCTCGGACAGCCTCGACAACCTCGGCGATGCCATCACCTACGCACTCAGCCTGTATGCCGTCGCGCTGGGCAGCCGCGCCAAGGCGAAAGTCGCGCTGCTCAAGGGTGTGCTGATCCTGGCCGCGGCACTGGCGGTGGCCGGGCAGATCGCCTGGAAGCTCGCCCATCCTGCGCTGCCCGTCTTCGAGGCCATGGGCGCATTCAGCCTGCTCGGACTCGCCGCCAACGGCATCTGCTTCTGGCTGCTGTGGCGGCACCGCCACGAGGACATCAACATGAGCTCGGTGTGGGAATGCTCGCGCAACGACATCGCTTCCAACATCGCGGTGTTCGTCGCCGCGCTCGGCGTGTGGCTGACCGGCGCCGCGTGGCCCGACCTGCTGGTCGCCGCAGCGCTTGTTGTCCTGCTCCTGCGTTCTGCATTTCGCGTCATCGCTTCAGCCCGCCGCGAACTGTCCGTAACGCCCTGACGCCTGCGGGGCGCTGCCTTGGCTCCGGTATAATCCGGGCATGCCTGAACATAGCCAAGCCCTCGAACTCCTCTCCCCCGCGAAAACCGCCTCCATCGGTCGCGAAGCGATCCTGCATGGTGCGGATGCCGTGTATATCGGCGGCCCCTCCTTCGGCGCGCGCGACAAGGCGGGCAACTCGCTGGAAGACATCGCGGCGCTGGTCGAATACGCGCACCGCTTCCACGCCAAGATTTATGTCACGCTCAACACCATCCTGCACGACAACGAGCTGGAAGCCGCGCGCAAGCTGGCTAGGGATTGTTACAACGCGGGCGTGGACGCGCTCATCGTGCAGGACATGGGTCTGCTCGAACTCGACCTGCCGCCCATCGACCTGCATGCCTCAACGCAATGCGATATCCGCACGCCGGAGAAGGCGCGCTTCCTGGCCGAGGTCGGCTTCTCGCAACTGGTGCTGGCGCGCGAACTGACCATCGAAGAGATCCAGACGGTGCGCAGCGCGGTGCCCGCTGACACCGTCATCGAACATTTCATCCACGGCGCGCTGTGCGTGGCTTACTCAGGCCAGTGCAACATCAGCCACGCGCACACCGGTCGCAGCGCCAATCGCGGCGATTGCTCGCAGGCCTGCCGACTGCCCTATACATTGCAGGATGACAAAGGCCAGATCGTCGCGTTCGAGAAGCACCTGCTGTCGGTGAAGGACAACAACCAGACGCAGAACCTGCGTGCGCTGATCGATGCCGGTGTGCGCAGCTTCAAGATCGAGGGCCGCTACAAGGATGCGCCCTATGTGAAAAACATCACCGGACACTACCGCCTGCTGCTCGACGAGATCCTCAACGAGCGCCCGGAGCTGCACGCTGCGTCCAGCGGAAAAACAAAACTGCTGTTCACCCCGAATCCGGACAAGACCTTCCATCGCGGCGCGACGGATTATTTCTCGCGCGGCCGCCATGCCGACATCGGCGCCTTCGACACGCCCACCTTCGTCGGGCTGGAACTGGGCTGCGTAACCAAAATCGGCGACAAGTGGTTCGAGTTGGAAGCGAACGAAGACCTGGCGAATAGCGACGGGTTGAATTATCTGCACAAGCGTGAAGTGATCGGTTTGCAGGCGAACGTGGTAGAGCGCAAAGGCAATGTATGGCGCGTGTTCCCGAACGAGCCCATGCACACACTGACAGGGCTACGCGTCGGCCTCACCATCAGCCGCAATCGCGACCATGCCTGGGAGATGACACTCAACAAGAAGTCCGCCGAGCGCAAGATAGCCGTGAGCGCCACCTTTGCCGAAACGGCGGATGGCTTCGCACTCACACTGCAGGATGAAGACGGCTTCACCGCCACCGCCAGCGCCGCATTCGACAAACAACCCGCCAAGAATCCGGCAGAAGCGGAAGGCAGCGTGCGTGAACAACTGGCGCGCTTCGGCAACACGGATTTCGAGTTGAGTGACCACCCCCCAATCACCGTCAACTGGTCACAAGCGCTATTCGCCCCCAGCTCCCTGCTCAACAAACTCCGCCGCGAAGCCGTAGAAAAACTCGAAGCCGCCCGCCTCGCCGCCTACACCCGTCTGCCGCGCAAAGCTGCCGCAGAACCGCCTGCGCAATACCCGGAAGAATCCCTCTCCTTCCTCGCCAACGTCTACAACTCTGCCGCGCGCAGCTTCTACGCCAAGCACGGCGTAAAACTCATCGCAGCCGCCTACGAAGCACACAAGGAAGCAGGTGAAGTCCCGCTGATGATCACGCGCCACTGCATCCGCTACTCGCTAAGCCTGTGCCCCAAACAGGCCAAGGGCGTGATCGGCGTACAGGGCCAGGTGCGCGCCGAACCGATGACGCTGATTAACGGCAGCGAGAAGCTAAGGCTGGAGTTCGACTGCAGGAAGTGCGAGATGCATGTGATGGGGAAGATGAAGAAGCACATTTTGAAGACGCCGCCACCGACTGTAGTACCTGTGACATTTCACGGTCGATAGCGAGCACTGACGTACTGTTTCAACTGGAAACCCGATGAGCCTCGAAGAACCGCCCGAATATTCGATCTCCGAATTCCTGCTCGCCGCGTTGTTCCTTTGCGCCGGGCTGGCCTGCCTGATCTGGGCGGCGCATGCCTTTACGACCGACCAACCCTATGCCGCGATGAAGGGTTCCGGGTTGGCGCTGATCATGTTCTCTGGCAGCACCGATCCCCTGCGTTTCTATGGCGATTTGCTTGCTTTCCCCTATCGTTTCGTCGATTCGGCGGGCCGCGACACGCGCATCACCATGCTGGCGGCAGTACTCGGCAGCCTGCTGTTCACGGCGGGAGCGCTGCTGGGTTGGTTGGCCGGCTAAGCAAATAGCTCCTTTCATTTGAAATATGGATGCCATGGTTTTATAGTGGCTACATAAGACTATGACCGAGCCTCAAAGACTCGGAGCGGCGCCCCGAAATCACACCTCGCGGCACCGCACAGGAGGAAGTATGCCGTTACCACAAACCGTTACGCTGGTGCCGTTGCGCACCTTGTTGCGGCATTTCGCCGTGATCTTCACGTCCGCCGCAACGATCCTCACGCTGATTATCGCGGTCGGCGTGCATCTAGACGAAAGTGATCGCCTGGAGAAGACTCAGGTACGCGAATCTGCACGCATCGAGATCGCTCGCAACCGCGTGGTGCAGGATTTGTCTGCAGTCGCGCTCGATCTGCACGTCATCGCGCAACTTCCGGCGATGCAAAGATTCCTCGACACTGGCGCGTTGGCACAACGCAACGAACTGACCCGATACTTCCTGCTGCTCTCGGGCGAGACCGGTCGCTACGACCAGATTCGCTATCTGGACACGCGCGGCCAGGAAGTCATCCGCGTCAACTACAGCGATGGAAAAGCCCATGTCGTCCCGGCCGACCAGTTGCAGAACAAGGCCGGACGCTATTTCTTCCGTGACACACTCAAGCTCGGGCAGGAAGAGATCTTTGTCTCGCCGCTGGACCTGAACATCGAGCACGACAAGATCGAAATTCCGTACAAGCCAATGATCCGCTTCGGCATGCCGGTGTTCGACAGTGCCGGACGCAAGCAGGGCGTGGTTCTGCTCAATTACTTCGGCGGTCAGTTGTTACAAGATTTCCGCGATGTGATGCAGGGCGGCGATTCACGCGTTGCCATGCTGCTCAGCCGTGATGGTTTCTGGCTGAGCGGTGCAAAGCCGGAAGACGAATGGGGTTTCATGCTGAAACAGCCGGAACGTGTCTTTGCGCGCGACTATCCTGCGGAGTGGCAGACCATCGCAAAGAACGACAGCGGCTCCCTGCGATCCCCCGGCGGCTTGTTCATGTACGACACGGTCTATCCGCTACAGGCGGGTCAGCACTCTTCCACAGGCTCGGCATTGCCGCGCGCGCCCAGTCAGCTCAATCTGGATGCGGCGGAATACCAGTGGAAGATAGTCACACTCGTCCCCGCATCGGTCATGCGCGAGCAAAGCTGGTTCCGGCAGACCGGCAACCGTGTACTGATCTTTGCCGCCTATCTGTTGCTCGCACTGGCCGCATTCCTGGTCTCCTTCCTCAACCTCCGCCACCGGCGATCCTCCGCCGACCTCAAAGAGAACGAGGCACGCCTGCGCGAGATCACCACCACCATGAGCGACGGCTTGATGGTGGTCGGGCAAGACGGCAGGATTCTGTTCGCCAATCCTGCGGCGGGTCTGCTGCTCGGCTACGAATCCGCAGAACTGCTACAAGCCGACATGCACGATCTGCTGCATGTGCATGCGGACGGTTCGCCCGCTTCACGCTCGGATTGTCCGGTTTTGAACATCACCAAGAGTGGCCAGACCTATCGCGGAGTGGAAGAGACCTTCAGACGCAAGGACGGGAGCGTGCTGCCGGTATCGGTCAGCATCTCGACCGTCCATCGTGGTGAGGATATCGGCGACATCGTCATCGCTTTCCACGACATCTCGGCGCGCAAGCAACTTGAGCGCGAGCTGGAGTACCGTGCGCATACCGACGTGCTCACCGGCCTCGGCAACCGCCGCCATTTCTACGAACTCGCGGAACAGGAAGTCTCTCGCGCCAGGCGCTACAGCACGCCGTTGGCCGCCCTGATGCTGGACATCGACCATTTCAAGAAGATCAACGACAGCTATGGCCACCCTGTTGGCGATAAGGTGTTGCAGAAGCTGGGCGAGATCTGCCGCAATACTTTGCGCGAGAACGATATCGTCGGCAGAGTGGGCGGTGAAGAGTTCGCCATTCTGTTGCCGGAAGCCGAAATGGAACGGGCGATGGAAGTGGCCGAACGCCTGCGCTTGGCCGCGGAGAACACCCTCATACCGCTGGCCGGGGAAGAACACTTTCATTTCTTCGTCTCGATCGGGGTGACCGGTATGGTCGCCGGCGACGAGAATCTTGATGCCATGCTCAAACGGGCAGATGCAGCCCTGTATGCCGCTAAGAACTCGGGGCGCAACCGGGTCGTCGCGTCCGCTCAGGCAGAATCCGCTGCGACGTAGAAACCGGCAGCTCAACCCTGCGCACCACCCTGTACCCGGGAAAAAACTCCCATCTGGTATCTGACTTCGCTTCAGATTCAATGCAGCACTCGGGATATTCCGCCTTCAGCGGCGGGGAAGTCGCCGAAAGCCCACACTGCTTTGCACACAATTGTTCCGCCATGTCACTAAGGAAGTCTTCAGCTGCAAATGTTATCCTTCCCCTTTCGCAATCTCGGTACGGAGCATCCCATGAAATCCATCCCCACTCTGACCACAACAGCCCTGTTCGCCGCGCTGCTCGCGCTTTCCGCCTGCGGCCCCAAGGGGGGCGCAGCGCAAGCGCCCGCCGGTGCCGGTGCCGGCGCACCGCCCCCGCCGGAGGTGGACGTGGTGTCGGTGACTTCCGGGTCGGTGGTGCTGACCCAGGATCTGCCCGGGCGCATGGAAGCGTTCCGCACGGCGCAGGTGCGCGCGCGGGTCGAAGGTATCGTCGAGAAGCGCCTGTTCGCCGAGGGTAGTGATGTGAAGGCGGGCCAGTCGCTGTACCAGATCTATTCCGCCAATTACCGCGCCAACCTCGAAGCGGCCAAGGCCGATCTCGAAGCGGCACGACAGAACCTGGAAAGCGCGAAGAAGCTGCTGGAAGCCAAGTTCATCAGTCCGCTGAGCCTTGACCAAACCACCGCTAAATACAAGCAGGCCGAAGCCGCCTATTCCAAAGCGCGCGAAGACATGGGCAACACCAATGTGCCGGCGTCCATCTCCGGCCGTATCGGCCGCTCGCTGGTGACGGAGGGTGCGCTGGTCGGGCGCGGCGATGCCACCCTGCTCGCCACCATCGAGCAGGTTGATCCCATCTACGTCAACTTCACCCGCCCCGGTGCGGATCTGCAGCAGCTGCAGAAAGCGTTCAACGCCGGCAAGCTGCGCCAGGCCGATGCGGCGCAGGTCGAGCTGGTGCTGGAAGACGGCAGCGTCTATCCGCATCCGGGCAAGCTGTTGTTCTCCAATCTCGCGGTCGATCCCGGCACCGGCAGCATCTCGCTACGCGCCGAGTTCCCCAACCGCGACCACGAATTGTTGCCCGGCATGTTCGCGCGCGTCCGCTTCCCCGAGAGCGTAGCCGACGACAGCATCCGCATCCCGCAGCGCGCGGTACAGATCGGCGCGCAGGGCCAGTTCGTGCTGGTGGTGGACAAGGAAAGCAAATCTGCCGTACGCCCGGTGAAGACCGGCCAGATGGTGGGCGGCGATTTCATCATCACCGAGGGGTTGCAGATCGGCGACCAGGTGATCGTCAACGGCGTGCAGAAGGCGCGCCCCGGCTCACCGGTGAAACCGGTTCTGCTGGGTCAGGCAGAGGCCCCGGCGGCAAATGCCCCCGCCGCCCCCGCTCAGAAATAGAGAGATATCGTGCTAGCAAAATTCTTCATCGACCGCCCCATCTTCGCATGGGTCATCGCCATCATCATCCTGCTCTCCGGCGTGCTGGCGCTGCGCAACCTGCCGGTCGCTTCCTATCCGGCAGTGGCGCCGCCCGCGCTGGCCATCACCCTCGCTTATCCCGGCGCTTCGGCGCAGGTGGTGGAGGAGACCGCCGTCGCCCTGGTGGAACAGGAGCTCAACGGTATCGAGCATCTGCTCTACATGGAGTCGGCATCCGAGCAGGGCGTCGGCACCATCACGCTGACCTTCGAGGCCGGCACCAACCTCGACGTGGCCTCGGTGGAGACACAGAACCGCGTCAAGCGCGCGGAAGCCCGCCTGCCGGAAGACGTGCGCCGCGTCGGCGTGACCGTGGCGAAGTCTGCGCGCAACTTCCTGATGATCATCGCGCTGATCTCGCCGGACAAGAGCCGCGACAACGTGGCACTCGGCAGCTACGCCGCCGCCAACGTGCTGGAAAGCATCCGCCGCGTGCCCGGCGTGGGCGAGGCGATGATGTTCGGCACCGAATATTCGATGCGCCTGTGGCTGAAGCCGGAAAAACTGCACGCCTATAATCTGACACCGGGCGACGTGAGCAAAGCGGTGCGCGCGCAGAACACACAACTCGCCACCGGCGAACTCGGCCAGCTGCCCGCCGCCCCCGGCCAGCAGTTGAATGCGGTGATCGTCACCAAGAGCCGCCTGTCCACCGCCCAGGAATTCGGCAACGTCATCGTGCGCGCCAACGCCGACGGCTCCACTGTGCGCGTGAAGGATGTGGCGCGCGTGGAACTAGGCGCGCAGGATTATTCCATCGCCGCGCGCATCGACGGACAACCGGCCTCGGCCATCGCCATCCGCCTGTCGCCTTCGGCCAACGCGCTGGACACCGCCAAGGCGGTGAAGGCCAAGATGGAGGAATTGTCCAAGTTCTTCCCCAAAGGGGTGGACTGGCTGGTGCCCTATGACACCTCGAAGTTCGTCGAGATCTCGATCAGCGAGGTGGTGAAGACGCTGGCCGAAGCGGTGGTGCTGGTGTTCCTCGTCATCTGGCTGTTCCTCGGCAATCTGCGCGCGACTTTCATTCCCGCCATCGTGGTGCCGGTCGCGCTGATCGGCGCGCTGGTGGGCCTGTATCTGGTCGGCTATTCGATCAACACACTGACGCTGTTCGCCATGGTGCTGGCGGTGGGCATCGTGGTGGACGATGCCATCGTGGTGGTGGAGAACGTCGAGCGCATCATGACCGACGAAGGCCTGTCGCCGCGCGACGCGACGCGCAAGGCGATGGACCAGATCTTCGGCGCCATCATCGCCATCACGCTGGTGCTGTGCTCGGTGTTCGTGCCGATGATGTTCTTCGGCGGTGCCGTCGGCGCGATCTACCGCCAGTTCTCGGTGACGCTGATCCTGACCATCCTGTTCTCGGTGCTGATGGCGCTGACGCTGACCCCGGCGCTGTGCGCGGCGCTGCTGCGCAACGATGCCGGTCACGAGATGGTGCCGAAGTCCGGCCTGCTCGGCTGGTTCAACCGCATCTTCAACCGCACCACGCAGCGTTATCGCTCCGGTGTGATCGGCGTACTGAACCGCAGCGGCCGCGCCTTGGTGGTGTATGCCGCTTTGCTGGCCGGTACCGGCTGGCTGTTCCTGACACTGCCCAACAGCTTCCTGCCGGAAGAGGACCAGGGCTATTTCATCAATGTCATCCAGTTGCCCCCGGGCGCCACGCGCGAACGTTCGCAGGAAGTGATCTCGCAGGTGGAGCAGTTCTACCTCAAGCAGCCGGAGGTGGACCATGTGATCGGCGTGCTCGGTTTTTCCTTCTTCGGACGCGGCCAGAACTCGGCGCTGGTCTTCGTGCGCCTGAAAGACTGGGATGAACGCCCCGGCAAGGACAGCTCGGCTTCCGCGCTGGTGAGAAAGGCCAACATGGGGCTGTTCCGCATCAAGCAGGCATTCATCTTCGCCATCAACGTGCCTCCCATCCCCGAATTGGCGGCGGTCGGCGGTTTCGATTTCCGCCTGCAGGACCGCACCGGACAGGGACGCGACAAGCTGATGGATGCGCGCAACATGATGCTGGGCATGGCAGGCAAACATCCTATGCTGGTCGGCGTGCGTCCCGAGGGGCAGGAGCCGGCGCCGCAATTGCAACTCGACATCGACCGTCTGAAGGCGCGCGCACTTGGCATCGAGATGGCCGACCTCAACGAGACGCTGCAGTCGACGCTGGGCGTTGCCTACATCAACGACTTCGTGCGCGAGGGTCGCATCCTGCGTGTACAGATGCAGGCCGAGCCGTCCACCCGCACCACACCGCAGCGGATATTGCAGATCCCGGTGCGTAACGCGCAGGGCGGCATGGTGCCGCTGTCCGAGATCGCCTCCGCCCGCTGGACGGCCAGCCTGCCCAAACTCGACCGCTACAACGGCATCCCCTCGATGAAGATCTCGGGCAGCCCGGCGCCGGGCCGCAGCAGCGGCGATGCGCTGGCGGCGATGGAGGAAGTGGCGGCACAGCTGCCGCCCGGCTTCGGCTTCGAATGGTCGGGCTCTTCGAGCGAGGAACGGCTTTCCGGCGCTCAGGCGAAGTTCCTGTTCGGCCTGTCGGTGGTTGCGGTGTTCCTGGTGCTGGCCGCGTTGTATGAGAGCTGGTCGGTCCCGGTCGCCGTGGTCATGGTGGTGCCCATCGGCATCCTGGGTGCGCTGGCTGCCGTCCATATGCGCGGCTTGCCCAACGATGTGTACTTCAAAGTGGGCCTGATCGTCATCATCGGACTGGCAGCGAAGAACGCGATCCTGATCATCCAGTTCGCACGCGACCTGCAGCACAAGGGACATGATCTGGTCGAGGCGACCGTGGAGGCCTGCCGGCTGCGCTTCCGCCCCATCCTGATGACCTCCATCGCCTTCATCCTCGGCGTGCTGCCGCTGGCCATCTCCACCGGCGCGGGCGCCAACGGACGCCACGCCATCGGCACCGGCGTGATGGGCGGCATGATTGCTGCGACCGTGCTGGCGGTGTTTTTGGTGCCGGTGTTCTATGTGGTCATCCGCCGCTTCTTCCCCAGCCATGTGCGGCCCAAGGATAGTACGGATGACTAAGCAGGCCCTGTTACAGGAAGTGGATTCGCAACAACCATGAAAATAAGCTCCGCATGCCCGGTAGCAGACGATCTGTCGTTGGCGATAGAACGCAACGAACTCGTTTTGCCCTCGATGCCCGCCTGGGCCGCCAAGGTGCAAAGGATGCTGGACGATATCAACGTCTCTGCCGGACAGATCGTCACCGCAGTCTCATCCGATCCGGCTTTCGTCGCACAACTGATCAAGACTGCGAACAGCGCCGCCTATGCCGGCAAACCGAAGGTGGACAACGTCAACGCGGCGGTCACCCGGCTGGGCTACAAGATGTTGCGCAACCTGATCGTCTCGGCCTCGATGTCCAAGCTCGCCATCATCGAAAAACCCGCACTCAAGAAACACCTGAACGAGTTCTGGGACCACAGCCGCGAAGTGGCCGCGACCAGCTACGTTCTGGCCAGAAGCCAGAAGCACCTGAACCCGGATCAGGCCATGCTGGCGGGACTGATCCACGACATCGGCAGGCTGCCGCTGTTCCTGCATATCGAAAAGAAGAATCTGTCCGTCGACGGTCCGGCGATGGAGATCATCATCCGCCGCTGCAGCGCGATGTTGGGCGAGCAAATGCTGGCGATATGGGAGTTTCCCGAGGAACTGGTCGAGATTCCGATGGCGCACGAGGACATCCACCGCAAGACCGACAGCACGCGCGCCAGCTACGCCGACGTGGTGACGATCGCCAACATGCTCACCCGCGCCACCGCCAAGGTGGTCGACTGGGACAAAGTCACCGCGGTCAAGCGCATGGGCCTCGCTTCCAATCTGTATCGTGAATTCTTCGATCGCTTCGACAAGGACCTGACCATTGCGCGGGAAATGCTTGCCTGACATCCCGAGCGGGCGGATACCTCGCGGCTCCGCCTGTCAAGCAAGTGTCACATTACCGCCACGTCTGTCTGCTTGTGGTTCCGGTCTCACTCATCAATAATGTCTTCGTCGGACACCTTCAAATTGTCCGGCAGTCGTGACCACCGCGCGGGGTCGGTTTCACGCCTTCTTTCAGCACCCTGTGCATCGGAGGTAATCATGGTATTTCGCACATTGACTGTTTCAACACTGGCCTGTTCGTTGATGCTGGGCGGAAGCATCGCGCTCGCGGCAGACAAGGTTCAGGCGCAGGACCGCACTCAGGATCAAACCCGTCTGCAGGATCAGGAACAGATATACGGCAGCCAGTTGATGACCGAGCAGGAGCGTCTCGAACACCGCAACATGATGCGCAGCCTGAAGACCCAGGAAGAACGCGAAGCGTATCGCCTGGAACATCACAAGAGGATGCAAGTGCGCGCCAAGGAAAAGGGCGTGACCTTGCCGGATGAACCCCTGCCCCAGGGTCGTATGATGAAAGGGCCCGGCGCGGGCGGCGGGATGGGTGCCGGTGGCGGGATGGGAGCCGGCAGTCGCAACAAGTAAGTCTTTTGCCTGTTTCGGCGGGCAACGACGAAAAAGCGGATGCATGCATCCGCTTTTTTTCTGCGCCAGTTCTCTTTGTGAGGACACAGTGAATTCGCTATCCGGGCGCTTTCCGCGTAGAAAGTGCGGGCCATGGATACAAATCCGTACAAATCCGCCGTTACGCGACATATGCCAGATACATGGCGCGGGCTAAATGCGCAGCGTGGATATTTTTCCTGTGCCCGCAACAAATTTACACTGCTTTACCGCTACTCTCACTAGAATCGGGTTCCTCAATGCAACGAGCAAGGCACTGGCAATGAAGCTGGAAGTAAAAAGACTGCCGAGGATGTTTCTGCTGCTCATCCCGCTCGCCGGATGCGCGGTCGGGCCGGATTACGTCAGGCGCGAGCCGGTGGTGCCGGCGACATGGACCCATGCTGCCGGCGCGAATGCCGTCAACCGTTCGGAAGATATCTCGCGCTGGTGGCAGCGTCTGAACGATCCGCTGCTGAGCGAGCTGGTGGAGGAAGCGCTGCGCAACAGCCCCGATATGCGCAGCGCCCGTGCCAGACTGACCGAGGTGCGCGCCCGTCTCGACCTGGCCGACGCAGGCCTTTACCCCGCACTGAAAGGTTCGCTCTCCGGCAACCGAAGCAAGGGCAGCGCTGCCACCGGATCGGGCTCGACCAGCGAGCTCTACAACGCCGGATTCGATGCAAGTTGGGAACTCGATGTGTTCGGCGCGCGGCGCCGCGCCATCGAGGCGGCAGATGCCGATGCGGGCACCACACTGGCGAATCTGCACGACACACAGGTCTCGCTTTCCGCCGAGGTCGCGCTCAACTATGCGCAGTTGCGCAGCTATCAGGCACGGCTGCAGATCGCGCGCGACAATCTGGCGGCGCAAAGCGAGACGCTGCAGATCACCGATTGGCGCGCGCAGGCCGGACTCGTCACGACACTGGAAGTGGAACAGGCGCGCAGCAATCTCATGCAGACGCGTGCTGCCATCCCCGCACTGAACACCGGGTTGACCAAGGCGGAGAACCGTCTGGCGGTCCTGCTGGGCAAGTTCCCCGCCGCCCTGCATGATCGCCTGTCGCCGCCACTCGACTTGCCCGCCTTGCCGGATGAGATCGCGCTCGGCATCCCGGTGGACACCCTGCGTCAGCGTCCGGACGTGCAGGCGGCGGAACGCAAGGTCGCCGCCGAGACCGCGCGCATCGGGCAGGTGACTGCCGAGCGCTATCCATCGTTCTCATTGAGCGGCAGCCTGGGCTGGAAGGCGTTCACTTACGGCGCGCTCGGCACCGCAGATTCGCTCACCCGTTCCGTCACTGCCAGTATCGCGCAGACGATCTTCGACGGCGGCGCCGCAGGCAGCCGCATCCGGGCCCAGAACGCCGTGCAGGAACAGGCGCTGATCGCCTGGGAGAAAGCCGTGCTCGCTGCGCTGGAAGATGTGGAGAACTCCCTCGCCGCCTATGCCAACAGTCGCGAGCGCCAGGAGGCGTTGCAGGTGGCCGCCACATCGGCGCGCAACGCGGCGGAATTGGCCAAGCAGCGCTACCAGAGCGGTCTCATCGATTTCCAGAGCGTGCTGGATACCGAACGCAGCCGGCTCTCCAGCGAAGACAGTCTGGCCGGCGCGAGGATGGACGAACTTTCCGCCCTGATCGGCCTGTACAAGGCACTCGGCGGCGGCTGGCAAGACAGCGATAGTTCAAACGATAAATCATCCGAAGGCAGCAAACCATGAGCAATGCAAACGACTCTCGCATGAACCGGTTCCTCGACATATTCCGCTCCCTCACGGCGGGCAGACGCAGGATGGTCTGGACGGCACTCGGCATCGTCGCCGTGCTGCTGCTCTGGGGAATCTATCCGTCGGGCAACTCGGCCGGGGTGCGCTACATCACCGAGGAGATCGCCAAAGGCGACCTCGCGGTCGCCGTATCGGCCACCGGCAATCTTTATCCCACCAACCAGGTGGATGTGGGCAGTGAGCTCTCCGGCATCGTCGAGAAGGTGATGGTGGACGAGAACGACCGCGTCAAGCGCGGGCAGGTGCTGGCACAACTCGATCTTTCCAAACTGAACGACCAGGTCACCAAATCGAAAGCTGCCGTGCTGGCCGCCGAAGCGCAGGTGGCGCAGATGCAGGCCACGGTGAAAGAAACGGACGCCGCACTGGCGCGTCTGCGCCGGGTATATGAACTGTCCGGCGGCAAGGCACCGTCGCAGAGCGAGATGGACAGCGCCGAGGCGGCGATGCTGCGCGCCGGTGCCAACGAGGCCAGCGCGCGCGCGGCGGCGGCACAGGCTGCGGCGACGCTGCGTTCCGACCAGACCAATCTGTCCAAGGCCACGATTCGCTCTCCCATCGACGGCATCGTGCTGACGCGCAAGATCGAGCCGGGCCAGACGGTGGCGGCCTCGCTGCAGGCCCCGGTGCTGTTCACCATCGCGGAAGACCTGGCGCGCATGGAGTTGCAGGTGAACGTGGACGAAGCCGATGTCAGTCAGGTGAACATCGGCCAGATGGCGAGCTTCACTGTCGACGCCTGGCCCGGCCGCAAATATCCGGCCGAGATCATGCGCGTCGGTTTCGGCGCGCAGACCACCGAAGGCGTGGTGACCTACAAGACCATCCTCAAGGTCTCCAATCGCGACCTGAGCCTGCGGCCGGGCATGACCGCCACCGCCGACATCGCGACGGCGAACCGCACAGACGTGTTGCTGGTGCCCAATGCGGCGCTGCGCTTCACGCCGGTACAGGCCGCGCAAGCCGAGAAGAGCGGCGGCTTCGTCGCCAGTCTGATGCCACGCCCACCTTCGCAACCGAAGCAGGTCAAGGATAATGGCGCAAACAAACGGGTCTGGGTGCTGCGCGAGAAACAACCGATTGCCATCGAGGTGAAGGCCGGCCTGTCCAACGGACGCTATACCGAGATCATCGGCGGCGAACTGCAACCCGGCACGGCCGTGATCACGGGCACACAGAAGACAGCAAAATGAGCGATGACGCACTCCCGGATGCTGCCCCGCTGATCGCCCTGGCCGGCATCACCAAGACCTACGGCCAGGGACAAGCCGCCTTTCAGGCCTTGCGCGGGGTGGACATGAATGTCCGGCAGGGCGAGTTCGTCGCCATCATGGGCCCGAGCGGTTCGGGAAAATCGACCGCGATGAACATCCTCGGTTGTCTGGACACACCGACCTCGGGCACCTATGTGTTCGACGGCGAGCATGTCGAGGATCTGTCGCGCGACCAGCGCGCGCTGCTGCGCCGCGACAACCTCGGTTTCGTGTTCCAGGGGTTCAACCTGCTGGCGCGCACCTCGGCACAGGAGAACGTCGAGCTGCCGCTGCTGTATCGCGGCGAGAGCGCCGAGGCCCGCCACCGCATGGCCAGGGCCGCGCTCAAGGCGGTCGGGCTCGACGGCTGGGAACACCACACCTCCTCCGAACTTTCCGGCGGCCAGCAACAGCGCGTCGCCATCGCGCGCGCCATCGTGACCAACCCCAAGGTGTTGCTCGCCGACGAACCCACCGGCAACCTGGATTCCAAACGCGGTCACGAGATCATGGAGCTGCTGGTCGGCATGAACCGCGAACATGGCATCACCATCCTGATGGTGACGCATGAACCGGACATCGCCGCCTATGCCAAGCGCATCGTGCATTTCGTCGACGGCGTGGTCGAGAGCGACACACCCAACGGGGAGGCGCGATGATCAACTGGACCACCATCCTGCTGGCGCTGCGCGAGATTCGCCGCAACCTGATGCGTTCCTTCCTCACCGTGCTGGGCATCGTCATCGGCGTGGCCGCGGTGGTCACCATGGTCACTCTGGGCAACGGCGCGACACAGTCGGTATCCGACCAGATCTCCAGCCTGGGCAGCAATCTGCTGATGCTGCGGCCGGGCCAGCGCATGGGACCGGGCACGGGCAGTTCCAGCGCGCCCCCCTTCAAGAGCGAGGATGCCGAAGCGATCAGGACCCAGATCGGCTCGCTCAACGCGGTCGCCCCTTCGGTGGTCCGGGCAGCGGTGCTGGTCGCGGGCACCCGCAACTGGTCGACCAGCGTGACCGGATCGACAGTCGATTATTTTGCGACGGGCAACTGGACGCTGGCCGAGGGGCGTCTCTTCAATGAATCGGAGGAGCGCTCCGGCAAAACGGTCTGCGTCGTCGGCGCCACGGTACAAAGAGAGCTGTTCGAAGACCGTAGCGCGGTCGGTGACGAGATACGCATCAAGCAGTTCTCCTGCGAGGTGATCGGCGTGCTCGCCGCCAAGGGCCAGAGCGGCATGGGCCGCGACCAGGACGACACCGTGATCATGCCGCTGCGTGCGGTGCAACGGCGGCTGACCGGAAGCCAGGACGTGAACACCATCATGATCTCGATGCTGGACGGCGCCTCGACCGACCAGGTGATTGAGCAGATCAAGCTGCTGATGCGCGAACGGCGCCGGATATCCGACAACGAGGACGACAACTTCAATGTGCTCGACACCAAGGAGATCGCCAAGACACTCTCCGGCGCCATCGGCACGATGACCGCATTGTTGGGCGCCGTGGCCGCGGTGAGCCTGCTGGTCGGCGGCATCGGCATCATGAACATCATGCTGGTCTCGGTGACCGAGCGCACGCGCGAGATAGGCATCCGCCTCGCCATCGGCGCGCTGGAAAAAGAGGTACTGATGCAGTTCCTCACCGAAGCCGTCGCGCTGTCCGCTTTCGGCGGACTGATCGGCATCCTGCTCGCCGCCATCGCCTGCTACGGCCTCTCCAGTCTGCTGTCGCTGCCCTTCCTGTTCGATCCGGCCATCAACCTGCTGGCGTTCGGTTTCTCCGCCGCCATCGGCGTGATCTTCGGCTACGTTCCGGCCAGGCGCGCCGCGCGCCTTGATCCCATCGAGGCATTGCGCCACGAGTAGCGACGGATCAGCGTCCCGCCCACCACAGCCGCAGCCTGAGCCCGATCTCGGTGGTGTAGCCGACCTCGACGAACTGGATCTGTCCGTCCGGCGTGACGATGAAGCTTGCGGGTACGGCATGCACACCCCAGGCATTCGAAATGCTGCCGTCGGCGTCGTTCAGCACCGGAAAGTCGATCCCTTTTTCTTTCACATAGGCGGCCACTTCCCCCGCCTTGCCGCTCTGCATGGCGATACTGATGACATCTTGATCGCCGTGCGCGATGCCGGAGATACTGTCCTGCTCGGCGCGGCAGACCGGACACCAGGTCGCCCAGAAGTGGACGAGCACGGGGCGTTCCGGTCGCGCGGACAGCTTGTAGTGTTGCCCGGCGAGAGTGATGCCCTGCAGCGCGGGCGCCTCGCCGCTGACCATGTCGCGCTGCTGCCAAAGGCGGATGACCGTGACGACCACGATGAGCAGCAGTACTTCGATGGCGATGCTGCGCCATTTTGATCTGCGCGGTTTGGGGCTGGTTTCGTTTGTCATGTGTGCGGCGGGAAGTGTACTGGTACGGTGTGCGGATTCTGACACAGCCGCAGCCCGATATCCGCTCTTGCAGCAGGTATTCCCGACGCTCTAAACATGCCCGCGGGCCGAGATTCTTCCACGTCCGCCAGCCAATTTATTTACAATACGCGCCATCTTCAGGGACGCAACCATGACCGAAGCCCGCGAACACCACTACACCGAGAACGTGCAGGAACATCTCCAACAGGTGCAACACCTGCTGGAGAAGCAGGCATTGGTGGAGACGGTGACGCACCGGCAGGAATTGCCGCGCGACGAACGCCATGAGTTGCTCGACAAGATGGTGCACAAGCGCCATCTGGCCGAGCTGCGCGAGAAGCTGGAAGAACTGCACTCCGCCGATATCGCCTACATCCTCGAAGCACTGCCGATAGACCAGCGCCTGATGGTGTGGGAGCTGGTGAAAGCCGGCCGCGACGGCGACATCCTGATCGAGGTGTCGGATGCGGTGCGCGAATCGCTGATCGCGACCATGAGCCGCGACGAGCTGGTCGAAGCCACCGAACAGCTCGACACCGACGAGATCGCCGACCTCGCCCCCGACCTGCCGCAGAACGTGATGCGCGACGTGTTCAAGTCGCTCTCCATCGAGGAGCGCGAGCAGCTGCGCGCGGCGATGTCGTATCCGGAAGATTCGGTCGGCGCGCTGATGGATTTCAACATGGTGCATGTGCGCGAGGATGTGACGCTGGAAGTGGTGACGCGCTACCTGCGCCGTTTCGACGAACTGCCCGATCACACCGACCAGGTGTTCGTGGTCGACCGCGACGACCGCTTCAAGGGCGTGCTGCCGATCAACCTGATCGTGGTCAACGAACCGGAAGTGGTGGTCGGCAAGCTGATGCTGACCGAGACCATCAAGCTCAATCCCGACGAGAAAGCCGACCAGGCGGCACAGGCGTTCGAACGCTACGACCTGGTGTC